>Ga0213840_1000033_pt1 | contig 502608 bp, 421 predicted proteins | sample SWPATP22_FD_160132 | JGI IMG/M metagenome (GOLD analysis project Ga0213840, IMG submission 160132) | Coastal seawater microbial communities from Marineland, Florida, United States - SWPA TP2 #2 | ecosystem: Environmental > Aquatic > Marine > Coastal | place: USA: Florida | collected 2016-08-14 | reverse complement strand
CGCCACCCGAAATCTGAAACGAGTCCGTATCGATAAAGCTCATGATGCCCGAAGAAGAGATCATCAGGTTTTCCGGTTTGAGATCAACCATCGTGTACTGACCAGAGCGATGGACATATTCCAGCGCCCGAGCCAGGTTGTAACAGACATTCAATCGGTAGTACCAGCTATCCGAGTTCTGCCAGTCAAACTTTTGATAATGCTCCCCAATCTTGTGAAACGGAATCTTGGTTTTTAAAAGCCAGCTCAGGTCGATGCTTTGAGATACTTCCGGCATCAGAAAGCCGATAAACACCCCATCCTTAAAGGCAGGTTCCACTGGCCAGATAATGGTTTGACGCAGTTGAGCCGAGGCATTTTTGAGCGGGCTATGCTGAATCATATAGGCAATCTTGGCCGCTTTTTTGGTCGCATAATCCCGTTTCAAATACACCTTGAGCAAGTGCCCACGGTATCTACCCAGCGTGCGGTAGATTTTGCCTTCCCCACCCATGCCAATCGGTTGCTTTTCCCTTGATATTGGACGACCCTTTGAGTCCTTATACATCCCTCAGAATTTTGGTTGCCAGAATCATCGTCTTGTCATCCGGTTCGTTTTTCAGAACCGAGTTGCCGCCTTCTAAAAACTGCGTCCAACGAGCGTTGATCTGATCAGGGGTCAGTCCCTCAGCGTGCATTTTGCGCAGTGCCTCCACATTGGGGTCGAGAAACAACGGTTGCGGTGTATTGTTGTCCTTCACCAATCCATCCTTGTCCGTCCGCCAACATTCAAAGGCAGCGTCCTCGCATCCATCTGATAAGAGGCAAAACGCCTGTACAGGCCCTTTGATAACCCGACTTTCGATAAAGCGGTCACAGACAGAAAGCTCCCATATATCGAGCGTAATAAAGACCGTAGAACCTGGCGATTCACCCTGATACGGAATCATCATCGGTTCCCACTGTTTGCCATCCGCGGAGTATCCGGCTCGCCCATCTCCAATATGAGTGACTAAAAGCCCCAATGGAGAATAGATGACCACAATGATGGTACATCCCAGATGAGCAAAGCTCAGTTCGTGTTGCTGGGCGAACCCTTCTAACCGTCCGCGAACGGCAAACAGGGTCTTTTGCGCGCAGACCTTCCATTCCTTTTCTTCTGGAAGCGAGGCATTCTTCATCCAGCCTTGCTTGTACACCTCGTTGCGGAAGTGATGAGCCGCATCGCGGGCAGTGAAGCGCGAACCGTAATGCGAATAGGCATACGATCCGGCACCATCACTTACCACTGCGACTCCCCAGCCATGACCCATGTTCAGGTGCCAATATGCATCCTGACACGGTTTGTTTACAGCTGCGTGACTATTCCCCAGAATACTGCTGGAAGCAACAATCCAATCCGGTTGAAAATTCATCGTGTGGGTGTCTTAAACGTTACGTTGAAAATCTTCCTGATCGGTTGCGCTCTCCGCAATCATCTGAGGGAGCGACAGATCATCCGGTGTAGAATGCGAAACAATCTTCGTGCTCATACTCAGCCACTGAAACAGACTGGAGAAATTGGCATTGCGCACATACATCGGTGGAAACATCGGGTCGCTGATTTCTTCGAGCAACTCCATGTTCGCCCCATCCACGCCAAAGGCCATAAACATGACCTGTTCACTGCGCTTGGATGAGTTCATCCGTTTCTTGATCCCCATGGCTACTTTATGCACATCCTTGGGGCCATTCGGTTCCCCATCCGTGATAAGCACCACAAACGGCACGTAGTAGGGCTGGGCAGAACCCCGATACCATTCTACCCGCGTGTCGAGTACTTGCATAGCTCGTTCCAGTCCCTGTGCCATAAACGTGTACGCCCCGGTGCTAAACTCCGGAATCGTCATGTCATCGATGAGCTTGGGAGCACAGCGCACTTTTACCTTTTCATGAAACTCCACAATAGCTACCTCAATCCTTTCTGAGGCGACCGGATCGTTTTCGACATCCGCTTTGAAAGCCCGTAGCCCCTCTACCAGCTCTTGCATGTGTGGTTCCATTGAAATGGAGGTGTCGATGACCAATACCCACAGGCATTTGGCGTGCAGGTTTTTAGCAGATTCTCCGCTGAAGTCTTGCCAGGGTTCTTCCTTGTATGATTGCATTTCCATGTGTTTGAGTTTTTGATGGAGCAAATCAAGGCTCCACCGCAAAGGCTCACAATCGCACAATCATGTCATTTTCCCCCGGGTCACCTGACCATACATGCCTAACTACCAGAATGCAAGTCCCGATTTCAGGGGGATTTCATGTTTCAGGAAAGAAACGCATCGCACAATCGTGTCATTTTGGGCACAGCCTCATAAAACAGCGCAGGCAATCGGCTTAACTTGTTTAAAATCAAAAATGAATGCCATGCTAAACCAACCAAAAACCTCCGTAAAAAAGAGCCGCGTGCTCATTGTCGATGATCAGCCCATTATCAATGATGGGCTTCGACTTATTCTTCAAAACCATCCGATGGTCAGTGACATCACTACTGCCACGGACTACGGTTCATCCATAGCGCTATTGCGACAACACGCCTTTGATCTGCTCATTACCGATCTGGCGTTGCAGGGCAGTGATGAAGACGGATTCCAATTGGCGCAACAGGTGAAAGAGTTGTTCCCCGATATACGCATCATCGTATTTACCATGTACGTCCGCATCGATCTGGTGGATAGGCTATTCCACACATTGGGTGTGGATGCGTACTTAGACAAAAACATTGGGGTAGAGGCTTTGCATGAAGCCGTAACCAAGGTGTTGACTGGCGAGCGATACTTACAACCTGAAGTGGCCGAGGTGATATCCAAAGGCAATCCCTACCGCATCAGTTCACGGGAAAAGGAAGTGTTGTGTCTTCTTGCCAAGGGCAAAACCAAACAGGAAATCGCGGATGAACTGTTCCTCAGCTTTCACACGGTCAATACCCATATCAGAAACCTATTCGCCAAGTTTGAGGTGACGACTACGGCTGAGTTGGTCAAAAAATTTACCGAGTATTTTCTATCCAATACCGAAGATGTAAGCACAAACCCTGGCTTTAACCGCATCTAAACACGAACATGAAATCATCGTGAAAACAGGTGTTTGATTCCAGCACTTTTTGTGCTAGGGTTCTGGGGCTCTTTCGTCCATCTTACAGATCATACAACGTCCATGCTTTTCTAGCCCGGGCGTTTTTTGTTGCCCCCGATACTAAGACCAATCGCAAAATCAAACTTATGCACCAGGAGCAAAGTATGCATACGCTGCCTGACACTATCTGTCAAGGCAGTGATTAGAAAAGGGAGAGCGTTATTTCTAACCCTTTTTAAGCATGTCTCATAATGCTGTTACGCGTACATCTATTCTCAGCAAGAAGCACCGAATCTGGCTCGAAACCGGAGTCAAAATACATCTCGATCAAGCCAGTAGGTCCCTTATCCAAACCTTGAGAATGTCCTACAAAATCGATCCCAATTGCCTCCAAATGGATGAGAAAAGCCGCGTTTTTCTATTTGAGTTTGAAGGCTTCGATGACACGCGAGGTGATGCCGAAGAACCACTCCAATTTGGATTGGAGGGAGAGCTGCTGAATCATTGGGATTTGTCCTAATTGCTCCCTATTTCTTATCCCATCTCTTCATGAAAATCACCGCCCTTTTGATTGACTACAAACGTTATGCTCTCTACGAACGAGGAATCCGACCGCGTTCTTACGACTCCATTCGCTCTACCGTTGTTCGCCTAACGAGGTTTGCGCATTCGGATAACCTCCAGGACTACACATCGGGAGCCGTTCGTGCATTCCTTCACGAGAGCCAGGAACGGTTCGGCTGGTCACCCAGAACGTTCCGTAATCACAGACAGTATCTGGATTCCTTCTTTTCATGGTGCACAAAATGTGGATATGTGCAGTTCAACCCAGTATCAAGCATCGGCAAGCCAAAAGTGCCCCAAGCATTGCCTCGATACCTCACAAGAAATGAAGTGGAAAAGCTCCTATCGCAGCTCGCTTTGTTCCCTTGGGGAAGCGAATATGAGTCTATCCGAAACGAGACCATTATTTACACGTTTTTGTACTCAGGGGTTCGCTTACGAGAACTTTTGGGGCTTCGCGTCATGGATGTAAGCCTGGATGAGCAGCAGCTTTTCATCAGCATGGGGAAGGGGCAGAAGGATAGAGTAATTCCGATACATCCGACATTGGCTATCCGATTACGAACGTACTTGGAAGCGAGGAGAAGAAAAGGCAACACATCTGTTTGGTTGTTCACTGGACTACATTCGGAAAAGCAGTTGTGGCCCAAAGACATTCACCGTATTTGCATGCGTATTTCCATCGTATCGAAGGTGAAATTCACCCCACATCAGCTCCGGCATACGCTGGGGAGGTTATCAATAGACGCCAATCTGAGTCCTTATAAGCTGAAGGAGATATTAGGGCATTCAGACATCTCTACTACAATGATCTACGCTTCTGTGTCGAATGAATCGCTGCATGAGTCGTTTCGGGATTTGAAGTTGGTTTAAGATTATCGCTTTGCAATAATTTCAAAGGACGAACTGTTCATGCCAACAATCAGTTTGGTTTTCGAAAAAAGTCTGAGAAGGCCACTTTTGTTTAGGCAATCTATTGTCCAAGCAATCGGAATTTCTTTCTGTTTGTCCTTTTCTCGTAGGAGCTTATTTCCTTGACCAAGGATTCCGTCAACGTGCAGAACATCACTTGTCCCAGCAAGTCTACATATCGGTACGTTTTCTTTTACGGCAACGTAATCCAAACATCGATATCCGCTGTCATGTGTGAGGTTAGTTGGTAAAATGACAAGGGAATTAAATTCCTTGAAGTTTTTGATTTCATTACAGGAAGGAAGTTGTTCAAAATCGGAGATAGAGTAATCGTCAATTAGTTTTGTTGGCCGATTGCTGCCGGAAGCGTTGGTATCACTAGCTGACATTTAAGGTAGGGTTGCCCGAATCATACTCTAATCTTCCTGAGACTTCAAACCTTAATCATGATTTTAGGTGGTGACCTATTTATTGGTCGTGAATAGCCTGAAATGAGCTTATGCGCGCAGTTGGCTATAGTCGTATAATTTTCTCGCGGACTCCAAACCGTGGGACGTGGACAATGTAAACCCCAGACGCTATGGAAGAGAGATCAATGGAAGAAGGGGTTGTCTCCGTTAGTACAATTTGACCACGTGTACTTGAAACAATAACCTCATATTCGGGCGGAGTTGGCGTATTCCACTCAAAAAAGATTTCAGCGGTTGTTGGGTTGGGGTAGAGTCTCAATCGATAGATCAAAAGTTTGGGTTGCGTGTCAATGGGGTCTGCTGGCACTGCTGGGATCAGTGTTGTATCATAAGTCGTCCAATTTGAGAATGTCCAATTAGTTCCTCTGTTAAATGCCTCATCAACATACTCAATGGTATCGTAGGAATAGACCAGACAGGATTTTGTTTGGATGATCTTGTCGGTAAAAACAAAGGTCGATGTATCGCTGTAAATACTATCCAGTCGTAAATAGTTTAGTTCCCGTACAATGATCGAATCAACCGTGTCTCTGAAGACGGTTTGTAAGAATGTAAAAGACACCGTATCCAACTGAATGTGGGTAGAGTCATATGATTGAATGGCAGAGATTGTATCTATTCTGGTAAGCGTATCTGAAATATTGTAATCAATCCCAATTCTGTTACGTCCGACTCTTAAGATATCATCTAATCCGTCATTGTCTACATCGACCACTTGACGCCCCGCATCATCTGAGTTCAAAAAGACTTGTGGATAAGAAACCGTCATTAAGAAACCCGTATCAATTTGCTCGAAACAAACGTAGCCATTACTATTTCCGTGATGAGATAGTGTCACTAAATCATCTTTTCCTGAGCATGAAAAATGTCCGGATACCAGGTCGTTCTGATACGTTCTACCCTCACCTAGAAATACCTTTTTATTAAAAGTATACCCCGTGTCTTGAAACCACACCACGAAAGTCGTATCAATGAGGTTATTACGACACAAAACAGCAATATCATCTAATCCGTCACTGTTAAAATCTCCCGTTGCAGAAGAACGCCCCATTGGTGCAATATTCTCATGGTAAAAGAAATCGTATTGAGTTTGCATGCCTGTGGCAGAGCCTCTCCAGATTGCTACTCCACTCATCATGGCACCAATCTTAGCACCGTATATTGTAATGTCTGTGAATCCGTCATTGTTGAAGTCCCCAAACCCAATATCACTCTGTGTAGTAACAAATCCAACCGATCCTGTACTCCACCGATGCAGTTCACCACTATCTCGAGGTGTTATTACGTGTAGGCTTCCAGGCGCTAAAAACTCTCCAGTTACCACTGTGAACCTACTAGTATCATCATTGTAAAGATCGTTCACCTTCATATCAATGATAGGTGCATTTAGACAAATGGAGTCCACAATTTCAAAGTCTCCGTTGGGCATGTATCTAAAGACTTCAAGATACCAACCATAAGCCACAGCAATTTCTGTTAATGAATCTCCCAAGAAATCTCCCCCATACATGGCTTGAGCACCATAGAACCGATTTGGTAGCCAAAAAGTGTCAGGCACGTTAAAACCGGTTTGATCTTGCTTGAAGGTTAAGAAATAGAGGCCCTCTTGTAGATTAAAATTGTTGCTTTTGCGCTCTGCAAGACAGATCAAATCAACTAGACCATTATTGTCTAGGTCGGTCATGCAAGCATAATGAGCGTCAAAAGAACCCATGTGCTCGATATACATCTGTTCGTTCTTGAAGCCAATTTGCCCTAAAATGGGAATCGTCCAAATGAACAGTAAGATGGACAAGATGCTTTTGGAGCGCATAAGACAAAGCTAGTAAACTAGCGGCTGTCTAATTCCCACCCTGTCAATTGGAAATATGCCTTGTAAGTCGAAGAACAGCTTCATATCTAAAAATTCAAAGGATGTTTGGTGATTTGCCTTTGCAGTTGAGTAACCGTAGCCGAAAGATAAATGGTTGTTGTTTTAATGTCACTATGCCCCATCATTTTGGACAAACTGTAAATGTCACAACCTCCTTCAAGCATAAGCGTGGCGAACGTATGGCGTAGTGGATGAGCTGAGAACGCAATCCCACTACGCTCTTTTAGTTTATCGAAAAGCCGTTTGACAGCTCCTTCTCCCATCGGGATGTCATATCGCAAGGAGATAAAGAAGCTCATGCTTTGCGCGTTTCGTTTTTTGCGCGTTTCAAGGTACTGTCTGAGCAGTTGTAACACTTTTGCGTTCAAAGGAATCAGTCGATCTTTTTCTCCTTTACCACTTTGAACAAAAAGTGTTCTGTTCTCCAAATCCACGTCATGAAGTTTCAGGTTCAGTAGCTCTTGCTTCCGAATACCTGTAAAGATGAAAAGGCCCATTATGGCTTGGGCACGGTTTCGCTCAAATGCAAATGTGTAATCCAAGTGTTTTGACCAGTCGAGTAGGGTAAGGGCTTCTTCTTTGGTAAGGCTCTTAGGAAGTTTCTTTGGCAATTTGGGTTTTGGAATTCGGTCAATAGGGTTTGATTCGAGGTAGTTGCGTTCGACCAGCCATTTGAAGAACAACCCAAGAGCGCACATCCTAGTGCGAATGGTTTTAGCACTCCATTTCTTTTCCAACTTTCCTTGCAATAACCATCGCTCAACAGTGATCTGATCAATTTCTGATGCATTCGCAACTCCTGCCTGGGTCGAGAAATATTTAAAAATCTCCTTCAACCAACGAATGGTTCTAGGAGAGTTACCCTTCAGGGCTAGGGAATGTTCGCAGAAAAGTTCGTGTAACGATTGAAGGTTTGGCATGATTGACGTAGAGACGACTTTATCCGAAGGTCGCCAGAGGTCAATTTTTCATCTTCTTATCCTCGATTTTCTGCACTATAACTGGATTTTGGTTGCGGAGGCAGGATTTGAACCTGCGACCTTCGGGTTATGAGTACAGACTATGTTTTAGAAATGGACTTTCTCTACTCTAATAGAGGTTTTGTAGAGATTTTGAGATGGTTTTTTGACGAAATCCGATGACTTTCGGGTCGTTTGGATTCTACTTGAAAAGGTTGAGCTGTCAAATGCAATTACAAAAATTACGAAAGGAGCTAGCATTAGTCAAACTGCATGGTGAATCTATAAGCATCATTAGGATATAGATAGCATATGGCGTAGTTCTGACAAGAACAACATAGTTTTGAGGTGAAACCTAGTTAATGCACAACATCCTAGTTATACTGCTGCTATTTTTAAGTAGTGTGGCGTATTCATCTAACCATGCCTTTGGATTAAAGTTAAACGGAGGAGTCTCAAGAATCTCAAACCCCGTTACCTTTCCATACTGGACTTGGAATGTTCGATTTGGTCCTTCCGGTAGCGGAGGGTTCTACTATAATTACCAGTTTGATGGTAGATCCATTTTAGGAGCCGAATTACTTTTTTCACAGATTGAAGGAAGAGAAGAGGCCAAAGGCTTATTCGATGATGGCGCACGAGGATATGAGACATTTCACAGGAGTATTTCTTACATAAGTCTCCCTGTCTTTTATGGATTTAACTATAATAAATTCACTTTTCAGATAGGGGTACAAGTGTCATATGCTCTAAGAAATAATACTAAATGGAGTGGGTATTTTATAACATCTGATGGCAGTAGAAGAGATTGGGACTTTACAAGGGTGCACAACATTGATAATTTCGATTTCGGCCCAAAGGCCATAGTGTCCTATAACATTAGGGACAATTTTGCCATAGAAGCATCTTACTACTATGGTGTTAATGATATCGCAAGTAAAATTAATTGGATATCAGTAGGGGTATGGCGAGTCCAGCAGGCTACCATTGGAATCAAATACGCTTTCTGGGATAGCAAAAGGCTCAAAACAAAGTAACAATCTACTCTTTTATTATTCTCAGGGTATTCAGTTTCTCAATCGAGAGAACCTTAATTAGGTACACCCCAGCCGCCTGACCAGACAAGTCCAATTCATGCACTTGATTCGAAGTTGCCTTCAAGATCAATTCCCCTTGCATATTGAATAGCTCAACCTCTACAGGAGTGGAAGATTGAACTGTAAAAGCCCCTCTCGTAGGATTGGGGTAAACAAATACATCACTGAGAGCCTGAGTGATCTCAATGCCCGTACATGTGTCTTTAACGACTTGAATCGAGTCTGTCCATCCACAGCTATTTGAATCTACTACCGCAAGCCAATGTGTTCCAAATTGAGTGATGGTTTCTGTAGAAAGGGCTGTTCCCGTAGACCACAAGTAAGTTGTCATATTAACCGGCCCATTAAGCACTAGCCCTTGAAGCAGAGAGTCCGAACACATCATCGTATCAGTGCCCAGACTAAACAAGGGCAAGTCATTTACTTCAATATTCACTGTATCCGATGTAATGCAGCCATTGGTATCCTCAATGTCCAGCGTAACTGTTTGGGTATCTGTTACCCAAATACACGAGCCAATCTCTCCAGTACTCCAGATATGCAATCCAGGCGAGTCGGCACATAGCTCTACACTATCCCCGTCACAGATAGCCGTGTCATTGCCAAGGTCATTGACAGGAGCCAAAAATTGATAGCCTAGCGTGGTCATGTGTTCTTTCTCGCATCCATTGTCATCCGTTACGGTTAACGTGTACGGCCCAGGAAGATGCCCGTTCAAAGTATCTCCCATAAATCCACTGCTCCAGGCATAGCTAAAACTTCCTATTCCGCCTAGGGCCAGTGCGATGATCATCCCATTATCATCATTGCTGCATGTGGCATTGATCACAGAATCCGACACCAGAATCTCATCCGGTTGATACAATGTATCAGATTGTTCTATGATGCATCCATTGCTGTCTGTGAGCGTAATGCTGTACACTCCGGCAGGCAGAAGCGAGTCCGCGTATCCGGTTGTTCCATTACTCCACGCATAGGTGTAAGGTGTTATTCCTCCCATGCCAGAATAGGCCAAATATCCACTGCTGTCTTCAAAACACGTCAGGTGCTCAACGGAGTCTAGATTGAGTTGCAGTTGCGCAGGCTGAGTGATTTGAATGGTCGTATCTATTTCACATCCGTTGGAGTCCGTAATCACTATGGTATGTATGTCGGCCCAGAGGTCTGTTTTGGTCGCCAGCGTGTCTCCATCTGGCCATAAATAGGCGGAGCTACCTGTACCTCCTAATGTGGATAAGGCGGCATATCCCGTGCTGTCACCAAAACACAGAATGTTGGAAAGAGAATCTACCGAAAGAGTCAATGCTGTAGGCTGTGTGATTAGCACAGATGTATCTGATTCACATCCATTGCTATCCGTTACTGTTATTGAATACGTGTTTGCTGTAAGTGAATCAATCGCTGATACCGTATCACCTGTATTCCACACATAGCTGTATGGTACGGTGCCACCCATTACACTACTTACAATGCCTCCCGTAGAATCACCAAAACACAGGTTATTCTGTGCGCTGAGGCTGATTTCTATGTCACCCGGCTGGGTAAGCACTACACTATCCGTCATGTTGCACCCATCCGCATCTGTAATGGTCAATACAAAGGTTCCTGCTGGTTTGTTGATCAGTGTGGCTGAGGTATCTCCGCTATTCCATGCGTAGCTGTATCCTCCGGCTCCTCCCTGAACGGAAGACTGAATGGTTCCATCGCTGAGTCCAAAACACGAGATGTTCTGCGTTGTCAATGCTGTGGTGATGGCTGTTGGACTATTTACAGCAATAGAAGTGTCCGCTTCGCAGCCATTGGCATCGGTGATGGTCAGCGTGTGTATCCCACTGTCCAAAGCAGTTGCAACACCCAACGTATCACCATTGCTCCAGGCATAAGTGTATCCACTGGTTCCCCCAACGGCCTGCGTGTGTACAGCTCCGTCATTCAGTCCGTGACAACTTACGTCATTGACCGAATCAATCTGAATCACCACAGCGGATGGTTCAGCTAACAATGTGGTTTTTTGATCGGTGCACCCGTTGGCATCGGTCAGGGTGATCGTGTATGTTCCTGTGCTCAAATTGCTAATGCTCGCGTTTGTAGCTCCAGTACTCCAAGCATAGCTGTACGGAGTGGTTCCTCCAGACACAGAACTGTTTAGTGCTCCGTTGTTATCTCCGCTGCACAGCAACGCCTGAGAAGTAGAAACGGACACGGACAGCGAATCCGGTTCGGTAATTTCCAATGAAGCGGCCTTCGAGCAACTCTGCTGGTCTGTAATTGTCAATGTATATGTACCCGCAATAAGACCCGAAATAGAATCGGTGGTGTTGCCATTGCTCCATAGGAAGTTGTAAGCAGGGGTTCCTCCACCAGAAGTAGATGACAGAGTTCCGCTTGCGCTTCCATAACAGTCGACATGCTGCGCAGTGACAGAGAGTTCCAGACTATCAGGCTCAGTAATAGTAAACGTATCCAGCGCCTCACAACCGTTCTGATCTGTGGTAGTCAGGGTATAGGTGTTAGTGATTAGGGATGAGTTATTCGCGGTGTTAGTGCCATTTGACCAAGCATACGAATATGTGCCACCGCCTCCGGTTGCGGTTGTGTTGATGCTTCCATCTGATAGGCCATAACAACTGACATCCGATACAGTACCCGTCACGCTAACAGGATTAACCTCCGTGATGTTGACGCTCAGGCTGTCTTCACATCCATTGGCGTCTGTGACAGTCAATGTGTGTGTGCCTGAAGCAAGCGTTAGGTTGTCTTCCGTGGTAATGCCGTTGGTCCAGGCATAGGTATATGCAGAGGTTCCTCCTGTAGCACTGACGTAGGCTTTGCCATCTGTAAAACCATTGCAGACCACATTGTCCAAGCTGTCGAGTACTAAACTCAATACAGCCGGTTCAGTGATGCTGAAAGATTGACTGGCCGTGCATCCGCCTTCTCCGCTGACGGTTACCGTGTATGTGCCTGCCATTTGACCACTTAAGGTAGCAGCACTGTCTCCGTTGTTCCACGAGTAGGTGTACGGGAAGTTCCCTCCGCTGACACTGGCTGTGATACTGCCGTCCGAAAGGCCATTGCACGATACTGCCGTGATGCTGGATGAGAGAGTAGGCGATGCAATGACGTGCACGGTGCTATAAGCCGTATCAGCTGCACAGGCGTTTTCGTAGATGTATGTGAGCGCGTGTATACCAAGGCCAGGCACGCTAGCTGTAAAGCTGTTGCCGGACACTCCGCTGCCGGAGTACACTCCGCTGGCGGGATAGCCATGGGTCAACGGCAGACTGACAGCACTTAAACAAATGGAATCCAATGTAGGCAAAACCACATCTGGGAAGCTATCTACCTGAATGGTGTCGATGGCTTCTGTGGTGCAACCGTCTTCAGTGACGCTGTAAGTTATTGGGTATGATCCCGGATTTACCACACCGGGTACAAAGTAATTGCCTGTTACACCTGTTCCGGAGTACACTCCACCTGAAGGGGAATTGCCTGTTAGAAGAACCGGACTGGCTGCTTCGCATGTAGTATCTGTACCTAGGTTTAGTGTTACAATGGGCGATGGGTTGACATCGACCATTATGCTGTCGGAACTGGAACATCCTGATTGCGTAATGGTGTAAACCAATGTTTGACTCCCAGTATCGCTCAGTGTAGGAGCGAATACATTGCCTGTAACTCCTTCGCCTGAGTAGGTTCCGCCTGTTGGGACTCCTGTCGTCAATGTAACGCTGTCTCCTGAGCACGCTTCAGTAAAGGATGGGAAGAAGTAGGCGGTTGGGCTATTGGTTACGGTCATGGTGGCGGATACGCTATCGACACAGCCTGTACTTTGGGTGTAGACGTAGTACACGGTGTAATTGCCTCCTCCGGTTTGCCCGGGGTCAAAGTAACCGCCTGATACGCCCGTTCCGGTGTAATAACCTCCAGTGGGTGTTCCTCCGGTTAAGGCATACGCGGAGTCATTGGAGCAGAAGGTGGTTTGGGGTGGGTTAAAGGATACCGTCTCTGGGCTTCCACTACTCACAACGTACTTATCTGACTTGCGTTGACACAAACTGTCGGTGATTTGCACAGAGTAGATTCCTGGTATGGATGCCTGATAAATGGAATCAGTAGCTCCTGGTATGGCGGTGCCGCTAAACAACCATTGATAGCCAATATCTTCAGCGGAACACTGGGCTTCCAGGGCTAATGATGCATTGCCACAAATCAAGGAATCACCTGAGATGCTTACTACCTCAGAGGTGAGGTGGTTGCAGGCTAGGTGCTTAATGACGTACCCACCGGAATTATCCATAGGGGCAAGCTCAAAAGTGTCTACTTCAAGCGAACCATAGCTCCCTCTAATACTTCCTCCAACGACAATATTCTGATATTGATCTACGTCAATGGCATAACAATCAGAAAAGTAATTATAAGAACTTATCTCAAATGGAATTGAGAACTCATCGGTGGAATCATTAAAAATGATTGGGACTGGTGTTTTCGTGTTTGGTGGAGATAATGTGTCATTTAAGTTTCCAATAGCAATGCGCTCGTATACGGTTGCACCTATGTAAACAAGTCCTTGTTCAATCTTTAATCCATTCCACGTAACGCCCCAAGGATTAGATGGATGACTAACGGGGTAATATTCGAGTAAAGAACCTGAGGTGTTTATTTTTCCAAAAATGTATTTCGTAGGTAAGTTAGAGTCAATAAGTTGCTCCTCATAGTACAGTGAACTACCAGTGCCTCCTGGAGCGGATATCGCAAAAAAGATATTATCAGAGTCAGAAGCTATCTCTAAGCTTTCAAATCCTGTTGGAATTGGAGTAATGCTCCTATGCCAAAGCAACTCGCATTGCGAATTATATCTGCAGATAAAAGCTCTTTTACTACTGATATTACTAGCTTGGATTGTGTCTAATCCAATGTTGAAACTGTCATGTTGAAATATCATATACACACTACCGTCAGTATGGCTAATAGATATCCCCCCCTTTCTTGAACCGCTTATCGCATCTAACGGGTTTACGATACTTACCGTATCTACTGCGCCTGAAGGGGCTAGCTTTACTAATGCACAATAGTCATCATTTAAATAAAAAAAATCCTCCTGAATTGTTGTGTCTCCAATAGTCAATGTATCTCCAAATACAAGACCGATATAGACTTCATTAAAAGTGTTCAGCTCTAACCCTATAAGCGTATTTAGATTTCCATTACTACTGCTTCCAGAACCCTCAAATAGTTGGTGCCAAATATATGTGCCCTCGGGACTGAATTTAGCAATAAGCATTGAACCGAAAGGAATGTTGGTAAATTCAACTGTGTCCAATTGAAAGCTTCCTTCTACCCGCATACCTACAACCACATTTCCCGCAGTATCTAATGCAACTTCATATGCCGAGCAATTACCATTGGTGCTCACAATACCATGAATCCAACCGGGATTTCCATGAACATCATATTGAACAATATAAGCTCCAGCATCAACACCGCTGGGTATTTCAAGGGTGTCCGTACCAAAAACCAGATCTGCATCGAAATAACCTGCAGCGTACACACTGCCATCCGAGGCAATTTCAACATCTTTTACAGCCTCATCATCCAAAACGTTATATGAACCATCAATAGTCTTAGCCCATTGAATAGTTTGGGCATTAGTGCAAAGCCCTAGTGTAATTAAAAGAACTTCTATAAGCAAAAAGCGTAGCAAAAGACCGGATAATCAATTAATGTCCATGCGATGTGGCATTTTCAAGTAAACGCTCGAACACGGACTCCATTAGCATAGCAACCTTTTTATTCTCAGCTTTAAACCTTTTGTTTAGTTCAACAAATCCCGCCTTGTATTGCTCTGGATGAGGACCGTCAAAATAGAATTGCCAAAAGGAAGTAACAGATTTTTCATCCATTTCATCAAGTAGCTCACAAGAAATCTTGACATTATTTGCAACTATAATCTGTAACTGTCTTTGGAAACCTCCTATTGCATCGGCTTCCCAATGCGCTTTTAGTGAAGTTTGAATGAATTTATTTAGAATTTGTCTTTTTTCTACGTAAAACAAGTTAGAAAGAAGGACTCCATAATGATAATCAAAGGAGAGAGTTAAATTTCGACCATCGACTAACTCATGTTTTTGACAAAAGAATTCCCTGTACTCATCAAAACTATTTGGTAACGCCTCAAAGAACTTTACTTCATCCTTTTGTGATAGAATAAGATTATGCTTTGACTCGATTTCAAATAATGTCGAGAGCCTAACTTCAAGCGACTGTTCAAGTGAACTAGCACTCTCGTTTTGTGCTTCTGCACACCCAAAAAAACAAACTAACGGAATAAACAAAAGTACTTTCATCTTATGACATTAAAAATATTCAATTTGACGTTTTGATATCCCATTTTATTAATAGAAGAATTAAGCACTTTTAGCTTAGGACGACTTGAACCAACAAAGTCACCACCATTCCATGAACTTCCTGGTAATAAACATCCTGTTGTATTACTTGGACCATTGCCTGCGTGCATGGTTATTCCTCGTGCTGAGGATACATTAGCATTATAAACCATGTAATCGCCTGGGTATGAAACCGTATTTGGCGTTAAATCGTATTCGCCTGTTGGCACCCTTCTATCTAAGTTTGCCGTTGTTGTTGGTGGACCTGCTGGTTCTAAGAAAAAGCCACTTACTCCTGTCAAGGGGACGCTAAAAACCGAGATAGTAGAAGCGACAGATTCCCAAATACGAAAAGAGTTAATTGTGTTTCTTCCTTCCACGATAAATTGAGCATAAGAAAGAAACTGAGAACCGTCATCCATCCAGTGCCCAACATCATAGAAGTGAACATCAGCTCCTCCTAAATCGGAAACTTTTCGCATCGTTCCTGTGGAAGCATCTAGAACGTATTCATAAGCAATAGCATTGTTGATATAGTTCATTCTTGCTTGTCTCAATAGTTGTTCAACCCCACCAGGTATTGCTGCAGTAGCTGCGCCAACGATTCCACTACGCACGGCCGTTTCGATGCCTGAACTATAAGCAGACCCCAAATCTTGTCCATTGACTAGAGCCGTCCCCATACCAGTTACAAAGCCTCCAGCCGCCGCACTCGTTCCACCAATTGCAGCACTAGAAGAGACTGTGACCGTAGCCGTGGCCGCAGCACTCGTTCCAAAAAATCCCGCACCAAATGAACCTCCAGCCATAACAGAGCTTACACCTGCTCCCACGCCAGCAGTTACAACTCCAGCAGCTATACCTACTCCAATATATCCAGCCAACTGAGCACCAGTGGCTCCTGAATAATAACCAACAACACCACCAACAACACCACCAACAATACCACCTATTGCAAGGTGAACCCATTCACCATTTGGATCTGAATATTTAAGCGGGTTGTTAAAGGCGTAGGCGTATCGATTATAGCCTTGAGTAGAATAAGGGGCTTGTACATAATTATCTGGACTTAGCATTTTACCTGTTAATGGTGCATACATACGGCCATTCATGTGAACAAGCGCAAACTCATCGAGCATTTCATGGGCAGTGTAACCGCGAATTAACCACTCAGGTGTGGAGCTGCTGGATGTCGTATATAACCAAGTTATCGGGTTTCGTTCTCTACCCCAAGCATCGAAGCTCCTATCTGCTAGCACTGCCCCATTATCATCTGTTACTTTAAGGATCGAGCCCAAGTGGTCAGTATATATTGAGTGATAGCCATCACCGTTAGATGATGTATAGGACCCATTACCTCCGCTTAGTGTTAAGTCCTCTTCTTTAACTATGATAGAAACCATTCGTCCATCAATGGCCTCGTAAAACAAATGGTATTTCATTTGTGTACTCTCGTTGGTGAAAGTTTCATAGCTGAACCCTGGAAAATAGGTTTTGGACTCAACAGGTGTCGTAGGAGCCCCCCCCGTTGAACTGTACATTAAAGTGCTAGCTATACGGTTATCATCTGGGCCATAATTAAAGGTCTGTAAATAGCCATTTTCTGATAGCGCTTCAGGTTCGTTAAAATCATTGAATCCAATTTCTTGAGCATTTGTTGAGATTATTTGCGAGCCATTCTGTATCATGTCATGCCTGTAGATATGATTGTAGGAATATTCATTAACGTTAACACCACTTTCAATGGCCCCTTCACTAGAGTATGTGTTCAGCTGGGTAATCGTTTGGTTGAATTCCATATCCGTAAGCCGTTGAAGGTTGTCATAGTAAAAGCTTTCGGTTAGGTTTAGCAGATTGTTATCTCGGCTAACAAGGTTTCCGGTTGGCATATTCCAAGCATACCCATAGTCAAATATACCTGAGCAGGTGGATTGTGTGAGCATGCCGTGACCGTTATACGTATCTACCACGGCAGACCCATTAGACAGGGAGTAATTAGTATACTGCCCAAAATCATTCTGGGCCGTCCCTGTCCAAATGTTGGTATATCCACCTTCACTAGATGCTTTGGCGTCAATAGCACTTAAATACCCATGATTGTTATAGGTGTATTTTTTCTCCATCTTGCCGTTTACGGTTCGAGTGTTCAACCGACCTAGATTATCGTAGGTATACGATTCTTCTACACCTTGTGTTGTATAATTAACCTGAGAGGGCCTATTATAGTTGTCGTAAGAAATTGTTTTAATCTCGCCCAAGTTGGTGGTGATTTGTTGAAGTTGGTTGAGGCCGTTACCAGAAGTAACGTACAGGTAATAAGTTGGGCCCTGACCTGCATCTTTTGAGGTTAACCTACCCGCGATGTCATAAGCCATAATCTCCGTGTACGTCCCATTACCCGTTTTTTGCTCGATCAATTCTCCAAAGTTATTGTAGTCGTATGTAGTGGTTTCAGACGACACATCCCATAAGGTATTTTGCCTACCTGTAATTGGGTCATATACGCTTGTAGATACCACATCGCTATTGATCGAAGTACTAGTAGTTTGGTCTCGTGAATTGTATTCGAAAAGGATAGTTCCTCCGTTATCCTCGGATTTCAAAACTACACCAGTAGCATCCACAACGTGAAAAAATTGTTCTCCAGAAGGAGGGTCGACTATTGTTTTGACTTTCTGGGCCAGATATTCATAGGTGTATGTCGTACTACCGATACCTCCTATGTTTGTTTCGGTATTTCTTCCCAAACCATCATATGTATATGTGGTCATGCCAGTTGAGGAAGGAAGTGTAGATGGAGTAGTCACGTATTTGAGCCGTCCCCACTGGTCGTAGGTCGACATAGTTTTGATGGTTTGCCCGTTAAAGCCTTGGGTGGTACCCATGCGAACTCTGCCTCCTCGGTCATAATACTTGGTAGATATTGGTGTGCCTGTACTAGCAGAAGTAACTTTAAAAATGGAATTGTCATTGGAGAACTGACTTGTTCCTGCCCCTCCCTGCACGTCCCATTCATAACTCACGGTCGTTGTGTTGCCCAATGGGTCAATGGATTGATTCAAGCGTCCAAACTCATCGTAGCTGTATGTTTTAAGTTGCCCTGTTAGGTCGTATACTTTGTGCGGCTTTCCCCATTTGTTGTCCAACTCAGTATTGGATGGGGCGGTCTGCCCTAATGGGTTGACGCTGTTTACGGGCCAGCGACCATTGTCATCGTAGACATAAGAAGTGATGCGGTCAGGTAACCCGTTTGTACTGAGTGTGACAGTTTGAGGGTTTCCCCAGATGTCGTGGTTGGAGTACTCCGTGGTAATTTCCTTTCCGGTCAGCCCGTACAAATCAGCATATTGCGTTGTGGATAGTAGTTTATAAGTCCCTTGATCAAAGTTGTTTTTGACTCCTTCGACCACAGGTGTTTCTCCATTACGCGTTGTGGTTGTTTCCATGTATACTGGAATACCTGAGGTGCGTCCATTGCAGGTGGTCGTATAACCTTCTACGTTAACTACCACTGTCTTTTGAGGTGTTGGGTTAGACCCAGCACCGGCATAGGGTAGCCCAATTTGCGTGCTAGATTGGGATAGCGTGAAGTCATTCAAATACTGGTAGTTGGTTTTGCTAAGTGTATTGCTTAGATAGTCTATATCGCGGGTTTCTGATAAAACCCGCTCATAAAAACCTAAAGATGCATTGTGAATGGAATACGTATAGTCATATTCAATTCTACCAATGTCATCGTAATATGTGGTGCTAGAAACGGCGTATGCCTGTCCATCCTGCGTATAATCATTGCCTAGTGGGTCTTCTATCATGACATAGTTCAAATGCCTTGATCGCGTATTAGCATTGAACCCATATTCGCTTGTACTGCGCCAATGGTTATTGGTTGAAGATGTTTGAATGATCTTATCGAACCCTAAAAAGCCACCACCCTGCCGGTCGATAATAGCTCCTACATAATCGTAAGAATTGATTATAAGAGCTTCGTTTCCTTCGAACTGATGTCCAGCTACCATGACCAAGCCACCATGAATTTTGTTAAAAGGAAATGACTGCGCTGATCCCAGATTATAAAAACTGCTCAGGGCAGTTGTTGCACCAAAACTTATAGAGGCATAGTCGAATATGTTACGTTGATTGAAACTGCCTTTGGCTTCCACAAGTAGGTTTTCCTTTCCGTTGGCGAAGAGCTCAATAATGTTTGCATTAGCTCCTACAATTGCATGTGGACAAAATAATTCTTGTCGCCCATCGCCATTGAAGTCTCCCACACCTACACTGCCATTAAAGGCAGAAGAATTTGTTGTGACGAGACCATAGTTAGAAGTCAATTCTAATTCTCCTCCTAATGACCGCAGAACATAAACATGGGATGCAGTTGGATTGGAGTTTGAATTATTTTGTATTAAACTAATATCTGACAAACCATCACCATTGAAGTCTGCTACTTTATAATCATAATTGACCAGAACGGGTTGCAAAAAAATAGCAGGGTTGGGTTGTACATCGAAACCTGCTCCTGTTCCAAACAACAAGTTCCATTGGAGCATAGAGGGACTATAGCTCAAGATATCCGTAATCCTGTCTCCGTTGAAGTCTCCAGGATATAATTTGTCTGTATGATCAAAATTTGTAAAGCTGCTAAGCGCAGAGTACTCGACCGAAGTAGAACTCCCACTACCAGTTATAGTTAAGTCCATTACATAGGCAAAAGGACCAGACGTGAACTCATATACCAACAGAAGCTCGTGGTTTCCGTCACCATCATAATCTATTACCCGAAGGTCTCTTACTTGCTCCCAAAAGATGGAATTAGTTCCTGTTGCGGGTTGAGCCAGAACGTGTTCTTCCATTTGAAATGATCCGTTCCCGTCCAGCTCGCTCAAATAAAAGAACACCTCTACCTGAGGAATGGAAACGTTATATGAGAGTACAAAGAAGTCGGAAAGCCCATCCCCATTGAAATCTCCAATGTTAGTTAAAGGGACATTGTTGTCCACTAAAAAGTCTGGAATTTCATCAAAACTGTTGTTTCCAGACGGATAAGATTGCATTACAAAACCATTTGTTGCCTGGGGATCTGTTCTGATCAGGTGTACCTTTGATATTTCTTCGAACTGCTGTGACTCTATTTTGATAGCTTCAGTGAGCAAAATATCACTTAAACCATTCCCATCAAAATCTCCCATAACCAGTTCCTCTTTGTATTTGGCCTCGGTTAGTTGTATTCCGTTTGAGTTACTACTTGAATAGATTGTTGTCCCGTAAAGACTGTTAAAATCACCAGGGGCATCAGGATTTCGCTCTTGTACATTGACTACATAAATGGCTGAGTTAGACGAACTATATTCTGAGGTGCGGTGCGATATTTCAACTATATCATCGAATCCGTCATTGTTAAAGTTACCACCAACATAGGATACACCATAGTTTGTAGACCATGAAGAACTAACACTCGAAGGTATATCGGTTGAAAGCTCATTGTAAACATTGCTAATCTCTCCCATTTTAAAGCGAATAGGGTTTATACAACCTCCATTAGCACCGCACTCCCGAACATGGACTAATGTACTACGGCCCTCAATTAGTGCATACTCAAATGAGTAGGTTTTATATAGTACCGAATTACCTCCGTCCTCAGCATAAATTGTGATTGAATTCAATAGGTATTTTTGCTCGAACAGCGGATTACCTCCATTAACGTAATATGGTATGCGATCATCACGCTCAACATAATCAAACACAATTTTGTTATAGGGCGCTTTATTTTCTGATGGAGTAGTACTTGCATGCCCGGTATATCTAATTTCCTTAATGAGTTGCTGTGTTACGTTGTCACCTTGTGTTCCTTGCGTGTAGTATTCAAACTCGACATAGTTGTCATTGCAATCTTTGATCTTATTTATAGCCCAAGCGTATTTGGTTCCATCTTCATGAAACCAAGCAGACCCAGTGTTTGCCACGTTACAACCATATTCATAGGTAAGCCCACCATTGTGGTTAACCTGAAAGCAATATGGCCCAGATTGTTCCCAGTCATGTACCTTCACATCAAATGGCCCCTTGGCCTGCGTGTGATATATTGTAGTTACATTCTGCCCTCCAATCGGTCCTCCTGTATGAATAATTCGTTGTCCATCTAAATAGTAAGTGTCTTCTTTTTTACCTTCTGGTCTACCTACTTCACCATCTGCAAAATATTGAAGGTTGCCACGCGTAATTGAGGATAGCCCGCTCAAATGCCAACCATAACCTAAAATGCCATTTCCAGATTGACTGGAATAGGAAATAGATAAACCTGGTACAAGGCTTTGCGTACCGGGGGGTAGGACGATAGGTATGTTATAAGTAGCTGCTCCCGTTTCCGAAACTCCTGCTTGGGCAGGAATGTTCCCAACAGCCAGTGTTTGGTCAATAGCCACCTGCGGCCATGAACTATTGTCATAAGCTGTGTGGTATGAGACTGTGGTAAACTGTGCTTGAATCGCAGTTGTGAACAGTAGAGATAGTGCTAAGAAAAAGTAAATAGGTTGAGTACGCATGAGTAGGATTATTTCAAGACGATGAAAGATGCTTTTAAAGTATTATGGTATTCTTTGTTTTCGGGTACGATGAAATAAATACCTGGACTGTAGGATGAGACATCAATTTGGTGCCTCTGTTCTGTTGCAGTTAACACGAAGCGATCTACAAATCGAAGGTCATTAGTATAAATGCTAAGCGGTACATCAAGCGTATCAGATGCTTCTTGGAGCAGGCCAATATTCAAATAATCGGATGTTGGATTGGGAAAAACACCGAGTTTTATTATTTCCGTAGGTGTTTCATTGCCATCGTTTTTACAGGTGTACAAACTCCGTTCAGTTATGTTCCCTCTATTGTCATCATAGAAGTAGAGAACAGATTGGTTACAAACTGGAGTTTGACCAAATGAAAGATTACATAACAGCAAGGGAAAGGCAAGTAAGAAAAGCGCTTGACGCATCATATTCAATAAGGTTAGGGGTCAAGGACCCAATTCAACAAAAATTGGATGATTAAATCCATAGCTTTTCAAATGTAGGATAAGTGATTTAAACTAAGGGTTACTATTTCGTGAAGCCATGCTTCTATTTTGTGAATGAGAGAACTGACTTTCTGAAAGCCATAAAGCATAGCCGACTTGGCTGATGATTTGTTACATTCACCCAACTCAAAAGCATGGCTTTGAAATCACTAAGAATTCAGGTTTATTTCCTCCTATGCATTGTGGTTGTTATCACCTCGTGTAATCCGACAGTTAGGACGACCATATATCAATCGCGTACACCTCATTATCGTTCACATGATGTTACCCTTATTGGATTGGGTAATTCTAGACCCGAATCTTCAGAAGTGCTTGGTGTGGTAAAAATCGGTGATACAGGATTTAGTACGCGCTGTGGCTTGGTTGAAGTACTTGCAAACGCAAAAGTCGAGGCGGTTAAGATAGGTGGGAACGCTATTAGACTTATTGAACACAGACCACCGAGCCCCTTTGGTAGTACCTGTCATAGGATAACTGCTGAAATACTGTACGTTGAGAATATATCCGAGTATGCAAAAGAAACTGACGTAGTAATGGATATTGATTACGCAGTGTTAAGAGTCTATCGGCCTGGTGGATCGGGCGCCTTAGTGGGTTATAACTTGCATCTGGAAGATTCGGTGATCTGTCGAGTAAGGAGCAACTACAAAACGAGCATTCGATTAGATGAAGAAGGCTTAAAGACATTATGGGCTAAAACTGAGGCGAGAGCAGAGATGCCCATTTTAATAGAAAAGGGCAGAACCTATTATCTAAGATGTAGTATTAAGACTGGGATTGTTGTTGGTCAACCCGTATTAGAATTAGTTCCTGGTGAAGTTGGAAGGTTCGAATTTGAAGCTTTGAATGCAAAGCACGAATAGCTCTTCCAATGCTATGCCTTTTGTTGGTGCAAATGGTAACCCTTTGAGTTTCGATGTGTGTTACAATTGTATGTTACAAAAACTCGCTTTTTACGCTCCTGTGTTACAGGAGATAATCCCAATTGATTGATAATCAACACTTGTAGATCGGTGTTTCAAGACTGGCAGTCAAGAGGTCGTGGGTTCGACTCCCATCTTCTCCACGGATTGATCAAAATCGCTTTTGGTCAAAAAGCAAAGAATGCCCTGCGAATTTATTCGTGAGGGCATTTTTGTTTTTGGGCTGCGAGCAACGCGAGTGCGATGTTGATCCACTAAGCGGGTTTGATGGGATCACCGAAGGTACTCCCACCAGCTCCACCTCATGGGAGTATTCGAGTTATTTTGAACCGAATACCCCCTTTTTTATTCCACACCAGCTGCCTACAAAGGATTTCAGTGATTGAGTATCACTTTTCGATAAACCGAGCTCTGACACAAGTAACCCCTAAATCAGCTCAATTTAAACCATTTAACTAGTTCGACTCCCATTAGGTCTCGACTTCCAAAATATCGTGACTAAAACAGGCTGGATTATCAACTTTCAATGCGCAATACGATGAAATACACTTGGGTGAGGTTGTATAAAATATTCCGTTTATGCTAAATCACCCAAAAATACAGGTCTACTAGGCATAACCTATTAGTTAACGTTAACTATTGTAATGCTTATATGGCTGTTTTAGGTTTGGCTCTGAGTCAACAATTTCAATCAGCTATTGGTTTTGTATCAGCCGTCAAATAGCCGCAAAAGACAATAAAAAACGAGATGATGAAAAATTTGAGCATAATTCTCTTAATTCTCTCAGCCCTTTCAAGCTTGGGTCAAGAAAGGGAGATATTACCAAACGGAATAGAAGGAGAAATTAACTATACAAAGGGCAACTATTTTCAATTTTCTAAATCAGATAGATCAATAACGAGAACTTCAAATAAAATGAGTATCAAATTAGACTCATTGGTATATTTTCTTCCCGAAAAGAAAAACTACTATGTAAACTTCCGGATTGAACTTTATGACGATATCGGTGATGACCCAACTCAATCATTTACGTACCTAATTAAAGACATAGTTTCAAAACGAATAGGGGGAGAAAAAAAGCAATTCCTGCTTAATCAAACTCTAGCATCGGGAATAAGTTTAAAGAACATTAAGTTTCTGAAAATGAAGATTTCGATTATCGAGATTCAAAGCAAAAACGAAGAATATCTGGATAGGGCTCTAAACGAATTTCTAAACAAAATTGTTGAGGGTGTACCTTATGCAAATTTAATAAGCTCAGTCCTTAGTTCTCAGGACAAAGCAGAGGATAATATCCTTTTGTCCAATACTGTCTATGACATTCCGCTAAATAACATTGAATACTCATTCAAAAAGGGCACATCAGATAGTACCAGACTACTAAGTTCTAAAGTCCCTATTTATATACCAGTAGCTAGAGAAATTCACAATGAATATATAAGCCCAAGCGTTGCAAGTTACCTGTTTCGTGTATTGTCAGGTTTAACCAATTTAGTTTCGGGGGTAGATGATATTGACGGTAAGAATTACCAAATAAACGGAATGATCAAATTGAGAATAACCAATGATGACAATTTGAATTTGCCATTATACCTCGAGAATAAGTTGAACAAGTTTGTATTATCAGTAAACCCATTGGACAAAGACTCCAAAACATATGAGTCAGCTAAGTCTAGTTTATTAAAAGACTTAGACACCTACGAATCTTCTGTTGTTTATGATGAAAAGATTTACTACTCGATTCAGACCATATTGATTCTGGCAGATGCTTACAAAACGTTACTTGACAAGGAAAAAATAATGAATGGTGCAATCGTGGAAGGTGCAAATAATGCTCGAATAGAATTTCAAGACTTCAGAAGGACTTTCAAGCATTTTTATGATCGATCTAGCTATCAGGAGAACGAATTTGGTTTTATTTCTTATGGCATTAAGGACAACATCTATGAAGGCAAGTGGGCTAGAATTTTTATTCCGTATAGCCTGACCTCAATAGCGAATAATGAGGTTGTAAATTGGCAAATAAATGTTCATGAGAAGCTGGGAGAGTTCAATGATGGGGAATATGCTATGGCTATCGAATAATGAACCTAGTAGAAACGAAAAGATCATAAGCGTCCATTTTCAACATTGCAATTAATGGGTTTCATAATACCAAGGTTACTAAACCTCCTAAAGCATTGAGATAAGCAAATTGCACTTCATACTAAAAATGGCTAATACGTTGAGAAATGACAAATACAAAGGCATTATTCTATCCAACCATTGAGATTGAAAATGAAAATTGGTTAAAATCCAATTTACTCTTTTGGGATAAAATCAAAACTATCGTTCCAGAATCCATCAACTCACCGTATAACAATGATACTACCCGAATATTAGCCGATAGAGGTGTATTAATACCTGAGATAATCAATCCAGACCACCATATCGTTAGTAGTCTTTCTGAGAATATTTTGGAGTTTCTAAATACGGAAGAAGGAGTTCGGCTATTAGCTCCTTCTAGGAATATTTCAAGATTACATGAGGATAAATTGGCTAGAATCCACAATAAAAAGCTTGGAGCAAGAATTGAACGACTATTGAGGCTGCACCCAGAGAAAATGTCTCATGAGCTGCGCTATATGATAGAAGATGGAGTAGCGGGTGACTGGGTGTTTGTAAACACATCTTTTGCCGCCTACTACATGACCATGCTCGCAAATCAAATTTGTGACTACAACGGATTTCAACTATTAACTGACAATGCCCTATGTTCTAATTTATCGAACAAGGTAAAAACGGGTATTAAAAGCCTCACTTATGTGAGGAAATCCTACCGACCAGAAAGTTTAAATCAACAATTGGCGCATGGCATATTCATTAACCTAGCAATTCAAAGGATTGATTTTCATTCATCTACAAACGTGGTTGACATCCTATCATTTAAAAAAGATCATCAGGACTCACTGGGCTTGTTCCGAAAGAATATTAAAAAGCTGTTGAAAGATGTTTCACCAGATGCTTCAATGGGTGCAATGAGAGAAGAGGTAGAAAGTATCTACCATGATGACTATTTACCCTCATTTAATAACCTGAAGAAAGAATTAGACTCATCAAATCTAAAATGGACTTGTGATAACTTTGCTAAAATTGGCTTCTTTTCGGTTAGTTCAACCTCTATTCCGATGTATTTACTAGGGTTGACTGTTCCCCAAGCTTTGTTAGCAGGAGCGGGAGTGTCAATAATTACATCCTTGATTTCCTATAATCTTGAGAAGCAGAAAAAATTAAGGGAGAACCCGTACAATTATTTACTTGAAATTGAAAAGAGATTGTAAAGAAGGGTACAAAATAGGTTGCTGGTCATAATTGAAAAACGGATAAAAATGGAAGAACGCGTACTTGAGTGGTTAGATATGGATGAAATGAAAGTATTGAAACAAATCATTATCATATCAGACCGAAAGAACGGTGAAACTGAACTTGGAAGTATTATTTATACAAGACCATTGACTGAACAATATAATTTCAAGAAGCAACAAGAAGAAGACGAAAAAGCCTCAGATTCCATTGCCCGATTAGTTCAGGAATATCCAAAACAAAAAAACTACCCAAATGACGGAATTGATAAGATAATTCTTGATGCGGTTAAAAATTCGTATCCGAAATCAGTTCTAAGAAACGATACCATACTATTCAATGTCGATTCTGAGAAAATAAACGTTCTCAAAAAAAGAATGGTAACCCCCTCAACAATTTATTTTTCACCTGAGTTCTCAAATGCAAGCATGTTCTCCAATTTTTCTGAGTTTGTCGGGAAACAATTTAAAGCACCGAAAATAAATCTAAATGTGTACAGCTTTTTCAAACCTGAATTCTTGGAGGGACATATTTTCTACGCAAATTATGATGCTAAAGATGCAAATGCCTTGGATGCCTTGATAACTGTGAAATTTGAATAATCAGCTCTAGCTAATTGGTAAAAACAACGAGAAACTATGAGAAATACATATAAAAGAAAAATCGGGATGCTTGGGTTGGCGATCATTGCCATGACATCAGGATATGGACAGCAGAATACTTCAGAAAAGATAGTGGTTGAGATCAGCGTGGCGCAGAGTGAGGCTACAACAGAGGCTCTAATAGTTAACAAGTATATACCTGTGGGTGATAAACGAGACGTGATTCTAGAAACCACGTTTGTCTGCAGTGGTGCTGCGCATGGTGGTGATGATCACTCTGGAGCTTTTACTTATTCAATTATGGATGTAACACAAGATTCAGCTGTCACGGAGATGGTCGTTTTAACAGGCTCATTCATTAATAAGCACGAGAAATCAAACGAGGTAATTCTTAAAAAAGGTCACTTATATAAACTGGTAGGAAGTTCAAGATTTGAATATGAAGTTTCAAAGGCATCCTTTAAGGCAGTTATTCGAAAATTATAGAACCTTAACAGCTATTATTATTACATTCAATAGTTGCGCCAGATTCCGTATTTATTAACCTTTACTCACAATTAGCTGCAAGGATAGGCCTCAAATACTACAATCTGATTTTGAGTCAGTTATGAGGTGGATCATACCAGTACTCCCTCTCCACAGAAAGCCATTCATGTAATGTGTGCTTTAACGCGCCTTGCCACGACCCGAGTGTTTCGCCTCAACGAATTGCATTCCATAGAGATCTACAATGTCCAGCTTTTTGAGCGTCTTTGTGAAAACCAAATGACGTTCAGATGAACATGGGCCGCAATATTCCAGATGGCTATAACCGGCTGTAACCTTACCATGCTGATTCCTTAGCCCCAACGTGAGGCGAAGTGCCTTGGTCTTCAGTTTTTGCTCTGTTTCAGCGGTGCGTTTCACCATGGCAAAAATCGTGGGAGGGCTTGTTTGCTCCTGCAAGCAGAGTTTTTCAATCCGAACTCCATCTTCCGACAGAACCGGGCCTAAGGTTCTATTCTTTGGGTCGTTTGGCTTAACCGGATGCTTGTAGAAGTAATACTCTTGCCCATAAAACAATTCGTTCCACAATGGTTCTTGAGAGCGGTTTGGCAAAATGTCGGCAAAGTGTTGCTGTAGAAATTGAGCAAATTTCTGGGTGGCAACTAAGCTCCCTTGCTTTGTGGTGTGTTGATTAGGCTCATAGATATTCTCAAAACAATCTGGACTAAAAGCAATTTTGTCGAATGGGGCCTGTAGGTCACACCATTTGCGGCCTAACGGCTCTATAAGATCAGCAATGGCTGCTTGCCGAACCTCGTAGCGTTTGATATGCTGGTAGTATACAGGAATGGTGATAAAAACCAATTCTATGTCCTCCCTTTTACATAGTTCATCGAGCTTTTTGAGATAGTACTTACTGTCTGGTCCGATGGTCATTTGACGACCGTCAGCGGGTGCGCCTTCGCTTTTATAACGCTCAAGCGTTTTTTTGGTGAGACCATTGGCCTTGTTAAATCTACCCAGATACAATTGGTAGACACCCATGTATTTTCCGTCTTCTCCGGGATGGATATTCTCGAGGAAGTCTTGATGGCTCTCTTTGTTTTTTTCGAAGTCTTGTTGGTCGTCAAATAGGTAATTGTGGTTTCTGATGCTCTTGAACCAGGCATAGGGCCAGTGATTGAGTGCAAAAAGAAAAGGGGTTGATCCCAATTTGGATGCGATGTCTTTCTTCGCATCGAAACTCTTTAATTGGCGGGAGACACTTTCAGCTGAATGCTTGGTTTTGCTAATGCAACTGGTTTCAACAATGAGCATCCGAACCTTTGTTCGTTTGAGAATTTCCTTGAGGCTGAAATACTGGTCTTTTATGGACGCACCGGGAGCACCGAGAATGAACGGAGTGGTACTGGTTTTGGAAGCCAATAACTCAGGGTTGATGCCATTGTAAATCCTGGAGTTTCCCATCATCAGCAAATCAATATCGTGTTGCTCTGTTATGTTGTATAACGAGTTCCACCTCGCATATGTGTACTTCTCATTGAGGTCCAGAGAATACCATACGTTACTGGAATTGATCCAGAAAACGATGCCTGTGATGATCAGCGAAAGGAGTACAAATTTTAGTGCAAAGGCTTTCATATCATCTTAGAATTGGAAATAGATAAATGATGAATCGCCAAAGTCGGCACCATAGGCTCCCAGGTAAATGATGGAAACAGCCAGGAAAACATAAACACCCCACCTGACGGCAAGCGGGAGGTTAAAGATGCGTTGATCCCGTATTCCACTTTCTTGCAAAATGTCGACTACGTATACCAACACAAGCCCTGAAATTGCCAATAAAAATGCATCTCGATTTAACCCAAAGTCAAATAGCTGATCTACACCACCTATTCCCATGCTGGAATACATGGCAATGGCATCGCTAAAGGTTTCTGCCCGAAAAAAAACCAGTGAAACGGCCCAGCAGGTCAAGATGATAAAGCCTCTGCCCATTTTGGAAAAGAGGCTGTGCGTTGTTTTCTGCGGGCTAAGAAAGCGGTCCAGAAAAATGAGAAAGCAACCGTTGATGCCTCCCCAAATAATAAAATTCCAGGAGGGCCCATGCCACAACCCACTGATTAAGAAAACAATGATGATGTTACGGGTGGTAATGAGTTTTCCGAGACGATTTCCGCCAAGATTGATATACAGGTATTCAAAGAACCAGGAGTTCAAGGAGATGTGCCACCGTTTCCAAAAGTCTTTAAATGAAGACGCCAAATAAGGCCGCTTGAAATTTATGGTAAGCCTAAATCCAAGCACTAGCGCAGCACCGATAGCAATTTCAGAATAAGCAGAAAAATCAATATAGACCTGAAACGCGAAAAAGAAGATTGCAATAACCGGAATTAAGCCAGTTACTTCTTCGGCTCCTCCGTATACTTCTGACACGAACAGCCCGAGACGGTCGGCCACCACTACTTTTTTAAATACACCCCAGAGCATAAGCAGGCATCCGCTTCGAACCCGTTCATAGTCGAACGATTTTTCGATGTCTATCTGTGGTAACAGGTTTGCTGCTTTTTCAATGGGGCCGGCCACCAATTGAGGAAAGAAGGAAACAAAAAGTGCGTATTTGCCAAGGTGTCGCTGTGGCTCGATCTTCTCTTTGTACACATCTAACGTATAGCTCGCTGCCTGAAACACGTAAAATGAAATGCCTACCGGAAGCAGGAAACTGCTGTATGCGAGGTCAGAGCGAAACACAAAATTTATGGTCTCAGCCAAAAAATCATAGTACTTGAAGAAGACAAGAATGCTGAAGTTGACAATTAAACTTCCGGCAACGATCAGTCGCTTGTTTCTCGTTTTGGTTTGAGTAGAAGAAGTGTTCGCGTTTTGTTTTTCCAGCAATAGACCACTGGCGAAAGTCACAAGGGTCGATGTTGCAATAAGAGCCAGGTAGTAGGCATTCCAGCTTGCGTAGAACACATAGCTTGCTATCAACAACAGCAACCAACGCCATTTGTGGCGAATAACAAAGTACAGGCCTGTTACTAAGACGAAGAAGAGTAGAAACTGAAATGAATTAAATAGCATGTCTGATTAAATCATTTCGAGGCTAAGCCTTTCTTATCCATTTTATAGCGCGTTGAAGAAGAGTCCTGCTATACGACTTCATTCAGCGAGTATAGGTTAAAATTCGGTTAGTCCTAACCATTGTAGCACCCGTTTGGCCGTTCTAGTTTTGAGTTGTTCTCAACGTTTTGAATCAAACAATAGGGACTCTCTTATGCATACGAGATCAACTTTTAACTAAATCATCATTAATCTAAACAATCAGTAAGTATGAAAAATTCAATTGTTCTAACCGCTATTCTAGGGGTTTTCCTCCTTTTTGGAGCAACCACCATTCAGGCACAGGAAGGGCTTAAAAATGCCACAAGTTGCCCCATTGTAGTGAAATGGACGTATGGTACCACAGGATCGTGTACCGTTTTGGGAACCGGAAGCATGACCGTTCCGGCTATGACGAGTATTCCGGCTGTAACACCAGCGGGAACTTCGTTTATCGAGGTGAAAGGTGTGGATAGTGGCAATCTGTGTCCGGTCTTCCACATCTTCAATGGTATATGCGGTGCTCCAACGAGTATGGCCGTACCGTGCTCTCCATGCGGAGGATATACGGCCACCTATTTTCCTGGTTCGGGAGTGCTGATGCAATAGCCCAAACTCAATAGGAGATTTTGTAACAAATGCCGTGGCTCTCAAGCCACGGCATTTGTGTTTACTGGAGCGGGGTTACACTTTTTGGCTTTGCAGCTGGCTGTAGATAAACTTGAGTTGATCTTCTAGCACACCTGCATTTTCGGGCATGATGACCCTCCTGAACTCAACACGCCACGAAGACTGATTGTGTGGATCGCGCATGATAGACTCGGTATTGATGCCCATGTAGTGCTCATCAATGGTGTCTTCATCAGCCAGGTCGTATTCGATGCCAATCGTTCTGATTTTTTCCATGAGTTGCTCAATGGCCTGGTGAGCATTTGACATCATATCCAAAGTGATGTGGTTGTGCGACCCGTGTTTGATGTAGTTGTAGTCTTTGCCCAAGGCATCTTTGTACATATCAAACAACTCCTTCCATTCCTGTTCTTCCATGTATTCCGCGAAATCGCAGATATATAGGGCGTTGTAAGGATCTACATAGTCCATTGCGCTACCTTTTGTGAGCGCCTTCAGCCAGAGTGATTCGCTATCGGCTACGTACATCATAAACCTGATTACGTTGGCAAAACTTCCACTGAAACCTGTAGTGTAGTCCACACTCAGATGACCCGCCAGTTCTGCCCCTTCTCGGCATACAGAGGTATACCCACAGGCTTCAGCTACGCCATAAATATATGTATCGGCAATTGCGTTAACACCGCCATCCCAATCGGTTAACGTAAATGGTTTGGCCACAATTTCGAGCACACCGTTGTCGAGCGTTACTTGAAACCACCATACTTCGTCTTTTCCCTTGAAGAAGGAGTAGCGGATGTATTTAATGCCATGCCCTTTATGATCGTGTTTTGATCGAACGATGTCGTAGTCTTTCTCGCTTTTTTCAAATAGTTGGAGCTTCTTCTCCCAGTCCTTAATAACTGGCGCATAGAGCTTTGCTGCCTCCGCATTGTCTTTTGCATACAGCTTTAGTTTTTCCTTATCGTTTTTTGCTTCTATCCGGTCATCTTCATCGTGGATGCGTACCTGATCGACATCGTCTCTCCAAAATTCGAGTTCAATGCCAAAAAAGGGATCGTATTTACTTGTTTGCATGGGATTGTTTTTAAGTGTTTGTGATCCCAAATGTTCAATGGCAACGCGCTCGTAAATGTGGAATGGGCACAGGGTTGAAGTTGGCGTGCACGAGTTGGCGAATACGTGTCACGGAGCCCGTAACCTCAACTATTCTATACCCTTACAGAGGGCATCTGTGCATACAAATCGGGCTTTCAGGTCCTTTCTTCTATGAAGAGGTGGTAACCGCGGCACTTTTGATCTATTGATCAATGAAAAGCCCATGGGTAAGGCGGTTCCGAAAAGCCATAACAGAGTAGGACAATCCATTATTAATTACAAAACCATGATTTTTACCACAGGTAGAGGCAGTATCTATTACTATTCTAAACAAGATGATATTGCCGTTAGATTTAAGTACGCCTCAGGCAAGGTGTATTTCCTTCCGTTTCCCGATTCTTTATCATTCGAGAAAGCAGGAACGTTTTTATGTTGCATACCCACAACCGACATGCGGGATACTCCGGCAGTTGGATACACACCTTTTGAAGATTTCGGAACAGGTCGTCACCAGGGCCACGAGGTAACAGGAGTTGATGTGAGATTAAACGACAACGAGAATGCCGTGATCCGAAACCTCCGAAACATGACCAAAGGTCATATCTACAATATGACCGATTTGTTCGACAACGATGATTATAGCAAAGGCGCTAAAATCACAAATGACAATCAGGCTGGCCGAGCGTATGATCGTGCGTAAGCGTGCTGCGTTTCTTCCATGAAGTTAAAAGCCTGCATTCGCGGGCTTTTTTGTTTGAATCTATCTGGTTAGAGATTAGTGCCCGAGCGACAAAAAATACTTCGTGCACTGTTTTACATGCTTCGTGCCCACTATGCCTTGCTCCATGCTCAAATCGCTTTCAGGCCCTTGGAGGTAAGACAGCTTTGAAGTCAAAACAAACCTCAAAATGAAAGCACTTTACGTTAGCTGTTTAGCTCTGATCGCCACATATTCCGCAGCAGGTCAGAAATCTCTGTTAAACCCAATAAATGACCTCGGAATTGGAACGTTTTCTCTGGAAGCACAGCATGTCTTCATGGCACGTGACTACCAGTCAGACACAGTTTATACCGGTCGGAATTACAGTGAATATGCCAATTCGATGGCCTTGACCGCGGGTTATGCGAGCCCTGAAAAATATGCGCTGCAGGTTGGCGCTTCCTACATTTTTAGCGAACCCTTCTTGTTTGGTGGCCGATATCCTGGAAACGAAGCGGATCATCTTGGATTGGGTAAGATACGCGTGTTCAACGAAGCGTATATCCGATACTCTTTCAGAAGAAAAGTCAGACCTCAGAAGCAGAAAAAGGAAGTTGCCACACTAACCATAGGCCGACAGCTCATCGCATCTGAATTCACACCCGATTATAGTATACGCCAGAATGATCAGGCGTTTGAGGCAGCTGTGTTGAACGTATCATTTACCGATCAAATTCAACTCATAGCAGGCCATATTCACTCGTTTAATGGATGGAGCAATACCAGTGCGTTTACCCGTATTTATCGGCTTGAACCATACGCCAGCAAAACGGCAGGTATGCAGTTTGCTGAGATCACCCTGTTTCAGGATAGCACCCGCCAAACCCGGCTTAGTTTCTACGACTTTTTCGGATACAACTTATACAACACGGCTGGTATGTACCTCGATAAGGCTTTTTCTCCTGCAGGTTCGTGGATACCCAGTTTTAGGTTGCGTTATATCAATCAAAACAGCGTAGGTCGATATAATTGGCAGCCTGGTGGATATATCAATGCCAATGGGTTTCAGGCGGCCATTCGGGTAGACCGATCTCTGCGTGGAGCAGATGATTCAGAGAGTGGGCTGTTTCGTGTTGAGTCCGGTCTTATGCTTATGATTGGTGAGGCAGCCAACAATACGTTACGCACCCCATTTCAAGGCACACTCATCGTGCATGAGCCGTTATACGAAATCGATAAGGGCAGAGAGGGCGGTAGCAATATGGCCTATTTGCAGGCAACAATCAATCAGAACAGAAGCTCTTTCATGGCGCTGTTTGTCCAGACCAACTCAGGCACAGCCGATTTGAGTATTTCTGAGTTTAACCTGATCTACGGCTACACATTTATCCCAGACCGATTTACCACCTCACTCAAAGTAGCAGTAGCCCGATATGATCAGGGGGCTTTGGGGCTGAATCGCGTACTCGATTTCAGAGTGTTCACCACGTTTAACTTCTAAATCCTACCCGCATGAAACCTATTTTTCTCACAACGAGTTTGCTTTTGCTTGCTATAAGCCTTTTCGGGCAGGATGTGCAGCAGGTAAAATGCTCATGGTATCACTGGGACCCGTACCAGCATATTGATCAGTCAAAAAAGGTAAGCGGGTTGGATCATGCCCTCGTTACCGCCATTTTCAACGATGCTGGCATTGACGTGATCTACGACCAAACAGCCAAAGACACCTGGGCAAAAAATCAAAAAGACGTGCTGTCTGGAGAGACCGATCTCACGGGTGGAGCATTCGCCACAGACGAGCGGAGAGAGATTTACCATATGTCTGACCCGTATCGTTATGAGTGGAATGCCATTTACCTGAGGCCTGATGAAGAAGAGCTAAGGGCTTTCAACGACATTGAATCACTCATTGCCTACATCGAAGCCAATGATATCCGGGTTGGCGTGATTGATGGGTATACCTATACCGATCCGGAGATCAATGCCTTTATTAAACGCCAGGAAGAGCGCGGACATGGGCTCGTTAAGGCCACTAGTGATGAAGACAGCTTCGAGAATTTGGTTCACCACCATGTAGAGGTAGTGTTTTCTGACCGTATTGTAGGAGCGCAAATCATTTGGAAGAATGAGTGGGAAGGCCAGGTGGTAGAACACACCATCCAGCTTGAAGCAAAGCCCATTCATCTGCTTATTCATAAAGACACAAACCCAGAACGTGACCTAATATATCAGGGTTATCTGGAGTCGTTTAATACGAGTTTAACCAAGTTGCAGGATCAGGGGGCGATTGACGATATTATAGGTCAGTACCTTTTTCCTGTACTCATGAACATCACGGTGCAAACCGATTGGTTCAAGGTGACCGATTTAATTGGTGTTGTGTTTTTTGCGTTGGCCGGGTTGCTTATCGGGTTTGAGAATCGATATGACATTTTCGGCATCCTAATTACTACCATGTTGTTGAGTGCAGGAGGCGGAATGCTGCGCGATCTTATAGTTGGTCGCGATCTGGTATTTCTGAGCACACCAGACACCATTATGATCATCATTGGTATAGTGGCGGTGGGGACCATATTGCTTCAGGGTCATAATTGGCTGCATAAGAAATTCACTGGCTACAGAAAGTTTGTGACCAAACACGGTTATAAGTGGAAAGTGAGTCGTTTACTTGTCGAGGCCATTGCGCTTGGGGCATACACCATTATTGGAGTTGGGGTAGCTATTGAGATGCAACTCGAACCTTTCGGAGCCTGGGGACCTCTGCTTGGGTGTTTGACTGCCTGCGGAGGAGGAATCCTGGCCAGTTTTCTAAGTGATAAAAATGGAACTGTAATGGTTCGTGGTTCACTGGATCCTGAGGTTTCGCTGATTTGGGGAATCGTTTTTTCTCAGTTCCTCATCTGGCAGACACACAGACTGAACCCAAACGAAGTGTTCATGGGCGTAATTGCCACCATTGTTGGATGCACCGTTTCGCTGTTGTTCATCCATTTCACCAGACTTAAATCGCCCAGAGTGGGTGTTGATTAATCACTGAAGATTTTCGTATGAAGAAAGAGTTAGACCATGCCCGCTTGCTCGGGCATTTGTTCGAAGAGGGGGAACACGAACTAGGTGATAGTTTACGGCAGCTGGCCAGCCACTGTTGGAGTAGAAATGACATTACAGCTGATCAATTTGAACGGCCTACAGCCGGGCAATTCGACTTTGAGCCTGTGTCCAGTGATCAACAGTCGGCACGCGATTTTCTCGATGAGCTCAGGCAAAACGTATTACCACGCGCTATAAATGCCGGTTCGCCTTATTATATCGGGCACATGAATCCGCTGCTGCCAAACGTGATGCATTCGCTGGCCGGCCTGGTTACAGCTTTGAATCAAAATACGGTGAAGCAGGAAACATCCCTCGCATTATCGGCCTACGAACGCCAGGCATTGGCATCTATCCATCAACTGATTTATGGCCGAACAGATGCTTATTATGAGCAGCGAGTACACCATGCCGAAACAACCCTGGGAATATGTACTTCTGGTGGCACTATAGCCAATTTAACTGCCCTTTGGGCTGCTCGCACTGCCTTTCAAAAGAACGGGGAGAAACCCATCAGAATAATAGGATCAACGCTGGCGCATTACTCTATTTCGAAAGCTGCAGCTGTTCTTGGTTTGAGTAGTGATAGCATTGTGCCAATCGAAACAAATGATGATTACACCATTGACCTTCAAAGAGCAGAAGAGGCAATGAAAGAGTGCGCAGCGCAAGGTCACCGTATCGTGATTATAGGAGTGGCCGGATCTACAGAATGCGGATCCATTGATCCATTGGCTGATTTGGCCGATTTAGCAGAGCGATATGGAGCCTTTTTTCATGTAGATGCCGCCTGGGGCGGAGCCATGCTTTTGTCAGAAAAGCATATTCACCTGCTGTGTGGCATTGAGCGTGCAGATTCCGTGACCATCGATGGTCACAAACAGCTGTGCACACCTATGGGGTTAGGTATGGTCTTTTTCAAGGATGAAACCTTGGCCAGTCACATTGAGCATTCAGCTCAGTACATCATCCGAAAAGATTCGATGGACCTTGGAAAAAGAAGCCTGGAAGGATCCAGACCTGCCAATGTCATCTATCTCCAGGCTGCTTTAAAACTCTTGGGACGGCAGGGCTTTGAAGCGCTGTTAAATCGTTCGTTTGAAAATGCCCGGTTCATGGCTGATCAGATCGAGCAATCAGATGATTTCGAACTGGTGTGTGCACCTAAAACCAATTTATTGCTGTACCGCTTTCTTCCGGAAGCGTTTCGCGGCCAACCCCATTATACTGTTGAACAAGAGACGGCCCTTGATCATGTGAACGCTGTTTTACAAAGCAGACAGTTTATGGAGGGACGAACGTTCGTTTCGCGTACCAATATCACGTTACCCGGATATAAAGACACGCGGGTGTGCGCGCTCCGGGCAGTTTTCAACAACCCCACTACCACCGAAAAGCACATTATTGCCGTGCTCGATGATCAGCGAAGGATTGCTAATCAGATCTTCAAAAGCGATTACCTAAGGTCTAGTTTATAAGCGTGTAAGAGGCAGTGTTTGGAGCTTGCTCTTACGAAACCCCATTGGGTTTTTTGGTAGACAGCTCCAGCATTTTTAGCCGCTTTTTGACTCCCTGTATTATCTACTTGCATGCGTATGAGCAGGTGGTCTATCTGAGGCAGAGTTTTTGCCAGGTTGGCCAGGGATTTCAATGCAAGAGTAGCCCATCCTTTCCGTCTGTGTGAACGGCAAATCCAGTAAAAGACATTGCCCGTGCGCTGTCGCTGAAATATGGAGTCAATGCCTATTTCACCCACAACTTCTTCCTCTGCGTTGACCAGCACAAAGTAATAAGCAAGCCCCCGGTTATGGCGGATAATACGACTCGCTATTTGGCGGTCGTTATTATTTCGATTGAAGGTGGTCGGGCACCAGGTAAAATGTTGGCTCAATGCATCGATGTTGTTTAAAACGGCCTGATATCTGGCTGCTTCTATATCGTGGCTGATCGGAACCAGCCTTAGTTCTTTAGAGTCCAGGTAGTTGTTCAGAGTTGAAGTTGTAAGGAGAGTATTCATGGTGGTTGGAAATAAAAAAGCCCCGTGCCGTTCGCCTTCTGGCACAGACATGGGGCTTCAACTGAAAGAAGGGGGTTAATTTTCTTGACAGAGATGGGTTTCAACCCAACCTGTTTGCTTCTGAAATTCCATTGCAAGTGATGATTGCATCAGCTTGGAGACTTTCTGAGATCCCGCGTTTGAAGGTGTTGTGTCTTGTGAAATACAAGGGGATTGAACGCGGGATCTGAGTAAGCTTAGCCGATTGGATGTTGTTGATTACTTAATGGACTCGGTTAGGAGTTCGCTGATTTTTTCAAATGCAGCAGGTGCGCCAATGCCCTCGTAGGTAATGTGCAGGTCGGCCATATAGTCTTTGTCGATTTTTTCAGTGCCATTTGCACGTTCCTCTGTGCCCTCTTCGATGAGTTTAATCACTGGCACTTTGAGATGGACGCTTACCTCTTTCATTTGAACAGCCGTGGGCGGTACCAGGCTCAGAAGTGGCACGTCAAACGTTTGGATGGCATCGTCTTTCTTGACATTGACGGGTTGGCTGAGTGCAGTGCCGTCTTCAGCAAAGTACTTGCGCATTTGCTGTATCTGATGTTCTTCGGTGCGCTGGTGCGCTTGCATAATGGTGTCGGTGATGGCTTCCATTACCGGCACGAAGTCAAATTCTACTTTCATGTTGATTGTTTTATAGGTGTTTGTTTGTTTTAATTAGTGTGCTAAGCAGGTTTTGAAGTCCTGCTGTTTGCTGGTGTGTTTTGGTTTCCACGGCCACCGATGTTCTCGTTTTTGTTACCGTACTCGAATGCCTGCTTTGTGTGGCTTTGGTCTCTACGTAAATGCTCTTTTTCATGGTTTGTCTTTGATTTTCATGGTCATGATTTCCTGTATGCGCTTAAAACCAGCCGTTGGTTGGAGCGCGCTCTTTTCCTTGTTCGATTGATTTGAAGTCATCACTTCTGCAGCTGATTCAACAGACTCGCTGGCACTTGTCTCTACTTCAGATGTGCTGGGTTGTTTCCTCACCAGCTTCTCAATCGATTGAAGAAAATTTTTGAGCGCTTTCATGTGTCTTATCCAATAAACAAGGTGTCTTCAAAAAACAGCCAGATGGTGAATGCATAGGCCAGAATGCTGATGATGGGCACGGTCCACCCGTTGTGTATCCACTGAAATCGCCCGGACTTCTCTCGCCTGATTAATACCAGAACAAGGGTCAGAAACACGATGCCGTTACTCACAATCACGATGGCCTCCAGAAAGGTGTTATAGCTTAGTTGCGGAAGAAAGGAAGAGGTATAAAAGCTGAACATCACAGAGGTTAACAACATGGTGAATACCAGCTCCTGGGCAAAGCCCGCTTTCCATAACGTGGGAATAAACCAGGTAGCTACGATCAGGATAAACAGCGGCAGGAAAAACTGCCAGATGAAGTAGCCAATTCTACGTGTAGCCGGAATTGAGAACTCAAATCTTGAGAAGTACACAGTTCGTCCAAAGTCACTGCCAATAGGGCTTGGGTAGGCGTACTCATAGCTTCTCGACTCTGATTTGGTAAACGACCAGGCATCGTTCTTTATGTTCTCAGAGATGTCGGCTTCCCTTTCCATCGGAACCAGCGTCATCTGATCTCCGTTAAAGCCAAAGCTTTCGATTTCGAGGCTAAAGACTTGTGTGTCAAAAGGAAAGGCCGTCAGGTTTGTGTTTGATAAAATCTTGGCTTGAAACCGTTCTGTATAGAGCACCTGATCTCCTGTTAACTCAATGCGTCTGCTGGCAATTTCACGCGGCTCGGCTGAGTTCATGAATTCCAGGTTTGGAAACCAGAGCTCTTGCCCTACAATGTTGGCAACCGCATCTTCGTGATAGATGACCTTGGTTCCGGTGGTCAATTCAGGATAGAGGTCTAAGGCTGCTGAGTCCTTCCAGACCAGTGTCAGGTATCCATCCAGATCAAATGTTTCATCGACCGTACTGATATCGACAATTTCGTTGATCAGGATTTTGATTTGCACTTCAACCGGTTGTCCGTTGACAGTCGGAGCTGGCTTTTGGGCGTGAGCTGGATGGAACAGTGACAGGCATGCTATCACTATTATCCATGCATGAAATGGTTTAAAGAGCTGCATATCCGTTGTTTTTAAATGGACTGTAGGAAACATTGTTGTCGAGCACCCATTGTTCAAGCTCTTTCTTGTTGCCGTTGAATACATCCAGGCAGACCGGAATGTTACCGATGCATGCAGATTCTGAGTATTGCCAGAGAGTCCATTCATCCCAGCCGTCTGGAATGAGGTCGGCATCCACTCTGTCTTTAATGGGGTTTTCAGATTCAGGGTACCTAGCTACCCAAAGAGGGTATTCGCCCAGTTCATCATCTGAGAGAAAATCGTTGGCAAAATGGTAGTACGTGTAAATGACCGGGCGCTTCTTGGTAATCAGCTCGGTGAGTTCGAGCCAAACCAGTACTTTTTCTCTGAGTGCAGCCGCTTTTGATCGCGAAAACTTTCCGGTTACTTCAATGTCTAGTGCCGGTGGCATATCGCCTTCTTCCAAAGGACCAATGATGCGGCAGAACCGCACGGCCTGATCAACCGGATCCTGATCCGGCTCGAAGTAATGATAGGCGCCTCGCCTGATTCCTTTCTGCTTGGCCGTGTTCCAATTTCTTTGAAATGATGTGTCTAACGTATTGAGGCCATGCGTAGCTCGGCAGTAAACAAAATCGATGGAATCGCTGCTATCGATTTTGTCGATCAGGTTGTTTTGATAGTAGGATAAGTCTATCCCTCTGGCCAAGCCAGGAGGAACATTGTCGCGGCATTTATCTTTCAGTGCAGGCACGATTGAGAGTCTAAACTCCAGCGAATCGTTGGTTATGGGTTCTGTGGAAGAGAGCTTCATTTCGTAGGGAAATGGGCCCGTTTGTTCGTCTTTGATCCCGTATATGATCAAGCCGGTGACTGCGGCCAGAACACCAATTTTTAGGAATATGGTTAAGAGGGAGTTGATGTTGTTAAGCATGACTATATGGGTTATAAGGTTGTTTGGTGTGAGTACTCACAGAGCCGGAGAAAATCTCCGTGGAATATCCGGCCACAGAAAATGATAGACTCGCACGTCAATCTCTCTCCGGCTCAATGAATACTTATTAAAAGACCAGGTTGGTCATTAAGAAGGAGCTCCTACGTCAATAGGTTCAATAACAGAAGCAAACAACTGAGTCAGTTTCGCCATACCTTCTGAAGGTTCCTGTTGTACAGCTTTTGCTGTAATCAGGTATTTCGAAGACTGGTCGCTTGATCGGGTGTTTGTCTGTGATGTACTGGCTTTACCAGTAATGGTAGCAGATACGCTTACTCCGAAGTATCCACCGCTCACAGAAACTTCTGATCCAACTTCTGCAGAAGAAGAGCTTTCGCTTGCTTCCGAAGATTTCACTTCCATAGAGAATTCCACCGTGGCTTCGGCCATGGTGAAAGCCGGTACTGGAACCAATGAAAGCAATGGTGCTTCCACTTCGATGCTTTGCTTAGAAAGTGCTCCCTGTCCGTTGGTTACAGGTCTTTCCAGGTTGAATTTGATCAGTTTGGTGCCTTTCTCCGGATCACCGTCTACATAGGCAAGTCTGAATAATTGTTCGAGGTATACGTCTACCAGTTTTGATTGTCCCTTTGCTACCGCAATCAACGGTTCGCAAATCAGCGTTTCGATTGGCAATCCTGCCATACTTTGGGCTACTTCAGCCATAATAAATAAGTTTTAATTAGTTATGTCAATTAGATAACTTTCATCATCTCATTGGTTAGTTTGGCCAGACCTTCTGGGGTATCTTCACGCACATAGCACAACTCTATTTCGTGACTCATACCTGCCGAGTCTTTATCATTTCTTTTCTTGGTGCTGCCCACATTCACATCCATACCTTCATCCTTGGCATTCCAGCCAGCGTTAAAGGCGATGTTTACCTTGATTTTGTCCAGCTCGAGACTCGATACATTGGATAGGGCTATGACCGGGATTTCTCTGGGAACAAATTCTCCCTCTTTGTTGGGCAGGGCTATGCTCACCGTTTTCGGTGTCATTCCCGTTATGTTTCCCTCCTCGTCTTTGTCGAGGTTCATATAGTGTTTAAACATTTCGATGTCGTGCGCTTCAATACGCTCGTGTACTCGTGTGATAGAATCACTTACTCCTTGAATAAGTGTGTCCAGGCTTAGATTGCTCATTTTTTTTCGTTTGAATGGATTTGGAATTTTCATTGTATTAGGTCATTAGATGGCTCATTAACTGCCCGCTGTGCTATTCGCTCTTAGCTGTTACTACAAGCTCTATGTTGAATTTCTTTTTGAGATACTCCGGATCAGAGCTCACCTCAAGCAGATGCAGCTCTCGGTTTTCTTTGGAGGGTTTAACCGCAGCATACGGATTGTCGGCACCTTCATTTTTGATAAGAAATGGCCGGCCATTTGCCTCTTCGTATAGGCTCTTGCTTTTAGGTAGCAGTTCGGGTTTTTTATCTGTTTTCATTTTCTGGTTTTTAAATCTGGGTCAAACATATGTGGGCCAGTAACCGTGGGCTTTTGGTTGGGCACGGAGGCATCTTTCAGGGGCATGGAGTGCCCATTTCGGGGCATGAAATATTTAGCCGATTCTGCTAAGGTGAGTTGGGAGATATATGGCGGTATTCGCTGGCCTAAACTGAGCTGTCTTTGCCAGTTTGTTGGGCTTGTTTGTCAATCGATACCATTTCCTCCCTACTTTAGAGGAAACCTAAACCGACTTTATGATACCTCAGTTTAAGCTCGAAATAGCCTCGATCGATGCCGATTTACGGGATAAACTGTTGACAGGGAGTGTCAATACTGTCTACGCGAGTACCAAGTTTACGATTGACGGTAACACAGGGGTGAAGCACTTTACCACTCTGATATCGTGTTACTTACCCACCGATCAGGAAGCCGATATACGTATTGAACATGGAGCCATGGAGTATGCCAATTCGCTCGTGGCCATGTACAGATATGTAATAGGTGTGGAACCACCAGTTCATGTTGATCCACAAACAACACCCATCAGCCTTTGGTCGATTGTGGTGGATCAGGAACTCGCTCCGTTTTACAACATCATTCAATTAGAAAACAAGGCCATGTCGGCTTTTAGCAACGCAATAGGGGAGTTGACAGTTGCTGAACCATTAGAGATGATCTAGTCAGTCATGGCATCGAATCAAATGCGATAACCAAACAACCACTCCATATTCCCCAACCCCATGAATTTAAGTTTCGATCTTTTGAGCGATTCGTTCGACTCAAACTCGCCTGTATTTGATGTACAACAGCTACTCGTGACCAGTAGCGTGATTGCTAACTTAGGAGGCTCATCCAATTTTTGGACTGTAAAAGCAGTAGGCGTATTTCCCACGCTAGATCCTTTTCATATCAGTGTAAAGGAAGACACTGCCCTTAAGACCGATTTGTTGTTCCCCACAAAAGCGTTGCTCATTGAAATAAGCGAACCAGACGACTCCATTAGTGCGCTGTGGCAGGTGACCATTGAGGTAAACTATGAATGGTTTGTGTGCATGGTCAATTTAGCCTTAGAATATCAGGTCAATACTGGAGGCGAAACACGAAGAGGAACACGAACGGTGGTAACAAGTCCCATTCGGATGACTGATGATGAAATCTAGTGAGTTTCTTGTTTGTCTAGGGGTGTTTTGGAGCTTCCTGATGTTTGGTCAAGCGAACGAGGTGAATTTTGTCGACTCGGTGAAAAATTGCTGTAATGTTTGTAGATCTGTGATACCAGAGAACAACAAAGGTTTGAAAGTCGAAGAACAGTATCACAAACTGCATATGTTCATTGATAATGGTGATTTAGATAGGTTTCTTGTTGAGAAACAGAGGGCTGGAAGCTTGTTGCTTTTTTCGAGTGAATTGCAACGTTATTACTTGGATCATAGTGAGGCTCATATACTCTTTCTTAAAGAGCTCTACATTGAGGCTAAAGAGAAACACGAACGACTCATAGAAAAGTATAAGAACTTGAGTCATATAGTCTCGTATGGCATTGCAGTTCATGACTTAGCCTCAATCTATTATGAATTAGAAGAGTATGAGAAGGCTGTTGAACATTACAAATTGGTTTGGGTAAATCAAAATTGGATACCGGACATTAACTCTCAGGCTGAGATTACCAATAATATTGGCCTAGTTTATCTAACCGATGCCTATTACAATGCCGATTCGGCACTGTTTTACCAGAACAAGAGCTTGTCGATTAACCGGCAGCTCAATGACAGTCTCGGCATAGCCACTGGCCTACTCAATATTGGCAATGCGTATTCCAATGAGTATGAAGATGCCAAGGCCATTGCCATTTGGGAAGAAGCGTTGGGCATTGCCGAGCCTAAGGGTTACAAAGACATATTGGATGAGTTGTATTACAACCTGGCTTTTTTACACGAAGAGCAAGGAAACCTGCAGGCAGCGTTGGCTTATCGAAAGTTGTTTGAAGAAGTGCTCGAAGAAAACTGGAACCGCGATAGGGTGTGGGAACTGGCCGAAAAAGAAAAGGCGTATGAAGTAGAGCTGCGCGAGAGCCGAATAAACGGCCTCGAAAAAGAGAAAAAACTGCAACAGGCCGAGACTGAGCGCAAGCAGTGGCAGCGCAATGCATTTATTCTGCTTTGCCTGGCGTTAGGTGGTCTTGGGTTAGTAATCTGGCGTGCCTATCGGTCTAAAAAAGCCGTTAACAAAGTCATTTCTGCTAAGAACGATGAGCTAAGCGAACTCAATGCGACCAAGGATCAGCTGTTTTCCATTATCACCCATGATTTGCGCTCGCCTGTGTTATCTCTTAAGCGGAGCAATCAGAAACTGCTCATGAGTCTTGTAGAGCGCAACCATGCCCAGGCCATAGACATAGCCCAGGATAACCGGTCTTCACTGGACAATACGTTTCAGCTGATTGAGAATGTGTTGAACTGGGGAGTGAGCCAGCAAAAAGGATACGATGTGCAATTTGAAAAAGTACACGTGCGTAGCCTTGTGCAGCAGATGCTCTACGATTATCGCTCGCTGGCAGAAGAAAAGGCCATTACCATTGAAGAGAATTGCAACCCCACCATCTTCATTCGGGCCGATCTCTACTCCGTAAAAGTGGTACTACGCAATGTGCTCGACAATGCCATCAAGTACAATTGCAAAAACGGCTACATACGCTTAAGCTGCAACAGGCAGCACTCTGAAGTGCGGCTGAAAATTGAGAACAGCGGTGTCTCGGTGCCCAAAGAGGTACAGGCCAAACTCAATGCCGGAACCAACCATGTGTTTAAAGGCGGATCAGGCGGAATTGGTCTTTGGTTGTGCGATGATATGATGAAGAAAAACGGGGGACGCATCAAGCTGTTTTCTATGGATGATGGCACCCGAACATGCTTATACTTTAACCCATTTAAAGATGAAAAAGGTCAAGATATTTATAGTCGAAGACAGCCCAGAAGACTTAGAAATTCTGCAAGACGCCCTGCAAACACTGGGCGTTGAGGTGGCGGGAACAGCCTCTAACTCAAACGAGGCATACGCAGCCCTTGCTGAAATAGATGCCGATCTAGTCATTCTCGATATTCACCTGGGCGACACACTGGATGGCATTGCTCTGGCCCGGGCCATGAATGATGGCGACTTACCTGGGAGGCCGTTTATTTTTCTGACTTCGGCTACCGATAAAGCCACGTTTCAGGCCGCTAAGATCACCCATCCACACAGCTACCTCACCAAACCGTTTAATCCACTGGAGTTGAGTTATTCCATCGAGCTCGCTATTGAGAAAACGTCAGACGATGTGGGTCAACTGGCGTTGGGCGGAAGTGTAGAGTACAACGGGTTCTTCTTTGTCAAACAAAATGGCATGCTCAATAAGATAAGCCCTTCTGAAATTGCCTACGTCAAGGTCGAAGGGAAGTACTGTGAGCTGCACTCTCAGGATAGCCGTTATATCTGCCGAAAATCGTTGACAGCCCTCATGAACATGTTGCCCAATGATTTCAGGCAGGTGCATCGAAACTACCTGTTAAATGCCAATCACTTGCTCAAAATCGATGTCCCTGATCGGGCCATTTATTTAAGCGACAAGCGCATCATACCGGTTAGTTTGAAATACCTTGATGACCTGCAGAAAGACTATCCGGTACTGAGTTGATTAATCCTTTGAGATGCTTTTATTGCCTCGGGGCGCTTTTAATAGCAAATCTTACAGGCCCTGTAGCCACTGCTCTTGGCGTTTTGAAGTGTGACCCGGTTAACCGAATGTGTACACCTTTTTAGTCCGTGGCAGTATGATTGGTGATAAGCAACCGCTCCTGAGCTTACACAAATCAACACGGTTGATTGTTCGGCTTTAATCGTGTTTTGAGGTTTACCCGGTGCGATGTATTGTCGGGCGACAAACCCCGATCCGTGCTCTGTGGAAATATGTGCCCATTTTCTACTCTTGGAGTATAAACGAACCAGTTCTTTTTGGTCGAGAACAGCTATGATGGGCGCGTTAAGCGTGGAGTCGGTTCTCAAGTTTAGACTAGTCGCTGTCACGTGATACACAGATTCCTGCGCCTGCGTTGTGATAGAAATTAAGGAGATAAGAAGAATAAACAGGGTTTTCATGTTCAATAGGGTTAATAGCCGATGGCACTTGCTGAAACGTGGTATTTGGGAGTAGACTGAAGCAGGCGTACTTCCTCAAAAACGAGTTCAACGTTTTTGGTTTCGTATGATTCAATGTAGATGCTCGTTGTTTTATTCCAGCTTTTTCCGCTTTGATACACCGTGGCGTCAAGGGCCACATAACCATCACCTCCCGTGTTTCTCACAGAAGCTTTAAGCGTGAGGCTGTAGTCAAAAAGGCGGCTTGAGCTGGCATCGGCAGCCGTACTCACAATGACAGGGTTGGGCGGAACGAGCGATTTAAAAAGTTGCTGGTAGTTGGCGCCAACCAAAACGACCACTGTTAGTACGATTACAGAGAGGGTGAGTTTTGCCTTCATATGTTGCGTTTTGAAGATTCGAGTTTGTTTTCTGTTTCATCCGCAAGCCTGTCAAAGAAGTCCTCACCGCACTGAATTTCTATGTCGTCAACAGTGGTTCTGTATCGTTTCAGATCATCTGAATAGAACTTGAGATAATTGGGAAATATGTACGCATACATGCGCTTTTTCTGAGGATAGAAAACAAGCTTGTAGATATGAGAAGGCACTGTTAGACCTTCCCCTATGGTATCCGGTGGAGCCTTCAAAAACAATGTGCCTGTGATGACATAAGCTTCGCTTTGCCAATGAATGATTCTTTCACGGATTCTCTTTTCCAGTTTTACCAAGGCACCCCGGTTTAGATCTGGTTGTTGAGGCGAGATATTCGTAAAGACAAAGCTTTCGTCTTTCAGCGCCTGGCTGTATACAAAATCACCAGCTGGGGCATGGTGACCTCTATCATAACCACTTTTGTAGTAATCGGCTTTTGTAGCAGAAAATGGCTCGAGTTTGTCGTCTACCCAAAAGACATTTTTCCGCTGTGCTTTATGCCCAAGACTGTCACTAACCTGCTGTGGAGTGATGTGTTGAATGGTAAAGGCTGGTACTTTGTGAAGGGTGTCGTATCTCACAACGAACCCTTTATATGCAATAAGCGATGCGCCATTATCTGACTCGAAGTATAAATGCCGTGATGAGCGCTGTTCTAGTTGAGGGATTACCCACTTGCTTTCGGAACAACCAATAACTGCCAAAAAGAGCAGTATGAGCCATATTCGCTGATTGCCCGAGATCATAACTGATGGTTTATTCTCCATTCTCCATTACGGAAGTGTACGTTGTATTCCTCTTCGGGAAGAAAGCCATAGAACTCCATGGTCCTCTGCTTGTAATAGTTAGTCGTATTCGAGATTTCAAGCCGCACTTTAACTGCACGAATATTCTCGGCATAACTGGCTCTTATCTTTGCCTTTAAGCGACCCGTGCGTTCTATAGAATGATTGATTAACCGCACAGGTGCTGCATTGTTAAAGGCATATTCCAGTCCGAAATAGGCATCACTGCTGTCCAAGTATTCGATGAGTAGGGCCTGGTGCTCAGGTAGGTGGTGGGCCACATATGGTGTTAAGGGATCGACCTCATGTATTCCGGCATCAATGAGGTTCTTCCGGTATTTAATGACCTTGTCAGCGCCAATGAATTTGAACTCGTTTCTGTAGTATGTGTCTATGGATTCGAAACCTTTATACAACCTGACTATTTCATCGAGTGTGGTGGTTCTCCCCTCAAGTTCGACTACGCGTGCGGCAATGGCGGCCTCTACCTTTTTTTGGCGTTGCTCCATGTGCTCTTTTAGCAAATTCTTTGCGTTGGCTTCAGAAAGAGGAGACACCGTGTCTGGAAGGTGAATAAGCAGCGTTTGCTGGATGGAAGGGCTGGCATAGAAGAGCGTTGTGTCTATCATTCCAGATTGAATAACCAGTTGGCATGATTCGGCCTGGTTTAGCATGCGATAATCAAGGCCCATACTAAACTCTCCACTGCTGTTTGTGATATCGCTTTTGGCATGGTCAGGGAGCTTGATGTGTGCGTTGACAAGTGGTTGGTTTCCAATTAGTACTCTTCCTGAAACCATGAGGTCATCACATCGGTTGAATGCTTCCACCCGTGGACTCAACAAGTAAACAACCAGAAATAATCCGATAAAGGCAACTCCTCGCAGATGTTGTTTACCTAACCTAAAAAATTGAATCCAGGGGGTGGTTAGCCCAGCTATACTCAAGCCAAGCAGGGCCCGTTGTGCGGTTTGCATAATTTCGGTCGGGCAATCTATGAGCGTGATGAAAACCACACAGCCAATCAAGGTGATAACGCTTAGCACAACAGACACCTTCGGTGGAATCCAATCCACAGACTTATTGATGTAAATGTTGCCCATGGCGAAGTACTTGGTCACTATTTCGGAGACGTTGTCCATTGGGGTTAGAGCATTCAGCTTTTCTGTTTGTTGATTGTGATGTGCATGTCTCCCTGACTGATGTACTCACCGTTGACGCTCACGTTTCCGCTAATCACTGGGCCATTGCCAAAAACATTGATGGTTCCCCTCTCCGACTTATCCTTCTTTTTTTCGGAGTCTTCTTTTGACAGAATAAGGTGGTGGCAATAGGCCACTACAACATGAAAGTGTTCGTTTTCGTGGAGAGACCCAAGTCCTTCAATTTTGGTCTGGTCATCAGATTCGGGCAGAAGTGGAACGATGTTTTTCACGCTTCCAAAGCCCTTGGTTCTTCGGATGATGAGGTCTATTGTCTCGGGGGTTACGTCCTCCAGAGGAAGGCACCAGATCAGCAATTGCTTATGTATTTTCGTTTTGACCCAGTTATCGAGCAGAGTGCCTAGGTCTTTATCGTATTCTTCTGTGATAATGCGCGGATTCTGTCCTGGATAAAAGCAGCCTTTTGTGCGGTGTTTGATATAGTCGCGATCCTCGCTTGAATGATAAATCAAGAGCTTAGCGGAAGTGACGGAATTCAGATCTAGTTTGTCAACTATTTCATCGCAGACCGATAAAAACTCAGCATAAGACTTATAGCCAATGTATTTGCACAATACTGCCAGATAATCCGGATTCATATGAAATGAATCGTCCCTGTTTTTAAGGGCGGTAGATAAACTCTTGAACTGATCCTGCAGATATCGTGTCGAGATATCAGGATCATCTAATGAAGATGTTCGCCCAATTGATTCGCTTACTTCTGTGAAATTTGCATGTCCTGGCGGTTTTTCCCCTTTAGCAAGAAGCAACTGAAACAGAATAGCAATGTGATGTGTTTTGTAAGATGCCATGTTTGCCAAAAACTTTAGTCCGCAAGAACAAAAGCTCTGGCCTCAAGGGCAACAATAGTTTCTGAATTCGAGGTTTTTCTTTCTGAAACCCCAACTAAACAGAAGGAAACAATGTTTTTACCTTATCCCTATACGATTCAGAGATATCCAACTCATCGCCATTTACGACCAACATATTTCCCTTTAAGCGTTCCACATGTTTTTTATTGACCACGGTAGACCGGTGAATTTGAAGGAAGTATTGCCTGCCCCCAAATTTGATGAACTGCTCATAGACTTTCCCCAAAGGTCTGGCGAGAATGATCTTTTGATCTTTAAGATGTACGTTGCAGTATACCCCATCAGCACTCAGGTAGTAAATATCATCCCAGTACACTCTGTCTTTGCCCTCTTTGGTTTTAAGAAAGATTCGATCGCTCGTGATGTCTAACTCAGATATGTTGTCTTCATTGTCTGAGTTTCTCATGTTCATTTCGGCAAGTTCAAGGCTTCGTTTAAGGCGGAGCAGATCTACGGGCTTGTTCAGAAAGTCTTTAGGGCGGGTTTGCTTGGCCATGTCAAAAACCTCATCCGAGTTAAGATCTGTCAGGTAAATGACTTGAATGCCCAGCTCTTCATTGATAACCCTGCCTGCCTCAATTCCGGTAGCCGATCCCTTCACTCTAATATCCAGGAGTGCCAGGTCAGGTGCCAACTCTTTTGCCGATTGAATGGCTGCTGCCGTATTGTCGTTTCGCGCCACCACTTCGTGACCCAATTCTTCTATCAATGCGCAGAGGCTTTCTGCCACCAAAAAATCATCTTCTAATACGAGTATTCTCATTCCTTCAACTTTATTTGTCTCAAATACAACCCTAGTTTAGCCAATGATGTATTGTGATCTACCCAAATGTAAAACTCTCTTGAGGCCACCACAGTTTTTCTTCTCAATGGTGCTTTTCTTCTTCTCTTTGGGCGTTTTTTCACAGGGAAGCGATAAACAAGCTCTTGAAAGAGTTCGTGATTTCATAGTCAATACACGTTTTGATGCGGCAACCTCTTTGTGCGATAGCCTTATTCAATATTCTGCTGATTCTACAACCAAGGGGAAGGCCTATAATTCCCTAGGGGTTATACATCAGGAGCTTGAACAATATCCTGAGGCGATAGACTATTATACCGCTGCGATCGATCACTATCCTGTGAGTAAACGCGATACACTTGCTGCAGGACCTTATTACAACCTGGGAAGGCTCTATAAGGATATTGGTCAGGCAGATGAGAGCGCAGCGAACTTGTACAAGGCCGTGGCTTTATTTGATAGCACAGACAATAAGGTGAACTTGGCAAGAGTGTACAACTTGCTAGGTATATTACACAGAGATGAGGATGACTATGATAGGTCTATTAAGTATCATCAGAGAGCATTGTCAATACGCGAAGAGTTATTGGATACGGCAAAGATTGCCGGAAGCATTAATAATATAGGTAGTGTGTATTTGGAAATGGAGTATCTGGATATGGCCATAGAACATTTCCAACAAGCCATGGCCTTGAAAAATGGCCTTGGGGCTAAAGATCAGCAATTGATAGCTTCAACACTTTTCAATCTTGGAAAGGCCTTTCGGCTGGTTAGGGCCTTCGATTTGGCTTCAGAGAATCTCAGAAAATCACTTTCGATTCGGAAAGAGATAGGGGAGAGGCGTGATGCAGCATATTGTTACAACGAACTCGGCAAATTGCAGATAGAATTAGGAAATTATGTTCATGCGCACACGTATCTTGATAGTGCTTTGGCTATTGGAGGTCGGGTGAATGACCGGAACATGCTTTATGAGAATTATGCTTTTCGCGCTGAGGTGTATGAAGCGCAAGGAAGTTGGAGAGAAGCTTCTATATGGACAACGAAACTTTTAGTCCTACACAAGCAGATCGTTAGTGCTGAAAAGCAAAAAATGATTGAGAACCTTGACGCCTATCATAGAGTCGGGGAGCTTCGGACTTCCTTTGAAAAGCTGGCTCAAGAGAATGAACTTGGGCGATTAAAAATTGAAAGTGAGAAGAGTCGTGCCGAGTTTTGGCTGTACGTTACGGTAGGATCGCTTCTCGTGATTTTTCTACTGTCGTTGTTATTATACGAAAGGAACAAGGCGTATGAAGACAAAAAGCGTTACACTGCGCGAATCGAAAAGCTGAGCAATGAGACTCACCATCGCGTTAAGAACAACCTTCAAAAGCTATTGGGTTTGATCGAAATTCAAATACGCGGTAGGACAGATGCTTCGTCCAAAGAGGCCTTTAAAGAAACCAGAAACCGAATTGCAGCCATGCTGCTAATTCACCAGAGTTTGTCCGGCAAGATTTCGGAAGACCATGTGGGAATATCTATGCCCACATATTTACAGAGCTTGACCCAGAACCTGTTGTTGGTTTATGGGTTATCTGACTCAGTTGATGTGGTAGAAGACCTGAAACCACTCGATTTGGATGATGCCAAGGCACTCACGGTGGGGCTCATTGTGAATGAGATGATCTGCAATGCGCTGAAATACGGCATGGGAGCTGAGCACCCGGTGCTGACCATTAAAACAAAAACTGAACGCGGCCAGGCCACCATCACGATCACAGATAATGGAGCTGGTTTTGACCCGAAGACTATTGTAAGAGGAACGGGCACCAACCTTATTGATTCGCTTTTGAAAGAAATCGATGCTACCTGGGAATTGGATGTTTCTTCAGGGGTGTCCTACATCTTTAGATTCAGGCATTAAAAAAAGGGGCGCAATCAGCGCCCCGTCAAGTAGTAGGATTACGGATTGAGGACAATGGTAATGGTGGTGTCACCTGTTAAAGTGAAATCGTCCGTTGTATCCGGTGAGAAGTTTATGTGATCGGTAACCATAAAATAATCACCGTCAATCACGTTAAAGCACGCTTCGCCATTTCCATCTGTAATGGTTGAGACATAAGGCGTGCTCGTCCCTTTCTCATAGAGATCAATCGTAGCATTTTCCTGGGGGTCATTATTTGAATTAACCACCCCGGTTTGAATAATCGGATCGTCATCATCTCCCCCGCCTGGGCAGGAAGAACTGAGTTCGATGCGATCTTGCTTTTCAGATTGAAATACTTCCTCTTCGTTGTTGCAGCTTACCATGCCTGCAGCAAGCATGGTCAAGCACAATGCAGTTGAAAAAAACCTCTTCATAATTCGTGGTTTTTGGGGCACACTGACTCTGAGGAGTGGATACACCACTCTCATGTGAGCCTTTGGGAAAAGCCCCGGTTAAACAGAAATTGAAAAGGGTTGCGGCCGCTAACCCGTGTTGGGAAGTTGAAGCGCTGAGGGCGGTATGAGTGATCAATTTTTACTTCCCTTGATCATGGAACTGCCTCCAGCGTTTCAGAAATGACTTACAGAGAAAAAAGAGTGAATAGCGAGCTTATTTGCTCCTTTCAAGGGTCACCTTGTAACCGGTAAAGGTTCTCGCAGGACTCCTGTTTTTCTAAAAGCTGGAGCTAATATCAAGTGAGTTCGAGAGGTGGCCTAACATGTAAAAACGAGGAAATACGCGCAATTGCAATGCGTTGGCAATTAGTGTATTGCGTGTTTTGTGAAAAGGGGATACAAAAAAACCGCGCAGGTGCGCGGTCATACATATAGGTTCAAGATTTTGATAAAAACCTACTCGGCCAGCAGCTCATCAATCTGAGCCTTGACATCGGTATCTGACACAGTAGTGCGCGGAGGAACCATATACCTCAACTTACCGGTTTTATCAACTAAGTATTTCTGGAAGTTCCATTTTACGTTAGAGTCCATGACTCCATTGAGTTCTTTTTGAGTAAGGAATTTATAGAGCGGATGCATATTGCCACCCTTGACTGAAATCTTGGAAAACATGGGAAACGAAACACCGTAGTTTTTTTGGCAAAAACTCTTTATTTCTTCATCTGTACCCGGTTCTTGCCCAGCAAAGTTATTGGCGGGAAAACCCAGAATGACAAGGCCATCGTCTTTTCGCTCTTTATATAGTGCTTCCAGGTCTTCGTATTGGGGCGTCAGGCCACATTTACTCGCTACGTTTACAATGAGAACCACTTTGCCCTCATAGTCAGACAGGCTTATTTGTTCTCCTTCCAGAGAGTCCATGCTGAACTGATAAATTGTTTGATCTGATCCGATTAACATGGCAAAAGAGAGTAACAGTGTAACGAGAATTGTTTTCATAGCATTAGCTTTAGAAAACAAAGTAAGCAGATATACGCATGAAAAACACCTTCCAACAACTATTTAGAGAAGCACTTTCGCCAGAGGTTGAGGTCCTATCTTTTCACTCAGTATCGGGTGGCGACATAAATAGATGTTACAGGGTTGAAACAAGTGAGGGAAGGTGGTTTGTGAAATGTAATTCTGCTCACAGGTTTCCCGAAATGTTTGAAAGAGAGTCAGAAGGGCTTGACCTGTTGAGAGAGCAGACAGCTTTTCGGGTGCCCAAAGTGGAGGGAGTATTCTATCAACACGATGATGCTTTTCTGATGCTCGAGTGGATTGACACTGGCCAGGAGAAACAAGGTTTTGCAGAGCAATTCGCTTCGGCTCTTGCCTCCATGCATGGATCATCTGCAGACTTCTTTGGGTTAAGCGCAAGCAACTACATAGGCACACTCGTTCAGGACAACCCGAAGTCGAGTAGCTGGACAGATTTTTTCGAAAATCATAGAATCAGTCCCTTGCTCAACCGAGCTGTTGATATGGGGTTGTTAGACGGGAATGACGGGCAGTATTTTGATAGAATATGTGCTCGGCTTGAAACTTGGTTCCCAGTGGAAAAACCTTCTCTTCTTCATGGCGATTTATGGGGAGGGAACTACGTGGCTTCTTCATCTGGAGAACCCGTATTAATCGATCCAGCTGTGTATTACGGTCATCGGCTCATGGATATTGGTATGATGCATCTTTTCGGAGGGTTTGATCCTGATATTATCAATTACTATCACGATTTAATGCCTCTTCCAGATAATTGGAGAGAAGGAGTAGAAATCGCGAATCTCTATCCATTACTTGTGCATACGATCCTGTTTGGCCCGAGCTATGCCAGTTCTGTGAAGGCTATTTTGAGAAAGTATAGTTAGTTTTTGTAACTTACTGAGGTGAAATGGGTTAGATTGTTCTTTGAGGATTTATCACACCTGGTTTTTCCTTTTTATTGCGTAGGCTGTGGTTCGTTGCTCGATTATGGTGAGAAATCAGTTTGTGCAGGATGTGTCAATCACCTACCCTTGACGATGTACTGGTCTTACTCTGGGAATGCAGTCGAGCGATTGTTCTGGGGGAAAATACGGCTTGAGCAAGCGTGCTCTTTTGTCTTTTTTAGTCAGGGAGGAACGGTACAACAGATGCTTCATCACTTGAAATACAAAAACAGGCCGGATGTAGGTTCCCTTGTGGGGAGGCAGTTTGGGAAGGAGTTGATCAATACACCATATCATCAGGTTGATTTGATCGTACCAGTTCCGTTACACACCTCTCGCTACAAGACCAGAGGATATAATCAGAGCGACTTCATTGCAGAAGGACTGGCATTGGAGCTCAAAAAGCCCGTGAGTACAGATTCGGTCATGCGTATAAGGGCCAACGAAACGCAAACCCATAAGGGTAAATACCAGCGTTGGTTGAACGTAAAGGAGCTTTTTCACATTGCTAAACCGGAGGTATTGGTTGGAAAACACATTTTGCTCGTAGATGATGTGGTAACGACCGGATCAACCCTTGAGGCATGTGCTGCGGCAGTTCTTCAGGTCCCGGAAACGAAGGTGTCGGTGGTCACCTTGGCGTGCCCTCTTCCCATCTAAATTGGCGTTGATTGACAAAGTATATTTGCGCCCCATGTCAGAGACACTTCTAGTTGACAAAGCTGCGCCAAAGAGCGAGCGATATGAGCAAATGATTCAGCAGTTGCAGCTTCTGTTAGAAAATGAAACAGATTCGATAGCCTTGTTGGCAAACATATCTGCCGGTATAGTGGAGTGTTTTGGCCATTTATGGGTTGGGTTCTACCTGGTAAAGCATAACGAGTTGGTCTTAGGCCCATTTCAAGGCCCTATTGCATGCACGCGTATTCAGAAAGGAAGAGGCGTATGTGGTTCAGCTTGGGATAAGGCCAATACCATTGTTGTTCCTGATGTTGACAAGTTTGAAGGCCACATAGCATGTAGCTCAGACAGCAGGTCTGAGATCGTAGTCCCAATTTTTACTAAATCGAAAGACGTTTTTGGTGTTTTGGATGTTGATAGTGATACGATTAACACCTTTGACAACGTTGATCAGCATTACCTCGAAATCTTGACCACCTGGATTGGAAACAAATTGGATTAAATACTGTCTGCTACTATTGGTGTTGGCGCTTGGCGGCTGTGCAAAGCAGATAGGGCCAACAGGAGGAGCAAAGGATGTGGACCCACCGGTTATCCTGACCTCAGAGCCTCTCAATGAATCGACTACTTTCAGTGGAAACCAGTTGAAACTCGAGTTCAATGAGTATGTAAACACGCAGAAGCTTATCAATGAGATGGTAGTTTCTCCTCCGCTTAAATACCCGGTAGAGGTGAAAATGAAGGGTAAAACTGTCACGATAAGCTGGAAGGACACACTTCAGGAGAATTCCACGTATATGTTTCAGTTTGGAGAAGGCATTGCCGATTTGAATGAAAACAATCCGCTTGATAGCAATGTGTTTGTTTTTTCGACCGGTGATTATATCGATTCACTGACCTATTCGGGAAAGATTATTGACGCACAAACGTTGAAGCCCGTTGAGGGTGTTTGGGCTATGCTTTACAGCGATGCAGGTGATAGCTTACCCCTCACTTCGCTGCCCAAATACTTTTCTAAGTCTGACGCGCGTGGGGAGTTTCAAATCCGGTACATTGCAGATGGCGACTACAAACTGTTTGCGCTACTGCCTGAAAACCGCGGCTACAAATTCGATGTTCCAACCGAGCAAATAGGGTTTACAGATCTGCGGGTCACACCTTACATTCAAGGGGCAGATAGTGGGTTGGACAAGTTGACGATTAAGCTCTTTCAGGAAGAGGATACGCTCCAGTTTCTATCAGAGATCAATCAGTTGGATTACAATGGGCTGCAGGTGGTGTTTAATCTGCCTCCATCAAATTACAGCCTCAGCTGCCTAACCGAGCAAAACGTTAACGACTGGACCGTCAAGACAAATAAAGAGGGAGATACCATCACGTATTGGTTTGACAAGACGCTCAAATACGATTCACTTAAGCTATGGGTGCAAACAGATAAGGTATCAGATACCGTATTTCTAAGAAAACCTGTGGGGCGAAAGCCTGGAAAAGGGAAGGGAGGGGATAAGAAGAAACTCAAACTGATCAGAAACTCCGGACCGGTGCAGCCGTACTTCAAAACACTCAGGTTTCAGAGTAAAACACCACTGGCCAAGGTTGACTTAAAAACAAGTTTTCTATACACATCATCTGACACGCTTCCTCTGGGTTTGTATGCCAGACAGGATGAGGAAGTAATCGAAATCGATTACGCCTGGAAGCAGGGAGAGTCTTACAAAATCCTTATTCCTGATTCTGTTATCTGGAATCGTTTTGATCAGGCAAACGATACCATATTGGTTTCCTTTAAAGCCTCAGAAAAAGAGGACTACGGTCAGTTAAGCATTAACCACTTGTTACCAGATCTTGGACACTCGTTTGTGTGGTATCTCATCGGCAAGGACGATAAGGTGATTGACAAACGAAATGTCGAGCACAAAGGCGTTGTGAGTTATCCTACCCTTGAGACAGGGAAGTATCAACTAAAAGTTGTGTTCGACTCGAACGAAAACGGAGAATGGGATTCGGGAAAGTACATAGAACACAGGCAGCCAGAGCAAGTTTTGTTTTACGAGGAAGAAATCGAAATCAGAAGTAACTGGCAGAGCGAAATCGACTGGAAAGTTGAGCCTGGAGCTAGTAATTGATCTCAAAATCATCGGCATCGTCCAATGCAGGGAACTTTGTTCTGAAGTCGGTTAAGTCGTTCTTATCAAACGAAACAGTTCTACATCCTACTTCCCCTTTTTCGAACGAAACAAGAGTCTCACCCTTCATGGATAATGCGGCAGAGTCACCTACATAGGAAATGTTTTTTCCATCGGTTCCAACTCGGTTAACCCCTACCACATAGGCTTGGTTTTCGTGCGCTCTGGCTTCCAGCAGGTTTATCCAGGGTTTTCTTCTGGCTTCTGGCCAATTAGCCACATAGATCAACACGTCATAAGCCGCGCGGTTATTGAGCATAATCTTGTTACGAGACCAAACCGGAAATCGCAGGTCGTAGCACACGAGTGGCATAATACGCCAGTCTTTGTATTCGACAACCAGAGGTTCGGTACCGGCAGAAAAATGCTGATGTTCACCGGCAAAGGAGAATAGGTGCCTCTTATCGTAATACAAGAAATCACCATCAGGTTTCATGAAGATCAACCTGTTTGTGTAGCGATTGTTTTCCTCCATTATGAGGCTGCAAACAATGGCAGCATCTTTCTCCGAAGAGAGCTCTCTCAGCCAAGACATAGATGGACCATCCATTTTCTCGGCCAGCTGCTTTGCCTCCATGCTAAACCCGGTCGTGCACATTTCGGGCAGAACGATTAGATCGACTTGCTCGGTATTAGCGCGGATAAGTTCGGAAAGCATGCTTCTGTTTTCTTCGGGGGCTTCCCAAATGAGATCTGCCTGAACAAGAAGCGTATGAAGGTGTTGTGACAAAATCAGATGTTGCAAATAATTTCTCCTGCACGCAAAAGTGTATCATCTTCTTTGGCAAAACAAAATCGCAACACGCTATTTTGAACTGGGTTGTGGTAGAACACAGAAACCGGAATGGACGCTATTTTATGCTCGATCGTTAATCGCTGAGCCAATTCGGTATCCTCTTCATCGGATATGGCTGAATAATCCAAAAGTTGGAAGTATGTGCCTTTCGATGGTTTGAGCTTAAACCGTGATGCTTTGACAGCATCAATAAAAATGTTTCGTTTCTTCTGATAAAACTCAGCTACACCGAGGTAATTCTCTTTGTCTTCCATGTAGTCGGCTAGCGCGTGTTGAATCGGGCTGTTGGCCGTAAATACATTGAATTGATGCACTTTCCTGAACTCATCCATCAGCGCTTTTGGCCCAACAACATAGCCGGTTTTCCAACCAGTTACGTGAAAGGTTTTACCAAAGCTGTAAACAATGAGAGATCGGTTTGCGAGTTCTGGATATCGCGCTACACTCTCGTGTTCAATACCGTCAAAGGTGATATGCTCATATACCTCATCACTTAACACCACAATATCACTACCCGATGTGATCTTCTCTAGTTCCTTCATGTCCTCACTCGTCATAACCGTACCTGTTGGGTTATGAGGTGTGTTTATGAGGATCATTCTCGTGTGTCTGGAGACTACTTTTTTAACCTGCTGCCAGTCGATCGAATAATCTTTGGTGTCGAGCTGAACATATACTGGTTTTCCTCCTACCAGCTCAACGGTTGGAGCATAGCAGTCATATGAGGGAGTAAATAAAATCACTTCATCACCTTCATGCACCAACGCAGAGATGGCTGTGAAAATGGCTTGTGTACCGCCAGCGGTAATGGTGATTTCTGAGTGAGGATCATAGTTGCAGTTGTACAACGAGCTCATCTTATCCGAAATGAGGTTTCGCAGTTTTTCGACACCCTGCATAGGAGGGTATTGATTGTGACCTGCACGCATGTGCTGATGCACGAGATCAACTAAGCGCTCATCTACCTTGAAATCGGGAAAACCTTGCGACAGGTTAATGGCGTTTTGCTCTCTGGCAAGTTTGCTCATTACCGTGAAAATAGTCGTACCAACACGTGGCAATTTTGAACTCAGGGTATTGGGGTATTCAATCATTAGCATGAAGATGTAGCGTGTGCGAAAGTACTTCTATGAACGCCCAGATGCCTCAAGAATTATCAACAAAAAAAGGCGGCCAATTGGCCGCCTTTTTAATCCTGTTATTCAGTGCATTAGTGAACCATTAGAGGATGGACAGCAATGGTGTTTCCATCTACACTCACCCTCAAGAAATACGTTCCTTTCGCATTTGAGCTCAAGTTAATCAGTCCGGTTTCTGTTTGATTAAACGCATCGATCTCGTTGTAAACCACTCGCCCGGTCACGTCAGTAACCTGCAGAGAGATGCTCTCACTAATTGATCCGTCCAACTTCAAGTTGAAAATTCCGTTGGAAGGATTTGGGAAAATGTTGAGCTCAACAGCGTCCATTTCTTCAATTCCCACACAGTTTGATTCAATAACGATGGTGGCACCTTCGGTCACACACCCGTCAGAACTTGTTACTGTAACTTCATAGTAGCCTCCACCTGTAACGGTTAACACGGCTGAGCTGTCGCCAGTTGACCACACATAAGTCTCACCATCAGGTCCGGCATCGAGATCAATCGAGAATCCAGTACAGAGGTTAGCAACAGAGTCCATGTCTACTACAGGGCTTTCAAATTGATAAGCCACATCAACAGAGTCGTACATAACGCATCCGTTGGCATCTACTACTGTCAAATAGTTCCAACCAGATGTTACACCTGTTGCACTATCGGCCATACTTCCGTTTGACCATGTATATGAGTAAGGCATGGTACCACCACTCACTGCGCTATAGGCTGTTCCATCAAAGTCACCAGAGCACGTAGCGCTGTCATATGTGAAGTTGGGGAGCAATTGATCTGGTTCTGTGAGCGTATCAGATAATACCCTTTCACAGCCATTGGCATCTGTTAGCGTGACCATGTATACACCGGTTGGCAAGGTACCGTTGCTCGCTGTGGTTACTCCGTTAGACCATAAGTATGTGTATGGGCCATCTCCACCAGCTGGAATTGCCAGGGCTGTTCCGTCTTCAGATCCAAAACACAACGGATCGGAATCATTTCCGAGAAGTGGCTCAAACGGAATAAGTGGTTGATTGATCGTATCCTGATCCATGTCCACACACCCATTATCATCTGTCACGGTGAGCATATAAACACCAGCCGGCATACCGCTGATTCCCGAAGTCGAGTCTCCCGTTGACCAAGTATATGAGAAGGGCGATGTTCCACTCGAAATAGTTGTGGCCAAAGCACCTGTGCTATCACCAGCACAAGCAATGTGTGTAGGTGTGAACGAGATGTCTGGAACTGGGTTTACAGTTACCATTGAGCTATCAACACAGTTTTGGAATCCATCGGTTACCGTAACCATGAACGTGGTTGTGGTTGGAGGATGCACATTCGTTGTCTGCGTTGAATCTCCTGTACTCCAAGAATAACTAAACGGAGTTTCTACAGAATGTGTAGCATCTGCATATCCTGCTGTTTCACTTGATCCACCTAATACACCAGAGCCCTCATAATGGAAGTACCATCGGTTGTTCCACTGTGAGTAGGTAATACAGCCCATATCAGACATTGAACCTGAGAAAATGGCTAGGTTTTGTGTGGCACCAGAACCTATTGTGTAACGCGTGATTCTTGAAGGACTGTATACATATGATCCGTTCTCGTAATAGGCTCGGCCTACAACAGAAAACTCACCGTTCAAACATTCGGCAATTCCCCATCGCGCCCAGTTTTCAGTTCCCTGGTAGTAAACACCTGGGTTAGAGTACGAGTCAAGGCTTCCACCACCCATATTGGTCACCGTTCCGGTGGCAAGGTCAATGTGATAGAACGTATCGTTATAGTCTGCCCAGAGAATGACATATCCTACACCAGCTGCGATAAACGAACCGTATCCACCATTGATTGTCTGAGACAGTGGAATGACGGTTCCAACGTTGAGACTATCATCCATCATGGCAATGGCCTGAATGTTTGAGTAATACGTATAGCTATTGGAGAATGTATTGTATGTCGTATTCCAGAACGTGTATAGCTGTCCTGAACCGAGGTCACTAAATATTCCATCGCGTCTTGGCAGGCTAATTCCTCCATTCATGTTTGCCGCGTTGTAACGAACGGTATAGTTATCACCCACATAGTAGAAGTAATCTGGCGTGATTGCGATTCCCCCACGATCGTCACCACTAAGTGAGTTGTGGTCCACTACAGCGGAGTTGTTTTCTGTAAATGTGTCTATCTGAATACAGGAGGCCACATAGCCATCTACTGCATCAATATTCACGCTGTCTCCAAACCCAAGACAGATAGCAGTATCGGTAGGGTTTACGTTTACAGGAATTACACTCACTGATACTGAGTCACTGTAGTAGCAGGTTCCGTCATAGGCAGTTACAAAGTACTCGCCAGAAGTATTGACGGTAGTCGAACTGGATGAAGAACCATTAGACCATGAGAAACTTGTATAGTTTGAGTTAGCCGACACGCTGATTGAGTCAGCACCGCACGATGCCAAAACGGTATCGTCAGCAATCGGATCGTAAGGAGCAGATAAGAAGTCAACCATAACCGAAGAGCTGGTGGCTGTATCGCCTGTTCCGTTACACGTGCTTACCAATCGATAATACGTGTCTTCGGTTGGTATTACAGTGTAGTTGCTGCTGGTAGCACCACTCATATACGACCACGAGGTTCCATTAGGTGAGGACTGCCATGCGTAACCGATGTTACCAAAGCAAGAACCTCCACTCAAACCAAGATCGGTTGATTGACCAGGACACACACTCGTATACGTGGCGGTAGCAGAACCGGCCGTTGGAGTTCCAGAACAGTTAGGAATGGTGTAATAGACAGTCACTGTCCATGTTCCATTTGTGATGTATTGATAAGAAGTACCGCAAGAAGGACTCCAAGACGGCCATGTACGATAAGCCCACATGTTGAACGTGAGCGAAGTACCAGAGACTGCGCCATTCGCAAGCGTTAAGCCTGTTCGAGAATAGCTTTGAGTTCCACCATAACCTGAACCTCCGTAGTAACCACCTTCAGAGTTTCCTGTATTTGTACAGTATATCTGGCTACGCTGTTCAGATTTCCATGCACCGCCAGTAGCAACAAAAGAATAGGACGTGCTAACGCTGGTCACTGTGGCCCCACAAGGCACATTAACCACCAGGGCCGCGCTATTACACGAAGAGTTATATGCGGTGGGTATGTGGCCACCGGAGTATGTTCCCGTAGCAGATTGAGCCAGCGCACCAAAAGTGCAAGCTACGACCGCAACGAGTAAAAGAGTAAAGTGTTTCATAACGAATAGGATTTAGAAGTGTTAGTCTACCAAGGTACTACTAAAACCGCTGGTTTTATCTATTAAACCATAAAAAAAGGGGGTCGAAACCCCCTTTTCATGCTATAAAGAATGATTCTTAACTAGATGAGGCCGATAAGAATTCCCGGTTCATTCTGGCAATGTTCTCCAATGAAATTTCCTTAGGACATTCTACTGCACAGGCACCTGTATTTGTGCAGTTACCAAACCCTTCTTTGTCCATTTGATCGACCATGTTTAGCACGCGCTCTTTACGCTCAACTTTTCCTTGTGGAAGAAGCGCAAGCTGTGAAACTTTGGCCGAAACGAAGAGCATAGCTGAAGCGTTTTTACACGCTGCCACACATGCTCCACAACCGATGCACGTAGCGGCATCGAATGCTTTATCAGCATCGGGTTTTGGAATAGGAAGCGCGTTGGCATCTTGTGTGTTACCTGATGTGTTTACAGAAACGTATCCACCTGCCTGTATAATTCGATCAAATGCTCCACGATCAACAACCAAATCCTTGATCACTGGAAACGCACGCGCTCTCCATGGTTCAATGTAGATGGTATCTCCATCCTTGAATTTTCTCATGTGCAGCTGACAAGTGGTTATCGCACGATCAGGGCCATGAGGCTCTCCGTTGATATAGAGCGAACACATACCACAAATTCCCTCTCGGCAATCGTGGTCAAAAGCCACCGGCTCTTCTCCTTTGTTTACAAGGCTTTCGTTCAGTACGTCAAGCATTTCAAGAAATGACATGTGCTCCGAGATATCAGAAACCTGATAAGTCTCCAATGAGCCTTTTTCTTGAGCGTTTTTTTGTCGCCAGATTTTCAGTGTCAGATTCATATACTATAGTTTAAGTAGTAGATCGGCCTACTTGTAAGATCGTTGTTTAAGTTCAATGTCGTTGAAAGTGAGGTCCTCTTTAATCATTTCTGATTTGGTTACTTCACCCTGCCATGCCCAGGCAGCTGCATAAGCGAAGTTTTCATCGTCCCTCAGAGCTTCCCCTTCAGCAGTCTGTGATTCTTCACGGAAGTGGCCTCCACAAGACTCTGTTCGGTGCAGCGCATCCATGGCGAATAATTCGCCTAGTTCAAGGAAGTCAGCCACACGCGTAGCTTTTTCGAGCTCTGGGTTGAATTCATTGGTCGACCCCGGAACAAATACGTCTCTATGAAACTCTTCGCGAATCTGTTGAATCTCAGCGATGGCTTCTTTTAAGCCTTGCTCGTTTCGCGCCATACCTACCTTGTCCCACATGACTTTACCCAATCGTTTGTGGAAGTGATCAACGCTCTTAGAACCTTTGTTGTTGATGAGTTTTTCCAAGCGCTCGGTTACTGATTTTTCGGCCTCTTCAAATTCAGGAGTGTCAGTAGAAATAGCTCCCGTTCGGATGTCGTTTGCCAGGTAATCACCAATCGTGTACGGAAGTACAAAGTAACCGTCTGCCAGACCTTGCATAAGAGCCGAGGCACCCAATCTGTTTGCTCCGTGGTCTGAGAAGTTGGCCTCACCTGCGGCATAACAACCAGGAATGGAAGTCATCAAATTGTAATCAACCCAAAGACCGCCCATCGTGTAGTGCACGGCCGGATAAATCATCATTGGAGTTTTGTATGGGTTGTCGTCCGTAATTTTCTCATACATCTGGAACAAGTTTCCATACTTGGCCTCAATGACCTTTTCGCCTAACTCTCTGATTTGGGAATCAGACGGATTTTCAATGTGTGTTACGTTGGCTTTTTCTCTACCATATCGCATAATAGCCGAGGCGAAATCAAGATATACAGCTTCGCCAGTTTCATTGACACCAAACCCGGCATCGCATCGCTCTTTCGCGGCTCGTGAAGCCACATCTCGAGGAACCAGGTTACCGAAAGCAGGATACCTTCTCTCTAAGTAATAATCTCGCTTCTCTTCTGGTAAATCGGTTGGTTTTAATCGCCCTTCGCGAATAGCAATGGCATCCTCTTTTTCTTTTGGAACCCAGATTCTCCCATCGTTTCGGAGCGATTCTGACATCAGCGTAAGCTTCGATTGATAATCACCTGATCGAGGAATACATGTAGGGTGAATTTGCGTATAACACGGGTTGGCAAAGTGTGCACCCTTGCGGTGAGCTCTCCAAGCCGCAGTTACGTTAGATCCCATGGCGTTCGTTGAGAGGAAGAACACGTTTCCGTACCCACCAGAACCCAATACTACTGCGTGAGCTGAATGACGCTCAATTTCTCCGGTTACAAGGTTTCGGGCAATGATTCCCCTCGCTTTACCATCCACGATCACCAATTCGAGCATTTCATGACGGTTGTACATCGTCACTTTACCCTTGTTGATTTGGCGCGAAAGTGCTGAATATGCTCCTAGTAAAAGCTGTTGTCCTGTTTGTCCTTTGGCGTAAAATGTTCTTGAAACAAGCACTCCACCAAATGATCGGTTATCCAACAAACCGCCATATTCTCTGGCAAAAGGAACTCCCTGAGCCACACATTGGTCGATGATGTTAGCTGATACTTCGGCTAATCGGTATACGTTGGCTTCTCGGGCTCTGTAATCACCTCCTTTCACCGTGTCGTAAAACAAACGGTACGTAGAATCGCCATCGTTTTGATAGTTTTTGGCAGCGTTAATACCGCCTTGGGCAGCAATTGAGTGAGCTCTTCGAGGAGAGTCCTGAAAGCAGAAGCACTTTACGTTGTAACCCATTTCTGCTAAAGAAGCTGCTGCTGCACCACCGGCCAAACCTGACCCTACAACGATGACATCAATCAATCTTTTATTGGCAGGGTTTACAACGTTGATGTTGTTTTTGTGATTGGTCCACTTATCTGCAATAGGACCTTCTGGAATTCTTGAATCTAATTTAGACATGCTTATTCTATTATAGATTGATAAAGATGTAAATCGGAATGATGGCAAAAAGGACCGCTATGACCACAGAGAATGTGCGGCCGGCCATTTTGATCATCGGAGTATATTTTGGATGGTTGAGGCCAAGTGTTTGGAAAGCGCTCTCAAATCCGTGCCACAGGTGGAAGCCCAGTGCAATCATAGCGAGCACATACACGGCTGAGTACCAACCCTCTTTGAATGAGGCTACAACAATACCGTACATATCTGGCACACCTTCGGGTGATAAACCGATCTCGGTGAACTTATACTTAAACCAGAAATTGCCCATGTGAAGCACGATAAACACGAATATGGCCGTGCCTAAAACTCCCATGTTTCTACTGGCCCATATTGAGTTTCGTTCTGGCTTGCTGTATGCATATTTAACCGGACGTGCATTTCTGTTTTCCTTGGTCAAAATCAAAACCCCATCCACTGCGTGAAACAGAATGGAGAAATAAAGGACATAAGAGACAATCTTAATCAGCGGAAAAGAGGTCATGAATATGGTATACTCATTGAAAGCCACACGAGCATCTTCCGGGTTACCTAGTAAAGTAAGGTTACCCAGGAGGTGAATGATTAAGAAAGTACACAGAAATAACCCTGTTAGTGCCATCCAGTATTTCTTGGCAAGGGATGAACCGAGTAGAGCGGATTTAGTAGCCATTATGAAATGTTCATTTAGGCGGCAAATGTATATGTCAGAGGCCGGACTATGAACTTCTAGGCCGATTTAATGGCCTTGGTCCGTAACGACCGGAATGACTCATACAATGCGATGAGTCGCTTTGCCTCCGATTCCCATGTTCTAAAGCCATTTCTCGATGGGATTTTCAGCTTTAAATGGTCTAGATCTTTAACGACTTCAGTCAGCGTTGTTTGGATGGATTCTAAATTAGACTGGTCGTACATGGTCACGTTGTTGTAGCGTTCTGCCATCTCCTTTAACTCAGCTTGTTTAGAGGATACAATATATAGTCCGCTCAGGGCGTATTCGTGGGTGCGGTTTATCGATGTGAGCTTGTGCGATTCCCAGGTGGAATTCACAAAAATGTACCCAAGATCGCATGAGGGCAACTGCCGTAATAACAAAGAGCTATCATAAGGCAATACATGAATGCGTTGTTGCCATTCCGTGTGTTTGGCAATCATATCCCGAGCCTTATGCGCCACAGGTCGGTCGTTGATCAGAACGAAGTGGAGACTGTCAATGCCGCATACTATATCAAAAAGCGATGATAACTCATCCAGCGATTGGTAGATATTGCCCGACTGTACCATAAGGATGGCGTCTGCATGGAGGTTAAGTTGCGCTTTTAAATCAATGATTTCATGGCTAGCTGGTAGCGCAGTTTGCTTTGGGGTATTTGCCATTACCATAGGCGTGTGCTTCAACCCCATTTCGTTTTTTAAGCGCTCGGCAATGGCTTGTGTTGTCGTGAAGATAGCGTTCGTTAATCGCGAAATTTTTCGCTCTCTGTAGAGGAAGTATTTCCACACGACAAAGCCCTTGAGCTTATTGAACCAACCCGAATTGGTTCGGTAAAATGGCCATCCGGCAAAGTATTCATGTGAATCATAAACTAGCCTGACGTTAGGTACAAGTTTCATTGCATATGAGGCCAGGTTGAGCATCATATAGTCATGACAGTGCAAGGAGTCCGGATTCAGATCGGCTAGGGTCTGTCCAACGGCTCTTGCTTTGGAGCTATAACCAAGGCTAAGCGGGTGTCTGAAAAATGAGTCGAAACACCGTATTACCTGGATACCCTCAATTGTTTCTGAGTTGGGCAAGTCATTTGACTGCTCGCAGACGATGGTTACCTTAAATCCCTTTTCTACCAGACTTGCAGCTTCTTTTTGAACCCGATTGTCTGATACAAAAGGATTGTCTAACAACATGACGATATGGAACGGGTCTGAACTCAAGAGATATTGGATAAGAAGGATGTAATCCTGTCTTTCGAATCTGCACCAAATGTGGCAATAAGTGGCTCAAACTCTTGCGGCCCTTTTTCCCCGATGGATTGCATATACGAACGGAACTGCTCTGGAGTATGGAAAGTTTGCCCCCATTTTGAGCCATCGGGGTTGGGAAGCATGTTTATGTCCATGTCAAACTGAGCGAACAACGCATAGTTGTTTTTTACAGAGGCTTCAAATCCAACCGAGCTAAAAATGGTCATGCAATACTCGGTCTGAGCCAGCTGTTCATCTAGTGAAACTTCCTGATTATTTACCATCGTGCAACCACAGTTTACGAGTTGCTCAATGGTGCTGTCGGACAAAGGCCAGGCTGGGTGTTCGCGAACGAGTACTTGCCAGTTTTGGGTAGCCAGATGACATGCCTCTTCCACAAAAAGGTCGAAGCTTTTTTGGCTTATCCAACCCACAGGAGCCTGCATGATTACAGAAACACTGCGTTTGATTTTTTGGGTGTTGGATGAGGCTTCCAGGGCGGGGTGCCCCGCATTGATAAAGGTCGTGTTTGGGTTATATGGCTGCAGGGCATCGCTAAAAAGGTCTGCCCAGGAGAGATAGGTGCTGTGCTCCATCCGCTGAAACCCGAGATGCACATTAAACGCCCAGCCATATTGCAGGCAAGTAGTACTTCCTTCCTGAGCACGGCTCACAAGACTTAGCAGTGTGTCGCGCATGGTGTTGCCCTCAACCAATACCCAGGCTCCTTCAAATTGATCGGTAAGCAACAGCATAGCTTCACATTCGATCAATACGTCAAAATGGTGCTGCCACATGTATGAAGAGGCCAGTTTGCGATCGGGGGATTGGCTCTTTAACAACGTTTCAAAAACCTTATCAAACGCTCTCAAGTAGTCCGTATCCGCTTCATTACCAAGTACGTGCTTGGCATATTTCTCGTGTTTAGGATTGTTGCAAAGCACGACCTTCTTTCCGGTAAAATTGAAGGATGGTGCCGTTGTACCTCTCCATTTTCTCAGTGTCCGTTTCAGGTCAGTTATCGCAGATGTTTCTGCCTGATTCTCTTCGAGAATGACGGTACCCTTAGACTGGAATTGAAGCTGAGCGGATTGGTTGTTTAAATACTTGAAGTACAGCTTTTTTTCAATGGCCGAGCGGAGATTGATCTCCCGGTAGTTGAATACGGCCCCGTCTGTATCTTTAAGCTTATCCAGATGAAGAACAATGGCTTTCTGAAATGCTTCGATGTATGACTGAAGTTCTCTGGATGATAACTCAGTCACTTTGAGGTATAATTAAGCTTTTGATTTTTTCTGAAATCCACTCATCCGGATACCAGATGTAGTTGGTGTATGCATATCGTGTTCCCTGCTGAATGGGCATGCCCCGGTGAAGCCCGCTTGTGTCTGCCAATACAATGGAACCGGCCTTAGCGGTGACAGTACTCGTGTTCCATCCATTTGCATCAACAATCCGCATCACAGTGTCGTGATCAAACCGTCTTTCATTCCACGGCAAGCCGGCTTTTCGTGCCACACGCATATAAGATTCGCGCTCATGACTACCTTCAACATACTGGAAAGGGCCATTTGTCTCGTCCACATCAGAGAGGTAAACGATGGACTTAACTTGCGGAAAATCGGCTGTGTCTCTATGCCAGCCACCACCTGAACCCAAGTTGCCTTCAACGGCTTTAATGCGTCCTGCCATGGTACACTTAAACGTATAGTGCATTCCTCGATAAGCATCGAGGATGGACTGAAGCCGCTTGTTTTCATGAAACGCCTTTCCGTGTGGGCTCACTTTTTCATATCCAAAAAGCCGCTTATCAGCGCCTTGTTTATCAATCTGAACATGGTCCGAATGCTTTTCAAACAAAGCATCGATTTCGGTTCTCATATCAGCGAGTTCAGCCTCTGATAATCCCAGGTCTACCACGGCCCATCCATTCTCGCGTAAAGATTCCAGTATCAACTGGTCTTCGGCTGAAAGATCAAACGACTTATAAGCTTTTCGCTCTCTCCTTTTTCGGTGAAATTCGTGTCGTAGAAATGAGAAATACTGTACCATAGTTACGTGATTTTCAGTGCTTCTACAAACCTATCTAATTGTTTGTCTGATAGAATATCGCTCGTGGCAAAATCACTTTTTGCCCATGGCAGGTCATCGCTCCAGATTCCCGGTAATCGTAAGCTCAAGTAGTCAACCTGATCAAGCTTTCCATCAAACGTTTGCCCGTGTGTTTGGTATAACTTCTCGAAATGCGATTTGAGTTGTTCGATGCTTCTTTTCTCACCAACTCGGTCCTGAATGGTTTTGTCAAACTGACGAGTATCATATAACTCGAGTGCCTTGAGAATGGCCTTCTCCGAAGACTCAAATTCATCAAAAAGCACACTGTTTTCTGGTGTCAGATAATCAAGTCCACCTCCTTTAAGGTCGCTCTTGGCTATGACGGTTAGCCCTGATAACAACGCTTCAGAAATTACCTTAGACCCACCTTCCACCTCAGAGAACAGTGCAAAGGTTTTGGACAAGTGATAAAACTTGGCCAGTTGGGCATGTGTCATACCCAGAACAGGCATATCGGTATGCAATTTCAAGATGGAGAATGACTCTCGGTCTTTGTAGTCAAACAGACGCTGGTAGTCTTCCATCAGCTCAGTGTAGGTGAAGTTGCTGTCTTTGTCTCTACGCGGGTGACTAGGGATCAGAAGCAGTACGGAGGGTTTTTGACCGCTATCGTAAATCCTCCGAATGGCCTTTAGGAAAAGGTCAATGTTCTTGAATTTAGCATCTCTGCTTACCATGAGCACATCCCATAGCTTGGTATGCAATTTAGGCTCATCCAGGAAGAAATGATCAGAGATGAAATTGCGAGAATTGAGCGGAATAAAGCTCATTCGATCCGAGTCAATGGTTACGCCAGAAGAGCTTCCGAGACAGAAATCGAGCACGCCAAAATCAGGAAAGTTATGCTGCTCCCAACCGAAGTGAACTCCAATGAAGTAATTCTTTCCAAGAGATTCCAGCATGCGCTCTGCTTTTGCATTGTTCGCTCTGGATGCAGAACCCAGGCCAACGAGCCGTTTCAGACTTTCTTTTTTTCCCACAGGATTGAAGAATGCGTGGTTTGGAAAGAAGAACTGCATTTCCTTGTGGGTGAAAACCACCACACCTTTGTTAGAGGCTGTCGGATATTTGAAAACGTGAGCCATTAGTTGATTTTGGTGGCTGCAATGGTGTGGTTGAAATTAACCCTTGGCAGGTCGTATCTGGCGGCATCAAACGTGGCCACTTTCTCTTTTGTAAAAAGGGCACACTTCGTTCCGTTTACGTGATATATATGTGGGTGAGCCCACGAGGGAGAGCCGTCCAGAATTCCCGCCAGCGTGTTGTATCTGATTCGTTCGGTATCCCAACCGTAGTCATGCCAGACGATCACAGATTTATCGTCTTTAAGCATGTCAAACATCTTGCGGCTATCAGACTCTACACCCGGTTTTGAATGATCGCCATCGATAAAAATCACATCGAATTTTTGGTTAAGTGAGTCGAAGTCGAATTTGGTGGAGTCAGCATGGACTTCTCTGATGTTCATGTCTTCTTCAATGTAGAAGCTGTGCAAATCCATGGCTTTGTCGCTCATTCCGAGCGCCCTCATTTCTTTCTCGCCCAATGTTACACTCACGCATGTTTCGGCCACAGTAGAAACATTGGCAATGCTTTCTCCGCGCCAGGTACCTATTTCGAGATAAGAGCAGTTAGGCCGATCTCTGCACAGTGCCTTCAGCAACGCAATATCGACTACAAGGCTTGTGCCCGGTAAGTAGCTGTAGTGATCAATCTTTTCGTCAAAAGCAGATACCACATCCAACGCGTTGACTGTTTTCAATCTTGTCAGGCCGTATTTGGCTTCTACATACGATTGTCCAAAACGACCATCCTCTGCAGGAGGGTTTAGTACCTGATATAAACTGGATGGGGTCGAGAATATCTTCTTTAAAATCTTTATGCCAAATCTCAATCTACTCATGTGCTCAATTCGTTTTCTCCCAATTTCCTGGAGCTATTATCACTCCCTGTCTGTCGTCTCGGTATCCTTTGTTGTGTGTATTTACATCCGTGTCCTGAATGGTGAAATTAATGGCTTCTGGAGTCTTAAACACGGGAGGTGAAATGAAAATTTCGGCCTGATAGTTACCCGCTTTAAACACAAACCCCGGACAGGTGAAAACACGCTTATGTGTCCCTTCTTTCAGTTGCACATCGTGATCTGAAGAGAAATCCGTGAATATGGGATGCCCATTTCTATAAAGAACGATTGATATTCTCGAGTCTGGTTGTGCTTCAGCCAGGCGATAGGTAATGTGAAATTCAAAGCCTTCGTTAAGCTGGAAATGGCTCTGAGGTTCTCCACGTTCGTTTGTCATTTCTGCCCGCAGAATGACCGTTTCATGCGCTTGCTTCAGCTTGGGGTATTCATCAATGTCAAAGAAGCTTTTTGGTGAATTACCCGATAAGTAAATAGAAACGGCCTCGTTTTTATTTCCATCATACACGATGCGGCCCTCGTCTAACACGATAACGCGGTTGCACAGTTCAGCTATGGCTCCCATGTTATGGCTCACAAAAATGACAGTGCGCCCTTGTGAGGCTACTTCGTTCATTTTGCCCAGACATTTTTTCTGAAACTCTGCGTCACCTACAGCTAGCACTTCATCAATAATCAGAATCTCAGGATGCAGATGGGCGGCAACGGCAAAGGCCAGCCGCACATACATTCCAGACGAATATCGCTTGACAGGTGTGTCCACGAATTTGTGAATACCCGCAAAGTCAATGATTTCATCAAACCTCTCCGTAATCTCCTTCTTTCTCATTCCGAGAATAGATCCGTTGAGGTATACATTTTCGCGTCCCGTTAGTTCGGGGTGAAACCCGGTTCCCACTTCGAGCAGAGAAGCCAATCGGCCATTCACTTCAATCTTTCCTTCGGTCGGTGGGGTGATTCTCGATAGTAACTTAAGCAAGGTGCTTTTTCCGGCTCCGTTTTTACCAATAACACCTACCACTTCACCTGGCTGTATGGTGAACGAAACATCTTTGAGTGCCCAGAAATCTGTAGCCTTTTCCTTATCGCTTCTATTGCCTAGAATGGATTTGACTTGCTCAGTAACCTGCTCGCGAAGGCTGGAAGAATTGATGGCTCCCAGAACGAACTTTTTGCCAATGGAAGAGCTCCGTATAGCATATGAATCTTGGCCCTTGTTCAAAGAAAATAGGTTAATTTCAGCATGAGCAAATTTATAAATTCGTGCGTTAGTGAGTCATGATTAACCTGCAATAGGGTGATTGATTTAAATCTCGAGAATCGTGCTGTTTAATTCTCTGGCCTTTGCCGTTTTTTTTCCAATCGTATTTGCCATTTATTGGGCAATAAATCGGTATGCCTCAAAGGCGAGAAACGGGTTTCTTGTGGTGGTCAGTTACATATTTTATGGCTGGTGGGATCCTCGGTTTCTGGCACTGATTCTCTTTAGCACGCTTGTAGATTTTGTGGTGGCCAGACAAATGAATGCGGCCTCAGAGCGCGGGAGAAAATGGTTGCTAGGTCTTAGCATTGGGTCTAACCTTGGCCTCCTCATGTTTTTCAAGTATTTCAATTTTTTGACGGATTCACTGAATCAAATATTAGGTTACACCTCATTGTCGGTGTCTATTCCCTTCTTTGAAATCCTGCTACCGGTGGGGATTAGCTTTTATACCTTTCAAACGTTGAGCTATACCATCGATGTGTACAACCGTACCTGCAACGCGCACGACAACCCCATAGATTTTGCCGCTTATGTGAGCTTTTTTCCACAGTTGGTAGCCGGCCCTATTGAGCGTGCTTCCACATTTTTACCACAGATTTTATCTCCCAAGGCTTTTGACTATGCCTCTGCAGTAAGAGGAATGCAGCTACTGATCTGGGGATTTTTCAAGAAGCTCGTATTGGCCGATAACTGCGCGACCATCGTGAACCAGTTTTACCAAGCTCCATCTGCGCATTCGGGAAGTACCATGGCCGTGGTCGTTGTGTTGTTTGCCTTCCAGATTTACTGCGATTTTAGTGGGTACACAGATATTGCACGTGGACTAGCTAAGCTGCTGGGGTTTGAACTCTCCATCAATTTCAACTTGCCTTATTTCTCCAGAAACATTGCCGAATTCTGGAAGAGGTGGCATATCTCGCTGTCAACCTGGTTTAGAGACTACGTGTTTATTCCGCTTGGTGGGAGCCGAAAAGACCGAACAAAAACCATGGTCAACATTGTCATTGTTTTTCTGGTAAGTGGTCTCTGGCATGGCGCCAATTGGACATTTGTCTTATGGGGAGCATACAACGCTGCCCTGTTCTTGCCTTTGTACTTTTTTCTCGGAAAGAAGAAGCGAGGAACATCTTGGTTGGCCACATACGCAGATTTGCCGGCTATACTCATCACCTTTGTTTTAGTATGCCTCGGGTGGGTGTTGTTTAGGTCAGAGAGTGTCCAACAGGCCCTTGAGGTGTATGCCACGTTAGCTTCATGGCACTTGTTTTCAACACCCGAAGTCAGGCCGCTAGAGCTGGTAATGGGCCTTGGGGTGTTGGTAGGTATTGAATGGTTTGGCAGGAAAAGTCACTTTCCATTGCACGAGGTATTGCAGCATAAACCAAGGCTCTTGCGATGGACTGTTTACTCATGTCTGGTTTTGGCCACTATCTTATTTGCCGGTTCAGAGCAGGCGTTTATCTATTTTCAATTTTGATGAAGCGATTTCTATATCTACTTGCCAAATCGGGATTGTTTTTCGGAATCCTCTATACGGTGGCCGTGCTCTGGCTCATTCCGTTTTTCCTTGCCAAAAAGTATGGTGCTTCCAACGAGGATCAAATTCGCTTTGCCTTTGAAAAAGTGCACGGGGAGAAGAGCTTTGATTGGATGGTTTTAGGGAACTCGCACATGAGTTATGGGGTGGACCCAAGTGTTTTCTCTCGGAAGGCATTTAACTTCTCATATATCAACGAGTCGTTTAACCAATGTTTCTATAAAATGCGTTTTCTAAAGGAATTGGGAAAACTACCTGACACGCTGATTTTGGGCGTTGACTTTTTTGAATTTGGTATTCACTCCGATGTACGGAACTACGCCTATTCGTCCTATTTCGATCCAGCTTACTTAGAAGACTATCCCAGCACCAACGTTCAGCTTTTCTATTGGCTCAATCGGTTTAACCCGATTACACTGAACCAGTATCGACATGGTTCCAGTTCTGTAATGATGGAAAACGGCATGATGACGAGAGAATCTCGCGGAAAAGTGGGAGAATCTAAACGCAGGAAAATGGAATGGCTCGAGGTTCAAAAGGACTACTTTGGTCGGATCATGGATTTTTCCGCTCAGAATAATATCTCCCTTTACCTCGTTATGCAGCCTTTATTGCCGCAGGAGTTCAATCAATACTCAGAAGAAGAGTTAGCCGGGTTTTACGAGTTCATAGATAACTCAACAAGCGATTTTTCCAATGTCAGATTTCTGAATTTTTCTGAAGTTCGCTTAAAAGAGTCAAATTACTCTGACAACACACATCTAAACGCACAGGGAGCTAAGATTTTTACGTCCATGATCGATTCAGCCATTTTAAGTCAGCCGTCAATTTGAAACGCATTGCCATTATTCCAGCTAGAGGAGGTTCCAAGCGGTTTCCAGGAAAAAACCTGGCGACACTAAATGGAGCATCTTTACTTGAGCACTCCATTAGATATGCTCAGGTCAACTCTGGATTGATCGATAAGATTTTGGTGAGCTCAGATGATGAAGACATACTGAACCATGCGCTACAACTGGGAGCCGATATATTGAAGAGACCGGAAGAGCTTTCGGGTGATACTGTTTCAACGGCCGCTGTATTGCAGCATGTGTTGGCCGAGCAGGAAGAGACCTTTGATGATGTGATCTTGCTCCAGCCTACCAATCCACTAAGACCCACAGAACTTTTGCAACAAGGGCTTGAATCATATGAGAAAAGTGGATCAAAAAGCCTGATGACTGTGGGTAGGAGTCACCGCAAGTTTGGGCGAATTCGTCACGGTGAATTCAAGCCGGTCAATTATGAGTTTGGTCAGCGCAGTCAGGATATGGAGAATCTGTATTTTGAATGTGGGCTGCTCTACATTACCCACTCCGAGTTGATCAAGCAAGGAAAAATTTTCGGTGAGAACCCATTTCCACTAGTTGTGGATCATCCTTTTGCATCCATTGATATCGATTTGCCTGAAGACATGATAAAAGCAGAGTTTTACGCTAAAAAATACTCAGAATGAATCCCGTAGTTTATCTAGGAGACAGGGCTGTAGGGCCAGATCATCCACCATTGGTAGTGGCTGAGCTTGGCATCAATCATGAGGGAAACCTTGAAGTGGCGAAAGAAATGGTCGATGCGGCTGCTCGGGCAGGAGTCGAAGTCTTGAAGCATCAAACGCACATTGTGGAGGACGAGATGACCAAGGCAGCCAAGTCTGTGGTACCCGGTAATGCAGATGTTTCTATTTATGAAATTATGGAACGATGCTCGTTGAATGAAGCAGACGAACGTGCATTGAAAGAATACGTGGAGTCAAAAGGGATGATGTTTATATCGACACCCTTCTCCCGGGCTGCGGCCGACCGGCTAAACCGAATGGGTGTAAAGTGTCTTAAAATTGGTTCTGGGGAGTGCAATAACTATCCGCTGTTGAAGCATATCGCAGGTTTTGCCGATTCGGTGATTCTGAGTACGGGAATGAATACGGTTGAGAGTGTTCAAAAAGCCGTTTCCATTTTTGATGAGGCCAATGTACAGGTGGCCATATTGCATACCACCAACCTATATCCAACCCCACCAGAGTTGGTTCGATATGGGGCCATGACCCAATTAAATGAGGCCTTCCCCGACAAAGTTTTTGGCCTTTCAGACCATACCACGTCCAATCATGCATGCCTTGGAGCAGTTGCATTAGGTGCTTCTGTACTTGAGCGTCACTTTACAGATCACATGAATCGAACGGGCCCCGATATCGTTTGCTCTATGGATGAGCAGGCAACGAAGGAGCTCATTGAAGGGAGTAAACTCATTTGGGCCATGCGCGGTGGATCCAAAGAACCCAGCAAGGAAGAACAGGTGACCATTGATTTTGCATTTGCTACAGTTTGCACGATCAAGCCAATCAGTAAAGGTGAGGCCTTTACGATGGATAACATTTGGGTAAAACGCCCAGGAACGGGCCCCATTCTTGCGGAGGAGTTCGAATCTATTCTCGGAAAAACCGCAACAAGAGATTTGGCAGAAGATGAACAACTCGATTACACAGATATTAGCGCATGAGTAACAGGAAAAAGGTTGTTTTTCTTACCGGAACGCGGGCTGATTTTGGAAAAATCAAGGCGTTGGTTCAGGTACTTGATACCAGCTCAGATTTTGAGCCATATCTGTTCGTTACCGGCATGCATTTAATGCATGAGTACGGCTATACCGCTATTGAAATAGACAAGTCTGGGTTTAAGAACATCCATCGGTTTGAGAATCACACATCCGAGGAGACTATGGACCTGACCCTGGCCAAGACCATACAGGGGTTTTCTTCATATATTTCTCAGTTGCAGCCAGACTTAATTGTGGTTCATGGAGATAGAGTGGAAGCGTTGGCCGGAGCCATTACCGGTAGTCTCAATAATATTCTCGTTGCGCACATCGAAGGAGGAGAAGTTTCGGGAACCATCGATGAACTCATTCGACACTCCGTGAGTAAGCTTGCACATTTACACTTCGTGTCAAACAAAGAGGCAAAACAGCGCCTCGTGCAAATGGGAGAACTTCCAGATTCGGTTCAGATAATAGGGTCACCTGATATTGATATCATGTTTTCTGATCAGCTTCCTTCGCTAGCCGAAGCCAAGGCCTACTACGAGCTCACTTTCGAAGAGTATGCGGTCTCTCTGTTTCATCCGGTAACAACAGAAGTAGAGCGTTTCGAAGAGTACGCCAAATCTTATGTTGAGGCGCTGATCAGATCAGGGCAAAATTACCTGGTCGTATACCCCAACAACGATTTAGGGTCTACGCATATCCTGAAGGCGATAGAGCCACTGAAAACGAACCCAAAGTTTAGAGTACTTCCCTCACTCCGGTTTGAATATTTCTTGGTATTGCTAAAGAATGCTTCGTTTATAGCAGGAAACTCAAGTGCTGGCATTCGCGAGGCTCCATATTATGGTATTCCAACATTGAATGTGGGATCGCGTCAGCACAATCGAGCCAATAGTGCTTCCATTGTGAACACGGCCTATGATGTTGATGGCATCATGCAAGGGCTCGAAAAAATAGATGGGCTTACAATCGAACAGACAGATGTAGATTTTGGCTCAGGTGATAGCGCCAGTGCTTTTCTGAAAGTGCTTTCGTCTTTAGATTTCGGAGGCACAGCCCACCAGAAGCACTTTCAAGATCTTAGCTGAAGAAAGCTTTTATTCTTCCCCAAAGAGTTGGCTTAATCCACGGGTCATCTTCACCTCCAGAGTAACGGGCTTTGACCAGTGTTATTTGCTCTGAACAAGGGTTTAACCCCCAAAATGACTCGATCTTTTTAAACTCTTCAGTAGGGTTTGTCATCAAGTCCTCATAGTGCACTATCAGCGTGTTTGGATCCTGCGTATTGCTCCATTCTGAGTAAAAGAACTTCAGGTCGTTGACCAGTCCAATTTGTTTGGCTCGCTCAGACCATTCTTCATCCGAGTTGATGCCTTCAAAACCCTTCATTTCCTTGTGCACATTGCTTTGAACACCTCGTTTGTACGCCTGAATGATATCATCCGGATTTCGAAGGAGCACCACTTTCTTAAGTCCTTTGAGTGCGGTCAGGTTCCCGGCTGAAGGGTAAATGTGTTGCTTAAACAGGTGTTTCTGGCTTTCAAACTGAGTTACATCAGATGCGACTAGTTCTCTTACATCGCTGTGGTAATTATGCAATGCTTGACAATTTTCTGGAGACTGGTTTTGTTTGAACTCAGCTGATTGTTCTCCGTCTAAATGGTAATACTTCAGCAGTGTATATAGGAGCGAGGTGCTGGCGCTTTTTGGAATGGCAACTAATAGCATGACTATACGATGTCGGCAATTTTATTCTCCACACGCTGAAAGTAAATCAGCCCGAAAACGAAAATGAAAAAAGCGCTAATAACGCTGATGATGGAGTAGTTAGACCATGTGTCAAGGCCAAAAATGGCCCATCTGAAACCATCGATGATGCCGACAGCCGGATTTAGGTAATACAGGTTAACTGCCCATGATGGAAGGTTGTCTAGTGCGTAATGCGATGGAAAAGCCACGGGCGACAAATACATGCCGAGTTGCACCAGAAACGGAACCACATACTGGAAATCCCGGTACCGGACAGTGAGGGCACTAATCCAAATTCCGACTCCAAGTGCGCTTAGCACATTAAGCAAAATCAAGAAAGGCAGAAACACAATGTTAGCGCTTGGCGCTATGCCATGATAAAGCATGAGTGCAGCGAGAATGGCAATAAGTACACCCAGGTCAATGAGTCCGACAACACCTTTGGAAACCGGTACGATAATCCTGGGAAAGTAGATTTTCTTCAGCATTGCCTGAGAGCTTATGATGGAGTTTCCACTGTTGGTCAGAACGTATGAAAAGTAAGTCCAACAGGCCAGACCAGAAGAAGCGTAAAGTATGTGTGGAAGGCCTTCTGAGTCGACATTGGCAAACCGGCCAAAAACCACATTGAGGATGAGTAATGATATGAGTGGCTGCAAAATGGCCCAGGAGAGACCCATGGTTGTTTGTGCATAGCGCACTTTAAAATCGCGAAAGGCCAACGACCAAAATAGCTCGCGATAATCCCATAGCTCCCTGACAGAAATAGGAGTGAATTTTCGGGGTTTTATGAGCGTTTTTTGCATGCCTTAATCCTTAACAAGGATGCGAATGTATTGTTCTTTGTTTGTTTCAACTCTCAAATAGTACACGCCAGAGGGGAACGAAGAGAGGTCAACCTCTATTTCTTCTGTCTGGCCAATTGAGGCATAGGCATGCGTTGAGTGAATCAAGGGCTTTCCTATGGCTGTATACACCGTAGTGGTTAGCGTTTTCTCTTCTTCAGACAGAAAGCCCAATGTGTATAATCCATTACTTGGGTTAGGCCTGGCTTCGGTTAGAATATCATGGTTTTCGAGACTCTTGCATATTGTCTGGCTTTGGTTGTCATTGCCATTTGCTGTAAGAACCTGCAGGCAGTATAAGTCAGATGTACCTGGGAGTAAGAAAGCATCTAAGTCAAATGACACAACCTGCCCAGACTCAACCAGAAGTTCGTGCTCCTCAAACAAAGGAGACTCAGAAACAGGAGTAAGCTGTACGGAGAATGTCTCAACATCAATTTTGGATCGATTGAGCACAGTGGCACTGAAATGCAGGTACGCTCCATCTAGTTTTGGTGTGAAGTCAACAAGTTCAAGCGCACTTTCCTGAGCACCAATGGCAATCAGTTCATCATAGGTAAACCAACAACCATTGTTGTCCAAAATGGTAGCTGTTATGGGGTAAACCGAAGCAGTGGTCGGTGAGAAGTTGCAGGCAAATTCATTCGACAAAACGCTATCATTGAGAAACCACACGGCAGAATCAATTTGGGTTGTGGATGCCAAAGTCAACGTAGAATTTAAACTGTCCGTTTCATCAATGGACGTCAGGATTTCAACCGATGGCGGAGCCACAATGGGAAGTTCAATGGTTTCGGCTTGCTCACAACCATGCACAGATCGCACATTTAGCTCAACCTCCATGGCGCTTTTATCAGGTACACTCAGGGCAATTGAATCTCCGACAAACGTCAACGAATCAACATTCCACACGATCAACTCCGGACGATCGTATGTGAACACAGAAGCGTTCTTTAACGAAACCGTTGACGATTGACAAAGTATGGCACTATCGAGCATGATCTCCTCCAATTCTGATACGACCACTTTGGTTCTAACCGTATCCCAGCAAGTAGAGACATTGTCTGTGATCTGTAGCCAAACATCATGCAACCCAGGCGACTGGAAGTATACGGTAGGATCGTTTTGGGTAATGGTGTATTGCTGATCAATCAACCACTCCCAGGAATAGCTGTCTCCATCATAAGGGTCGGACAGCTCAAACGGAAGCTCCACACACGTGGTATCACTGAGGATGATTGCTTTGGGTGACTCATGCACGAGAAATGGTAATGTGAGCTCACGATAACACTGCTGCTCGGTGGAGACGGCCATGGTCACTGTAATTGGATTTCCGTAGCCGGCAAAAATCAGCGGATCGGTTAACGAGAAGGTATCTGTAACAGTATCTCCAGCAAAAATCCAGTTTCCCGTTTGCAGGGAGTCAAACGGACTTACTTCAATGCTTTGTTGAGGCGTAAATTCTTGTCCGCTACACAGAGGCCCATTGAAGTCAAAAGACAAAGCGGGTTTCTGCACAATGCGGATGTTGGTGTCGTACGTAGATGAACATCCTGAATCTGATTCCACAAAGTGAGAAATGGCCTGCCAACCAGAATCGGCAAATTGATGCAACACCGAGGTGTTGGCGTATGAGCTGCTTTCAATACTCCATGTGCTTATTGAAAGGGTTTGATCAGTTGGGAAAACAGACAAATCCGAGAACAGAATGCTGTCATCTTCACAATATCCAGATATCGTCCCTTTGCTCACAACCCCAGCGAGAACAGAGATGTCGAAAGCTGTATCTCTTCCACAATCATCACCGACAATGACCTGATGCCACACCGGTTGGTCGGAAACTGGCCCATCAAAAGACTCAAAAACAGTAATTCCCGAAAGGGTATCTGTATCGATCAACCACAAAGAAGCAACAGAGGATTCATTCGCAAAAACACCGCCTTCTGTAAACGGGTTATTCTCAAAGGCGCAAATGTTTGAGGTTGGTAAGATGGGTGCCAACACCGGTGGGATAGATATTCGAATGGTTGTGTCAATAGTATCGGAGCAGGCACTTTGAGTCGTGGCGGCATAAAGAATGCTGTAGTAACCTGTGTCTGCATACACGATGGCGGGGTTAGGCATGGTATCGGTTAACCCATTACCGAGGTCCCAGAAGTTGCTGTATCCGATGCTCGAAGTAGTCGTATTTCCAAAGTAGGTGGAGTCTCCAAGGCAGGTCTGACTCAAGTCGAACGAGGCTATTGGAGAAGGTAGGATTACAACTGATTGCTGAGTAGAGTCAGCGCATCCTTTATCATTCCAGACCTTGTAAGAAACAGTCTCTGTAGTTTCTGTGTAGAAATGCTTGCTTGCAATACTCCCGAAGGCTGTATCGGTATCAAAAATCCATCTTGCTGAGTCGAGGAAGTTGCTGCCGTAAAAGGTGGTGGAGTCTTCAAAGAGTATTTCTTGCCCGAGACAAGGGAGCGAATATGTGAAATCTGCTGATGGATGATCATACACTGATTTGACCGTACTGACCGAGTCAACGCATTGGTTTGAATCGGTAACGATGAGCTTTACGTTGTAGTTTCCACTGCCCAGGTAAAGATGCCCAGGGTGTTGAAAGCTACTGTAAGAACCATCTCCAAAATCCCAGCTATGCGAGGCTATTCCGGCTGAGGATGTGCTGCTGTCTGAGAACTGTATTTGATCATCGAGGCATTGGTTTTCAGAAACAAAGCTCACGTTGGGGCTGTTGTGCACCTGAATGCTAAAAGGCGCATAGTGCACCTGTTCAAATGCATCTATGAATCGGATATGACCGTGCTTTACGCCTGAACTGGAATATGCTGTTGAGGCCGAGTCGCTATATGCAATCGTAGAGGTAGCATCGTTTTGCCAGGAGAATTGTGCTTGTCTGACCACATTTACACCTGCCTGAACGGTAAAAGCCTTGGTCTCTCCGGCATCAGAAACGATGTCAAATCCATCACCGTTCAGATTGCCTCCTGTTCCAAGAAAGTCATATCGATCAACGACAGAATCGAGGTTGATATCCAGTTCATAAATAGAGAAGCCTTTGTTCACCTTTTTTACCCACAGTAGGTGCTTCCCTTCTTCCATGGAATACCGCATCTCCATTGGCGTTTGCATGCCAGTTTCTATTATTTCGAAGGTGGGCGTGTTGGTGTAAGAATTGCCATATGTGTAGAGCAAAAGCTTGTTACGCGTTACTCCAGCACCAAGAACGAATAATTCACCACAGATATTCACGGCTTCAATAGACCGTCCATTTTTCATGTCCACATTTGTGGTGACCAATGAGCTGGTTTCCTGAATGATGGTCGAGAGTGTGTCACCAAAATTCAACGCTGATATGGTTCCATTTGAGTTGAAAACCATCACGTAAATACTATCGTTGACAATTTCTATGTCGAGGTTTGAGGCAGACGAAAGCGTTGATCCGTTTATCACGTTGGCGGTTAATGTATCTGCCCCCACACCGTTTACAAAGGGAAGAATAACTACGCGGCCGCTTGTGAGTGTGGTAACCGCATGCCATGTTCCGCTGATTTTGATGAATCGAAAACCACCTCGGGATGTAGAAGTAAGCCCAGATGACGATGTAAAGTGAATTTCGTGTGCCGATGGGCTATTAGATAAGCTTGACCCGAAGTCAAGTCGAACCAGATCATTGACATTCCCGTCTTTTACAAAACCATACCACATGCCATTGTCATCCTGAAGTACAGATATGCTACGCGCGTTGTCTAACGTACCGCTCGTAAGAGCAGTTGAATCGACAGATGTTATTGCTGTGGGAATATTGGAGCAAAAATCGATTTCGACACTCCCGTCAAAACTAGAGTCTGCCTGTATAGTGGTGCTTATGTCGAGGCAAACGGCCTCGTCTATTAGAATAGCATTGGTGTCGCAATAGTTCTGGGCTTCTGTGTCAACAGAATAGACCAAAAAAAAGCCTGTCAGAAAAAGTATATGCGCAATCAATTTCAAAACCAATACAAATATCGAAATTTGAAGGGTAGCCAGAACATCGCCTAAATTGCGTGAGCATTGAACGAGCGATGGTTTTCACTTACATGCAGAAAGAGCCTCTCATATCCATTATTACAGCTACTTACAACGATGACAGGTTTCTGGCTGACACCATACGATCTGTGATTGAACAAACCCATAGTAATTGGGAGTGGATTATTGTCAACAACGGATCTACAGATACTACGCAAGAAATACTCGATGGGTTAGATGAATCTCGCATATACGCTATTCACCTGAACGATAATCTGGGTGTTAGTGGTGGCCGAAACTGTGCGCTGCAACAGGCCAAAGGAGCGTTTTTCTGTTTCCTCGATGGCGATGACCTGTTGACCCCAAATAGTCTGCAATCGAGATTAGATCGGTTCACCTCAGATCAGGTTGAGTTTGTAGATGGGGCGGTAGACCAATTTGATAACCAAACCGGAGAGGTAATACATACATATGTTCCAAAATACAAAGGACAACCCTTTGAGCGGTTGCTGAGCCTGGATGGGTCCGTGTTTATGGGCAATACATGGATGATTCGTAAAATGCCTGGTAAGAACTACTCATTCAGGCAAGGACTCACGCACGGAGAGGAACTCCTTTTCTACGTTCAAGTTTGCCAGTCGGGCTTGTTCGATTATACTCCTGAAACGATTCTGAAGTATAGAAGACATCAGAGCTCTGCCATGAGTAATCTCCATGGCTTACTGAAGGGATATAAGGAGATAAAGCTGGGGTTACAGGAAATGAATATTGCCCCCGATCATATTCGTTTGTTCGGTCGCAAAAGTGCTTCTATCATGTTCAAATCTTACTTAAAGAAGGGGCAGGTTTGGGATGCTTTTAGGGCGTATTTTGCGCTGCGTTAGTCATGCATATCTGCTTTGTTACATATTGGGGGTTAGAGGAAGGGCTTACACAGGCTACGGTTATCCCACATCTCGAAATTCTTCAAAATCATTCCAACGTAAGCGAGATTTCGCTCATTTCTATGGAGCGGGGAAAGAAGGTAGAGTCTTACGAAGCCCCCAAGACGAGACACTTTCCAGTATACACAGACGCAAAAATCATCCACAAGATTTTTGACAAAAGGAGAGTCACTCAAAAGCTTAGAGAATTGCACCGGCACTCAAAAGTTGATGTTATCATGGCTCGAGGTGGTATGGCTGCTATGATGTGCATGGACTTTGCCGAAAAACACAACATACCAATGTCTATCGAGTCGTTTGAACCACATGCACAATACATGCTTGATGATGGGGTTTGGAAGCGCTCATCACTCAAATACAAAACACTGTATCGTTCAGAGGAACGCCAAAAGAAGTATGCCGATTTTCTGCTCCCGGTTACCGATGCTTATCGCACGCATTTAATCGAATCGGAAGGTGTGAAAGGAGATAAGATCATCACCATGCCATGTTGTGTAAACGAGGATAGGTTTGGTTTTTTACCTGAGGATAGACAGAGGATTCGCGAGTTACTAAAAATAGAAGACCGTACCGTAGGGGTTTACACTGGTAAACTGGGTGGAATTTACCTGGAGGAAGAGGCCATAGCAATGTTTCAGACAGCATTGAAGCATTACAAGGAGAAGTTCTATCTGATTATTTTATCTCCCGATAAGGAAGCTTGGGAAAGCAAACTTTCCAACGCTGGTTTTTCTTCAGATCAATACCATATCGGGTTTGTTCCGATGAGTGAAGTCCCGGCATATTTGTCTGCAGCTGACTATGCATATTCATTGCACAGGCCCACTCCATCTAAGATGGGGATTTCGCCCATTAAAAATGCCGAGTATTTTGCCAATGGCTTGCCGGTCATCATGCCCACAGGTATTGGAGATGACTCCGCTTTGGTTCCGAAACACGAATTGGGAGTGGTTGTCGAAGATTTCAATCGTATCAATGAGGCCTTGTTTGACAAGATAGACGCCCTGATTCCTTCAAATCGAACCGATAATCACATTGTCTCCTGGGCTAAGAAAAACCGGTCTTTCGCAGTGGTGGCAGGCACATACGACACTATTCTTAGTGCTTTTCAGGACTAGAATCAGGTTTGAAATCTGGGGTTAAAACCCTTCATTTGTGGCAAACCACATGAGATGAAGTATCACAGAATAGACAACGAACTCTATATCCATAACCGTAAGAACTTTACGAAACGCATGCAGTCGGGTTCGTTGGCGGTGTTTAATAGCAATGATATCATCACGACAAGTGCTGACAGCACACGATCGTTTAAGCAACATACCGATATACTATGGTTGAGTGGTGTAGATCAGGAAGAGAGCATTTTGGTGTTGTTTCCAGATTGTCATGATCCTAATCACCGCGAAATTCTGTTCTTAAAGGAAACGAACGAGCACATTGCTATTTGGGAAGGAGAAAAGCTTACTAAGGAAGCCGCGCTTGAAACTTCGGGCATCAAAACAGTGTATTGGCTCAATCAGTTTGAGACCATTTTCAATCAGTTGATGAGTGAGGCGCAGTCAATTTATGTCAATACGAATGAGCATTGGCGAGCTAATACGGAAGTTCAAACCAGAGAAGACAGATGGATTGAGTGGTGTAAGGGCAAGTATCCGGTGCATAATTACCTCCGGAGCAACCCCATACTGCACGAGTTACGTGCGGTAAAACACCCAATCGAAGTTGATTTGATGAAGCAGGCTTGTGAGCTAACCAATAAGGGTTTGCGAAGAATTCTTCCGTTTATCAAGCCAGGTGTGATGGAGTATGAAATTGAAGCAGAACTGTGGCATGAGTTTATTCGAAATAGGTCGCAAGGGTTTGCTTATACGCCCATCATTGGATCGGGTCGAAATGCATGCGTTTTGCATTACATAGAAAACAATCAGGAGTGTAAAGCAGGCGATGTTATCCTGATGGATTTCGGTGCTGAATATGCCAACTATGCCTCCGACCTGACGAGATGTGTGCCGGTTAGCGGACGGTTTACCCAGCGTCAAAAAGATGTGTACAACGCGGTGCTTCGTGTAAAAAATGGAGCGATTGAACTGTTGCGACCCGGGAAAACGCTGAAAGAGTACCATGTTGAAGTTGGGCATCTGATGGAAAAAGAACTGGTAGACTTAAACCTGATTACCATGGACGACATCAAGAATCAGGATCCAAACTGGCCGGCCTACAAGAAGTACTTCATGCATGGCACTTCTCACTACATTGGGTTGGATACGCATGACTATGGCCCATGGAACGCACCAATACCTGAAGGAGCTGTGTTTACTGTAGAACCGGGGATTTATATTCTCGAAGAGAGCCTTGGAATCCGCCTGGAAGATGACTACTTGATTACAAAGGATGGCCATGTCAACCTGATGGGAGATATTCCAATTGAAGCCGATGAGATTGAAGCATTAATGAATGCATAAAGTCGAGTTCAAGGGGATTGAAATCGCCTATACAGAACAAGGCAAAGGTCCGGCAGTAGTATTTCTGCACGGGTTTCTGGAAAATTCGCTGATGTGGGAGTCTGTTGCCCCGCATTTTAGCAAGTCGCATCGTGTAATCCGTATCGATTTACCCGGGCATGGCCAAAGCGATAATATCGGTTATGTCCACACCATGGACGAGATGGCTGAGGCGGTCATGAGCGTGCTAAAACACTTAAGGATAAGGCGCAGTGTTTTTGTGGGTCATTCCATGGGTGGCTACGTGTCATTGGCGCTTGCAGAAGCATATCCAGACAATGTGAAGGCGCTGGTGTTATTTCAGAGTACTGCAAGGGCCGATTCGGCCGTTAAAAAACGCGATCGATTAAGGGCCATCGAACTTGTAAAGAAGAACCCATCGAGCTTTGTACGTAAAGCCATACCGATGTTGTTTAGGCCAGTGAACCGGAAGCGATTTAGGAATGAAGTGGCTCAGGTTAAGTTGCAGGCGCTAACCACAAGCGTGCAGGGCATTACTGCAGCTTTGGAAGGTATGAGGCAACGGCCCAACAGAGAGGTGCTACTCAAGTTTCCACCGTATCCAGTAAGGTTTATTGTTTCGGATAAAGATCCGGTGATTCCGCTCGATTCTATCCGGGAGCAAGCCACATTGTCCGATGCGGTTGATATACATGTGATCAAAGGCAGCGGTCATATGAGTCACATAGAAGACGAGAAGACGACTATTGCTCTATTGAAGAAGGCTATTCCTTAACGCTTGGCGAGTTTAAGCCTGATCTTGTCAGCCATTATCCAGATCAGATCGATGGCAAATGGAAGCAACAATGTGAAGGCTATGACAGCGTATCTCTGCTCTTGCTTAAGCAGAATAATAGGAAACAGAAGCAGCACGAAACCGGGAATGGCTCCAAGAAAAATCGCAATTCGTGACCGGTCAATAAACAACGAGTAGAGCATTCTGGTTAGTCCAAGAGTCATGATTATCCAGAAGAGACAAGCATAACCTAGCTTGATCAGCTTTTGGAAAATGTTTTGCTCGGCCAGCGGAGGAAACGGAATGTTATACGAACCCACCTGAAAGAAGAATCCAGCAAAGCATCGAATGCGTGCGCCCGTGTAATGATCGAGCCGATGTTCGGACAAATACCCTTCTCTAGCTCTTTTGAGCAGCCCGGTAGCACGTGTTCCAGCCGATATGATTTCAGAAGAATCGTTGGACGAAACATACGCATCAAAGTGTTGTTTGGCCAGGGCTAATGAATCGCGATTGAATTGGCTTGAAAAGGCTGCATCTGGAAACCGGTCCATATCCAATGCTACTTTGGGCCCTTCATAAAAGGCATATGTAAGGCCCTTGGGGTCCCATGCAATGTACTGGCCGCCAAAAACGCGCACGTATTCAAGCAGGTGTGCCTTGGGGTTACTCTCAAGATGTAATCGATTCCAGTGTCCTCTTCTTTTTTGCAGCCATATGGCTTCTCCTGTATTTGTCATATTCCACGATGTCCATGCAGTAGTAGCAATTGCGTAAGGCAAGACAAAAGCGACCAGGAAAGGCAGGACTCGTTTGATTCCTTTTTCGTGCGTAGACCAGGCGAGGTAGGCGGTGTAGAAAACAAACACTGCAATGAAATAGGGTTTCAGAAAGATGCACCACGCCATAAGTGCACCAGCAAGCACTATTCTCAGCAGCGAAGTGCGATGGTTGATCAACAGATAAAGTGCGATGATGGTAAAGCTTGTAGACAAGCTTTCAGAAAGAATGTAAGTGTCGTAAATACTCGCGTAAGTACTGATCAAAAAAGTGACATAGGTTAGCCAAAACACTCTCTCAGTCTTTCCGAAAAGATCGAATGCCAGCTTTGATAAGAAGTAGACCGAAACTCCGCTCAACACGGTTTGAATAATGACGATGGCTAACAGCGTTAACTCTGAACTGAATATGAAGCGCAAGGGCAAATACAAGGGCAAAAAACCCGGCATACGCAGGAAGAAGGGGTCTTCTACCAGATGGGTTATCAACCTGCCTTCGATAAACAAGTTCTCGATAGGCTCTATGTAATTTGGTGTGTCACCACCGACAAGATACATTGGCCATTGGCCAGCATCTGCATGCAGCCACAGACCGATAGCCGAAAAGGTCAGTTTTACCACAATGGCTATTGCCACCAGAACAGGCCAATTATCAATCCGAATGTTTGAACGTGAAAGCATTGAATGGGACATACAAATCCGTAAAAGAGCCTTGTGGGGCAGCGTCAAAAATAGAAGATATTCATACGCCTGATTGGGCATTATATGAGCATTATCAGCTGATGTGATAATAGGCGTCAGGTCAATTCGTATTTACAGCTCACATTTTTGATTTTCAAACAAAAAGTGAAATAATGGAACAAGATCAAAACGCTAAAGGGTCGTTTTTATCGCGACTTGAGAACAACGAGTTCGACAGGTTTGGAGTTATATCAGTAGGCTTTCTGCTGATCGGTATTGTAGGAGGTATGACGGTTGGTATTTCAGCCTACGCTCATATCTGGCAAATAGCTGTCATTGTGGCTTTTACCATGTTTAGCCTTTCGATGATGCTCGCAGTAGCTCCTATGAAAATTATCGTAAGATCTGTCATAGCAGCCATGCTGGTCGATGTCCTTATTCTCCTATTGAATATTTTCATGTAAGACCCTTTTAGGAGCCTTACATCTTAACTAGAAAGATTTCCAGCCCTGTGCTTTGATGGGGATTTCTTCTCCTTGTGGGTAGATCATGGCCGCGCCTGAAGCAACATCTGTCATGTGGCCAATGATATGCACCTGATCCATGGCATTGATTTGATCAAATGCAGTTTGCTTGACTGTGAAGAGTAGTTCATAATCTTCGCCACCATTCATGGCGCACAAGCTGGGCTCTAGTTTGAACTCTTGTGCCAGGTTCATGACTGTCTCATCAATCGGGAGCTTTTCTTCGTAAATGCGAGCACCCAAATTGCTTGACTTGCACAGGTGTAAGATTTCAGACCCTACGCCATCAGACACGTCAATCATACTTGTTGGAACAATTTCCTTTTCTCTTAGTTCCGTGATGATGTCTGTTCTCGATTCAGGTTTTAAAAATCGTTCCAGAACATAATCGTGGCCTGATAAATCGGGTTGAACCTGAGGGTTATCTTTCCAGATTTGCTTCTCTCTTTCTAGAATTTGTAAGCCCAGGTAGGCTGCACCAACATCACCGGAAAGACAGATGAGATCGTTTTCCTGCGCACCGCTGCGGTACGCTATGGTTTCCTTGGTCGTTTTACCCAAAGCCGTAATAGAAATCACTAATCCAGAGAGGCTACTTGTGGTGTCGCCACCTACCAGATCAACACCATATGTCGAGCAAGCTAGTTTGATACCAGCATAAAGCTCTTCCAATGCTTCCACCGAGAAGCGGTTAGATATGGCCAGACTAACTGTTAATTGAGTGGGGACGGCATTCATAGCGCATACATCACTCACATTCACAGCTACGGCTTTATACCCCAAATGCTTCAGAGGTGTATAGGACAAGTCAAAATGAACACCTTCAACAAGCATATCGGTAGTTATGACCTCAAGGTGATCTCCCCGGTCGATAGCTGCAGCATCATCACCAATGCCTTTGATGGTTGAGTCATTTGAGGCTTTAATGTCCTTGGTCAAATGATCAATCAGGCCAAATTCGCCTAGTTGCTCAAGTTCTGTTCGTTCGCTCATGGTATACGTGGCGTCTATTTATAAAAGTTCATTTCGTCAACATACTTCATTACCGATTCGGTCAGAAGGTATCGTACATCACGACCTTCCTTAATGGCCCTGCGGATAAAGCTTGCTGAGATTTTCATGAGAGGGGCATCGATCATCTCTACTTTTTCGTGAAGGATGAACTCACTTCTGTCCGTCTTATTCACGCTGAGATTTTCATCGCTCTCAACTCTCGGGTACACCAAAATGGAGTGGTGCTCCAGTATATATTCGTAATTCTTCCACTTGGCAAAGGTATTCAGGTTGTCCTCGCCCATAATGATGGTGAAATTCTTGTCGGGGTATTTCTCACACAGGGCAGCCAGTGTATGCACCGTGTATGAAGGTTGGGGAAGGTCAAACTCAATATTGGAAGCTTTGAGTCGTGGGTTATTCTCCACAGCAATTCGAACCAGGGCCAGCCTGTGATAATCGGCCAGGAGCGATGCCTTTGGCTTCAGAGGATTTTGTGGCGTCACGACAAACCACACTTCATCCAGGTCTGAGAATTGAGCCATATGATTGGCAATGATGAGGTGGCCAACATGAATGGGGTTGAATGTTCCGAAATAAAGTCCAACTTTCTTTTTCATTTCAAAAAAGCTTCGATTACCTGTTTAGTTTGTTTGATAGCTTCCTCCAGGCTATCGTTAACGATCACAAAATCAAAAGAAGAGCTCATAGCTAGTTCTTCTTCGGCTTTGGCTAGCCGTGTTTTGATCTTTTCGATAGAATCCGTGTTTCTTTTTTTTAGTCTTTCCTCAAGTGCAGCAATGGACGGTGGCTTTACGAATATGGAAAGAGCCTGATCTCCGAGCGTCTTTTTGAGGTTAACACCTCCATACACATCTACATCAAATACAACTGCTTTTCCGTTGTTCCAAATTCGATCCAGCTCAGAGTGTAGTGTCCCGTAAAACTGATTGTCATATACCTCTTCCCATTCAAAAAGTTCGCCTCGATTGATTCGATCTTTGAACTCATCCACGCTGAGAAAATGATAGTCAATGCCATCTTTTTCTGCCCCACGCGGATCTCTGCTGGTGGCCGAAATTGAAAACTCCATAGGGATGTCTGTTTCCAATAACGCCCGAACAATGGTTGTTTTTCCAGAACCAGAAGGAGCACTAAATATGACTGCTTTGTCGGTAGGTTGCATGGGTCGTATTAGAGAACGTTTAGGAGTTGTTCCTTAATTTTTTCCAACTCGTCCTTCATGCCCACCACGGCTCGTTGCATTTCAGAGTGTTGAGATTTGGAGCCAAGTGTGTTGATCTCGCGTCCCATTTCCTGAGCGATAAACCCAAGTTTCTTTCCCTTGAATTTTTCTTCGTGCATGGTCTTTTCAAAGTACTCGCAATGTGCTTTTAATCGCACCTTCTCTTCCGTAATGTCTAGTTTTTCGATGTAGTAGATCAACTCTTGCTCAAACCGGTCATTGTCGAAGTTTGAAGATTCCTTTTGCTCATCACTTACTCCATTGTTCAGTTTACCTCTGATTCGGTCAATTCGCTCTTTCTCATACGCTCCTATGGAAGACAGAAGTGATTCAATGTTCTCTTTACCCGAGAGAAGCACGGCCTCCAATTTCTTTCCTTCCTGAAGTCGAAACTCATTGACAGATGCTATGGCATCTGTCAGGCAGGCGGTGAGAACTTCGTACTCGCCATCTTCTAATTCCTCTGAAAGTGGTTTGATGGCATCAGGCATTCGAGAAATGATGGACAGGTAGTCAATAGCAGATTCGCTGGACGCAAGACCCATCTCTGCTTCAATGGTTCGCAACCGCTCAAAATGGGTTTTAAAAACTCCCATGTTAAGTTCATTGCCAGATTCTTCTTCGGATAACGACCGTTGAATGTTGATGTCAATCTTACCGCGCACTAACCCCTTGGCGAGAGCATCTCGTATCTCAAACTCCTTTTCTCGGTAGATGGAAGGCATCCTGACATTGATGTCGGTTTGCTTGCTGTTGAGTGTCCTTATTTCAATGGTAATAAGCCTGCCATGAAACTGGCCTGACTGTTTACCGTATCCGGTCATTGAAAATGTCATTGTGGGATATTTGAGGTTAGATTAGGTGTTTTGAAAACCTACGATAATCGAGACACAGCCGTTTTTCTTCATCCCGTTACCTGTTCCCATATCGGGAATTACCACGCGAATTTTTAGTTGTTGAGTGGTTTCAACCGCGAAATCAAACTGGGCAACCTGGCCATCTGTTGTGTGCAGAAGATTTCCTCTGTAGTCGTAAACCTCAAAATAGGCCTTCTCTGAGATGACTTCTTGAATACAAGCGCGGATTCGATATTTCTGCCCGGCATAGAATGTCTGGTTAAGAGAAGCTTCTTCTCCCTCAAACATAACTGCACCGTTGTACTGGCCGTTGTGGTTATAACCGTCCAGCTCAGACATGCACTTGCGCTTTGTGAAGGTTTTGCATTGAGCCTGACTTTGGGTAATGACAGACAGCGTTAAGAAAAGGGTTAAGAAAACAGCTAAACTTCTCATATCGCAATCAGTTTATCTCGTGTTTCAACGATGGTGTTCTTAAGGGCCACAAAATCATCGTTCGAATAGTCTAATTTCATGGTACCTCCAATTGTCATTGTTCCGTTACTCCCTTCTTTCATCGTACTTTCTCCATCTACAAACGTTATGTTTTCATAAGAGCTTAGCACCGGGCTAATGATCTCTCTGATATCTGTTATCATAGGATCGGTTGGATATGAATCGAGCAGCGACTTAATTTCCAGAGCGCTATAACGCTGTTCCATGATGCGTTGAACAACCATTTCTGGTGGTGTGTCTCCCAGTCCGCTTGTAGATAGAAACAGTGTCTCAATCCATCCTGAACAAAGAATTAAAAGTTCAATTTGGTTTCGGTTTTCCTCGTTTAGCTGACTATTGATGTTCCAATAAACTTCTGAAAGGATAATCAACATGGAGTCTTTATTGTCCATATTGGCATTGGCACGCTCAACGACCGAGCTTGAGAAAGCATCGTGAATTCCGATACCTCCGGCCACACGCTTAGAGGCAGCCATAAACTTCAGCGCATCCTGTTGTTGATTATGGATTCCACAATAACTCATTTCGGCTCCAAACACACCTAGAATAACTGCCTTTTGAAAAGCAGTCGTGTAATCGGAGCTACTACGAGGATCGAGCAAAACATCTTTCTGGAATGAAATATCTGCGGACTCAATTATACCCGTAAACTCGATTGGTGAAGGCATAGCATGAAATGCATTGACCGCCTTGTCATAGATTTCCTGATCCAGCAGGCCGCGATCTTTTAGGATGGTGTCAATAACGTGCTCCGCAGTTTCAGCCTCATTAGACTGGTTCTTGTTGGTTGACTCATTGCAAGAAGTGGCAATTATGCAAACTGCTAAAAGCGTTGTAAATAAAGACTGTTTCATCGGATGATAAATACTTCATGCAATGATACGTAAACCCGAAGTTTTAGTTCAGTTCTGTCCAGAAACCTTAATGAGCCTCTAACCAGTTCATTCCGTGGTTGATATCAACCACGAGTGGGACATCAATTTCGTAAGCTTTTTCCATCATTTCCACAATAACAGGGCTGAGCTCGCTTAATTCGTCCTTGTGTGCATCAAAAACGAGTTCATCATGCACTTGCATAATCATTTTGGTTCGGCATTTTTCTCGCTCCAGGAAGGCCTGAATATCGAGCATGGCTATTTTAATGATATCTGCCGCAGATCCTTGAATAGGCGCGTTAATGGCGTTGCGTTCAGCAGCGGCTCTCACCGTATGGTTTCTTGAATTGATATCTGCTAAATAGCGTCTCCTTCCGAGCAGCGTTTCTGCGTATCCTTTTTCTTTAGCCTGCTCAATAGCCATGGTTTTATACGTGGCTATACCAGGGAATTGCTCGAAATAATTATCAATGATTTCTTTGGCCTCGGTTCTGGAAATGCCGAGGTTTTGTGCCAATCCAAAAGCGCCCTGACCATAGGCTATGCCGAAGTTGACAGCTTTGGCTTTGCTTCTCTGTCCTCTATCCACCTCATCAATTGGAACATCAAAAACTTTAGAAGCTGTGGCTGCATGAATATCCAACCCATTGACAAAAGCTTCTTTCATACCGGCATCTTTGCTAAGTGCTGCAATGATTCGAAGTTCTACTTGCGAGTAATCCGCTGCCAGAATCACGTGGTTTTCATCTCTCGGAATGAAAGCTTTCCGAATTTCCCGACCCCGTTCGGTCCTGATCGGGATGTTTTGCAAATTGGGATTATTCGAAGATAAACGCCCCGTAGCCGCTACCGTTTGCATGTAGTTGGTGTGGATTCTTCCCGTAATTGGGTTGACCAATTGCGGAAGACTGTCCACATATGTACTCTTGAGTTTCCGGACACTTCGATAATCGAGAATCAAGGGAATGATTTCGTGTTTTGTTCGAAGTTTTTGCAGTGTGTCTTCGCGTGTTTCGTATTGCCCCGTTTTGGTCTTCTTTGCTTTCTCGTCAATTTTGAGATGATCAAACAGAATTTCTCCGAGTTGACGCGGTGAGTCTAAGTTGAAATCGACCCCGGCCAAAGCCTTAATCTGATCTGTAAAGGAGAGTATGTCTGTTTCCAACTCCTTGGAGAAACGGGCCAGCGATTCCACATCGAGTTTTACTCCTTCTGATTCCATTTCACTCAAAACAGAAATAAGCGGAGATTCGATATCCCGGAAGAGTTTGAGCAAATGATCTTCAGTGAGTTCTTTTTCCAACGCAAGTTTTAACTGTAGCGTGATATCGGCATCTTCACAGGCGTATTCGGTGATTTTTTCAACTGGCACATCGCGCATGGTGCCTTGCTTTTTCCCCTTTTTACCGATCAGTGTTTCTATCGACACGGGTTTATACTGCAAGTAAAACTCGGCCATATCATCCATGTTGTGTTTACGGCTGGGATGAAGCAGGTAATGAGCCACCATGGTATCGTAAAGAAATCCGCCCACGGTTATACCATAGCGCTTAAGAATCTCGATGTCGTATTTGAGGTTTTGACCGACCTTTTCAGAATCGGAAGCAAAAACATCCGAAAACTCGGCTATGATTTTAGTGGCCTCTTCCTCGCCCTCGGGTAGGGGAACGTAATAAGCCTCGCCTGGTTTCACACTGAAAGACATCCCGACAATTTCGGCTTGGTGTGGGTCTACGCCTGTTGTTTCTGTGTCAAAACAGAACGAAGAATTCGATGTCAATATCTGAATGAGTTCTTGTCGTTTTTTGCTGGTGTCTGAGCAGTGATACGTGTGCGGTACAGATTCAATGGTCTTGATGGTGTCATCTTCCGCTGGCGAATCCGATACTTGCGGTTCACCGCCAAACAGATCGAGCTGGCTGCTCTCTGAACTTTGAGAAACGGTTATTTCTTCACCCAAAATTCGCTTGGCCATGGTCTTGAATTCAAGCTCTGTGAACACTTGCACCAGCTTGTCTGTATTGGGTTCTTCGCGGATCAGGTCTTTTTCATCAAATTCAATAGGCACATCCAATACAATGGTGGCCAATTCTTTAGATAGGAAGGCGAGCTCTTTATTTGCTTCAACCTTTTCCTTCATTTTTCCCTTTAACTGGTCTGTGTTTTCATAGAGTCCTTCCATCGACCCATATTGCTGAACAAACTTGATGGCTGTCTTCCCACCAACACCTGGAATACCGGGGATGTTGTCTACCGCGTCTCCCATCATGCCCAGCATATCTATGACTTGCTCAGGACGTTCTAACCCATACTTTTCACATACTTCAGCAGGGCCCAAAATCTCCACATCCGAACCCTTACGGCCCGGCTTGTACATGAAGATATTTGACTCAACGAGTTGAGCGTAGTCTTTATCTGGAGTCATCATGTATACCTTGTAGCCATTACGAGCACCCTTTTTTGCGAGGGTCCCAATCACGTCATCGGCCTCATAACCTTCTACCTCAAGTACAGGAATGTTGAACCCTTTGATGATTTCCTTGATGTAGGGAATAGACTTAGCAATGTCCTCGGGCATCGCTTCCCGGTTAGCCTTGTACTCGGCAAATTGCTCAACCCGGAAGTTTTCCTGGTCTCCTCCCGGAGGGTCGAATACAACGGCTATATGCGTGGGATCTTCTTTTTTTAGCAGCTCTACCAGCGTATTGGTAAACCCGAACATGGCTGATGTATTGAGTCCCTTGCTGCTATATCGAGGATTCGAAATAAACGAATAGTAAGCCCGGTAAATCAGGGCAAATGCGTCTAGTAAAAACAGTTTCTTTTCCTCGGCCATATCAGATGTTTTGATTGAAAGTCGAAAAATATGCATCCCAACCCATTTGGGTTTATCGATTGGACATAAAAAAAGCCGATGCATGCATCGGCTCTCTATAATATCGGTTGGTGTTACAATTTGACCAGTCGAATAACTTGATTTTCGGCTGTTCTGAGGAAATAAACTCCGGTTTCAAACTCTGAAACGTCTACAAATGACGAATTAGATAACGTAAGCTCTTGTACCAAATTTCCATTGATCGAATAGATCTGTGCTTTGGAGCCCGGCACGGAGCCTTGGATGTTGACAATGTTCGTCATTGGGTTGGGGTATACTGAGAGTTTCATGTCTAACTGAGCAAGATCAATTCCTGTAGGAATACTATCAGTCGTATCAGCGATCATTTCAGTAATAGAGAAATTATCAATAGCAGCGTTGTCGTTTTGGTTATTGCCTGTTGCGTCAACAGCATTGGCACCGATATAGAACGTCATGTCTCCGGTTCCTTCGCTTGGAGCGGTCCAATCCACCGTAAACGTATTGCTCGAGCTGGTGCTCGTATGCTCTACATAGGTTCGCGAGGCTGATGTAGTTACACCAGTGCCGCTTGAAGCATTCGACCAACCATCGTAGTTATCATCGTTTGCATCGTCCAGACAGATCATCGAATATCCATACCCGGAAGGTGTTCCTGAAGAGGCGTCAACGGTTACAGTGAGTGAGTAGGTAGAGTCGGGCATGTATTCCGTTACAGTAGATCCCGAACCGTCCTGAATATCTAAACTGATGCTGACTGTTCCGAAGCTTGTTCCAGAATTATGACAAGTGACACAAGAGTTGGCACCGTCACCTGGTGCGCCTGTAGCCCGGTTTCCACTGGCAGCCGGACCGCTGGCATTTGATTGTAGAAGCACAAACGCGCCTACAACAAATAGAGAAGAAAGAGTAAGTAAATGTGTTTTCATATAGATAAGTTTTGGTTTGACTAATATATGTGTTTATACACACATTTACGAGTTTGTACTGATTTTCAATCAATAACGGCTTGGTGATTTCTTTGTACCGAAGAGCTTTTTGTTGATCGCAGCACTTAAAAAGGCACTTCCTGACCCAATAACCGCTCCCAGCAAAATATCGCTTGGATAATGCACTCCCAGATGCATTCTGGAGTAACTAACGGTTGCCGCATATGCAAATGCCGGAGCTATAACATACCACCTTGGATAAGCCATCGAAAGGGAAGTTGCTAACGCAAATGCATTGGACGTATGCCCCGATGGGAGAGATGGAGAAGTAACATTGTCCAGCGGATTGATGAAAGCATACGTATTGAATGGGCGCTCTCTGTCAATGCTGTACTTTAATGCTAATGTGGCGAAAGCATTAACTCCAAGGGATTCAATCATAAAAAGCCCCTTGTTTCTGTGCGATGTGTCGTGGGTTAAAACCCCATATGTGGTGATTATTGCAGGGCCAAGAATAGACGCGGGATATATGGAGTGTGTGATCACCTTAAACCCGCCATCCAGATTAGAATTTCGTTCGGTGTGAATGGTGCGCAAGAGTCTTGCTTCGTAAGTCTGTGCACTGGTTTCGCTTATCGGGAGCCAACAGCATAAAAAACCGATAAACACCCAGCGGAGATTCATCTTATTCCTGATAAATCACTTGCATAACCACCTGGCCAACCAGAGCCAACATGGCCGGGTCAATCCCATCCAAATTATCTTCGTGCGTGTGGTGGAAAGTGCCGAAGTCCATGCGTCCCATTTCGTAGTGAACAATGTCTACGGTTGGGATTCCGGCTAGCTTGTTTACATACACATGATCATCAATGATCGAGGCACCCTGAATATTAGAAAACACATCACCGTGTCCCATCTGTCTGGCTATTCCCCAGACCTTTCGAACCACTTGTGGAGCGTATTGCAAACTGGCATAATCCTGCGGAAATATGGCATGAGGAGCACCTACCATGTCGAGCAGGATACCGTACTCTGGTTTGTAGTTTTCAATGGGAAGGTTTTCAGACCAATACTGAGATCCAAGACACCACGAATCATTCGAGTTACCACTCATCGAGCTGTGCGGTTTTCCGTAATCTTCGGCATCGAAAAACACAATATCTACCCCAATTGCCGGGCCCGCTGAGTCGGACGAAAGGGCTCTGGCAATTTCCAGTAACACACCAACTCCACTACCACCATCATTAGCTCCATCTATGGGAACGTTTCTTCGGTCATTATCACGGTCGGCATAGGGCCTTGTATCCCAGTGCGCGCAAAGCAGCACTCTGCGAGTCAATTCTGGCCGGTATTGTCCCATGATATTGTAGGCCTGTAATTCCGTTCCATTATATGCCTTCACCACGGTTGATTGAACATTGGTTTCGAGACCGTACGATGCGAGCTTTGCTTCCAGCCATTCTGCGCATGCCTTATGGCTGGCAGAATTTGGTACGCGTGGTCCAAAGTCTACTTGCTTTTTTACAAAAGCAAAGGCAGAATCAGCATTGATCTCTGGAGTCTCAACCAATGTTTTCTTGACAGGCTGAGGAGTGGGTTTGGTTGGACTCTCAATTCTTCGCGGTTCTTCATCACAGCTTGTGACGAAAGCAACCAACAAAGCCACTATGACAGGAAAAACTATCCTTTTACTTCCCATGTGGCTCCATCTTTTCCGTCTTTGACAGTAATCTTCAACTCATTGAGATGATCTCGAATGGCATCAGATGTTCCCCAGTCCTTGTTTGATCGGGCACGGGCTCTTACATCCAAAATCAACTTCATTAATCCCTCTGTTAGATTGCCCTCATCCGAGGCATCCATTGGCAATAATCCGAGGACATCATTTACAAAGGCCGTCATAAGCTTAATAAGAGCTTCTTTGGATTCGGCATCAATCTTCAGACGACCTTCAGCAATCGAGTTAATGCTCTTAACAGCATCAAATAAGTGACTGATAAGCACCGGGCTATTGAAGTCGTCATTCATGGCTGCCTCAAACTTCAGCTTAAACTCATCCACAGAAACATCTGAACGATCAGATGTGGGAAGGCCTTCCATTGTTTTCATGGCTGCCATCAACCGCAAATATCCTTTCTCTGAAGCCTCGAGCGGCTCGTGCGAAAAATCAAGCGTGCTTCGGTAGTGCGCCTGTAGCATAAAGAATCTCACGACCATTGGGTGGAAACCTCGCTTCAGCATAGGGTGGTTTCCTGTGAATAGCTCATTTGGCAAAATGGCATTGCCCAATGACTTTGACATTTTCGACCCTTCAAAGGTCAACATGTTGGTGTGAAGCCAGTATTTAGCTGGGCCATGGCCAGAGCAAGCTGTGTTTTGCGCTACTTCAGACTCGTGATGCGGAAATTTGAGATCCATTCCACCACCGTGAATGTCAAAATGAGCACCGAGGTATTTTGTACTCATCGCGGAGCACTCCAAATGCCATCCTGGAAACCCTTCTCCCCATGGAGATGGCCATCGCATAATATGCTCAGGTGATGCTTTTTTCCACAAGGCAAAATCGGCAAAGAATCGTTTTTCTTCCTGGCCGTCAAGGGTGCGCGTGTTTTCAATTAACTCATCGACATTCCTACCGCTAAGAGCTCCGTAATCATGCTTTTCCTTGTAGGCTTTTACATCGAAGTAAACATTGCCATCCACTTCGTAAGCAAAGCCGTTCTCCATGATGGTTTTGATGGCTTCAATTTGTTCTATCATGTGTCCGGTGGCAGTAGGCTCAATATCTGGTGGCAGGTTGTTTATCTTCTGCATGATATTGTGAAAATCGGTTGTGTACTTTTGCACAATTTCCATCGGCTCCAATTGCTCCAGTTTGGCCTGCTCGCCAATTCGATCTACTCCTTCATCTACATCTGTTGTAATGTGCCCCACATCGGTAATGTTTCGGACATACCTCACCTTGTATCCCGCGTATCTGAGATACCGCGAAATAAGGTCAAAGGACATAAACGTACGACAGTTTCCAAGGTGTGCATTGCTATAAACGGTTGGGCCGCAAACGTAAAGGCCAACCATGTTGTCATGAATGGGTTCAAATACCTCTTTTTCTCCAGAGAGGGTATTGTAAAGGTGCAAAGCTGATTCCATGGATCAATGTAATATCGAGCGCGAAGATACGGTTGGAAGTGCCTCGTTGCGAGACAGATTATTGCATGGATTTGTCAATAACTCCGTTGCCCACAAATTTGCCGTTCTGATACAGCTCAATGGATTCCAACAGGCCATCCCTGTTGTATTTGTAGTACTTGCCCGTGTAGAGTTTTCCGTTTTTGAAAAGACCCTTTTGCTGAATCTGACGGTTTCGATTGTACAGCGTGTGCTGTCCATTGCCGTCAAACTTTCCAATGTTGGCAGTAGATTGAGACGTGTTCACTGCCGCAGGCGTTTTAGCTTTTGCATCAGGTGTTTCTACCACAGGTGGGTCTGCTTTTGGCGCAACGGCTGGTGTACTCGGCTTTTTAAAGGTAGACTTGGAAGCATCCATTTGGCCACCGTTAAACACACGCACGGACTTAATTTCACCATTTTCGAAGTACTCCTTGACCTCTCCGTCTTCTTTTCCTCCATTCCAGTTTCCTTCGATCATCAACTGACCGTTTTCATGATAGTATTTCTGAGGACCATTGCGCTTCCCTGTAGCATCAAACTTAAAGTCTTGCTGAACCTGGCCGTTTTCATAGTAACGCTTAAAAGAACCCTGATTTTTATTCAGACTCCATGTACCTTGTTCTTCTATCTGGCCATTCTCATAGTATGTGGTGTAGGGACCTTTTGGGCGACCATTTTCAAACGTAATCTGATTCTTCTGCTTTCCACTCGGGTAGTATCCAACCCAAACGCCAACCTTACGGCCATTGGCATATTCACCCTCTTCAACTTTGGCTGTAGGAGCATAACCTGGTTTAGATGAGATTTCACCTGTGATTACCCATTTTCCAACTTTTCTTCCCGCCTCATTGGTTTTGTTTTGAGCCAGCAATGAAAAAGAGAAACCCAAGAAAAAAAGGAGAGCTAGAATCTTATGCATGCAACAATTGGTTTGTTCAAAATAGCGCCAAAAGATAGTGTTATTTATGAAATCTCAGCAGAGGCAAATCCAATTTCAAACAAGGGGTTTAGCGCTTAAACCTTAGCCAGTTGTTCGAGCATTTCTGTTGTCATTTCAGAGACATCATATGCGTGGTTCCAGTTCCAGTCCTTTCTGGCTTCCTGGTCATCAATAGAAGCCGGCCAATTTTCAGCAATGTCTTGCCTGAAATCGGGCGCGTAAGTGATTTCAAACTCGGGGATGTGAGCTCGTATCTCATCGGCCAGTTCAGCTGGGTTGAAACTCATGGCGCTGATGTTATAGCTCGATCTAATCTTTATGGACTCTGCCGGAGCCTGCATAATATCAATGGTTGCTTTAACTGCATCGCTCATAAACATCATGGGCAATGAGGTGTCGCTTTTCAGGAAGCACTCGTATTTTTTGTCTGATAGCGCCTTGTGATAAATGTCAACCGCATAATCGGTGGTTCCACCACCTGGCAGAGATTTATACCCAATCAGGCCTGGGTAGCGAATACTTCTGACATCCACTCCCCATCGTTGATGGTAGTAATCACACCATCTTTCGCCAGCGTATTTTGAAATGCCATACACTGTGGTGGGCTCAATGATGGTTCGTTGTGGCGTATTGTGTCTTGGCGTGGTTGGCCCAAATACCGCAATGGAGCTTGGCCAGAATATTTTTTTCAAAGGACCACCTTCTTTTCCCAAATCGAGGATGTTAAACAAGCCATCCATGTTGAGCTTCCACCCAAAGTCAGGGTGCTGCTCTGCAGTAGCAGATAGAAGCGCGGCTAAGTGATACACCTGATTAATGCCTTCCTCGCGAATGACGCGTTCAACACGCTCTCTGTCAAGTACATCCAGTTTAATGTAACGCACGTCAAACTTGGCATCGTCTTTAATATCGGAGGCAATCACATTCTCTTTTCCAAACAGATTTGCCAGGTTTTCAACCAGCTCAGTCCCTACCTGACCACAGGCTCCGATGACCAAAATTTTCGTGTCGTCCATGTACTTAAAATTTCCCAGCAAATATGAAGTATGGGAGTCAGATTTGAAAGGGCTCTGCAGAGATTATGAAGCCGTTTCAGATTTGTGAAAGCAAGCCCGGCAAAGTGGCTCATACTCACTTGTTTCACCCAATTCAACCAGCTTGTCACTGTCGATAATCCGATGAGAATGATTGGCCAGCGAGCCGCATTTAACACAGATGGCGTGCACTTTTGTTACGTATTCTGCAATGGCGAGCAAGCCGGGCATCGGACCAAAAGGTCTTCCCCGATAGTCCATATCGAGCCCGGCCACAATAACGCGTTTGCCCATGTTGGCCAGTTGGCTGCATACATTGACCAACTCCAGGTCAAAGAATTGGGCTTCGTCAATTCCAACTACTTCCGCATCATTTGACAGGATTAGAATGTTTCCAGACGAAGAAACCGGAGTAGATGAAATCACATTGGCATCGTGAGATACAACCTCCTCTTCGTCATACCTGATATCGATCTCGGGTTTGAAGATCTCAATCTTTTGATTGGCAAACTCGGCTCGCTTTAATCTTCGTATAAGCTCTTCTGTCTTTCCCGAAAACATAGAACCGCATACGACTTCTATCCAGCCATAGTGTCCTTTTCCATTTCCAGTTTGTTCGAGAAACATGTGTGCGAATCTAACCATTGCACGGTCAAAACCAGTTGAGTTCTGTCACAGAGTTTATGCAAAAACCAAAACCTCCCGCTAATCGATGAATAAACTCAATATTTGCCCTGAAAAACCCCATCTTTTGGACGCAACAGAACTGAAAAATACAGTACGCGAATTACCTCACAAACCTGGGGTCTATCAGTTCTATGATGATGCGGATGTGATCATTTATGTAGGCAAGGCAAAAAACCTGAAGAAGCGGGTTAGCTCTTATTTCAATAGGGATAAGTACGATAGCGGTAAAACGGCACTACTGGTGAAAAGAATCCGCAAAATCACACACATTGTGGTGGCCAGTGAGTTTGACGCGCTTTTGCTCGAGAATTCCATGATCAAGGAGCATCAACCCAAGTACAATATCCAGTTGAGAGATGATAAAACCTATCCGTGGATATGTATTAAGAAGGAGCGTTTTCCAAGGGTTTTTTCTACCCGACATGTGGCCAGGGATGGCTCAGAATATTTCGGCCCGTATGCTTCTGTAAAGCAGATGAAGGCTGTGCTCGGGCTGGCCACAAAGATTCACCGGGTTAGGACGTGTAACTACAACCTGAGCGAGGAGAATATCAAAGCCGGAAAGTTTAAGGTGTGCCTTGAATACCATCTGGGAAACTGCCTGGGACCTTGTGAAGGTCATCAGACCGAGGAGGACTATGAAAATGGTATTTCGGAAATCAGAAAGTTGGTCAAGGGAGATGTCAACCATGTGATTCGACAATTTGAACAGCGGATGAATGCCGCGGCCGAAGAACTAAAGTTTGAAGATGCTGCAGAACTAAAAAAGGGGATGGATTTACTCTCAGACTATCAGAGTAAATCTGTGGTGGTGAGTTCTTCGCTCAAAGATGTAGATGTGATTTCTGTGCGGTCTGATGATAAGTACGCTTACATCAATTACCTGCGGGTGATCAATGGCGCCATTATTCAGTCTCACTCGCTTGAGTTTAAAAAGAAATTGGACGAGAAAGAAGAAGACATCATGATGAATGCTCTTTTGGAATGTCGCCAGTTGTTTCACAGCACCTCGAAAGAGGTAATTACAAGTCATGCTACAAGTGCCGAGTGGGATGGAGTCAAATTCACCACACCTCAACGTGGAGATCGCAAGTCATTGGTTGATTTTTCGCTGAGAAATGGAAGGTTTTTCATGCTCGATCGGCATAAACGACAAGAAAAAGTAGATCCAAACCGACACGCCAATCGCGTTTTAAAAACACTTCAGGAAGATTTGAGAATGAAGGATTGGCCAGCTCATATAGAGTGTTTTGATAATTCAAATTTTCAAGGGTCGTTTCCGGTAGCTGCTTGTGTGGTTTTCAAGAATGCAAAACCTTCGAAAAAGGATTATCGCCATTTCAATATCAAAACGGTGGAAGGGCCGAATGATTTTGCCTCCATGGAAGAGGTTGTATACAGGCGCTATAAGCGATTGATGGACGAAAACCAACCGCTTCCGCAGCTCATTATAGTAGATGGAGGAAAAGGTCAGCTGAGCTCGGCAGTTATGAGCCTCGATAGGTTGGGGTTGAGAGGAAAAGTGACAATTGTCGGAATTGCCAAGAAGTTGGAGGAAATTTTCTTCCCTGAGGATTCGATTCCCCTCTATATTGACAAGCGATCTGAGTCACTTAAGTTGATTCAACGTCTTAGAAATGAGGCGCATCGTTTTGGAATTACCCACCACCGAAACAAGAGAAGTAAAAATGCGTTTCAGAGCGAGTTGCTTGATATTGAAGGTATTGGTGAGAAAACAGCTAAAGAACTGCTTAGAGAACACTATAGCCTGGAACGTATAAAGGATCTGACGGAGGAGCAGCTCAGAGAGACCGTTTCGGCTAATCAGGCAAAGGCCATCCTTGACTATTTTAGCAACATCAAATGAAGAGGCTACTTGAAAGATTAGAAAACTTAGGTGTGGTATACGCAGTCACTTCTGAGCAGACGTACGAGATTACTATGACCAATAGTATCAAGATGTACGGATGGATGATGATTCTGGTTATTTGCTCTGCTGTCTCTTTCTTTCTTGAGGAGCATTTGTGGTTTGTCTGGCTCATTTTTTTGCTGCATACGATTGCCATGGTCTCTTGTGTCACGCTCAACTCATTGGGCCGTTTTCTGTGGGCGAAGACCATTTTTATTCTGGACCCAAGTTTTTTGGTCATCCTCATCATGGTCTACTTCGGAGAGAAAGCAAACTTTCAGTACATCGCCCTGCTCACCTTTGTTAGCTTCCATTATATATTCAGGGAACACTCACGGGAGAATCTGATTCTCTACACCGTGTATTTGGTCACCACTGGATTTGCCACGCTTTATGTTTTTATGGAAGACGTGCATATAGTCGACCTGAGCACGGAAGAACTCGATGTGCTCAAAGTGGCCTGCTATGTTTTGTGTCTGGGGTTGGCCATTTTACTTGGTCAGAGCATCTTCAATGTTTCTCGAAGGCAGAAGAAAGCGCTCGCGAAACACCATAAGCGGACTACCGAGGCAAGCATTATTCTACACACGATTAGTGAGAACATGACGGACGCCATTTTTAAGGCGAGCACACGTGGGCGACTCTTATTTGTCAATAGCGGATTCGTAAACATGTTTGGGTATGATTCCGAGGATGAGTTGCTGGAGATTGATGCAGTAAATCTGTACAGTTCTATCGTAGAGCGCGAAGCCTTGATGGCGCGCTTAAAGCTCGAAGGCAAGGTGAGTAACACGCTCATCCGATATAAAAAGAAGAATAGTGAAGAGTTCTGGGGCCGATTGAGTTCGACACTTGTGACAGAAGATGGCGAACAGTTTACCGTGGGAACCATTTCAGATGTTACGGCCAGGCAGTTACAGAATAACGAGTTAAAGGAGTCAGAGCGGAAGTTGCGCGAGGCGCAGTCTATTGCCAAACTCGGTAACTGGGAGATTGATCCTGAAACGCTTGAAATGGAGTGGTCTGCAGAGTGCAATTTGATTTTTGGCGCCAGTCTTCCCAGTGGTTCTTTTGGGTTTGACACGTGGATTGATGCCATGCGTGATATGACCAGAGATACATTCGAAATTGAAATGCAGGAGCGCCTTCTCACGAGGGATACTTTCGAGTTTGAGACCTGGTATGAAACCAGCCTCAATCAAAAGAAGTATCTGCGATTCATTTGTAGAAATGAAGTGCATCATCAGTCAAATGAACAGCGATGGGCAGGAACCGTTCAGGACATTACATTATTGAAGCAACGAGAAAAGCAGGTTGCTCAAACGCATGAGTTTTATGTGAAGGTAATGGAGGCGCTTCCCATTGGCGTGGTGCTGTTGGATAAGCTCGGAAGGTATTCGTACGCTTCTCAAAATGCCTTTCCGGATGAAGAGGTTCGCAAATGGGTTCTTGGGAAAACCAATATAGACCTGGCGCGGTACAGAGGATCGTCATTAGAGGAGGCCGAGTTGCGTCACCGTTATTTACAGAAAGCTTTGGACACCGGACAAACGATCAGGTGGGAAGAGAAGCGTGTGGAGAATGGAATAGAAACGTACTACTCCAGAAACAATTATCCTGTGAAGTTTGAGAGTGGAGATGAAGTTGAGGAATTTATCATTGGTTATTCGTTTGATATAACGCAGATCATTACGGCAAAAGACAAGCTCAAATCTCATGAAGTAGAGTTTCAAAAACTATACGAGGATCTGGATAGGTTCATTTACAACATATCTCATGAGTTGCGATCACCGTTGGTGTCTGTCATTGGCCTTAACGCACTGGCCGAAGAAGCAGAAGATTTGGAAGAGGTAAACAACCTGCTGACGATGCAGCGAACTGCCTTGAACAGAGTTGACGCATTTATGCGTGATGTGGTAGATTACTCTAAGAACAGAAGAATGGCCGTAGACATTGTGCCCATCCGTTTCAAAGACGAAGTGAACGGGTGTTTGGAAACACTAAAGCACCTGCCGAATTATGACAAGGTGGAGTTCTTCTTCGATATTGATGAAGAGGCCACCGTCAAATCTGATTTAATGCGGATTCAGGTATTGTGTTCCAACATCCTTTCCAATGCCATTCAGTTTGCCGATTTAACCAAGGATAAACCATTTGTGGCACTCAGAATCTTCAAGCATAGCGATGGAGCCATCATTGAGGTAGAAGACAACGGAATTGGAATAAAAGAAGAAGATCTAGATAAGGTATGGGACATGTTTTACCAGAGCTCTAAATTCAATTTCGGTTCTGGTCTTGGACTTTACATCGCCAGGGAGGTGGCCAAGAATATTGGTGCTGATATTCGCATTAAATCAGCCTTTGGTGAGGGAACCACGCTGACTATCATCCTTAACAACCTGGCTTAGGTGAGCTTATCTTTCAGGATATTCATTTCTATGACAGGAGATATTCGCTCATATAAGATGTGATACACAGCCTGTGTAATAGGCAGGTCTACTTCAAATCGTTTGTTCATCTCTACAATGGACTTGACCGCGTAATAACCTTCGGCAATCATGCTCATTTCGAGCTGCGCAGCTTTTACACTGTAGCCTTTTCCAATCATCATTCCGAACGTTCTGTTTCGGCTGAATTTTGAGTAAGCCGTTACCAGAAGGTCTCCCAGATAAGCAGATGATTTTACATCGCGGTGAACGGGGTTTACCACGTCTACAAACGATTCAATCTCTTGGATTGCATTGCTGATCAGGACAGACTGAAAGTTATCGCCATATCCGAGGCCATGACAAATACCAGCAGCTATAGCCATGATGTTTTTCATGACGGCACTTATCTCTGTTCCGAAAATATCCTCGGAAATAGACGTCTTGACATACCTGCATTCGAATGCATCTGCCATCATTTGTGCAATGTCAGCATCAGGGCACGCTAGCGTCAAATAGCTTAGTCGCTCCAGAGCAATCTCTTCTGCATGGCATGGGCCAGAGACAATTCCAATTCGATCATAGGGAATTCCAAATTCCTTGTGAAAAAACCGGGCAGGTATTGAATGATATTCAGGTACAATGCCCTTGATGGCGCTAAACAGAACTTTCTTGTCCAGATCGGGGCAGGTAAATCCGTCAAATGTTTCAAAAACAAAAGCCGATGGCACAGCCACGATGAGTATATCACTCTTCGTTACGACTGACATCAAATCTGAACTCGGGTGCACACGTTCGAGGTCAATTGAGACTGACTGAAGGTACCTGTCATTGTGCTGAAAATTGCGAATGTGCTCTACGGTTTCCTCATGTCGAATCCACCAGTTTACCCGATCCGAGTTATTTGACAACATCTTCACAATAGCCGTAGCCCAACTTCCTCCTCCTAGTACGCCAAACGTGTGTTCCATCAATTCAAAAGTAACTATTCAAGTGCCTTTGAAAGCAGGCACTCTACTTTGGCCAAAAATAGTCAGCTTTGGTGCATGTGGAACATGGCCATACTTGTGCTTAATCTGGTAGCTCTGTTTTTTGGAATTCGTTATGTAGTAGTCAAATACCATGATTTTGAACGTCACAGTTCTGAACCGGACTATTATACATTTAGGAGGCATAGGTATCTTCTTGCTTCGCTGCTTCTGTTTGGTGGCACCATTATAACAGCAAGGTATTTTGTACCGGATAACGGTGTGTTTCATGATGACGGTTCGTTGGGTGTATTGACCGCAGTATTTGGTATGGTCATCTCGTTCATAATTTCTCTTGTATGGGCTGTTTTTGTGAGGAAGTTAGATGCGTTTGAAACAGAGAGCTGGCTGCCGATCATCGCTGTGTTTCTGATGTCATGTGTCAGTCTTTTTTTGGTCTTTCCCATGAGCAACGCTATCAATGGGTTTGGTTTCGATCTGAATGGCGAGGTGTGGAACGACTTCCTTTATTGCTGCATAGGAATTGGTGCCGTAGAGGAATTGGTGAAGCTTATTCCACTGCTCATTATCATTCGGTTTAAGAAAATTGTCAATGAGCCGTTTGATTACATCGTCTACGCCTCTGTTTCTGCTCTCGGGTTCGCTTTTGTTGAGAACACACTGTATATACAGAGTTCGGAGCTATATGCTATTAATGGAAGGGCACTCATGGCTTCTGTGGCGCATATGACGTTTACCTCAACCATTGGATATTCCCTGATGATTGCTCGCTACAGCAAGCTACCATTTAAGAGATGGTATGTCCTTGGAGGGTTTGTGCTTGCCTCTGCTATGCACGGATTTTATGACTTCTGGCTCATTAACCCAACAGCACAGTCCTATGCTGCGCTTAGCCTTTTGTTCTTTTTGCTCACCATACACTTTTGGTTTACGCTAAAACAGAAGGCCATCAACGCGTCTTTCTTTTTTGACGAGGCGTTTGAATGGAACAATGACAGGCTGCAATACTTTCTCATTGTTTCATTGCTGTGCATATGGTCTGTTTCTGTCATTGCCGTTGGGCTTTTTCACGGCTCACAAAATGCCATTGACTTTGCTTACAGCCAGGCATTCTCCTATGGGTTCTTGATTTTTTACCTTGCCTTTAAGCTAACCCGATACAAACTGGCGCCCACCCGTTTTGGTCAAGTTGGTCAGCGTTTGTTTGAATCTGTCATACCACCCGAACCTGAGATACAAGAAAGAGAAACTGAATAATGACTCTGTTATGAAGTCTTTTCGGGTTTCATTTGCGGGAAGAACAGGACATCCTGAATAGATGGTTGATTGGTAAGCAACATAACAAGACGATCGATTCCGATTCCCATGCCCGAAGTTGGAGGCATGCCGTATTCCAGTGCCCGAACAAAATCCTGATCGATAAACATGGCCTCGTCATCTCCTTTTTCGCTTAGTGCAAGCTGCTCTTCAAAACGCTCTTTTTGGTCAATAGGATCGTTCAGTTCGGAATAGGCGTTGGCCAACTCTTTTCCGTTTACCATTAGCTCGAAACGTTCCGTAAGCGAATCATCGGTTCGGTGTTTCTTGCACAATGGACTCATTTCCTTTGGATAGTCCATAACGAACGTAGGCTGAATCATATTAGGCTCACACTTCTCACCGAAAATTTCATCGAGCAGCTTGGCTTTACCCATGGTGTCGTCAATAGCAATTCCCTGTGTTTGACAGAACGATCGAAGCTCGCTCTCGGTCATATTAGATACATCTGTTCCGGTGTATTCTTCAATGGCTCCAAGGAAAGTAACACGCTTGAATGGACGTTGGAAGTCAATGGTATTTTCACCAACAGGTAACTGCGTTTTTCCGTGCAAATCAAGAGCCGCTTTCTCGATCATTTCTTCTGTAAAATCCATCATCCAGTTGTAGTCTTTGTAGGCTACATAAATCTCCATGATGGTAAACTCAGGATTGTGGGTGCGATCCATGCCTTCATTTCTGAAGTTGCGCGCAAATTCATAGACACCATCAAAGCCGCCCACTATCAAACGCTTCAGGTAAAGCTCGTTTGCTATACGCAGATACATGTCTATATCAAGTGAGTTGTGGTGTGTGATAAACGGTCGTGCTGCCGCTCCACCAGGAATAGGTTGGAGAATAGGCGTATCAACTTCGAGGTATCCCTTGCTGTTAAAGAAACTCCTCATAGAGTTCATGATCTTGGTCCGTTGAATAAACGTCTCTTTCACATCTGGGTTAACCACCAAATCCACGTAGCGCATTCGGTAGCGCTGCTCCTTATCTGCAAAGCCATCGTGAACATTTCCATCGTCATCGGTTTTCACTACCGGTAGAGGTCGAAGAGACTTCGATAAAACGGTGAACTCTGTTACATGCACAGAAATCTCGCCAACTTTGGTTCGGAAAACGTGTCCTTTAATGCCGATGTAATCGCCTAGATCCAGAATCTTTTTGAAGACCGTGTTATACATGGTCTTGTCCTCTCCGGGACATATTTCATCGCGATTGAAATACATCTGAATGCGGCCAGTATGGTCCATGAGCTCAGCAAAAGATGCTTTCCCCATGATACGCTGACTCATCATTCGACCGGCCAAACAAACCTCTGTATACGTGCCCTCTTCGTCCTTGAAGCCATCCTTTATTCCAGCGGCAGTCTCGTTTACCGGATACAATGCTGCCGGATATGGATCAATACCTAACTCGCGAAGCTGGTTTAAGCTCTCTCTTCTCGCTCTCTCTTGGTCGTTCAATTCGTGTGACATTCCTATAAAAATTGGGCGGCAAAGATGCGGAGAATTAGCATTTTAAACGAATTCAATTTCAATGTGTTCTGAGCGGTAAATTTTGGTTTTACAGCAAGGGATAGAAAGTATATTTGTTGACATGTACAGAATGATGAATGAATATGTGGCTGAGTTTACAGCTCAGTTGCGTCAAGGCCTCGAAATAGCTGGTGAATTTGAAATGAAGGAAGTGCCTGAATTTGAGAATGTTCTCATTCTCGGGTTAGGAGGAAGCGGAATCGGTGGCACCATTCTTTCTCAATTGATTGCAGATCAGTGTACTGTTCCTATTAGCAGCTCAAAAGATTATACCATTCCTGGTTTTGTTGGTGAACAAACACTCGTCATTGCCTGTTCTTATAGCGGAAACACAGAAGAAACGCTTCAGGCCTTGGCAGATGCAGTGATTAGAAATGCACACATTGCCTGTATAAGTGCCGGAGGAAAGCTATCTGAAGCTGCCATGGATAAAAAATGGCCTCTTATTCAAATACCTACCGGGTATCCACCGCGAGCTGCATTTGCTCTTTCGTTGATTCAGCTTTTTAAAATGGCTGACGCATATGGGTTGGTGATGAATGATTGGCAGGAAGAGGTAGAAGCAGCCATAAAAAGATTGGATGAAAATGCCGACCAGATCAAAAACACGGCTCGTCAATTAGCGGAGAGTATTCAGGGTAGATTGCCTGTTCTATACAGTTCTTCCTGGTTAGATGGGGTGGCCGTTAGATGGCGGCAGCAGATCAATGAAAATGCTAAAACACTTGCGTGGACCAATGTTTACCCTGAGATGAACCACAATGAATTGGTTGGGTGGCGTAATGAAAATCACGATTTAGTGGTGATTTTCCTAACCAGTGAGTTTGATCATCCGCGCGTTATGAGACGCATGGAGTTGAGTGAAGAAGTCTATAGAAAGTACACACCACATATACATCATTATAAGGCGCAAGGCGAGTCAATGCTCGAACAGGCTCTTTACCTGATCAACCTTGGAGATTGGATGACCGTGTATCTGGCCGATATCAAAGGGGCTGACGCGGTAGAAGTGGATGTGATCGATTGGCTTAAAGGCGAACTAGCAAAAACAGACCTGTGAATCTGACCTCTAAGTTTTGGAGGCGCGTTGGCTGGACATTATTCTGGCTCTTACTGGTGCATTTCCTGATAGAAACGACAGGGCACCATTATCTGTACAACACACTTAAAAACACTGTTTTTAAAGGACAGCTCGGGCCTGGTATTCAGGAGTATGAAGGTATGCCCGGACGAGAGGTAGAAACCTATGAACCGCAACCATGGCCTGTTTCAGACGAGTATAATCAAAGCAAGCTGACCGAATCTGAGGTAGCTTACCACAACCAATATGAGTCTGTTTCTTTTGTGGTTGTTGAGCGCGGAGAGTTGGTGTCGGAGCATTATTGGCAAGGTTTCGACAAAGATTCCAGAAGCAATTCTTTTTCAATGGCAAAGTCCATTGTGAGTTTGTTGACGGGCATTGCTATACAGAATGGCCAGATAGATGGGCTCGATAAACCCGTTTACTGGTACTTGCCACAGTATAAAACGGAGTTGGGAGAGAAGATTACTATTCGCCATCTGCTTACCATGAGTTCTGGAATCAACTTTGACGAGCACTACTTAAATCCGTTTGCCTTTCCGGCACGGGCCAATTATGGCGATAATCTTGAGTTGTTGCTGCGCGATTATCACCCCGAGGAAGCTCCAGGAGAAGTATACAAATACCAAAGCGGTACAACGCAAGTACTGGCTTTTGCCTTAAATGCGGCTACACGTATGAGTTTGAGCGACTACGCGACCAAGCACGTCTGGTCGAAAATTGGCGCTGAAAATCCAGCCATTTGGAGTACAGATTATGAAGAGGGGATGGAGAAAGCGTTTTGTTGCTTCAATGCCACGGCACGTGATTTTGCCCGCATTGGCCAGCTATATCTCAATCATGGTAAGTGGAATGGAGAGCAAGTAATAGATAGCGCGTTTGTGGCCGCTTCGACCACTCCGGCAGATCTGCTGACAGAAGATGGAGAGCCTAACAGCATATACGGTTTTCAATGGTGGATTGGAGAACACAATGGCGAGTCATTTTATTTTATGAGAGGCATCAAAGGGCAGTATGTAATCGTCTGCCCAAAGCGTGAACTGGTTGTTGTAAGAATGGGTAGAAAACGCCATTACAAGGAAGATAGAGTGCATCCTGAAGATGTATATCATTACCTTGATATGGCTTTTAGATTGACAGAGTAACAGAGAAGGATAGGTATGAAAAGTGACATTGATTTTCCAAAAGTGAAGCAGGTAGGGGTGTGTGCTTCTCGCGAAGAAAAAGAAGGAATAGTTGCATGGAGAGTACATGTAATCAACTTACTGCCTACGCAAATCACCAACGTGTTGGTGAGCACAAGAGGCTATGGCATGAAAGGGAAAGAAAAGGTGGAGACGTCACAGCTTAGGCACTTTTTTGAGCAGATTGATAGTCAGGGATCAAAGCCAATTGAGATGATTCCCGATGAGTTGGTTGGCTTGAATAATCAGTACTGGGTGAGTTATTATGTGGATGGGGTGATTTACGATAAGAAGTTCATTTTCTTGCCCGATACCTTGCTTGAAGAGAATCAAATTGATGTACCTGTTCTGAAGGGACGTGGAGTATTGATTCTTTAAAACGGGGCTCTGTTTTAAGGCTTCGGTGAGAGTAAAAACATAACGGTTTTGCAATAGACGCACAAAACGTACTTTAGTGTCAGGGTCAACAACAAACCAATACGTATGGATTTAAGCAACATCTTATTTCTTGATATTGAGACTGTTCCACAGTTTCCAGTGTTTACAGAAGCTTCGGAGTCCGTTCAATATCTCTGGGGAGAAAAGGCAAAGTTCCTGGCGAGGACCGAAGACGATATTCCGGAATCTTTGTACGAACGCGCTGGAATCTACGCGGAGTTTGGAAAGATTGTTTGCATAAGCGTAGGCCTTGTGAACACCAAATCAAGTCCCCGAAAGGTGAGACTTAAGTCCTTTTTTGGTGACAATGAAAAAGAGCTTCTTCTCGCTTTTGCTGAACTGTTACATCAACATTACAGTGCAGATTATCACCTGTTATGTGCTCATAACGGAAAGGAGTTCGACTTTCCTTATATAGCCAGACGAATGCTCATTAATCAGGTGTCTATTCCCAGAATACTCGATACGGCTGGAAAAAAGCCGTGGGAAGTGAAACATCTTGACACCATGCAAATGTGGAAATTTGGCGATTACAAACATTTCACATCGCTCAAGCTTCTGGCCCATGTGTTTGGTATTCCTTCACCGAAGGACGATATCGATGGCAGTCAGGTGGCAGGTGTCTACTGGAATGAGGGTGATATAGACCGAATTGTTACGTACTGCGAAAAGGATGTAATTACACTCATTCAGGTGTATTTGGCCATGACCAGCCAACCGCTTTTAACCGAAGAGGAGAAGGCGGGTTAAGGGCGGAATAGGTACATCTTCCCGAATTCCTTGGTGAAGTATTGATCGGCATCTGTGCTGCGCCTTTCTATATTCTCACCGTCAATTTTCATGATCACACGATAGAGATACACGCCATTGGCCAACTGGTCGCCAAACTCGTCACGTCCGTTCCAGGCGTATTCTGTTCGATTGCGGCCAATATGGATAGGTCCCAGTTCATCTTTCGTGATTTCACGAACCACTTTTCCGCTGACACTGAGAATTTGTATCGTGAACACATCCGGTATTTTGCTTCCCGTGAGTGTAAATACAAACTGCGTATGTGTAGTGAACGGGTTTGGGTAATTAAGCACGTGGGTCACACTGCTCTTTGTGATAACCTCAAACTCTATTCGGTAAGCGTCACTGGCCGATTTGTTTCCTGATGCATCACGCCCGATCACTTTAAGCGTGTACACTCCATCCGCAAGATCTTCAGGTGAGTAGGTTACGCTGGCCTTGTTTTCTTCGCTCGTGGCTGGGTCAAAAACCATGGTAACCTCTCCCGATCTGATAAACGGAATTCGATGTTCCAAACCATCCGGATCTGTCAGGAAAACATCAAACGTGGTCGTATCTGTCATGAGCAAGTACGGGTTTTCATCCTTTAGTTCCATAACGATAACCGGAGAAGGGGAGACAATATCCCCGTTTAGGATGTGCACCCCGTCAAATGTGACATCCAGAAGAGGGTTTTTGTTATCAGCATCTACCGTGAACTTAACGTATGCCTGGTTGTTGAAATGGTATTGTTCTTTATGCCAGTTCGTGTCTTTCGGATTGATTTCAACATACATCACATAGTCACCAGAAAGCTCGCTGGTTTCAAAGGAAACAGAGTCGTAGATGAGCTCACCTGCAAGCATTTGATCATAAGTCAACCATTGCTCGTCAATCATCTGTCCCTTTAAGTCCGTGTACCAATAATGCACCCTAAAACTTCCGAAATCAAATTCTGAAACGTTCTCAAAAGCTACCCCAAAATGTAGGTCAAGCCCACCCGTATAAGCATTGCCCTTGTGCGTAAATCCGCGGATGGGGTTAATGGCTGCCTCTGGAGCCGGATCGTATAGGATGTGCCAGCTGTGAAGTTGAGAAGGCGATAAATTCACATTGTCTTCGGTGCGGTAGTTCAATTCGAGATATGGTAGAGAATCCACTCCAACAAAAGTCAGATCGGTTACACCGTTGTCCGTACGTGTAGCCTGGGTGTGTTTGTTATTGTCTGGTGTTATTCCGTCTACCCAACCTATGGTAGAATCCGATGAATTTGTCTCTAAAAACTGACGGTTAAAGTGAAACGAACCCCATTCCATAGCTGGCCCAATTTCTGGCGAGGAAAGCTCACCAAACTTCAAGTTTGACGTAAGTGTGGTGCGAAGCTGGATCACCTCATTGGCGTCTGTTCCGACAGATTGAACTGCTGTACTTGGAGAGCCTTTCCGCACACTGAAGATGTATGGGTAATCGTTTCCTGCATGCCTGATGGAGTCCGCACCCAATGATTCCATATAACTTAGATTGGCCTCGCTCCAATATGAAGTGTCGTTAAAAAGCCCCTTGTTCTGTGTATAGAACAAGAGGTAATGCCCATCGTCTACATGGTTTTGAAGCATATCCATCATGCCGTCCATTTGATCCTGTACGTCAACCCGAAAAACGAAGTAGTACTCTACACGGCTTCGGTGAGCAGTGCCATTGTTGAGGTTGTTAAATTGGTGGTCTTCGTTTTCAAACACAGCTGACTCACCAATACCGTAGGTGCCCCAGGGTTTTAGTTCGTTGGAGTCAATGATGGCTATGGCAATGGCCGGCTTGGTTGTGGCAATGCTATACTCGCCCATATCACCACCCTGTCCGTCAAGCTTGTAGTAGTTATCAAAGTAATCAGTCGGGTCAGGGTTTCCAATCACTTGCACAAATAACTCTCGAGAAGTTTCCAGAAAATCGAGTTTCCTGACTGGACGCTGATAATCGAGCAGATCAAACGCATTATTCTTTAACTGGAAGAAGTGTTGCTGAGCCCAGCCGTATTTGTCATCTAAGATCTGAAATGAGAACTCCCGCCATTTATCTGTGGTTCCAGATGGTGCTACCCTCCAGAAAAAGACAGTACTGTCAGGAAAGTTGTTCTGAACCATATCTGGTTGCCAGTTAAGAACTGCGCCAGATTGGGTAATGACTTCCGTAGCCAGTGGTGAGGTGTATAAGTCAGTTGTGTCGATTTGAAACTCATATGATGCCGATTCCATAAACGGATAACCCGTGCTGGCTTTAAGCGTGAAAACTTCATTTGGTACCACGCCCATGTTGTAAGGGTAAATGGGGAAGATATCTGAGCTCGAAATAAAGAAGGTCTTCGAGGTAATGATATTGTTTGTGTACTCTTCAAATTCAGTCTCGTTATTGGGCTCTAAATCCACAGTTACACTTATCGAGTTCTCTCCAATTCCCTCGTCAGGGTCAGTCTCTAAGGTAAACACAACCGTTTGCTCATAGCCTATCATATCAATGGACTTGGCAATAATCTCATTTTCTCTGGCTCCCGGAAACGTACGCTCAAGTCTGACAATAATAGGTTTGGTAGTACTATGGCCGATGTTGCTAATATTCACGATGACGTCAAATGAGTCAGCATCAGACGTGATAACGGCCGGGTTAAACGCTATATCTGCACCATGCACAGGGTCATTTATGGTAAGCTCCGGGTGCTCATGCGCATACAGCACAATGGAAGGATCTCCGTGCAAGGTCATTTCAAGAGCCACTCCTGAGTTGTATTCGTCTGAAGACATGGAGTTGGCCGTTTTTTGCATTTGCTCGCCTAAGGATTTACCATAGCTGAGTTCAGAAACCTGCCTGTAGAAAGCTCTTGTATACGTATTGAGCTGACTTTGAAAACTCAGATCAGGTGTGGCCAAAAAACCAATAGCCCCTTCGTTGGGAGTCAACACATAATCTTCACTGACGCTTCCAATGGCCTCTACGGGTAAATGAATGTTTCCTGAGAAACATGAGTTGGCTACGACAAGCGGGTATCGTCCTTCATTATTCCACTGTGATGCGTCATCTACACTTAGGTCGAAACTGTTGCCCGAGGCATGCCCGAAGAAAGTCATTAGCGCGCTTCCCTCTTTGATCAATTGCCTTACACTATCAGCATTGAGTTCTTCAATGACGTTTCCGGTTGTTTTGCTGAAAAGAAATGTCTGCCCACCAAACAGCGTGTCTTCAATTTCTGAAGCGTATCCGCTCAAGTATGACTTGAATTGGTTGTTTTCACTGGCGTTGTTGCCACCGGCAAAATGCAAAATCCGTTTTTGCCACTGCCGGTTAGAAAGCGTGTAGGGCGTAATGAGTCTGTTTTGACTGTTCTCAAATTCTTTGATCTTGTCGAGATACCGGGTTACGTGTTGGGATTGCCGGGCGGCTATTCTTCCGGTAGGCACGGCTGCCACGTAAAACTTTCTACCGGCCAGGCCAGCGGTGATCATATTGTCACATACCGGATTTCCCATAGATGGAACAAGGTTGCGCGCAGCGTAGTCGGCACTCTTTCTAAATGTTTGCTCCTCAATTGACTTTCCTATGATTAAGAGGTATTGAGGTTCGGTATTCCACTCGTTAAGCGCGTAATCGATGAAGTTTCTAATGGCTGCTGGATGCTTTCTGACACCGTAGGCAAACTGATCGTACAGCGTCTCAATATCCAGCAAAACCACATTGTACTTACCCTGTCGGTAATTTCGATAGGCTTTGGCCTGGTTCCACACTTTGGCGTGTGAGACAATGATGAAAGCACTGTCCTGTTCCAAATCATCCGGGTTGCTAAAAGCACCATCACCATTCACCGGAACAAGGGCCTGAGAACCTATCTGCGTAATAGCGTTTTCGGCAGCCAGGAATAAGCTGCGCTCCGGACCAGGCAGAATGTTAGTTTTTACGTCACCTGTAGAGGCCGTATGACTCACCTCATATCGTCTCTTTAAGCCGAAGTCATAAAGGTGCGTGGTAGTTTGACTACTAAACCCGGTGGCATTGAAGAAAGTGTTGTTTAACGATTGTTCGACTTCAAACTCAAATTCATTATCGCCATCAAAGCTGAGCGTACGCGGATAGATCAATTCGATATAGGCGCAGGCAGAGTAATCCGACACAGTACTCAGAAGAGAAATAGTCTCGTTGGCCTCTAGCTTCACATATGTGCTGCTTTCCAGGTTTGCCGCTGAAACCGTGGCCGTTTCACGCACATATTCATACGAGCCGTATAAGACATCTTCGATCGCTTCATAGCTACCGGAGGTTCCTTTCCTGACTTGAATTTGCACGTGGTGTGCATTGCCGATGCTACTGGCTCCCCGGTTGATTCCGGCAAGCCCTACTTCAACCTCAAGGTCAGGAGCATTAGAAGAGGTAAAGGCTTCGGGGGTATCAAATTTTTTTGCGCTTAGGTTAGAAGTAGAGCCATTGTTGTAGCCAATAGATCCACTCATCCAGCCCTTTCCGGCTTCATATACGGTAACGCTTTTACCTCCGCCTAAGTCTCTACCATTTTGATAGGTGTTTTTGTAGTTGTGGCGTTGTCTGACCAACACATATTCCAAGGGTGTAGTGGCTGGCGTACCAAACGGAATGGTCGTATACCTTGCACTGGAGAAGCTACCATCGGCTTTCCAAGTGACGAAATACGTGGCCGTGTCGTTATACAGACTGTAAGCCGGGTTTGTTTGATTGGCTTCACCACCGTATTGATCTGCATCTAGCCAGCCATCATTTGGTTCGGCATAAAGCTCGATGTAGTCGTTTGTATTAAATGTGCCGTCTTGCTCTCCTTCTACATGAATAAATTGCTCTTCTCCCCGGGCGAAAACTTGTATGCTTCGTGGGTCAATGGTGCTTAAATCTTCTCCGGCAGCTTGCAAGGCAAAACTCAACGTGCTCTGATCTATTCGATAGAGTCCACTGGACGAGATTTTAAACTTTAGATAAACATGGTCGGGGCTGTAGTCAATCCAGTCATCACTGTATGTTTGACTATGCACGATCAGTCCCGTGAGCATAAGTCCTATGAAGGCAAAGAGTCTCACTCGCTTGTGCGTTTGTCAATCATGATTTTAAGGCTGAAGACATGGGAGTATAGCGCTACGGATTGATCGCCTATATCGGTTAGTGCATAGTCGATGCAAAGAATCTGCTTAATGTTAAGGCCTAGTCCAATATTGGGCTGGAATGTGAGCTCGTCATAGTTTCCAACCTGAGCTTTCACACGTTGAAAATTTCCCATTCCACCTCGAACATAAAACACATCCCAGAAAGATACCTCCATGCCCACATTTGGGTCAATGCTGAATGGGTCGCTTCGTACAAGCGTGTTCCGTTTACCATCTGTAGTAATGTCCGCATCCAGTTCAGCCAGGATGCCAATTTTGTCTTTGATATTGAACTCACGGCTCACACCCAAACTCAGCCGGGGAAGGGTTAATTCGAGACCGTTTTGCGGTAGTTCGTTTTGTGTGGCTTCGAACACTTCAATGGTTCGTTCATCCAGCGAGTAAGACCAGCTGTTGAATGTAGAAGTGATGTCTCTTCCTACGGCACCAAATCGCCATTGATTTAATACGTACTGAGCGCCAAGGTCAACACCAAAGCCCCATGAACGGGCCATATCTCCAACCTGACGGTAAATCACCTTTGCGTTGGCTCCAACGCTTAAGCCTTCCACAGGCATCTTACGTGCATATGACCCAAAAAAGCCATAATCTGCTGCCGTAAACGTGGTAATACGGTCGTAGTTTACGTGTCCGTTTTGATCAATGAGGTCGGTCGTGTTAGGAATATCGTCTACGCCAAACCGAATGACGCTAAAAGCCAAAGCCGATTGGTCGTCTACCTTAGCGGCAACGGCTCCGTAGTCGTATTTGGCGATACCTGCAAAGTACTCGGCATGCTGGGCGGCAATTTGCAAGTTGTTCTCAATTCCCGTGAGTCCGGCCGGATTCCAATAAGCAGCAGTAACATCATTCGTAGAGGCTACCAATGCCTTGCTCATAGACAAGCCCTTTGCTCCTACACCAATGGATAGAAACTCATTGCTGTACTTAGGAGCTTGTGCAAGTGCTCCGTGCACATGAAGAAGCATTACAAAAAGGATTAAAGCTACTTTATTCATAATTAGAACATTCAAATGTACGAACTAAACACCTCGAAGGTTGATAGCATATAACTTCTTAAAGCCATAAAAATTGTCAGACAACAGTTTGCTTCGTTCATATTTACTCCTGGTAGATTCTCCGCACGAAGGGTAGGAAAGGATACATTTGGGCGCATGAAACAGGCAATTAAGTTTCTTCCCAATTTGTTTACGCTGGGCAATGCTTTCATGGGCTTTTTAGGGCTCGTGTTTATTGCACGTGAACAAATGATCTGGGCCATTTATTGTGTGGTTATAGCACTCGTACTTGATTTTTTGGATGGTTTCGTAGCTCGATTGGTCGGAGCGAGCAGTGAGCTGGGTCGGGAACTCGATAGTCTGGCTGACCTGATCACGTTTGGAGCGCTTCCCGGATTCATCGTTTTTCAGATGATTTCGATTACGCATGGGTACTATTTTATCCCAATCAAAGAGTGGCCGGTTTCTGAGATTATGCTTTGCTCTATTGCCGGAGTTATTCCCATGGCCGCAGCACTTAGGTTGGCTAAGTTCAACCTGATTACCGAGAAACACGATCATTTTTTGGGCATGCCTGTTCCGGCCATGACCATGTTTGTGATCGGCATACCTGTGGTGTTAGAACTGAACTATCACTTGAATTTTTATCACCCCTTATCTGATTCTTTCGTGGAGCAAATGGCCGGCATCAGAAAGTGGGATTTGACCGATGAGTGGATCGTGAAACTACTGTACACAGATTGGTTTTATTACATCCTGTCTTTTGCATTGGCCACGTTGATGCTATCTCGGTTGCCTATGATATCGTTGAAGTTTAACGGACTCAAATGGAAACCAAACCGATGGCGATATGGCTTGCTTATCTGGTTGGCTGTTTCTTACATCATTTTTGTCATTCCTTACATCTGGGAGCTGCCATTTACCTACGGATTGATCGATTACCTCATTTTGCCAATAATTATGCTTGGATATTTCATCCTTTCAGTGATTTATGCGACTTTTGGCGTCTCAAAAAAATAGAATCCTTTTTCGACATGAAGTTCAAAGCTGAAATAGAAATTATGCCAAACGCCAATCTACTTGATCCACAAGGAAAGGCGGTTTCTTCATCCATGGTAAACCTCGGTTTGAGTGAGATTACAAATGTTCGGATTGGGAAGCACATCACACTTGACGTAGAGGCAAATGATGAGGCTGCTGCTAAATCAAAAGTTGATCAGGCATGCAAGGATTTGCTCTGCAACATGATCATGGAAAGCTATTCGTTTGAACTAACGGAGGCCTAAACCCATTTTAGATTTTTCGGGTTCAATAACGATGTATTTCAATTGAACCAATTTCGAGGCTGGTACCGCAAATACAGTCTCCCAGGCTCGCTGCCCTGTTTGTAATGGCTATGGCACTGGTCGATGTTTCCATGTCAAATTCAAGCTCAATATCAGCGCTTTCTTTGTAGTACAATTCTCCTTCCTGGAATCGGAAGGTATATGTCTGGTTCTCGAAGTCTTCTATAGGTGTGATTGAAAGATCAAAACCGGGAAATGAAATGGAGATTTCGTTTTTCTGCGATGACACCGGATAAGCTTCAAACGAAACATCGGACAAGGTCACCTCAATAATTTCTCCTTCTTCTAAATCGAGACTCGATATGCTGAGAGGGGTAGTGGCGCTGCACTCGGTACATCCATTTACAGACATATTCAAGCGACTGCCCGAAATATTGGCTGAAGATGAGCCGTGTTGGTCAGACGGACCTGTTGTGTCCTGTTCTGTTTCCAACACCCATGAGCCTACAGATTCAAACGGCTCTTTGTAGAGCACTTTCGTTTCGAACAAAGCGGATTCTTTTTTACAGCCGATAGCGAAAAAGGCGAGCAAGGGAATAATTAGAAGGTAGCGGTTCATCTGCATATGTTATAAGCGTTTTACGAGATCCATTTTGACCGATTCTACATTCATGATGATTCCTCCTACGCAATCGCTTCCAATATCCATGGATTGCGCAAAAAATCTAATTAAACTGTCTTCTGAATTTTCAGAGATAGAATAGCGGCAGGCAAAGTTTCCAATATACTCTACGCCATCCGTTGTTATGATAAAAAGAAGCTTGCTTTTGGAACTATCATAAAGGAATTCCTCCAAGCGAATGTTTAAGGAAAAGTCGGGGAGCTGAACCAGGATTGTGCAACCTGGTGGCGCAGCCGGGGCAAATTGGTCAAACTCAATACTCAAGAATAGTTCGTCATCGCTTTCTAGAGAAAAATCTGGTAGCGTCAGAGGAGACTGAGCCCACAAATGGGAACAACCAGTCGTGCTGTAAAGCCTAAGTTGACCCTCTTCAACCGAGGCAGAAGTGCCATACGTACCGGGATAAGCAAAAATGGTACTATCAAATGTCCACTGACCTTGCGCGTCAAATTCCTCCTCGTGAACGCGGATTTTTATCAACTCGTGGTCGTCTTTATCACAACCAAGGAAGAGAATGGCCGTAAGCCCAAAAAGAAGCAAGGGAAGGGTTAGTTTCATACTGGGGTTAGCTAATCAATACCGTAAAGACGGTACTGAAAAGCCAAACGGCTAATCAGTCTGTTCTTCTTTAGCTGGAGCGTTAATGTTTGCCCGCTTTAACTCGAAGTTCTTACCCAAATACACTTTGCGAACTTGCTCATCGCTGGCCAGTTCCTCCGCGGTTCCGGCTTTAAGGATGCTCCCCTCAAAGAGGAGGTAAGCTCGGTCTGTGATGGAAAGCGTTTCCTGAACGTTGTGGTCTGTGATCAGAATGCCGATGTTTTTGTTTTTAAGTGTAGACACGATAAACTGAATGTCTTCCACCGCAATAGGATCCACTCCGGCAAAGGGTTCATCCAACAAAATAAACTTCGGGTCAGAAGCCAAAGCCCGGGCTATTTCCGTTCTTCTTCGTTCACCGCCAGAGAGCAAGTCACCCCGGTTTTTTCGAACATGCTGCAGACCAAATTCATTAAGCAATGCCTCCAGTTTCTCTTCTTGCTGCGCTTTGTTCATTCCCTTACGCATCTCGAGCACCGCTCTGATGTTGTCCTCCACACTGAGTTTTCTGAACACAGAAGCCTCCTGTGGTAAGTAGCCCAATCCCTCTTGTGATCGCTTGTACATGGGAAGACCGGTGATGTTTTCATCATCGAGGTATACCTGCCCCTCGTTGGGCTTAATCAAGCCTACAATCATGTAGAATGTGGTGGTTTTCCCTGCCCCATTGGGGCCTAGAAGGCCCACAATTTCGCCCTGGTTTACATCCACACTTACACCCTTAACCACGGTTCGGCTCTTGTATCGTTTTATCAGATTTTCTCCTCGAAGCTTCATGGATTTAAAAGTCTATTTGGAACGTTAGCCTGGCGCCAAACGGTACCACATTTGGATTGTTCAAATATGATAATCTCCAAAGCGCATCAACCCTAAAAATTCTGAAAATATTCTCAACGCCTACTCCGGCTTCAAAGTAAGGCTTGGTCAGGCGATTCAAAGTGGTTGGAAAATCGAGTTCAGCTCTGTGCTTATTGTCCAACCCACCTATGGCTCCTCTAAACGATGCTACCTCACGCCATTTGAGCTTTCGCATTAAAGGGATTTTGTTAAACATGAGCCCATTGAAATGATGAACCCAAAAAACATTGACCCACTCATCTGCCACAAACTCGTAGTAGTTCATGAGGTTAAACGCATAGGCATCGTAGAAATAAGTTTCATTTCCAGAGAATAGTTGGAGCAGCGGAAATGGTAGTGTCCCCCAAATTTTTCCTACTTCCAGAGTAATGTCACTATGACCAATGGGGTTGAATGCGATTCTATCCTGAATATTTAGCGCGGCACGCTGATACTCATAATCCGATCCCAAAAGTCCCTTTATCCCAAATGTGGCGTTGATGTTAAAGATGGGGTACTTGGTGCCAAGGCTAACCCGGTTGAGGTTGCCGTTGATAAACTTTTCATCGTAAGCAATCCTCGCAGAAACACTCACTTCGGCTGTTTTGATGCGGTTGACATTGTCAATTTCCCCGTTGGGATCTGTTCGCTGAAACCCAATAGACCCGACCGACCAGATATCTCTTCGGTTAAACTGAGCTTTGGTACTTAAGCCAGGGAAGTATTCAATGTCGTAGGAAGCCTTGTACTCCTCGAAGGCATTGAGCTGGGTATTGGGGTTTCTTCTGAAAACGGAAGACAAGATATTGTCCGTTCGCCAGGCATTGGCGCTTGTGCCCAGCTGTTCCAGGTCCCTTCTGTGAGAAAGCTCAACAATTTGTCTGGGTTTTTTGGACAGGAATAGCTTGGTGCCGCCTTCATATTTGACTTGTTGGTCTTTGAATCCATAGGCAGCATAACCGTGAAACGAAACCTTGGTGCTAAAGTTGGCATTGGTTCTCCCGCCAAGCCTTACCCTGGGACCTTCGATTTGGTTGAAACTGAAGAAGGTAAAGTATGGGCCAAGGTCAACGTATTTTAGTTCGTAATGTCCGTTGATGAAGAGCGTGACAATGTCTATATAAGTCCTAAATGCAGGAATATTCTGAATGGTGTCAACCATGTCGTATACCTGAGTTTCCGTTTCGCTCAGTTTTTCAGGCCGTTTTTTCTCCCAGTATTCATCCGTTTTATGGTTCGCGTCTTCCGCTACCTCTACATTGTTAAACGCCTTGAAGAACGAGTCATCCTTGGGTTCGTTGATGGTGAAATTGTCATAGACAGTCGTCTTTCGTCCGTAAAAACCAACGGCTTTTTCGCTGATATTAAAATCGACAAGTACCTGCTCTTTGGTCAGCATCCATACTTCGTCTTCAACCTGGTCGTATTCGTGGTATACTTTAAACCCGTTTACCCAGTTGATATTAGCGTCTTCGCCAACGGTGGCTTCAATTTGCTTGACCGCGAAGGTGGTGTCGTGTATCCACATGTTTCCTTCAAAGGTGAGTTCACCCTTTCTTCGAGGTAAAAACGTGATTTGATAACACTTGTACTTGTTGTCGATGACGGCACTGTCGGTGAGGTAGTATTTATAGCTGACCATCCCAAAATCTGACAGCGGGCTTATAAAGCTTTTTTGGAAGGCACCTATGTAGTTCTCATACACGTTTGTGCTTTGGTACATATCTCCTAAGAACTGGCTGACACTTTCGTTTTTGACACCGGCAACTTTAGTAGCTTCAATGACTTCGCGGCTCTTTTTGGGGTTCTTTTTATAGTAGTAATGCGAGTACGATTCCGTTAAAAAGATGGGCAGAAAAGGTTTGTCCTCACTCGTTGAATCGATGTTTTCAAAGACGAAGTCAAAAGGCTTCATGACCTTTCGGTTGGTGAATGACTCGTCAATGTTATTCATGTCAAACTCAATCTTGTTGTAGAGGTCGTAGTCGTAGGCAATCAGTTTCTCCCTATTGTTTGCCTTTTTATGGCGTACGACCTTCTTCATGATCTCCACAGCCGGGTCTTTCTCTTTTCTATCAGCCACTACCGTGACGGTTTCCAGTGAAATGCCCGAGACTTCCATAGGAAAGTCAATGACCTGAGCAGCTTCGTGCTTTACTTTCATTTTCATGGTGTGGTAACCGATCATGGACGCAACCAACGTGTCGGTTGAGTAATAGGTTTCCATGCGGTAGTTACCTCGCTCATCTGAGGTAGTACCTATTTTACTGTCTTTGAAATACACATTGACAAAGGGGAGTGGTTCGTTTGTCTGCTTATCAAACACTCGCCCAGTAACAATCGTTTTTTGAGCTGTGGCGTCCCAAGAAACGAACATGGCTAGAACGAAGACTAGGCAACACGTGAAAATATGTAGGGTTTGTTTGAGCAAAAAAGTTAGGCAGATCTGTGCATACAAGTTTAATCAGCCTCGCGCTTGATAACAAGTCCTGAAATCCAGATGCTGAATTCGTACAGTATCATTATTGGAATCGAGACCAATACCTGGCTAAATATGTCAGGAGGTGTTATCACGGCTGAAAGTACCAAAGCTGCTACGATAGCATGTCGCCTAAAGGCACGTAAGACCTTGGGAGACAAAATACCCGCTTTGGTTAGAAAGAAGACGGCAATTGGGAGCTCAAAGACAGCTCCGCAGGCAAGAGCTACAGTTGTTACCAAAGAAATATATGTTGACAACGTAGGGTTGTTCAGCACTTCAGAGCTAACCTGGTAGTTCAGAAAAAAGTTAATAGATAGAGGAGATATGACGAAGTAGCCAAAAGAAACTCCCATAAAGAATAGCAGTGAAGCCGAAATGACAAACCCTTTCGCGTAACGCCTTTCACTGGCGTGCATGCCGGGCTTAATAAAACGCCAAATTTCCCAGACCACATACGGAAACGCCATGATAAGGCCGGCAGCCAACGCTGTCCATATATGAGCAGTAAACTGCCCAGCCATGGTTAGGTTCACCAGGTTTGGCAGATCCTGACCAATGCAAATAGCTCCTTCGGGGAACATGCTTGGGAGCAGCTCGCTCATTTTCTCTGAGAGGCGACATAGAACTCTGTATGTGAGAAAGTCTGCTTTCTTGGGGCCAAAGATGATTTCATCAAAAATGAACCCTTTAAAAATGAAGGCTCCAATTGCGCCAATCATGATAGCCAATGTTGACCTTATCAGGTGCCAACGCAATATTTCCAGGTGGTCGAGAAAAGACATTTCGTCTTCTGCTTCTCCTATTTGATTTTGATCTGCCATTTAAGGGCGGCAAATATATGCTCGGATATGACTATTTAACTGATTAACAGCGATTCTTTTCGATTTCCGATTACATTTGTGGGACAATGAAAACTCCTGCTACGAAATTTATAGTTTTCTCGATGTTTCTAACGTTCCTCTTAGGAACCATGAAAGGGGATGAGGTAACCCCAAATCGAGATCAGATTTTTGTATCTGAAATGTCTTCACAGACTTATGCTCAGCAAGTTGACCTTGTGGAAGAATTGGTTGTTGAATCAGATATGATTAAAAAAGAAGACGATTCAGAATCTTCTAAAAGTCTCTTCAAGTTTCCCAATGTTTTTGACGTATTTCGCTTCATCTTTTAGATAGAAGAAGCAAATGCTATGACAGAAGATTTTAGGCCCAGCAAGTGGGTTATTCGGTGGATGTATCTCGGTATAGCCATGGTATTGGCCATGGTGGTCATTGGTGGCATCACGAGGCTTACTCACTCAGGCTTATCAATGGTGCACTGGAGTTTTACGGGATCTTTGCCACCTCTCACAGAGGAAGCCTGGCAGCTGGAGTTTCAAAAATATCAGCAGTCGCCCGAGTTTCAAGAAGTACATAGCCACTTTCAACTGGCTGAGTTTAAATCTATTTTTTGGTGGGAGTACATCCACCGCATGTTCGGCCGATTGATTGGGCTTGTTTTCCTTGTTCCGTTTGCTGTGTTCTTGTTTAAGAAGCAAATTCCGCGGAGTTTTTACGGACGCTTTGCCATCATTCTCGGACTCGGAGCGTTTCAGGCCTTACTCGGGTGGTTTATGGTCAAAAGTGGGTTGGTAGATGTGCCACGTGTTAGTCATTACAGGCTGGCCGCACATTTGTCCACGGCCTTTTTAGCCTGTGCATATATCTATTGGGTACTGCTTGAATACAGCTATCTGGGATCGGGAAAAGCTTTTTCTCAGGCATTGAGGAAACCCGCCTTAATCCTCATTGGGTTGATTGGTGTTCAGATAGTGTTTGGGGCCTTTGTAGCAGGTTTGCGTGCTGGTTTTGTGCACAACACATGGCCTTTAATGGATGGCGAGTTTATGGCTGAAGCTGCACTGAGCCTTGATCCGGCATGGCTCAATTTTATAGAAGGCAAGTCCGGAGTGCAGTTTGTACACCGCACACTGGCACTTCTAATTCTGGCCTTTGGCGGGCAATTGGCTTTTAAGTTTCGGCAAACCCCACTTTTTCAGAAAGTAATGCTACCAGTAGTTGTGGTTCTCACTGCGCAAGTTGTTCTGGGTATAGTGGCCTTATTGGCACACGTGCCTATCTGGTTGGGTGTTTTACATCAGGTCGTGGCACTAATTCTCTTGCTGTCTGTGGTTCGAATGCTGTTTTACAGTCGACCTACAACTTAGTGTCCGTCCACTCGAAGGTTTCAATCAGGTGCTCCACATCAGCTTGGATGTACTCAATGACAGGAGCCAGGCTATCTTTATTCGGATTGATGTTAAAGTAAAGAGCCCCGCGAATAAAATGTGCGGTGCTGTCTGTTAGAAAGAACTGATAGTCAGAGGCCGTTTTCCCTTGAAAGTCATACGTTATTCCGTACACTTTTTTCGAGGGATGCTGAACCATTTCTTCATCAATCTTTGAAGCCATCGAAATGTGCTTCATGGCCAGCTTCCTGCTTTCCTCAATCTGCCTGCTCAGATTATTTCTTACCGGTGTGTAGGTTAAATGTATGGTCGCTTTAAGCCTTGGGTAATACAGATTGTACCAGCACGTGCTATCCTGATATCTTGGGTCTACAGTAAGCACGCTTTGGTTGGAATACTCAAAGCTGTAAGGGCAGTCCCAGTCGCCAATATCGGTAGTGCCATATACTTGTGTGGGCAGTTCGATACGCGCATACGCTCTGGGCTTGGGAATGGGGTCTTCTTTGCACGAAGCCATCATCACCATCAGCAGTAAGGCAGTAATAAGAGTTTGTTTAATCATCGTCCTGCACCATCAAGCGTGTGACCTTAACCTGTTTTATTCTGCGCTTGTCAGCTGCCTCAATGGTGAATTGATAGCCACCAAACTTTAAGCGCTCGTTCTTCAACGGTATTTTCCCAGAAAGCTCCAGGATAAATCCGGCTAGTGAATCACTGTCTCCCTTAGCGGTTTCAAATTCTTCACCTTCTATATCCATAGCCCGATACATATCGATCAGGGCTGTTTTACCTTCAAAAACAAAATTGTTGTCGTCAATTTTCGTGTAGACCAATTCGTCTTCGTCAAACTCATCACTTATTTCTCCAACAATCTCCTCAATTACATCTTCCAACGTGATGATTCCAGAGCTGCCTCCATATTCGTCTACCACAACTGCCAGGTGGTTTTTCTTTTCCTGAAACTCGCGCAACAGATCATCGAGCTTTTTGTTTTCTGTTATGAAGTATGGAGTTCGAAGCAGAGTAGTCCAGTCAAAATCGTCTTCCTCGTCTAAATGCGGAAGAAGATCCTTTACGTATAGAACCCCCTTAACATTGTCAAAGCTCTCATGAAAAACGGGAATTCGAGAAAAACCCTGGGATAGAATCTGAGCGCATAGCTCGTTGTACTTCACGTCAATTTCAAAACAAGTTACATCAACCCTTGGGGTCATGACCTGGCGTACTTCCGTGCTTCCAAACTTGACAATACCACTTAGTATTCTCTTCTCATCTTCTCCCGTGTCTTTGTCTGTAGTTAATTCCAGCGCGTGGTTTAGCTCATCTACCGTAATATGATTCGTAGCATCTGAATCCTGAATTTTCGCATCAATCCTGCGCGTACCTCGAACAAGAACTCTGGAAAGAGGGGAGAATAATCGATTCATCTGAAGGAGCGGCCACGACATGAACAGTGATAGCCGAACACTGTTTTTGGTAGCGTAGATTTTAGGCAGTATCTCGCCAAACGTGAGGATGATTAGTGTAACCACAACCACCTGAATCACAAAGGCCAGCACTTCTTGTCCTTCAAAATCAAACATCGATTCCATCAAAACAGATGACAGAATAATGATGGCCACATTCACCAGATTGTTTCCGATAAGGATTGTGGCAAGAAGCGTTTTAGGTTCTTCCAGCAGCCTGATTACACGATCAGATGAGCTCGTGTTATTTGAGTTAAGCTCTTCCTCGTCTTGCGGAGAAAGTGAAAAGAAAGCTACCTCTGATCCACTAATAAGAGCAGAACAAATTAGCAATGCCAACATTATTCCGATGCCAGCTAAATGTTGCCAAACCATAGGGTTTAGAACGCTCAGAAGTATATAAGGAATAGGTTCGTCAGGATCCACTCAAAGAGATATTAGTTAGAATGGCAAGTCATCGTCATCTGTTTGGTCAACAGATGGTGAGGCTTGCTGAACTGGCTGTGCCGGAGGAGCAGCCTGATTAGACGGGCCTGAAGAGTCACTTCTGCCACCCAACATAGTCATGTTGTCGGCTTCGATTTCGGTAACGTATCGCGTAACACCGTCTTTGTCGTCATAACTACGTGTTCTTAGTTTTCCTTCTATGTATACCGAGTTGCCTTTTGAAAGGTATTTCTCAGCCACATCGGCTAAGCCACGCCACACATTCACCGAATGCCACTCGGTATTGGTGATTCGCTCGCCATCTCGATTGGTATAAGACTCTGAAGTAGCTATTCTTAGCCTTGCCACTTTCGTCCCGTTTGGGATCGTTCTTACTTCCGGATCGGCACCCAAATTACCAACCAAAATCACTTTGTTTACTCCAGCCATGTGCGTTTATTATGTACCAACAAACATATAAATTCTCAACGCTTTAAACGCCCGTCAAAATTGTACGATTCAAGGTATCGATCTATCAGCCGCGGGAGCGCGTACTGGTCAAAATCACCCCATTCAATCGATAGCCAGTTCTGCTTAACAGCGTTGACTGGTTGCGCGTGATAGAATGTGGCAAAAATGATCTGATGACTTAGGATGTGCTTTTTTGCCTGATTCACCCGATGGAGCACAATGGGGGTTTTTATGTGCGCTTCAATATCGGCACTACTCATCTCAGTGGGCTTGTCCGTTTCGATCAATGGAAATTGATACATTCCTTTCCAGATGTCGTTTCCAATACGCTTCTCTATATACGTTCCCTCTTTATCGGATAGTACAATGAAGTGAAAATGCCGGTTTTTAGTCTTCGTCTTGCGCTCCTTAAAGGGGATAGTGTCTTTGGTTCCAAGCCTGAGCCCGGCACAGTCATTCTTAAAAGGACATTCAGTGCAGTTTGGCTTGGTGGGTGTGCATATCAATGAACCCAATTCCATCATAGCCTGATTCCAATCACCGGGTCTGTCGTGTCTGATGATACCATTGGCAAGCGCATGAATGCTCTTTTTGGTGGGGGTGGCGTCAACGCTCTCCTGTATGTTGAATAAGCGCGTGATCACACGTATCACATTTCCATCTATAGCTGCTACAGGCAGATCAAATGCAATGGAGCCAATGGCCGCTGCGGTGTAAGGTCCTACACCTTTCAGTCGCAGGAGCGATTCGTGCGTCTCTGGGAATTTACCATTGAGCTCAAAGGCAACAGTCTTGGCGGTGGCGTGCAGGTTTCTGGCGCGAGAGTAGTAACCCAGGCCTTGCCATAGTTTTAAAACCTCATCTTCTTCCGCATTGGCCAGGGCGTGTATGTTGGCGAACTGATCTTTAAAAGCATGGAAGTAAGATGTTCCTTGTTCAATTCGCGTTTGCTGAAGAATAATTTCTGATAACCAAATGAGATAGGGGTCTTTACTTTCTCTCCAGGGCAAGTTTCTCTGATGCGTATCAAACCACTTAAGTAGTTGATCACGTGATGTTTGGGAGATGGAATTTGGATCTACCATAAGCGCTGCTAAAATAGTTTCCCTTTGGCTTTCAACCTATTGAAATGATTTTATCTTTGCACCCCATTTTTGAATTAGGTAAACAAACTGAATATCAAAAACTTATAATACGAACTTAAAAATGACAAAAGCAGAAATTGTAACGGAGATTGCGGACAAGACGGGGATTGATAAGATGGAAGTATTGACTACTGTGGAGGCCTTCATGAATAGCGTGAAGAATTCATTGGCCAAAGGAGAGAATGTATACTTGCGTGGTTTCGGAAGCTTTATCGTTAAAGAAAGAGCTGAAAAAACAGGAAGAAATATTTCGAAGAACACGACAATCATTATTCCTGCTCACAACATTCCTGCTTTTAAGCCAGCTAAAACCTTCGTTGATAAGGTAAAGAAAAACGTAGCTGTATAATTTTGACCTGAGGTGAGTCGTTTCTCCACAAAGCATTGGTTGGCGATCGGGCTCACGATTGGATTGATTGTTCTTTTATTTTTTGCACCTCGACACTTAAGCAATACGGTAGCTCCTCCGGCTGAAGTTAGCCAGAATGAACCGCCTACTGTCGAGAATGAAATCGATTCTGCACTTGCTCTGGTAAACGAGCAGCCTATGCAGGGAATATTGTATCTGAAAAGCATTGCCGACCAAAACCCAGGCAATTTCAGAGCTCAATATCATCTGGGCAAGTTTTCAGCCCAAACCGGCCAATGGGAAAAAGTGATAGAGCGATTTGAAAAGGTGAAAAAAATCGACCCCACATTTGCCGAGTCGGATTATTGGCTTGGTGTGGCAAACGTCAACCTGAATCGGGTAGAAGAAGGAAAAGTACACTTGGAGAAGTATCTCTCGAGTGAAGAAAATAATGATCAGCTGAAAAATGAAGCTGAGATAATGTTGAATCAAATAAACTAATTGAGATGCCAAGCGGTAAGAAAAGAAAAAGACATAAGATGGCGACTCACAAACGCAAGAAGCGTTTGAGAAAAAACCGTCATAAGAAGAAGAAATAATTTCTCCTTCACCCCATAAATACTTAAAGCATTTATTATGAGTGAAAAAAGCACTGAATTGCTGATTCGCTCCGGGGATGGTGAAGTAAATATTGCTCTTCTAGAGGATAAAGGACTCGTTGAATATCACAACGAAAAGCTCGATAAGGGCTTTAACGTAGGTGACTTGTTTTTGGGGCGCATTAAGCGACTTGTGCCTGGTCTCAACGCAGCCTTTGTAGATGTAGGATACGAAAAAGACGCTTTCCTGCACTACCACGATTTGGGTCCGCAAGCGGACTCATTGCAGAAGTATATTTCTGACGGAATAACTGGTAAACGAAGTAGCGCAGATCTGCGTGATTTCGAGCTAAAACCAGACATAGACAAGAACGGTAAAATCGATCAGGTTCTCAAACCCAATCGATATTTACTTGTGCAAATAGCCAAGGAGCCTATATCGACAAAGGGGCCACGGCTTACATGCGAGATTAGCATCGCTGGAAGATATTTAGTTCTTGTTCCGTTTAGTGATAGAATATCTGTTTCTCAGAAGATCAAATCTCGCGATGAACGCGACCGTCTCAGGAGATTAATATCGAGCATAAAGCCCAAGAACTGCGGAGTGATTGTACGCACCGTGGCTGAAGGGAAGAAGGTAGCAGAACTCGATTCTGACTTGCGTAATCTATTTGATAGATGGCAAGAAGCCTTTACCAATTTCACATCGACCAAACCACCTATGAAGGTGTTGGGAGAGATAGATCGTACCAACGTGTTGTTGAGAGACCTACTCAACCCCAAGTTCAATCAAATTGTCACGGACGATGAGGCATTGCACAATGACATTTGTGCCTATTTGAAAACAATAGCTCCCGAAAAGGAGAAGATTGTCAAGTTGCATAAGGCCAAGACCGATATCATGGAGCACTATGGTATTGAGAAACAAATCAAGAGTTTGTTCGGTCGGCATGTAACCATGAAAAGTGGCGCTTATTTGGTCATCGAGCACACCGAGGCTATGCACGTGATTGACGTGAATAGCGGAAACACGGCCAAGCAGGAAACCAATCAAGAGGCAAACGCCATCAGAGTAAATATCGAGGCCGCTGAAGAGGTTGCTCGTCAATTGCGCTTGCGTGATATGGGCGGACTGGTTGTAGTCGATTTTATCGATATGCGCCAGGGCGATAATCGCAAGGCATTGCTCGAAAAGTTGCGCGGTTACATGAAGGTTGATCGAGCCAAACATCAGGTATTACCGGTGAGTCGATTCGGCTTAGTTGAGATTACCCGACAACGCGTACGGCCCGAAATGATGATAAAGACAGCCGAAGTGTGCCCTACCTGTCATGGAACAGGCGAAGTGCAAGCGGCAATTACCATCATTGAGGAGATCGAAAACAACATGCGCGCATTGCTTGAAGAGCAAAAAAATGTCAGCATTCGGTTGGTGGCGCATCCCTTTGTAGCTGCTTACCTTCAGAAGAAGATGTTTGGATACCAGCGAAAGTGGTTTCAGGAGTATAAGCGTTGGGTGCCCATCGAATCGAAAGATGCATTAACGCTACTCGACTACGAGTTCCTCGATAAGAGTGGAAAAGAAATCCTGTTTTAATCTGAACACCAAAAAACAACAAAGGCCTGACTCTAAAGTCGGGCCTTTTTTTACCCTATCTCAATCAATAACGATAGTGGTGCGGAGCGACATTGGCTCGAAGGGTTTAAATTGATTTACGTGAAAGTATTTCAATACCACCTCGCTTACGTTTTAAGTTTCTAAACGACCGTTTTCGGTTTCTGAATGGTCATGTTAGGTTTTTAGGATGATTTTTTCTGCCAGTATGATCATGTGCATTAACCGTGAAGTTTGGTGAGATAGGAGGTAGCTTTTACCCTAATACCACGTATGAACGCTTTGAGAAGCAACAGTTCATTTGAATCACTCAAGTATTGCTTGTCCAACTGCTTCGCCAGCTTTGGTGGGACAGTAAAATCAGATCGCTTCAGTCTGTTGTCTCAAGCCATCAACTACGGCAAGATTGGATTGACAGATGACTACTTACCACTAAATCCTAAAAAATCACCCAACCTTTTTGTCGTAAATCGCGTGAACTGTACACTGACTGCGCGTTGAGCGCTTTTTCAACGTAAATTTGAGTTCGAGAATGAAACTTACTATGCACCTTTCCACACGAATTATCATCGCTGTGCTGGCGGTTTTTTGCTTTTCGGTTACGCATCAAACTGCTCAGGCTCAGGGGATTCAGAATATTACGAACGGTTACTCAGGAGCCAATCTGAGCGCTGAAATCAACGGCACTGGAGACAGTGTTACGTTCACCGCCAGGATATTCTACGACTGTCCAACGTCTATTGCGGCTAACAACTTAACGTTATTGAGCAACTGTGGAACCACGACAAGTTCGTTACCGAAGGTTTCAGATGTAGAGATTTCAGATGTATGTGCAACTCAAACGACCGATTGTGGAGCGGGAACGTTTGATGGCGAGAGCATGGTCGTTTACCAGGGCACATTTCCTATTAGCAACTTTAGCGGATGTAGTCCGGCTACATTCAGAATTTACCCAACCGATCGAACCAACGCAGACAACCTAAACAATAGCGCGTCTGCTACTTCTGACAGACTTCGAGTAGAAATGGAGCTGTTCTTTGCTCTCGACTCGACTAATACCACACCGATATTCAATGCGAATGGTAACCCGTATTTCTGTGCAGGTGCCGATAACATTTTTGATCCTCAGGTTACAGAGACAGATGGAGATAGCCTCGTGTTCTCCTTCCGACAGCCTCAATCAGGCTCCTCTTCCGCTGGAGGGTCTAACATTGGATATGCTACAGGTTTTTCTTTAGCCGATCCGATCAACAACGGTATTACCATCGATTCAGAAACAGGAATTTTGGATTTTACAGCCCCTGCTGCTGGTCGTTATCAAATTGTCATTGAAGTAGAGGAGTATGATCGCACTACCGGTAATCAGATAAGTACGGTTATGCGTGACTTCCAGTTTTTTGTGGACAGCACGTGCTCCAACGATGGACCTGACGTGGCTACAGCATTGTCGGCTGTAACCAATGCAACACTTACCTCAAGTTACGAGGTGACAATCGATACCGGAAGTGCTGCGAGCTTCGCTTTGGTATTTACAGGCGATGCAGGAGAAACGGTTTCGGTTTCTTCTACAGCATCAACATTCCTTAACGGGTCAAGCACTTCGGTAAGTACTGCGAGTAATGTTTCAACCATGACGGTTAACTGGACTCCGACCGGTGCAGATGTAGGAACGCATGTGTTTACGATCAATGCTGAAGACAACGGTTGCCCCATTGCCGGTAAGGCCGCTCAAAAAGTCACTGTCATTGTGCAGGAATCGGCACAGCCTTTTGAAGTGACCGGAGTTACTACTTCGTCACAAACATGTCCAGACCCTGCTAACGGTGGGTTGACGGTTAGTTTTACGGGTGGTACTGGTCCTTATACGTTTATCGTTGAAGGAAACTTTACTGGAAACACTGATACAAACAGCACAGGAGTGTTTACTGCACTCGAGTTTGACGTATACCGGTTTTATGCCATTGATTCCTCAACCATGGATGATACCCTTTCCGGGTATAACTACACGGTGTTGCAGAACATTCTTGAAGTTACAGGATTTACTCATTTTTCTGATGTTTCGTGTGATAACGAGTGTGATGGAAGCCTAAGAGTAAACAGAACTGGTGGGATTACACCTTATACCTATTTGTGGGATAATGGTGAAACAACCCGAACGGCAGTTAGCTTGTGCGGAGGTTCGTCAATCGTGAGTGTAACAGACGATGCCGGCTGTACCGTCATAGACACAGCAGCATTAGTAGAGCCACCAGCCATTTGGCTCGACCTTGATTCCAGCTTCGATGCCTCGTGTAATGGAGCTGCAGATGGCGAGGCTTACCTTACTGCGTATGGTGGGTTTGCTGCATCAGATTCAACAACGACTTATGTGATCGACCAAACAGAAGGAAGTTTTGAACCTTACGGCATCGGTGAGGCTGGCAATGCTCAGAACTATCAGTCGTTTACACTCGGTGATGATGCACTGACTTCATCCATCAACATTGGCTTCAACTTCGAGTTCTTCGGAAACACACAAACAACATTTGTCATTTCATCAAACGGGATTATTCAGTTCCCTGGAGCAACAAGTGGAACTTGGCAGAATGCCGCTATTCCATCGGCCACAAACCCGGACAATTGGGTGGGAATTTGGGATGACTTAAACCCAAATGCTGTTACAACAGAAATCATTGAGACCTACCTGATCGGATCTATTCCTAATCGGGCGCGGGTAATCAACTATGTAAATGTTCCACACTTCCAGAACGGAAGTGCCCTGTTTACATTCCAGATTGTACTCTACGAAACGTCAAACCAGATTCAAATTCATGCTACCAATATTCCTTCGTTTACCGAGACCGGAGGTTTCCAGGGTAAAACACAGGGAATTGAGAACAGCGATGGATCAGAAGGATTGGCCGTTACTGGTAGAAACCAAACCAGTTGGACAGCTACCAATGACTTTGTAGCCTTTATCCCAACTACACAAGACTTTACATACACATGGTCAAGCACGGGTTCAGGAAACTCGTCTACCAATTTACCAGCAGGAACATACACAGTGACTGCTTCTGACGGAGGGTGTTCAGATACCATTTCGTTTACCATTGATGAGCCAACCCCGATTGTCATCGATACTACGGTGACGAATCCTTCGTGTGTGGGAGATTCTAATGGCTCTATTACTGCTTCTGCTTCCGGTGGAAACGGTGGGCCGTTTACCTATACATGGAGCACGGGAGCTACCGGGGCTACAGTAAACAGCTTGCCAGCTGGAACATATACCGTAACAGCAGAAGATAATGCTGGATGTACGGACTCACTAACAATTGTACTTACCGATCCAAATCCGGTTATTGCTTCCATAGCCATTGATAGCAATGTCAATTGTTTTGGTGGCTCGGATGGCGCCATGACCGCTTCAGGTGCCGGAGGTGATGGTGGGCCGTATTCGTTCCTATGGAGCAATGGCCTTACTAATGCCAGTATTTCAGGGCTCACAGCAGGAACCTATTCGGTAACAGTTACAGACAACAGTGGATGTACAGATAGTACATCAGCTACGATTACAGAACCTGCAACCGCAGTGGTGGCTGCAATTGACACATCGACCAACGTGACATGTGCCGGTGCATCAGACGGGCAGGCTACAGCATCTGCTTCTGGCGGAACAGCTGGATATTCTTTCGCATGGAGTTCTGGAGCTTCAGGAGCTACCGCCACAGGTCTGGCAGCGGGAACATACATTGTTACAGCCACAGACGCAAACGGGTGTACCGATACAGCTTCTGTGACCATCACAGAACCAGCTTCTACGGTCAATGTTTCAATCACGTCAAGCGACAGTGTTAGCTGCTTTGGAGGAAATGACGGGTCGGCAACTTGTGGAAATGCCACAGGTGGAACAGCACCTTATACATACACATGGAGTTCAGGCGCTACAGGACAAACTGCTACAGGTCTGGCAGCTGGTACTTATACGGTTACAGCTGAGGATGTAAACGGATGTACAGGCGAAGACAGCGTGACAATTTTTGAACCAACCGAATTAACAGTTGATACTACCAGTGTCACACATCCACTATGTAATGGCAGTTCAGATGGAGCCATTTCAATTGTAGCTGCAGGCGGAACACCGGCATACGCATTTGCATGGAGCAACGGTAGCACCAGTCAAAACTTGACGGGACTAGCCGCAGGAACATATACGGTAACCGTAACAGATAACAACTCGTGTACAGAAACATTGAGTGTGACATTAACCAACCCACCTGCTATTATTGCAAGCATTACTGTGGATAGCAATGCCAGCTGTAATGGTGCTACAGATGGCGGTTTGACGGCATCAGGTACTGGTGGAGATGGTGGACCTTATACCTTCGGCTGGAGTAATGGTGAAACTACTGCCACAATCATCGGATTAGGGCAAGGAACATACACGGTAACCGTAACCGATGGCAATGGGTGTAGTGATACTACATCTGCTACCATTACAGAACCTACGGCTGTGGTAGCAAGCATTCCAACTTCTTCCAACGTAAGCTGTCTGGGAGGAACTGATGGTTCAGCGACTGCCGCTGGTGCCGGAGGAACTCCGAATTACTCCTTCTCTTGGAATACAGGTGCCACCACAGCAACCATTGGCGGATTAACTGCGGCCACCTATAGTGTGACAGTGACTGATGCCAACGGATGTACCGATTCAGCATCTGTTGTTATTACCGAGCCAGCTACTGGTCTGGTCGTATCTATAGATTCTACCAGTGGCCCAGTGTGTAATGGAGATACCAATGGCGTTATTATAGCGAGCGCTTCCAGCGGTACAGCACCTTACTCGTATGCCTGGAGTAATGGAGATTCAGATTCCATTGCCAATAGCCTTGGAGCTGGTACGTATACAGTAACAGTGACCGATAATAATGGATGTACCGGGTTGGATTCGGCTACATTGGTTAATCCACCAACATTACTGGCCTTTGCCAACCATACTGATCCGCTTTGTGCGGGAGATACTACGGGTACAGCTAGCGCTACTGGCGCTGGTGGAGTAGCTCCATATTCATATACTTGGAACACAGGCCAAACAGGCTCACCTATTACCGGACTTACTGCTGGTACTTACACCGTAACTGTTACTGACGCTAACGGGTGTGAGGTAACGACAGACGAGACATTATCAGACCCGAACTCAGTAACCATTGTGATGGATTCCATCAATCCTGGTTGTGGGGCCGATGATGGTCAGGCGTGGGTTGAAGCCAGCAATGGTACAACACCATATATCTATGCATGGAATACCGGAGGAACAACTGATACCATTTCAGGCTTGTCAGCAGGAACATACACAGTGACTGTCACAGACGATGATGGATGTTCTGTGTCAGACAGCGTTACACTTATTGCCACGCCTGGCGTGGTAGCTACTATAGGCACAGCCATCAACCCATCATGTGCCGGAGCAGCTACAGGATCGTTGATTGGTAACGTAGTGGGTGGTACAGGTACACTTCCTTTCTCTTATGAGTGGAACACAGGCTCAACCAGTCAGTTCTTAACTGGACTTACTGCTGCCACGTATACATTGACAGTAACTGATGGCAATGGGTGTGAAGATGATACGACAGTCACATTGACTGATCCTGCAGCACTAATAGCATCTATTGTTGACTCAACGCATGAGTCATGTGTGGGCAATGATGGAGCCGCAGAGGCACTCGGAACAGGTGGAACAGGAAGCATATCGTATGCGTGGAATACCGGAGACACTACGGCAATTATTACAGGCCTTGCGGCAGCCACTTACACGGTTACAGTTGAAGATGACAACGGATGTCAGGATAGTGCAACAGTAATCATTGACGATACCTGCGCTTGTAATGGTACGTTGATCGTTACTACGGTAACTAATGTAGATTGTGGTGGCGACTCAACTGGAGTTGTTGCAGCTGCGGTTACAGGCGGCTCAGGGCCATTTACATATGCCTGGAGCAATGGCGGTTCTACCGATACTTTGTTTAATGTACCCGCAGGTACATATGATGTGACTGTTACCTACGGTGCCGGGTGTGTTGATTCAGGATCGACCACCGTAACTGAACCTACAGCGCTTACGTTTACTGGATTTGCCAATATCAATGACCCAGGTTGTGATGATGCATGTGATGGAACGGCTACAGCAGGAGCTTCCGGTGGATCAGGAGCACTCACATTTACGTGGAGCTCTGGCGGAAATACGGCAGCTCAAACAGGACTTTGTGGTGGTGGACACACCGTTACGGTATCAGATGCCAATGGCTGTGAAGTAGTTGAAACAGTAGCCTTGTTCGAACCACCTTCTATATATGGTGTGGTAGATAGTACTGACAGTGCGTTGTGTAATGGAGCAGCGAACGGAGCGGCTTACATTTCAGGTTATGGTGGTACAGTAGCACCAACATCTACCGCTGCCTATGTAGTAGACCAAACAGAAGGCGAGTTTGAGCCTTACCCAACAGGTCGCCCATGGAATGCTACCAATTACAAGGTCATCAATATCAATGATGATGCTACTTCAGATACGATCAACATTTTTGGAGGAAGTAACTTCAGCTTCTTCGGCACCAACCATACTCACTTCCTGATGGTTTCTCAGGGCTTGATTACGTTCGATACAACCAATGCTAATAGTGGGCAGGTGAATGGAATGTTCTCAGCACCTACTCCTATTCCGAGTACGGCAGCCAATACACCATCTGATTTCATTGCCGGTTATTGGAACGATCTTGATCCTACAACAGGTAACTGTACATTGGAAACGTACCTTATTGGTACTACGCCAAACAGAGTTCGTGTAATCAACTATATCAGCATTGAGCAGTTCGGTAGCTTAGGAAATACTTCGACTTTCCAAATCGCCTTGTATGAGACGTCCAACATTATTCAAATCCATTCAGACTCATTGAACTCTGATGGTGACGGACATGTTCAGGGAATCGAAAACGCAGCTGGAACAGATGCGTATGCCGTTCCTGGGCGAAATGATGTAAACTTCTCGGCCACGAATGACTATGTAGCATTCATCCCGACTACACAAAACTTTAACTATACATGGTCCAGCATCGGCACGGGTAGTTCTGCTACGAACCTGACTGCCGGAACGTATACGGTAACTATTGCCGATGGCACATGTAACGATACTGTTCAATTTACCATTGAAGAGCCACCAACCAGCATTACGGCATCTATTTCTTCGTCAACTGCACCTACGTGTTTTGGTGGAAGTGATGGACAAGCTGTAGTAGTGCCAGGTGGAGGTACAGCACCTTACTCTTATAGCTGGTCAAATGGTGAAACAGCCGACACTGCGTTTGCACTGACTGCGGGCACGCATACAGTAACAGTAACCGATGCCAATGGATGTACGAATACAGCTCAAACGACACTTGGAAATGGTACGGCAATCAATGTATCTACTACTTCTACCAATAGCTTCTGCTTTGTATGTACAGGTACAGTAACAGCCACAGTGAGTGGAGCCACTGGACCATATACATATGAATGGAGTTCCGGTACTACGGTTAACTCTAACAGTACGACCAACCAGCAAAGCTCACTTTGTTCAGGGCCTTATTCTGTAACGGTGACAGATGCCAACGGATGTGTTGATTCGAGTTCAGCATTGGTCAATGATTTATTTGCTCCTAATGTGACGGCTACTGCTACAGATGCTACGTGCTCCAACTCATGTGATGGAGAAATGGAAGCTACTTACTTCTGTTTCAACTGTGATCCGATTGAGTGGTTTGTCTTCCCAGACACAACCGTTCTTTACGATACAGGAGATGTGGTTACTGGAGTATGTCCAGGTACATACTTAGCTAAAATTACAACAGCCTTTGGTTGTAGCAGATTTGATACCGTGGTAGTCGGAGCTCCGCTTCCGCTCGTATTGGATATGGACTCTGTCAATGCTGGCTGTTCAGGCGGTGCTTCTTCAGGTGAAGCAAGCGTGTCTGTAACTGGTGGAACATCGCCATACTCTTACAGCTGGAATACCGGAGACACTACAGCAACTATAACTGGTCTTACTGCCGGAACATATTCGGTGATTGTAACAGACAGCAATAGTTGTTTGGATACTGGATTTGTAACAGTAGGCACTTCAGCTTCTTTGTTTGCCACGATCATTGATTCATCTGATGTAAGCTGCGTTGGCGGATCAGATGGTTCGGCCGAAGTTCAGGGAACAGGAGGTTCAGGAACATTGTCCTATGCATGGGATAATGGAGAAACATCGGCTGTGGCCATTGCATTAGATGCAGGCTTGCATTGTGTAACAATTACCGATGATAGCAGTTGTACGGCCGAAGCGTGCGTAACCATTGATGAACCCGATAGTATTTCCATATCGTTTACCGAAACTGCGGTCACATGTACGGGCGGTGGTAGCGATGGTCAGTTGACGGCCTCAGCTTCAGGTGGCACCGCGGGTTATACATATTCATGGTCAAATGGTGCTACGGGTGCTACGATTACAGGACTTTCTGTAGCGACATATTGTGTGACCGTAAGTGATGCGAATGGCTGTTTAGATTCGGCTTGTTACATCATGACACCTCCCGGTGGTTTAACCGTATCTATCATTGATAGTTCTGATGTACTCTGTATAGGAGATGCCAATGGTATGGCCGTTGTACAGGCAACAGGTGGTTCAGGTAACTATACATATGCCTGGTCAAACGGTTCCACCAACGATACGGTAAACAACTTGTCAACCGGTATTGCTACCGTAACGGTGACAGATGGTACAACAGGTTGTGTAGATAGTGCTTCAGTGAACATTGGAACACCAACACTTCTGGTTGCTTCCATCGACTCAACAGTAAATAACATTTGCTTTAACGGAACAGATGGTAAAGCGTTTGCCTCTGCTTCAGGTGGAACACCAACTTATACATATGCATGGTCTAACGGTTCTACTGCTGATTCGGCAGTAACCTTGTCAGCCGGAATGGTTACTGTAACGGTGACAGATGCCAATGGCTGTACTTCTACAGACAATGCAAACATTACGCAACCTGCCACAGGCCTTTCAGCTTCAGCTGTTGTCTTAACCAACGCGCCATGTGCTGGTGACAGCGGTACAGCTCAGGCGTCAGGAGCAGGTGGTTCCGGTACGTACGGATTTATCTGGAGTACGGGTGATACCACAGCGTTTGTAACGCTGCCAGCAGGAACACATTCAGTGACCGTTACCGATGGAGGAGTCTGTGAAGATTCGGCTTCGGTGACAATTACAGAACCCGCTACGTTGTCGGTTACATTAACTGAAACACCAATCACATGTACTGGTGGAGGCAATGACGGAGAACTAGCGGCAAATGTCACAGGTGGTACAACGGGCTACAACTACAGCTGGAATACAGGAGCTACTTCATCATCGATTACAGGTTTAACAGCCGGCACGTACTGTGTCACGGTAACAGACGCCAATAACTGTACAGACACTGCGTGCTTCACGCTGATGAACCCAACGGGCATTACAGCCACAATTGTTGATTCTACAGATGTGGCTTGCTTCGGTGATCTAAATGGTGGAGCAGTAGTTCAGGTAACTGGTGGTACAGGCAACTACACATATTCTTGGAGCAATGGAGCTACTACGGATACGGTGACCAATTTATCTGCCGGGCTACATGGAGTAACGGTAACAGATACAAGTACCGGATGTCAGGATAGTACATCTGTGAATATTGGAACACCAACTGTCTTGACAGCTTCAATAGACTCAACAGTAAATAACCAATGCTTTAACGGAGCAGATGGTAAAGCATTCGCTTCAGGTAGTGGTGGAACATTGGGCTACACATATGCTTGGTCCAACGGTTCAGTAGCCGACTCAGCGGTGAACTTGTCTGCAGGCATGGTCTATGTTACCATCACCGATGCTAATGGCTGTACAGCCGTTGATAGTGCTGATATTACACAACCAGCAACTGGTTTGACTGCTTCGATTACACAGACCAACGATCCATTGTGTAATGGAGATAGTGCTACACTCGTTGCTTCTGGCACAGGCGGATCAGGTACATATACATTCATTTGGAATACTGGAGATACAACAGCATCTATTGATGTACCTGCTGGCAACTACGAAGTCACGGTTTCTGACGGTGGAGTTTGTGAAGATTCTGCTTCGATCACTGTTACTGATCCAGATCCGATCACGGCAACGGCAGTGCTTACTTCACCTGGATGTCCGGGTGGAAATGACGGAGAGATTACCGTTTCAGCTATGGGTGGAACAGCTGGATATACCTACTTATGGTTCAATGGGTCTACTAACCCAACCATTACAGGCTTAACAGCTGGCACATATGGCTTGACTATTACCGATGCCAATCTATGTCAGGACTCAACAGATATTACATTGACCGATCCACTTGGAATGTCGGCCACATTTAGCAATGTGAATCCTACGGCTTGTGGGGCGTGTAACGGATCTGCAACCATCGCAATCACGGGTGGAGCAGCGCCTTACTCATATCAATGGCCAAGTGGTTCTACAGGAACTACGGGAACGAACTTGTGTGCCGGAATAAACTTCGTGACGGTGACAGATGACAACAACTGTACTGACTCATTCTCGATTGCTATTCCAAACCTTGGAGCAGATTCAGTGACGGCCAGTGTTGTGAATAACACACTATGTAATGGCGATTCTACCGGATCGGCTGCTGCATCTTATATATGTACAGCAAGCCCTTGTGTAGTAGAATGGTTCGAGTTTGGTCAGACTACTGTATTGGGAACAGCTGACACAGTCACAGGATTGTGGGCTGGAGACTTTGTGGTTGAGTTAACCAACGATTCAGGATGCGTATCGTATGATACGATCACGATTACAGAACCGACTCCGGTTGTTGCCTCCGTGGATGCATCTACCAATGTATCGTGCCTTGGTGGCTCTGATGGAACAGCTACTGCTTCCGGATCGGGTGGAACACCAGGATATACCTTCTTGTGGGATAACGGACAAACATCAGCTACGGCTACCGGACTCAATGCAGGAACGCATTGTGTGACAGTAACGGATGCGAATGGATGTGAGGACACAGCTTGTGTGAACATCACGGAGCCAGCTACGGGACTAAGTGTAGTTGCTTCACAATTCACTGCGGTAGATTGTAACGGAGCCAACACTGGTTCAGCTATTGCAGTTGTTTCAGGTGGTTCAGGAACCTATTCTTACTCTTGGACCGGAACATCTCAAATCAACGATACTGTGACTGGACTTACGGCAGGAACGTATACAGTGACCGTATCAGATGGAGGATCTTGTACAGCTATAGATACGGTGCTCATTTCTGAGCCATCAGCTATTACAGTCACGGTTGACTCGATTAATCACCCTACTTGTCCAGGTGATAGCAATGGCTTTATAACAGTAAGTGCTTCTGGTGGAACACCAGGTTACACGTTTGCGTGGCCTTCTGGTGGAACAGGACAGACAGAGATGAACCTTCCTGATGGAACGTATTGTGTAACCGTTACGGATGCCAACAATTGTCAGACAGTAGAATGCATTGACATTAATGATCCTGCCGGAATGACAATCACTTTCTCCAATATTACCGGCTCTGGCTGTACCGTTTGTGATGGAACAGCTACTGCAGATGTGACTGGTGGAAATGGGTCGACTTATACGTACCTATGGGATAACGGCCAAACCACTGATTCGAATAATGCACTTTGTGCCGGATTCAGCAATGTGACCGTAACGGATTCACTTGGTTGTACTGCCACACAAGCAGTACTGATCAATGCTGACGGAGCAGATTCAGTGACAGCATCTGGAATTGATGCCAATTGTGGATCGTGTGACGGTGAAGTGTATGCAACATACAACTGCACGAGTGCACCATGTACGGTAGAGTGGACGATTTATGGAACAACAACGGTGATTGGAACAACCGATACAGTTACGGGCTTATGTCCAGGAACATATGCTGTTGAGTTAACGAACGGAGATACCTGTGTGAGCGTAGATACGTTCACTGTGGGAGCACCAGACTTAATTGATCCAAATGCTGCGGTTACTAATGTGAGCTGCTTCGGGTTGTGTAACGGTTCTATCGTGCTATCACCAACAGGTGGTTCAGGAACCTACTCTTATACATGGTCTAATGGAAACACTACGAATAGCAACACAGGCTTGTGTCCAGGTAACTATACAGTGACAGTTGATGATGGATCTGGTTGTGATACGGTTATGGTATATAGCATCACAGAGCCAACTCAAATTCTGTTGAACGAAGCAATTACTCACGCTTCTTGTGCAGGCGAGTGTGATGGAAGCATCTTATTATCACCTTCAGGTGGAGCCGGGTCTTATTCGGTTAACTGGAGTCCGGTTCCAAGCAACGGAAACGGAAGTGTACTGGCTGATAGCTTGTGTGCCGGAGACCATATGGTAACCGTAACCGATATTGACGGATGTTCTGTCACGGATACATTTACGATTACAGAACCAGACGCCATTGTTCAGGATACGGTGCAGGTTACAGACGCTACTTGCGGTGATTGTGACGGAGAGATTACAGCTTCATACTCTGGTGGAGCAGGCGGATACACGTTTGCTTGGAGCAATGGAGAGACAACTCAGGATATCGATTCACTCTGTTTCGGATACTATGAGGTTACCGTGACAGATGCTGATGGATGTACCAATACATTCGGTCATCCAGTGTCTGAAACCAATGGACCAGACATTACATTGAGTGGAACCAATGCTACAGCCCAAGGAGCTTGTGATGGTACGGCTACGGCCACTGTTACATCGTCTCTCGGAACGGTCACATTTATGTGGAGCAACGGAGATAACACGGCAACAGCTGATTCGCTCTGTGCCGGAATGTATATCGTAACCGCAACCGATACCAACGGATGTTCTACGGTGGATACCATCACCATTACAGAGCCAACCGAGTTGCTTCTTGACTTTGACGTAGAAGCTATCACGTGCCAGGGTAATGGATGTGATGGTGAAATCGAGGCGATTGTTACTGGAGGAACACCTCCTTATACATATGCCTGGTCAAACGGAGATACAACGGCCATTATCGATAGCTTATGTCAAGGCACATATGTATTGACATTGACCGACTTTAACGGACAGGTCTTGATTGACTCTGTTGTGTTGGATGGACCATCTCCATTTACCATCACCCAAACTGTAGTAGATGCTTCGTGTAATGGCGAGTGCGATGGAGAGATTACATTGAATATTGCCAGTGGCGGAGCGCCTTACACACTTATCTGGTCTACAGGTGATACAACCGAAACCATCAGCAACTTGTGTGCTGGTATGTATGGAGTAACCGTGACGGATACAGCCGGGTGTGCAGATAGCTTGTCAATTGCAGTGAACGAGCCTACGGCTATCACTATTACAATTGATAGTTTGACCAACCCAGATTGTCAGATGGCAAATGGTATGATTGGCGTAACCGCTTCAGGTGGAAACGGAGGTACTTATTCTTACCTCTGGTTAGATGTAAATGGAACACCGCTTATTCCTACTCAGAATACGCAGGTAGCCACCAACCTGGCAGCAGGTATCTATAATGTAGAAGTGATTGATAGCAATGGATGTACAGATACATTACCAGCTATTCTGAACAACGCCAATGCACCAACCATTACACTTGACTCAATTCACGATGTGAGTTGCTTCGGAGAGTGCGATGGTATGATAGAGGTAACAGTCTCTGGTGGTGTAGCACCTGTGAGTATCCTATGGTCAACGGGAACAACAGCTGAAGACGATACAGCCTTATGTGCCGGACCAGATACAATTGCCGTATCTGATGCGAACCTCTGCCTGGCGTTCGATATCTATGAAGTGGGAACTCCAGATGAGATCGAAGCGGTAGATGTGGTGATTACGGATGTAGTCTGCGGGGCCGATTGCGATGGTCAGATTGATGTGAGTATTGCAGGAGGAACAGCGCCATACACGTTTGCATGGAGTACGGGTGAAACCGATAGTACGATTACTGACTTGTGCTCAGGTACGTATGGATTGACTGTGACAGATGCCAACGGATGTACCATGGATACCAACTTTGTTGTGGGAGGTCCAACTCCAATGTCAGCTGTAGTTGATTCAACAACCAACGCCACATGTACTTATACGGGTGATGGATCTGTATACATTACAGTGAGTGGTGGTGCAGCGCCTTATACGTACTTGTGGATTCACGAGGATGGCGACAGCCTCACCAATGAAGACCTCGTTGGGGTGCTTTCTGGCGAGTATGTGCTTATCGTAACAGATACATTGGGTTGTGAGATCACAGACACGTTTGAGATCGATACAGAGAACTACGTAGAAGTGGATGCAGGTGAAGACCTGGAAGTATGTCCATTCTCTAACGAAGTGCAGCTCAACGGAAGTGGTGAAGGTGAGGTGTCAAGCAGATGGTTAAACGAAAACGGTACGCTTATCTCTGATGGTTATACCGGGTTTGTAAACACCGAAGCGGATTCGACTTATGTTATCCTAGAAGGTATCAATGGAATCTGTGTGGATCGAGACACCATGTTGATCACATGGTTCCCTGGTCCAGGCTTAGATGCGGGTCCTGATCAGTTTATGGAGCCTGGAGAAAGCGTAACCATTGGTGGTAGCCCAACAGCGCCAGCAGGAATCGAGTTTACGTGGTCTCCAAATGAGGATATCAGTGGAATTACTGAGGAGAACCCTACGGTGAATCCATTGGAAACAACTACGTATTACTTGTTCGCCACTGATCCTGATGGATGTTTCGGCATCGATAGCGTACTCATCACAGTTGAGAAAGTAATCGATCCGGTGGGTGGATTCTCTCCGAATGGTGATGGTGTGAACGATGAGTTTATCATCGACCGAATTGAGAAATTCCCGAATGCGGTAGTCCAGATATTCAACAGATGGGGTAACCCAATTTTTGAATCATCGCCTGGATACACCACACCGTGGAATGGTAAGTTTAATGGAAAACAATTGCCGGTAGGAACGTACTACTACATCATCGACCTCAAGGACGATGAGTACAAAGACAAGATCACCGGACCAGTAACCATATTGAAATAATTGCAAATGATTGAAGCTATGAAAAAGATCATTTTTACCACAGTCTTGAGTTTGTTTGCGTTGTTTGCTGGAGCGCAGCAGCTCGAGCAATGGACACAGTTTTATGCCAATGAGTATGTCATCAATCCGGCCTTTACCGGATCTGACGACTACTTTCACGCACATGCCTTGTATCGAAACCAGTGGGTCGGTATTCAGGATGCTCCGCGAACGTATTACCTAAGTGTTCACGGCCCCATGGTTAAAAACACAATGGGCCTTGGAGGTTCTGTGTTTAGTGATGTGGTAGGACATACGCGTAGAACGGGCTTACAGATATCATATGCTTATCATCTTAAGCTGGGTGATGCTTCTAAGCTGAGCTTTGCTTTATCGGCCGGGGTGTTTCAGTTCTCGGTTGATGGAGGTAAATTGGACTTAGATAACCCTTCGGATATCGCGTTGAGTACGGGCCAAATGTCTATTTGGACACCTGATTTTGGTTCAGGACTACGATATGAGTACAAGAACTTCCATGTCGGGTTTTATGTTCCACAGGTTGCCAACCTGCGAGCTCGGTTCTTCAACGATTATCCGGAGACTGGTAACTTGCTGGCACGGCACTACTATCTGAATGCCGGCTACTTGTTTGAAATCGGAGATGACTTTGGTATCGAAGCCAATTTCCTGGGACGTTATGTGAATCCGCTTGACATGTTTGAATTCCAGACACGGGCTATCTACAGAGAGATGGTTTGGTTAGGAGCTTCCTACCGATCGCCATTTATTTCTGATCAATTGCCTTCAGCAGTGGGTATCATGGCGGGTTATCAGTTTAACAACAACCTAATGATCGGTTATGCTTACGACTTGCCTGTGGGTAAAATAGCAGGTGCTACATCTGGCTCACACGAGATCGTTCTTGGAATTCGATTTACGAGAAACAATAACGCACCTATACTTCCTGCGGAATAGGAGCCATTGTAAAGCCTTTATCGACATAATAATCTAATGCAAGTGGGAGCGCCTTTCTTAGGCGCTCTTCTGCTTTTTCACTGTCGTGAAACACGATAATGCTTCCGGGTCTTACTTTGCGTGTAGCGTACTCAAAACAGTCTTCACCTGAGTACTTGATGTCGAAGTCAGCGCTTAAATCAGACCACATAATGATTGAATAAGCTTCCTTGAGAGCTTTCACCTGACTGCGGGTTATTTTGCCGTAAGGAGGTCTTAAAAGACGCGATGGAATCAGCGAACTGCAAGCTTCTACATTGGAGACATATTCCTCATTGGTCGTTTTCCATCCATTCAAGTGGTTGAAGCTATGATTGCCCAGGGCATGCCCTTCGGCCACTATACGTTGTATGATATGTTCATTGTCCGGTATGTTGTCACCAACAATAAAGAAAGTGGCTTTTGCTCCCACACGGGCTAGCTCGTCAAGCACCCAAGGGGTTATGGTCGAATGAGGGCCGTCATCAAACGTCAGATAAATCTTATTGGCCTTGTTGTCCAATCTAAAGACAAGGTCCTTTGCCAGCGGCTTAACTATGCGTGGTATATGTTTCGTGTACAAATCGTAGTTTGAAGGTCACAAAAATGAAATCTTTTTTACATTTGCACTCCTTTTAAAAGGAAAGATAGGATGCCCTATCGTCTAATTGGCAGGACAGCGGTTTTTGGTACCGTCAGTCAAGGTTCGAGTCCTTGTGGGGCAACTAGCAATGAAATCCCGAGTGAAAGCTCGGGATTTTTTGTTTCCGAAAGTTCGTGAAGCTTGCTTCAAAGATCTTGAGCGAAACAAAAAACCAGGGCCTATGGCCTGATTATTTTGCTTGGGCTGCTGAATGCAGAAGGTCCAGCGACCGTCTTGTTTGACGAAGCCATGGCGAAGTCAAAAGGGAGCTAATCCTTAATTGATCACCTGCATACGCTTGCTGTCAATCATCTGTCCGTTCTCCCAAAGCGAGTAGAAATACACTCCAGCATTCAAGTGCTCGCCTAGTGTGACGCGACCGTGTCGGGTAGTCAGCTGTACTTCTTTGACAAGCTTACCCAACGTATTGTGAACCCTTAGTATTCCCTCCTCGTTTTCAAGGGTGTACTCGATTCGTGTGTTTTCTCTGAACGGGTTAGGAGCGTTCTGAGAAAGGCCGACAAACGACACATCTACACTTTCAAGGCCCAGAGGTACATACTCACCACCATAAATCTCGAACGTGTCACCATCAATGATGTACACTTCCTGTCCGGAAACCGTCAGAGGTAACGTGTCTGGCCAAATGGCTGTAGCCGTCATGGTGTGGCACTCAACTGTATTGGCCGAATCTGTTGGATCAAAAACACATAGTGTACTGTATCCCGTGCCCGAATCGGCATATACTTCTATGTGATGATATACGTCCAACCCATCTGACGCGAGGGTGAATTCGTTTGAGCGAATGGCCGTTGTATGACAAAAGATGACGCCTTCGCAGATATTGTCTTCCCAGGAGGGAACGTCTGTGAAGTCGGCAAACAGACGCCATTTTAAATCCAAATCTGAACCTGTGTTGTTGACCAACTCGTATTCGAATTCAAAACCACTAAATACATTCTGGGTTTTAACTGTATCGCTGTGCAGGTCAAACTCAAAAGACTGGCCTATAGAGAACACGGGAATAAGTATAGAGAGAAGAATAAGCTTGAATTTCATGGCTGTGGGTATTGGTTTGTTCAAATTTAATCTATTGTGAACGAAGTTTTTAGCGAAATGAGTTAGGATCACAAGCATGCACAAAAAAAGCCCCCCGGAAACCGAGAGGCTTAATCAATTTTTTTTGTCGTTGAGATCTTAGTCGATCACTTGCATTCGCTTGCTGTCAACCATTTGTCCGTTCTCCCAAAGCGAGTAGAAGTAAATACCGGCTTCTAAATCGCCATCCACTGTGAGTTGTCCAACTGGCATTGTCAAAACTACTTCCTTGACAAGCTTACCAGTCAAATCGTGGAATTTAACAGAACCACTCTCAGCAGTCATGGTGTACTGAATAGTTGTGTTGCCACTAAATGGGTTTGGCGCGTTTTGAGAAAGACCGCTTTCAAGTCCGGCCAAATCTTCCAATCCAAGTGGAACATACTCACCACCGAAAACTTCGAATGTGTCACCGTCAATGACATAAGCCGTTTGACCGTTTACACTGATTTGCATTGTATCTGGTAATGTGGCGTGAACCTGCATTGTGTGACATTCAATCGTATTGGCAGAATCAGTTGGGTCGAACAAGCAAAATTTGCTGTAGCCCACACCTGTGTCAACTGATGCCACTACGTGATGGTAGATGTCTAAGTCGTCACCTGCAGCAATTGTGATTTCATTCGCTCGAACACTGCTTGGCCAGCAGATAAGCACTCCTTCACAGATATTGTCTTCCCAGTTAGGAACGGTAGAGAAATCTTCAAATAGTCTCCATTTAAGATCTAAATCACCATTCGTGTTGTTGGTCAGTGTGTAGTCAAACTCAACATCTGCTCCTAAATCTGCAGACTTAATGGTGTCACCGTGGAAATCCCAAATCACATCTTGGCTAAAGCCAACTAGTGGAAGCACGGCAAGCAGGATAGCGTAAATCTTTTTCATAGCATTTTCGTTCTGGACGCAAATTTAAGTGATACGAATCATCCTTTTCGCCTAAATCTCTTGATTATTGTTGGTTTAACTATTCTTCACGAATCTTACTTTTGCGATCAAGAGCTTAAAATTCAAAAATGGAGCAGAATCAATCGCTTTACGAAGCAGTAGTACACTTGGGTGATAATGCCCTGATTCTCGGTCACAGACTGGGCGAGTGGTGCGGGCATGGCCCCGTTCTGGAGCAGGATATAGCCATGACCAATATTTCCCTTGACCTCATTGGTCAGGCGCGATCATATCTGGATTATGCAGGAAAGCTAACAGGTGAAAACAAGTCAGAAGACGACCTGGCCTACCACAGAAATGAGCTTGATTTCAAGAACTTTCTAATCACTGAAATGCCAAATGGCGATTTCGCTGATACCATTGCCCGTCAGTTTTACTTTGACCAGTGGCACTATTTGTTTCTTGAAGCTATGTCAGCTTCAGCGGATGAAACACTGTCGGCCATAGCTCAAAAATCATTGAAAGAGGTTACATATCACCGCAGATGGAGTTCTGAATGGGTGATTCGCTTGGGTGATGGAACTGCTGAGAGCAAAGAGAAAATGCAACGTGCTATTCACGAAATGTGGGCGTATACAGGCGAGATGTTTGAGCAAACGAATGCTGAGAACACCGAAGTAGGAAAAGGATGTATTCCCAATGCGGCCGATTTGAAAGAAAGTTGGGAGAAGAATGTGAAGGCTGTTCTTGATGAGGCTACACTTGAAATGTCGTCTGAGCCTTGGATGCAAAGAGGTGGAAAAGACGGAAACCACACAGAGCATTTAGGATACATCTTAGCCGAGATGCAGTATTTGCCAAGGGCTTACCCAGACGCTAAGTGGTAGCATCATGGGTGTTGATGAGGCCTGGCATACACTGAGGGACGTACCCGATCCTGAGATTCCGGTTATTTCTGTGGTTGACCTCGGCATTGTTCGAGACATACGTGAAAACGAGGGAGTGCTCGAGGTGGATTTGACACCTACTTACAGCGGTTGTCCCGCTACTCAAGTCATTGAAGACGCGGTGAGAGAAGCACTCACCGAAAAAGGGTTTGAAAGGTTTGAGATAACTACAGTGCTCAGCCCGCCCTGGTCTACCGAAATGATTTCTGAGGAAGCCAAAGAAAAGTTACGCGACTACGGCATTGCGCCTCCGGCACAAGAATCCATTGATAAGCAAGCGCTGATGGGCGAACCGCGGATGATTGTCTGCCCCAATTGTCAATCCAATAACACAAAAATGGTGAGTCAGTTTGGCTCAACCCCATGCAAGGCTCATTTTAAATGCATAGATTGCCTCGAGCCATTCGATTATTTTAAATGTCTATGATACAATCAGAAACTATTCAATTCGAGATTCGCGAGAATGTCGGAGTCATAACATTGAACCGCCCCAAGGTGTTTAACAGCTTCAATGAGGAGATGTCAAAGGCCTGTCATCAGGCACTGGATATCTGTAAAGACAATCCTGAAGTCAGGGCTATTCTGCTCACCGCTGTTGGTAAAGCCTTTTGTGCCGGACAGGATTTGGGTGAAGCCATGGATCCAAATGGGCCGGAAATTATTCAAATTGTAGAGGAGCACTATAACCCATTGATCCTTCGATTGCGAACAATTGAAAAACCAATCGTTTGTGCCGTAAATGGAGTGGCAGCCGGAGCAGGTGCCAATGTAGCATTGGCCACTGATGTGGTGTTGGCTGCGGAATCAGCTAATTTTATTCAGGCGTTTAGCAGCATTGGGCTTATTCCCGATTCAGGCGGTACATTCATCCTGCCTCGTCTTGTAGGCTGGCAAAAGGCTTCTGCACTTATGATGTTGGCCGATAAGGTTTCGAGCAAGGAGGCTGAGAGCATGGGCATGATTTACAAAGCCATTGCCGATGAAGAGTTGGAGGCACAGTCCTGGAAGATTGCCACCAAGCTGGCCAAAATGCCAACGAAAGGATTAGGATATACCAAACGACTTTTAAACCAGTCATATCATAACACGCTGGAAGAACAGCTGGTGGCAGAAGGCCAGGTACAAGAAATGGCCGCTGCAACAGCCGATTTTAAAGAAGGAGTCAACGCGTTTTTGGAAAAGCGCAAACCACATTTCACAGGAGAATAAACATGATCGAAGTAGGAGTAATTGGAGCGGGAACCATGGGCAGCGGAATAGCCCAGGTAGCAGCGCAGAGTGGACACACCGTATGGTTGTTTGATACGAATCAGGCGGCACTTGATAAAGCCGGCAAAGCGCTGGACAAAATCATGAACCGTTTGGTGGAGAAAAGCCGCAAAACCAGAGAAGAAGCAGACGCCATTATAGGTCGTGTAAATCACTGCACAGATTTGGCCGACATGAAAGACTGTGGATTGGTTATCGAAGCTATCGTAGAGCGATTAGATGTCAAGCAAAGTGTGTTTCAAAAACTAGAAACCATTGTCTCGGCCGATGCTATTTTGGCGTCTAATACAAGTTCGCTATCTATTGCCTCTATTGCTGCGTCATGCCAAAACCCTGAACGAGTAGTTGGAATTCATTTTTTCAATCCGGCACCGCTAATGCCTTTGGTGGAGATTGTTCCTGCAGTGCAAACGGCAGCTGAGAAATTAGACTCAGCCAAATCTATGATTGATAGCTGGGGCAAAGTAACCGTAGTGGCTAAAGACACACCTGGCTTCATCGTTAACAGAGTGGCACGCCCGTTCTACGGAGAAGCTATTCGCATTTATGAAGAAGGCATTGCCGACATGGCTACCATTGACTGGGCTATGAAGGAAATTGGCGGTTTTAGAATGGGTCCGTTTGAGTTGATGGATTACATCGGAAACGATATCAACTATACTGTTACTGAAACCGTGTGGACAGCGTTTTATTACGATCCAAGATACAAGCCCTCTTTTACACAAAAGAGAATGATGGAAGCCGGTTATTTAGGACGGAAGACAGGCAGAGGTTACTACGACTATTCGGAAGGAGCAGCTATGCCAGAACCCGATAAAAATCAGGTAGTAGGTGAAGCCATTGTTTGGCGGATTCTTATTATGCTCATCAATGAAGCTGCGGATGCACTTCATCTGGGTATTGCTTCTCAAAAAGACATTGATCTGGCCATGACCAAAGGAGTAAACTATCCAAAAGGACTACTTGCTTGGGCAGATGAAAAGGGAGTGGCTCGAGTGCTCGAGGGACTTGATAAACTCTACGCTGCTTATCATGAAGAGCGTTACCGCGCTAGCGTGTTACTTCGGCAAAAGGCCGCATTTGACAAGAAGTTTAACGATTAACCCAGTTCTCCACGCGATTGCATGGTGTCAAGTACAATCTTGAACCATTCTGTGTAGTGCTCGGGGTGTGCTTTGACGTCAGCCAGGAGTTCGGGCACGCTGATGTAATTGTATTCCATCACCTCTTCAAGATTGATTTCAGGCGTTCCATCAAAAGTGCCTACAAAGACGTGATCTAGCTCGTGCTCTTGAAGTCCGTGATCGAGATTGGCGTGATAAATAAATGAAAACCGGAACTCGATAGGGCATTCAAATCCCATTTCTTCCTGCAACCTGCGTATGGCTGAAGCCTCAACACTTTCTCCTGGTCCTGGATGACTGCACGTAGCATTGGTCCAGAGTCCGCCCGAATGATACTTTTCTTTAGCCCTTTGATGAATCAGCATTTCGCCTTTCGAATTGAAAATGACGACCGAAAATGCCCGATGAAGCACACCTTTTTCATGTGCTTCCATTTTGTCCATTACGCCCACTTCATTATCCTGGTTATCAACCAGAACTACCTCTCCGCGCAAGAATTTTTCAGTCAAATCAGAATGGGGTTATGCTTCGTCAAAGTTAATGACGACATGCTCTGTTTTAGGGTGAGATTGGCATGTGAGAACAAATCCTCTTTCTAGTTCATCGGGTTCGAGTGAATAGTTGATGTCCATATCCACTTCACCTTTGTCAACTTTAGCCCGGCATGTAGCACAAACTCCTCCCTTACAGGCATAAGGAACATCTGCTCCATGTTTCATAGCCGCATCCAAAATATTGTCTTCCTGCGAATCCATGGTGAAAGAAGTGGTCACATCGTTTAAGATCAAATCAACCTTGGCAGCAAATCCTTCTTTCTTCTCAGCCGAGGCATCCTTCATCTTTTGTGCTTCTGCCAGCTGCAATGGCGAGGCAAACAATTCGAAGTGAATTTGTTTGCGATCAAGGCCCACATCTGCAAGAACTTTCTTCCCAGCTTCAATTAGCGGTGCTGGTCCACACAAAAATGCTTCATCAATGCTCTTCGCATCAATCATGGTTTCGAACATCTTATTGCATTTCTCCTCGTCAATTCGACCGTTCAGGATAGGTACCTCATTGGCTTCACGACTCAGTACATGAAATACACGCAGCCGGTCCATATAGATGTTCTTTAAATCCTCGATTTGCTCTTTGAAGATGATGCTTGCTGTAGACTTATTACCGTAAACCAGCGTGAACTCACTTTTGGGTTCAGCAGATAGAATGGTACGCATGTGCGACATGACCGGAGTGATACCACTTCCCGCCACAAAAGCGATATAGTGCTTTTCATTTGCCGGATCCAAAGGCGTATTAAATCGTCCAATGGGAGTCATGGTCTCAAGTGTGTCACCGGCTTTTAGATCAGAATTGGCATATGTGGAGAATTTCCCATTCTCAACGCGCTTAATGGCTACCCGAAGATCATTGTCAAACGGTGCGGTGCAGATAGAATAGCTTCTTCTGATTTCCTCGCCAGCTACTTCCTTTTTGAAGGTTAAGTACTGGCCAGGTTTAAAACTGTATTCTTCAGTAAGTTCTGCAGGAACATCAAAGGACACTGAAACACAATCTTCGGTTTCTGGTCTTACCTCCTTGACAGTCAGTGAATGAAATTTCGGCATATGCTTGTTTTGAAAGTTGGCAAACCTACTCCAAAATTTGGTAGGACGTTACCAAACTCCGATGTAGTATTTATTCTCCGAGTCCGCTAAAATACTTCAACAAGGTGGCATTATGTCAGAGGCAAACACTGATAGAAATCGGGTGTTCGACTGATTTTCATTTGAAGGTCCATTTTTCCCCATAACTCGAAGTATATTCGCATGAATCAACGAGTGGGATTATGTCAGAAAAAGATCTTGAAAAAATCTTTCAGGAAAAGATAGATAACGAAGTCAAAATTGAGCCGAAAGACTGGATGCCAGAGGCTTATCGTAAGACACTTATCCGCCAGATTTCGCAGCACGCGCATAGCGAGGTGGTGGGTATGTTACCTGAAGCAAACTGGATTACACGTGCTCCTAGCCTTATGAGAAAAGTAGCTCTGTTGGCTAAGATTCAGGATGAAGCTGGTCATGGACTGTATTTATACTCAGCGGCCGAAACATTGGGCGTAGAGAGAGATGATACGATCGATGATTTGCACGCTGGTGTGGCTAAGTATTCATCTATTTTTAACTATCCCACGTTGACCTGGGCCGACATTGGAGCTATTGGCTGGTTGGTTGATGGTGCTGCTATCATGAATCAAGTGCCTTTGTGCCGATGTTCTTTTGGACCATACAGTCGGGCCATGATTCGTGTGTGTAAGGAAGAGAGTTTTCACCAACGTCAGGGTTATTCCATCATGGTAGCCATGGCAAATGGAACACCAGAACAAAAGCGAATGGCTCAAAGTGCCATTGACAGATGGTGGTGGCCTGCATTAATGATGTTCGGACCACACGATGCGGACTCGCAGCATTCAGCTCAGAGCATGAATTGGAAGATCAAGCGTTTCTCAAATGACGAATTGAGACAACGATTCCTCGATGCAACTGTTCCTCAATGTCACTTACTTGGATGCACAGTGCCTGATCCCGATTTAAAGTTTGATGAGGAGACTGGTCATTGGAGCATGGGACCCATCAACTGGGATGAGTTCTGGCAAGTGGTAAAAGGCCACGGCCGATGCAACAAACAGCGATTAGATCATAGAAGAGAAGCATATGAGAATGGTGCCTGGGTAAGAGAGGCGGCTTTGGCATATGCCGATAAGAAAGCAAAAAGAAAACAGGCCACACAAGCGGCTTAAAAACGAAACGATATGTCATCAAAAAGAAACTGGCCTCTTTGGGAGGTATTCGTGAGAAGCAAAGCAGGGTTGAGTCACAGACACTCTGGTAGTTTGCATGCAGCTGATGCAGAAATGGCACTGGAAATGGCCCGAGACGTTTACACCAGACGAAATGAAGGCGTGAGCATTTGGGTTGTGGAATCAAAGAATATTATGGCCTCTGATCCAGAGGACAAAGAAGCTTTGTTTGAGCCGGCAGGTGACAAAATATACCGTCACCCAACGTTTTACGAACTACCCGAAGAGGTAAAACATATGTAATTTGAAAAGAGGCTTCGGCCTCTTTTTTAGTCTTCGATCATTCCTACCACCAGGTTTTCGAGTTGCTTCATAATGGCCGTCCTGCGGTCTGCATCATAGTCGTTCAATAACAGACAGAAAGCAATCGTTTCATCGTATTTATTGGTGACGTATCCCGCATAGTTTCTTACCCCCTGCATGGTGCCGCTTTTAGCCCGAAGATTTCCCGTGGCTTTCGAATCTTTAAAATAATACTTCAGTGTTCCTGTTTGTCCACCAATGGGCATGGAGGCGTAGAAAACCTTGTAGTGTTCTGAGCGGTACATCGCACCCAGAAAGTCAACCATGAATTGGGCTGTAGTTCGGTTCAAAGGAGAGAGGCCGCTTCCATCGATGAAACGAGTTCCCTTTGTACTTACACGTTTGCCCTTTGCGTATGCTTCTATAGAAGCAATTCCGCCTTCCACCGATTTGTTATGCGCAGATTTGTCTAATTCAATGTTCAGCGCTTCAGCGTATAAATTGATGCTGTGTGTGTTGGTTTGTTTGGCAATTTCAGCCAGTGAAGGTGATTTAATGCTGCCGAACTTTTGATACCCGTTCAGGTCATAAGTAGTGTAGCTAATGCTCGCTGGTGTTTTGGCGGGAAATGTTTCCCGTACAAACCGATTCTCGGGAAACGGGTGGGCTGCTTTGACAGGAAATGAGGCTTTGTGTGCCGGAATGGTGCCCTTTGCATAGATGATCTCGTTCTGAGGACTTCCAAAGAACCAGGCATCGTCTTTATTCCCCTCAGCCGCTGTTACTTCTATTTCAATGTCAACATTTGGGTATGGTTTTGCCAGCATGGCTTTTGATCCGACCTGCCCCGATCTTAAAACCACTTTGAGCATATTGTCCTTCCACATAAATGCGCTGGGAGAAGCACCAAAGTAGTTTCCCATGTCTTCCCAAATCCAGCCACGAGGAGTGGTATGTTTTGTGAAGTGTGACGCATCGATGATAACTTGACCATCGATTTTGTCGACCCCGGTGAGTAAGCTATTGAACTGTTCGGATGCCTTGGCCGCATTGTATCGCGATTCAAGTGTCGGATCGCCTGATCCTACCACGACAATATTGCCCTTTAAAACTCCGTTCACGCCTTCTCCACTGGAATATACCTCTGTTTCAAACTGAAAATCAGGCCCGAGTTGCTCGATAGCGCAACCCGTGGTTATTAGCTTTTGAATGGATGCCGGAGTCATACTTTTTGAGCTATTATGCTCTGCCAACACCCTTCCATTGTCCAGATTAACAGCCAAAAAGCCCACCGTTCCGTGCTTCAGGCCTTCATCCTGTATAATGCGCTGAAGAGCGAGTTCTACTTCACTTGATTGTGGAATCTGACCCCAGAGGAACATCGGAGTCACAGCCACTAATAAAATTACCAAATGCTTCATGGTTCAAAAGAGCTGAATTATCCTGAAGGATTAACTTTAGACGCCCAAATCTTGTAAACAGATGCATGACAATTCCAAAGCCAAAAAAGTAGTCGACAAGATGTATAACAACGATGCGTTTAGTCTTTGGCTGGGCATAGAACGCGTTCAAGACGGGGCCGGAGTTTCTGTATTAAGAATGACCGTGCGCGATGAAATGACCAATGGGTTTGGCATAGCTCATGGCGGTATAACCTATTCTTTGGCCGATTCAGCTTTGGCATTTGCATCCAATGGACACGGTCGCATGTCCGTTTCAGTGGAGACATCCATTTCACATACGGTGTCTGTTAAGGCAGGCGATATCCTCACTGCAGAGGCTAGAGAAATGAGCCTGAGCAACAAAATTGGCATTTATCAAATAGAGGTAGTTAATCAGAAAAAAGAGACAGTTGCTCTATTTAAAGGGACGGTTTATCGTACTTCGAGAGAGTGGGATATCTAGCTTTAAGCCTGATAGTGTAGGGGTTACGAAACTTTTTTTATTTCCGAGCGTATGTTAAATTTACACTTATCCCTAATCGTGTAATCTATGTTCTTCAGAATCTTAATTTGTGTCGCTACCTGCAACCTATTTTTCGGCACTTCTATCGCCCAAACGACCATTTGGGAAGTAGACTTTGAAACCGGATATTCTGACAACGATCTTACGGCTCAAGATAACAATACTCCAACCGGGGCCGACTGGACCAAATCGGGTTCAGCCACAACCTGGTGGCGCGTAGAAAGTGCCAACTTCATCTCGGGCAGCCTCTCTATGTCTGGTAGAAACACAGACGGTGTGATGACCTGGACTTCCGAGTCCATTTCCATTTCAAGTTATACCGATGTTTCTATTTCTATAGACATCAAAGAAGTCAACTGCGAAGCGGGCGATATCATTGAGACGTTCTACAGCATTGATGGAGGGGGCAATACGGAGTTTGGAAATACCAATGGAGATGGAAACTTTAACAATGCCACCAATACGGTATCTGGCCTAAGCGGATCGAGCATGACGTTGGTGGTCACATTGAACTGCAACGCGGGCAATGAACGGATATTATTTGACAATATTGAGGTGACTGGAACCCCAGTCCAGGGTCCCGATGGACCTGGTGGTGTGGGAGATGTGGATGGTAGCGGAACACTCGAAGTATGGCTCATGGCAGATGATCTGGATGGCGATGGTGATTTAACTGATAATCCGTCCAATGGTTCATCTGTATCGACATGGGGTGATTTGAGTGGCAACTCACAAGATTTTACCCAGTCTGGAAGCAACAGACCTTCTTATAGCACATCCGGAACGTACAATGCCGTTGATTTTGATGCTTCGGGTTCTACAGCCGAGTATTTGGATGCTACGTCTACCGGGTCATATACAGGTGCGAGTGCTTTTTTTGCAGCTAACCCAACGAACAGTGGGCAATCTAACTCGTTGTTTGACAATGGAAGCTATTCGTTGAGAGTGGAACAGTATAGCAATACGGGTGATGTGGGCTTCACGAGATATGGTGTGTCAGATTATTCTACATCCATTTCTTCGCCTTTTGGGTCCAATTCCATCATGTCGTTTCACAAGGCATCGAGTTCATCTAACATGGATATTCATGTGAACGGTTCCACAGAAACGTTGGCCATTGGGTCATCAGCAGCGGGTATTCCATATGATCGACTCGGGAAAAACTCTTCAGGCGCAGATGAGATTAGCGGTGATTTCTACGAGGTTATCCTATTTAGTGAAGATTTGAATGACGCCCAGATTGTCATTATTGAGAACTACCTGAGCGCCAAGTACGGTGGTATTTCCATTCCAAATGATCTCTATGATGAAGACACTGGAGCCAATGGCGATTTTGATTACGATGTAGCCGGAATAGGTCAGGCTAGTGATGGTACCAGCCATGAGGATGCCCAGGGAACAGGTATTATTCGAATTAGCAATCCATCTGGTTTGGGCAATTCAGAGTATTTGTTTTGGGGCCATGATAATGGAGCATTGAATTCGTCAGGAGTAACAGACTTGCCAACAGGAGTGGAGTCCAGACTTGCCAGAGAATGGAGAGTGAGCGAAACAGGCGAAGTAGGAACCGTAACGCTCTCGATGGACCTTACGGGTATTATTGGTTCCATAACTGCTTCTGATTTGAGATTGCTTGTCGATTCAGATAACGATGGTTCTTTTAGCGATGAGTCAGGCTCCTCAGTTATTTCAGGAGCTACCAACACGAGCGGAAACATTTATGAATGGACAGGCGTTGACTTAGAGAACAACCAACGATTTACGCTCGGGTCGATCGATTTTTCGCAAACACCATTGCCCATAGAATTGATCCGTTTTGATGCTCATGTAACCGTGTTCGAACAAGTTGAAGTGGAGTGGGAAACTGCGTCAGAAATAAACAACGATTATTTCACGGTGGAGCGGTCCGCTGACAGCGAACATTGGGATGCAATCGGTACGATTCCAGGTGCTGGCAATTCGCAAGAGTTGAACGTGTATTCATTTATGGATATACAGCCCTTGAAAGGACAGTCTTACTACAGACTCAAACAAACCGACTTTGATGGCAAGTACACCGTATCTGCTGTAGAGCAAATAAGCCTTAATGAAGAAGCAGACAATGAAGTGATTAGTGCATTTCCTAATCCGGTGCGGGATGTAGTTGTTGTAGAAGGCAGTGGGTTTGATGGACATGACATCCAAGTAATCAATCAATACGGCCTGGAAGTTGGACGTTTCCTACCCATTTACTCCAGAACAGACACTTGGATTCAGGTCGACATGTCGTCCTTGAAAACAGGCATGTATCATGTGATGATTGGTCAGCAAACACTCACACTCATCAAAGAGTAAGCAAGCACTCGTAAATTTCTCACGAACGTTCGGTAGTTATTTCAGACTTTTGCAGTCTGATTGAATTAGACATGAGAGAAGCATATATCGTTGATGCCATTCGCACCCCCATTGGAAAATTTCAAGGAACACTTTCACCTGTTCGGACAGATGATTTGGCCGCTTTGGTGATCAAAGAATTGATGAACCGAAACGGTTCGGTCGATTGGGAAAAAGTGGATGACGTGATACTTGGTTGTGCTAACCAGGCTGGAGAAGACAACAGAAACGTAGCACGTATGGCGCTGCTATTGGCCGGTATGCCTTGGAGTGTTCCAGGCGAGACGGTGAACAGACTGTGCAGCTCCGGAATGAGTGCCGCTATCCATGCACGCAGGGCTATCGCAGCCAACGAAGGAGATCTATTTGTCACAGGTGGAGTAGAGCACATGACTCGAGGGCCATGGGTGATGAGCAAGGCCTCACGACCATTTGGAAATGATAGTAAATTGTATGATTCGAGCTTTGGCTGGAGGTTTGTCAACAAAAAGATGCACGAGTTGTATGGTACACATGCAATGGGTGAGACAGCCGAGAATCTGGTAGACCAATTCGGAGTTAGCCGTGAAGACCAGGACGCATTTGCTCACTGGTCTCAAATGAAAGCTACGGCTGCACGAGATTCTGGTCGATTGGCTGAAGAAATTGTCGCAGTAGAAATTCCGAGAAGAAAACAAGATCCATTGGTGTTTGAGCACGATGAATTTATCAAGCCCACTACCACACCAGAGATCCTGGCCAAACTAAGGCCGGCATTCCGAAAGGAAGGAGGCAGTGTAACAGCTGGAAATGCTTCCGGGCTTAACGATGGCGCAGGAGCCATGCTCATAGCATCTGAAGATGGGCTGAAAGCGCATGGATTGACTCCAAAGGCGCGCATCGTGTCATCTGGTGTATCAGGTGTAGAGCCGCGCATTATGGGAATAGGCCCGGTTGAGGCATCGAAGTTGGCATTGAAACGAGCCGGTTTAACCATGGATGATATGGATATTCTCGAATTCAACGAAGCATTTGCCGTACAGACATTGGCCTGCACGCGTCAGTTGGGTGTAGAAGACACCGATTCGCGTATCAACCCAAATGGAGGTGCCATTGCCATCGGTCACCCACTGGGCATGACAGGGTCGAGAATTTTGCAGTCTGCTTCAATCGAACTGCATAAGCAAAACAAGAAGTACGCTTTGGTAGCCATGTGTATTGGCGTTGGTCAGGGCTACGCGACTATTATAGAACGGGTGTAATGGCTCATAAATCTGGTTTCGTAAACATTATAGGCAATCCCAATGTGGGGAAGTCCTCTTTGCTCAATGCGTTCATGGGCGAGAAGCTGGCCATCATTAACGCCAAGGCGCAGACCACTCGTCATCGAATTTTTGGGATTTATAATGACGATGATTACCAAATTGTCTTTTCCGATACACCCGGTGTTATACAACCCTCTTATAAGATGCAGGAAAGCATGATGGGCTTTGTGAAAGAAGCTCTCAAGGATGCAGATATTTTCCTGTTTATGGCAGAGCTGGGCGATCGGAAGTTTAAGGATGAACGAGTGCTGGAAAAGCTCCAGGCAACAGACACACCCGTGTTTGTAGGACTGAATAAGATAGATTTGGGCGACCAGCAGAAGCTGGAAGACGAAATGAAGTACTGGGCTGAGGTATTTCCAAAAGCGAAGCGCATCTTCCCATTATCGGTCACCGAGAAGTTCAATGTGGCCGAACTGTTTCAGTCGATTAAAGATCATTTGCCAGAAGGTCCTCAGTGGTTTCCAAAAGACCAAATGACAGATAAAAGTGAGCGATTTGTGGTATCGGAAATCATCCGAGAAAAGATTCTAAGTAATTACCAGCAGGAAATTCCCTATTCGGTTCAGGTAGAAGTAGAGTCTTTCAAAGAAGCGAAGGACATCATTCGAATCAGAGCAGTTATTGTAGTTTCCAGGGATACTCAGAAGAGTATCATCATCGGAAAAGGTGGATCCATGATCAAGAAAGTAGGCATGGAAGCGCGAAAGGACATGGAGAAGTTTTTCGGCAAAAAGATTTTCCTTGAAACCTTTGTAAAGGTGGACAAGGACTGGCGAAACAATGATCGAAAACTGAAGAAATACGGTTACTGATCGATACCTACAGGCAGGGTCATTTCCATATCGCGTACTTCAATTTGCTCGCCATCCAGCGATTCCATTAAACATGAAAATCGCACAGATACTTTCTTGGATGTCTCTGTGTCGGGCATAGAAGCGTCTTCATAATCTTCAACTGATTCAATGTGAAAATATGCCCAGCCCGGTTGACTGGTGTAAGTGCTGAAATAGTGCGTGTTGCTTGCATCAACCCAGGTTAATTCAATGGTATTAACATCCGGATCAGTGAGAACAGGCTTCACCGTATCGGCAATGGTTTCAATAGTGTAATTAAAGTTGATGTTGCATTCAGCTAGCGGCTCATCAATCACCTGATTCCACCTTCTGGTAGCTTCACATGTTTCGCTTTCCACCTGCAATAAGGCCGTTTCAACACCGTCAGCCGGAATGTTCTCGTAAAAATAGTGAACCTCCTCTGATGATGCCCTGGCTCCGCTTTCAAACCTCCAGTTATAGTCAAATCCGGTTTTACCTGTCGCTATGGCCTTGTATAAATAGGTGTCAGCTCCAAGATCATCTACCTCGATGGTCACATCACAACCATGAGAAGGTAAATAGACATGATTGCTGATTTCAGATGAGCAACCTCCGGCAAACTCTGCCACCAAATCAATCTCAATGTATGTGGGGTCGTTAGATGTTCGCTCGAGCACCAGTTGCTCAAGACCAGAGGTAGTTTCTATCTCTGTTCCGGCAATGGTCCAGGTGCACTTTTCAGGAGTACCTAACCCTTCGGGAGAGATGCGTACGGTGTAGTACTCAGTAACTACAGGTGTTTGGTCAATATGTCGGAAAGCATAAGGCTCGGCCATGACGGATTGGTCCAGAGAAACGTTACCGCGCACGTTCAGTAGGAAAGCAGGTCCACACAGGTCCACTTGGCAACTGGCATTTTTGATCATTCCCTGATGAACATAGGTATCGAGAGAGTCTTTGAATGTCTGCGCTTCAGCAATCGAGTTTTCTCCATCTGCGGTGAGTTTAACGGCCACTCCATCAATTTCCCCTTCCGATGAAAAGACCGGAGTTTCAGAACCAATAGGATCTGGTGGCGTATGCTCTTTGCACGAAACAAAGGCCAAAACCAGCATCCAAAATGTATATCGCTTCAGGTTTTTCATGTTAGTGCAATTGGATTTTGAGATAAAGATCGGTCCGCATCAGGTTTCTCGACAGACCAGCCGACTGATATACGTTACCCATTCCATAGCTCGGCCTTATTCCGAGGGCCAGTCTTGATGCAAACTGGTAGTTTACATCTAAGAGTACAGATGTGTTAAACGTTCGATAGCGATCCCAGGTTTCATAGGCCGTGTTTCTATCCAGCTCGTTGATGAGCTCCTCTGATGATGTGGTGTGGATAGTCGTGTTTTTAGAGGCAATCAGATATGTGGCCGATACACCTGCGCCTACTCCCAACCGATTAAAGTGGCAGTGGAAGATGAGAGGTAATTCGGCAAAAAGCAATTCACTTGTTTGTGTAGTAAACTGGTTTTGAATTTTGGAGTAACCGTAAGTGGTTTGCTCTGTTTCGGTGATGTCTTCAAACGGAGTACGCACTCCTGTGAGTTCCATTGAAAGACCAAACCGTCCTTTTATCAAAAGCTCTCCACCAATTCCTGCGAACTGACCAAACGATGGTGCACTGAACGAAGGTGGATTAGGAAGCAGGTAATTGATTCCGGCTAGCGAGTAAAGAACGAAAACGGGTCGGTTATGTGGTTGTTTGACCGTCCTGTCTTGAAGGCTTGTTGGGACACTAAATAGACTTAACGGTAGCCCGTCCATAAGCCCCAGATCATCGCGAAGCTCTGTCATGGCTGTTGCTGGAAGGCTGAGTGTTGCGGGTACAGTATCCAATAGTGTTTCCGCAACGGCCTCTTCCTTGGACGTCTCGGTTGTTGGTTCTTCTTCTACATGGCTGGCAGAAGAAGGTCCATCCAGGGGAGATGAACCAGCTTCATGGCCTGCAACATGAGAGTTAGAAGTTATGTTGTCCGGTGATGTTTCTGTTTTATTAGGGTTTTGCGTGTTAAGCGTTTGGCTTTGTGGTTTGTTAATAGTGCGTTCCAGAGATGGGATGTGTTCCAGATTAAGGGCAACCTGGCGTGGCTTGTAAGTGGCCTTGGCACCATCCATGGCAATCCAGGATGTGAGAATGACAATGCCTGCGCCCAAAAACCAAAGCCAGAATCCGGTCCGCCTTTTCCTTTTGTTTAGCATAGCTTCCATGGCCTCCCAACCCTTGGGGTCATAGACAATGGTTTCGTTAGCAAAGGCTTGCTCAAATGTCTTTTTTAGTGCATCATCATTCATAGCATCACAGTATTTATCATCAATTTCCCTTTCGAAATCAATGCCTTTAATGTTTTCCTGGCAAAGTGAACATGCCAGCGACAAGTCGCTTCAGTGATGTCCAATTTGCTTGCAATTTCATCGTAGCCAAAGCCGTCTAACACACATAGGTTAAACACCTGTTGACTGATGTCGGGCAGGGTGCGAATCAGGTTTCGGAGTTGCTCAGCATTAAACTCTTCATCGGCCTGATTGGCTTCGCTCAACCGACCGCTCCAATACTCTTCAGAGAAGTTTTGCAGCTCGGTATCGCTGTGCTTCTTGTTCTTTCTAAACTCATCTATAGCTGTGTTGATGGCTATTCTTCGAATCCATGGTTCGAATGGACTAGCCTGATCAAGCGATTTGAGTCCGTCCAGAATTTTTAAGAACGAAAGATTAAGCAGCGAATGCGCATCTTCTTTGTTCTTCTTGTAGCGTAAACAAACCTTCATCAATGGAGCATAGCATAGTTGGTAGAGCTCGTTTTGAGCCCTGCGATCATTGTCTATACACTTCGATATGAGGTCTTTGCTTACCGTCAAGTTTTATGTCAAGAAAGGCGAACCCTTTCGGGCTCACCTTTCCTTGTTTGTAGTTTCCTAAGTGTTATTTCTTGATTAGGTGGTGGTAATCTGTATGAGCCTCTGATGATACTCGTACCATATATTGACCACTAGCCAAGTCAGAAATTGTGAGTGTTTGTATGCTAAGTCCGTTTACACTTACATCCTTCACTTTTTGTCCCATCGTGTTGAACACCTCGATGCGATCAATTTCTTCGTTCATTGAAATAGTCAGATAACCATTCGAAGGATTCGGGAAGATGTTAGAGTGTTTCACGTCAACTGAACCCAAACCGCTCGGAGTCTCTGGTTCAACTCTGTCATTGTATACAATGAAGTTGGCAGATTCGAAATCCAATTGAGTTTCGTCAATGGTCAACACATGAGGATAAGATGTCTTGTTCATGATATCCACATACACTTCGTACTCACCTTCAGGTAGGTCATCGAAGGCGTAAAGACCATCTTCATCAGATACCGTAGAGCGCATGTCTCCGTTTTCAAGGTTAACGATCATTACGCGCTTGTTTGGCAAGAATCCTTCGTCTCCTTTATTAGCACCGTTTCCTACAATAGATCCGCCTACAAAACCAGGTCCGCCAGTATTGGCCATTGAGATTAAAGAGAAATCTACATTGCTGATGCTGGAAGCAGATTTGACAATGGCTGTAGCACCACTCCAGAGAGCTGCACTGTCATTATACGTAGGAATGTAAGAGTAGTAGTTTGTGTTTGCAGGAAGCAACGCTCCTTTCACGTAGTATGTACCAGGACATACGTTTGAGAAAGAGTAATCTCCCATTGGATCTGTCAACGTACTGTCTGCCAAATACAGGTAACCAGTGTCTTCTGTGATCAGGTAGATAACAGCGTCACCACCCTGAGCAAGGTTTCCAGAGATCGTGTTACACGTATCTGCGATGATGGTGTATGATTCAATTACGAGACAGTTAGAATCACTAATCGTTACGGTGTATGTACCGGCGCACAGTGAAGAAATTGAGCTTGTCATAGCACTATTGCTCCACACGTATCCCCATGGGTTCATTCCGCTACCGCCAGTTGGGCTCAGCGAGATTGACCCGTTGCACGTGCCGTTTGAGTGAGTAATTGTCTCATTGGCTACGATAGGCGCAGACCAAAGGACGCTAAATGTGTCAGCATCAGAACAACCGTTTGTATCCGTAATGGTTACGGAATAGGTTCCATTAGAAGTAACAGTAATAGACTGGGTTGTTTCACCGGTGTTCCAAAGGTACGTACCTGCAGTTCCAGAAATCATGAACGCAGTAAGTGTGGTACTGCTATCAGCAGCGCAAGGCACAGTGGTTCCGCTGATATACGCGTAGCCTGTCATAGCTGATCCAGAAATGATAAGCGAGTCTGCAGAAGTAGAACCGTTGTTGTCAGTAACTGTCACCGAATAAGTTCCATTGCACAAGCCAGTAATTGAAGCTGTAGTAGCACCGTTGCTCCATGCATATGTATATGGAGCTGTACCACCAGAAACAGATGCCGTAGCAGATCCGTTGCAGCTTCCGCATGTGGTACCGGTTCCGCTGACACTAGCTGTGAGTACCGGAGGTCCTGTTACTGTAATAGAGTCACAGTACGTATCCCAACAATTGGCAAATGAGTCAATTAATGTTAGACACACTTCGTAGGTTCCTGGTCCAGGCCATTCCGCGCCAATGGTGTCAGGTGAATTAGAGTAGTTTGCTGTACTGGCTCCAGTAACGTTGCCGCCACCGCTAAATGTCCAGTAAAATGTGGTCCAACCCGAGCCGGTCGTATATCCAGTAGACGTGTTGGTAAAGAACACATCATAAGGGTTTGATGTCCACGTCATGTTCGTATCAACAAATGATGCCGAACATTGAGCCGAGCCTGATAGGGTCAAAGCGACCAGGCCAATGAATAGTAGTAATTTTTTCATGAGTTTGAATTTTGTTTTCACACCCCTACACGGAACCTCATTCAGATTTGTTTGGTGAGAAGTAGAAAATATTCTTGAACCCCTGAAAACTCGGCACTTAAAAGAACTCTACATTTGCACCTCTTATGGCATTAGTAGCAATTATCGGAAGACCCAATGTGGGCAAATCGACTTTTTTCAATCGTCTGATCGGAAGGAGGCAGGCTATCGTTGATGAGTACTCTGGAGTGACCAGAGACAGGCATTACGGTAAATCTGATTGGGGAGGTAAGGAGTTTTCTTTGATTGACACAGGTGGCTACGTGAGTGAGACCGAAGACCTTTTCGAAAAAGAAATCGCAAAGCAGGTCATGATCGCTATGGAAGAGGCAGCCATTATTCTATTTGTGGTGGACGCCAGAGCCGGTGTTAACGATTTAGACCGCGATGTGGCTAACCTTTTGAGACAGAGTAAAAAACCGGTGCTCCTAGCTGCCAATAAGTGCGATACGCCTAGCCAGCAGACAGATAGTTTTGAGTTTTATGAGCTCGGGTTTGACAGAGTGTTTCCTATATCAGCTGTAAACGGAGGTGGTACCGGAGATTTATTGGATGAGTTGATCACTCATATTCCGAATGAAGACGAGGCGGATGTGCCAGAGCTCCCGAGAATATCGGTAGTTGGCCGGCCAAATGCGGGAAAGTCATCCTTTGTAAATGCCTTACTTGGTAATGACAGAAACATTGTGACGGACATTGCTGGTACAACGCGTGACACCATTGATACCGATTACAATGCATTTGGTTTTGAGTTTACGTTGGTCGATACAGCCGGAATCAGGAAGAAAGCTAAGGTGCATGAAGACCTCGAGTTTTATTCTGTGATGCGAGCTATTCGAGCGATCGAGCATTCGGATGTGTGTATTCTCATGATTGATGCCAATGAAGGATTGGGTCAGCAAGACCTCAATATTTTCAATCTGATTGAGAAAAACAGAAAAGGAGTTGTGGTGTTGGTTAACAAGTGGGACTTGATTGAGAAAGACACCAATACAGCAAAGGCCTTTGAGGAAAGACTGACGGAAAAACTACAGCCGTTTAGTGATGTACCCATCATCTTCACTTCGGTTCTGAACAAGCAACGGATTCACAAGGCACTTCAAATGGCACTTGATGTCTATAAGAATAGAACACAGCGGTTGAAGACCAACAAGCTCAACGAGACCATGTTGCCCATCATTGAGCGCAATCCACCACCCGCTACAAAAGGCAAGTACATCAAGGTGAAGTATGTGCAGCAACTGCCAACACATGCTCCAACCTTTGCGTTCTACTGCAACTTGCCGCAGTATATCAAAGAACCTTACCGCAGATTTGTTGAGAATCAGATGCGCAAACACTTCAACTTTACGGGCGTGCCAATTCAGATTTTCTTCAGAAAGAAGTAAGAATTGATCGGTAACATTCTCTAACAAAACTTCGAGCTATCTTTGTGGACGTGAAACGCATAGCATTCATACTGGCCATTTTCTACTTCTTTAGCGCTGTGGGCTATGGCATGCAGTTTCATTACTGTGGCGACACGCTCACTGACTTCAACTATGTGTTGTTTGATACATCATGTGGATGCAATGCTGCTGATGAGCATGTCATGCCTTCTTGTTGTGATGAAGAATCATTCTTCAATCAGCTTTCAGATGAGCATCAGGCGGCAGATCAGTCTAAAGTAACAGCTGTTCCTGTGACCGGGTTATTCGAAGCTCATGCCTTGAATAAAGCAGATGATGCTCCAGAGGTGGCTGTTGTTCTGTCAACAGACAGAGCTCCACCGCCAATTCGCAACCTGAAGCTGATGAATCAGCAACATATCGATTATGAGTGATTACTGATTTGACCTCCGAGATCAAATCAAAAACAATCATTTTAACATCGAAATCATGAAATTTTATCACATTATCATAACTGCTTTATTCCTCGTTATTGGAGTAAATGCAAATGCTCAAAAAACAGTTGCTCAAGACACGCTTATTGTGAAAGGTGTGTGCGGAGACTGTAAAAATCGCATCGAAACAGCTGCCTATTCAAAGGGAGTGAAGTTTGCTGAGTGGACTCAGGAGACGGATAAGCTTGTCATAGCCTATCGCACTGATAAGACCAGCATTGAAGAGATCAAGCAACGTATTTTAGACGCTGGACACTCAGTAGGTGACACAAAGCCAACAAAGGAGAATTACCACGCTCTGCCTAAGTGTTGCCAGTACGAGGAAGTCGAAAAACACTAGGTCATGAAACGCTTGCTTGGTGTTGCATTTCTGCTATTGGTAGGAATCAACGTGTGGGCCCAGGAAATGGTCAGTGGGCTTGTTATTGAAGAGACATCCAACGGAAAGTTTAAACCCGTTCAGTTTGCCAATGTTCATTGGCTTGGGACACAGACTGGTACCGCTACAGATACTTCCGGGTATTTTGAGCTTCCTTTTGACGGGAAGAATAAGACACTTGTGTTTAGTTATGTGGGTTACAAGACCGATACGGTGAATGTAGAACAGCCGGATAAGCTGACTGTTGTACTGAAACATCAAAACCAATTGGATGAAGTAGAAGTCGTGTATCGCCAGCGCGGTACCGAAATCTCCTATATGGATCCTATGAAAACAGAGACCATCGGAGAAAAAGAGCTCTATAAAGCTGCTTGCTGCAACTTATCAGAGAGTTTTGAAACCAATCCTTCTGTAGATGCAGCGTATACCGATGCTGTTACAGGAACACGCCAGATTCAGATGCTTGGTTTGGATGGTAAATACTCTCAAATCACCAGAGAAAGCATGCCCGATGTGCGCGGCTTAGCTTCTGTTCAGGGCTTGTCATATATCCCGGGTACGTGGGTTGAATCTATTCAGCTGAATAAAGGAGCTGGTTCTGTGGTTAATGGTTTTGAAAGTGTTACGGGGCAGATCAATGTAGAAATGCCAAAAGCAGATCTGGCAGATGCCTATTTGCTAAACGGATATGTAAATCGAGGGGGCAGAACGGAACTCAATTTAAACACAGCACATAGGTTAGGTGATAAGGTGAGCACGGGATTCTTGTTGCATGGAAACGTCAGACCTTTTGAGGTAGATGGAAATGGCGATGGGTTCCTCGATTTTCCAACGGGTTATCAGGTAACCGGAGTGAACCGATGGAGGTTCAGCGGGACCTCAGGATGGGAAGGTCAAATAAATGCACGGGGGCTTACCGAAAAGAAATCTGGAGGTCAATTTGCGCAAGATGCGTTTGGCAACGAGTACAATGTAGACTGGACAACGAATCGTGCTGAGGTATGGGGAAAAACAGGTTATTCTTTCAAAAACCATAAGTATAAAAGCATTGGTATACAGGGCTCACTGCTATATCACGACTACGTAGGCCAATATGGCAATACGCCTTATCTGGCCAATCAAATATCTGGTTACGGCAATGTGATTTACCAGTCTATCCTCAGTACTACAACACATAAGTATAGAACAGGAGCAAGTGTGTCGTATGATGCATATGACGAAACGCTGGACTCAATCAACTATACGCGCACCGAAATTGTTCCAGGGGCATTCTTTGAGTATACATACACCTACTTTGAGAAGTTTGCTTTGGTAGCGGGGCTTCGGGCCGATTACCATAATTACTACGGAGCTTTTCTAACACCACGGCTGCATGTCAGATATGCCATTAAAGAAGGTTCTGTGCTTCGTTTCTCTGGCGGGCGTGGGCAACGTACGGCCAATGCCATTGCGGAGAATATGAATTTGCTGGCCAGTAGCCGCATATGGCAAATCAGTGGCAATGGAAGCATTCCAGGGTTTGGGTTAAAACCAGAAGTAGCCTGGAATGTGGGAGCGAATTTTACGCAAGACTTCAGGCTGAATTACAAGCCGGCAACATTGGCGGTTGACTTCTACCACACAGAGTTTGAGAATCAAACGGTGGTCGATATTGAGAGCCCACGCGAGGTGAGAATTTACAATCTGCAAGGCCGAAGCTACTCGACTAGTTTCCAGACTCAGTTTGACTATGAGCTATATCGAAATTTTGATGTGCGAGCCGCCTACAGGTGGTATGATGTGATGACGGAGTATTCAGGAACGCTTAAGCGAAAGCCGTTTATTGCATCACATCGCGCTTTTATTAACCTTGGTTATGAGACGAACAGTGACTGGATGTTTGATGTCACTGGCATATGGCATGGTATTAAGCGAATTCCTAATACAGAGGCAAATTCTCCCGTCAATCAAATGAGGAAGAACTCGCCATCGCTCTTCCATTTCAACGCGCAGGTCACCAAGACATGGAAGGATAGGTTTGCCGTGTATGTTGGTATGGAGAACATCACGAATGTTCGGCAGAATAACCCAATCATTGCCGCAGATAATGCCTTTGGGCCAGAGTTTGATGCATCCATGATATGGGGTCCCATCTTTGGTCGAATGATGTATATGGGATTTCGGTTGACACCGCCTAAGAAAGCTTAAAAAAGTCGAAGTGCTGCATCTTCTTTGGAGATGCGCACTTCCTGCTTTGTCTGAATCTGACCAAAAAACTCACCATCTGTTTCGATGGAAATGGACTGTCTTGTTGGGCGAAAACTCAGACTATCTACGTTTTCATAATGTATGCGTGAGTCGTTGATTTTCTGGCCTTTTTTAAGCGGTCCCAGATATCGAATAAAGTCGATCACACTCACTGCTCCAATGTTGGTGAAGCCAATGGGTCCATCAAGCGAAGACTGTGGGGTTAAGCCCAGGCCGCTTCCCGCGAACTTTCCATTTCCGAAAGCCAGGATGAATGACGACATGAGGCGAGGTGCTTTTCCAAGCACTTCAACCTCTACCGCTCTAAATTTCAGAAGCCAATACGCTGTAGCAGCATAGTAAGAAACGAACGGTGGGATGGGTAGCTTGTTTTGATTGACAGATTGCGCCACCAAAGCTCCGAGCCCTGCGGTAATCATATTGAGCGCATATCTCGAGTGGTTGTTACTTTCTACACAAAGCACATCAATAAGCGATGATTGGTTTGTTTTGAGTGCGTGAACCAACTCTGATAGACCACGTGGTGGCATCGATCGGGCAAAGTCATTGCCTGATCCAATAGATAAAAAGGAGAATCCTGGCCTTTCATACGCCTCGTGCTCCATAAGTCCGTTGACTACTTCATTATTGGTGCCATCACCTCCACAACTTACAACCACATCTGCTTTGCTCGTTTGAGCAAGCTCCCAGGCATGTCCGGCATGCTGCGTGAGCGATACAGTCACATCGATATCCCCTGTAATCGATTTAATGTCAGAAACGAGCCGGTGTGACTTTCTGGAGGTGGAATTGACAATGAACTCAACTTTCACCTGGTGAAAATATGCATTGTAGAATTGATGTTTGTTTTACTACGTTTGTGCACAAACAGATAGTTATGAGAAGGGCTTTATTCATGGGGAAACTCTTCATGTTTGTTGCTGCAATTGTAGTTCTTTCCGCATGTGGAGAAAATTGTGAGCAGGTAAACGCTGAGCTTAATCGAGTCAAGTTAGAACTTGCTCAAAAGGACTCGGCTTTGCAAATGATGGGGTTTACGTTTGAGAAGATCGATTCAAATTTGATTGCCATGCGCGGAGTAGAAAGTGAACTAATGCTTCAGCTACGCAAACCAAACAGAGATGAAGAGGCTATTCAGACCAATGTGAATCGGCTGAAGGGCATCCTCGACATGAATAATCAATACATCAATGATCTGGAAGCACACGTAGTGGCCAGCAATGAAACGTCAGGTGCTTTGTTTTCCATAATTGGCAGTATGGAGGATAAGATGATGAGCAACAACTTGCGTTTGATTCGTTTGAATGCCGATTTATCTGAAATAGGAGATGATTTTAAGAATGTGTTTGACGACTACATGATGGCAGAGTTCCAGAAGATGGAGTTGGAAGAGAACCTCTCAGCCATGGAGGGAAGCTTATCTAGTATGGAGGAGCGCGTTCGTAATCTGCAAAACGACTTAAACCAGGCTTACTACGCAATTGGTACGAAACGCGAATTAATTAAGAAAGGTGTTTTGGTGAAAGGTGGCCTGATACGACAGGACGATGTCAATGAAAATGTTGACTTATCAGCTTTTACGAAGATCGATATTCGAAAAACGACCAAGTTTCCGGTAGACGCTAAAAAGTTCAAGATCGAGTCTGAGCATCCAAGTCAAAGTTACGAGGCGAAAGACGGGGAAATTGTGGTGACCGATGCAGAGTTGTTTTGGAGTTTGTCCAAGTATCTGATCATTACAACCGAATAGTGAAGTCTATGCTTTTGGACTGATTCGGGTGTAAAAAGCATCGTACTCAGCAATGGTCTTGTCTACGTGCAAGAACTTACTTATGTGCTCAAAAGACCGCTGACCCATCACCGAGAGGTTGTCTCTATTCTCCTCGAGAAACTGAAGGCCTTCAAAGATTTCCTTGGAGTTAGCGGGAGCCACCACATAACCGGTCTCCTTATGAATGGCCATGCCTCTATTGCCCGATATGTCGGATATCAAAACAGGGTTTTTTAGATACATGGCTTCGATCATGGCCTTTTGTATGGCTTCTCCAAATACCGAAACCGAAATAGATGCATGACAGGATTTAACCAGCGAGGCTGCATCGGTTCGGAAGCCCGTAAACACAAAGCGCTCTTTGGTTTTGGTTTGTTCGATTCGCTCTTTCACCTCCTGCGTGTCAAGTCCTTTACCAATCATCAGGACTTTGATGTTGGATTCTGCTGGCAGCATAGAGACCGCATCCACTAAATGCAGAATGCCCTTCATTTTGGTGCGGTAGTTTGCGACAAAAGAGCACACGAGATCTTCTTCAGAAAGGCCGAATTCACTCAGGTCAGCTCCATCAACCTGGTACCAGTCCGGGTGATGTCCCTTGAGTATAGTGATGGCTTTTTCAGGCCTGACTCCGTTTCGTAAATATGTTTCACGCACACTTTCTGCCAGACAAACCATGAAATCAATTCTCGGGTTTAGAAAAGACAGATACAGAGCGGGGTCATACCACCTGATATTGCCCGTGTAACCGCGATATGAAACAAGTCGGACATTCTTGTTATTCCATACAGCCCAGGCAGCGTTAGCAATACCTCGACTATTGAATGCATGTATAACATCAATACTGTTTTCGGTAACGACTTGCTTGATCAGGGCTATGGCCTTGCTGTCAAATTTGTTTTTAGGTCTGTAATCTACAATGGTGCCACCGGCTGCCTCTATTTTTTTTGGGTAGTGTGCATCACCGTGTTTGGTCATTACCCACACGGAGTATCCCATTTTAAGCAGCCCAATGAAGATTTCGGCTTCTGGTCTGATGGGGGCAATGTTTCCATCGTAGTTTGATATGACTAGAATATTGGGCTTCAAAGGCACTGGTTGTTACAATAGCGGACCGTCTATCGGTTCCCACAACTCCACTTTTCTGCCATCGGGATCAATAATCCATGCAAACTTCCCGTATTCATAGGTTTCCGGTTCTCCTACTATTTCTACTCCGGCAGATTTCAATTCCGCTAGCAAGCCATCTAGATTGTCAACCCGGTAGTTGATCATGAATTCACTTTTACTCGGATCATAGTAGTTGGTCGAACTAGGCATCGGACTCCATGCGGTCAGACACTCTTTGGAAGCGTCATCTCGATCGCGCCAAACAAATTTCCCTCCATATTGATCTGATTCAATACCCAGGTTTTGTTCGTACCATGTTTTTGTTCTTTCCGGGTCTTCACATTTAAAGAAAACGCCTCCTATGCCTGTTACCTTGGGTTTCATCGTTGTTTGGTTTATTAATCAGAGATGGAACTTACCTTGAGCATATTAGACATGCCTTTGTTTGAAATAGGCATACTGGCTATGTTGATCATCAAGTCATCGTTCTTGAGAAATCCGGCTTTTTTGAGTTCGTATTTTATATCTGAGATCGTGTGATCTGTAGATACAAACTTGTCGTAGTAAAATCCTTTCACTCCCCACACAAGACTAAGCATATTGAGGATTCTGAAGTTGGACGTAAACACAAAAATCCAGGAATTAGGTCGGTATGACGAAATGCGGAAGGCGGTGTAACCAGAGAATGTCATAGTTACGATGGCCTTGGCATCGATGTGCTTGCTCAAACGCACAGCCGAGTGACATATGGCATCGGTTATTTTCCGATCTGGTGTGCTTTCCGCCTCAATTTCCCGAAAGTAGATGCCCTGATAGTCTTCCACACGCGTAATAATCTTAGACATGGTCTGAATAACTTCGACAGGATACTCTCCAACACTTGTTTCACCACTAAGCATCACAGCATCTGCACCATCCATTACTGCGTTAGCTACATCATTTACCTCTGCACGCGATGGGGTTGTGCTATCCAGCATGCTCTCCATCATTTGGGTAGCAATAATGACTGGCTTTCCTGCCTTTTGACATTTGCGAACGATCTCTTTTTGTACCAGCGGTACATTTTGAAGTGGTATCTCAACGCCCAGGTCGCCTCTGGCAACCATAATCGCGTCCGTGGTTGCGATGATCTCATCAATGCAGGCAACGGCTTCAGGTTTTTCAATTTTGGCAATGATGCGCACATCTTTGCCTCGCTTTTCAATGATAGATCTGAGCTCGTCTATGTCTGCTGCGTTACGCACGAAGGACAAAGCCACCCAGCTTACATTGTGGTTGAGCGCAAATTCCAGATCTACCAGGTCTTTTTCAGTAAGGCAGGGTAGAGATATGTCTGTATCTGGCAGGTTTACTCCCTTACGCGGTTTGAGCTTACCTCCCTGAACTACTGTGGTTACAACATCAGCTCCGTCAATGGATGCCACTTTTACCTTCAGTTTTCCATCGTCCAACAGAATGGTTTCTCCAATCTTTACATCGGCCGACAGGTTTGGATAACTGACGGAAACACGAGATTGGGTGCCTGCGATTTTCTCTGAAGTGAATCGGATTTCAGCCCCTTCTTCGAGCATGACATATTCCGATTCGAGCTCGCCAACTCTGAGTTTTGGTCCACTTAAGTCGCCCAGAATAGCTGTGTGGGCCTTTAGTTCGCTGTCAATAGATCTAAGCTTGGTTATTACTTCTTCGTGGTCTGAATGACTTCCATGCGAAAAATTGAGTCGGGCTACATTCATGCCCTCTTCAATCATGGTTTTAAGGATTTCCTTGTCCGAACTGGCCGGACCTATGGTGGCAACAATTTTGGTTTTGTTCTTTAGCATATGGAGCGAAAGTATGTAAAGGGAAAGCAGTAAAAAAGCCTTTTTACAGGTGCGGTTTTACTCTTCAAAGAGATCGAACTGAACGTGATCAAAAAAGGAGCGGTCTACGGAGTTTACAAATTGAAAACCTTCAATCCTGTGCAGGGTTTCAAGAAAAGTCTGTGCATCAAACAGCTCTATATACCCCTCCACCAACACAAAAAAATCATACTGCTTTAGCGATTTGTTAAAGTACAAGCGCTCGTTGAAGTTAGAGAGAAGTACATATCTCAAATGACTCTTTTGATCGCGGCATTCATATTTTGAGAAATACTCAGAAACACCGTTTTTCTGATATAGAACCAGGTCTTTTTTGATAAAGTCGAGCTTGAGGGACCTGTTTAACAGCCAGGCTGCGCGAAAGTCTTTCTGATGACAACTTATACCAAAAGCAATGTATTCAAACTCATCGTCAAATCGGAGTGTGGTTTTACTCATGATAAGTTCAAACTTAAGCAAGCCATTTCAGCTGCAGCCTGCTCAGCCTTCTTTTTAGAAGCTTCCGTTCCGTTTCCAATTTCCTTCTCATCCAGACAAACAATGGACTCGAAACCAACATCTAGCCCCTTGTTTTTGGTGCTAAACTGAACGCGCTTTTTGTTTTGTTGAGCCCATTCGAGCAATTTGCTTTTGTGGTCGTAGGCCGATGCAATAATGTGATTGAAATCTACATATCTGGGAAGAAGGTACAGGTCAATGCTTCGTTTAGCCGCTGAGAATCCTTTGTCGAGATAAATGGCCCCAAGCAAAGCTTCCAGTGCGTTTCCAATAATTTTGTCCATCGAGTCAACCGTGCCAATTCGGGCATCGATGTACTCATCGAGATGAGCAGACCGGCCAGCCGAACTCAATATTTCACGATTAACCAGCTTGGCTCTGATCTTGGTTAAGTGTCCTTCATTGCTCTCGGGAAAACGCAGGTAAATACGCTCAGTGATAACAGCATCCAGCACGGCATCACCTAGCAACTCCAGTCGCTCGTTGCATTCTTTGTGACGGAACTTGCCACTCCCAACCATCGATTTGTGGCGGAAAGCCTGTTCGTAAAGACCAATATCATTTATGTGTGTCCCCCAGTATTTTTTCAAATACTGTTTAATGGCTTTTTGCCTGGGACTGTATGATTTGAAAAAAAACCTCAGAGTGATAAGAGCTAGTCACACTTTTTGAAAATGACAGAAGCATTGTGTCCACCAAATCCAAATGTGTTGCTTAGCGCAGCGTTCACAGTGCGTTTCTGAGCTTTGTGGAATGTCAGATTCAATTTCGAATCAATTCCATCGTCATCCGTAAAGTGATTGATTGTCGGAGGAACAATATCATGTTTTACCGCCAATAATGTGGCAATTCCTTCAATGGCTCCAGCTGCCCCTAAAAGGTGGCCGGTCATCGATTTGGTAGAACTAATGTTCATGTCATAGGCATGTTCACCAAACACACCGGCAATAGCTTTCAGTTCAGCTACATCGCCAAGTGGCGTGCTTGTCCCATGCACATTTACATAGTCTAAGTCTTTTGGAGTTAGGCTATCGTCATCTTCCAATGCCGAATGCATAACGTTGAGTGCACCAAATCCTTCAGGGTGTGGTGCGGTAATGTGGTGAGCATCGGCAGATAATCCTCCTCCTGCGATTTCACCATAGATTTTTGCGCCTCTTGCCTTGGCGTGTTCATACTCTTCCAGTACAAGCGCACCACCACCTTCGCCCATCACAAAACCATCGCGGTCTTTGTCAAATGGTCGGGAAGCGGTTGATGGGTCATCGTTGCGGGTAGATAAAGCGTGCATAGCGTTGAATCCACCAATTCCGGATTCATTCACTGCTGCTTCAGATCCACCAGTTACAATAACGTCTGCTTTTCCTAGTCTGATGTAATTATACGCGTCAATCATCGAGTTTGTACTCGTGGCGCAGGCACTGACCAAACTAAAGTTAGGTCCTCGAAAACCGTACTTAATAGAGATATGACCTGCTGCGATATCCGAAATCATTTTCGGAATAAAGAAGGGGTTAAAACGGGGTGTTCCATTACCAGAAACAAATCCGGCAACTTCATCCTGGAAAGTGATAATACCACCAATTCCAGATCCCCAAATTACACCTACGCGGTCAACATTTACAGAATCTTCAATCAAATGCGCATCATTGATGGCCTCATCGGCTACAATCATGGCATACTTTGAGAAAAGATCAAGCTTTCGGCTTTCTTTTCTGTCAAAATGCTCGCTGAGATCAAGATTCTTGACCTCACAAGCAAATTGCGTCTTAAAGTTTGACGCATCAAAGCGGGTAATAGGTGCCGCTCCGCTCGTTCCTTTTAGGAGGTTATCCCAATATTCCTGAGCGTTATTTCCAATGGGAGTCAATGCTCCTATTCCGGTAACTACTACCCGCTTTAGCGTCATAATTCAATAATTAGAAAAGAGTTCTTTACGAAACGTGCTCTTGTATGTACTTAACTGCTTCGCCTACAGTTGCGATGTTCTCAGCTTGATCGTCTGGGATAGCGATGTTGAATTCCTTTTCGAATTCCATAATCAATTCAACAGTATCAAGAGAGTCAGCACCAAGGTCATTAGTGAAACTTGCTTCAAGAGTTACCTCTCCTTCATCTACTCCTAGCTTATCAACGATGATAGCCACTACTCGTTCTTTAATCTCAGCCATTTTGGTTGTTTTAGTGTTAGCTTTTCAGGGTGCAAAGAAATATTTTTTCAAGGAATTATAGCAAATAGAATATTAATCAAACATTACGCAGATTTCTTCGAACGACTTTCGCTTGATATTTGGCACTTCACATTCATTTGCCGGATACCCAACTGGAAGCAGTAAAAACGGCCTTTCGTTGTCGGGTCGGTCCAAGAGTTTGTGCAAGAAATTCATCGGGCTTGGGGTATGTGTGAGTGTTGCTAATCCCGCATTGTGTATAGCATTTATAAGCATGCCGCAGGCAATCCCAACCGATTCGTTGACGTAATAGTTTTTCATTTTTCCATCTGCACTCATATCGTATGACTTTTTGAAAATCACGATTATCCATGGCACGGTTTCAAGAAATTCTTTGTGCCAATCGGTATCAAATTGTTCGAGATCCTTGAGCCATTCTTCGCTCATTCGGCCATGATAATTCTCATATTCTTCCTTCTCGGCAGCCTCTCGGATGGCTTTTTTTTGTTCTGGATTGCCAATTAGGCAAAAAGTCCATGGCTGTTTATGCGCTCCGGAAGGAGCAGTGCCCGCTGACATGATGATGTTTTGCATGACCTCAAGAGGTACATCTCGGTCAGAGAAATGTCGAATGCTGCGTCTTTTATTGACAAATTGATAATTCTTTGAAGCCCTGTCGATCATCTCTGATTCAGAAACGGCCTCAAATTCATAGGGAATAAATCTTTGCGACTTGTCCATGGTTCAGTTCTACTTTTGCCCAAAGAAAAGCAACAATCCCCTGATAAACACATGAAACATCAAATTGCCGTTTTCGCTTCAGGTTCAGGTAGTAATGCCGAGGCTCTTGTCGATCATTTTGCAAATCACACCTCTATAAAGGTTAGCCTCATTGTAACGAATAAGGCCAACGCGGGTGTGATAGATCGCGCCAAACGACTTGGTGTCGAATATGTGTTTGTGCCCAAAGAAGACATTGAGGACGAGGAGATGATGCTTGGCTTGCTCGATAACTACGACATTACGCATGTGGTTTTGGCAGGTTGGCTTTTGTTGATTCCACCTTATCTGATCAAACGCTATCAGCATAAAATACTGAACATTCATCCAGCGCTCTTACCCAAGTTTGGAGGCAAAGGCATGTATGGGCATCACGTTCACAAAGCAGTGAAAGAAGCAGGTGAAACTGAAAGCGGGATCACTATACATCTGGTTAACGAAAAATACGATGAAGGAGCCATTGTGAAGCAGCACAAAGTGGCCTTAGTCGAATCTGATAGCGCAGCGGATATCGAAACCAAAGTGCGCAAGCTGGAGCTGGAACATTACGCACAGGATGTAGAAAATTTCATTTTGGAGCCGGAGAAATAGCAGTTTAACAGAACAAATTCAATATTTTGGGCGCTAAATCCTACAAAACCTAAACCATCTAACATGCGCCTTCTCAGGAACCTGCTGAACAGTTGGAGCTTTGTTCTGACATTTTTTTTCCTCTTATCTATAGCTGACGCCCAAGCGGTTGATTTTACAGAAATAACGGTCGATTTCGGACTTGAGTTTGCTGCTGATGAGCCCACGCATCACGAAGAAGCGCATGCTCAGGCACATGGCTCTGCAGAGGTTGAACACCACGAAGAACATGCCGATGAAGAGCATGGAGGAGGTCATCACGGACCCGATACTGCTCCGCTATTCTTCATTATTCTGGCTGTGTTTATTGGTGCCGCCACCAGGCATTTTCTCAAGGCTATTCCTGTTCCATTTACGGCCTTGTTGCTGATTATTGGTATCATCCTGGGAGTGCTTACCCGCATGGGGGCGTTTCACCATTGGGGCCCCGTAGATGTGAGCTTTATTGAAGATGCGTTCGTATGGGCAGCGCACATCGATCCACACATGTTGTTCTTCGTGTTCCTACCCATTTTGATTTTTGAGGCGGCATTTGCCATGGATTTGCACACCTTCAAAAAATCGGCCGCTAACTCTGTTATTCTTGCCGTACCAGGTATTCTGGTGGCGCTGCTGTTGACAGGAGGAATGGTGTATGCCATTGATATTTTTGATCTGGGGCTTGAGGGATGGGCCAACTGGAGTTTAGCCTTCATGTTTGGGTCTGTTATTAGTGCTACTGACCCCGTAGCGGTAGTTGCATTGCTTAAAGAATTAGGAGCCAGTAAAAAGCTGGGTACGCTCATTGAAGGAGAGTCGCTTCTCAATGATGGTACGGCCATCGTATTGTTCATGGTGTTCTTTGCTGCCATTTCTGGTGGAGCAACAGACACCAATGGTTTTCTTGAGTTTTTAAGAGTAGCTCTTGGCGGAATTGCCGTGGGAGTCTTTTTTGGATGGATTGTTTTGAAATGGATCAAAGGCGTGTTCAACGATGCCATGGTAGAGATATCGGTGGTTGTTGCAGCTGCCTACATTACGTTCTACGTGGCGGAGCACTTCCTGCACGTGTCAGGTGTATTGGCATTGGTGGCTTTAGGGCTGCTTATTGGAGGGTTTGGCCGATCGAACATTTCGCCACAGGTAGAGCACTTCATGCATGAGTTTTGGGAACTTGCCGGATTCATTGCCAACTGTTTGATCTTCCTCATTGTTGGATTTGTAATTGCTACCCGAACAGAATTCACGGCCAATGACTTTATCATATTGGGTGTAGTTTACATTGGAATTCATATAGTACGGGCTATCGTCATGCTCATGCACTATCCATTTATGCGCAACACGGGTTATGGACTACCTGTGAAAGACGCCATTGTGGTGTGGTATGGCGCACTTCGTGGAGCCATTGGTTTGGCGCTGGCTTTAATTGTAGCCGGGGTGGATTCCAATACCATGGCTGCTTCTATGGACATTACCCCAGAGCATGCTGAGACCATTAAAGGGCAGTTTTTGTTTCTGATTGCCGGTACGGTAACGCTGACGCTTTTGGTCAATGCTACGACCATAAAACTCTTGATTCAGAAACTGGGATTACTAGACATTGCTCCGGCCAAACTGGTAATGATTAAGTCTTCGAGTGAGTACATGCGTAGCAGTGCCGAGGCACATATGCAGCAGTTAAAGAGTGATCGTAACTTGAGAAAAGCCAATTGGAGTACCGTGTCAGAGTACTTACCCAAGGAACTGGACATGGGCGAGATTGACGAAAGCAATCTCTCCATTGAGAAGATGGCCGAGCACAGAAGACGCGTGCTTGAAAAAGAAAAGAGTAGCTACTGGAAGCAGTTTAAAGATGGAATGCTTGGGCCAGATGCGGTTCGAACACTGACTGATACAGTGAACGAGATTCTGGATATTAAAGGCGAGCAATCGCTGTCTATGCGAAAGGATCTTGAGATCTTGTGGCAGCCGCCCAAGTGGTTGACAAAAGCCCATGGAATACCCGTGTTGGGACAATTAACAGAGAATAGTTTCTTCGATAGGTTGGCTGTTAGTTATGACTGTGCTGTTGGGTTTGTAAAGGCCCAGGAAGAATGTCTCAAGCTCATTGAGAGTATGTATCGGGCCGAGGGTGAAGATGAACGCGCCAATCTTGAGCAGATCGAACAGGAGGTAAGCGAGAATATTATCAGTGGCCAGACCTTCATGCGAAACCTCCGGCAAACTTACCCGGAGATATATCGATCCATTGCCACACGGCAGGCTATTCGGTCTGTTCTTAACTATGAACTGCATACGGTGGAGCGACTGAAAGGAAAAGGACGATTGGACGGCAGCGAGGTATCGCGTTTGGTACATGATATTGAAGCTCGTATGAAAGAGCTGATGGAGAAACCACCAAGTGTGGAGTTGCCAGAAACGAAAGACTTGTTTGATGCTGTGCCAGTACTCTCAGAATTGCCAAAACCCATTCAAAAATCACTGATCAACTTATTTCAGATCAAGATTTATACGAACGGTCAGAAGATTTACAAGCCTGGCGTGAGCAATCAGGGGCTGTTTATTATAGCCAGAGGAAACGTCAAGATTATCAAGGATGGACGCACCTTAGCCATATTAGGTAAGGGGCTCGGAATAGGTGAGAAAGCTATATTAACGGGCAATCTTCCTTCAGCCGGTGCCGAGGCAGAAAGCCCGGTTACCGCCTTGTACCTTTCCAAGGCCAATACGGAGAAGATGATCTCAGAATCTCCTGAGTTTAAGCTCATGCTGAGGAAGATGGTATCGGCCAAGATTGCCATGTCGTTGTTGTTGAAGAAGGGCATGGATGAACGAACAGCCAAGAAAATGTCGAAAGTTGGTGAGCTTGAGCATGTAGCTGCCGGAGGAACGTTTGATGCCTCGGCAGATCAGAATGTCATTCTTATAGATGGTAAAGTGAAAGGCGCGGCAGGTGAAATTGTAAAGAGTAGCATCCTTGAGGCCGGTACGTATTCTGCTTCACAGGAGAGTTGGATTTACCGCATTTAGGCTTTAAGCGAAAAAAAACGGGCACGGCTTGCATCAATTAAAGATTCAAGTATATTTGCGCCCCTTTTAGAGGAAAAAGGGCGATTAGCTCAGCTGGTTCAGAGCACCTCGTTTACACCGAGGGGGTCGGGAGTTCGAATCTCTCATCGCCCACAAACGAAAGTCCAACACACACGTGTTGGACTTTTTTTATGCCCGCAAGCCAAGCTTGCTTGAGCGCAGCGGGTATGAAAAAAGGACACGGGGCGTAGTTCCCGGACTTTCGTTTGGGTAAGTGCCCTCATCGGAGACCACCGTAGGTAATCTCGTTATGTTGGGAGCCTGTGAGCTAATATTTGAAATAAGGCGATTGTTGTTCTAATCAAAATTTGAATCTTCGCGGTCCTCAACAACAATGGGCTATTAACTCAGTTGGTTTAGAGTGTTACCTTGACAGGGTAGAAGTCACTGGTTCGAATCCAGTATAGCCCACTAAAGAGACCCAAATCCCGGTCTGCATAGCAGATCGGGATTTTTTGTTTCAAGCTGCCGAGCTCGCTCAGACAGGCTTTGAAACAAAAAGACCAGCACGCAAGGCGTGCAGGATTTGGGTTTTAGACTTCGGGTCTAAAAGGATCACGAGTGAAACGAGTAGCCCCATTCAGAAGATTACATCAGATTAGCTCGATTTCGTACTCCGATCAATATGCTTTTTTGGTTGAATTTATCAGAAAGTCATTCGTTTAGGTGCGTACAATTTGATAGGACAGCGTGCGTTTAAGATGGTTGAAACCCTTTATAAGCACCATGACACCCTCGAAACCACTTTTTATACTGGCACTCATTGCCATCATCACATCTTCGTGCAATAAAGTTGAAAAGAAAGCTCCTTGCCTACCCCAAGGACTTGGTAAAAGTGTGGTTGCGTTTTACACTTTTTCGAATGGATCCCTGAAGGACATTTCTGGAAACAATATAGACCTGAGTAATTCGACAACAGCGACTGAAACAACTGATCGAGATGGTAATTCAAACTGTGCTTACCTGTTCGATAATCTACCTACGTCCAGTGAATTTCTGACTGCTACAAATACCACCAGTCTGAATAATCTAGACAAATTCTCTGTTTCCCTGTGGTATCAACCACTCGACACGAGCATTGATGGCCGGAGTTTGGAGACCTTAATCAGTCGTGACACTGGAAGCAGTTGTCCTAATAGAAACGGACAATGGTCAGTTGGACTTTACGATTGCAGAAAAGCAGTTTTCGGCAGAACGAATTCAGTTTGGGACGAGAACATCACCAATTTTGATTGTAAGCAAGAAGTAATCGATCGTACCGATGCCTGGGCTCATGTGGTAGTAACATTCAAGCAAAATGGAGAGGAGATGAAAATTTACAGAAATGGTGTTTTACAAAACTCTTCAACTGGAACGGCTACGTGTAACCTTGGTACACCTAAAACAAAGGATATTGGAGACCTCTTCTTGGGAAAGGACTACACAGGTAAAATAGACGATGTGATCATATTTGACAAAAGGCTATCCCAGAAAGAAGTGAAGAGCCTCTATGATATGGAAACATGTTGCGAGTAGAAGCTGTTTTACTATAATCTACCTCCAAACCTTCGTTATTTCAACGGTTATTCCTCTCTCAGTTGAGATAAGCTTGTGGTTAACCTTTCTGGTTAAATTTATGGCTGGAAAACCTTTAACAGAAAGGTTCACTGACTTGAAAGTCAGCGACAATCTGTTTAAAATCAATTCGGAATGAAAGTTACACCGGAAAAGAATGAAAAGATTGCCAATATGGTACTGGCGTCCATTTATCCACTGTACCTGAATAGACTGGAAAAGAATGGCAGAACAAAAGAAGAGCTTGACCAGGTAATTAAATGGTTTACTGGTTTTGACCAGGATACGTTACAAGCACTTTTGGATGAAAAAGTGACCTACCGAACGTTTTTTGAGAAAGCTTCCATACATCCCAATGCGCACATGATTAAAGGTGTTGTTTGCGGGTATCGGATTGAAGAGATAGAAGACGAGTTTGACGTGTATAAACAGTGCCGGCAAATGGAAAAGCTGATTGAAGAGTTGGCAAGAGGTCGTAAAATGGAGAAAATTTTGCGTGAGGAGAAAAAGTAGAAGAACGTACGAGTAAAAAACTTGAAACGTGCATCTATCGCTAGTTGAATGAGACCATGAGAATAGCTTTACTCATCTTAATGTCACTACACGGAATCATCCACTTATTTGGGTTTCTAAAAGCATTTAAAATTTCTGAATTCAGTGGAATAAGTCAGCCTGTTTCAACAACCTCAGGGCTGTTTTGGTTGGCAACGTTTCTGTTATTTCTGGGAACAGCCGTCCTATACTCTTTCCGTGTTGACATTTGGTGGGCTTTAGGAATTGTAGCAATCCCCATTTCTCAAATACTGATCTTCGGTTTTTGGTCGGATGCGAAATATGGCACGATTATCAATTTGGTCATACTTGCGGTGGGCCTACTTGCCTATTTGAACAATGATTTCAATAGTCTTATCAGACAAGAGCGATCTGAAATGTTTCAGAAATCATCAAGAGGCGAAGAAAGAACGCTTACCCGGGAAGATATCAAAGACTTACCGGTTGCTGTGCAAAAATGGCTTGATTACAGTGGTGTGATTGGCAGACCAGCAATTTCAAATGTTTTTCTAACTCAAGAATTACAGCTGAAATTTAAACCTGAACAAGAGGAGTGGAGCAGCGGTGATGCAGAGCAGTATTTTACGATGCAGCCGCCAGCGTTTAATTGGAGTATTCATACTCAAATGAATCCACTCATCAGTGTTAGTGGGCGCGATCGATTTGAGAATGGAAGAGCTGAGATGCTGATTAAAGTTTTTTCGCTCGTTCCTGTTGTCGATGTGAAAGATGACAAAAAGGTTGATCAATCAGCCCTTCAAAGGTATCTGGCAGAAATGGTTTGGTTTCCTTCGGCATCTTTAAGTACCTATTTGGAATGGGAAGAGATTGACGGACATTCTGCCAAAGCAACCTTGGATTATAATGGAACAAGAGGTTCGGGTGTCTTCTATTTTGATGAAACGGGCCAGTTCAAAAAGTTCGTTGCCATGCGTTTCCAAGACCCTAATGATCAAGACCCTATTGAATGGACGGTAATTGCCAATAAAACCGAAGAACGAAATGGTATAAGAATACCAACTGAGTGTGAAGCAACCTGGAATTTAGAATCTGGACAATGGACCTGGTTAAAGCTTAAGATTAAACACATTGAATACGATATAGAAAGAATGCCATTGATTGACTAACAATGGTGGTTAAAGCAATGGAAGACCAGCCAATAATTAGGCATCGCATTAGACTTATGGAAGAGTGAGTATTCTCGTTTTTAAAACCATTTTATGCTTCCCTGATTGGCTTCATACATACCACTCAAAGTCGGTGATTGTGTAATGTTTAGTGCTAGCTTGACTTTCTTGCTAGTTTTACGGTGACCGCTATGAAAACCAATTACTTAGAAGTGAAACTTGTTTTTCTTCTGGTAAGCAACAGCCAAAACACAAATAATGGACGCGTCCAAAGCAAAAGAGAATCCATCATTTTTAGCGTATGTCTATGAACTTACCGAGGGTACTACACTCCCGGAAGCCCTTGAGTTGAGTTTAAACGAACTCGATAACATAGATGTGGATCAATTGAAGAGAATAGGTTTAAAAACCTATGACGAAGGCAAATGGACCATTCATCAAATGCTACAGCATCTCATTGATTGGGAAAGAATTTGGTGTTTCAGAGCCATCATCTTTGCCCGTGCAGAAGGTACCATTCCAGTGGCCCATGACCAGGAAGTTATGGGCGAAAACTCAAACGCAAACGAACGCTCCATAGAGCAGTTGGTAGCAGAACTTCTCACTGTACGCCAATCCTCCATCATGTTGTTTGAATCCTTTAACAAGGAAATCCTCGAGATCAACTGTCAGTTTTTTGAGTACCAAATGCCCCTCAATGCTATCGGACTCACGATAGCTGCGCATCAGATACACCATTTCAATGTCATAAAGGAGCGATACGCGCCTTTAGATAGTGATTGACAATACCTGGAGCGCTAATAACTCAGCTCAATAGGATGGTTCCCGACTCCTACAACACCTTCTCCCACATGCCCACTTTGGGTTTGATTTTGATAAAGAAACGCCAGCGTTCACACACCCTTCGTTTGTATTGTTCTCCGTTAGGTCCTGTGGTGTACTCCCAGTAACATCGGTTCACCCAAAATCCTCCTTTATTCATGTTTTCTTGGTTTTTTAAAGGCCTACTCTTTACGGTTTTTCGGCATCCTCCGACCCCTGTGGGATACCTCTTAGTGTAGGCGGGATGGAAAAACCTAACCAGCTGGCAGGTTTTCTTTCTGAAACCGGATTGGTGAACCCATTCAGTCACCAGGAATAAGCAAGCGGCTATAAAAGGTCAGTTCTAACTATTGTGCAGGGATTTATTTCATTTCAAATTTGTTTCCGATCAAACGCTTACTCCAAGTAGTCCCAATTCTCATTGCGGACTTTGCTATGCCTTCTACGTATGCTTTGATGCAGATAGTACCGTGCTACTTATTGCCTATTTCAGAAAAATAGTGCCGGTATCCTTTGTTGTGTAACTAACCTTAAATACTATAAGTTATGTCTGTATTAAAAAATGCCATCAAGGCAGTAGACCCCACACCCGACAAGAAGAAGGAATTGACACTTGCGGTGAATTTGTTATTCGAACTGGCAGAGCAAAAGAAAGACCTGCAGGAAGAAGAACTAAAACAGTTGCTGCGTACAGCAGGAACACCTGAAAACCCCACCATACCTATCACCAATACACTGGCTACGCACAGTGAGACCAGAGCCTATGTGACTGCAAATGCGGGAACATTGGTCGATACGGTTACCGGAGCTGTGAAGAAATTCATAGATGGAGGAGCTGAGAATATTGTCAATGGAATTGGTGAGTTAATCACAGGAGGCCTCGAAGCCATTTTAGGTGCCGGTTCCGGCACTCAAACCGAGATGCACTCCTATTACATCATTGTTGAGGGCTTATCCATAGTCCGCTTTGATATCATGGCCTGGCAAAGGAAGATTGAGGCTACGGGCATCACATCTGAAATAGAAAATGCCATGACATTGACCGCAGTGAAATCGAGTATTGACGTAGATAAGATCACGTTCAATACCTTCTTGCAAGCCTATAAAACCCAGCTAGAAAAGCTGAATTTTTCGGATGAAGAACTACTCGATTTTATCAAAAAGTCAAAGGAAGTGTTTGAATTGTTGAGAGACTCCAATAAGGAAACGGAAAGCCAGGTAAGTGCGGTAGATGCTAAGTTAGCTCACCCCGCCACGATCAGGTTCTTGGAAACAGATGAAACCGGTAGAAGGAACATGATGTTTGATACGGCCCTGGGTGCTACTTACACCTATTCTTTTCGACTGGCCTATGAAGTAAATGTGAAGGGAAAATATCAGGGGACTGTCAAGACAGACTGGGAGGTCTATTTCAAAGGCCATCACCATGGCGTGCAACCCAGTGAGAAACAAGTAGCTGAGCAATTGGATGTGCTTGTTGGTGAGGTAGAGGAATGGTGTGCGATGCAAGATATTCCTGCTCCAAGTGCTGAGGCCATTCATGCCAATTATCAGCTCGAAACGAAATCTGCTCATTAAGCTGAAACGGTCCCTTAGAATGACGCCAAGCCCTGTGCGCAGCACAGGGCTTTTTATTGCCAAAGTCGTGGGAAGTGGTACTGCCGAAGACAGACGCTCAAGCCTATTTGCGGTTTTCTTTGGTTAAATTCATGGTTCAAATGCACTCCCAATGCTGCAACAACATGATTTGAAACGGGCCATCACACTAATACAGCTTATCTTATTGTCTTACCTGGTTCTGGGCCAGCGTGTAAAAGGAACATATGAGTCAAGCTTTGATAGTCGGGTGTCTAAACACTGTCAGCAGTTGACCTTGTTTAGCGGTTCGACCTACGAACATGTAATCTGCCGTGAAATTATGTTTGCCTACGATAACACATGGAAGATGAACGGTGACACTATTCTCTTTCACGGAAATAGCTCAGGTTTACCTATCGGTCAGGCAATGTTCCTTTTTAGGGATAACAAGCTTTACGCCATACGCGAAGGGAAAGTGGATAAAAATTGGTCATTCAGGAGAAAAAGTAGGAGGACTAGATCATTCAGAAATGACAGAAGATAGAACAGCTGGCATGTGACAGTATGTATGTTTGTTCTCCATGGAGCAAAAGGAACTATCAGAACTAACCGATCAGGAGTTGCTGGATGAAGCAAAAAAGCAAAAGTCAGCTGCCATGATGAATGCCGGGCTCATTGGTTTCTTGATGGGAGTGATCATATACAGCGTGGCGCAGAACAACCTTGGCTTTTTAACACTCATCCCGTTGTTTTTCATTTATAAATTGGTGAATAACTCGAAATACGACAGGAAAGAACTGGATAGGCTTTTAAAGGAGCGAAATCTGAAGTAGAACAGTTCGTGATCATGCGACTATCGTTAAATTCATGGCTTAAATTGCGTTTAAGCAGATGTAAATACCAATGGTAGTGCGGAATATGATTAGAACAGTCTTGGTGGTGTGCTTGTCGATCTGGCTAAGTGGCGAAGCCACGGCTCAGAAAGACACCGTAGCCGTTTCATTTGGGTATTTCGCACCCTATGGTGTGCAGGTTGGGGGCAAGACCGGCTTATCATTTAACCTAAAGAGCTGGACGGTAGAGCGCGAAAATCGAAGCAACAAAATCCGCAAAATAGATGTGAGCCCGCAAGTGGGCTATTTCTTCTTTCCGGGTGTTCAGAACAACCTTTTGCTGAATTGCGATGTGGCCTATTCTGTAGCTAAATCCGGGGCACGCGTTGTCCCAATAGCTTCTATTGGCCTTGGTTATTTGTTAGCGAGGCAAAGGCAGGAGGGCACGGTTAATTTAGCTACGGGCGAGCTTAAGCAAGACGTAAAAACACTTCACTATTTCACCCCAACAGTCAATGCCGGGTTCGCTGTTTCTACCAAGCGAAGCATGAGTTATTTTATGAAAGCCTTTTACGGGAGAAAAATCGGTTTCCAGCAGGAAGATGCTTCCTTCTTTGGATTGGAGCTTGGGTTAAGCGTAAAACTAAAACGAGAGAATTAAGCGCATGACACGAGAGGAATTCATACAAAAGAGCATGTGGATGGGCATTGGGCTGCCGTTCTTAACCTCTGTCATTGCAGCTTGCTCCAAAGAGGTGTTGGAAGTGCCAGCATTTAAGACCGACTTCTCTGGCAAAGTCATAGTCCTGGGAGCGGGAGCATCGGGGTTGGCTGCTGGCTATCTTTTACAGCGATATGGGGTAGACTTTCAGGTAATAGAGGCTGGAGAAACATTCGGAGGAAGGGTAAAAAGGGCTCAAAACTTTGTCGATTTTCCAATAGATATTGGTGCAGAGTGGATACACGCCTCGCCTTCTGTGTTATCGGACATTCTGGACAATCCTGATTTGAATGCGTCCATCGACTTTATTCACTACAACCCACAAACCTTTGCAGCCGCTGAAGATGGCTATTTACAACCTCATAATTATGCCAGCAACTTCTATAGCGAGCACAAGTTTAAGAGCACTACATGGTTCGGCTTTTTTGAGCGCTTTATCGTACCCGAGTTTGAAAACAAGATTGTCTATAATCAACCCATAGTTGAAATCAATCATTCCGGAGATAAGGTAATCCTTACGTCAGAGGATGGTACGGTGTATGAGGCGGATAAGGTCATAGTTACAGCACCTATCAAGGTGTTACGAGATGAAGTGATTGCGTTTACTCCTCATCTACCACAAGCCAAGCTAGATGCTATTGAGAGCATCAGCATGGGCGATGGGCTCAAAGTATTTATTGAGTTTGAAGAGCGGTTTTATCCAGACCTGTTTGTGACAGGTGCGTTTTTAAGCAGCCTCTCCGGGGATGATAAGATATTCTATGATGCCGCATTCAGAAAAGACTCAAATGCTCATGTGTTAGGCCTTTTTACCATCAATAAACCAGCCTCAGCCTATACATCTCTTGATTCCGATCAGGAGATCATTGATGCCATTCTTGAGGAGTTGGATCAAATATTTGACGGCAAAGCTTCCAAACATTACAAGCAGCATGTGGTGCAGAATTGGTCAAAAGAGCCCTATGTGCGAGGCTCATATTCCTACACGTTTGAAAATAACCAATGGGACACCGTTGAAGCCATCACAAAACCGGTAGAAGGCAAGTTGTTTTTTGCGGGAGAAGCATTGTCTATTGACAATCAAGCCACCGTACACGGGGCCTGTGAATCGGGATACTCGGCTGTAGAAAAAGTGCTGACGTGAAAGAAATCGAGTTCATACTATACGTGGCCGACCAGGAGAAGAGCAAGACCTTTTACGAGCAGCTTTTGCAGATCAAACCTTCGTTGCATGTTCCGGGCATGACGGAGTTTACGCTGGCATCTGGTGTCAAACTTGGGCTGATGCCTGAAGAGGGCATGGCCAGGATATTGAAAGGCAAAATGCCACATCCACACAAGGGGAACGGAATACCCAGATGCGAATTATATCTCAGGGTGGATGGTGCCAAAGGTTTTATGGCAAGAGGAATAGAGCTCGGTGCTGTGCTGATCGATCCGTTAAAAGATCGTGACTGGGGCGATCGCGTTGGGTATATGACAGACATGGACGGACATGTCATTGCATTTGTTCAGAAGTTGGATTGACCGCTCGGTCCCTAGTGAAATGGTCACTTCTAACTATTGTGCACGGGTGCCCATAACTCTACTTTGGGCCAAACCAAAACACCACCATTATGAAACGACTACTGACGATTTTTACGCTTCTCTTTATCACTTCTCTGTCAACGCAGGCCCAGCTTGATGTGATCAACCGAACCGATTGTGACTATTACTATCAGGTGAAGGTGCTGGATCAGGCTTGTGGTCAGGTAGCCACCACTGGGGGCATTATTGGGCCCTGTGCTACTGTTACCGTGAATATGGGAGGTAATTCTTACTACGAAGTACGCGTAAGTCTGGATGGAGTTACCTGGAGTCCGTACACGGGGATCGGATGTAACACGGGCTGTGTAGTAGCGCCTACATGTCCTTACAATCCGCCAACCTTTGTTTATCCAGAGGAGATAGACGTATTTATCACCTACGATTCGTGTGCCGACTGGCCATGTAGTTAACCTCCGTACATTTTTGAACATAAGGGGCTTTGGCCCCTTTTTCTTTGCAAAAAGGGTGGTATTGTCAGGTTTTTAGGCCTGTTTGGCCTGAATTAGCCAAGTTCTTTGCCTACTTAGAATACATTTACGCGCTTGTTACATTTCATGAGGACATAGTATGACGCTCGAGGATTTAGGATACCACCAAGAATTTGAAGATTACCGCCAGGAGCAAAGTTTGGATGCGTTTGGAATTGCGCGAGTGGTTGCCGAGCACAAAGACCGCTACACCGTGAAAACGGTATCAGGCGAATTGGATGCCGAGCTTTTGGGAAACCTGAGGTATTCATCAGAGAGCAGACTGGACTTGCCAGCTGTTGGAGATTGGGTATCTATATCGGAGTACGATGATGACAAGGCGCTGATTCATGCGGTGTTTCCAAGAAGGTCTATTCTTGAAAGGAAGGCCGTTGGCAAATTGGGACAAACCCAAATTATCGCCACCAATATTGATGTGGGGTTAATCGTTCAATCTGTCAATAGAGATTTTAGCATCAACCGATTGGAGCGCTATCTCACCATTTGCCACGCGTCAAAGGTCGAGCCCATAATTGTTTTGAGCAAGGTCGATCTGGTTGAACAAGATCAGTTAGAAGAACTTCTGAACCAAATACGCGATAGAATTAAAGGTGTATCCATACATGCCATTAGCAATCAAACTCAGTTTGGAATTGAAGAAATAAAGACTGTTCTGCAAAAGGGAAAAACGTATTGCCTGCTCGGCTCTTCTGGCGTGGGAAAATCTACGCTCATTAACACGCTGGCCGGAAGAGAGCTAACCGAAACAGGGGAAATAAGCCAAAGTATTGATAGGGGAAAGCACGTGACCACACGCAGAGAACTAATTGTTCTTGAGCAGGGTATACTTATCGATAACCCTGGAATGAGAGAAGTGGGTATGACGGGTGTTTCCGAAGGCCTTGAAATAACCTTCGATCAGTTACAAAACCTGGCAAAGGATTGCAGGTATAGCGATTGTTCTCATACAAGTGAAACGGGATGTGCAGTGTTGGAAGCGGTTGAGCGCGGAGAGTTGGACGCAGACTCTTACGACAACTTCATGAAAATGGAGAAGGAGAAAACGCACTACGAATCCAATGCACAAGAGCGAAAAAAGAAAGATAAAGACCTTGGTAAATTAATCAGGCGAGTAAAGAAGCACCAGAAAAACAATGGGTTTTAGACTTTAGGCATTCCGGGGTTGATACCTGACCCGAAGAATACTTATAAATAGGTATTGTGCCGCCATGGGCATTGTTGGAAGATTGTTGTCTCGAAAAAAACAATGCCTACTTCTATTCCATATGATCCATCGCTCGTGCTGGGAAACATTGTCCCGCTCGACAAGCTGGCCGACTTACTTCAGGTGGGCGGTCATCTGGCCAAGATTGATGCCGCACAAGATCACTTAAACGATCTTATTTCGCTCAAGTATAGCTTGGATATGACCCGCAATGAGTTGTTCAATATGAACATCAATACGGGGAATCTCGACAGCAAGATTCACGATGTGGGAGTGAAGATTGAGCAGGCTGCTGAGTTTTATGCGCAGACTTCTGTCGAGCAGAACGATGCCATTCTGGCTTTGAAGGAAACGGCTCTGAGCGACAAGTCAAAAGCTGGAGGAAAGGTTTCTGCCAGCGTAGAGAGTCCGCTTGACTTTGCCCGATCTAAACTCAATCCATTTCCTATTTCTTCCGATTCGTTGAAGATGGACTCGCAGTACTTTTCCTTCGATCAGAACCAACAAAACTCCAACCAGGTGATGTCGGCCATCAAATCGTTTGTGAGCAGTACGACTGGTTTTCTGGGAGCCAAGCATTCGGAAGAAGCAGCGGCAGAGGCGGTGAAACAGGTTTCGAAACAGCGGCAAGAACACAGCATAACCGGAACATTGGTATTTAGTGTGAATTGCACGCATAAAAATGCCGCGGTATATGCGCCATTGGTGTTAGATGTGGACAATGCTGTTCGGGCATGGAATGCACTTTACCCCAAGCAAAAGCTAGATATAAACGATCCGGATCAGGTCTTGCGAGCAGCCTTGCAACCAGTCACGGACAAAGACGATTCCTTTAGCATCATATCGGGCTCTACCTATGGGTCCAGCTTCGTAGGCATGGTGCATGTACTCAATGTAACCACTACCTCGTCAGGCGAGAAAATGCTCGATACAGCAGCCAGTCTTCAGGCCCAGTTTAAAGTAGGTGGGTGGTTCGCGCATGAAACCGGCAAGTTTGGAGTTAGTTCCAGCTTTGCCGATGATGTCGAGAGTTTACTTAGTCGCCAAAACATTACGTCACACGTATCCATTATTTCCATGGGGTGCGTGCCTTCATTGGCTGCCAACGATGTGTCGTTAGGTGTGAAAGCCTTTGCCGATTTTGACCCCAACACCAACATGGAAAAACTGGCCGATCTGGCCAATGCTACTTCATCCGAAACACAGACGGTGAACTCCGATGCCAATGCTGCACGCACAGGCGAGCAAATGGTCGCCCTACAAAATGCGACCATCTCAAGCGTGATGAGCAGCCTGAGCGACATCCAGGACGGTCAAAACAAGATGCTCGACATCAACTCGCTCATGAATGCGCTGACCGATTTTATTAAAAAAGTGAACAGGGGTGACTCCGGTGTGCCCATCAATTACTTCCTCAGTCCGTTTAACCGAGCACGCATTTCGCGGATGTGGATCGAGAAGTACTATCCAAACAAATTCAACAAGCCCGCTGAAGCAGAAGCGAAAGTGGATGCCAGTGACGAAAACGAATAAGAATCAATCATTTAAAACAACCAAACTATGCCAACATCTATTCCATATGATCCCTCGCTCGTGTTAGGGAATATCGTGCCCCAGAAAAAACTGGATCAATTATTAAAAATTGGAGCTGCGCAGGCGCCTATTGATACTGCCCAGGAACAGTTAGACAATCTGATTAGCCTGAAGTACAGTTTGGACATGACGCGAAACGAGCTCATGGACATGTACGTTGACCCTACCGATTTGGAAAAAGAGATAGCAGAAGTAGGCAAGCAGATAAGTGCTGCTGCAACTGCTTATGCATCCGCCAGTATTAAAGGCAACAAAGCCATCACCCAATTGAAAGATCAGGACATCAAAAGTGATGTCAGCGAAGGCAACAAAGTGGCGTATAGCCCAGAGAGCCCGCTCAACTATAACAGAACCATCATTAAACAAATGCCCCTGTCATCTGATTCGTTGAAGATGGATTCACAGTACTTCTCGTTTGATGAAAACTCACAGAGCTCGGCCTCAACCATGGCTGCCATCAAGTCATTTGTAAGCGAGTCTACCACGTTCACCACCATCACAGGAAAGAAGGGGAACTCTATACAGCTTGCCAATAGTGCGGTGGATCAAATCAACAAGCAGCGCGAGCTACACAGCATTGTGGGCACACTTATTATCAGTGTCAATTGCACACATAAGCAGTCTTCCGTGTTTGCGCCATTGGTATTGGATGTAGACAAGGCTATCCGTGTGTGGAACAATATGTTCACTAACGACAAGGACAAGATCAAGACAAACAGCATAGCCGATATGCAGAAGATTGCCAACGAGCAGCAAACAGATAAAGAGCCCTTCTTCAACATCATTTCCGGTGCCACATACGGGTCGAGTTTCGTGGGCATGGTACACGTGCTGAACACCACATCTACTGAAAGTTCGCAGACCATGATGTCTGTGGCGGCCAGCTTGCAAGATCAGTTTACGGTAGGTTCATTTTTTGAAGATGCTTCCGGAGGTTTTGGGGTGAACTCGAGCTTTTCACAAGAAGCAAAGAACCTGTTGAGCCAGCAAAACATTAGCTCACACATTTCGGTCGTATCGATGGGGTGTATTCCTTCCATCGTGTCCAACGAAGTGGAATTGGGTGTGAAAGCGTTCTCGAACTTCGATCCGAAAGATACCATGGACAACCTGGCGTCATTGGCCAATGCCACTTCTGAAGACAAGGGTACGGTAGACGCAGCTGCAGAAGCAGCCCGTACCGGAGCCAGAATGATGGCCATGCAAAACTCAACGGTAACCAGCGTTATGTCAGGCCTAGCGAAGATTGAGGATGGCAAAAACAAGATGCTCGACATCAATTCATTGATGGATGCTTTCCAGGATTTTGTCACCAAAGCCCTCGATGGCAGTTCTGGTGTGCCTATCAATTACTACCTCAAGCCCATTACGCGGTCACAATTGGCGCAGATGTGGATTCAGAAGTACTACCCCAATAAGTTTTTGACATTGACCACAGGTGATGATACTACACCGCCTCCGGGTCAGAATAAAGCCAATGTTGATGAAGGAGCTCCTGCTGAGGAATAATCATCCAATAAATGAAACCATAGGCGGATCCCGAAAAGCCTTTGATAGAGTAGGGAAATTTTCGAATTATGGCAGACTTACATTTTAACTTAAACAGCGGAGGGGAAAACTTCTCTAGTATGGATAGCGCTATAGATATAGTGCAGGGAGTTGTGCAAGGCGCAGCAATTGCAGCACTACCGCAGGATATGAACAACAATAATAACGCTCATACCTATATGATAATTAACAGGAATAGCAATAACTATTACATAGGTATTACTACGGATTTGGAGGGTCGATTTGATCCTCGAATGAGAGTGGTGAATGAGCTAGGTCTTGGAGTTCCATATCTATATGAACTCTGCGCAATATGGGGAAGTGTTGAGTATACACCAAGTGCAGGTGGTGGTACGATTAACGTTAATCCAGTCAATGCTGGAGGTGGTGCGACATCTTTAACTCAGAACATAGATGGAATGCAGGTTATGAACTTGGAAAGCGTTTTGATTTTGTATGTAATCAATCATCTTGGTCTTGGTGGTACAATAACCAATGCGGAACCGGGAACTATAACGAACAACACTAATAACCCGATTAATATCACCTTTTCTTGGCCAAATTATGGAGGCCAACAAAACGATCAGGTTCAGGCGGGAACTTCAGCTCCGTTTGTTTGGGCTGTTGGTGCAGCTATTTAATAATCGTAAATGCAAACTATTATCACCTGGAACATGGATGGTAGCCCGGTGGCGGGTCCCAACACCAAATGGGACGCCCTGGCTGCCTTCCTCGAGAAAAGTCAACCCGACTTTGTATGCTTGCAGTCGTGTGCGGATATGCCCTATGAGTTATATCAAAACGACCTGCCGGTAAACGGAAATGCCGAAGTCACCTGTGGTTACTTTAACTATGGCAGTAAACAGCGTCCCATTGAATACTACGTGGCGCATTACCAAAGTGGCGATGAGTCCATCGCGGTCATGGCGCGCATTGAAGCGCCAGAGCGCGAGGAGGAAGACAAGCGGGCGTATACATTGCTTACTCCCAAAAAGGGACTTCCACCGTTGATCGGTATCACCCAACTGGGCGTGACGTGCTACTCCGTGTGTTTCCCCGATCATTTGGCTACAGCCGAAGCCGAAGATGCGCTGCATCGATTGGTCGATGAAGCCAATGAAACCAACCTGGGACAGTGGATGGTAGGCGGAAGCTTCTTCCATAACCCGGAGGAGTTGGAGAAAAGCTTGTCGAAAGAGGTGTACTGGGGTCTACCTAATATGGGAACATTCCGGTTGCAGACGTGCGACTACTTCGTGGGCAGTTTGCCTATGATGATTAAATCGCCCGCCAGTCAGGATCTGGTTTCAGATCACAGCAGCGTACAGGCAGAATTTAAGTGAAACTCTTAAAGCGAACACCATGTTTAGTACCCAGAAACTCGAAAAGCTATTGCTGATCTTAAAAATTGTCCTGATGCTGAAAGCCATTGTGCTCATGGTGGCGGGAACTGTGATATACTTCAAGCACCATTACCCGCCTGAGGAACAGAAACAGGAGGTCATGGAGGCAGAAACAGCACTATTGGGGCATATGTCCAACGCACTGAGAATTTCTACGTGCTAAAACATTTAATACATAGGCGAACCCCGAAAAGCCTTTGATAGAGTAGGGAGATTAATAATTTTTTGAGAAATGGACGCGTATCCAACAGAAGGAATTAAAATAGCCACATGGAATATTGATAATAAAAGAGAATGCAGGACTTACTTAAAGCAGATTGCAGTCAAAGGAGTAGACATTATTTGCTTGCAAGAAGTGTCCAAGTCCTTTGTAGAAGGAATTGAATTGGAAAAGGTAGAAGGAAAGGAGTACCATACTGGAGCGTATACTGTAACAAATCGGGCTGGAGATATTCAGTATGACATTGTCTATTGGTCAAACCCATACACAGGTGAAGCATCCACAATGGGACTGATGATCTTATATAAACGAGAGGTATTAATTGAGCCTTCAGCGTCCAATCCAGAAGTGACTGGCTACTATTCAATGAAAGGTACGATTGGCTCAAAATCGCAAAAACGAGGATATCTCTGGATTCAGGTATTGAACGGAGTTAAGATTTATACCCATCATTCTGTTTCAAGTGGGGATAATAAAGATCATAGAAATGCCGTGGCTATTGATATTTCTACACTTTTGGGCGGTAAGCCCGGGGCAGTATTCGGTGATTTTAACTTGGAAGTTGATTATGCAAAGGGGGGCTTTAAAGATCATGGTCTAAAAATTATCTCGGTTGGTCAAGCCACGAGAGATTCAGGACGAGAGTTGGATTATTGCGTATGTACTTCTGACACTGGGGTTAGTCCGGTGGAAAAGATGGAGTTATCGGTTTCTGATCACTATCCTGTTTTGTTCAAAATGAAATATATACCCGATTCAGATTCTGAAAGTGAATCAGAAGCTGATTAGTTGTGTTAACATGAGCAGGCTTATATTTTTATATATAATACTATGCACGCTCTCCTGCTCCATAGGACAGGATGATGGGCTGGTAGAACCAGCACTTTCTATTATCCAAGGCATCGATATCTCCGCCTATCAACAAGACATCGACTGGCCGGCTGTAGAGTCGGCCGGGGTGTCGTTTGTGTTTATCAAAGCCGGCAGCGGGGCCAGTAGTATTGATCCGCTGTTTGCACAACACTGGAGGGAGGCGCGGGCCAATGGCTACAAACTGGGTGCTTACCACTTCTACTACACCAACGCTAATGCCAGTGAGCAGGCGCGTCATTTCATCCAACATGTGTTGCCTGTGTCAGAAGAGGACGATTTACCACCTGTGCTCGACCTGGAAGGAGCCGGCATAGACTCGCCCATGTCCAAGGAAGTATTTCAGGACGATGTGCGCACCTGGCTCGACCTGGTGGAAGAGGCATTTGGTAAAACGCCCATCATTTACGCTTCGTACAATTTCGCCTCAGAATACCTCACACGACCTTCGTTTGCGCGCTACCCGTTATGGCTTGCCCAATATGAAGTAGAAAAACCGACCATACCTTCTGTTTGGCAAGCCAAAGGGTGGACGTTCTGGCAAAACAGCGATACAGCCCATATCAAAGGCATCCCCGGCAATGTAGATCACTCCTACTTCGCAGGCGACCAGCAAGCGCTCGATCAATTAAGGTAGACGTTCTATGCCCATACTTAATGCCCAACGCACCAGTTCGCTAACATTCCGGACACCCGTTTTCTGAAAAATATTCGCACGGTGCTTGTCCACCGTCAGTTTACTGATGTAAAGCTCGGTCGCAATAAGCTTGGAACTATGCCCCTGGCAGATAAGACGGGTGATTTCGGCTTCTCTTGGACTCAGTTCAGCTCGTTTAGAGCCCTTTGGAGGCTCCAATAGGTGTATGCCGCAGACGACATAGCCCAAATGACCCTGGCAGTTGTCTATGGGATTTTTTTTAAACCTATATAACGCGCAGATTCACGTGATCGGATGGCATATTGCTCAATGGTTTCACCACTGACTTCTGATGAAATGCTCTCACCCATTTGAACCAGTTCAAAAAAGCTGGATGCCGCGTGTGGGAAGTCGTCAAAAAGGGAGTTCAGAAAGGCGATAAGGTGATCAATTTTGGTCGGTAGCAAGGCCACTTTTTTTAGGTTGTCTGAATTGACCAAAAGTGGCGCTTCGGGCAATTCTATGACGTTTACATGTGCTCTCATGGTAGGAAAAATTTGGTTGGTTGTAAAGCGAAATCCCGCTTTTCACATCAACTTACATGGGGTGATTTTTCCGACCAAAAAAAAGTTCTGGGGTTACCTCAATCTGTTATGAGAGATTCTAAAGGTGATATAAGTGAAGTTTTAGTGTGCTCAAAATGAGGGTTTTGTGAGTGTCTTAGGATGTGATTTAAAATAGTTAGAACTAACTATTGTGTGTTTTTATCTGCTACTTCATCTTTGGCGGTTATGCATTTAATGAAGGCTTTTACATGGGCTGAGAACACTTCTTTTTTTGCATGCTTCTTTGTCTAATTTTGGCCGCGGAAACGAACTTGCTTTCCAGCCTAACGATTAAATTAAAATTGAGGAAATGAATACACAGGAAATACTAGACCTGGTAACAGGAATTGTCATGGAATACGGACCAAAACTGATCGGTGCCGTTGTTGTTTGGATCATCGGGGGATGGGTTGTTAAAATGCTGACCAATGCATTTGGCAGAATGCTCGATAAACGAGATACAGACGCTTCACTAAAACCCTTTCTAAAAGGCATAGTCGGCATGTTGCTTAAGGTCATGTTGGTAATTAGCGTACTTGGAATGATGGGCATTGAGATGACTTCGTTCATCGCCATTTTAGGTGCCGCTGGTTTGGCAGTTGGTATGGCGCTTTCAGGAACGCTGCAAAACTTTGCAGGAGGCGTAATGCTGCTCGTTTTCAAACCGTTTAAGGTGGGTGATGTCATTGAAGCGCAAGGGTATCTGGGAAGCGTAAGCGAGATTCAGATCTTCAACACCATTATGAAGACGCCTGATAACAAGACCATCATCATTCCAAACGGTGGACTGTCTACTTCAGCCATGACCAATTACTCTACTGAGGCCAAGCGAAGAGTTGACTGGACGATAGGAATTGGCTACGGAGACGATGTCAACAAGGCGCAGGACGTAATCAAGCGTTTGTGCGATGCCGATTCGCGTATATTGAAAGACCCGGAAGTGTTTATTGCCGTGTCTGAACTAGCCGATAGCTCTGTGAACTTTGCCGTAAGAGCGTGGGTGAAAGCTGAAGATTATTGGGGTGTGTACTTCGATATGAACAAGCAGGTATACGAAGTGTTTGACAAAGAAGGATTGAACATTCCTTACCCGCAAATGGATGTGCACGTGCACAAGAACGGGTAAGTCATAAAACGATATGATGTGAACGCTGGGCCTGTGTAAACAGGCCCAGCGTTTTTTGTATACATTCATCCCGACTAGAAAACGAGCCCATCACACAAAAGACCACATACCGATCAGCATTTGCCCTCTTGGTTATGCTGTTTTTTATGTGGGGCTTTATCACTTCGCTTAACGACATTCTGATTCCGCACCTAAAGGGAGTATTTGACCTCAACTACACCCAGGCCATGCTTATTCAGTTTTGTTTTTTCGGGTCCTACTTTGTCATGTCCATCCCTTCGAGCCGCATTATCGAGAAAGTGGGGTACAGCAAGGGCATTGTCATTGGTTTGGTTGTCATGGGCCTCGGATGCTTGCTGTTTTACCCAGCATCCGTTATGGTGTACTATCCCCTGTTTTTGTTTGCCTTGTTCGTTATGGCTTCGGGCATTACCATGCTTCAGGTGGCGGCCAATCCGTTTGTGGCAGCCGTAGGCGACCCGGAGACAGCATCGAGTCGACTTAACCTTTCACAGGGCTTTAACTCACTGGCGCATACCATCGCTCCATTGTTTGGTACATTCCTGATTCTGGCAGATCATTCAGAGACCGCTGCGGGCTCAGCTGAGGCGGTGCAAATGCCTTATATCGGGTTAGCCATAGCGCTGTTTGCCATTGCCGCCTTGTTTGCTTTTGTCAAGTTGCCCACTATTTCGCATGAATCGGATGGTACTCAGGATGGCGAGTTGAGTATTTGGCATTTCACGCACCTTATTCTGGGTGTAGCGGCCATTTTTCTCTATGTGGGCATTGAGGTATCTATTGGCGGGTTTTTGGTAAACTTCTTTGGAGAATCTCATATTGCCGGCATGCCCGAAGAGGTAGCAGGCAATTACGTCTCGTATTACTGGGGCGGAGCCATGGTGGGACGGTTTATAGGTTCGGCTTTGCTTCAGAAGATGAAAGCTGAGACGTTGTTGGCATTCAGTTCAGTAGGTGCGCTCATCCTGGTGGCCATTACCCTAGCAACCACAGGCGCTGTTGCTATGTGGGCCATACTCCTTGTGGGTCTTTGCAATTCGGTTATGTTTCCCAACATCTTTACCTTATCGATCAAGGGATTGGGCAAATACACGAGCCGAGGTTCGGGCTTATTGGTCATGGCCATTGTTGGTGGCGCTATTGTTCCGTTGATTCAGGGAGTGCTGGCTGATCAGTACAGCGTGCAGGCATCCTTTGCCATTGGCCTGATATGCTATGGATACATCTTGTTTTATGCGCTGAAAGGGCATAAGCAAAACGTTTGATAGTAAAAGGGAGCTACTTAGTCCAGGTAGATGTAAATCGGTACGTTCCAGACCCGATTTGAACAAGGGCTTTACCTTCTTCTTCTGCGATCATAATCACGCCTGCCGTTTCTGAAAGTGAAGTCCCGCTCTCGGTAATAGAGTCAATGTCATCTGTGGGAATAAAAACCAGTGCTTCAGTATTTGGTGGAATCGTCACATCGAGTTCAAACTGTCCGTTGTCCGTTTTCCAACCCGATGAAATGAGTCCGTGAGCAGAGGTGTATTCGGCACGAGCATGTGTTAACCCTCCACCTGGTTGCGGTCGGATAAAGATGCGCTTGTAACCCGGATCTCCGGCCTGAACACCTGCAATGGTGGAAAACATCCACTCTCCAACCGATCCAAATGCGTAGTGGTTAAATGAGTTGGTCACATCTTCATGAAACCCAGATTCACGTGAGTATCCGTCCCATCGTTCCCAGATAGTCGTGGCTCCATTTTCGATTTGGTGACCCCATGATGGAAACTGTGTGCTGAGCAGGAGGTCGTATGCCATGTCAAGTTCTCCTTCGTTTGAAAGTGTTGGCAGAAGCAACTGCGTTCCAAGAATACCAGTCGTGAGTGAATTGTTGTGTTCTTCGATAGAACGAACCAGCTGTTGAACAGCCAGAGGTCTCTCCGTTTCAGGCAGGAGATCAAAGGCAAGGGCCATGAGGTAGCCGGTCTGCGTATTGCCCTCGATTTGTACGCTGTCGTTTACAAACTCCTTGTTAAACGCCTTTTTGATATTACTTGAAAGCGACTCATACATACTGGCATCTTCTGGTTTGTTGAGAAGGTGAGCCATTTTCGCCATCAGGTCCGCATCGTGCTTGTAATAGGCTGTGGCCATTACTTTCTTGGGAGTTTCGCTGTCTACGTTTTGCCAATCTCCAAAACTTCCCTGACCGCAGATATAGTTCTCACTGCTTCGGTCGAGATGTTCCATCCACTTGACCATTAGTGGATAAAAACGCTCTAGAATGCGCTGGTCGTCATATGTTTGATACATATACCAGGGGCAGATAATGCTGGCATCTCCCCATCCAGAAGCCACACGTTTATACACCATAGGTGCTGTGCTCGGAAACTGGCCATCTTCTGTTTGAGCATCAGCTACATCTGTCAACCACTTGGTGAAAAACGGAGCGATGTTCATGTTATACGAAGCCGTCTGCATGAAAACTTGCGCATCACCCGTCCAGCCGATTCGTTCGTCTCTCTGCGGGCAATCGGTAGGCACCTCAAAGAAGTTGGACCGTTGGCTCCAGACAATATTGCTGTAGATTTTATTGAGAAGCGGGTTTGAAGATTCAAAAAGCCCTGCTTTTTCCATATTCGTGTGGAGTACCACACCTTTTATGTTATCTGCTGTGAGCTGGCCTGGGTAACCCGTTATTTCAATGAACTGGTACCCGTGGTAAGTGAATGTAGGTTCCCATGTTTCCTTATCAGAACTACCAACTACATAGGTGTCAGTACACCGAGCTGTACGCAGGTTGCGCACATGGAGTGAGCTATCGGCATTGAGCTTTTCGGCAAAACGCATGACAACGGAATCGCCTTTTGTTCCCTGGATATCCAGTTTGGCCCAACCGGCAAAATTCTGCCCCATATCAACGATGTAGACTCCAGGTTCTCGCTCAAAAATATGGGTAGGAGAGCGTTCCTCAGTTTTTTGAACAGTTACTCCCGGATACGATTGCAGCACCGCTGTTTGTGTGTCTGATACCACCACATTTTTCCAATCGCTGTCGTCAAAGTCGCTTGTTTTCCAACCGGGCATTTCCAATCGGGCGTCATACGTTTCGCCAGCCTGCATGTCTGATTCAATAAAGGCTCCGTAAGAAGCTTTCCAGGAGGCATCCGTAAGAACGATGGTTGTAGAGGCGTCATCAAGCTGCATTTCAAGCTGCATTTTAAGGCGAAGCTTATCTCCGTAAAAGCGCTGGCCGCGAATACCAATATTGCCGGCATACCAGCCATCAGCTACAACAACTGCTACTGTGTTTTCTCCTTCTTGCAATAGCGAACTGACGTCATACGTGTTGTAGTAAATGCGCTTGTTATAGTCCGTCCAGCCTGGGGCAAAGTAATCCTCTCCTACACGCTGACCATTGATGAACAGCTCGTAAATACCCAATGCGGTGATATAGGCATTCGCCTGCGATACAGGTGAGTCGATTTGAAACTGTTTTCGAAAGTGTGGCAACGGAAAAGCTTCATATTTTTTCTTGCTCCTCTTTTTCCCTTCCTCAAGTTCCGTGACCAAAGGTGTTCGTCCTTCATCAAAGCCAATCCAATTGGCCTCCCAGTCGGTCGGGTTCAGAAGGCCCATGGTCCAAACACTTGTAGCGCTCCAATCAGATGCCACGTTGTGTTCATCCCACACCATGACTTTCCAGTAGCACGATGTCCGAGATGCCAACTCTTTACCCTGATAGGGTATGTTCACGGTTTTGTCGAGGGTTGTTTTTTGAGTGTCCCACAAGTCGCCTTTGTTCTGATCGATAAGCTCTTGGGTGCTAGCCACCAGAATGCGATAGGCCGTTTGCTTTCTACCTCTTCCCGATGCACTCAGGTGCCAGCTGAGGCGGGGACTTAGCACATCAATTCCATGTGGGCTTTTCAGGTACTCACACGTCAGCTCAACAGGTGTAAGGTCAGAAACAGCTGGTTTACAGCCCATCATGCCGAGCAAAGCCGCCACAAAAACTATAAGTACGAGGTTCTTAGAATTCAATGTGCTGCAATGTTATAAATACCGTTTGCTGTGATGTGATATTTTTTTTCTGTTTTTCGACCTGAGAAAGAAACATCTAAATCGATTTTCCAATTTCCTCTATCGAGCTTCCTTCCCTCAATTTTCCCATCTGTGACGACTTGTATGCCCTTATCCTGACAACGGCAGAGCTGAATATAGATTCCACCATGAGAGGCAATGTCTTCACCCTCCAACACGAAGGACTCGTGGCCCATGGGGAGCTGAAATACAATTTTGCTTTCGGCTTGTGAATGATTTCCCGGATCACCTCCATTGTTTGAGGTGAACTCAAAAACCGTGTAGTCACCCTCTACGATTTGGTAAGACTTATGCAGATGCAGACGTGCCGTATCGTATTCTATCTGCCCATTTTCGGTGTACGTAAACTGCCTCACTTCCTGCCCAAATGATTGCCAGCAGAAAAGAGTCAGGCTTATTAGTATGGTCATTGATCTGAGCATCATGGATCAATGAGTTTTATGGAACTTTTTGCCATAACGGATTCGTCTACGAGCAACTTGTTCCGCGCATTTTTCGCTCCATCGATGTGGTGCATTCGAATGGCCTTACTGTCCTGACCAGATACCTTAACGAACACGTTGGGTTGACCTTTGGCCTGACAGTTTTCGAGGATGGCATTTTGAGTATTGACCAGATCAATCACGGCCGAATCTGAGTCTTTTAACCCTTGTCTTCCATAGAAGTTCTGAATCTGCAGGCTTTCTACCTGCGAAAAAGCCAGAGCGCTTTTCCAGTTCTTCTCAACCTGCTCTTTGTCCCAGTCGATACGAACATTCATTAGATGCAGGTTTTTCACGTTGTTGGCATAAAACGCATGGTCTGCACGCTTATCAGGTTTGCTTTCAGGAGACATAAAGAAGTCTACGTTCATCAACTTGATGTTTTCAATCCTCATACCTTCTGTGCTTTCAATACGGCTTGTTCCCATTCCACGGGCACTTATGTTTTGAAACGTCACATCCTTGATGAGTCCAACTGGTGATTTGGGGCTCTTTTTGGTCAGGTAAATCCAAATAGGGTCTGCATTTCCCCACCAATTGAAATGTCGTCTGGAGCATTCTATTTGAATGTTTGAGAACAATACGTCTTCCACCAGCGCTCCATCTCTGACCACGATGCTCAACCCTCTGTTTGAATCCTTGATCTTGCAGTTGGTAAAAGAGATATGCTTGAAATCGCCATGAGATTCCGTGCCTATTTTAAGGGCCGTAGAAGAGGAAGACAATGTGCAGTTTGAAACCGAAATGTTTTCACACGGATCCTTGTACCAGCTCTTTAGCACAATGGCATCGTCACCGGTGGTTACTTGGCAGTTGGCTATGTCTACGTTCTTACATGAGTTAATATCAATGCCATCGGCATTCACTCCCTTTTCAAGGCTGGAGTAGATTTCAACCCCTTTCACGTGAATATCCTCACATCGAACAAAGTGAAGCGTCCAAAACTGCGACTCGACAAGCGAAACATTTTCCACGCGGATGTTGGAACAGTTCGAAAAAGTCACAAGTCCTACATCAGGTGCCACGCTGTAATAGCGTTTCATTTCTACGCCAGCGTTACGCGCATTCTCGATGTATGTCTCAATGAACTTATCTGTGGCTTTGAGGTCTTCATATGTGTGCTGTGCACGTCCGTGTATTTGTCCCTTTCCGGTTATGGCTATGTTTTGAGCCCCATTGGCGTATATAAGCATAGGCCTTACCGCATCTTCCAGAGGCATTCGATAATCCTGAATGTCTTGACTGGCATAGAGGGTGGCGTCTTTTTCCAAATGCAGGGTTACATTCTTCTTTAAGACGATAGTACCAGTGGTGTAATGACCGGGAGGGAAATAAACGACACCACCTCCTTGAAAATAACAACTGTCAATGGCTTTTTGGATGGCTTGGGTAGATACGACATGGGTGTCGTTTACAGCTCCACATGACATGACGTTCAATCTGTTTGCATCAGATTGGGCTGTAAGCGCAGAAGACATAGCCACAAGGACCATGGTAAGAAAAAGTGGCCGTATGGCTGGTTTCAACTTATTCATGTACTGAATCTGTTAACTGGATTTCGCCCCAGGTCGAGTCCTTATCGCCTTTCCCATGTATAAGCAGGTGGCCTCCGTAATTACCTCCATCGGGGTCGCAGTGCACGATCATCATCCTCCAAACATCGTCTGCCTTCATAACCGCTTCTGAATCATCACCTATCAGAAGTTGCATATCGATACGCGCTTCAAGCACATAATCTGCTTCGCTTCTTTGCCAGGGATTCATTCGAATGCTGTATTCAACCACATTTACAGGAATGGCTTCTTCGATGTAAGACTGAGTTGCAGAGCCGTGGCGCCACCATGCACCATAGTCTGGCCTGAGTGTATCTATCACAAAACAAAACGCGTGATCTCCCTGACCAAAGGTTTCCGCCATGGTATCACTCGGTATTTCCAGAAACCAGGCAATGGCATCTTTATAATACCATCTTTTGGGTTCGTGTTTGGCGTCTACTACATCGTTGGCATTGTCCTTCACTTCAGCTCCCAGATATACATACTGTTGATCCCATGAAATAAAGTATTGCGCTTCTAGGTCAATGGCGGTCGTATCTTCAGATTCCTCAACAGTTAGTCGATTTCTTTTAGGCTCGTACCATTCAGATTGTTGCACTCTTTCCAAATTCCACGTTCCGTCACTATAGGCCTGTTTTTTCCATTCTGAGAGGTTACCATCTATGACGGGTGCCGTCTTAAGCATAGGTATTTGTCTTTTAACCAACGGCTGCGCAGTATTCTGGCAGGAATATCCCAGAAGGAATAACGGCAGGAGCATCAGGTTGATTGAACAAATGTTTGGCAAGATCTGGTTAGTTTGGATTTCTTTGCTGGCCGAATTTAGCCAATGCTACAATTGCATAATTTTAAAATAGTGGGTCATCAGTGGCCTTCTAAACTGACGAATTGGTTTTCTGTGATAAAATTACTCTCATTTCTCATGGTGGTTGTTCTCCTGTTTGCTCAATGCAAAGGTGGTGAACAGCAAGGTAAACGAGTGAGCACAGAAGAGGCTGCGTCTAAAGAAAAAACTTCGGTGAATACCCCCTTGGAAGGAGGAGCGCTGATAGGTACAAGGTTTTCATCGTTAGAGGAGTTGAAGTCGGTCATAACCATTGAGTATGTGCAAGAAGGAGAGAGTGGGTTGTTTGTCAGGCCTTGTGTGCTATTACACCACAAGATCAATGGGAAGGAGGTGCTTTCACATATGGAAAAGGGCATTAGCCAACTGGATTATATTCGAGTGCGCGAGGGAGGTTTTTGGGACAAAGTCGGGCTTGGTCTGAGTTCTTTTTATGCCACCTGCACCATTGAAGATATGCGCAAGGTCTATTATCTGGCGCGGAGAAAACGTCAAATCTTTGGTCAGGGAGATGTGGCTTTTTACGATTTGGCAGAGACGATGATGTGTCATATCCATGAAGATGACCTCGCTTTTGGTCACGTTAGAGATACCACCGAAAAGGGCTATATAAATACATTCAATCATATCACGGCACAGGCATTTATGACCTCGATTTTTTCGGAGCGTCTGGCCGATTTTGTGGCTGATGTGCACGAAAGACAAAAACCCGAGTTGGTTACGGGCGACTTTACTGCCGATCAACTTGCCGATTTGGATGAAGGTCCCGTGGACAATTATGTCGATATGGTCAACAATGAATGGGGGCAGGAACTGGGCAAGAGGTTGCGCAAAAAGCATCAAATAGACCGATACACACAGTGGACACCGCAATTGTTGACAGACTACCTAAACGATATTCAGGACTATTACTCCAGGGCATTATCTATCGATTTTGTCCCATTCAAAGTCACAGATGAACTGGTTATCCGATATGCTGACAAGATAAATGCGGTCATGGATGGCGATGTGCTTCCTAAGTGATAGCGTTCTGCTAACGTATTTACGCGGGCATATTTGGATTAAGGGTACCTTTGCACCATGCGGAAATCGCCTCGAATTTTGGTCTTGCTCTATGTGCTGATCGGATATGTTATCCTGCAGTTCGGATGGTGGGCGTATCTCATTTTTGACTTGAATTCTGAGCTCATTCTACAGGCCGATTCTTTTGACCACATTTCCAATCCCGAGCAGTTGATTCGAAGCAAGTTTCTAATGATCATGGGCGAGGGTTCGGTGTTTCTTGGATTGTTGTTATTAGGAGGCTGGTACATCAGAAAATACATCCTCAAGGAAAATCGGTTGCTGAAGCAAGAAAAGACTTTTCTGCTAGCTACTACACATGAGTTTAACTCACCCATTGCATCTATTAAGCTCAACCTGCAGACGCTTAAGAAAAGAGAAGTAACTCCTGAAATAAAGAGTAAGATGCTCGATGGGGCGTTGGAAGCAAATCAACGCATAGAGAATCTGGTAGCCAATATTTTAATGGCTTCGAAGCTTGACTCAGGCAAGGTGCGCCAGCTAAAAGAAGAGATTGATGTGACGCACTTTATGCGTGAGATGGAGAAGCAGTTTCAGTTTGAATCGCCTCAGGCACCACGTGTCATATTTGAGGCGAATAGTTCGTCAAAACTCATGGCCGACAGAAAGTTTCTGGATCTCATCCTCAGTAATTTGATTGGAAACGCCCTGAAATATGGCAATCAAAAGGATGTGTTTGTGTCTGTGAAAGAGGAAAACAAGGAGTTGATTTTTTCTGTCAAAGACCAGGGTAGCGGTATTTCAGCAGACGAACAGCGTCATATTTTTAGGAAGTTTTATCGAATAGAAAACGAGGAGACCAGATCTCAAAAAGGAACCGGTCTCGGCCTGTATCTTGTTTGGAGCTTGTGCTCGATTATTGGAGCACGTATAGATCTTTCGAGCTCTCAGACAGGAACAGTATTCAGCGTGATTTTTACAGAGTATTATGAATAAGAAAGCAGCATTAATCATACTTGATGGTTGGGGAATAGGTGATGGTTCCAAGTCTGACGCCATTGCCAATGCACACACACCGGTATTTGATGGGCTTATGTCGAGCTATCCGAATGCAAGGCTTAAAACATATGGTGAGAACGTAGGCTTGCCTGCTGGTCAAATGGGAAACTCCGAAGTTGGCCATTTGAATATTGGAGCAGGTAGAATTGTGTATCAGGATTTACTCAAGATCAACCGAGCAGTAGAGGCGGATGAGTTTCGTGGGAAGAAGGTACTGAAGACGGCTATCGAATACGCTAAGCAGAATGGGGCAAACATCCATTTGATGGGATTGTTGAGCATGGGTGGGGTTCACTCATCTCAAGAGCATTTACATGGCTTGATTGATATGCTTGAAGACGAGTGTGACTCTCATGTGTTTATTCATGCATTTACCGATGGTAGAGATACTCCACCCAAGGATGCCAAGTCATGCGTTAAGCGCTTAAATGCTCACTTGGAAGGAAAGAGGACTCGTTTGGTGTCGATGATCGGGCGCTATTACGCCATGGATAGGGATAACCGCTGGGAGCGAATAAAGCTCGCTTATGATTTGCTCTTATCTGGAGTGGGAAAAGAAGTGGATGACTTTGAGAGCCACTGTCAGGAGTCTTATGACGCTGGCATCACCGATGAATTTTTCGAGTCTGCTGTTATTCGAGGTGCAGAGGGCCGCATTGCTGCAAATGATGTGGTCATTTGTTTCAATTTCAGAACAGATCGATGTCGACAGATCACCAAGGCGTTAACCCAGATAGAGTTGGCTGATTTTGGCATGAAGACAGTGCCGTTGCACTATATCACCATGACCCGGTATGACCAGACTTTTAAGGGCGTACACGTGGTATTTGAAAAAGACAACTTGCAAAATACGCTGGGCGAGGTAGTGTCAAAAGCCGGTAGAACACAGTTGAGAATTGCAGAAACCGAAAAGTATCCGCATGTGACATTTTTCTTTTCGGGTGGACGGGAAGATGTGTTTGATGCAGAAGACCGAATTGTGGTGGCATCTCCTAAAGTAGCTACCTATGATTTACAGCCTGAAATGAGTGCCGATGAAGTGACAAACCAGGTGGTGAATGCGATCGAGAATCGTTCCCCGGATTTTGTCTGTCTCAACTATGCCAATCCAGACATGGTTGGGCACACGGGTGTGTATGATGCCATTATTAAGGCCGTAGAAACGGCAGACGCATGCCTTGGGCGTGTGATTGAGGCTGGAAAGAAGCAAGGTTACTCGTTTATAGTAATAGCTGATCATGGGAATGCTGATATAGCTTTCGAAGAAAATGGAACACCTCATACAGCCCACACAACGAATCCGGTACCGTGTATTTTGATCTCAGATGGGCGTGACCATGTATCAGACGGCATATTGGCTGATGTAGCACCAACCATTCTCGAGCTTATGGAGCTGGACCAACCTTCAGAGATGTCAGGAAAGTCGCTTATCTAAGCTTACTTCACAATAGAGCAAAAAAAAGCCCGAACCATTTGGTTCGGGCTTTTCTATACCTGAAGAGATTATTACTCGATAATCATTCTTTCAATAGAAGTACCAGACTCGCCAGTAACTTTAATCATATATACACCAGAAGACAATCCAGAAAGATCAACTCTGTTTGTTGTTCCATCGTTTACAGTGAATGCATCCTGTGCAACGATTGTTCCCTTGATAGAGTGAATTTCCATAGTCACGCTCTCAGCTTTTTGGCTAGAGAATGCAATAGTGAAGATTCCGTTGTTAGGGTTAGGAAGAACATTGAAAGAGAAGTTATCTGAATTCAAGTTACCTACAGAAAGGTTACAAGCGATAGATGCGTTATCTACAGTGAAAGTATGTGTAGCATCACAGAAGTTCTCATCAACTACAGTAGCTGTGTAATCTCCTTCTGCATCTACAGTGATATCTTCTGTAGTAGCACCGTTGTTCCAAGTCCAAGTGTAATCACCAGCACCACCTGTTGCAAATGCATCGATAGTAGCAGTCCAGTCAGCTGGGTTACAGCTAATAGTTCCGTCAATAGTGATGTTTGTGTTAGCACAAATGTCTTGAGACCAAGTTTCGATGTGGATGATTGGCACTGCATCAGCCCAACCGTCAATAGTTCCATCGCTGTCAGAATCAACAAATGCATTCAAAGGAGTAGTTTCCAATACACTTGTAGCTGTTCTGATTGTACCAGACTGATATGTGTAACCAGCAACGTACTCACCAGCAGCAATAGCAACTGGCTCTGGGAAAGCAGCTCTAATCAAGTTAGTAGAACTTCCGTCAGAGAAATCAGCAGTTGACATTTCGATAAACTCAGCAGCAACTGGGTTTGTGAAATCAACTTCACCGTCACCACCCAACGTACCGTTGATTACTGGCCAGATACCAGCTAATACAACAGATCCGTCATCACTAGCGAAAGTAGAAGAAGACCAGATAGCAAACTCAACAGCTGAAACAGTATCGTTTGTGAAGAAATCGAATCGAGAGTACATAGAGTGCGTACCGCTGCTCCAAGAAATACCACCGTCAACAACACCTTCGTCCCAAGCGTAAGTACGCTCAGTTACGTTGAACTCTTTTGTCTCCATGTTGTCAGAAGGGAAATCATCTACTGAATCACCTTCAACAGAGAAATCAACTACATAGTTTCCAACGTCAGTAGCTGTGTAAGTAGTAGTTACATCTACATAATCAACACCTGCAAAAGTTGTGTAAGTGTTAGCGTTAGATGTTCCACTGAAAGAACCATCACCAGAAACGTCTGCTGAAAGAACTACGTTTGACATAGTAGCATCAGAAGAGTTCAAAATCTCAGCACCAAAAGTTAGAGGAGCTGCACCAGATTGCTTAGAAGTAATTTGGTTGTAGTAGTTGATGTAGTAGAAAGTCTCAACCATAGAAGTATCTGTTCCACGGAAGAAAGTCTCAGTGATTCCAACGTCAAAGTCAGCAGCACCAGAAACAGTAACATCATCAATCATCCAGTAGTAGTAACCAGAAGGGCTTGTGTTACCTTGAGAAAGGAACAAGAAACGAACCTGAGCTGTAGAAGAGTTAGCAGCCATAGAAGAGATATCAACTTTGATATACTCATCAACTGGACCAGCTGTGTTCACATCGTGGAACTCAGATGCATCATATACAGTGTCAGCAGTAGTAAAACCGTCATTAGAAACGATTACATAACCGTGAGCATCATACTGACGGAAGTAAGAGTAAAATGTCAAAACAACTCCGTTTTCTCCAGTACAGTCAAATGTTGGAGAAGTCATAGCTCCAGCGTGTGGGTCTGGCATACTACCACCACCGAAGTTACCAGCAGTACCTCCGTTATCGTAGTAGTCAGAATCGAAAATCATGAAACCGTCAGAAGCAGTAGCTGATTCGATTGGTCCGCTTGTACCAGCGTAAGCACCTTGAGAACCAGTGTTCAAATCTGGAGTAGTGCTTGTACCTCTATATTCCCAAACAGCAGCTCCTGAATTCAATGATGAATTCGTCCAGCTACCTACACCAGCAGAGAAAGTCTCTTCGAAAAGGGTTGGGCCCAATTCGTCTTTAAGCTGATCATGAGTAATTCCTTCATAGTGTGTAGCTTCTCCAGCTACCGTCAATTGCTTATCAGTTTCCTGATACTTCACCTTCTGGTGGAAATTGCTCTGAGCAAGCATAGTGCCCGCTGTAAGCAAAGAACAAACGAGTAAAAATTTATTCTTCATAGTGTATAATTTGATTACGTGTTTAGTGTTTATGTGACTGCCAAATAAGACAGCCGTTTATACATAAGGACTCCAAATTTAATACACAAGTTTGTCTTTGCTAACGATTGACTAATAATCTTTTAGCAATAAAGTGAGATTCTGTGCGTATTTGGAGGAGATAAACGCCTGTAGAAACCCCGTTCAAAGGCAGCGAATACAGCTCTTTGCCATCAACAGGCTGGGTTTTGATAAGCCTTCCCTGAGAATCTCGAAGTTCAATGTTAATTATTGGTTCTGAAGACTTTAATTGGATATTCTGGTGTGTTTGACCCGGATTTGGGTAGACCTGAACAATTTCAGGCGTTGCTGGGAAAGCTATGCCCTCGGGGCCGTTGAGTAGAGTGTAGTCAAATTGTGTTGTACATCCGAGCTGATCTGTAGCAATAAGCGTGTAATCTCCTGGAGGTACATTGATCAGGTTTGGCCCTTCAATGCTATCATTCCAAATAGAAGTGTGCGGTTCTACCCCGCCCAAGACGGTAGCAAAGACTTTTCCTTCATCCAAAATGCTTCCACCGGTGTCGTATTCTACCGAGTCCAGTTTGATGAAGAATAATGGTCCATCAGAAATGGAGGACTCCATAATTTGCTTACAGCCATCGTTATCAGTCACTGTTACCGTATAATTCCCTGCGATGAGCGAAGAGATCTTAGTGGATGAACCACCAGTTGACCATTGAAGCGAATAAGCTGGCGAGCCACCTGTAACGATGATTTCCAGAGCCCCATTCTCACCTTCATGACAGTAATTACCGGTTTCGATCAAATCTACCACGAGTGGTGTAGAAACATCGTGTATTTCATATGAAGCGAAGGCCGTGCATCCAAGTGAGTCATTCACGGACACGAGATATTCATTCGGGTCGAGGTCAGAAATGGATGTAGAAGTGTCACCGCTGTTCCACAGCACCTCAGCACCGTGATTTGAAGTAACTTGTATCTCAATAGCACCATCATTCGCACCAAAACAAGAAACGTTTGAAAGACTATTGAGACCAATAGTAGGAGCGTTTGAGTCTGGAACAAAAGCTCTCGATGTTGTTTGGCACCCAATAGAATCTATAAGAGTCAATGGATAAATGCCCGATGGGAGGCTGTCCAGCGTATCGCCTGATGCCCCAGTGCCCCATGTTTGAGTAAATGGTCCTGTACCGAAAGGAGTAAACGTGACAAGCCCATTTGAATCGCCACATCCAGAAGGGATGACCAGAAATGCAATGCCGATGTCATCAGTCCCATCTACATAAATGGAAGTGTCCATTTCACAACCCAACACATCCACAATATTTATCTGGTATGAGCCTTTTTCAAGCGATGAATTAATCTCAAACCCGATGTTCCCATTCCAGTCTATGGTATAAGGCGATTCTCCACCTGACACCTGCAAGTCTATGCTACCCGTATTCTTGCCACAACTGTCCAGAATTATGAGAGGGTTAATGGCAATAGAATCTGCTTGCTTCACACTGAAGTTTCGTGTGTAAATACAGCCATCATCATCTTCGACCTCTACCGAATAAGGTCCGGGTGAAAGATTGGTAATGCTCGATACGCTGCCTGCACTATTACTCCATGTATAGGTGAGAGGTGCTTTCGCATCGAACATTTCAATGCTCACAGATCCATCGTTTTGATTGGGACAGCTCTCATCCTCCACCTGAAACTGCATGTGACCCTTGCAGTTGGTGTCTATCGGAGTCATAACCACATCCAATTGAGGGAAATAGGCGAAGTTATTCCATCCCTGACCAACTTTATAGCTCAAGGCATTTCCATTCTCAGATGTAAAATTCGAATTCGATTTTAGAATGAGTCTACCCGATTCCAACTCAATGACAAAAAGGTACTTACCCTTGGAGAGCTGATGCCTGATGGGCAGTTTTACTACCGTGCCAATATCAGCTGCATTCACCTGGAAAGGCGAGGAACTGTAGATAGAAGAGGTAAGTGTATCGTAATGGAAGATTTTGACTCTAAAACGGGCCCCGTCTTCAGTAGCAGAGTGTATTCCAAGGTTTACTGAAGAGATAGAGTCTGGTTGATACAAGTGATACACAGCTCCAACCCGGTCACCATCAGATTGAACCCAGATTCCGGTGCCGTCTGTTGAATTGGGGAGTCTTTGATACACAGAATCGCCAACAGTAAAGTTGTAGTCTCCCGTGTTATCCGATGTTTCCTGATCTACTGAATCGGTAATTAGAACAGCGTTAATCGCATAATCTCCGGGAAGGTAAGGGGAGAAGCGATTTCTTCTTGAAAAGGACAAGTCACCCTCTGAAAACTCAGTAAAATGCCAGTCGTTGGTACTGTCAACCCAGTTAATCGGACCAGAAATGTTCACCCGAAGGCGGCCGTTTTTAATTCCGTCATCGTCATTGGTAACCAGTCCTCCAAAATGCATGCTTGCATTCCTGGCCTGGCTTAGAGGAATAAGCGTGTAGTCCTGATCAGAACCGGGGTCGTCTCCGGAGAAGCTATAAAACTCGTCAAGCGAGTATCTACTCGTGGGTTCGTTGATGATGTAGATATCGTCAATAGCCAGCCCTGAAGCATAGTTTCCCTGATCGTCATAAAAAAACCGAAACTGAAAGCCTGAATCGTAAAACTCCCTAGGCACAATGGCCTCGTGCGTAGTCCAGTTTGCTCTGGGTTCGATATCGAGAATGGTTGTCCAGGGCATGCTTTCAGAGCGTACCTGCAGGAATGCGTGTTGACCCGAGTTTCCATTCTGAAACGCATCGAAAATGATTTTCAAATAGGTCTGATACGTGGCATCAATGACCTTCGAAGTAAGCCTGTCCTGGCTTTTGTCACAGTTGCAGGCATCATCGTTGGTAAGCGCAAACGTTCCGTGAAATGGAACGGGCCAAAAACCATTTTCATTGGCTTGACCTGGGGCGGTACCACCCGTGCCAACGTAGAAATCCACATCGCTTAAACCATCCGTGGTCCACTCAGCTGGCAGGTTGGGAAGTGTGACGTTGTCAAACCCCTCATGAAATATGACTCCTTCAAGATTGGTGAGAGACCGGTGAGCGCTGCTGTGCGTCTGAGGACCAAAGGTTTTTTGTCCCCACAGACCAACACAAACAAGACTCAGAATCGAAGTAAAAAGATATTTCATAGATGCCGTAAGGTCAAAGTAACGTATAATTTGCCCCTAACGTATGTCTGTTTACACTTCGGCTAAGCTTTCCTCATACATCTCCATAGGAGGACAAGCACAAATCAAATTACGATCACCGTAGGCGTCTTCAATTCGCGAAACCGGCACCCAGTACTTATTGGCTTTGACCCAGCTCAGCGGAAATGCTGCTTTGGTTCGGTTGTAGCTAGCTGTCCATTCGTCTGTCATAAGCGTTTCAGCTGTGTGCGGAGCATTGTGAACCACGCTTTCTTCCAGTGTAACCTGGCCGTTTTCTATTTCAGCAATTTCTGCTCGAATAGCAATAAGTGCTTCGGCAAATCGATCGAGTTCGGCCTGAGACTCACTTTCTGTAGGCTCAACCATAAGCGTTCCGGCTACTGGAAATGAAACAGTTGGTGCGTGAAATCCATAATCGATTAATCGCTTGGCGATATCGGTTACCTCAATACCAACAGATCGTTTAAACGGTCGGCAGTCAAGAATCATTTCGTGTGCCACGCGTCCACTTGAAGCGATATACAACACAGGGAAATGTGCCTTGAGCTTATCCTTCAGGTAGTTGGCATTTAGAATGGCAAATTTTGTTGAGTCGGTCAAACCGTCTTTACCAAGCATTTGCACATAAGCATGTGATATGAGCAGAATCAAAGCACTGCCATAAGGCGCACTTGAAACTGAACTAATGGCTTTTTCACCTCCGGTTGGGTGGAAAGAGTGTCCTGGTAAGAAAGGAGTCAGGTGTGCTGCCACACCAATTGGTCCTACTCCAGGGCCACCACCTCCGTGTGGAATAGCAAATGTTTTGTGCAAATTCAGGTGGCACACGTCCGCACCAATAGTCGCGGGATTGGTCAGTCCTACCTGTGCATTCATGTTGGCACCATCCATATATACCTGACCGCCATTTTCATGAATGATCTGTGTGATTTCCATGATGGCCTCTTCAAACACACCGTGTGTCGAAGGATAGGTAACCATAAGTGCACCTAGTGTATCGGCATATTGCTCGGCTTTATCTCTCAGGTCTGCCACATCAATGTTTCCATCTTCATCGCACTTGACTACCACTACCTTCATACCGGCCACTACAGCACTGGCAGGGTTTGTTCCATGCGCAGAAGAAGGGATCAATACAATGTTTCTTTCAGGATTTCCATTAGACTCGTGATATGCTTTAATCACCATAAGTCCGGCATACTCGCCTTGCGCTCCTGAGTTTGGCTGGAAGCTTACGGCATCAAACCCTGTGATAGTACACAACGCATCATGCAGCTCTCCAATAATTTGGTTGTACCCTTCGGCCTGATTTGTTGGTACAAATGGGTGCAGATTGGCGTATTGAGGATTCGAAATCGAATACAGTTCGGTGGCAGCATTCAATTTCATTGTACAACTTCCAAGCGAAATCATGCTGCGCGTTAGTGATATGTCTTTGTTCTCAAGTGACTTGATATATCTCATCATTTCAGACTCACTGTGATATGAGTTGAACGTTGGGTGAGTGAGATATTCTGAGGTTCGCACCAAGTCTGCCGGAATGGCCACGTCATTGCCTGAAATTTCAACTGAAACCCCGAAAATGGAGAGCATTTTTGATATGTCTGAAGACGATGTGGTCTCATCGATAGAAACGGTTACACAACCTTCGTTTCCATACCAGAGGTTAAGGCCTTCTTGTTCTGCTTTAGCTTTTACGGCAGTTACATCATCCACTTCAAAGCAAACCGTATCGTAAAATGAATTGTGCTTCACGGTATACCCGGCACCTCTAAGAGCACCTGCTACACCTGCAGCTTTTTCTGCAATGGACGTGGCAATAGCTTTCAATCTTCGTGGACCGTGAAAGACTGCATACATAGAAGCCATGATGGCTAGAAGTGCCTGAGCAGTACAAATGTTACTTGTGGCTTTGTCTCGTCTAATGTGTTGCTCGCGCGTTTGAAGTGCCATACGTAAAGCTGGTCTTCCGCTTCGGTCTCTCGAAACACCGATGATTCTTCCTGGTATGTGTCGCTTGTAGTCTTCTCGGGTAGCAAAGAAACCAGCATGTGGTCCTCCATAACCCATTGGTACGCCAAATCGTTGTGTATTTCCGACCACTACGTCAGCACCCCAATCTCCGGGAGCCTCTAACAGACAAAGTGCCATTAGGTCTGAGGCCACCACCGTCTTCAATTCGTTTTCCTGCGCCACTTTCATCAGTTCAGCGTAGTTGCGCACAGCTCCTTCCTTGTCTGGATACTGAAGCATCATACCGAAATAACCATCTGTAAGGTCGGCTGTTTGAATGTCGCCAATAACCAGTTTTACACCTACAGCTTCAGCTCGAGGTCTAATGACGTCTATCGATTGGGTGTAGCACTTATCGTCAATGAAGAACTTATCGATCCCGGCTTTTGCCTGGCTTCTTGGTCTGCTTGAGTAAAGCATAACCACTGCCTCAGCTGCAGCAGTTCCTTCATCTAAAAGGCTCGCATTGGCTATAGGCAGCCCTGTTAAATCAGACACAACAGTCTGGAAGTTAAGTAAGCCTTCTAGTCTGCCCTGAGAAATTTCAGCCTGGTAGGGTGTATAAGCGGTGTACCAACCTGGGTTTTCAAGAATGTTTCTCTTTACAACAGAAGGTGTAATGGTACCGTAGTAGCCTTGCCCAAGAAAATTCGTAAACAGTTTATTCTTCTCACCTATTTCCTCCGTTCTGGCCAAATAGTCGTGCTCCGTCATTCCTTCTGGGAGGTCGAGTGTATTGGTTAATCGAATCGAAGCGGGAACGGTCTGGTTGATCAAGTCATCAACAGATTCTGCACCTATTGTGTCCAACATCGATTGAATCTCCTGATTGCGCGGACCGATGTGTCTTAGTTGAAACGAGTATGGATTATTCATGGCTACTAAAAATAAGGGGGCAAATATACTCTCCGCGAACGATAATTGATCGTTTCGATTTGTGCATTACATGTGTAGTTATTCCCTTGCTCGTCAGAAAAAAACCGATGTTTGCACCATGCCACGTTTGTTCTCATTAATTGTTTTGGTTGTTTCCCTGAACCAGTTGTCGTTTGCACAGGATTCTCAGAGTACTATTCTCATGATGACAGGGAAGATAATTGAAGGAAAAATAGTCTCCAGAGACAGCTTCTATGTGTATTACGACTATGAAAAAGCAAGCGGAAAGGTCAAGCAAAACCGACTGGATCTGGAACGCGTGTTTTCCATCACTACTGGCGAAGAAGAGGATGTGGTTTACTACATGGACGCTGATATTGGCAACTACTTTACCATTGATGAAATGAGATATTACATCAAGGGAGAACAGGATGCTTCGGAATATTATAAGGCCAACTGGACCATATGGGCCGGGCTCCCTATTACTGCGGGACTATCTTATGTAACAGCCTCAACCATCATCGTATTTGCTGTTCCTTTTGCATACCTCGTTGCGGCTGGCTTGCCTAAGTATAAGATCAAAAGAGAGGCAACTTCATCATCTGAGCTTATTTCAGAACCCGCTTATGTGTTGGGCTATGAGAGAACAGCAAGGCAGAAACGCGTGTTTAAGGCCCTGGCCACCGGACTGGTGGGAACCGTAGTAGGTATTGCTGCCAGAAGCGTAGTTTCTCCGTAAAGAAACCCTGTGATCAAAGCAGTTGTTTACTCAAATGTATTTGTGGCGTTGGTGCTTGCTTTGCTGACGAGCTCCACGTATTTCAACTCCTTGAATCTTACATTTTCCTGGGTTTGTGTGGCCTTCATATTTCTGGGGTCGTTTATTCTATACACCTTTCACAGGCTTTATAAGATTGATTTTATCGCGGCCGAGGATTTGGCTGAAAGACACAAGTGGGTTGTAAGCCAATCGAATCGAATGAAACTTGCCATGGTTGGTTGTGTGGCCCTTGTCATGATACTACTACCCAGTTTCGATCAGGAAACAATTGTGTGGATTGTTCCAGCCGCCATTGTGTCGATTGGGTATACCATTCCTGTGCTGCCTTCTAAAACAGGCTGGGTTCGATTCAGAGATTTGCCATTGACGAAGCCCATCATTATTGCGCTGGTTGTTTCTTACCTCACGCTCGCTTTCCCGACCATTCATCAGATAGGCATTGAGGGTATTTTGGATGCAGGTTTCTTTTTTCTGTTCTCAGAGCGCATGTTGTTTCTCCTTGCAATGACCATCCCTTTTGACATGAGAGATATGGTGTCTGATAAAGGTGTAGGATTGGAAACACTAGCCACTCAATATGGTTTGAGCATGTCAAAGAAGCTTAGTGCTGTGTGTCTTATTCTGTGGTTTATAACCACGGTTTTTCTTCAGTATCAGTCAGGATGGGTCGTTTTATTGCTGATTACAGCCCAGTTCGCAGTGGGTTTCTTGTCCATCTGGTCAATTCAGAACAACTGGAAAGAGCTTAAGTATACGCTTGTTTTTGAAGGGCAACTAATCGGTTATGCGCTGGTGGTCATCCTTTCGGATTTGCTCCAAAGAATGGCTTGAATCCACCCTTTGTGCAAAAGGGACTTTTTGGTTACGTCAAACCCAGATTGGGTGAAAACGGTGTGGAAGTCTGGTAGCTTTTTAGCTTCGATGCCAGCGGTAATTCTGAAGAACAGGTATAACAGGTCTATGAACCTGGGTTTCCAGACGGATGGTTGATAGCCCTGATCCGGATCCAGATTGAAGTCGAAGAACACAATTTGGCCACTATTGTTTAATTGCTTTTTAAGGTCATGGAGCATACCGGTTAAGGTTGGCTCCATATAACAGTCGAGTATAAACGGGAGTACAATGCAATCAAACGAGCCGGTAGCATCTGATGAATGGCGTACAAAATCGACACGTTTTTTTTCAGCAGGAAGCAGTCGTGCCTTTGCGCGTTCCAACATTTTTTGAGAATACTCCGCATAAACCAGATGAGATTCATCGGTTTTCTCGAGAAACATTTTGAGGATTTTCCCTGTTCCACCACCCACAATTAACACGCGCTTGGAATGCGGTGTTTCACGGATAAACTGCGTTTGAAACCGATCGATGGATCGGCCAAAAAAAAGCCAAAGAACCCAATCATAAATAGGAGCAACCAGGTCAAACCCGCGTCCTATCCGTTTGGGATCAAATGCCATAGGCAATGGCCAGAGCTGACTTAAATGCGTCAGCGGCAGTTTGAAGATCCTCAGCTGTATGAGCTGCGGAAACGAACCCAACTTCATAACCGGAAGGACCTATGTACACGCCTCGAGCAATGAGTTCGTCAAAAAAGTGCTTAAACCGATCAGCACTGTTTGGATCGATATCATCTGCATTTTGAACACGGTTCTTGTTGGAGAACGATGCCCAGAAAACCGATCCCACATGAAACATGTGAAATGGAAGTTTGTTTTCGTCTGCAAACGATTGAATGTTGTTCACAAACTCGGCTGTTTTCGATTCCATTTGCTCGTAAAAACCATCTTGCAGGCAAGCGGTGAGTTGAGCTATTCCTGCCGCCATAGCAACTGGATTTCCACTTAATGTTCCTGCTTGATAAACGGGTCCTTCTGGAGAAATATGACTCATGATTTCCTTCTTAGCCGCATAAGCACCAACGGGAAACCCTCCACCGATGATTTTTCCAAAAGCCATGATATCGGGCTCAATGTCATAAAGGCCAGCGGCTCCTTCAAATCCAACTCTGAAGCCAGATATGACTTCATCAAAAAAGAGGAGAATGCCGTTGTCACTACAGACTTTTCTAAGGTAGGTTAAGAACTCTTTATCCTGCAGCAGAAGTCCGTTGTTGGCAGGAATGGGTTCAATGATGATACACGCAATGTCGTTGCCGTAACTGGAAATGGCCTCATCAATAGCAATGGTGTCGTTTAGTGGGAGCACAATGGTTTCGTTGGCAAACCCTTCAGGTATACCGGCTGAAGTACTTGTACCCAGTGTGGCCAGACCACTTCCCGCTTTCACAAGAAGACTATCTACATGACCGTGGTAGCATCCTTCAAATTTGATCACCTTATTGCGCCCGGTATAACCCCGTGCCATGCGAATGGCACTCATGGTGGCTTCGGTACCCGAGCTTACGAATCGGATTTTTTCTACAAAACGGTGATTATCTACAATCAATCTGGCCAACTCTGTTTCCAGCACTGTGGGTGTCCCAAACGAGGTTCCAAGTGCCATCACATCACTCACCTTCTTCAGGACATCGTCATTAGCATGCCCGAGAATAAGCGGCCCCCAGGAGCAGCAAAAATCGATGAACTCATTTCCATCTTCGTCCCACACATGGCTTCCCTTGCCACGATGAAGGTATATGGGGCTTCCGTTAACGGAGTTAAACGCTCTAACGGGTGAGTTGACGCCTCCTGGTAAGTATTGCTTAGCTTCTTCGAAAAGGGAGTTGGATCGATCTCTATTGATCATGAATGTGCAGTTATAAAATCAGCCGCAAATATAGGCGTGGCAAAGCCACTTTTATCATGGTTTCACCGCTTAAACTCGATCCGGTTTAGCCGATGTGCTTTCTTCTCTGTTGAGTAGAACATGATTTCGTTGGCACCAGTTACTGTCATGAGTTTTGGTCGTAACAAATAATCCATCTCTGACGCACTTCGAAGAGCCTCGCGTTCCACCTCACCACTTTTACCTACGGTGACCAGAAGTGGGATAGTATGCTTGGTACGCATGGCGCACGTCAACGCTTCACCACCGTTGTAATACAGATTGCGCGGATTGTCATTGAATATGAAGTGAATCTTGTCCTTCATGACCTTTAACGCATATGAAGAGTACATGCCGTTGTCATCTGTAGTAACCTGATTCTTGGGGATTTTTTGTTGCCACTCTGTCTTGCCCGTGGGACTCATATTGATTACGATAATGTCTTCATAGTGATAGTATCGCGTGGTGTGAGTAGTAGATCCGCCATTGGCATTGGGTATGGAGTGTGTAACAACCCTGATTTTGAATTGTTCTCCAATGAGTATGGCGCCTCCGTCATTTCGCTGAATAATATCTCGCAGGTCATAGTTGTAGAGCTCATAAGATGCTCCACGATCAAGGTTCCTGTTCATTCGCTTCTCGGCCCTGGCTGAGAGGCCCATGGCCATGAAGTTGAGGTCGAAATCCTGATAATTAAGTTGAGAAGTCGTCTCAGACTTAGGGTCGATCGCCAGATAATAGCTGCCCTTAATACTTCCCGTTCCACGATCAGAATAGAAACCTGCGCAAACGATATTACCATCGTTTCGGACCGATATCTGTGCGTCTGTCACAAACTTGTCTTCGATCTCTATAGGATGCACAGTTGGAGTTGCCTTGTCTTTTTCAAATACAATGATGACCATGTCAAACTCTGGCTCACCCACCGAAAACAGAGACCTTCGTTGCTTGTAGTGTTTCGCAACGATGTAGACCTTGCCATCGTTGCCCAGTTGCAGCCTTACGGTACTGAACATATCATCTTCATAAGGAAGCTCATAGAACCCTTCCCAAAGTAGCTTTAAGCCCTCGTGAAAGACACGGATGTTGATCTTCTTACTGGTATTTACCTCATTGGGTGGAAAGGAATAGACCAGCAGCTTTGATTCATCTTTGGAAATGGCATGTTCAAATGCTCCATGCTGAACAGTAAGAAAGTTTTCCTTGATAGGAATGGAGGCTAGCGAAGTTGGAAACCCATCGTTTTGAAGCGTCTCTTTGTCAACCTTGCACGCGTAAAAATTTTCAGCGCTTTGGGCGTAATCTGTACGCGTGCACAGGGCATACAGGCTGCCATCAAAAGGCACCAGATGCCGCAGAGTTAACCGTCTGTCGAGTACACTATATGTTTGATCAACTGCTTTGGAAAAGCTTAGGTCCGGTCCGAATTTTTGTAAAATGCTGCCACGGCCCGAAATGCCTCCTTCATAAGCGTAGTGATAAACCCCTGTGTTATCTGAGAGAATGATTTGCTTGGGTGAGGTCTTCTTGCCCGCCTTAAATGGAGGGCCTTGTAAGATGGTTACTTTGGAACTACCGCTTTGTCCCAGGCACGACCAACTGGTGAGTGCGAAAGTCAAGAATATTAGAATTCCAGACTTCATGCGGTTTAGTTGCTAAACCCGTTTGTCGCACAGTCCTTCCCTTCATAAATAGCTCCCTGAAGCGTGTCTATCATATCACCTGTGACGCACTCACAAATCTTAGCCGTCTCAGATTCATAGAGTTTCTCACCTGCAGACCCAATACGCATTAAGCATACGGTGCCTTTAAGCTCAATATCATCTCCATGATCTGTACGAATGGTCATGTCATATTTATACAGGCCATCTTTTTCATCACCACCATCCCAAAAAGCTTCGATGTGCTCTGAAGACTGAAAGACAGTTCTCAGACCGCGCTTAATGACCATATTTCGAACGGTGTAGTTCCGTCCTTTCAACCTGAAAATATCGTTTATGCCATCGTCATTCGGTGTGAATGCCTGTGGAATGAATAGCCTGAAGCTATCAGAAGCAGAATAGTTTTGAGTAATGATCTCGTATTCGTTCTGGCAGCACCTTCGGTTAATATCTAACTTACTGCTGCATGAATGAATACAGAGCATTGAGCAAAGCGCGACTCCCCAACCGAAGCTTTTCAAAAATCCTGTCATGTTGTGTTCAATCAAGCTCCAAATATAACGATGAGCCCTTGAGTTAAGTGTAAAATAAATAAGCTGATAGTCAGACCGTTATGAATAATACCTAAAAAACTTAGGTATTTAAATGTATATACATAAGAATCCTATGTATATTTGCCTTATGTATTCAAACGAACTCATTAAAGGAACATTAAAAACCATCGTACTCAGTCTTTTATCTGACCACGATAGGATGTATGGATATGAAATTACGCAGCACGTGAAAGAGCAAACGGAGGGCAAAATTCAGCTGACTGAAGGGGCATTGTATCCGACACTGCATAAGCTGGAGGCAGACGGTCTTCTGACCACAGAGAAAGTCAACATTGGGAAGCGTGTGCGCAAGTATTATAAGCTCACCAAAACAGGCGCAACGAAGGCCAGATCCAAGAAACAAGAGTTTATTGACTTTTCTGAAACCATGAACAGACTCATCAATCACTTCTCTCCTAAACTGAGCTACTATGGTTGAATTGACAGAACAACAGATTGATCTAATTAGCGCGTACATCAAGCAGAATGGGATTGCGCAAGATGAATTACACGAAGACTTACTGGATCATGTATGTACTTCGATAGAAAGACTTATGACCGAAGGCGAATCTTTTGAAGCAGCCTTTGATCAAACCCTCAAACTATTTGGACCTGGAGGGCTTAAACAGGTTCAGCAACAAACATTTGAATTATTAACCGAAATGAATACAACTATGAAAAAAGTAACGTTTTCTTTCGGACTGACATCTACAATTCTTCTCTTGGCGGGGACGATTTTTAAACTACTTCACCTTCCTGGTGCGGGAATCATGGTCACACTCGGGGCAGGGCTCATGAGCTTGATCTACCTCCCGTTAATCCTAGTTCACAAGCTGAAAGAATCACCAGCAAATGAACGGCTCATGCATATTTCCGGATTTCTCGGATTGTGTCTGACTGTGATTGGTTCGCTTTTCAAGATCATGCACTGGCCGGGAGCCCGAGTTATTCTTATAAGCGGTTTGTTTGTGCTAGGCTTGGTTTACATTCCAATCTTCTTTTACAAGCGATACCAATCTTCGGCCAATAAGCCTGTTACTTTATCTATGGGACTGGTTGCCTTAACGTGTCTCATTATCGTTTTTGCACTGACCAGCACCAGATCGAGCCGATATCACGATCAGAGCATGGCATTGATTAATACGCAGTTGGTTGAGAGTAGAGAAGTGCTGGAAAGCCGTGCAAGTGAATTTGAATCGAATGCTTCGATTGCAGAACTTAACTCTAAAGCCAATGCATCCATTGATCTCATTGAACGGATTAAAGAAGCTATTGTCTTAGGCTTAAACGATGTGGAAGGCATTGAGGAAATGCCGCTTGGCGATATCAAAGGGCTGTATGACTATGGTATGCCCAAGGAAGTGCTGTTCGGTAAGAACAACGAAGGAGGAATGATCGAAGAGCTTATGGCGTCTTTACGCGATTATGATGCCGAGCTCAATACAGTAAACCCCGAGTTCTCTCTCCCGGTAAATATGGAAGATGAATACGATTACAGAGGTGATAAATGGACCTGGTCGTATTACTATTTCTATGAGCGACCTGTGTTATCTGTTCTGTCGCAGTTGAGCAAATTACAGCTCGATATTCGTCAGAGTCAGATCCAGGCAATGAGTTTTCAGTTAGGTCAGTCCGCGGTCTCAAACCCGCCAAGTTGAGGCCACGTCAATTAAGTCCTGCCTCTTGTAGGCGGGACTTTTTTACACGCGATAAAAGGTGGAGCGGTGTGCTCAATAATAGCCAGCACCATCGTTGTCTTTCAAAGTATTTGACCTGAAGGGTTAAGTCTCTACAATCTTAGTTAGGTAACATAGGAAATCAAAAAGTAAAGATCAATTTGGTCGTTAGGGACCAGATCTTTCTCATTGATTGTGTGTTGTAAGCCCGATCCAGTATGGATCGGGCTTTTTTTAATCGATATTATTCAATGATCACTGGGAACGTAACTTCAATGTCAGTTTCTCCCGGGCTGCAAGTACCATCTTTCACATCAGGCTGATGCTTCAAAGAAATAGTTACTGTGCCGGTTTTGGCTGCGGTAGTTACCCACTCAGATTCCAATCCAATTTCATACGTGCCATCTGAGTCTGTTCGCGAAATGGATAATTCAGAGATAGAAGAATTAAAGCAAACAATGTGCTCAGCAGCTTCATCTTCAATCTCATGAGTCACGTCATGAACTTCGTCTTCTTCTTCAGCAAGAAACTCAAGGCTGGCAGTATATGTCATGTTCGTGTCAAGAATGAGATCATCGATTGTAGGATCTTCTCCACCATCGCCATCAGCATCTTTCCATGTGGCCATTGTGTGCGTTCCGTCACTTGCTTCAAGGTGAATCTCCACGGTGGTGATAAGCTCCTCCTCATTGTGATCATGCGGATCTGTAGGATCGTCTCCTCGTTTACAGTTTTGAATAAAAAGTGCTGAGAATAGCAATACTGGGATAAGTAATCTGGTTGTTTTCATAATTATTAGTTTAAAACTTAAAGGTTAAATTGACGCCAATGTTTCTACCTAAATCATCAGCGTAGTAGCGATATCGGTTCAGATAATCGCGGTAGTTAGTGTTGAATAAATTGTTGATTTCGACATCAAATCGCAGTTCCTTTTTTGACCATTCCTTGCGAGCTCCAAGACTCAGGTTCATCAGAAAATAGCCATCGGGTGGGTTGACATATTCGCTGCTTGGAGGAATACGCCACTGCTTATTGGTCCAGACTCCGCTCACGCTAGCCTGAAACCACTTGATTCGAGCATACTGAATCGATAGGGACGATTGATCTGCAGGAATTTGATTTAACCACTTCCCGTTTTCGATATTTCGGGCACGGAGAAGTGAGATGCGAGAATTGATGTCGAGGTTCTCGATAATCGAATAGGTAGCTTCAATATCAGAACCATAGAATAAAGCGTTCACAGGGATGTACTCAAACGTTGGAAATGCACCACGAATGGTTAGCGTGGCGGGAAACGTTGGGATGAGCGCTATATAATTCTCGAAATAGTTGACAAAACCTTCGGCCTGAAGTCTGAAATTCTTCATTTCAAGCACAAGCACTTCCTCCAGCGAATAAGCGACCTCTGCGTTCAGGTTGCGATTCCCGATTTCGAAACTGGCCGAACCGTGATGCAATCCATAACTATACAGTTCACTTACGTTGGGTGGACGCCATGCGGTGGCCAAATTGGTTTGTGTGGCAACGTGTTTGCCCAGCACCCATTGATAGCTGATGCTTAGAGAAGGTTGCCGAAACGAGTGATCATACGTTTTGGAAACTCCTTCTTCATACATATAAATGTATTGCTGCACCATATCAAACCTGCTTCCAACTTCGAGAAGGGCATTCTCCGAGGCATACCATTTCCACAATCCGAAGAGTCCTCCCGTGTACTTGTGAAAGTTGGGGATGAAAAATCGACCGGCAGTTGAATTGCCTTGCTGCATTCCCGATAGGCCAACCTCAAATGAATGAGATGCTTGAATTTGTCTATCCCACACTGCATCCAGCGTATGTGTGACAATTTGAAATTCAAGCGCTGGCTTTCAGCACTGCTGTTGTGGTTGTCGTATTCTCGCCTCAGGTTATACTGGCGACCATACTGAAGCTTAATCTGACTTTTCTGGTTCCAGCGATAAAACCCATTTACGCGAATCATTTCATGCTCTATATGCTGATATGGAGCGCCAATTTCATACGTAAATGATTTATCACCTACAGGCTCGGCTCGTTCGAAAGCGGCATACAAATCGGTCAGGTTACCAATGTGACTTCCAGAGAATATTCCAACATTGGTGTTGAATTGGCTATACGCGATTTCAAGTCCTCTTTTGTCATTAGCAAGCTGCACGCTTCCTGAGAAGTTACCCTCTTCAAGACCGGTATTATTCAGCCAGTAATCAGCCGAACGCTGATTGCCTCCTTTTTTAACGGAACCCTGAGCACGCCAGGCGAATTGTTCAAAACGTTTGCTTCTTCCATTCAGCCCAAGAGCACTTGAAGCGAAATGCCCATTGCTCTGCCACCCCGTTTTCCATATGCCGTCAATACCCGCTGAGTCGATGTAATCTGGAGCGTTAACGATCAGTACACCTCCGATCGCGTCCGTTCCGTATCGAACACTTTGCGCTCCTTTAATGACTTCTATGTCACCTGCTAATGATGCATCTATTTCGGGAGCGTGTTCCGTTCCCCATTGCTGTCCTTCCTGACGTACTCCTTCATTAATGATCAACAATCGGTTGCTGTGCATGCCGCGCACCATAGGCTTAGAGATGCTCGCGCCTGTAGAAAGAGAACGAACACCAATAACCTGCTCAGCCAAATCACCTAAATTGATGGCAATACCATCTTCAGGATTGGCTGAGTGCCTGACCTTCATGCTGCTTAACCTGGCTTCTTGATTAGAAGAAATCGTGAATGCCTTTAGCTCTTCTGCATGATGCTCCGGATAAAAATGATGTACGGTGTTTGCCTGAATGTCAATGGTATCAACAATGGTCTCACATCCGAGGTGTGAGCAGGTCACAATCCAGCGACCGGCACAAATACCTTCAATTTGATAATGGCCAAGGCTATCTGTAACAGCACCTAAACTGGTGCCCATGATTTGCACATTGGCCAGATCAAGAATAGAACCATCGTGCTCATCCAGAACGCTTCCGCGCAGCGTCAAACTGCAATCTTGCGCAAAGGATGCTACACATTGACAAACAAACAGCACCATAGCGACATAGCGCTTCATGGTTGTTTGATTATGATATAAATGAAATAGACTTTAGCAGGCGGGTCTTGGAGTAATGGCCGCCTTTTTGGGTATTAGCCCAAGGGTGGTCCCCTGAGGAAGCGTGCTATACGTTCCGTCTTGAACAAGCCTTGTATGTTGTCTACAAAGTCAACGGCTTGTATCCATGCTGATGTCTTGGTGTTGGCGTGCGATTCAAAATTCCACCATTGAGATGCCTGATGAATAAGGCACAACTCACACAGTTCGGCTTCCTCTGTTACGTGATCGTGGTCTTTGCAGAGGTGCACCCCATTGTGGTAGATAGCCATGTGGCATGCATCCACCGACTCATTTTCATGTGTGTCGTGGCAATGGGCGTGATGTTCTTCGTGATCGTGAAACAGCTCAGGAGAAAATCCTGCTGTAATGATGCTCAACGTAAGAACGGTAGAAATTAGATATTGGAACAATGCGTTCACCGCTGCAAAAGTAAAGGGTTGAGGGAAAAGATGTATGGACATCCAATCTTTTATTCAATGCCGGTGTAATGAACGCCTGCGTTATGCGACAAATGATAGGTTTAGTTTCCGTTATTTTTATCGATATGAAGACATCTTTTTATTCATTCAAACCAACAATACCTACAAGTCTTACGCTGATGCTTTTCATCGTGCTAGCCTCGTTGGAATTGAGCGCGCAAAGGGATACGTTGAGCACGCAGGCGCAGTATGTTACTTTAAATCTCGGGTTGGGAAGCAATACGTATGCAGCCGATGCTTCTATTCATTATGACTGGCATTTTGGTCAACACAGGCGTATCGTAGTTGGCAGTGGCCTCAGATTTCAGGCGTTTTCAGGTTCAGATGTTTACTTCACCTCAGCACCGCCAACGTTAGCGGCAAACCCATCACACCAAGACACGGTCTTGGCGCCTGCTCCGTGGATATATTCAATAAACATGATCATCAATCTGGGATATTATGTGACACCTAAACTCTATTTGGGATTCAACATTGACGGCTTTGGCTTCTCGTTTGGGCCACACGGTACGCCAACGTTTATTCAGGATGGTGTTGAACAAACTGTCAAGGTAAAGCCAACGCCATGGAATGTGTTGCTGGTAGGTCCACGAGATGTTGGTTCCCTAAAAGCCCAGTTTTATGGCAGATATCATTTGAACGATAGATGGGGTTTGCAATTTGGACTACAAAACATGTTTAGCGAACTGACAACGTATCCCTTGTTACAGACTGTTCCAGAAGACAACAAACGTTTTAGAGCAGCCTCGGCACAGGGTTTTGTGGGAGTACATTACACGTTCTAACTATTTAACTGTGCTCAAGTCAGAACAGATTTGTTTGACTCGGTGTATTCAAGGTCCTCGGGATGATGAGTTTCGATCCTATTCTCTTGTTAAGCTCTTGGTTTAAGTATGCTGTGAGCAGGGGAGACTCCTGCTCAAGATTTTGATGCACGAAGAAGTTGATTTTCTCTATTCCGTTCTCTGACCATGAGACCAGCCGGTCAACCCAATCATCGAGCCGGGCATAGTCACTTTTGTGATTGGCTCCTGTATAGCGAATAAAGCATTTCGGTGTGGTAAGGCACATATGAACCAAATCTCTTCTTCCAGCTGTGTCTGTGATGGTGTGAGTGACATTGTGAGCGGTGAGCAGCGAGCATAGGTTGTCAAAGACATGCTCATCTGCGTACCAGTCGGGGTGTCTAAGCTCAACGGAAAGTTCAAAATCTGAAGGCCATAGTTCTATGAATGCTTCCAGACTATCAAATGATTTTGGAGAAAAAGTGGGGTGCATCTGCAGGAAACACATACCGAGTTTTTCTTCGAAATGCGCTACAGAATCCAGGTATTCATCCAGTTCTCTTTGCACATTCTTCAGGCGCTTAAACTGGCTGATGACCTGAGGTACTTTTGGAAAAAATTGAAAGTCTGAATCTGATTTTTCCTTCCATTTCTTTACCTGTTCAGGTGGAAATATGCGGTAGAAGAACGCGTTGAGCTCAATCGAGTTAAACTGGGTGGAATAGTAGGCCAGTTCATCTTTTGTTCCTCTTGGATAGAAGTTTTTCAAATCCTGCCGGTTCCACTTGGCGCATCCTATATTAAGTTCAGGAGCTGTGCTGCTGGAGTTGCTCAGAAGTTCAGTGGTTAAACTATGATCTGAAGGCAGTGTGAAGTCTACGAGTTCGGGATGATCAACTTTTCCAAATTTCATACATCAATTTTAAGCAAAAGAGAAGCGGTCGTCAATGGTCATGGAGTTAGGTGCTCCAATTCGAGCACACCAATTTTTCCGTACCTCCCGACACCAATGGCTTGTCCTTCGATTATGACAGCGCTGAAGTATCCGTTTTCTGAAATGAGTTGCCATGTTTTACCTCCATCCGTTGAGATGTCTGTACCGGTTCGGCCCGTGGCTATGAGCATGCTGCCATCGTGGTTGCTCGCTCCACAAGAGCGGTAACCAGACGGGCTTGATTGGCACAGATTCCAGTGAATACCACCGTCTGTTGTATAGGCGGCATTAGAATCTGATCGGGTTGAGTCTACATAGTTTCCACCAACTGCTATACCTGCGTCATCGCTCCAAAATGCCATGGAGAAGATACCCGCCCCGGGAGAGCTTGTCATGGGAACAACAAAGGCCTGCCAACTCGAGTCGGCACCCGCTCGAATAAATCGGGAATGTGTTCCACCACCCACGGCAAACCCAAGCCAGCTTTTGGTCAGTATTAACCCGGTACCGCTGGCGGCATATCCGCCTTCATTTGATAGTGCGCTAGGTAAATGGTTGGCGTCATACACAGCCCAGGAATCACCTTGGTTTTGAGATGCCAACAGTTGAAAGGCGCCATCCTGCGGATCGCCATAGGCCCAGCCAACCGAACCGTTAAAGTCTAATGCATCAAAGAATTGAGCAGAGTCTGCATTTTCATAAGCCAGGCTCCATTGCCTGCCACCATCTGTTGTCTTGTACATCCGAACTCCATTGCCAGAGCTCATGGTGATGGCAGTGTTTGAGTCAATGGCTTCAATGTCTCTCAGATCAAACGCTCTGGCGTGTTCAATTTGATATACAGACCAGGTTTTTCCCGAATCAGCGCTCTTGAGAACAGTACCTTCTGTTCCACTGGCCCATATGGTTCCATCCCCGGCTATATCCAATCCCCGAAGGTGGGCATTGCACGGTCGTTTTACCTCTTCCCAGTCGGTTGTGATTTCCGGGCTGGGTTCAGTTGGCTGTTTTTTTTCAGTGGCGCATGCCATGGCTAAAATAACCACAGCTAAATAACTTATCCAATGCTTCATCTTTTCTTGTAAATGCCATCAAATATGCGATTCCAGGTAGCTCCGTCATCTGTGCTTACATCCCAGCTTTGTCTGACCTCATTGTTTGGTTCAGGTGTCCATGTAATTCTATCGATGCGCTCGCCAGCTTCTGTTACAGAAGACTGAGATAAAACCATCTTGCCATCTTTTATACCACCCGTCAGGTGCAGAATGGTTCCACCGTTGTCGGTCCAATACTGTTCCCAGTTACCCGTTTTTTGGTTGTAGGTATTCAGGCTCTTTCCCTTGTATTTTCCATTGGTGTGATAATTCTCAAGAATGGCTGTTCCGTCATTGATAGACTCAATTTGACTGAACCCTACAATGCTGTCCGTGCCGTATTTACACACGTTCCATTGACCGACCCAAAAATCGAATTCACGTTGATGGGCATGTACTTCTGATCGCTGAGCATAACCAGAGAGGGCGCTTAGTGTCAGATAGACCAAAAAAATGGCTTGCTTCATGTCTTGTTTTTCTCAAAAGTAACGACAAGCACGTCCCAATCCGACTTTGTTACGCCATGGCCATCTCCCGATTGTATTTACTGCGGTATTCCAATGGTGACAACCCGGTGAATTTTCGAAACGTGTTACGAAAGGCTTTGTCATCTATGTAACCGACATTGACCATGACCTCGCTCACATTGTGTGTGGTGTTTTCGAGACTCTTCTTAGCGGCTTCAATTTTGACACGCTGTATATACTCCAGAGGTGTGTTAGACGTGGCCTTCTTAAATCTTCGGACAAAGTTTCTGCCGCTCAAAGCAAACATAGCCGCCAGTTTCTCGACATTTATTTTTTCACCAACATTGTTTTCAATGTATACCTGAGCTTTTTTGATCGCTTCGTCTTCGTGAGTTTTCTGTCCTTGAAAAATCATGAATTGATTCTGGTTATCTCGGTCAAATTCGATTTCGAACAATTTGGAACACCAAATGGCTGTTTCACGGCCACTATACTTTTCTACCAGATACAGAAGTAGGTTAAGAAATGAGTATGCACCTCCGCTTGAGTAAATTCCGTTATCCTCACTAATTACTTTTTCGGGAACGAGGTTGATTTGTGGATACATTTTTTGAAAAAGATCATGGGCAACCCAGTGTGTGGCGCAGGATTTACCGTTGAGTAATCCAGTTTCGGCTAATAAAAAAGCACCCGTGCACAAACTCGCCACTTCTGCGTTGTGTTTGATGCGCTGCTCTCTTATCCAATGAACGAACGCACTGTTTCGTTTTATTTCAGCTTCGAAGTCGCCAACGATGGTTGTTACAATAATGAGATCGGTCTGCTCTATCTGATCGATAGATGCAGTTGGGTTTATCTCAAAAGCACCGTCATACAACACCGTTTTTGGTGTGATGCCAACAAGGTCTACCTTATAGGGAGGCTCGGCCATTTGACCGCTTTCCACCATAAACTGATTGACCTTATTAAATATTTTATAGGCGCCAACAACACTACTTAGAACTGCTTCACCAGCTGGAACAATAACGCTTACGTGTTTCATGATCAATGATTCTTGCTGCGAAGGTAGGCTTCTTGTATGGCAAATATCACCCGTCAGGTTGGCGTATTTACACCTTATGATGGGGTGTTTTTGATTTTACTATTGTGTTTCAATACACAGTTCAAACTAAAATCAAGCTTTATGAAAGAGTACTTATTATTAATTAGAGGAGGTGATGCGCGCATGGAAAACATGAGCGAAGAAGACCGAAACGCTCACATGGCAGCGTGGGGAAAGTATATGGAAGGATTAGCTCAGGGAGGCAATTTGTCTGGTGGTTTACCACTCGATATGGGAGGTCGTGTACTAACCAATCAAGGTGCTAGTGAAGATGTGGTCAGATCAGAAGCGGGTGAGGCCGTTGGAGGTTATTTGTTGATTAAGGCCAACGACTATGCACATGCGGTTGAGCTATCAAAAGGATGCCCTGTTTTTGAACACAACGGAAACATTGAGATCCGAGAGGCTTTGCCTATGGATATGTAAGAAGTCCTTCAATGAAAATAGTCAGAGTAACATACAAAGTCAGGCCAGAATTTGTAGAACGCAACAAGGCGAATATCGAGCAGGTCATGAGTGACCTGAAAGCTCTTGGTAATCCAAATACAAAGTATGCGTCCTATCTGGAAGCCGATGGTCAGAGTTTTATGCACTTCGCGCAATATCCTGACGAGGCCACATCGAACCTTCTGAATGAACTCCCTTCGTTTTCCAAGTTTCGAAAAGAGCTTAAAGAGAGTGAACCGTTGGTTCCGCCACAGGCTACGGATATGGTCTGGGTTGCATCTGCTTTTGATTTGTTTGAATAACGGATCCATTTGTAACAACAAAAGCAATAGCAGCTCAGCATTGAAGCCATCTTAGGATGGCTTTTTTATTATTCCTTTTTTGATTGGATCATGAGGTCTATCATGGATGCTCTTCGGTGTGCATTTGTTAACATTGCATCGAAGAAACGCGCACTGTGGAAAATACAATTGAATACGCAAAACATCAGGATTCTCTCGATGAATTGGCATCGTTTAGAGATCGATTTTATCATCCAAACCTCAACGGAAAGCAAGCACTTTACTTTACAGGTAATAGTCTTGGACTGCAGCCAAAAAGTGCCGAGAGTTATCTAAAACAGGAGCTGGAAGATTGGAGAGAGTATGGGGTAGAAGGGCATTTTGATGCACGAAGACCGTGGTATGCCTATCACGAGTTTTTTAGCAAGGGCATGGCAGAAATTGCTGGTGCTAATGAATCTGAGGTGGTGGCCATGGGTTCGTTAACGGCCAATTTGCACAGTCTGCTGGTGAGCTTTTATCGGCCTACAAAAGAGCGGTATAAGATCTTGTGTGAAAAGAAAGCGTTCCCGTCAGATACATATGCACTTCAGGCACAAGCAAAACTTCACGGGTTTGATCCGGAAGAAGCTGTGGTCGAAATAGCTCCGGCCCCAGGCTCAGATTTAATCACGGAGGCGAGCATTCTGGAGAAGATTTTTGAGTTGGGTGATACATTAGCCGTGGTAATGATTGGCGGTGTAAACTACTATAGTGGGCAGGTGTTTGATATGCCCTTGATCACAGATGCAGCCCATAAAGTTGGTGCGTATTGCGGATTTGATCTAGCCCATGGAATGGGAAATATTGAGTTGAAACTTCACGAATGGCAAGTTGATTTTGCAGCGTGGTGTACATACAAATACCTAAACAGTGGTCCTGGCTCTGTAGGTGGTTTATTTGTACACGAAAACCATCACAAAAAGCGCTTGCCTATTCTAGCAGGGTGGTGGGGACATGATAAAGAATCAAGGTTCTTAATGGAGCCGGAGTTTGTGCCGATGAAGAGTGCGGAGGCTTGGCAAATGAGCAACGCACCGGTGTTTAATATGGCTATTTACCTGGCTTCATTGGAGATTTTTCAGGAAGCCACGATGGAGCGCCTGTGGAAGAAGAGCAGACCGCTTACCGATTACCTCGAATTTGTTGTCAACGAAGCCGCCCGAGAGACAGGGGCAGATTTGGAAATTATTACTCCAAAAGAACACGAGCGAAGAGGGTGTCAGCTGAGTATTGTGGCACATGGCTTTGGCAAAAAACTATTTGATGAGATTACGGAAGCTGGTGTAATAGCCGACTGGCGTGAACCAAATGTGATTCGTATGGCTCCTGTACCGCTCTATAATTCATATGAAGATGTATACCGGTTTGGGCAGATTTTGATGGAAGCTTTGAAAAACGCATAAGATGAAAGAAGTAACGATAGTAGGAGCAGGATTGGTGGGCTCGCTTTGGGCAGTATATATGAGCAAGGCGGGTTACAAGGTTCAGATTTTTGAGCGTAGACCAGATATTCGGAAAGCTGAGATTTCAGCTGGTAAATCGATTAACCTGGCCCTTTCTGATAGAGGGTGGAAGGCGTTAAAAGGTGCGGGAGTCGATCACTTGATCAAGGAAATTGCTATTCCAATGCCCGGCAGAATCATGCACGATATGGAGGGTAATCTGACCTTTCAACCATATGGGAAAGAAGGGCAGGCCATTAACTCGGTTTCGAGAGGTGGTGTCAATGCTCGCATGATGGATATTGCAGAAGAAATAGGAGGAGCTACCATTCACTACAATATGAAGTGCATTGGTGCTGATCTGAATAAAGGCGTATGCCGTTTTGAGAATACCGATACGGGAGAGGTAACCACTGTTGAGAGCGATCTGATTTTTGCATGTGATGGTGCGTTTTCAGCAGTTCGTTATAACGCCATGCAGAAGCTCGACCGGTTTAATTACAGCCAGACCTATATCGAAGACGGGTATCGCGAAATTTTACTTCCTGCTAACGAAGACGGTTCGTATAAGCTGGAGAAAAACGCCCTTCATATATGGCCCAGAGGGCGATTTATGCTTATCGCCCTACCCAATGAAGATGGTTCGTTTACCTGCACACTCTTTATGCCATTTGAGGGCGAAAACAGTTTTAGTCAGCTAACCTCTAAAGAAGATGTAGATCGTTTTTTCAAAGAGACATTCCCCGATTTTTATGAGCTGATGCCCAATATTGGTGATGCATGGGAAGATCATCCGTTGTCTTCTTTGGCCATTACCCGTTGCTATCCATGGCATCATGGAAAGGCCGCGTTGATGGGCGATGCTGCACACGCTACAGTTCCATTTTACGGACAGGGAATGAATGCAGGCTTTGAAGATTGCACGGTTATGAATGATTTAATGATCAAGCACAACCACGACTGGGATAAGATATTTGCCGAATACAGTGTGGTCCGCAAACCAGATGGTGATGGTCTTCAGGATTTAAGCCTGCACAATTATCACGTCATGCGCGACTATGTGGCCGATCCGAAGTTTTTGTTGCAGAAGAAGATCGAAGCGCGATTTGCTGAGAGACATCCGGATAAGTGGATGCCGCTATATAGCATGACCACGTTTAGCGAAATCCGTTATTCGGTGGCCTGGAAAGAAGGTCAGCGTCAGCAAAAAATCATGGACGAAGTAATGGCCATGGGCCAAATCGAGGAGAAATGGGATTCGGATGACGTAGAAAACCAAATCCTGGCGCTACTTCAGAAGCACGTTTAATGAACTTGTACAATTGGGTATGAGCCGGGATAACCCCGGCTCGTAGTATACCCAACATTCAACTAAACTGTATTACTGATAACTGCGGATGCTGTTTAAGCAAACGCTTCAATGATGAAAGCTTGATTTTTCCCTGGACGTAACTCCGGTCTTTTCCCTCGTACTTATCACTAATGCTGATGAAGGCCTTGTCTGGCAAGTCAATGGGCTTGTGGTGGCTTAGGTAACACTGAATCACCTGATCTGCCTGAAACCGGAGGTATTCACCAGCTTTTCGCTTGTTATAACTGTACTTATGTTTTTTTGCCAACGCAGTCAGGTCGTTGAGCACGGCAAATGATGTAGGATACCGGCCTGCACCTTTTCCTACCAGCACCTGCGCATCGCTTAGTCCACTTTGAATAATGATTCCGTTTAGTTCATTTTCTACGTGTGCAAGTTGGTCCGTGTCAGGAACAAAAGTGGGAATGATCGAAGCAAAGCACTCAGAGTCGGAGCATTGTATGCGGGCAATTAGCTTTATTCTGCATCCGTGTTTCTTGGCAAACGCTATGTCAAATGCCGATATGCTTTCGATTCCCTTTCGAAAGATTTGCGAGTGATCTACGATAATTCCCTGTGCGTGTAGCATGAGAATGCTTAGCTTAAAGCTCGCGTCAAAACCTTCTATGTCAAGCGTTGGATCGCTCTCCGCAAACCCTTTTTCTTGGGCGGTTCTTAACACATCTTCAAAGGATTCTTCTTTTTGACTCATTTGAGATAAGATGTAATTCGTGCTTCCGTTTACAATGCCGTGTAACTCTTTGATGCTATCGCTGTCGAAGCAATTATCCAGGGTTCTGATAACGGGAATACTGCCGCAAACTGCGGCTTCGTATAAGAATGTACCACCGTATTTGGCTTCCAATTCGATCAGCTCACACAGATGGTAAGCCACCATCTTTTTGTTGGCAGTTATGACTGATTTCCCAGCCTTCAAAGCATCCTTGCATATATGATAAGCCGATTCGGCATCATCTATCAGTTCAATGATTACATCAATCGATGAGTCATGGAGAAGCTGCTGCTTTTGTGTGGTGAACAAATGAGCCGGGGCGTTCCTCTTTTTTTGTGCATCCTTGATACACACCTTTACCACTTCGCCATGAAGGTGGTCAGAGGTTTGAAGTACGTTGTAAATGCCTTCTCCAACCACGCCAAATCCAAATAGACCTATTTTAAGTGAACTCATGTTTACAGGGTTAAGAAGGTTGGTTGATTGACTGATTTCAGGGCGTTCTCTACATCGTGTTTTAGATCAGTGACATCTTCGATTCCGCACGAAAGTCTGATCAGCGAATTCTGAATACCCGTAGAAAGACGCTTGGCTTCGGGGATGGAGGCATGTGTCATTTGAGCTGGGTGACATGCCAGACTTTTAACCCCACCCAGGCTTTCTGCCAGTTTAAAGTAGCGAAGGTTTGTCAGGAAAGCCTCTGCACTTTCCTTCGTGTCTTCTTTAAGCGAGAAGGAGATAATGCCACCAAAAATTCCCCGTTGCTGTGTCTTAGCTATGTGATGATTGTGGTGGCCCTCGAGTCCGGGATAATATACTTTATCAACGGCCTCGTGCGTTTCGAGGTAGCGTGCGATTTCCAGCGCTGTGCTGCTCTGCTGTGCAAATCGGAGCGGTAACGTTTCTGCTCCTCGAATGGTCAAAAAGCAATCCCATGGGCCTAAGATGCCACCCGAAGCGTTCTGGATGAACTTGATCTGCTCAAAGAGTTCCGGTGTTTTGGTGACAACGATGCCTGCCACGAGGTCGCTATGACCGCCAATGTACTTGGTAGCACTATGAACAATAATATCCGCTCCAAGCTCAATTGGTCGTTGCGAAACAGGGGACGCAAACGTGTTATCAACTACGAGTAATGCGCCATTGGCATGGGCAATTTCACTGATGGTTTTGATGTCGGAAACCTTCAATGTGGGGTTGGTAGGTGATTCTATCCAGACCAATTTGGTTTTTGATGAAATGGCGTCCACCACATTGTTGGCATTAGTCGTATCGACATAGTTGACACGAATACCAAGTTTGGCATACACATGTGTGAATAGGCGATAAGCTCCACCATAGATGTCGTCAACGGCTACTATTTCGTCACCGTGTTCAAGTGTTTTTAGCACAGCATCTATGGCAGCAAGTCCGGTGGCAAAAGCACATGCTCCTGCTCCACCTTCCAGGTTTGAGATAAGGTCTTCAAGTGCCTTTCGGGTGGGGTTGTTGCTCCGGGCGTAGTCATAGCCTTTGTGCACTCCAGGTGCTTGTTGTTCAAATGTTGAGGTCTGATAAACGGGTACGTTGATACTACCAGTTTGTGGGTCAGACGGAATGGTGTGAATGATTTGTGTGGAAATTTGTGTCATGATTTTGGTTTTATTGCTTACCAAAATCAGTTTCGGGAAGAGCATAAAAAAAGCTCCCCCGACAAGTCAGGAGAGCTTCATATGTTGATTAATTATTCAGCTATTTCCGTCCTTATCTATCTCTGAGTCAGAGTTGGATTTAGCACCTTGATTGAACAGGTTGCTAAGGTTTCTTCGGGCCATTCCCTCCACCTTTCTTGATAAGCGTGTTGTTTTAAAAAAGAACTGCCGCAAAGGAACGGAGTCGATTTGCAAACTTCCAAGAAAAAAGTGAATAAATTTCATAAATCACTGTCTATTAGCTGATTAAAATAATATGACATGGCGTTGTAAATGACCCTAAGAGAATTTATTGCCTGTATTTGACTCGAAGATGCGAGGGTGTTTCACCTTGTTTTTGGTCTTGGTCGTATTGTTTTGTGTCATCAATTAAGGTCTGATTTGCAAAATCCAATGCAACGAATAAATTTGCAACAACTCTTAGTTGTAAATAAATGAAATCACTCAAAAATCGATTGCAGGATTTCGGGTTTACCGAATACGAATCATCGGCTTATTTATCACTCATTAAAATGGGGGTTTCTTCTGCCGGAATGATTGTTTCAGATGCAGGTATTCCTCAGGGCAGAATTTACAATGTGCTTGGAGCACTTGAGACAAGAGGCTTTTGTACGGTGTCTAAAGGGCAGGTAAAGAAGTACAAAGCGGTATCGCCAGATGTGGCTTTTAATCAGCTTGTTGTCCAGAAGCAGTTGGAGTTACAAGAGGCAATGAACCTGAAAGAGGAGTTGGAAGAAGAGTTTGAAAACAGACAGGTTCAGGCGCTTGATGGTGAGTTGGTTGAAGTATTGACATCTAAGGACAGTCAGGTTCAAAAATTCAACGACCTCGTGGTTTCATCTTCCAAAACGCTGTACTCGTTTAACAAGAAACCTTATGCAACAGGCTTTTTGCGTGACATGGCGGAGATTAAACGATCGGCTAAGCCACTAAGAGAGATTATAGCATCAGGCGTGAAGGTCAAGGCCATTTTTGAACGAGAAGACGAGCATCAATCTGAGTTCCTGGCCATGCTCAAGTATTACGAGTCTATTGGCGAAGAGGTGCGCATAGCGGATAGTTTACCTATCAAGATGCTCCTGAGTGATGAACACCTGGCCATGGTATCGCTCAAGAATTATCACAATCAAAAACAGTTTAACCTTTCATCCATGGTCATTCGTCACACTGATCTGTCAGACGCATTGACGATGCTTTTTACCAACGCATGGGAAAGGTCAATGACATTAAAGGAATACGCAGATTCTATTCACCTTAAAGAACAAAATCATGAGAGCTAACTATTACCTACTGCTAACAATTTCGTTTTTATGTATTCAGTTTTCGGGTCGTGGGCAGACAAAGTATGTGCTGGCCGAAGAGGGCACTGGTACGTGGTGTCAGTGGTGCACTGGCGGTATTGCCGAGATGCGTGAACTCAAGAAGAACTATCCAAACCTGATCGCAGTTGAAGTTCATGGAAACGACCCTATGGAAAATGTAGATTACGATGCAGCTAGTGCGTTTCAAGGGTTTCCAACAGGGCATTTTGATCGGGCCAGTTTGAGTGTAAGTGTTCCTTCATGGGAGGCTACATTGCAAACGCGATTGGCGTTGGTGCCACCGGCAGATGTGGATGTGACGTATGCTTTTGATGCTTCAACAAGAGACCTGGATGTGACCGTAGAGGGAACATTTTTTGATTCGTTGAATGGAGACTATCGTTTTGCCGCTATTGTCATAGAAAATGGCATTACTGGCCCAAGTCCATCGTACGATCAAAGTAATTCGTATTCGGGTGGGGCAAATGGTCCCGCAGGCGGGTTCGAAGACATGCCTAATCCAGTGCCAGCTGCCATGATGGTGTATAATAACGTGGGTAGAGAGTTGCTGGGAGGATATGATGGCGAACAGGGTAGTCTTCCTTCGGTTATAGCAAGTGGCGAAGTACATGATCACACATTTTCGATTGCGTTGAGCGAAGATTACAATGAGGAATATGTACGCGTTGTCGGAATCATTATTGACGCAAACACAGGTGTCGTTGTTAATGCCGGAAAGAGCGATTACCTCAACGGGACAACCAACGGAAAACCGTTCTTCCACTCCGAAGGTTTAACCGAGGGCTTTGTGGGAACAACTTATCAGTATGACATTGTTACACATGATCCCGACTACGATGATCTGACCATTTCAGGAGCAACTGTACCTTCCTGGTTATCGTTGACAGATGAGGGAACAGGGTTTGGTATACTTACTGGCTCTCCAACCAGTGAAGGTTCATACGATGTGCTGCTCGAGTTAACAGATGGTACATATACCATTGAGCAGAGTTTTACCATTGAGGTAACCGAGGCCATTGAAGATTGGGAGCTCGTTGGTTCAACTGATTTTTACGCTGCTGAGGCACACTATACCCACATCGAAACGGACGGTGAAGGAACGCCATACGTATTGGCTTCAAGCTTTGATTCAGACGACTTGGGTGTGTATCAGTTTGATGGTGACGATTGGGTCTTGCTCGATTCGAAAATGGACACGGATAGTCCCAACCATACATCACTTGCAGTGACCGATGAGGGCGTTGTATACATCACCGATGGCAACGGAGATGTATTGATGTATGCGGATGATGAGTGGACAGATATCGGCAATTACAGTACCGGTACTTATAGTGTGGATCTTGTTCCGGATGGCGATGGAGGTTTGTTCATGGCCGTGAGCAATGAGGAAGAAGTTTATCACTACGATGGAAGTGATTGGTCTTCACTGGGCAATTATCACGATGATATCACCGCGGCACTTTCATTGGTTGTAGATGAAAATGACCAACCAATGCTCCTTTATGGGGCCGACTATGTCAATATTCCATATAGCGAAGTGTCGGTTTATGATGGAACAGACTGGAGTGTAAAGGGTGGAGACTATGTGTATCCAGACAACCGAACTTATTTCTATCACGACATAGCCGTGAGTTCTGATGGAGATATTACCGTGGCTTTGGTCTCTGGTTTTTCCGATCAGAAACTGAAAATAGTTCAGTTCAACAATGGTTCCTGGGAGGTCCTCACTGAGGATTTGATAGGAGGCGGAGCAGATGATTGTAAAGTAGAGTATGATGCCAATGGAAACCTAATTGTTACCTATGTCGATCTGTCTTCCTCAGGCAAGCTATCTACCCAAATGTATGATGGTACCTCGTGGAAGCATATGGGAATTAAAGGGTTTACAGGTGTTGCTGGCTCACTGGATTTGACACTTGGCAAGTATGACTGGCCATATGTGGTCTACTATGACGAGAGCAACAGCAGTGAAATCACAGTGAAACGATATGTTGACCTGACATTTGATCCAACTGGGTTGGAGCAAGCTTCACTTGAAGCTGGAAGTGGGTTAGTCGTATTCCCAAATCCCGGCAGCAACGTGATCACAATTTCCACTCGTTCAACAGGTGATCTTCACATTGTGGATGTCACCGGAAAACGGGTTTATTCAGAAAGAAACATCGGCCAGGGTCAGGTTGCGATAGATGTATCACAACTTCCGGCTGGGTTCTACACCGCCATGTTGCAAGGTGATAATGAATTGCGAACGGCTGCATTTTCCATCGTACGCTAGCAAGCAAAAGTTACATCAACGTATTGTTCACAGGCTGAATAGGCTCTGGAATATTATGATCTCCAAGCATTTCACGCAGGTCGATTTCGATCGTCCGGCATAATGCCAACATGGGAATGTCGTTTCCAAGGCCTTCGAATGGGTTTTCGCTGTAATCTCCAATGAGCTCCATCATGACAAATACCCAGCCAACGAGTGCAACAAAAGGCATTGAAATCCAATGACCCCATTGCGGGCTCAATTCCTGAAACGCGGGAATCAGTCCAAACGGAAGCAGAATGATAAAAATGGATACGAAGACAAAGCTCATGGAGTCGTATTGGCGTGGCAACGGGAATTTCTTAATGCGCTCACATTTACCCTGATGGGTGTAGAAATCATTCAGAATGTTCTGCAATTCCATGTGCCGGAAATCATCGATCAATTTCAGTTCACGTAGTTGTTTTAAATCCTGGCTTTGATAATCAATGATCTGTGTAGCTGTATTTTTATAATTAATGAGTTCGTCTAACTCATTCTGAGGCAAGTAGTGCTTTAACTCAACTCGTGTCTCCTGATCAGCAAACAAGCCTTTACCAAATCTATTGACCCGCGATTTGTGATATTTTTCGACTCTTCGGTTATCTCTTTTACCTAGATGCTCCCACCTTTCTGGAATTAAGAGCTGGCTTCTGAGCGTATACAACCAACCGATGTGTCTGTAAATAATTCGCTGATGAATGGCTTTGATTTCAGCTTCGGGCAAGTCCTTGTCTCGAAACTGATTACCAACAAAACCTCGTGTTGTCGCTCCAAGCATTCGACTGCTGTTGACAATGGCTCCCCAAATCTTACGGGCTTCCCAAAGTCGATCATAAGCACTGTTGTTTTTAAAACCGATGTAAAAGGCAACCGCGGTACCCAAAACAGATAAGGGCAGCCACGGAATTTTCATCCATTCGAAATTATAAGTTCCATAAAACCAGGCGGTCACAAAAGCTAACACTGAAAGCCAGATGATGTGAAACCACGAGAACATCATGATGCCTCTGATATCGAAATTCTTCTTTACGTACATGTAAATTTTGTTTGGTGTTTTGCAATGTACAAACCACGAACAAAACTATGAAGGAGTGCGTCAGGGAGAGGTGCTATTTCTCCCAAATCTCGAAACTCACCCTGCGGTTTTTTCTGCGATTTTCAATGGTGTCGTTTGTGGACACATTTTCCCTGTCTGCACGACCTTCGAGTTTTAAACGTTCAATATCCACACCTTTTTGAGATAGATAACGAGCGGCACTTTCTGCTCTTCTTAAAGACACTTGTCGGTTTGTTGCAGGTGAGCCCATATTACATGTGTGTCCGGCTATTATCAGATTTAAACCAGGGGTTGAGTTAAGCTCTGTGGCTACTTCATCCAAAGTCGCTTTAGATTGAACATCCAATTCAGCCGATTCGAAATCAAATAGAAGCACTTCGTCCATAAAAGCATATGCGATAGTTGGCTCAGGTTTCTGCTCTGTGATAACCTCCTCGGTTCTTAAAGGAATTTCAAGTACTGAAGGCTCTTTTGGCTGGTTTGTGTCCTCTTTCACTGGTTCGATGGCCACTTCCTCTATCACCGGAATCTCTTCGGCAATTTCCTCTAAAACCTTTTCTGGCTCTTCGATGACTTCCGCAGGTTCTTCTTCGACAATTTCAGGTAGTTCTTCTTCTTTGTCTGATTTTGATAACGAAATGCCAATCATGAATTCGTGTGAACCACCCGTGTATCGAGCTACACCAGCTACCGGAACCTCATAAGAATATGCTGCCAGGATGTGTTCCGTTATTCGCAATCCAAACTGTGTGATGAGCCCTGTGTTTGTGCGATAGCCAAGTCCAATTTTAAGCCGCTTTCTCCACTCAAGGTCAGCCAATAGATCAGCCTGTGCTGCGCCATTTTCATCATAACGGCCCAGAACAAGTGGCGTGAGAGCCATTGCATCTGTTAGCTCAAAACGACTAGTGATAAAGAAATTGTACTGTCTGTTTAATTCGAGAAATCGCTTTGACGATGCAATTTCATACCCGAGTCCGGTCTCAGGTAATTGGTGAACCGATGCTCCTAGCTGAAGTTTCTTAAACTGGTAAACCAGCCCGAGATCTGCCGTGGCCGTAATGGCCGACTGATTTCCACTGGCCACAATTTCATCCAGCTCATCGAATACCCTCGCTGAGCTCACTAACAAGCTGTTTTGAATCATGCCGAGCGATGCTCCAAAGTTGAGCTGTTGGTTGTCGCCAATTTTAAGCCGATACGCAAATGATAGCGCACCGTTCACCTTGCGAAGCAAGTCTGTACGGCTGTAGTGCATTTTGAGTCCGGCCCCGAAACTAGATCCAATAGGCGCGTGAAGTCCTAGATGATTGGCCTTTGGCGCCCCTTCGATTCCCAGCCATTGAAGGCGATGACTCAAAGTACCTTCGATTTGACCTGTACTTCCGGCCAGAGCTGGATTGACCAAGTACATATTGTAGTTGTAGAAATTGCTGTTGGCAATTTGCTGAGCGCTTAGCTGATAAAAGCAAAAACTCAAGACCGAGGCAATGATGATTCTCTTCATGATTTTACTTTTTAAGTCTAATTAGCGTGATAGGACCTGTGTATTCTTCTTGCTGGCATGTGACTACATAGTAGTACGTTGCCTCAGGTAGTGGCTGACCCTGATACATTCCATCCCATTGATTATCGTATCCCGTAGACTCAAATACTCGCGTTCCCCATTGGTTGTATATGGCTACTTCACATCCGTCAATGAGCTCGATTTTGTTCATTTTCCAGGTGTCATTGCGTCCATCTCCGTTGGGTGTGAAAAGCGTGGCCACGTCTAAATCCAGCACTTCGTTGACAAACACCACTATGGAGTCTGACGCAGTGCAACCCTCTTCACTCGTAGCTGTAATGACGAATGATGTGGTTGTCCGAATCGATACCGTAGGGTGAATCGAATCGGGATGATCGATTACATCTGGTGGACTCCATGTTACAGAAACGGCCTTGCTGGTATCAGCGAGCAGAGTAACCGGTGTTATGTCATCGGTGGTTGTATCGTGGGCTGCAACTACTACTGGAGTGGGATATCGAGTGATTTCGAATGAACAGCGCGATTCGTTTCCACTAGAATCTGTTGTGAGATAGAATAGTTCAAGTGTTCCCTCCGGGAAAATATCACCACTCGTTACGCTCAAAAAGTCGTCTCGTTTGACGGAAGAAACCTTACAGTTATCTTCTACAATCGGATCGTCAAACAAAATGATGCTATCGCAGGTAGCTATATCTGCAGGGCAGATAATAGACGGAGTTTCATCATCCCGAACCTCCACGTTGAAAGAACAAGAAGAGGTCAATCCAAAAGCATCTGTTACCTCAAAAGTGTTTAGTGTTGACCCGACAGAAAATGTTTCACCGCTTGGTTTACCGGCCAATTGGAGCGTAGTTGATCCAGGGCAGGCATCTGTTCCAACGGGTGTTGCGTAGGAGAAGATAGCTCCGCACATACCAGAATCTGTTGAGATGACCGTGTCTGAAGGACATTGTATAGTGGGGGCGTTGTCATCAATCACTTCAACGGTAAACGAACAGGTATCCGTGTTTCCGGCTGAGTCGATGGCCACCAGAATGTTTGTGGTAATGCCCGTGGGGTAATCACTTCCAGCACTTAGGCCGCTTAATTGATACAGGCTATCGATCCCGCAGTTGTCTGAAGCGCTATAGGAAAAAGCGAAGTTTGCTGTACACAGTCCCGAGTCCGTTTGGAGTACTGTGTCAGACGGACATTGAGTAAACATGGGGTGTTCCAAATCTTCCACGGTAACCGAGAAGGAACATGTGTCCGTGTTTCCGACTGAGTCGATTGCTACCCAAATGTTTTGGGTGACTCCTTTCGGGAAGTTCGATCCAGAAGCGAGCCCTGAAATCTGAAACAATGAGTCAACGCCACAGTTGTCATTCGCCTGAACCGAGTAGTTGATCAATGCGCTGCACATGCCTGAATCAGTTGGCAGCACTGTGTCTCCCGGACACTGTACAAAGGTTGGGGCTTCTACGTCCAGCACTTCAATGTCAAAAGAACATGTATCCACGTTGCCATTTGAATCGGTAACCACAATGGTGTTAGTTGTAGTACCGATGGGAAATAGACTTCCGCTTGGAAGGCCGCTTATGAGAGTCGTATCCTGTAAACCACAATTATCTGTTACAACGTATGAATAGGTAACAATGGCACCGCACTGACCAGAGTCGTTGTTCAGGTTGACTGAGCTCGGACACAAAATCGCAGGAGTGGTAGTGTCTATGACTGTTACACTAAAGCTGCACGTATCTGTGTTTCCGGCTGAATCCGTTACAATGAACTCATTCAGTGTAACTCCAATGGGGAAAATACTTCCACTAGCCAGCCCTTGAATCTGAGCAATGGAATCACCCGGACAATTATCTGTTGCTGTTATCGCATAACTATAATTGGCACCGCACATGTTCGATCCGTTTTGGAGAATCGTGTCTCCAGGGCAATTCAGAACAGGACTTTCCAAATCCATAATGGTTACTGTGAAGGAACACGTGTCCGTATTTCCAGTTGAGTCGGTTGCCACAAACGTGTTCGTGGTGGTGCCAATGGGATAGAGAGAACCACTTGCCAAACCACTAATCTGAATCAGCGTATCACCTGTGCAGTTATCACTAGATGAGATGGGATAACTGAAAATGGCCCCGCAAGAGCCAATGTCGTTAGATAGTAATGTGTCTCCCGGGCATGTTATGACCGGGTTCTCATCATCAGTGATAGTCACTGTGAAAGAGCACGAATCGACATTTCCTGATGCGTCTTGAGCCATAATGACCACTTGAGTTATGCCAATGGAAAAGAAATCCCCTGAATCGGCTGAGGCAATAATGGTGTCGATTCCGCAATTGTCGGTAATGTTGAGGGAAGGCCAACCAACAACGGCTCCGCAAGAGCCTGCATCAACAGACAGAACCAAGTTCGATGGGCAATTTGAAATCGTTGGGGATAGTGTGTCTCTTGTATCGACTAACGAGTCTCTGGTAAACGTGCGTGAGCAGCCATCAATATCTGTGACGGTCAGGCTCACATCAAACAGTCCGTTTGTATCAAACGCATGAGTTGGGTTCTGAAGGGAGGAAGTGCTGCCATCTCCAAACGACCAGTTCCAGGCTATGATTGGCGCTCCAAAAACCGTGGAATCTGTAAAGTTGACACTAAGTGGCGGACAAACAGGAGTAATGCTCCCTGGTCCAAAATTGACGGCTGGTCCAATGGCCTGAACAAAAGCCGCTTTCGTTTCGGTAGCTGTGCAGCCGTTATTATCTGTAACGGTCATAGATACGGTGTACACTCCAGGTTGGTCGTACACGTGCGTGGGATCCTCGTCTGTGGATGTGTTGCCATCGCCCAGCGTCCATGAAGTAGAAGCAATGCCTGCGTTACTGGTTGGGGCACTCTGCAGATTCGCAGTTAAAGGAGCACATCCAAAATGTCCGATTCCCTGAACATTTGCCGCAGGAATAGAAACAAAGATTGAATCAATGGCCGTGCTGGTACCACCTGTTATTGTATCAGTCACGGTAAGTGACACTTGAAAACTTCCCTGGGAGGTGTAATTATGAACTGGGTTTTGCAGTGTGGAACTGGAGCCATCTCCAAAGTCCCAAAGCCATGTGTCAGGCGATGTGCTTTGATCAGTGAAGAACACGGTATGTGGTATGGCACAACCGGTTGTCGGGTTGGCTGTAAATGTGGCGGTTTGCCCAATTACGCCATGGGCGAAGAGCATCACTGACCAAAACAAAAACCAAGTGATTTGTTTCATTACTTATAAGGTGTTGTAGTATCGTTTAAACCTTGGCATTTAGCAAGACTGACATCAGGTGGCAAATATGACAAAATAGCCAGCCAGAGAATAAGAACAGGCGCCTACAATCTGTCTACAATCGATTAAAATATTACTTCAGTCTAATCGGATGTAGATGCCGGACATGAGTGTTTACGGTATGTTGATCGAGACTTATAGCAAAACCATGAAGTTGATACCTGTCGACAAATTGTAGTGCTGCTGTGCATGGGCCTTCCATGTGAAAATGAGATGTTTGAAGTAGATTTTGTTCTGAGGAATTCATCGCGAAAATGCACCCTCAGCATTTATCTTAGTCAGCTTTAGAAAAGCTACTATGAAAAGACACATCCTCACCATATTGTTTAGTCTTCTCATTGTTTCTGGTTCGATAGGGCAGAACAGTGCGGTAGAAGAAATGCAGAGCAGAATAGACAACGCGAAAAGTCTGGAAGAGAAGTTGCAGGCATATTGGGAGTTGTCGAGACAGCTAACGTTTTACGATCATGAGAAGGCCATGGCTGCATCAAAAAAACACTTTCGGCTGGCTGAAGAGAACGGGGTGAAGAATCATATGGTGTATGCCAAGGGGTCTCAAGCCATGATTCACATGAATTCAAAAAATGCTGAGTTGGCAAAAATCGAGTTGGACTCTGCTGCAGCGATTGCCGATGGAGATACAAATGCCGGACTTGATATTCTATTCAATTATTACGGTATTCTCTACACCATCACTCAGGAGTACGAGAAGTCGCTGGATTACTATATGAAAACCAAGGCCATTTACGAGGCTACAAATGAGGATGATTATCCTATGGCCATTTTGCTATCGGGCATTGGCACTACACATATTGAATTGGGGAATTACGCTCAGGCGCAAATTCACTATGAACAAGCACTTGACTTACTGGTAGAAGAAGACCACTACGAACTGGGAGGAATGAGCAATAACCTGGCAGAGGCCATGAAGTTATCAGGAGCTCCATTTGACACGGTAATGGCCGTGCTAGACTATGCTTTGGAGGAAAGCTATTTGGCATTTGACACCATTGGAGTGTTTTTGGTTTATACCAATATGCTTGACCTGTGCATTGAAAACGAACGGGTTGAGAAGGCCAAGCATTACCTCGCTGAGGCTGGCGCCATCAGAGATCGAATACCAGAAGATCCAGACTTGGTATACCATTACGAACTGACCAAGGCCAATTTCCTGTTCCTCAATGGTGAGTATCAAGAGTGCGTGATGCAGGCTAAATCGGTATACGCTTATACACTGACGGATTCGTTGGCTACCAAGGATTTTTTGCGCTCGCTGGATTTGATTCGCAAATCTTATCGCGCTATGTCCAATGAGGAGCAATATGGCAAATACACTGAAATGTATATCCACGCCAAGGATAGTCTGGATCAGGTGGAACTAGCCACTGCTGTATTTGATTTAGAACAGAAGTACGAAGTGGCCAGAAGAGAGAAACAGTTGGTGGAACAGCAGTGTGCCATTCAGGATCAGGAGGCGCAGATTGCCATCATCGAAGGAGAAAAACAGCGACAGGTGGGCTACATCATTGGACTTGCGGTGTTGCTTGGGCTGATTGTCTCAGTTAGCGCGCTTGCTGTAAACCGTCAACGACTTAAAAGGCAGAAAATAGAACTAGAACGAAACTTGACAGAATCGGAATTGGCTAATACCCAGCTCGAAAAACAGAAGCTTATGGAAGAACTAGAACATCAGCAACGCGAACTTGCAGCGTATACGCTATCACTTGTTAGGAAGAATGAGTTATTGCATCAGCTGCAGGAAAAAGTCTCGAAGATGGATGAAGTCAATCAGGAAATTAAAGAGGTTTCAAGTCTGATACGAACCAACATTGCGCAGGACAGTGAATGGGACGAGTTTAACCTCAGATTCAAACGGGTTCACCCCGATTTCTACAGCAATTTGCAGGGAAAATATCCCGAGCTCACTCAAAACGAAGTGAGAATATGCGCCCTCATACGCCTAAACTTAAACTCGCGAGAAATGGCTGGTTTGCTAGGAATCAATGTGCGGAGCATCGATCAGAACAAGTACCGGATTAAAAAGAAACTTCAACTGGAAGCTGAGCAAAACCTGGTCGAAGTTATTCAGTCACTTTAGCCAATGTATTGATGTCAACCGGGTCCAGTATCTGTTTGTTATACCCTTTTTTGCTCACGGCTATCATAGCCAACCCTATGCGAGTAGTATCAGTAACCGCGTTAGGATTGATTTTCTGTATTAGAAGAAGTAGCCACATAAAGTAGTCGTAGAAGAACTGATACATCCTCGTTCTCGACTTAATACCGCGCAGCGGTACGATGCCGCCAGGTCGAAACATAAACGACTTCGCAAATCCGAGCTTCATAATGTCGTTTTCGGTTTTTCCTTTTACTCTGGCCCACATGCTTCGCCCCTTTTCACTGGAATCAGTACCTTGACCAGACACGTAGTTAAATGTCATGTCAGGATTGAGCTCATATAATGTGTTGGCAAGAGCCATGGTCATGTCATAAGTGAACTTCGTGTATGTGGCCTCATTCATTCCGGCTGCGCTCACACCCATGGTAGCGTAGCACGCATCATAACCTCTTAGTTGATCTGTTACGGTAGAGAAGTCGCTGAAGTCTGAGTGAATGAGTTCTTTCAGCTTGGCGTGTTTTTCTCCCGTGGGGTTTCGTACAATGGCCAAAACTTCTGTTACGTCAGTGTGATCGAGACATTCGAGCAACACGCCCCGGCCAACCATTCCTGTTGCTCCTGTGATAATTACTTTCATTGGATGGGTTTTTCTAAGTAAGGAATCCACCACGCGGATTGAGGGTAAGATTCATGAAGTATTATTTGTTCACCAATACGCGGTGTTGTCATTTGAACGCCAAGCCTCTCAGCTTCTTTGCCAGATCTCAAGACAGGTTCGACCCAACTATGAACAGAAAGGGTAAAAGCTCCCCAGTGGACTGGCATCATCACTTCGGCCTGAACATCGATGGATGCTTGCACACTTTCTTCAGGCATCATGTGAATATCTGCCCACTTGTAGTTGTACTGTCCGCATTCCATTAAACCAATGTCAAACGGCCCATACTTTTCTCCGATTTCTTTAAAGTGACTACCATAGCCACCATCACCAGAGAAGTACACATTATCGTTTACGCCTTGAATAACCCACGACCCCCATAGCGTGTGCATTCGGTCGGTGAATCCTCGCCCTGAAAAGTGACGCGATGGTGTGAGCACGAATTTGATGTTTTCCTGGGTGGTTTCATCCCACCAGTTTAATGCAGTGATTTTGCTGGAGTCAACACCCCATTCCAGAAGATGATTATCCAACCCCCAAGGAACAAGGAAATGTTTGACCTTATCCTTTAACTGAATCACAGAACCATAGTCGAGATGGTCGTAATGATCGTGTGAAAACACAACTACATCAATCTCCTGGAAGTCTTCAACCTCTAACGGGAAAGTTTCATTGTAACGCTTGGTTCCCAACCATGGATGCGGTGCTGCTACTTCTCCAAACATCGGGTCGAGTAGAATGGTTTTCCCGTCCATTTCGATCAGGAAAGAGGAGTGACCAAACCAGGTGATTTTGGTTTTGGTTGGCTCTGAGCTAATGCTTGTTTGATCGAGTTTGTCCGGTTTTATATCAGCGTTGGGCTGGATGTTATCTACCGGATTTGTGAATTCTTGCAAGACTTCCCAAATACGACTGATATCCATGTCCATATTGGCGCGTTCGTAGTTAAAGAAGGCTTCACCATCGTGATGATCTGTTTCAGCATACATGGCAAGCTGCTCTTCAGATGGAGTTCCTCCAAACTGTGGCGTGGTGTAAATCCAGGACACGATAGCTATGATGAGAACGAGCACCAGGTACCCGATCCACTTAAATAATTGTTTGACGATTTTCATGAAAGTAGTGCTGTATTATTAGTCATGCGCCTCCCACCAGGGTGATGTGTGGCTGTGTAAATGGATCATTTCTCCCAAATCAGGAGTTGAAATATCAAGGTTCTGCTCGGTAGCTTCATCCACAAACCGGTTAATTGGATCTTTCCAATGATGCATGGCTAGCGGAAAACCTCCCCAGTGAACAGGAAGAGCTTTTTTTACCCCGGCATCAAGGGCAGCTTGTACGCTTTCTTCTGGGTACATGTGAATCTGGTGCCAATGTGGATTGTATTGCCCACATTCCATGAAACCAAAATCAAACGGTCCAAATTTTTCACCTATTTCTTTGAAGTGGGTACCGTACCCGCCATCTCCACTCCAGTAGAGATTATGATTTTCTGATTTCATGACCCAGCCACCCCAGAGTGATTTGGATCGGTCGTTTAATCCACGACCCGAAAAATGCCGCGAGGGCGTAAATGTAAAATCGATTGATTCGAAAGAACTTTGGTCATACCAATCAAACTCTTGAATATCAGACTCAGGGATTCCCCAGCTTTCAAGATGGCGGCCTACTCCAAGGGCCACAAACCACTTAGATGTTTTTGAAGCCAGTTTGTCAATACTTGCCATATCCAGATGATCGTAGTGATCATGTGTCATCAACAGCAAGTCGATGTGCGGAAACTGATCGATCAGGTCCAGCGTGTTCTCTGAGAATCGCTTTGTTTTAAACGGAGCTATGGGAGAGGCATTTGGGCCAAGCATGGGGTCGATAAGAATGGTCTTATTCATCCATCTTATGAGAACGACCGAATGCCCATACCATATAAACTTTGGTTCATCCGAATTAGTCAAAAACGCTGCCTGATCAAAAGGTATGATCGGAAGAGCTGCTTTAGGCACACGTCCTTTTTTCTCAAAAAACTGCTCGTAGAGCATTTTTGGAAGATCCTGGATGTGAAACTCCATGGTTGTTGTTTCAAGATTCTCAAACATGGACCCTTTCCACTGTTTTGATCCGGAGTACTTCTGCAAAAGGTCTTTGGAAACCTTTCCTCCAAATTGTCTGGTCACTTTCATCGTACAGCTTATTGTTTGGCAGTGAGCATGCCGGCATCAATCAATGCCTGGAATGATTCGTTCATGGTTTCTTTAAGTGGTCTGTAAGAAAGTCCCAACTTTTGAATGCCTTTCGAGTTATCTGCTTTCCAGCCTCGGTCCACATTGTTTCGAATAAATCTTCTTGTGAAAGCCTTATTAGCAATTGGTCCGATCAGCATCAACAACCATTTTGGTAAGGCTCGGTTCGGTATTGGATACCTGCTGCCGAACGTTTCATGTAGAATTGTCGCCATTTCTATGAGCGAAGAATTGTGTGCGCTAATGATGTGGCGTCCTTCTGCTTCTGGTGTGAAGCCAGCGTTGTAGTGGGCAAGCGCTAAATCGCGCACATCGATTACTCCGAATCCCATGTTTGGTACACCAGACTTAAACGTGCCATCGCCCATTTGTTTGAGTAGGCTCACACTTTCTGAAGTTGCGGTATTAGCATTTAGAGCTGGCCCCATTACGAAGCTGGGGTTGATCACTACCAAATCCCACTCACTTTGAGTTTCAGCTATTTTCCACGCTTCTTTCTCGGCCAATGTCTTTGAATAGGAGTAGGGTTGGTAGCTAAGCGAAGCCGTTGTGTTCCATATTTCTTCGGTGATCATGCCATTGGGTGCATTTTCGGTATCGCTGGCATCTGTATAGATAGCAGCGCAACTGCTGGTTAAGACCACACGTTTCACAGACCCTGATTTGCTCGCTTGTTCAAGCACGTTTCTGGTTCCTTTTACCGCTGGGTCTATCAGTTCCTTTTGCGGATCTTTTACATCTAGAAAGAAAGGAGATGCCGTGTGGAAAACCAGTTCGCAGCCTTCCATGGCCTCAGCATATGATCCGTCCTTCAACAGGTCACTTTTAAAGTATTTGATGCTTCCCTTCGACTGGGCAGCCAGTTCGTTTAGATGAGCCAGTTTTTCCTTGTTGTCAGGATTTCTAACGGCAGCGTGCACGGTTATTCCATTATCAAGTAGTTGCTTAACAATCCACCCAGCTACGTAGCCGGTAGCACCGGTAACGAGAACGGGTTTTGTTTGGTCTATTGTTTTCATTTTATGAGTAATTAATCACTCACATTGTGAGCGAAATTTTTTTAGAGATTATATTTCGATTTAAGTGCTTTGAGCACGTCAAGTTTGTTTTCAGGTTCGTGTAAGAGAATAGCTGTTGCAGAGCCATCCATAAACATAAAGATCAATTCCGCTTCCGCTTCGGGGTCTTCATATCCGAGTTTGGTGAATGCATCAACAAGAATCAACCGGACGGGCTGAAGTCCCGAGGCATCGTAGTTGTCTGTTTGCCACTTAAGCGCATATGTTAAGCGCCACATTTCAGATTGGTCTTTTTCAATGCTGAAGGGGAGTTCGAGAACTTTTCTGATTACTTCCTTCGGGTCGGTTGTCATCACAATTTGCGCGAACATGCCCTTGGCGGCCTCCGCACTTTTATCCAAAATGGCATTCAATAAGCCTTCCTTGTTTGTAAAGTGCCGGAAGATCAAGCCTTCAGATACTCCTGCTGCTTTGGCGACCTTGCTTGTCGATGTAGATGCGTAGCCTTCTGTAGCAAAGAGCTTCAGGGCGGCTTTCAGAATATTTTCTTGTTTCTCGGTCATTTATTAGTGAGTAATCACTTACAAATGTAAAGTGATTTTAAAAACTTCCAAGAAAAAAGTGATTTTTATTCGGGTAAGCTTACAGTTGTCTTCTGTTCTACCAGGTAGTACTGTCCGTTAACCAGACTGTATCGATAATAACAGCTTTGGTTTTGGTAAGATTCTGTGTCCTGATAATAATCCGTGTCACTTGGCTCTGTGTAGTATGAGGACTGGTAGTCGCAGAGGCAACCGCCATTCAGGTCATCTGATTGAAATGTGAGTATTAGGTCCAACGTATTTGTGTCTAATTGGATACCTCCATCCCAGTCTCTGGATTCCACTTCGCAGGCAAATAGTTCCTTGAAATCGTCACCTTCTTTCTCAATCAGTGTAGCAGATTCGTAGTAGCACGAAGTGCAGTTCTTTACAGAACCCAAGAGTAAGTAACGGTCTTTATTCTCAAATGGAAGATGTACGATGGAATAATAGCCTTCTCGCATAAACTCATAGTCAAACGTGGTGTCGATACCTAGTGGGCTCACATACACCATTTTAGATATAGTACCTACGTATGTTCCCCCTCCTTTTTCGGGGTACTTGATGCAGAATAGTTTATCATCATCTGAGAATGCCATGGGCAACTGAAGATTCGATTTTAGGTAGTCCAGATCCAAATTCGCCATACTGAGTAGCTCGTCAATTGATGCGTCAAGCTTTTGATGATATGCCGATATGACCAACCATCGATCGGCCGAGTCCTTGTCAGCTGAGAAGAAATCATTTACATGTTCTTCATCCAGGTTCTCACTTAACTGATCATAAGTAAATGGATGCTCTTTTACCAGAAGCATATCAAAACCAAAATGCGAGATCTGCTGATAACGCTCAAAGGTGGTGTTCAACTCTTCAATGGCACTGCGGAGTTTTCTCGATTGGGCATGCGTTTGTTTTGATAAGACCAATAACTGGGTTAACAAGACCATCCCTATCACTAGCGGTTTCATCATGTGAGCAAAGATGCTAAATAAGCTATGGCAGGGAGATGGTTCTCTCTATCTTCGAGCGCGAAAATCGCATCGTGGGGAAACAAGAAAAATGGATCGTATTTGGGTTAATGGTTGCCATTATCGCAGCTCATCTGATCAATCTTGGGTTAATGCCCCTATTGGCCGATGAGGCCATTCGAGCCACCGTAGCCTTTGAAATGATGCAGCACAAAAATCCGATTGTACCTACGCTTTGGGGCGATTTTTACTATCGAAAGCCACCGCTGTATAACTGGATTATCATCGGGTTCTTCAGCCTGTTCAATTCCTATTCAGAGTTTGTGCTTAGGCTTCCTTCGGTCCTTCCCTTGTTTGCTTTTGCCGGAGTCATTTGGTATGTCTCACGAAAGCATATTGTAGATAAAGCAGGCGTTTTGGCTGGTTTGGCATTCGTGTTAAGCGGTCGGCTTTTGACACGCGATTCCATGTTGGGTCATATTGATATCTTCTTTTCGCTGGTCACGTTCATCGGGTTCTTTGTAATCTATTATTACCACAAAAAACAAAAGTGGTGGCAGCTTTTCATGATAAGCTATTTACTGGCTGCAGCAGGTGTACTTATGAAAGGATTGCCGTCCTTTTTGTTTCAGGGGCTCACACTCGGGGTGTGGTTTATTTACCAGAAAGATTGGAAAAGATTGCTGTCTATCCAGCATGTGTCAGGCATTGTACTTTTTGCCGCTATTGTAGGGGGATATTTCTTTGCCTACTCGCAGTACAATAGTTTGGAGGCCTATTTCTCAGAACTATATGGTCAGGCCGCCATGCGAACAGTCGTAGACAAGAAATGGTACGAAGGCGTGTTGAATTTTTTTACGTTTCCGTTTGAGAATATCGGACATCTGCTTCCTACTTCTCTGCTTGTGGTTTTCGCTATTAAAAAGGGAATCATTAAGAGTTGGATGAAGGACGATTTTACCGCTTTTGTTCTATTGACATTGGGAGTAAATGTGATACCCTACTGGTTATCTCCAGGCTATTATCCGCGGTATTTGTTCATGCTCTATCCGCTCTTTTATATTCTGATTGCGGACGCGTACTACAAAAACCGAGTGGAATTGGTTAAGCGTGAAAAAATCATGTTCTGGGTGTTTTTGGTAGCCGGAGTGGTTATTACCATAGCTCCCGTTGGAGCCCTGTTTGTAGAAGAGCTGATCGATTTGTGGTATACCATACCCGCAGTCATTCTCTGTGTAGTTCTCGGAGCTGCTGTGCTTTGGCTTTGGGTCAAGCTTCCGGATCAGCGCATATACTGGTCATTGGCTTTTGTCGTACTATTCAGGTTAGGGTTTGACTTTTTCGTATTGCCATACAGAGTCTACGTTGAGGATAACCTGAGTGTGCATAAAAAGGAAATGTCATTGGCAGTAGCCGAGAAGTCGGGAGATCATGCAGTGGCACTTTTTGATCAAAGCCCTGTTTATCTTGAGTACGCGTTTTACGTAGGTGTTGCCAAAGGTGAAATCATTCAGCGAACCATTGAAATGCGACCAAACACCATGTACCTGGTGGATGAAGGACGATTGAGCAGACTTGGCGAACACGAGGTGTACTTTCAGTTTCCAATGCGGTACAAAACCTACCAAATGAACCTGGTTAAATTCAAGCCAACTGCTGATGAATAATCGGGAAAGATGGATTGTTGGGGGCATTGTCTCGCTGACCGTGTTTGCTTTTTTACTCAACCTGGGCGTGCTGCCGCTGCGCATGGATGAGGCCATTCGATCAACCGTTTCTTCGGAAATGATGATGAGCGGAAACTACATCACGCCAACGATGTGGGGGGAATATTACTATAGTAAGCCACCTCTGTTTAACTGGATACTAATAGGCTTCTTTACCTTATTCGATAGCTTCTCCCTGTTTGTTTATCGCTTGCCCTCTGTGTTGGCATATTTCGGTATAGCCCTCGTTACGTGGGCTTTTTCAAGAAAATATGTTGGTGAAAGGGTAGGTGTGTTGGCAGCGTTGTCTTTTTTGTTTTGTGGGAGTGTACTGGTCAGAGATTCTCTGTACGGATACATTGATCCCGTGCTTGCTCTGGTCACCTTACTGAGTTTTGTGACCATTTTTCGATTTCACGAGAGAAAGCAGTATTGGTTGCTGTTTATGGTGAGCTATGCACTTGCAGCCACTGGAGTGTTACTCAAGGGCTTGCCCTCCGTTCTTTTTCAAGGCATCACGCTGGTTGCCTGGTTCGCATACAAACGCGATTTCAAGGCACTTTTTCGTCCAGCACATTTTGCCGGAGTCGGTGTGTTTTTATTGATCGTGGGAGTATATTTTTTCGTTTACTCCGAGTACAACGATATTCAGAATTTGGCCAGAGGACTCACCAAGCAAGCCACCATCCGAACACCTACAAATCATCCATGGTATGATACGCTGTTTTATTTTTTGACATTTCCTTTCGAGAATTTTGGGCTGCTTTTACCCACCTCATTGTTTTCTGTTTTCGCATTTAGAAAGGGCATGTTTAAGCGATGGATGTCTAATGACTTTACAGCCTTTTTGGTCATTGTTTTAGCAGCCAATGTGCTGCCCTATTGGTTTTCCCCAGGCTATAGATTCAGGTATTTAATGATGCTCTATCCACTCTGGCTCATTCTAGGGGCAGAGGCCTATTATGCTTATAGAGATGCGTCTCCCAAGCTTAATACGTGGATGGAACGCATTTTTCTCCTTCTCGGATGCGCGCTAATCCCACTGACTTTATTTGGGATGTTTTCTGAGGAGTTCGAAGCTGTTTCTAATCGATTGCTAATTGGCTCTACAGCCATACTTGCATTGGCAGGATTACTGGTCCTTTGGTTCAGGTATTCGAATTATAGAGTTTACTGGTTCTTTGGATTTTTACTTGTGTTCAGATTTGGGTTTGATTTGGGGTGGATGCCTTATTATGCATCAGACGAGTCACGAATGCCCATGCAGAAGAAAGTGCAAGCCGAAAGAGTGTTAGAGGTAGCAGATGACAGACCCATTCGGGTATATTATGGAACCCCCCTCTTCAGAGCGTCTGCGTTTTATCTTGGCTCAGCACAGGAACGCGTCATCGAGGAAACAGCGGAGATTGATCCTGCGTATTTATACCTCGTCAATGACACGCGCCTTAAGAAGTTTGATGGGTTTGATGTAGACACGCTTTACCGGTATGAACTCGGTTACAAAGACTATATGATCAATTTGATTGAGGTGACCCCAAGAAGGGATTAGCGGTTCTCGAAGATCCACCGTTTCGTAAAGTAGTTCAAAATGAATTTGCTTCCCATTACAATCAGCTTCGCGAGAATAACATACTCAGCGAAGAATGGAATTTTGACGATTTCTGCAAGACAAAAAGCCCCCAGAAACATAAAGGCGAACGAAAACCCAATGGATAGCATGAAGGCGTTGGAAACCTTTCGATTCAGGTCGAAGACAAATCGTTTTTGAAGGAAAAAATTGATGATCATGCCGATAAAGGCGGAGCATATTTCAGCCCAAAACAGTGGGAACATATGCCGAAACAGGAAGGTAAAAGAACCTAAGTCGGCCAGGGTGGCAAACACAGATACCAGTCCAAACTTGGACATGGACCTGAACAGCGTTGTGATGTTGTTTTGTTTCAACCGGTGTTTTTAACAGCTGGGCAAAGGTTATAATTCCTGCGTATGGGCAACAGGAAAAGAAAGTCAATTTCAACATGAGCTGGCTGGAAATTTTATGAATAAAACCTTTGCCCTCGAAATAGGAACTTACTTTTGAGTTATGGTAAGAGTGGTGCTCGTAGTTTTATTGATGAGTTTTATAGTGGTTGAGAGCTCAGCCCAAAAACGAAGAAAGCAGAAGCCTGTTTCGTTTCAGAAGCACTACAATGAGGTGCTTCCCAAATTACCTCAGAATAAGATCAATGGCTGGCATTTTGCTCCTGGAGCCACTTACACTTTTGGTCCATATGTACCTTTAAAGGAAACCCTCTCAGAAACAGATGCGCTTAAGCTGCAAGCTAAGTACAGTGCCCTCGGTAAGCCCGGTCTTTATGCCGAAGTAGGGCGATATCGAATGTTTAAGTACAGCAAGCTGTTTAAGTATATGGATTACGGAGTGTCTTATAAAGGCCTTCGCGGTAGAGAGAAATCTACCCAAACCAGCTTTGCCATGCCCGGAGAGGTGGAAACAGGGTCGGTGGACTTTAGGGGGGATTTTGGGTATCATTATGCCGAAGCCTTCTTTAACCTCAACCACGTTTGGCGTATCTCGAAATACAATTTCATACAGAACTCGATCGGAGTGAACGCTGGATATGCGTTTATAGCAAATTACTCAGGAGCCACGGCCTCGCTGACACCAGCCCAGCCTGGAAAAATCAATGCTCAACTACATTACAAACTCGGCTTTGGAATTAAGATGAGAGGAAATTGGTTGATCATTCCTGCCCTTGAAACACCCATGTTAAATGCGTGGCCTTTTGATAATGGTCGTTCGTCCATGGCGGTTTTCGGATCAAGGTATCGACCTTTGATTTTTAGTCTTCGATTCTTCTTTATCAGAGATGCAAACACACTTGATTGTACACCTGTCAGAACCAGGGATGGAATCAAAATGCCTACCGATATGGATAAGCAGAACGAAATGAAAGAAGGCGTTCGCTAGGAAATGCTTTTCGGTACGTAGTTGTTTTGGTACTCATAAGTAGGTTCAACCTGAATCCATTCGTAGTCAAACCGCTCCATTAACGACTTATCCAACAGTTCAGAAATGACCCGAATATAGGTTGGGTGCAAGTCTGCCAGATAAGCTTTACCCTTATAGTAGGTGTTCCTTTTCTTGGTGAATTTCCTACTCATTCCCACCGATTTTGGGTTGAAGTATTCTGGGTGAATTGACTTCAGGCCGAACTTGTTTTCAAGCGCTTTCATGGTTCCGTCAAAGTCCTTGACCAAATCCTCATACTTGACCAACTCAATTTTCTCGGGGCACTCATTAAAGAAAGAAAGCCATTTGCTGTGAAACAGGTTCCAATCGATGACAAAGTGGCCATTAATGTGCTTCTTTCTGTAGGTAATGTGCTTGGTTCGATTGGCCAGACGCATAAAGCTTTGATACCAGGCGTATGGATTTTTCACCACAACTACATACTTCAAATCCTTTTGTTGGGTTAGCTCTTCCACCTTTTCGTCAAATTGCTTGAAGGAGGGAAAATGAAAGTTGTTTTGAAATTGAAGACTTGGAATAATGAACTTCTCATCGTACAGCCGAAAGTGCTTTTGTGTAGGCAGGCAATCTGGAAAATGCTCGTTCAGAAAGCGTACATCTTTAAAGTTTTCCAGAATAACCGCTTCTGTGTAGTTCGTGCCTGCCCGCTGCAAGCCATAGATCATCATGTTCATTGCCCGGTTGTAGATTTAGTTGGGATCAGGCCTCGAAAGTAATAGTATCTCAGCACAAAGAAGCATTTTACAAAACGGTAAGAACGCTTCGTAATGCGTTTGAAACCTGAGAATTTGGGTTTGGAATACTCCGTTTTATTTGCATGAGGAAACGCAGTTTCCGGAATAGGCTTATCCAGAAAATCACACAGGGGTTTCCAGTCTCTATTTGAGTTTACAGGTATGATCATCAGATCTTCAGGCCGATTGCTGAAGTAATCTATCACAGCTTGGTTGTGGTTTTCGAACACACGTATTGTGTGTTCTTTGTCTTGAGATGGAATACCGCGCCCTTTCCCAAAAACGTATTCGTGCATGGGAGTTCGTAACCAGCCGATGTGGTGACTAACACTCGCATACCAACTCTCCGCCTCCCGCGTGGTCAAAATAAACTTACTCCCCGGAAACTGCTCGTCCAGAAAGGCATATAAAAGCGGTATTGGGTTGTCTTCAAAAGCATCGTATTGTTTGCAGTGATCCACCACTGCATTCATATTGTTGTGTAGAATAGCAGGTAGAAGCTCATGCGATTTAGAGCTCACATTGTATCCAAGAATACTCAATGCCTGATGCATGGTAGTGGTTCCTGTTTTCATGAACCCAACGCAAAAAACCTTCTGATTCTCCATCATTAAAAGTACATCCAATGCCCTCGCAGTCCATACACGCTGTTCCATTCAAGGGCGGGGAATGGAATCTTTATCAACCCAAATACTGGTTGAATCCAGCGAAGTGGTTTTGGTAAATCGGCTTTTTCCAAATCAACATCCAGCGAGAGAAGCAGTTGTCGTTGTCTCACCTGGCTCGAGGTATAGTACGTTCCGTCTTCCAGTGTCCAGGAGTTAGACTCGGCTCCATAAACCCCTTCCAGACTGTAACCAATGGCTATATTCAGCCATTTAGGAAATTGGTCAGGTTTTCCCGCCAGTGACCAGATGTTGGCGCTGAGCCAATACGTCTGTCCGTTGTAGTCTTTCAACCATTGCTCAGTAATTGAGCTTCCGTATAGATTACGAGCTCGGCTCGCTTCCAGCGGCTTCATGTTGGTGTAATTGCTTGGTTGATATGAGAATTTCAAGGCTATTCGTTGCTCTTTCCAAAGTGCTTGTTGTCCAAAAAACAAAAGAGAGCCCCCGGTGTTGAATCCAAAATCGCTGAGGCTGAATCCCCATTGAGCTGAGCGTCCATCCAAAACCTCTATGGCGGTCTGGTAGCCAAAACCAACCAGCGTAGCTGCTATGAGAGAAGAGTTTTCTGAGAAGCCAGACCACTTATTTAGTTCATAAAGGTTCTTGCCTATTTGGTATGCTGTGGTAGCATGCCCAACTTTATCCATTTGCATCCACCCCTTCCAGTCATTGAATAGATGAAAAGGGGACTGAGGATAGTTGGCGTACCAGGCAAAGTTTAAGCCTGCAAGTGATCCAATTCCTACCGTTGATTGAAAACCAATGTTCGCAGCTTTTCGCAGTTTGAGGTTGTTGTCGGTGCTATCAGTTTGACCATAGCCGGTAGCACTAGTAGCTATAACAATGTAGGTGCAAACAATGGCTGCTATTCTAATCAGAAGGCGGTTCATTTTCCTTTCCAAATGTCAACAATAATTCGCGCAAAAAATCGAATGATTGATGTCTTCATCAAAACGCATTGAAAAAGGGTAGCTTTGCAAGTTCAAAAGCAAGCGTCATGGCGAAAAAGAGTACGTGGGAAAAGAGAGCCAAAAAGGTGAAGAAGGAAGAGCACTTGGTGCTTGGTGGTAACACCAATAAGAAGAAGGAAGGGTATAAGAAATCAGATAGCCGATCTGAGTCTACAGGTCGACCAAGAAGAGGTGACTCTGAAGAAGAGTCCCGGGCACCCAGAGGCAGAGGCGGAAAGTCTAACTCTAGATATGGAGACTCAAAGTTTGGGAACTCTAAATTCAAAAAAGACCGACCAAAAGGAAAAGGAGATCGAAAGTTTAACCCATCTGACTTTATCACCAGAGATGGAGATGACGATAAGAATGATAAGTTCAGATCAAAGGGCAATGCTGGAAAGCAGTTTAGTCGTGGCGATAAGAAAGGATCTTATGGCAAGTTCTCTAAGGACAAGCACTTTGACAGAGCTCCAAGAAAAGACGTCTCGCGAGAGGGAAGTGATCTTATTCGATTAAACAAGTACCTGGCAATGTCGGGGATTTGCTCCAGAAGAGAAGCCGATAAGTTTATCGAAGATGGCCTTGTAAGCATTAATGGCAATGTGGTGACCGAGCTCGGAACCAAAGTGAAACCGACTGATGTGGTAGAGTATGCCGGAGAGAAAATTAAAGCTGAAACACTGCGATACATTTTACTGAACAAGCCAAAAGATTGCATTACTACGTTGAGCGATGAGCGCGGGCGTAGCACAGTGATCGGCTTAGTCCGAAATGCATGTAAGGAACGTGTGTTCCCAGTAGGGCGTCTCGACCGCAACACAACGGGCTTGTTGTTGTTGACCAATGATGGAGATTTGGCTAAGAAACTGAGTCACCCAAGTCATGATATACGCAAGGTGTATCACGTCATTACAGATAAGAACGTAACGATTGCGGATCTTAAGAAACTTGAAACGGGCGTGATGCTTGACGATGGAACCGCCAAGGCAGATGCAGCGCTGTTTGCTGGTGATGGCAGTGTACGAAACGAGGTTGGACTGGAAATTCACTCCGGAAGAAACCGGGTTGTGAGAAGAATGTTTGACGCGTTGGGTTATGATGTTACACGACTTGATCGGGCAGCATTTGCGGGGTTGAGCAAGAAAGGATTGCCAAGAGGTCGTTGGAGGTTCTTGACCGAAAAAGAGGTCAACTATCTTAAAATGCTTTGATGCTAAAAGGTCAGCGTTCATAATTCCTGACACACCCTTTTATTCACAAGATTTGTGACGTTAGCTTCGAATAAACGGTTCATAGTGCCGTTTTCGGATAGAGATGCGCAAATTTTTCACGTGGTTTTTGATCTTGATTGTCCTCGGAGTAGGAGGACTTACGGGTGCGTATTTCCTCGCTAAGAAGTACGAAGAGCCCGTTCGTAACTACATTGTAGGCGAGGTGAACAAGCGTTTGCAGTCTCCTGTGCACGTGTCTGATATCAACTTCTCACTGCTCGAACGATTTCCCTCCGCTTCCCTCGTCATGGATAGTGTGTGGGCAGAAGAAAATTTGGTCAAAATAGGAGAGCCAGACACCTTGTTTTTCTTTCGAAAAGTCTATCTCAACCTAAATCTGTTTGACATTATTGATGGCCAATACAAGATTAATGAGATTGAGACGCGAGATGGCTTTATGCGATTACTCGTGGACGAAAACGGCTATGACAACTACCACATTTGGGTAACCAGCCAGGATTCAACTGGCTTTTTGTTGGAGCTTGACAAAGTACATATCGAAACCACGGACTTTCGGTATGAAAACCGATTGCGTAGGCAGATTTACGATCTCAATGCAGAGGACATGTACTTTAATGGAAGGTTTTCAAATGAAAACTACACCATGTCTGTAAAAGGCCAGGGGCATGTCAATGACATTTCCATAAAAGGAACCAGTTACCTGGGGAATAGAGATGTGGCGGTTGAGTCGGAGCTTGATATTGTGACAGAGACACAACACTACGGTTTCAGAAATGGGCATATTCTCATTGACGATGTGCTAGATTTTGGTGTCACCGGGTCGTTCGAGAAAGATGGGATTGACTTAAAAATTGCCGGGCATGAACTCGACATCATTAAAGCATTGTCCCTTTTACCAAGCGGTTCGGTTAGTGCATTCGACCAATACGAAAGTGCTGGGTTTCTCACCTTCGATTGCACGCTGAAAGGAGTATTTGGAAAAACTGAGAATCCTGCACTTCAGGCTAAGTTTTCTTTTCAAAACGCCAGCATATCCAAAAAGGGAAGCAACTGGAGCTTGACGCAGCTCTACGGCAATGGTGATGTCTCAAATGGAAGCGCGAAAAATTTTGCGACCACTACGCTCAACTTTCCCCAACTAAAAGGGAAGCTCAATGGAGATGATTTTCAGGCGAATTTTTCGGTGAAGAATCTCATTCAGCCAACCATTGAAGGCCGGGCGCAACTCGATTCCGATATTGAAGGACTTACCACGTTTGTTCCTGTCGAAGGACTAGAAGCGGGCACAGGCCGAATAGCCATTGATGCAACCATAAACACCACGCTCAAAAACCCTTCCGACTCAAAGGCAAGAGATTTTCTCAACGCAGAGGCAAGCGGAACGGTGCGTATTGAAGATGCTCAGTTAAAACTCAGCAACGACTTTAGAGATTACGCCATTGATACCGCTGTGCTTTCTATCCAGAACAATGCGCTCGTAATAGACGAATACAGAGGGCGCATCAATGACTGCTCAGTCAAGCTGGATGGTAGGGCCAATGGGTTCTTAAATTACTTTTTCTCTGAGACTGGTATTCTGGATATAACCGGAAACATTGAAGTAGGTGTGCTTAACCTGGAAGAGTTATTCCCCACCAGAGATTCAGATGATGATGACGCGAGTGTAGTGGTGGCATTTCCTCAACGCGCACGTTGGAAACTTCACGTGTTGGCAGATCGTTTTCAGACAGGTAAGTTCATAGCCGAAGATGTCAGCGGAAACCTCGGTATGGATGCGTTTAAAGTGGAAGCGACAAATCTCGATTTCAATAGCCAGGAGGGAGCTGTTTCTGGTAGAATTGGACTGTACAGGTTTGCTGAGAATCAGTTTGGGTTAAGGACAAAGTTTGAGGCAACTGATGTCGACTCAAAAACCCTGTTTCAAACGTTTAATGAGTTCGGTCAGGACTTCATTACATCCGATGTCTTGCAGGGTGATTTATCAGCAAATATTGAGTTTCAGGCATTTTGCGATTCCGTTTTCTCGATTCAGACGCAGAGCATCGTGAGTACCATCGACATTCAAATGACCAAAGGTGGTCTTACCGGGTTTCAACCGCTCATTGATATCGCAGACGAGGTCAAGAAGAAGCCCATGCTGAGGTTGTTTATCTCGGTGGATGAGTTGCGAAAACGATTGGAGGACGTTCAGTTTGACACCCTGCACAATGAAATCACAATTCGGGATGGCATCATCACCATTCCTTCCATGAGCATTCGTTCTTCTGCGGTCAATCTCAACGTAAGTGGTACACATACATTCGATCATAAAATCGATTATCAAATGGACTTTGCTCTGAGCGAGTTTTTGGAGCTAAATGATAGAAAGGAAGACTACAACGAATATGTGCAGCGGGATGATCAAGGAAAAACGAGGCTATATCTTTCCATGACCGGAACTACTGATGACTTTGAAGTAAATGTCAAGAGAACGGACTTTAACAGAAGCGTCAAAGAAGAGATAAAGTCCGAAAAGCAGACCGTAAAGAATCTGTTAAATGAAGAGTTTGGGATTTTCGAACGAGACTCATCTGTGCATGAGGAAACAAGGAATACGATCGAAATAGAATTTGACCCTGAAGCGTCTGATACCCCTGCTGATACACTGAAGAAAAAGGATAATACCAACGACAAATCCAAAGGGAAGAAGGGACTTAAAAAACTACTCGAGAAAACCGAAACCGATAAGGGCAAACTTGAGGACGGGGAGTTTGAAGATGACGATTTCTAATCCATTCGTTTTGGTGTTTTAACGCTCCTTCTGAAGCGCAGTCGTCATAGCCAGTTCAAATTTCGTAACATTGGTTCTTCCCATGGCGCAGTCATTTAATACATACTCTCAAAAGCAGCAGTGGAAACTCGGGCTTTTTGGTGCGGCATTGGCTTTTGTTGTGCTTTCGCTGTGGTATACGCGCACCTTGGTCAAGAAAATTGCCGAAGAGGAACGAGTCAAGGTAGAAATATGGGCAGAGGCGGTCAAAAAGAGGTCGGCACTCGTTCATTACACCAGTGGCTTATTCAATAAGCTTCAAGAAGGAGAACGAAAGAAAGTGGAGCTCTACCTTGAGGCTACGAAGTATTTAGCCAGACCAGATATCTCTGACGTGAGTTTTGCGCTCAACGTATTGAATGATAACACAACTGTCCCCGTTATTCTCACCAATAGCAAGGGGCAAATCACTTCTCATCGGAATATTATTATTCCTCCGCATGTTGACGAACGAGCCTTTCTGCTTGAGCAGCTGGCAGACATGACAGCTCAAAACGAACCCATTGAAATAGTCTATTACGGCAATTCAAAAGTCTATTTGCATTATAAAGATTCACGCCTGTTTAGTGAACTTAAAAGCACATTTGCAGATCTTGAGCAGTCTTTTATCTCCGAGTTGATGATTAATGCGGCCTCGAGTCCATTGATTTTGCTCGACTCCTTATCGGGCAAGGTGATCGAGTCTGGCAACGTAGATCCCGAGACAATTTCGGAAGATCAATTGCTAAAAGAGCGTTTGGCTGATATGCGATCACAGCACAAACCCATCCCGGTTGAGATCAATAACCGGAAAGCACTTGTGTTTTATGAAGACTCGTTCATTCTCACGCAGCTTACCTATTATCCTTATGTGCAGTTTGGCATTATAGGCCTGTTCATTTTCATTGCCTATTTGGTGTTTAGTACCACTCGAAAAGCCGAGCAGAATCAGGTATGGGTGGGTATGAGTAAAGAAACTGCTCATCAGCTGGGAACACCGCTCTCTTCCATGATAGCGTGGGTTGAATTACTAAGAGCCAATGAGGAGAATGAATTTGTGGCCTCTGAGCTCGAAAAAGACATAAAACGACTTCAAATTGTGACGGACCGGTTCAGTAAAATAGGTTCGCAGCCCACGCTTACCGCTCAGGATATCAGACCATTGTTGTCTGAAATCATGCACTATTTCAGCACCAGAAATCAAAAGAATGTCGATTTCAAAAAGGTCTTCCCTGAAAACCCAATTGAGTTGAAAGTGAATGCGAGCTTATTTGAGTGGGTGTTTGAAAACCTGATCAAGAATGCACTCGATGCCATGGAGGGAAAAGGTGAGATTGAAGTACGCATCGAAGAGTTTGATCGCAAAGTGCATATCGAGGTGAGTGATTCGGGCAAGGGAATTTTGCCACAGAACTTCAAGGAGATTTTTCACCCTGGGTTTACATCCAAAAAGCGGGGTTGGGGGTTAGGATTGTCTTTGAGTAAGCGCATCATTAACGAATACCACAACGGAAAAATCTATGTGCTTAAATCCGAGTTGGGCGTTGGTACTACGTTCAGGATTTCGTTGAAGAAACCTAAGAATGCTTAAGGCGCATTTTGGTTTCCAGACATTGCATATTATTGAGAATAAATAAAACAAGATAACATGGCCTGGTTTACTTCAGAGTACGAGTCCTTCTTTGCGGAACTCGAGCAAAACAATAACCGAGAGTGGTTTACAGAAAACAAGAAGCGATACGAGAAGCATGTAAAAGACCCTTTTAATGCATTCGTTGCTGACCTCATTTTACGGATGAATGAGATTGATCCAGCTTGCAAGATTCAACCGAAAGATGCTGTTTTTAGAATCTACAGAGACATCCGATTTTCTAAGGACAAAACCCCGTATAAAACCCGAATGTCGGCTATCATAGGACGTGGTGGGCGAAAGGATATGTCATCGGCTGAGGGCTTGTATATTGAGGTAGGAAACAAACACCTGCGGGTTTATGGGGGAGTATATCAACCCGATAAAAACCAGCTTCAAAGCCTGAGACAGGAAATACTCTACAACCAGTCAGATTTTTCCAAGCTGGTTTCGGATAAGAAGTTTGTGAAGGTGTTTGGCCAGATACAGGGAGAAAAAAATAAGCGGTTGCCTGCCGAATTTGCTGAAATTCAAGACACGCAACCGCTCATTGCAAATAAGCAGTTTTATTATTACGCCAATCTGGATGCCAGTTTGATTACGTCTGACAAATTAGTCAATGAAATCTATAAGGCATATGAGGTTAGTAGACCGGTTAGGTCATTCTTAATGGCGCCTCTGCTGGATTAAAACTGGTACTGAATACCCAAAGAAAATACTTCCTTAAACTGCGTTCCAGGTTTAGTTCCTTCCGCTACACCATCTCCGTCTCTGTCCACAGCAAATTTGATGTCGTGGTCATAGATCAAGTGTGTGGTGATGCTGGCAGATAAGAAGTCATTGATCTTCATAGCTACCAATGTTTCCCAATTCACATCAACGTTTTGAGGGCGATCAAGGTAGTTAGAGAATAAATCAAGTTTAGTAGTAAGCTTCACATTTTCAAGTATGTCTTTGGCATACTGAAGTTTTACATATCCCCCCACTTCGTATCGAACGTTTTCTCCATCTGAAGTTTTTACACCTGCAGCATCATAAGTGGCAGGAGTCACACCAAAAGCACCAGCATCGGCTAACCTCTGATTGTCTACGATAGTCGTTTTGTTTGTTATAGGTGAAATATATGCGGTGAAGCCCTCACTTGGCTTGTAATCAATACCGATACCTGCTAAGATGTAAGCTGGTGCCAGCGGATCAGAGATAAGTGGCGTTTTGGCATCTGCATAGTCATATCCCGCATCCCACTGAGACTTGAACTGAAACATACCAGCCCAATATGTGTTGATCATGGGTGTTTCCCGTCCGATTTTCGAATTGAAATCGATCTTGTCATCCGTTTTTTGGATAGAACCGTTGTCACCAATTCTTGTCAAACCATACGCAGCATCAAGACTGTTGTCCCATGTCCATTTGTCTTTTGCCCAATTAGCATATAGGTTTACCAGCGCTACACCGTTAATGGCGCTTTGTCCACCACCTTGCCAGTTGCTCAGGTAAGTTTGTGAAAAATTGAGTCCAACAACTCCCCCTTTTTTCCAGGGCCCTTCCTCGGCTGCAGTCTCTGCTTCCTCTTGTCCAAATGACAACCCGGCCGCCAGAATAAGGGCGCTTAAAAGCATTCCTCGTTTCATAGTATTAAGATTTAGATTTAAACTTGTTAATTGCATTTCGCGTAAAATCAGAAAGCACCAGGGTTCCGCTTATGACGGCTCTTTCAGAAAGGAGAGTGTCCCAATCCTCCGTTCCTTTCCAAAGCACCTTTTTCATTTCGGCCATGGCTTCAGGGTTATATGTCTTTATCTTGTTAATGAGGGTTGCAATGGCCTCATCCATTTCTTCTGCATTATCATACACATCAGCAAAAAGGCCCTTTTGTTTGGCCCACTGTGCGTCTCGCCAATCAGATGCGGCTATCGAAAGCTCACCAAAAGCTGAAGTACCAACTTTTCGTTCTACGGCCGGACCTACCACAAACGGACCAATACCTACCGCCAATTCAGATAGCTTTATCGAAGCAAACTTTGTAGCAAAACAGTAGTCTGTAGCACTGGCAACACCTACGCCACCACCAACAGCTTTACCCTGAACTCTGCCGATAACAAACTTGGGGCAAACCCTTATTGCGTTGATTACTTTGGCAAATCCACTGAAGAATTCCAGTCCCTGCTCTTTGTTTTCGATGGCTACCAGCTCATCGAAACTTGCTCCGGCACAAAAGACCCGGTCACCTCCCGACCTGAGAACTACCGCAGTTACACTGCTGTCTTTTCCGGCTGCAGTTATTTCATCTGCAATGGCAGTGAGAATGTGGCCTGGAAGCGAGTTGCTCTGAGGGTGAAAAAATTCAATAACGGCTATTCCGTCTTCCAACGTGCTTTTAACGTATGCTTCTGTCATGTGAAAATTTTGGCAAAGAAAATCATTCCTTGAAAACATGAAATCAGAAAACCGAGTGTTAACATAACCGCCTTAAAACTTTAGACCAATCACAACTGCGTCACTCAGGTGGCCTTGTAGCTTTGGTCCCATGGATAGGTATGCAGTATCGCTTCTTCTGGTCTTCTGGGTCGGAGGGACATTTGGACAGGAAAAGACGAAGAAGCCCGAAGTGAAAATTGAGAGCTATGTCGACTATTACGATGATGATCATACCAAGAAGTATAGCGAGGGTCAGTTTCTATATGGCAAGAAACACGGTGTGTGGACCTACTACTATGAAAATGGCAAGAAGCAGGAACAGAGCCAGTACACCAACGGAATGCTCAGTGGGAAAGTGGCTTATTGGTATGACAATGGCCAGCGAAAGAATGAAGGGTATTTCAAGTTGGTTTATCAGGCCGGGTTGGTAAAAAGCGTGCGCGATAGCTCTTTCCGCGAATGGTTTCCCAATGGAAACATGGCGTCCAAGGGGACTTACTTCTACGATGTGAAAGATGGAATTTGGGAGCATTGGTTTGCTGAAGGCGATAAGTGGAAAGAAGTGTGGTATGATCGAGGGTTTGCCAAGTCGGTAAATGGCTGGACAAAAGACATGAAGCAAACGCTTAAGGAAGGGAATGGTATGTTGCACGACTATTACGTCTCGGGTCCTGTCAAGTCCACTATCTCTATGAAAGACTCAGTTCCCAATGGTCTTGCCCAGTATTTTGATGCAAGCGGAAACCTTGAATCTGAGGGGAATTTAGTCGGGGCCAATAAAGAGGGGCTTTGGAAGTATTACTACCCCGATGGCAGTATCAGGAAGGAGGCCGAATATCAGAACGGAATACTCGATGGGTTGTACAAGAGTTTGTTTCCAGGCGGTCAGATTTATGTGGTCGGGAAGCACCTTGCTGGCAAAAAGACCGGCAATTGGCTTTGGTATTATGAGAATGGTGAGGAGTACATGAAAGGCGGATTCAAGGACGACATGCAAGACGGAGAATGGACCTATTATTTTGATAATGGTCAGGTCGAAAGCCAGGGTTCGTTTCTTAAAGACAAGAGAGAAGGCGGTTGGCAAATGTTTTACAAAGACGGTAGTCAGTGGAAGACAGGGTCTTATAAGGCTGACAAGAAAACCGGACATTGGATAACCTATTTCGAGACTGGCCAGAAACTACAGGAAGGAGATTACAAAGAAGGGAAGGAAACAGGCGTGTGGATGTCCTGGTATCAAAGCGGACAGAAGAAAGACGAGGGTTCCTATTCCGATGGAATTATGGATGGAAAATGGAGCGGTTGGTTTGATAATGGCGAGGTAAACTACAGCGGAATGCGCGACATGGGCGTGCGAACTGGAAGTTGGACGTTCGGATTCAGCAATGGTAAGACCCGTGAAGAAGGGAACTACAAGAACGGTCAGCGAGATGGCCACTGGAGCTTCTACTTTAATTCTGGTCAGCTTGATTTTGAGTGCGATTTCAAGGAAGGAGCCAAGGATGGTAAAGCAACATATTATCACCCGCATGGTGTGAAGCTGAAACAAGAGAGTTATTCCATGGATCGATTAGTGGGAACCAGTAAAACCTGGAACCAGACAGGTCAGCTTATATCTGTCAGAAACTATAAGGATGGAGTGCCGCACGGCAAGTCCGTGAACTACGATGATAAGGGTAACGTGCTGAACACGCTTTATTACAAGAACGGAATTAAGCAAAACTAATTAGCGCGTGCGCTTATTATAGATATATTTGCACGCGAAAAGAATGAGTGAGGGGTTTTTTCCCCTCATTTTTTTTGGAATACAATTTTGATTACGTCAGATCAAATAACGGCCTTGGTTGAGGAAAAACTGGACGGTTCTTCGATGTTTATCGTAGAGCTTTCGGTGAGTTCGTCCAATCAAATTCACATTGAGTTAGATGGGATGGAAGGCGTGTCTATTGATGACTGTGTAGGTGTAAGCAGACATGTGGAGCACAATCTGGATCGCGAATCCGAAGATTTTGAATTACATGTTTCGTCTGCTGGTCTTGATAAACCGCTTCGCGACAAGCGCCAGTATGTAAAGAATATTGGCCGAAACCTTAAAGTGACGTTGACTGACGGAACGGTTGTCAAAGGAAAACTGACAAGTGTAGATGAGGGTATCGAGCTTAGTATTCCAGCTAATAAGAAAAAGAAGTTGCCAGAGCGTCTTACTTCCATAGCCATGGATGAGATGAAGGAAGCAAAAATTGAAATATCATTTAAGTAAGAGAAGAGTATGAACGCTGTAGAATTAATCGAGTCGTTTCAGGATTTTAAGGAGTTCAAGAATATTGATCGCGCCACCATGATGCACATTTTGGAGGACGTGATTCGTGGTATGATTATGAAGGAGTACGAAGATGATTCGAACTTCGATATCATTATCAATCCAGACAAGGGTGACTTAGAGATATGGAGAAACAGAATCATTGTTGAAGATGGAGCTGTGGAGGATGATTTGTTGGAGATTGAATACAGCCAGGCCATTAAAATTGAGCCAGATTTTGAGGTAGGTGAAGAAGCGTCTGAAGAATTGAAGATTGAGAATTTTGGTCGTAGAGCCATCCTTTCTATGCGCCAAAACCTTGTGGCGAAGATTCAGGAGCTCGAAAAAGACAGTATTTATAAGAAATACAAAGACAGAGTAGGTGATATTATCACTGGTGAAGTTTACCAAATCTGGAAACGAGAGATTTTGGTGCTCGATGATGAGGGCAATGAGCTTGTGCTTCCAAAGTCAGAGCAAATTCCTACAGACTACTTCAAGAAGGGAGATTCTGTAAGAGCGGTGGTGAGTAAAGTGGATATGCGTAACGCCAATCCGGTTATTATCCTGTCTCGAACGTCACCTTCTTTCCTTGAGCGCTTATTTGAAATGGAAGTTCCAGAGATTTTTGACGGACTTATTACCGTGAAGAAGATTGTTCGTGAGCCAGGAGAAAGAGCTAAGGTGGCAGTTGAGTCATACGATGATCGTATCGATCCGGTAGGAGCTTGCGTAGGTATGAAAGGATCGCGTATTCACGGTATTGTTCGTGAGCTTCGAAACGAGAACATTGATGTGATTAATTTCACATCTAACCCAACTCTGTTTATACAGCGTTCTTTAAGTCCGGCCAAAATCACCACCATTAAGTTGGATGATGAAACAGGTCATGCCAGTGTTTACCTGAAACCAGATCAGGTTTCTTTGGCTATCGGAAAAGGAGGGCATAATATCAAGCTAGCTGGTAAGCTAACCGGGTATGAGCTCGATGTATACAGAGAATCAGAAGAAGATTTTGAAGATGTTGATCTGGAAGAATTTGCAGATGAGATTGATCACTGGATTATTGATGAATTGAAGGCAATTGGCTGTGATACAGCGAAAAGCGTCCTTGATTTGTCTGCAGAAGACTTGGTAACAAGAACAGATCTTGAAGAGGAAACGGTCAAAGAAATAATTGATATTCTCAAAGCCGAGTTCGAATAAGGAGAATAATCCATTAAAATAACGAGATTCGTAACCATATTTATGGCAGAAGGAGCACCTATAAGACTGAGTAAAGCAGCGAAAGAGTTAAACGTTGGTATATCAACTGTTGTCGAATTTTTGGATTCGAAGGGCGTGAGCATTGAGGCTCGTCCTAACACCAAAATCGATTCAGCTACTTACCAAACGCTCGTTGAGGCATTTGCTCCGGACATTGCGCGCAAGCAAAAGTCCGATGAATTGGCTCAGACGAAAGTGGTTCGTGAAACCATTACGCTTGAAGATCAGAAGAAATCGAAAATTGGTAAAGAACAAGACCAGGAAGAGATTCTGATCAAGAATGCAGGTGGATATCAGCAGTCTTTTGCTGAAGAGCCTGCTAAAAAAGAAGAGCCTGCAAAAGCTGAGCCTACTGCAGAGAAAGCCGAAAAGACTGAAGAGAAAGAAGCTCCTGCAAGCAAAGCTCCGGTTATTGAGAAAGTGGATGAGGTGCAGGAATCAGAGGATGGCAAAGGCGGTCCGAAGCTTGTCGGTAAAATCGATTTAAGCTCCATTGCTTCCAACCGTCCTAAGAAAAAAGCAAAAGAAGCTGCTCCTGCAGCCGAAACGGCCAAGCCAAAAGAAGAGGCGCCAGCTGAGAAGAAGGTGGTAGAAGAGGCTAAGCCTGCGCCTGCTCCAGCTAGTGAAGAAGCCGCTCCTAAAGAGCCTGAATTCCTCAAGACGAAAGTTGAGAAACTCGGAGGGCCAAAGCTTGTAGGTAAGATTGAATTGCCTAAAGAGCCTGTGCGAACTCCGAAGAAAGACGCTGAGTCTTCTGGTGATGCCAAGCGAAAAAGAAAACGAATTACCAAGGTCGTTCCCGGTAAGTCTGGTTCTAACTTTAAGAAAGGACCTGGACGTAGAGGCGCTAAAGCAGAACCGAAACCAGAGCTTACAGAAGAGCAAATTCAGAATCAGGTTCGCGAAACACTTGCAGCCCTTAAGAATAAAGGGAAGTCCACACGTTCTAAGTATAGAAAAGAGCGTAGAGATGCCGTAAGCGAAAAGATCCAGAAGGAACTTGAGCAGGCGCAAGAAGATCAAAAAGTATTGAAGCTGTCAGAATTTGTGACAGTGAGTGAATTGGCAACCATGATGGATATCTCGGTGAATGAGGTCATCTCAATGTGTATGTCAATAGGTATGATGGTGTCTATCAATCAGCGACTCGATTCTGAGACACTTACACTACTCGCAGAAGAGTTTGGTTACTCTGTTGAGTTCGTGGGAGCCGATATCGAAGACAGCATCCTTGAGGAAGAAGAAGATTCTCCGGAAGATCTAAGCGAGCGTCCACCTATCGTTACCGTAATGGGGCACGTTGATCATGGTAAGACTTCGTTGCTCGATCATATCCGAAGAGAAAATGTAATTGCCGGAGAGGCCGGTGGTATTACGCAGCACATTGGAGCTTACAATGTGAATCTGGAAAACGGAAAGACCATTACTTTCCTAGATACACCAGGTCACGAGGCGTTTACTGCTATGCGTGCTCGTGGTGCCCAGGTTACAGATATTGCCATTATCGTGATTGCCGCTGATGATGCTGTGATGCCTCAAACCAAAGAAGCTATTAATCACGCTCAGGCAGCAGGTGTTCCAATGATCTTTGCGTTCAACAAGATCGACAAAGAAGGAGCCAATGCCGATCGAATTCGTGAGCAGTTGGCAACCATGAACATCCTTGTTGAAGACTGGGGTGGAAAATACCAGTGTCAGGAAATCAGTGCTAAATCTGGACTTAACATCAATGAGCTTCTGGAAAAAGTATTGCTTGAGGCTGAGTTGCTCGAGTTGAAGGCCAACGCTGACAAAGATGCACGCGGTACCATTATAGAGGCATCGCTTGATAAAGGTCGTGGATACACATCTACACTACTTGTCCAAAGCGGAACACTTCGTATTGGAGATATGCTGTTGGCTGGTAGTTACTATGGCCGTGTTAAGGCAATGTTTAATGAGCGAGGAGCAGCTATTGAAGAAGCTGGGCCTTCTCATCCTGTTAGTTTGCTTGGTTTAAACGGTGCGCCTAGTGCAGGTGATACGTTTGTGGTGAGTGAAGATGAGCGGGAAGTGAAGAATATTGCTACGAAGCGACTTCAGCTTGCGAGAGAACAAAGCATTCGAACACAGAGAAGAAGAACGCTTGAAGATATCGGAGAAATCCTTCAGAAAGGCGATTACCACGAAGTCAATGTCATTGTGAAAGGTGATGTGGATGGCTCTGTGGAAGCATTGGCAGACTCGCTTCTCAAATTGTCTACCGATAACGTGGCTATCAATGTCATTCATAAGTCTGTTGGACAGATTTCAGAATCAGATGTGCTTTTAGCTACGGCTTCAGAAGCCCTTATTATTGGTTTCCAGGTTCGTCCTTCCGCTCAGGCTCGTAAGCATGCCGAGAGTGAGGGAATTGAGATTCGATTGTATTCGATTATCTACGATGCGATCAACGATATGGAATCTGCTATGGAGGGAATGCTTAAGCCTAAGATTGAAGAGCAAATCGTTTGCAACATCGAAGTTCGCGAGACATTCAAGATATCCAAAGTTGGAACCATTGCCGGATGTTATGTGCTTGACGGAACAGTTTCCAGAAACACAAAAGTTCGACTCATCAGAGATGGTATTGTTCAGTACACGGGTGCACTAGGGTCTCTCAAGCGATTCAAAGACGATGTCAAAGAGGTGAAAGCCGGATATGAGTGTGGTTTGAATATTGAAAACTACAACGACATTCAGGTCGGAGATATCATCGAAGGATACGAAGAGGTAGAAGTAGCCCGAAAGCTATCCGAGAAGTAAAAACCTAATCTTAAGGTCTTACCTTGATTTCATCCTTGATGATGAAGGATGCCGGATATTGGATTTTAACGACTTCGTGAAATTCCAATGCGCTTAGGTGTGTCCTAAAATCACCTGCTCTCACCACCCAGTTTGGATAGTTCCATAAGGTGTATGACTTGGCGTCTTGAAACGAGTTTAGAAACTCGCTCTGGAATTGAAGTGCGTTTTTCTTAGCATTTGGACCAGACCCCGAATAGAGTTGTATTCTGTATCCAGTCGTTTTGGCGTTTTCCTTTTCCAGGCTATCTGCCAGGTGGATGTAATCCGATAGCTCATCGCTCATTACCACCTCGGTGTAGTTGTCTGGTTCATCCAGAGTTAACTCCGGAGCCGATCGCAGCGGGCTTCTCTCAGTAATCAATATATCCTGACTAAACGCTTGATGCTGAGTAAACAAGCAAAAAAAAGAGAGAATGGCGATTGGTCTTAACATGTCTACGAAGTTACTCGGATTCAGATTTTTAGGAATTGAGAAGAATCGTTACGATTATACATATGCTTATAAAACAGTTAGTTATGTGCTCTATTTAGAATCATTTTAAATTGACTGAGGTAGCCCGATTTTTAAAGAAATGTTAATCCTCCTATTGCCTTTCTTCTAAATTTGCCACCGCTTTCTGACCACCCTTTTACAACGAAAACTGAAAGAATCTATGCGAAATAAGTGGGTGAGCCTAACTAAGGGTCTGTTTACACTAACAACTACCTTGGTGCTGCTCGTAATGTCATCGCCAGTGTCTGCTCAAGATGGAGAGGCACTTTATAAAGCCAACTGTACAGCTTGCCATAAAATTGACCAAAAAATGATTGGTCCCGCTCTCAAAGGCGTAAGAGAAGCATGGGCTGAACGTACAGGAGGAGATGAGGCAATCATTGATTGGGTTAAAAACTCGCAGGGCTATCTGAAGAGTGCCAACGACCCATATGCTACTCAGATTTTCGAAGAATACAACAAAACCGTCATGACACCAATGCCTCTGACATCAGAGGAAGTGCTGGCGGTTTTTGATTATGTTGACACATTTGTTCCTGAAGTTGCTGTAGCTGACGAAGGAGCTGGTGCTTCAGCTGAAGGTGGTGAGGAATCTGGTGATCCAACGTTGTGGTTGATCGCGGTTATCATTGCATTGTTTGTAGTGTTCAGAGTGCTTTGGGGTGTTTCCAACAGCCTTCAAACGCTTAATGCCGAGAAAGAAGGTGAAGCAGCTCCAGCTGAAACAGATTTGTTTGGTGCCTTTGTTGGGTACTTTAAAAAGAACAAGGCAGTAACAGCCGTAGTTATGGTGATTGCATTTATGTACATCACAGTGATCGGATGGGACGCTATTAGTGGTATCGGTATTTATCAGGGTTACCAACCAACGCAGCCAATCTGGTTCTCCCACAAAATTCACGCTGGTCAGAATGGTATCAACTGTGTCTACTGCCACAACTCTGCTGAAAAAGGCAAAGCGGCTGGAATTCCATCGGTTAATATCTGTATGAACTGCCACATGGGTGTTCAGTCAGGTACGAAAACTGGTACAGAAGAGATTGCTAAAATCTATGACGCTATCGGATGGGATGCAGACAAACTTCAATACATCGAAGGATATGAGCAAAAGCCAATTGAGTGGGTTCGAATTCATAACCTTCAGGATTTTGTTTACTTCAATCACTCTCAGCATGTTGTTGTTGGAAAGCAGCAATGTCAAACATGTCACGGACCTATCGAGGAGATGGATGAAGTGTATCAGTATTCAGAGCTTACTATGGGATGGTGTGTGAATTGTCACCGCGAAACCAATGTGAGTATGAATGACAATGGATACTACGATGATATCCATGAAGATTTAGTTGAAAAATACAAAGGTCAAGGCCTTGAAACATTCACCGTTGAGCACATCGGAGGTCTTGAATGTGTTAAGTGTCACTATTAATTAGATGTGATTAAGCACCATGAGTAATAATAAGATATACTGGAAAGGTAACGAAGAGCTCGAGCAAACACCAGCTTTTGTGGCAGGTGCAGAGAAAGAGTTCTCAGAGCAATTACCGATTGATAAGTTCTTATCAAACAATAAGCTTGATTCTACTAATACAAGCCGAAGGGACTTCTTGAAGTTCATGGGTTTTGGTATCACTGCAGCTACGCTTGCTGCTTGTGAAACTCCCGTGATTAAGAGTTTGCCTTACGTTGTGAAGCCAAATGAGGTGATGCCTGGTATCGCTAATTACTATGCTTCAACATACTTTGATGGATTAGACTACGCTAGCATCCTTGTTAAGACAAGAGAGGGTAGACCAATTCATATAGAGTCAAACAAACAAAACGACAAAGCTGTTGGCGGTGTTTCTGCCAGAGTAAATTCATCTGTACTCTCTCTTTATAATAAGAGACGTTTTGCTGGACCAATGAAAGATGGTCAGGCAAGCGATTGGGCTACGGTTGATGCCGACATTAAAGGAAAGATTGACGCTGTTAAGTCTTCAGGAGGTACAATCAAGGTGCTCACTTCAACTATCATCAGTCCTACCTCTATGAAGGTGATTGATGGCTTGAAGTCATACATCGGATCTTCAGCTGTTGAAGGCGAGGAGGCTACTGCTGCCGGAGGTGTTGATCACGTGATGTACGATGCTGTTTCTGTAAGTGCAATTCGAAATGCACATGCAGCTACACACGGTGCAAATGCTCTTCCTAGTTATGATTTTTCTAAAGCCAAAGCGCTTGTAAGTATTGATGCCGATTTCTTAGGTAGCTGGGTGAACCCAGGTGGTTTTGATGCTGATTATGCCAGCCGAAGAAATCCGGAAGGCGATATGAGTAAGCACTATCATTTTGAGGCAAACCTTTCGCTTACAGGTTCAAACGCTGATGTACGAGGTGCTGTTATGCCTTCAGAAGCTGGAGTTGTGGCAAAAATGCTTTACAATGCTGTAGCCTCTCAAATGGGTGGCTCAGGCGTAGGAAATGCTGCTTTGGCCAATGACGATAACAATGTGGCTTCAAAGATCAAAGCTGCTGCCAAAGACTTGGTTGCTGCTAAAGGAGCTGCACTTGTAGTTTGTGGTTCAAATGATGTGAACGTTCAGAGCGTAGTAAACGGCCTCAATGAAATGCTTGGAGCTTACGGTTCTACCATTGACATTGATAATGGCTTGAATACACGAAAAGGAAATGATGCTGACATGCTCACTTTGGTTTCTGACATGAAATCAGGTGGTGTTGACATGTTGATGGTTATTGACTGCGATCCTGTTTACACAACACCAGCAGCTATGGGCTTCGAAGCAGCTATGGCTAAGGTGAAAACGGTTGTTTCATTTGGTCAGAAACCAGATCACACAACTGCCAAGGCTAACTATATATGTCCGACTAACCACTACTTGGAAAGTTGGAACGATGCCAACCCGGTAGGTGATCAGGTGACATTTACGCAGCCTACAATCAATGCTATTTATAACACACGTCAGTGGCAAGATTCTATGCTTACATGGACAGGTGGAGGTTCTTACTACGACATGTTGCAGAAGCAATATGATACAGGAGTAACCGCAGCTGATGATCCTTCTGTCATATTCGCCAGTCGTTGGAATACATTGATTCATGACGGGCACGGCACATTAATGGCTGCTGCACCTGCTGCTGAATCAAGCGAAGAAACTGAAGCTACTGAAATGCCAGCGGCTTCATTTAATGCCGATGCTGTTTCTGGTGCTGCTTCTCAAATCAAAGGTGGTGGTTCTGGAACCGAAGTTTCTTTCTACGTGAAGGCCGCTATTGGTAATGGTGAGAATGGAGATAACCCATGGCTACAAGAACTTCCTGACCCAATTACCAAGGTAGTTTGGGATCAGTATGTTACCATGAATCCTGCAGAGATGAAGGAGATGGGACTTAACACCATGATGGGTGAGCAAGAGCGATCTGGCATGGTTAGAGTAACTGTCGGAGGAATCTCTTACGAGTTACCGGTGGTAGCTGTTCCTGGTCAGAAGAAAGGAAGTATAGGTTTGGCTCTTGGATATGGTAAAGCTTCTGTTATCGAAGACGAAACAGAGCGCATCATTGGAGAGAATGCATTTAAGATGATGCCTGTTGTTGACGGAAACGTTCAAAACTGGGCTTCTGCTACAATCGAGAAAATCGAAAGACGATACAACATTGCCTCTACGCAAACACATCATACGATGATGGGTCGTAAGATTTTGAATGAAACCAATATGGAAGATTTCAAAGCAAACGGACGCGAGAGCTGGAACCCATTGGTTACGTTAGGCGATGCTTACGGAAATGAAACTCCTGTTAGCAAGCTTGACTTGTGGGCTGAGCAAGACATCGATCTTGGTCACAGATGGGGTCTTTCTGTTGACTTGAACGCTTGTACCGGATGTGGTGCTTGTGTTACAGCATGTCACTCAGAAAACAACGTTCCTGTTGTTGGTAAAGATGAAATCAATCGAAACCGATCTATGAGCTGGTTACGAATTGATCGATACTACAGCAGTGATGCCGATCCTGAAGTGCATGGAGATATCAATCAGGATAAAGATTACGCTGCCATGGAAGTGCCTTCTGATTATCCAGAAGTTGGTTTCATGCCAGTTATGTGTCAGCACTGTAATCACGCTCCTTGTGAAACAGTATGTCCGGTGGCTGCTACCACTCATAGTGATGAGGGTTACAACCAAATGACTTATAACCGATGTATTGGTACTCGATACTGTGCAAATAACTGTCCTTACAAAGTAAGAAGGTTCAACTGGTTCAACTATGTGGGCGACAGCAAGTTCACAGACGTAAACCCGGCTCAAGATGACTTGGCTAGAATGGTATTGAACCCAGATGTTGTTGTTCGATCCAGAGGAGTTATGGAAAAATGTAGCCTCTGTGTTCAACGAGTTCAAGGCGGCAAGCTTGACGCTAAGAAGAAAGGACAGCCAATTAAGGATGGAGATATTCAAACAGCTTGTTCTGCAGCATGTGCTTCTGGAGCAATCAAGTTTGGAGACATCAATGATTCAAGCTCAGTAGTAAGAACTGAAGCTATGAACGACAGAGCTTATAACTTACTTGAGGAAGTGGGTGTGAAACCAAATGTTTGGTATCAAACAAAAGTTAGAAACGTAGAAAACCCAGCAGAGCAATCTGCTTGATCATAAATTGAATTAAAAAGGTCTTATGCAACAAGAATCTGCGATCAGAGAACCGCTCATCTTAGGTGATAAAACTTATCACCAGATTACAGAAGATGTGTGTGCACCAGTTGAAGGCAAAGCCAATAAATACTGGTTTATGGTCTTTTCATTATCCGTCATGGTTGCCCTTTGGGGAATCGGATGTATCCTGTATACTATCGGTAGAGGTATCGGTACCTGGGGTTTGAACACGACCGTTGATTGGGCGTGGGATATCACCAACTTCGTTTGGTGGGTAGGTATTGGTCACGCTGGAACACTGATTTCAGCTGTACTTCTTCTTTTCAGACAGAAATGGAGAATGGCCATTAACCGATCTGCAGAAGCCATGACCATTTTTGCCGTAATGATGGCCGCTTTGTTCCCAGGTATCCACATGGGACGTATTTGGATGGCTTACTGGGTATTCCCAATTCCAAATGAGTTTGGGTCACTTTGGGTAAACTTCAATAGCCCGCTATTGTGGGACGTTTTTGCCATCTCAACGTACTTCTCTGTTTCGTTGGTGTTCTGGTACATCGGTCTGATTCCTGATTTTGCCACTATTCGTGATAGAGCAGTTAAGCCTGTATCTAAAATGGCTTACAGCGTATTGAGCTTTGGATGGACAGGAGATGCGAAAGCATGGATTCGATTCGAAGAAGTTTCTCTTGTATTGGCAGGTTTGGCCACACCACTTGTATTCTCTGTACACTCTATTGTATCTATGGACTTTGCCACCTCGGTTATTCCAGGTTGGCACACTACCATCTTCCCACCATACTTCGTTGCCGGTGCGATCTTCTCAGGATTCGCCATGGTAATGACGCTACTCTTGATGGTAAGAAAAGTTCTTGGTCTTGAAGGATACATCACGCGTAAGCATGCAGAGTACATGAACATCGTTATTGTGATTACAGGTTCTATGGTAGGTGTTGCCTACTTATCAGAGCTTTTCATCTCTTGGTATTCTGGGGTTGAGTATGAGGCATACGCCTTCCTTAACCGTGCTACCGGACCTTACTGGTGGGCCTATTGGTCTATGATGACGTGTAACGTAATCACGCCTCAGTTATTCTGGTTTAAGAAAATTAGAACCAACCTTACCATTTCTTTTATCCTGTCAATCTTCGTGAACATTGGTATGTGGTTTGAGCGGTTCGTGATTATCGTAACCTCTATTCACAGAGATTACATTCCTTCAAACTGGTCTATGTTCCACCCAACGTTTGTGGATGTAGGAATTTTCCTTGGAACAATTGGTATCTTCTTTACCCTGTTCCTATTGTTCAGCCGATTCTTCCCGGTATTGGCATTGAACGAATTGAAATCGATCTTAAAGTCTTCTGGCGATAACTATAAAAAGCAACACTAAAATGAGTAAAGCGATTTATGCACTTTATGATGATGACGAAGTAATGGTAGAAGGCGCCAAAGCCATTCTATCAAGCAATGTTCGCATCAAAGATGTTTACTCTCCTTTTCCTATACATGGGTTAGAAAATGTACTTGGGATTAAGTGGACGCGATTAGCTATTACATCTTTCCTTTACGGTTTAACGGCATTGACCCTGGCCCTTTTGGGGATGTGGTACTTTATGATTCACGACTGGCCAATGAACATTGGTGGTAAGCCAAATGATTATTTGCTACAGAATCTACCAGCGTTTATTCCGGTCACTTTCGAGTTTACGGTTTTATGTGCTGCTCACGGTATGGCTATTACGTACTTGATTCGCAATAGAACACTACCTGGTTTCAAAGCGAGAAACCCACACCCACGAACGACAGACGATCATTTTGCGATTGAGATTTCGAAAGATGAGAATTCAGGAGTTTCTGATGACGAAATCAGAACAATACTTCAAGGAACCAACCCAGTTGAAATTTTTGAAAAATAGTCATGGTAAAGACATTCAAAATAACATCCCGATTATCGATTCTGGCCGCTGCATTGCTACTTGCATCTTGCGGACAGTACGATCAAAGCCCTGGGGTTGAGTACATGCCAGACATGTACAGAACACCGGCTTTAGAACCTTATTCTGGAAACACAAACTATGCCGACAGCATGGAAGCAAGACTTCCTGCAGAAGGATCCATTCCAAGAGGTCACCTTCCATACGGAATTCCAAACTCAAACGAGGGATATGAAATGGCTGGTAATCTGTTGAAGAATCCACTAGCAGCTTCAGAGGCTAACCTGGCAGATGGTAAGGATATCTACACGAAGTTTTGTCAGCACTGCCACGGAAAAACTGGTATGGGAGATGGACCTACGGTTGAGGCAGGTCATCCACCGCCCCCTGCTTATAACAGCACTTCATTAGCAGGTTTGGTTGAAGGAAAAATGTTCCACTCCATCACATATGGAAAGAACCTTATGGGACCACACGCTTCTCAGCTAAACACAGAGGAACGATGGAAAGTTATTCTTTACGTCCAAACACTTCAGAATCCCGATGGCAAATCGGATGAGGCTGGGGAAGAAGTTGAGGCTGAAGAGGAAATGACCGAAGAAGTATCAGAAGAAGTTGAACAGGCTGAAGAAGCCACTAACTAATAGAAGTCAGAATCATGGAATACGTATTTGACGCAAAAACCAAAAAAATAACCTTCGCTTTGATGGCAGTTGGACTGCTCTCTATTGTGTTAGGTTTCTTTGGAGGAGATCATGCCAGCCAGCGGGTCTGGACGAGCATTCTAATTAGTGGGTTTTTCTTTTTTGGTATTGGATTAACTGCCACGTTCTTCCTGGCCATTCAATATGCTGCTGAAGCTGGATGGGCAACCGTTTTCAAGAGAATTTTTGAAGGCGTTGCTGCTTTTACTCCTATTGGCGCTGGTTTATTGATATTGGTTTTCCTGGCCGGAACATTTCACTTGCATCACATCTATCATTGGATGGATCCTGAGTTGTACGATCCTGCATCACCACATTACGATGCGGTAATTGCGCATAAGCAGCCATACTTGAACCTGCCTTTCTGGTGGATTCGAACCTTGGTTTATCTGGCTGTGTATGTGTGGATCACGATGATCTTTAGAAAAAGATCTCTTGCTGAGGATGAAAACCCGGGTGATGTGAAGTCGGTTTACCTTAAAAACCAAACTCTTGCTGCTATTTTCTTGGTGTTCTTCGGATACACATCAACTACAGCGAGTTGGGATTGGATCATGAGTATCGATACACACTGGTTCTCGACCATTTTCGGTTGGTACATTTTCTCAGGTATGTGGATTAGCGGTATGGTTATGATGACCTTAATCGTACTTTACTTCAAGAGCAAAGGATTGATGTCGTTTGTTAATGAGAGTCACATGCAAGATTTAGGTAAATGGGTATTTGGTGTGAGCTTTTTGTGGACGTATTTGTTCTTCTGTCAGTTCATGCTTTACTGGTATTCTGATATTCCTGAAGAGATTATCTACTTTAAGGCCAGAATTGATGATTATACATGGGTCTTCTGGGGTACGTTTATCATCAACTTTGTATTCCCAATGCTCTTGTTAATGTCGAAAGATGCGAAGCGAAATGCAGGCTTCATGATTTTTGTAGGCGTGATCATTTTCTTCGGCCACTGGCTCGATGTTTTCATGATCGTTACACCTGGAGCAATGAAAGATCACGGACACGTTGGACTTGTTGAGTTAGGAACATTTGTCGGTTTCCTTGGCTTGTTCCTATATGTTGTCTTGAACGCTTTGTCGCAAAGACCATTGCTTGTGAAGAATCACCCTTACCTCGAGGAGAGCCTTCACCATCATATTACCTAACCTGACTTAAACTGAGAAAGATCAAATAGAAATGACTACGATTCTTATAATATTAGCTATAGTTCTCGGAACACTTGCCATCCTTCAGATGATGAAAGTGTATGAGAATGCAGCGCGATTGAAAGGTGGAATTTCTGCCTTGCCGTCAGATTCAGAAAACAAGTATCAGAGTAAGATGATGCTCGTGTTCCTTGTAGGATATTTCGCATTTTTTGCGTGGTGCTACTTCGAGTACGTTCCTTATTTGTTACCAGAGTCAGCTTCTGAGCACGGTGTAGCGTTGGATAACTTATTGGCCTTCAACTTTATCATCATCACGGTGGTGTTTGTTATTACGCACATTTTCTTGTTCTACTTTGCGTTTAAATACGTTTTCTCTAAAGACAGAAAAGCAGAGTATTTCACGCACAGCAATAAGCTAGAGATGCTATGGACAACGGTTCCTGCTATTTTCTTGGCCGTCATCATCATTTTCGGTCTGAAAGCATGGTTGGAGATCACGGATGAGCCAGCAGAGGATGCGCTCACGATTGAGCTTTATCCAAAGCAGTTTGACTGGACCGCACGTTATGCCGGTAACGATACCAAGCTTGGACTTTCTAATTACAACATGATTTCAGGAACAAACCCATTGGGTGTAATTACTGATGGTTCTGTTGCTCAGATGGCTGCGGAGCTTGAAGCTGAAATTGCTAGTATAGAAGAAGAGTTAAAGACTGTTCCTCAGGGAGGTCTTAAAGAAGAAGAGTTGACAGAGACTGTGGCTAAAAGAGGAAGACAACTGGAAAAGGTTAAGTCATTCTCTTCATTAGACAATACTGGATTGGGTAACGATGATCTTTTGGTAAAGTCAGAGTTCTACATTCCGGTTGGTAAGAGTGTCAATTTTGTTTTCAGAAGTAGAGATGTCATCCACAGTGCATATATGCCTCATTTCCGGGCTCAGATGAACTGTGTTCCAGGTATGACTACAAACTTCCACTTTGTGCCTACCATTACTACGGCTCAAATGAAGGAGAAGACAAGAGATGCTGACTTTGAGTATTACCTATTGTGTAATAAGATTTGTGGAGCCGCTCACTACAACATGAAAATGGTTATTAAAGTAGTAGAGGAAGACGAGTACAATCAATGGATTGCAGAGCAAAAGACCTTTGCTCAGACTATTGCACCCGCTGAAGACGGGATGGCTGTAGAGACAACAACTATAGTAGGTAACGAAATATCAATGATCGAAGAATAAAAGAACATGGCACAAGACGCAGCACATAACGATCATCATCACGAGGAGACATTCATTCAGAAATACGTCTTCAGTATGGATCATAAAATGATCTCGAAGCAATTCCTGATTACAGGTATGATCATGGCCGTAATTGGAATGATTATGTCTTCATTGTTTAGATTGCAATTGGGATGGCAGGGAGAATCATTTTGGATTTTAAACTTTTTCCTTGGTGACAAATGGGCTCCTGATGGAATCCTTGATCCAAACATGTATTTGGCACTTGTTACCATTCACGGTACCATCATGGTATTCTTCCTATTGACAGGTGGATTGAGTGGAACCTTTGCTAACCTTTTGATTCCTTTCCAGATTGGAGCACGCGATATGGCTTCCGGATTTATCAATATGCTTTCGTATTGGTTTTTCCTCGCCTCAAGTATTGTTATGGTTGGTTCTCTGTTTGTTGAAACAGGACCTGCTTCTGGAGGTTGGACCGTTTATCCACCTCTAAGTGCATTGCCACAGGCTATGCCTGGTTCAGGTATGGGTATGACACTTTGGTTGGTCAGTATGTCATTGTTCATCGTATCATCTCTACTAGGTGGTTTGAACTATGTGGTTACAGTTATCAACCTACGAACAAAAGGTATGACAATGACCAGATTGCCATTGAGTATCTGGGCGCTGTTTGTGACGGCCGTCATTGGTGTACTGTCGTTCCCGGTATTGTTCTCATGTGCTTTGCTTTTGATCTTTGACCGAATGTTCGGAACGAGCTTCTATCTCAGCGATATTCATATTGCAGGAGAGGTATTAGAGCAAACAGGTGGATCGCCAATTTTGTTTGAGCACTTGTTCTGGTTCCTGGGTCACCCTGAAGTATACATCGTACTCCTTCCGGCCCTTGGTATCACATCCGAAGTGATTGCCACGAATGCTAGAAAACCAATCTTTGGATACCGAGCGATGATCGGTTCTATTTTGGCAATCGCATTCCTGTCGTTCATCGTATGGGGTCACCACATGTTCATTACAGGTATGAATCCATTCTTAGGAGCTGTGTTTACGTTTACTACACTCTTGATTGCGATTCCTTCTGCAGTAAAAGCGTTTAACTACATTACCACATTATGGAAAGGAAACATTCGGTTTACACCGGCTATGCTTTTCTCCATTGCCATGGTATCTACGTTCATTTCCGGTGGTGTAACAGGTATTATCCTTGCAGATAGTGCACTTGATATCAACGTGCACGATACGTATTTTGTAGTTGCTCACTTCCACATTGTAATGGGGCTTTCGGCTGTGATGGCCATGTTTGCTGGTGTTTATCACTGGTTCCCTAAGATGTATGGTAAGATGATGAATAGAAAACTTGGATATGCCCACTTCTGGTTGACATTTGTGTGTGCGTATGGAGTATTCTTCCCTCAGCACTTCCTTGGACTAGCCGGGGTACCTAGACGTTATTATTCTAACAGTGAGTTCCCGATGTTTGACGAATTGGTTTCGTTGAATGAAATGGTTTCCATTTTTGCCATCGTTGGTGCTATTGCTCAGTTTGTCTTTATTTTCAACTTCTTCTATAGCATTTTCAAGGGTCAGAAATCTACTCAAAACCCTTGGGGCTCGAATACACTTGAATGGACAACACCAGTTGAGCCGATTCACGGTAACTGGCCAGGTCCACTTCCTGAGGTTCACAGATGGGCATATGACTATAGTAAGCCAGGAAAAGAGCAGGATTTTGTTCCGCAAACCGTTCCACTTGAAGAAGGGGAATTGGATGGAGGAGCAGGCCACTAAGACCAAAAGACTACTTATTGAAACCCACTTCTTTTTAAAAGGAGTGGGTTTTTTCTTTTATAGCTCCTCATCGTGTTAAATTTGCTGCCTCTATGAACGATTACCTTGATCCAAATTCGTCTGAGTTATCACAGTCAGATAAAGACATTGAGAAAGTGTTGCGTCCGGTATTGTTTGAGGACTTTACCGGTCAGGACGACATCAAGGAAAACCTCAAGGTATTTGTAGAAGCCGCATCCCTAAGAGGAGAAGCATTGGACCATGTATTGTTACATGGGCCTCCCGGGCTAGGAAAGACTACTCTGGCCAACATCATTGCCAATGAATTAGGAGTAGGTATTAAGTCAACCAGCGGCCCTGTGTTGGATAAACCAGGTGATTTGGCAGGTCTGCTTACCGGACTTGAAGAACGCGATGTGCTCTTTATTGACGAGATACACCGACTAAGTCCTGTTGTGGAAGAGTTTTTATACTCAGCCATGGAGGACTACAACATCGATATCATGATCGATAGTGGTCCCAGTGCAAGAAGTGTCAAGATAGAACTGGCGCCTTTTACGCTTGTAGGGGCAACCACGCGATCAGGTTTGCTCACATCACCACTTCGCGCCCGGTTTGGAATCAATGCCCGGTTGGCCTATTACAATGCCGAATTACTCACGCGAATTATCGAGCGAAGTGCAGCCATACTCAATATTGAGATTAAGGCGGACGCGGCTTTGGAAATAGCGCGCAGAAGCCGAGGTACACCTCGTATAGCCAATGCCCTGCTTCGCAGGGTACGTGATTTTGCTCAAATCAAAGGAAACGGTAAGATTGATCACGCCATTGCTCTCTATGGACTTGACGCACTCAATGTAGATGCACACGGGTTGGATGAAATGGATAATCGGATTCTCTCCGTCATCATCGACAAGTTTGGAGGCGGACCAGTTGGTCTTACCACCATTGCCACAGCAGTGGGCGAACAAGCAGGTACGATCGAAGAAGTGTATGAGCCGTTTCTGATTCAAGAGGGGTTCCTACACCGCACACCAAGAGGTCGTATCGCCACGAAAGAAGCTTTCTTACACTTGGGTCGCGAATTACCTGGTGGAGGCTCTCAGGCGTCTTTATTTGAGTTATGACCTCAAAAGATCTGGAATTAGAAACACGTACTGCTTTTGTGAAAGAGCAAGCCGCTCAGTTGGGGTTTTTAGACTGTCGTGTGGCCAGAGCTACAATGCTTGAAGATGAGGCTCGAAATCTGGAATCATGGCTTCTTAAAGGCAATAATGCTGGGATGGATTACATGTCAAATCACTTTGACCTGAGGATCGACCCATCTAAACTTGTTCCTGGAGCAAAGAGCGTCATTGTATTGGCGTTGAATTACTTTCCATCAACTACACTCGAAGCAGAGATAAAGCTGTCGAAGTATGCTTACGGAAGAGATTATCACAAAGTGATCCGGAAAAAGCTGAAAGCGTTTATTCGCGTTCTAGAGAGTAAGTATGGCAGCATCAACGGGCGCGGGTTTGTAGACTCAGCTCCGGTGATGGAAAAGGCCTGGGCTGTTAGATCCGGCATTGGATGGATGGGAAAGCACACCAATGTGTTGACCAAACAGATGGGCTCATTCTATTTTTTATCTGTGCTTATTTCAGACTTAGAACTGCTGCCCGATTCTCCCGTTACCGATCATTGCGGCTCGTGCACTGCATGCATCGATGCCTGCCCGACCAACGCGCTTCAGCCATATGAGCTAGATGCAAACAAGTGCATATCCTACCTTACCATAGAGCTAAAAGATGAAGTAATTGATCCTTCGTTTAAGGATCAAATGGAAGGTTGGGCATTTGGCTGTGATATCTGCCAGGATGTATGTCCCTGGAACAGGTTTTCAAAACCACATTCTATGAGTGACTTTGAACCTAAGGAAACCCTTCAGGCCATGACTGACAAAGATTGGGTGGCGCTAACAGAACAAAGGTTCAACGAGCTTTTTGAGGGTAGCGCTGTGAAACGAACTAAGTACAACGGGTTAAAGAGAAATATTGAGTTCCTTAGCTCTTAGGTCGGAAGTATCTGTAAACCCCAAACGTGAGCGCATTGTTATATGCGCCTCCAACGACACTAAAACCAGAAACAACTCCAAGCTTGCCAGCAGCTGGCAACACAGAGTAATGAAAACGAGCGCTTCCTGCCCACTTGTCTCCAATCGGAGCATAAACGCCCACATTAGCAGCTAACTCATAACGCCAGAAATTCCAGACGTACTGCGCTTCGGGTAGCTTAGCACCATTAAACTTTTCGGTATGATTCAAGTAAATACCATTGCATACACCCGCCTCAAATTCGAACTTCCAAACCCAAAACTTGAGTAGAATAGGCACATCTATGTACTGCACACCAATCGTGGCAGTTGTGAAGTCGTTTATCTTTCGATTGGGTGGCTTTCTGCTTCCTCTGAGCGAGTAGTTTGTCTCGAGTTGTATATCGAGGTTTGGAGCCAATGAAGTAGACACCCCAACTCCACCGCTAAATCCGAGCTTATCGTAACCGCCTACATCATCACCATAAATCTGACTTGTTACCAGAGCTGCTTTCACCAGTCCGGTAAACTGCCCTTTTCGCTCGTCACTTTGATTTTGTCCAACCGAAATAGTTGCAATCACCAACCCGAGAGCAAGGGCTAAGCCATATTTACTTAATGATATGGGCATGCACTTCCTCAGCTTGGATTACTTCGCCAGTCGATTTGTCCATCAATGCTGCTACAACCAAGACATGATCGTAGTTCTCCACTTTTTCCGGCATTACAGATGTGGTTGTGTAGTTGAACCACTCACCTGCAGCTAAACCTCCGGTAATCACTCCATCACCAAAAATTGATTCGCTCGCGTGCAGTTTGCCTCGCACAACGTGTCGGTGCACATACTGTGTGTTGATTTTATGCGGGTATTCAGATTCTTTCAATCGACCGTCCTTCTGTTCGGCAATCACGCTGTCCTCTACACACACAAGCATGATCTGATAGTCACCAGTCAGCGCACTAATGGCCTGACCACTAACACGAATATAGAACTGCTCGAGGCTGTCAATATAATCTGCTCCTAGGCCGATGGCCACTTCAGGAGTTGTACTTGTTACACTCAAAATAGGATCTGACCAATTAAGCGCTGATAAGAAAACCGTATTATCTCCAAAATCTGGAAAAGTGGCTCTGTTGATGGTCAAACTTGGGTATCCAATGTTGAAAATGCCAAAATGATCATGCGTGTCCTCGCCAAAGTCAGTGCGCATATCCGTTGGATAGTCGGGAAGGTCAACCTTTGCGAAAGTCTCACCGGCATGATAAGCAAGTACGACCAAATCTTCTGGATGGGCCTTTTGCAAACCGAGCAGCGTATCTGTATTAGCTGGGCAGGCTGTACACTTATGTCCTGTATACTCTTCAATCAGGTTTCGTTGCACTGTTGTATTCAATGCCGCAGTATCTATTACCGGGTAGGCAACCCCGGTGTCAATAACGACTACCACCGGTTTCTCTATGGGCAGGTCAACAATATCACAGCTGCTTGCCCCAAGTAGGGCTAGAAGTGATAATAAGGCAATGTTCAGTTTCATAATAATGTTATTAGAAGCTACTCGTAATAGCTAAAGTAAAACCATTGGCAGCAGGCACGTTTCTACACACGCCACCTACACAAAATATCCCGGCACGCTGTCTACCGTAGCTTAACGCGATTCGATTGGCATTATGCACATAGGCCACTTGAACCGTAGGGTAGTGGACCTGTAGTTTCTTAACGGGATTACCATAGTTATATTGGTTCAGTACGGTCACGATCCAGTGAGGTGAGTATCCGTATTCCAGTGAGGCGAAAGCCCAGTCACCTTGATCTTGCTCGGTAAACATGTGCTGTAGTTCATACCTCAGACTCTGCTTTTTTGTGAACTTAACAAGTCCCTCAATAACACCGATATGTGCGTAAACGTTATGTCCGGTGGCTGTTCCCTGAATCAAATCGATGTTGTATTCCTGATAGATATACGTGAATTTCATCTTGTACTTCTTAAGGAACTTCCGATCGATTTCTATATTAAAATCTTGATAGTACTTCTTGTCACCAATACTAAGTAGTGAGGTGGTGTAGCCCTCTCGTTCTGGATCGTTTGGCAGATATACTTGCTGCGCTAAGTCTGTAGCAGAAGAAATCTGGTTGGTATCGTGCCCGTTGATTAATGCTGCGTTGATTTGAATGGTTGTTCCATATTTTCCTCCAATGGCACTTCCCTTCTTGATCTTATAAATGATGTCTGTTTGTATACCTATTTCACCATTAGGTTGCGTAGCATACGGATACAAAGTAGAAGCCAGTGTATAAGTGTGCTGGCGTGTAAGAGCGGGCAGGTAATTAATGAATAAGTCATTGAGAAGTGCGTTTCTATCACTTCTGTAACCCAGATTGTCAATGGTCTTAGCCGATACGTTTATCCCAAAGCCTTTTTGTGAATAGGTGGCCGATAGAAAAAGCCCCTGTCCATCGCGATAGATAAAGCCATTATCACCGTTAGGGTCGTTAAACTTTCTGACATACTCTCCGGTGAAACTCAAGCCACCATATCCCATTTGCATTCTCCCTGCAAACGAAGCCACGTTTTCCGGTATGTCCAATGATGATACTCCAGCGTCCTGAAACTTACTTACAAAGCTTCCTCCGGCAGTCAATCTGAATTTACTCGCCTCAAATTTTGATATGAGTTCATTGAATGAAACTTCTCCATCAATTCCGCGAACCGTTCCATCTCCTTTGGTCCAATAATATCGCTGTTTCCCAATCAAACCTTTCAGGTAAATCCCCTGATAAGGTGAATACTTCACACGCAATCCATCAAAGGCGTTATCAATACCCAGAGAACGTTCTTCATAGGCCCGGAGAATCATTCCACTACCAAATTGCTCGTAGAAGTTTCCCGCGGTGATGTCTAAACCATCTTTGCTGAACTGAGCAAACCGGTAAGGAACTCCGACAGATTGATTGCCAAACCGAACATCAAACCCTTGCACAGGAGGTAGGTAGCTTTCCACTCTAATTCCGGCTGTAAACGGCCCTTTAGTTACGATCAGATTGGTAAAGGCATTTACTCCACTTTTCTCTGGAATATCTTTTGCCCCGATAATCGAGTCTTCCTGATAGGTCTGAGCATACAAATCAAAGTTTCCATGAATTTGAGCTCCGTCTAGCAGGTGTTGCTCTTGTGCGTGAGCACCATAAAAAGCAAAGGTCGCAAATGCGACCATTGTTGTTTTCTTTATCTGAAGTAGGTTCATTAGGTACAGATTCTAGTTAGTGAATGGATTCACCATTTGCCAGTTTTTCAACCATTTCATATAACTCTATCTCGTCTCCAGGCGAGTAAGAATTATGCTGCCATACGATGTTTCCTTCACCATCAACGAGGAAGGTATGTGGCACGTTGTTTACGTTCATCGCACGCTTAAAATCTGCATTTGGGTCTAGATATACGTCATATTCCCAAGCTTGTCCATCTACATATGGACGAACTTTCTGCACGTTTCTTTCATCGTCAATAGAAACAGCAACGAGTTTCACACCTGTTTCATCTACCCAATCTTCAAAATCTTCGGCAATGGCGTTTAACTCACGTTTACAGGGACTGCACCATGTAGCCCAGAAACTGATAATAATGGGGTTGCCATCATTTGTGATGTCAGAAGTATTGAATTTAGAGCGATCCAGGTTCTGAATTTCAACAGCAGGTATTTTTCGTCCGTCTTCCTGGGCGAAGTTTGCAAGTGAGAGTGAGCAAAGAATTGCCACAAAAGCGATTTTAAGTTTCATATACATGTTGGTAATATTTATGTTCAAGAATATGACCTCCTCTAAACCAAGAAGGCGTCAAAGGTACTTATGCCATTCTTATGCCACAATTTACTTTCTAGACAAACACTATTTTTCTTGAATTCCTATCGAAGGTTTTGATTTCTTCAACAGATCGTCTACAAACTCTGGAACACCTATGCTTGCTGCTTTTTGGATGTGCGTAAACTTCGTGTGATTTGCGTTTTCTATTGTATTGGGATCGACTAAAACGCATTCGCTATTATCGCGTAGCATATGAATCAAACTAGCTGCCGGATACACATTTAAACTCGTTCCTACGATTAATAGCACATCGGCATCGGCTACAATGCGAGCCGCGTTCTCCAGTTCTGGTACAGATTCACCAAACCATACAACGTGAGGTCGTAATTGAGATCCCAGTTCGCACATGTCTCCCAGTGAAATATCCCCGTTAACGCGATAGATCAATTCGTGATTTTGTGTGCTTCTGGCCTTGGTCACTTCTCCGTGCAAGTGCAATACAGCATGGCTTCCTGCTCTTTCATGCAAATCGTCAATGTTCTGCGTTATAATGTGCACATCGAATTTTTCCTCCAGTTTTACCAGAGACAGGTGGGCGGTGTTGGGTTCGGTTTCCACCACCTGCTTGCGTCTCAGGTTGTAAAAATCCAGCACCAGAGAGGGGTTTGCCTGCCAGGCTTCTGGCGTTGCCACCTCATTAATGTCGTATTCTTCCCACAATCCACCAGTGTCCCTGAAGGTTTTCAACCCGCTTTCTGCACTGATTCCGGCCCCCGAAAAAACCACGATTTTTTTTGTCCTCTTCATTGAATTGTATTCAAAGCTATTAAAGGAAGTAATTTGACCACCATGCGAACGTCAAATTCCTACTTTTACCGCCCCCGACTTATTACCTTTTATGGCCAAAATAAAAAAGCAAGAAGCACTTGACTATCACTCTTCTGGAAGACCTGGAAAAATTGAAGTCATTCCCTCAAAACCTTACTCCTCTCAACGTGATTTGAGTTTAGCCTATTCGCCTGGTGTGGCTGAGCCATGTCTGGCTATCGCGGATAAGGTAGACAAGGTGTATGATTATACCGCAAAGGGTAATCTGGTGGCTGTAATTTCTAACGGTACTGCCGTACTTGGTCTTGGAAATATTGGGCCAGAGGCGTCCAAGCCAGTGATGGAGGGAAAAGGATTGCTGTTCAAGATTTTCGCAGACATCGATGTGTTCGATATCGAATTAGATGTGAATGATGTTGACAGGTTTGTCGACACGGTCAAAGCAATGGCTCCAACTTTCGGGGGTATCAATTTAGAGGATATCAAATCGCCCGAAGCATTTGAAATCGAAAGAAGACTGAAAGAGGAACTCGATATTCCAATCATGCACGATGATCAGCATGGAACGGCCATTATTTCAAGTGCTGCGTTGCTCAATGCGTTGGAGCTGACAGGTAAAAAAATCGAAGACGTCAAAGTGGTTGTGAGTGGAGCAGGAGCTGCAGCCATATCTTGCGTTCAGCTTTATTGTTCAATTGGAGTTCGTCCTGAGAATGTGCTGATGGCTGACAGTAAGGGAGTGATTACGGCCGATCGCGATGATTTAGATGATGTCAAACAACGCTTTGCCAGGGAAACGGACAGACGAACTTTAGCCGATGCCATGGTGGACGCTGATGTCTTCTTGGGTTTATCTGTTGGTGGTATTGTGACAAAGGAAATGCTCTTGTCCATGGCTCCGAAACCCATCGTTTTTGCATGTGCTAATCCAAATCCGGAAATCGGATATCAGGAAGCAGTGAGCACAAGAGATGATGTAATCATGGCTACAGGCCGAAGTGATTTTCCAAATCAGGTGAACAATGTACTGGGCTTTCCTTTTATCTTCCGGGGAGCACTGGATGTGAGGGCTACTACCATCAATGAAGAAATGAAATTGGCAGCCGTTCGGGCTTTGGCCGATTTGGCCAAAGAAGCTGTTCCGGTTGAAGTGACCATAGCGTATGCAGAAACCAATATTGTTTTTGGCAAAGACTACATCATTCCCAAACCACTCGATTATCGATTGATTACACACGTAGCACCTGCAGTGGCCAAAGCGGCAATGGATAGTGGCGTGGCCAGGCAACCGATTAAGGACTGGGATGCTTACGTGCAGGAACTCGACCAGCGTTTAGGGCTTGACAATAAGCTTATTCAATCAATTACCCAGCGCGCCCGAAAAAATCCAAAACGAGTGGTCTTTGCAGAGGCCGATCACTTTAAGATTCTCAAGGCGGCTCAGATTACCCGAGATGAAGGGGTGGCTGTTCCAATTTTGCTCGGAAATCGAAAAAGAATTGAAGAGCTCATCGCGGAGTATGGCCTTGACCTTGACAATATCGAAATCATAGATACGCGAAGTACAGAGGAGGCTGAGAGAAGAGAAACGTTTGCCAAGGTGCTTTATGAGAAGAGAAAACGCAGAGGATTTACGTTCTATGAAGCCAACAAGATCATGCGCGAACGAAATTACTTCGGGGCTGCCATGGTTGAAAACGGTGAAGCGGACGCATTGATTTCCGGCTTGACCAGAAACTACCCGGATACAATCAAACCTGCACTTCAAGTTATAGGCACTGATCCGAAAGTGTCAAGAATTGCAGGAATGTATGTCGTCATCACCAAGAATGGCCCGCTCTTTTTGGCAGACACGACTGTGAATTATGATCCTACAGCCGAAGAGCTGGTAGAGATATCAATACTTGTGGCAAAGGCTGTTGAGCGTTTCAGATTGAAACCACGTCTCGCTTTGTTGAGCTACTCCAACTTCGGTAGTAGTGATAGTCCTTCAGCTTTAAAAGTGAGAGAAGCCGTGGACATTTTGCACAAACAATTCCCAGATATTGTGGTGGATGGTGAAGTACAGGCTAATTTCGCGTTGAATAGTGAATTGCTCACAGAGAAGTTTCCTTTTTCTAAACTAGCTGGCCGCGAAGCCAACGTGCTCATCTTTCCAAATCTATCTGCCGGAAACATAGCATATAAGCTTCTTCAGGAGGCCGAGGTTGGAGAAACCATTGGACCTATACTTCTTGGAATGAATAAGCCTGTACACATTTTACAGTTAGGAAGCTCTGTGAGAGAAATAGTCAATATGGTCACCCTATCCGTTGTGGACGCCCAAACCAGAGAGTAAACCCATGATTGAGCATATATCAGGAAAGTTTGTTGAGAAAGGACCTACGCATATCATTGTGGAGGCAAATGGCTTGGGTTACAGAGTCCAGGTCAGCCTGACTACATCGAGCGATGTGGGTGATCGGGCCGAGGGTACTTTGTTGACACATTATTCGGTGAGTGTGGATGTGCGCTCAGGTGAGAGCAAACACCAGCTATTTGGCTTCTCTACCGAATCGGAGCGTCAATTATTTAAGCTTTTAATTGGGGTGTCAGGAATATCTTCTACCATAGCGCAGACCATCCTTTCTACGTTTAAACCGTCTGAGCTGCAAGATATTGTGCTCAGCCAGGATGTCAAGAGCATGACAGCTGTTAAAGGGGTGGGGCCAAAAATGGCGCAAAAAGCAATCAACGAATTGAAGGATAAACTCGTCAAAGAAGATGTTATCTCAACTCCTGCCTCAAATGGAGGCAATAGTTTGAGATCAGAGGCGTTATCTGCTCTCACGGCTTTAGGATTTGACCGATCATCGTCTGTTAAGACAATTAATCAAATCCTGAAGGACGATGCAGAAATTGATAAAGTTGAAGTACTGATTAAGAAAGCACTGAATAAATTGTAGCAGATACCCTTGAAGCACCCCGGTATTCATATTCATTTTTTCGTGGTTGTCTTTCTGGTTTTAACCGGGCTGACTTCGTATGCTCAAGATGATACCGATACATCAAAGGCCAAGCTTCTCTTTCCATTCTCCGACAACTACGATCCGCTTAATCAGGATGACCGACTTTTATACGGTGGTCAACCTACAGATGTAGAAACCAGTTTTGAGTATGATCCTGAAACCGGGAATTACAACTACGAACAAAAACTGGGCGACCTCAATTACAAGCCACCATCCTATTTGTCTTTTGATGAGTATCAGGACTATGAGGCTCAGAAGTCAATGAGCGACAACTGGCAGCAACTTAGAGAAGATGCTGAGGAAAGCGAAGGAGATGAAGAAGGGTCTGGAGCCGGAGGTTTTCGGCCTTCTATCAATGTGCCGGGCGAAGGGTTTGACCGCATCTTCGGTAGCAATACCATTGAAATACGCCCGAACGGGTCGGCTGAGTTAATTTTTGGTGTCAATAGCTCTAAAACAGAGAATCCGGCTATTCCTGTAAATCAGCGTAGGATTACCAATTTTGATTTTAGGGAGAATATCCAGCTCAATGTAATTGGAAACATCGGTGACAAGATGAAGATCCAGACCAATTACAATACGCAGGCTCAGTTTGATTTTGAGAATCAGATGAAGCTCGAGTACACTGGATATGAAGATGAAATCATTCAGAAAATTGAACTTGGCCATGTTTCGCTTCCTCTGCAAAGTGCGCTGATAAGTGGTAGTCAATCGCTGTTTGGAGTAAAAAGTGAATTGAAGTTTGGGAGATTAACCGTTACATCGGTTTACTCTCAGCAAAAAAGTGAGAGACGAGAAGTAAACACTGAGGGAGGAGCCCAGGAAGTTGAATTTGAACTAAGTGCTGACGAATACGAAGATTATAAGCACTATTTCCTCGCGCATTTCTTCAGAGACTTATACGAGCGGGCACTTGAAACTCCGCCTATCATTAACTCCAGTGTGAATGTTACCCGGGTTGAGGTGTGGGTGACAAATACCAATTTTAGCACAGACCAGAACAGAAACATCATTGCACTTCAGGATTTGGGTGAATCGCGAAGGATATACAATGAGGACTTTGCCGGAAGAGCAACGGCAAACAGTCGAATAGCAAGCAATGGTTCGAACAAGGTGTACAATAGACTGTACAAAGATGCGCAGGTGCGTGGCTTCACCCAGGCTTCGCAGCAGCTCGAGTTGAGCTATGGTCTGCAGAGCCGATTTGACTACCAAAAAGTAGAACTGGCCAAGAAACTTCAACAGGGTAGAGATTATCACCTAAACGCGCAACTGGGATATATCAGTTTGGTACAGGAACTCCAACCAAATCAGGTATTGGCCGTAGCATTTGAGTATACCTACAACGGTAAAACTTACAAAGTTGGAGAGCTTTCCAATGAGAACACGGGTAGCGATGCCCTCATCCTCAAAATGCTTAAGAGTACCGAGTTAAACACGCATTTCCCTATGTGGGATTTGATGATGAAGAATGTGTATTCTATCGGTGCGTATCAGTTGAACAATACCGGGTTTGAATTAGGTATTTGGTACCTCGATAAGAGCAAGGGGATTGACATCAATTACTTGCCTATTGAATCTGAAGGGTTTAATGACCGGACGCTGCTGCAGGTGCTCTCACTTGACCGTATCAACAACAACAATGCTCAGGTTCCTGATGGAATGTTTGACTTTTTGGCGAATCCGCAGATCAGTGTAAACCCGACCAACGGGCGCATTTTCTTCCCGGTCCTGGAACCCTTTGGGTCGCACTTGAGGAATGAAATTGTCAAGTACACCAATGATTCTGAGTTGGCTTCGTCATATGCGTTTGATTCGCTGTATACGAATACCCAGCCCAATGCCCAGTATAACTTTCCGGCCCTCAACCGATTCACCATCAAGGGTAAATACCAGTCGGCCAGTAGTGCTGACATATCTCTGAATGCATTCAATATTCCCGATGGTTCGGTGCGTGTAACGGCCGGTGGTCAACAGCTAACAGAAGGAGATGATTATACAGTAGACTACAACATGGGTCGGGTAAAAATCATCAATCAGGGAATCCTCGAATCGGGTATACCCATATCTGTCTCATTGGAGAGTAATTCGGCTTTTGGAATTAATAGAAAAGCGCTGTTTGCATCTCGTTTCGATTACAAGCTCTCTGACAATGTCAATTTTGGAGGTACGGTGATGAACTTGTCTGAGAGACCTCTGACACAGAAGGTCAATTTTGGAGATGAGCCCATCAACAATACCGTTCTCGGGTTAGATGGTAACTACTCAACGGAGTCTCCATTCCTGACCTCACTAGTTGACAGAATTCCATTAATCAATACAAAGGAGACGTCTACCATCAATGTACAAGCCGAAGCTGCCAAGCTGTTCCCAGGACACTCCAGAGCTATTGGGCAGGAAGGTAATTCATACATAGATGACTTCGAGGGGAGCCAGAGCACCATTGATCTTCGAACGTTTACGCTTTGGTCCATAGCCAGTACACCTCAAGGCCAGCCAGATTTATTTCCTGAAGCAGCGAGCAATGTGTACAAGAACGACTTGACATTCAATAAAAACAGAGCCCTTCTTTCGTGGTATGTGATTGACCCGTTATTCTTTAGAGATGATAATATCACGCCAGATCACATCCGCGGTAATACAGAAATTCAAGCCAATCACTTGCAGCGTCAGGTACTCGAGACAGAGATATTCCCGAATAAGGAAATAAACAACCAGCTCGGGTTGACAAACATGTTGACGAACATGTTTGACCTTTCCTATTTTCCTGAAGAGCCTGGACCATATAACTACGATGTAGAGCCAGTTCCCGGAGTCACAGAAGGTATTGCAGATGATGGCTCTCTGCTCAAGCCCGAAACGAGATGGGCTGGTATACAGCGAAGAATTGACCAAACAGATTTTGATGCGGCCAACGTAGAGTTTATTCAGTTTTGGATGATGGATCCATATGCTGAAGCTGGTGTTGAAGGCATGCCCGATTACACCACTACCGGATCGTTGTACTTCAACCTCGGAAATATTTCTGAAGACGTTTTGAAGGATGAGTACAAGAGCTTTGAAAATGGGTTCCCCACCACAGAGAATGGATCGACTAATCTTTCAGATCCTGCTGAATTTTCAGATTGGGGACGTATTCCCGAAGGGCAGCAGATTGTAAATGCATTTGATAATAACCCCGCCACCAGAGAGTTTCAGGATGTTGGTTTAGAAGGCTTGAGAGATGAAGAAGAGGCCATATTCTTCGACTCAGTTTACATCCAACCTTTGAGAAACAGGGTTACGGGAGCCGCCCTGCAAAAGATTCTTAGCGATCCATCTCACGATAACTACAATTTCTATCGCGATGATGATTACGATGAGCAGGAGCTCAACATTATTGAGCGATATAAGTTGTACAACGGACTTGAAGGGAACAGTCCCACATCAGAACAATCTCAACTACTCAATGCGCAGGGTTATCCCACGTCAGCTTCTACACTTCCAGATGCTGAAGACATCAACCGAGACAATACGCTAGATAATGTAGAGAGTTATTACCAGTATAAGATTGATATTTCGAGAGAGGCACTTGAGGTAGAAGGGAAGAACTACATCAACGCCAAACTCGAAACGCAGGCTGGTGGAAGAGACGTAACCTGGTATCAGTTCAAGATTCCGATTAGAGAATTCCAGAAGAAGGTGGGTAACATTCAGGATTTCAGATCCATTCGGTTTATGCGAATGTTTGTTCAGGGATTTGAGGAGCCTGTTACACTCCGTTTCGGTCGACTTGAATTGGTACGCGGAGAGTGGAGACGCTTTACGGGTGATCTGGATCAGGAAGGAGAAACCATTGCAGACGATCCCGATGTTTCGTTTAACATTGGAGCGGTAAACATCGAGGAGAACTCTTCGAAAAGCCCGGTTAACTATGTGCTTCCTCCGCAGCTTCAGCGTGAGATTCAGGCCGGTGCTACCAACCTTGCCAGACAAAACGAGCAGTCATTGGCGCTTCAGGTGTGTGGTTTAGAAGATGGAAAAGCACAGGCTGCGTTTAGAAACGTGCAGCTCGATATGCGATCGTTCAAGAAGTTGCAAATGTTCTTACATGCAGAGTCTATGGATCCTCTGAATCCGGTCAACGATGATGATGTACGCGTGTTTGTCCGTATCGGAACCGATTTTACAGACAACTACTACGAATACGAAACACCCATATCGATAACCGCTCAAGGCGTATATGACAATGAAGTTGTAGCCGACCAGGAACAGGTATGGCCGTTGGAGAATAATCTGGTTATCGAGTTTGAAGACCTCTTCAGGGCCAAACGCGAGCGAAACGACAGGCTCGCAGGTTTTGGAGAAAGTGGTGTTCAGCTAAATCAGCGCTACGAAATTGATGCGGGAGCAGGAAGAAGAATATTTGTGGTAGGAAATCCTAACCTGGCTGATGCGCGGGTAGTAATGATTGGGGTTAGAAACCCGGCAAAAAGAAACAACCCGAGCGATGATGGCATGCCCAAGTGCATCGAAGTATGGGCGAATGAAATGCGGCTAACCCACTTCGACCAAAGCGGTGGTGAAGCGGCTATGGCCAGGGTCTCGGCTAATTTGGCCGACTTTGCAAACGTGGCTGTTTCCGGATCTATCACAACTCCCGGATGGGGTGCGCTTGAGTCTAAAGTGAGCGAGCGGCAACGAGAGACCATATCAACATTTGATGCCTCTGCTCAGGTTCAACTCGATAAGTTTATTCCCGAAGAGGCAGGTATCAAACTACCTATGTATGTGGGTTATTCTAAGAACACAAGTACGCCTCAGTTTGCTCCGGAAGAACCCGATACGCCCATGGATATTTATCTCGATGACAGGGAACCCGCGGATAGGGCCGAAAAAAGGCGAATCTCGCAAACTGTTACCGAGCGAAAGAGCCTGAACTTTACCAATGTCAGGAAAGAAAAAACAAAGGAAGGAAAAACGCGATTCTACGATGTGTCCAACCTCTCGGCTACGTATTCCTTTTCTGAGATCAATTTCCGGGACTTTAATACCGAGTACAACTTTACCCGAAATTACCGGGGCGGTTTGGCATATAGTTTCTCCAACCAACCAAAGTCCATCGAACCATTTAAGAATATCAAGTTCATCCGAAATTCGAAGTATTTAAGGTTGATACGTGATGTCAACTTTGCGCTGGCTCCGAAGCAATTTGCTGTTCGGAATGATTTGAATAGAAAGTACGCTGAGCGTAAAATCAGAAATATTACACCTGGTACATTGGAGCTTGACCCATTTGTCGATAAATCGTTCAACTGGAATCGAACGTACAATATGTCCTACGACATCACCAAGGCGTTGAAGCTTGATTTCAGTGCCAACAACATGGCTTTGGTGAGAGAGTTTGAAGGCGAACAAGTGCTTAGGCCAACCAGTGACAACCCTGAAGGTTCGGGTGGGTTTGAAATTGATAACGAGTACAACAAAGTCCTGAATTCAGATAACTACGAAGCACACAAAGATTCACTGCTTACGAGCCTGAGAAACCTGGGGCTCACTACGAATTATAACCATAGCATAAATGCTTCGTACAGCGTGCCATTAAGTAAAATACCATTTCTTGATTGGACCAACCTTACTACTCGATACTCATCGAATTACCGATGGGATAGAGGTCCGCTTATAGAGCCGAAAGAGCGATACGATAATCTGGATAACCCAAGAGGGTTTAGAGGAGATACGCTTGGTCATACTGTGTCCAATGGGCAGCAGCTTCAGGCCAATGCTACGCTCAACCTGTTGTCGCTTTACAACAAGGTGCCGTATTTGAGAGATGTTAACCGGGGTAAGCGAAGCTCAAAATCTAAGAGCAAAAGCAAACGACCTACGGCCATGACCGAGGAAACCGATAAGAGCAAAATCAGCAAAGCGCCTAAGGAGGAAGAGAAAAAAGATCATCCTGTACTAGATGCAGGACTTAGGTTTTTGATGGGGGTGAAAAACATATCGGGGTCCTACTCATTGAACAGAGGAATTACACTACCAGGGTTTAAACATCAATCTACGTATCTGGGAATGGATCCCAACGCTGGCATGGCTCCCGGCTATGGCTTCGTACTGGGGCAGCAGACGAAGTTTGGTGCCAACGAAACCCATTTCGCAGATTACGCGGGTAACGAGAAGAGTTGGCTGGTTCAAAACCCAAATCTCTATAACCCTTATTTGCAAAACGAAACGCAAAATATTCAGCTGAGGGCCAGTGTGCAGCCGTTGAAAGATTTGAGAATAGACCTCACGGCTAATGAGTCTAAATCTGAAACAGAGACTAGCTATTGGAATTGGAATGATACGATTCCCGTGCCTGCATTTGGAGACAATAAGACACAGTTAATCACAGGAAACTATAGCGCGTCTATTTTACCAATATCTACTTCCTGGAGTCAGATTGATACGTTGAATACGGCCTTGTACGATCAGTTTTTGGAGAACAGAAAAGCCATTTCAGAGCGGTTAGGAGAGAAGCATAACATTACAACCACCGATTCGGCCGGATATACGCTTGGCTATGATGCCAACCATCAGGATGTGTTAATACCGGCATTCATAGCGGCATACACAGGTCAAGGCAAAAGATCGGTGAGATTGAACCCGCTAAAAGCTACCGTACTGCCGAACTGGAGAGTAACGTATACCGGGCTCAACAAAATGAAGTTCTTCCAGAAGTATTTCAGAAGTATTTCGTTGAATCATTCCTACCGATCTAACTATACCGTAGGTGGATATCAGAAGTCAGCTGTTGTGGAAGATACCTTCCAGCTCAGCACCAGAATTTCGCCCGAGTACATTATCAATCAGGTGTCGATGACAGAGCAGTTTTCACCGCTGATTAATGTAGATATGACCTGGAAAAATAGCTTGCTTACCAAGGTTGAAGTAAGAAAAGACCGCAACATAACTCTGAGCACGACCAATGGTCAGATTACAGAAATCGGCAATGTGGAGTACATCATCGGAACAGGTTACACGGTGAAGGATTTAAAACTGCCGTTTCAGATTAGAGGAAACACTGTCAAGAGTGATTTGACACTCCGAGGCGATTTCAGCATGCGTGATTCGAAAACCGTTATCCGAAAGATTGTGGAGAATGAATCTCAAATCACGGCTGGTCAGCGATTGTATTCGCTTAAGCTGTCGGGCGATTATGTGTTGACTAAGGCGCTCACGCTGCGCTTGTTCTACGACTGGGTGGCAAACAGACCAGCTATCTCCAATTCGTTCCCTACATCGAACATCAATGCAGGATTTAGCCTTCGATTTACGCTTTCAGGGTAGAATTTAAAGCGCTTCTAATGTTTGCAACATATATATTTGCGCAAATCATTTTTCCACTATGAATATTCCTGCTGAACTTAAGTATACAAAAGACCACGAATGGGTTAAAGTTGATGGAGACATTGCCACGATCGGTGTAACTGATTACGCACAAGGCGAGCTCGGTGATGTTGTTTATGTTGAGATTGAAACTGAAGGTGAAACACTTGATCAAGAAGAAGTGTTTGGTACAGTAGAGGCGGTAAAGACTGTTTCGGATCTTTTCATGCCAGTTTCTGGTGAAGTGATGGAGGTAAACGAGGCCTTGGCAGACGCACCTGACCTTGTAAACCAGGACGCTTACGGAGAAGGTTGGATGGTTAAAGTAAAAATGAACGATACCTCTCAGGTTGACTCACTTTTATCAGCAGACGATTACAAAGCTGAGATCGGAGCATAAACCATGTTTTTAAAGCATAATTACAAGGGCCTTTTATGGGCCCTTTTTATTTTGGTGCTAAGTGGTTTGCCGAGTAGCGAGTTTAAAGGACCAACCTACCAGAATATAGACCTGATTATTCATGCTATTCTATATGCTATCCTGTTCGTATTGCTGTGTACAGGGTTTATCAAGCAGCGAGCAGTAGATTGGTTGCGAACGTTTGCCCTGATTAAAACAGCCATATTAAGCGTTACTTACGGTGCTCTTATGGAAGTCCTGCAGAGCGCGCTGTTCAGTTCGAGGAGTTTTGAATTGGCAGATATTTTGGCAAACACCGTTGGGGTAGGAGTTGGGGTAGTTTTCTTCTTGCTTGTGTATGGCAAGAAATCATATGTCTAGTCCAAATTCTCAAATACACCAAAAATTAACGTTGAGGGGTTTACAATCCCAATCTATCTGACTATTTTGGTCGCCAGAACACAAAACAACTATGGAATTAAAGAAAAGTCCAGAAGCGAATCTTGAGAACAAGAAGAGAGTTTACTTTCTGATTGGCTTGTTGCTTTCATTGGGAGTTGTGCTCATTGCATTTGAGTGGACCCAGTATGAAGGAGAAGTAGATTCTTTGGGGGAATTGAATTTGGAGCTTGAGGAGGAAGAAATGATTCCAATTACTCAGCAACAACCACCGCCCCCGCCACCCCCACCACCTCAGACCACCATCATTGAGATTGTGGAAGACGATGAAGAGATCGAAGAAGAACTCGAAATTGAGGACACAGAAGACGATGAAGATGAGGTAATCGAATTCGTTGATATTCCTGAGGAAGTAGTGGAAGAACCTCAAATCTTTACGATTGTTGAGGAGAGTCCGGAATTTCCTGGAGGTGAGGTAGAATTGTTTAAGTACCTCGGAAAAAACACAAAGTATCCACCTATCGCAAAGGACGCAGGCATTCAGGGAATCGTCTACGTTCAGTTTGTGGTCATGGAGGATGGATCAATTAATCCAGACATGGTTACCATTCTGAGAGGAGTGCATCCGGCACTTGATCAGGAAGCCATTCGCGTGGTAAAGAACATGCCTAAATGGAAACCAGGTAAGCAAAGAGGTAAGTCTGTAAGAGTATACTACAAGCTGCCGATGAGGTTTACATTGAAGTAAGACTTTCCGCTAAAAGAATTGAAAGCCTCGCAGTTTGCGGGGCTTTTTTTATGCTCAAACGCACCGTATTCTCAACGAGCTGACCCAAAGCCTCATCCAATCCCGAATTAACAATTTGAGGCGGGATTCTTGGATTTCATGGTATAAAACCACATATCATGAAAACACAGAAAAAGGAAATGCTTTCGGTCAGAAAGCTCGTTGGACTCAGCTTCGGTTTTGCAGCAGCACTTTGTGCCCTTGAATACGGAAAACCACTGCTTGGAGAAAGAGAACCAGTTGGTTCTTCAGAAGAAATCGCTTGGATTGAACCTGATGAACTTGAAATAAGGCGTATAAAACTGCCCGATCCACCTAAAGTAATCGAGAAGCCCAAACCAAAACCTGTTGTGCAACAGGCATCTATCGTAACCAGTGTGATCGACATCATGAAGGATATACGAGACTTGCCCGAAATCGATCTCGATTTTGAAGTGGGTGACGATTTGTTCGTAACGACAGATTCCGTTGTTCTTCCAGATATTCCATTCGATATCGTGGAAGAAATGCCCGAGTTTCCGGGTGGTGAGGAAGCCCTGTTTCGGTTCCTAGGTAAAGAGATTAAATATCCGAAGTTTGCTTTCGATAATCGTATTCAAGGCACTGTGCACTTGCGATTCATTGTCGGGAAGGACGGATATGTGCAGGAAGAGAGCATCGAAATACTGCGATCGCCACATGAGTCTCTAAGCCGGGAGTCCATTGACGCCATTAAGAACATGCCTCAATGGAAACCAGGCATGCAACGAGGTAAGCGAGTACCTGTGTACTACAAACTGCCTGTTAAGTACTACGTAAACTAGATGACCATACATGCACCCACGGTCTCGTTGGTGGCTTCATCAATCATGACCAAACTACCCGTATGGCGGTTTCGTTGATAGCGATCTGCAAACAATGGAACCGTTGTACGGATATTGATTCGCGCGATATCGTTCATGTTGATGGTCTTATCATCCTCCATTTTGTGGAGCGTGTTGATATCAACTTTGTACCGAATTTCTTTCACGATACATCGAGCGTCACGTGAAGTATGCTTGATCGCATATTTCCCGTTTAGTTGAAGAGGTCGTTGGCTCATCCAGCAAACCATCAAATCGTGATCCTGTGACACTTCAGGTTGATTGTTTGTTCGCACGATCATATCGCCCCGGCTTACATCAATATCATCTTCCAGCAAGATCGTGCAAGACATGGGAGGGAACGCTTCTGCTACCTCACCATCATAGCTGTCGATCTTAGCAATTTTCGAAGTAAAGCCAGAAGGTAACACCGTTACATCATCTCCTTTTTTGAGAATTCCTCCGGCCACTCGACCTGCGTATCCTCTGTAGTCGTGATACTCAGTAGTCTGAGGTCGAATAACGAACTGAACCGGGAATCGGCCATCTACGTGATTTTCATCGCTTCCAATGTGAACCGTTTCGAGTGTATAAAGCAATGTTGATCCTTCAAACCAAGGCATGTTCTGAGAACGATCAACTACGTTATCGCCAAATAATGCACTGATCGGTATGTATCGAATATCGTTGATGTCTAGTTTGCTTGTGAAGTCTTCCAGGTCGCTCTTGATCTCCTCATAGCGCTCTTGAGAATAATCAACCAGGTCCATTTTGTTGATGCAGTAAACCACATGCTTAATTCCCAAAAGAGAGGCAATGAAACTATGCCGAGCTGTCTGCTCAACAAGTCCGTGCCGAGCATCCACCAGGATAATGGCCAGGTTAGCCGTACTGGCACCTGTTACCATGTTTCGTGTATACTGGATGTGTCCCGGAGTATCTGCGATAATGAATTTTCGTTTTGGTGTAGCGAAGTATCTGTAGGCTACATCAATGGTGATGCCTTGCTCTCTCTCAGATCGTAAGCCATCTGTAAGTAATGCGAGATTTACTTCTCCCTCACCACCTATTTTCTTACTGGCTTTTTCAACTGCCTCAAGCTGATCCTGAAAGATGGCTTTGCTATCGTAAAGTAAACGACCAATGAGCGTGCTTTTTCCATCATCTACGCTTCCCGCAGTAGTGAATCGAAGCAACTCCATATCCAAGTAACCTTCTGTCGTGTTTTCAGTACTCATGTCCAAATATTCTCTGTTGTAAAATGTCGTTTGTTTTGTCTAGAAGTAACCTTGTTTCTTACGGTCTTCCATAGCTGCTTCTGAACGTTTGTCGTCTGCTCGCGTACCTCTTTCTGTTGTTCGAGTTGCTGCTACTTCTTCAATGATGTCGGCAAGTGAACTCGCATCTGATTCAACAGCGCCTGTACAGGTCATATCACCGATCGTACGGAACCGAATCACTCTCTTTTCGAGATGCTCTTCTGGTTTGCGGGTCATAAACTCCCCATCAGAGTAGATCACACCATCGCGGATAAATACATCTCTCTCATGTGAGAAGTAAATAGAAGGAAGCTCAATGTTTTCGTGAAGTATATACTGCCACACATCCATTTCCGTCCAGTTACTAATTGGGAAAACCCGGAAGTTTTCACCCATGTTCTTCATACCGTTGAAGATGTTCCAAAGCTCTGGTCGCTGGTTCTTAGGATCCCACTGTCCAAACTCGTCTCTGTGAGAGAAGAAACGCTCCTTAGCACGTGCTTTTTCTTCATCTCTTCGGGCACCTCCCATACAAGCATCAAACTTGTTTGACTCAATGGTGTCGAGCAATGTCACAGTCTGTAACCCATTTCTACTGGCATTGAATCCTTTCTCCTCAACGACCTTTCCTTCGTCAATGCTTTGCTGAACCGATCCAACGATCAACTCCACTCCGTCTTTTTCCACCAATGCATCCCGAAACTCGATTGTTTCTGGAAAGTTATGTCCTGTGTCGACATGTACCAGAGGAAACGGAATCTTACCTGGGTGAAAAGCCTTCTTAGCCAAATGATAACACAGAATGGAATCTTTACCACCCGAAAAGAGCAGCGCGGGATTCTCAAATTGAGCAACTACTTCTCGGATAACGTAAATGGCTTCCGACTCTAGTTCCTTTAAGTGCGTTAAGTTGTACTTCATTTTTTGGTAATAAATGGCAGCAGGCTGTTGAATAGTTCATCGCCTGATTCTTCTACCGATTTGCCTTGTGTTTTTATTTCAATTTCAGGGTTTTCAGGTGCCTCAAATGGGGCAGAAATCCCTGTAAAGTCTTTAATTTCTCCAGCTCTGGCCTTTTTGTAGAGTCCTTTGACATCTCTTCGTTCACACTCCTCGATCGGTGTGTTCACAAAGACTTCAACAAAGTCATCAGCTCCAATAATAGCCCGTGCCTGATCTCTCACTTCTTTGGTTGGACTTACGAAGCAGTTAATGCAAACTACGCCCCCGTCTGAAAACAGTTTTGACACTTCGGCAATGCGCCTGATGTTTTCTTCTCTGTCTTCAGCACTAAAGCCCAAGCCCTTGTTTAGCCCTGAACGAACGTTGTCGCCATCCAACAGTTTCGAAAAGTAACCTGCTTCTAGCATTTTTCGTTCGAGATATTTGGCCAGCGTGGTCTTTCCAGAGCCCGACAATCCAGTCATCCAAACCACCTTTGATTGTTGGTTTAGAAACCGCTCTTTCTCCTGCTTGGAGATGATCTCGTCAAAAACACTGAATACGTTGTTGCCCTCGTCCTTCATAAATCGGGTGCAAATGTAGTTATCTATCTGATGTTTTATCCTCTGAATACTAGACTTTCATAGCTTTGGGAATTCTATGGATATGAAGCATCAATTAACCGGATTTAGAGGAGCATCGGTCGATCAGATGGGTATCAATGATCGCATTGCCAGAATTAAGTCTCGAAGCATCAAGAAAGATGCGAAGAAACAGGGGTTACGTATGGCGCTGAACATGATTGACTTAACCACACTTGAGGGGTCAGATACACCTAACAAAGTGCGTCAACTGTGTTACAAAGCCATACATCCGCACGATGAGTTTGAGGGCTTACCAACAGTGGCTGCCGTGTGCGTTTATCCATCGCTTGTGAATGTGGCCAAGAAAGTGGTAGATGGAAGTGGAGTAAAAGTGGCAGCCGTGGCCACGTACTTTCCCAGTGGCCAATCAACCACAGAGATCAAGCTTAAAGAGACCAAATTTGCCATTGATGAGGGAGCTGATGAAATAGACATGGTGATCTCAAGAAAGGAATTTTTAAAGGGCAACTACAACTATGTGCTGGATGAAATAATGGCCGTAAATGAAATGTGCAAAGCGCATTCTACCCGGTTGAAAGTGATTTTGGAAACGGGTGAATTGGGTAGTCTTGAGGAAGTGCGCAGAGCGAGTGATTTGGCTTTAATGGCCAATCCTGATTTCATCAAAACCAGCACAGGTAAAATTGGGCAGGCAGCCAACATGCAGGTGACACTTGTGATGTTACAGGCCATTTGGGACCATTATGTCAAGACTGGAGTGCAAGTGGGAATGAAACCGGCTGGTGGAATTTCAGATGCCAAAACGGCTTTGCATTACTTGAGAATGGTCAAAGAAGTGTTGGGAGATGAGTGGTTGACAAACGAGTGGTTTCGTTTCGGAGCCAGCCGTTTGGCCAATGATGTAATTATGCAAATAATGAAACAGGAAACAGGCGTTTATCAGGGGCCTTCATACTTTTCTAAAGATTGACAAAAATGACGTGGGATTTAAGTGAAGCACCAGAGAGCAAAGCGCATGTGCAGATAGCTGAGCGATACGGTTTGTTTATAGATGGCGAGTTTAGGAAACCGCAATCAGGAATGTATTTTGATACAACTAACCCAGCCAATGGAACCAAACTGTCAGAGGTAGCTGAAGCGGGTCAGGCCGATGTAGACGCAGCCTTTGAAGCGGCCGATAAAGCGTTTGCTGGGTGGAGTGCCTTGTCGGGGGCCGAGCGCGGAAAGTACATTTACCGCATTGCTCGAATGATGCAGGAAAAAAGCCGAGAACTGGCCGTGCTCGAATCGTTGGATGGTGGCAAGCCGATCCGCGAATCGCGCGACATTGATGTGCCGTTGGCAGCAGCCCATTTCTTCTATTATGCCGGTTGGGCCGATAAGCTTGAGTACGCATTTCCAAATCGAACCCCAAGGCCCTTGGGAGTGGCAGCACAGATTATTCCATGGAATTTTCCGCTATTAATGGCTGCCTGGAAGATTGCTCCGGCACTGGCTTGTGGAAACACGGTTGTAATTAAACCGGCCGAGACCACTCCGCTAACCGCTTTGAAATTAGCCGAGATCATCAGGGAAGCAGGATTGCCAAATGGAGTTGTCAATATCATCACAGGTGCCGGAGCTACCGGAGCCATGATGACCAACCACGAAGTACCCAATAAGCTAGCCTTTACCGGATCTACTCAAGTAGGAAAGCTTATTTACAAAGCAGCGCTGAAGGGCAACAAAAAGGTGACGCTTGAACTAGGTGGAAAAGCGGCCAATATCATATTTGATGATGCGCCAATTGATGCTGCGGTTGAAGGCATCATCAACGGAATTTACTTCAATCAAGGCCATGTGTGCTGTGCCGGTTCCAGGTTGTTTGTGCAGGAAACCGTTTATGATGAAGTTATCGCTAAGCTTAAGAAGCGTATGGATAACCTGATTGTGGGTGACCCCATGGATAAGAATACAGACATCGGGGCCATTAACTCTCAGGGGCAACTCAATACCATAGAGAAGTACTTGGAGATAGGCAAAGAAGAAGGAGCAGAAATGTATCAACCCGACTGCGATATTCCTTCTGAAGGCAATTGGTGCAGACCTACATTGTTTTTGAATGTGGCGCAGAGTAACCGCATTGCTCAGGAAGAAATATTTGGACCTGTGTTGGCAGTTCAAACGTTCAGAACGATTGATGAAGTCATTGATAAAGCCAATAACACGCCTTACGGACTATCGGCAGGTGTATGGACAGATAAGGGTTCCAAGATCTTTCAACTAACAAAGGCCCTAAAGGCAGGAGTAGTTTGGGCCAATACCTACAACAAGTTTGACCCTACGAGCCCCTTTGGTGGATATAAGGAAAGCGGCTTTGGCCGTGAAGGTGGAATGCACGGTTTAGAAGCCTATTTAACGTTTTAAGCATGACCAGATTAAACATTCAAAAGACCTATAAGATTTTCATTGGCGGAAAATTCCCGCGCACTGAGTCCGGACGTTTCTATGCCATCTCCAACCCGAATGGCGAACTGGTAGCTAACATGTGTTTGTCCTCGCGTAAAGATTTCAGAAGTGCGGTCGTGGCAGCGCGAAAGGCGCAGTCCGGATGGGCATCAAAAACCGCCTATAACCGAAGTCAAATCCTCTATCGATTGGCAGAAATGCTGGAGTCGAGACACGCTTCATTTGTAGAGGAGATGACGCAGTTGGGTCTGTCCGATACCCAGGCTAAAGAAGAGGTAGCTTCTGCTATTGATACACTGGTTTATTATGCCGGCTGGTGCGATAAGTACACGGCATTGTTTAGTTCGGTAAACCCAACAGCAAGTGCCCATTTTAACTTTTCGGTGCACGAGCCTACCGGTGTGGTGGCAGCCGTAGCAGAAGAAGACTCTCCATTACTTGGTTTTGTCAATGCGGTGGCTCCGGTGATAGCTGGTGGAAATGCTGTGGTGGTATTGGCTTCGGAAACCATGGCAACTTCGGCCATGTCGTTTGCAGAGGTTATTCAAAACTCAGATGTGCCTGGCGGAGTCATCAATATTCTTACCGGATCAATGTCCGAGTTGTTGCCACATATGGCTTCACACATGGATGTGAATGCATTGGTTGTAGCGCGAGATGGAATGACCGAGGAAGCATTGAATAGCATGACAGAAAATGTCAAGCGATTTGTGAATTGGACTGATGCTGTAGATGCTCAAACACCTTATCGTATTCTCGATTGCCAGGAAGTAAAAACGACATGGCACCCGGTGCAGACCAGTGCTGCAAGCGGGGGAGGGTATTAGGGAAACAGTTAAATTTACGGTTTAACCCGCATTCGATGAGTCGTTTTCTGTTTATTCTATTATTACTTTTTTCTGTAAACCTCAGCGCACAATCCCCTGCAGACTGGTGGTATTTTGGCAATAATGCCGGTGTGCATTTTACGTCAAACGGACCTGCTGCGGTCACTTCAGGAAAGATTCTTACCGCAGAAGGATGCTCTTCCATTTCAGATAATCAGGGTAATCTATTATTCTATACGGATGGGATGATGGTTTATACTTCTAATCATGATACCATGCCGAATGGAACTGGGTTAGAAGGAAACCCTTCTAGTAGTCATTCGGGAGTCATTGTTCCTAAGCCTAATTCAACAAAGGATTATTACATTTTTACCGCTGATGCTGGTCCGTTTTCAGAAGGGCTTCATTATTCAAGTGTCGATCTCAATTTAAATTCTGGGTTTGGTGATGTTGTTGCATCTGAGAAGAACATACAATTATCTGATAGTACAGATGAAAAGATTGCCGTTGTAGCGGCACCTTTTGGTTATTGGGTAATTACCCATAAGGATCAGTCAGACGAGTTTCTTTCATTCAAGGTTACAAGTTCCGGGGTGAATCAAACGTCAGTGCTTTCGAGTACAGGACATCATCACAATGGGGGTTTCGGATTTTGTATGGCTGCAAACCAAGAAGGTACACAACTGGCCGCGACCTTCCTGAATATAGATTCCGTGTATCTCTATGATTTTGATTTGAGCACTGGAAAGATTACCAATACTATAGCGTTTAAACAGAACTATATTGGAAATCTATCATACGGTTTGGAGTTTTCGCCCAACGGGCAATTACTTTATCTTTCTGCATGGAATAGTTGCACTATTTCACAATTTGATTTGACAGCGGGAAGTTCGAGTGCAATAACGGCTTCTGAAGTCTCGATAGGTGATGCAGCGCCTGGCGGTGGAAATCTTCAACTTGGGCCGGATGGCAAGATCTATGGTGCACGAACAGCTGTAGACACAATATCAGTGATTAATTCACCAAATATCATTGGCGCAGCCTGTGGTTTTAATTCGGCAGGCGTCAGTTTAAATGGTAAAGAATGCAGATTTGGTTTGCCGTTTGTTTGGGTTTCTTTGAAGAGTGCGCAGGTTCATCACCAAGGACACTGTCAAAATGATAGTGTATGGTTTACTTCCGAAACTTATGGGATTGATTCAGTTAATTGGAATTTTGGCGACCCTGGTTCCGGAGCAAATAATTCGAGCTCACTGGACAATCCAGCACATCTGTTCTCTGACTCAGGTTGGTTCGAAGTGCTTATGTTAGCATATCATCCAGGAGGAATTGATTCCATATACGATAGTGTCTATATCCATCCAAATCTTGTGCTAGAGTTGGGGCCTGATACGTTTCGTTGTGGCAATGACTCCGTTCATCTTGAAGTTTTTTTTCCGGGAGCTTCATACAATTGGAATACAGCCGATTCCAATTCCTCTATTTGGGTGAATCAAGGTGGAACCTACACGGTGACTCTTACCAATGTCTGTGATACGTTGATAGATTCGATATTTATCGAGGACAACCCCGTTTCACAGGGAATAATTGATACTGTTTTTATGAGTGATAGTATCGAATTGATTGGGCCAACTGGAACAAATCATATTTGGTCAACGGGAGACTCTACAATGTCTATTATCGTAAATGATACGGGTTGGTATTCCGTGAATTACAAGACAGTATTTGGATGTCCAGGAGAAGCGAGTATCTTTTTGACACAAAGTGATTTCGTTGGTGCTGATGAATTTGATGTGCATTCTTACTCAGTTTATCCAAATCCCGTCTCAGACCAGTTTCATATCAGAGGAGATTTATTCCGAATAACGTCAATTGGTATATACAACCTGACCGGGCAATTAGTTTGTCAACCGAGATTAGTGAGCGTCAAATCTCAAAATGCCATTTCATCAGAAATGCTTGAGTCAGGTCTATATTTTATAGTTCTGGAATCTTCAAAAGATCAAGAAGTCATTCCTATCATTAAGGAGTAATACTCGAGTGTTTTAAGATCAAAAAAAAAACAACCAGATGCATAGTACTGCAAGCGGGGGAGGGTATTAACGCGATTATCCTCGAATCTGAACTTCGAATTCCTAAACTTGCACCATGAAATTTGAGCGATTGTTGATTGAGGCCTCATTGAAGGCTGGTGAAGAAATCATGAAGGTGTATGCCCGTGATTTTGATGTGGAAACCAAGTCTGATGAAAGTCCGCTTACAGAAGCAGATAAAAACAGCCACCTGGCAATTATGTCGTTTCTTGAGCAGACAGGATTGCCTATTCTGAGTGAAGAGGGTAAACACATGGACTATGCCGAGCGCAAAGGATGGAATCAGTTCTGGTTGGTAGATCCGCTAGATGGAACCAAAGAGTTTGTTAAGAAGAACGGAGAGTTTACCGTCAACATCGCATTGATTGAGAATGGTGCTCCCATTTACGGAATCATATACGCACCGGTATTAAAGAAGCTTTTTGTCGGAAATGTGGGTCACGAGGCCTGGATTGCAGAGAATGTAGAGACTGACACCGATGTGGACGCTATTCTTGCCAATAAGCAGTCCATTCCAAAGTCAAAACCTGCCGAACCATACATTGTGGTGGCAAGCAGAAGTCATTTTAGCCCAGAGACGCAGGCCTATGTAGATGAGCTCAAGAAGACCAAAGGCGAAATCGAATTTGCATCTATGGGCTCGAGTTTAAAAATATGTTTGGTGGCAGAAGGTGCTGCAGATGTGTATCCTCGATTTGGTCCAACCATGGAGTGGGACACTGGAGCCGGACATGCCATTGCAAAAGCGGCTGGTAAGATGGTTATTGACCATGAAACGGGAGCCGAAATGCAGTATAACAAAGAGAATCTGTTGAACAACTGGTTTATCGTGGAGTAGGGTTTAGCCTACAATTTGCCCATCTACCATTCGAATGGTCTTTTCGGCTCGCTCAGCTACGTCTTCCTCGTGAGTAACCATAATAATGGTGTTTCCAGCACGGTGAAGCTCATCAAATAAGTCAAGGATTTCTAGTGATGTGGTGGAATCTAAGTTACCGGTTGGCTCATCCGCAAGTAAGATGGCCGGTCCATTTACCAGAGCACGGGCAATAGCGACACGCTGACGTTGCCCTCCAGAAAGCTCATTTGGCTTATGTTTCCAGCGGTCTGCCAACCCTACACGTTCTAAAACTTGCTTTGCGCGTTCATCTCGTTCGCTCTTCTCTTTTCCAGCATATATAAGAGGTAACCCCACGTTTTCCAACGCACTGTACTTGGCAAGCAGGTTGAAGGTTTGAAAAACGAATCCGATTTCCTTGTTTCTTATTTCAGCCAGCTCTTCATCGTTGGCGCTGCTTACATTGAGTCCATTGAGGACGTAGCTACCCACCGTTGGAGTATCCAGGCACCCAAGAATGTTCATCAGCGTAGACTTTCCCGAACCAGATGGCCCCATCAGCGCTATGTACTCACCCTTGAAAATATCGAAGCTAAGCGCTTTTAGTACTTCCACGTTGAACTCACCCGTCACGTAGGTTTTTCCTATGTCCCTTAGTTGTAAAATGGCCTCACTCATGGAACACTTATTTCGGTTTGGTTTAGGAAGTCGTAGTGCGTAATTTTTCGAATCTGGAAATAGGCCGTCCAGTAGTTTCGCAAGGCATTCATATAGTCCATTCGCGCACTGGTACGCCTAGTCACGGCCTGGTTGAGTTCCAGAATATCGATCTTACCTATCATAAACCGTTGCCGGGTTACCTGATATCCTTTGGCCGCTACCTCATCCGCTCGTTTAGCAATTTTTACCTGCTCCTGAAGGAGCGTGAAGTTTCCGATTTGTTCGAAGAGTTGTTGTTCCAGACTTTGCTGCTCCAGTTGGAGCTCGAGTGCCGTCACTTCCTGGTTAATCTTGGCTCTTTCTGTTTGAGACTTGTTGTAACCAAATCGATAGATCGGAATGTTCATGTTGAGCACGAGCAATTCTCTGTCTTGTGGATTGGCAAATGTTTCTCCTGCCGTTGGTGCGCTCTTTGTCAGACCAAACGAACCAAACAGGCTTACGGTAGGGCTGTTGTTGGACCGTGCCTGGGCCACGGCACTTTGAGCGTTTAAATGCCTCAATTCATAAAGGCTGTAGTCTGACATGTTCTCCTGGGCCAATTCCACCGCCTTCATAACTGGCACGTCAATTTCAATCAACTCTGTATCAATCGATGGTTTTGCATCGAGCAATTTGTCATTGAGAAACTGCTCCAACCGCATTTTACTCAGCGTTAGGTTTAGCTCATTTTGCTTTACATCAATGTCAGAGTTCAGCGCATTGAGTTCGGCCTGTAACAAATCGTTTTCAGCAATTCGGCCCATGCGATATCGTCCTTGAGAAATCTGATAAATGGTGTCGTTATGCTGTTTGAAGCTGACTGCCAGTTCGTGCTGTATTTCTGCTACTAACCAGTTGTAGTAAAGCTGAACGGTACGTATCGACACATCCTCCGCATTTTCGATATTCTGTTTTTGGCTGGCGTCATACAGAATAGGAGCGCGCTTTCTCGACCATCGGAAATCGTTGTAGCCAAAAATCGCCTGCGAAAACCCAAATGAAATTGGGTTTCCAAGCCAGTTTGTTGACCCGTTTTGACCAAACAGGTCAATTCGCTCCAGGCTTGAGTTAAAGTAAATTTCACCACCGGTCCATATCAATGGTTGATTGATGCTGAGGCCCAGGTTGGTGAGCATTTGACTACGCGATACGTAGGAGTCAGAACCATCTGGCAGTGTAATTTTCTCCAGCGATCGATTGAGGTTAGGAAGCGTTGAGCTCAGACTAAGCTCAGGAAACATAGACTTCTTAAAGATCTTGTAATCCAGTTGCCCCAATTCCCACTGCTGGCTATTGATTTTTCCGCGAATACTCTTGTCATGAGCTATTTCCAGCGCCTCTTCAAGTGTGAGTATATGTTGTCCCACCGTTAACACTGGCACGAGAAGTACAGAAAGAAATATGGATGTTGAGAGCAATCTATTCATAACGCAGAGATTGTACAGGGTCGCGATCAGATGCTTTCTTAGCTGGGAAGTAGCCAAAGGCAATTCCCACGAGCGCTGAAACTGTGAATGAAAAGAAAACAGACGCACCAGAAACAATGGTCTTAATGTCGAAGAATTGTTCAATGCTTATTGCGATGGTGTAACCCAGCATCACACCTATGATTCCACCTCCGATGCTTATGATGATAGCCTCAAACATAAACTGCATGCGTATATCAGCCTTCTTTGCTCCAATAGCCATGCGAACTCCGATTTCTCGAATACGCTCTAGTACTGAGGCCAACATAATGTTCATGATGCCGATTCCGCCAATGAGCAGTGAAATGCCCGCAATAGCCCCAAGAACCAGGTTGAATATCTTCTTTGTGTCTTGCTGTTGCTTCAGAAGCAATTCGGGCACTTTAATCTCAAAATCCTTGCGTTTGTTGTGAAGCACGAGAAGCTTTCGTTCAAGCCACTGTACGGTTGGCGCAATTTTCTCGGCATCTGCCACCTGAATGGTGATTTTTGAGAGCTGGTGATGATCTTCTTTTTCGGTTTGTTGCGGGGTTTCATCGTCCATCTCAGAAGCACTAGCATTTATCATCTGCTCGGTGATAAGGTGCTTGTTTTTGTAGCGTAGTAGCAGTGTGTTAATTGGCGTAAGTACCTCATTGGCATATCTGCTTACTCCAAGTGATTCGAGTTCTTCACCAGCCACAGATTTTCCATCCAGTACTCCGATAATAGTATACCAAACACCCCCACATTTAAGTCGCTTGTCTATAGGATCGATTCCAGGGAAAAGGCGTTGCTTTAGGTTGCTTCCTATGATGCATACCGCTTTGTTTTGAGCCACCTGTTCTGCGTTAAAAAGTGAACCGTCTGACACATCGAGGTTAAACACATGAAAGAACGACTGGTTTACGCCAATAATGGATGTCGAGATTCTTTTTCCGTTGGCAACCACGGCCACATCATACTTCACTTCTGGGCATACATGGGCAATGTTCGGTACAGATTGCTCAATGTTTTTTACATCACGTAAGCTGAGTCCGGGCGAAAACTTTCGCTTCTTTTTGGACTTGGTGTCTGATTCGTCCTGCTCATCTTCAAAGGGTTGAATAACCACGTTGTTAGAACCCACTAACTTCATCATATCCATGACCTCCTTTTCGGCACCGTTGCCCACAGCCAGCATACTTATCACTGCAGCTACTCCAAAAATGATCCCAAGAGCAGTCAGTGTAGAACGCACCTTGTTTGATTTGACGGCTTCAATAGCTACCAAAAAATTGTACAACCAAACCTGAGGGTGGAGGCGTTTCATCATTATGCTGCTTATGCCGATGGGGTATTTGAAAGCCGCAACGTGTCATTGACTTCTGCAGTTCCGATGGGTACGATGAGTACATTTTCTCCGTTTTCGAGGCCCTCTTCAATGATGATTTGATTGTCGTTAGACGGTCCCGTCTTCACTTCTTTTAGACGCATTCCTCCGAGGCTGGACTGGTACACGGCCTTTAGCTTTCCGAATGAATACACGGCCTCAATGGGCAAGTACAACGACTCTTCAAAACTGCCTACATGAATCTCATTGCTCGTAGTCATGGCTGGCCTCAGAATTGTATCGCTTTCGCTTAACTCTATCACCACCTCAAAGACCTTGGCATCTGTGTTGTCCATTTGTTCGCCCACATTGGCCACATCGGTAATGATGCCGTCAAAGGTTTTACCCTGAAAAGCATCAATGCCTATGCTCACGCGCTGCCCCTTTTTGATCTTGCTTATGTCTACTTCGTTTACGTAGGTAACCGATATCATTTTATCAAGATTAGGCAGTGTGGCTACAATCGGATTCCAGGTAGAAACGGCCGATCCAACTTGGACTTTCTCTCCGTCCCAGTCTCTGTGGTAAATGAGCATACCGCCCTTGGGTGCCGTGATCTCAAACTTTCCGAGCAGATTTTGAGTGAATTCGTAGCTGTTTTTGATTTGGGAGTAAGAGGCGTATACTTCACTCGTTTTAGCCTCGGCTTGCTTGCGCTTTAGCTGGTAGTTCTCAACCGTTTGTTCGTATTGCCTTTTGGCCTTTTCCATGTCGATTTGGGCTTGGCGTTGCACAGCAGGAGCTTCGTATTTAGACTGGTCATGGATCAGTTTTTTCTCTTCCATGGCGTATTGCAGGTTAACCAGTTCGTCCCGGGCTGTTCTTAGGTTAAGCGATGTATCCAGCTTTTGGGCGATGAATTGCGATTCTGTTTTTTCCAGTTCAGAATAGAGGTTTTTAAGCTTATCGGCCAGTTCGGTTCGGTCCAATGTGGCAATGTAGTCTCCCGAATCTACCACCGTTCCTTCATCGACCATGTCCGTGATGTTGGTTCGCCAGATATTGGCCTGCCGCATTCCCGGTGGTCCCATTATTTTCTCAGATTCCTTGGCTTGCAGTTCTCCGGTTACCGAAACCGATACCTCAACGGTACCTTTTTGAACTTGGGCGGTGGCAATGTCGTTACCTCCTTCGGGACCCGAAAATGCCCACCATGTGAGCACTATGCCTAAAGCAATGGCAAGACCAATGATTATCCTCCGATTCATAGGTTAGTGGTTTTTTGATTGAGATAGTTTCGAGACGCAAAATAGCATAGAGGAAGGTTAAGCCTCAAGTCAAAAAGCCTAATTATTGTGAATAAAAAAGGCACCTTTCGGTGCCCAGAAAAGCATGGCGTGTAATGTCTTTGGTTCAAAACAGCTTTTAAACCAGTATCTAAGACGCAAAATATCTACGCGCGTTGGTTATAGAAACACACTAATTCTACTTTGTGCCGATTGCACCAACATTTGCGTTGATTCAAAGTTGATGGCAAGGTGAATCCTAATACCTTCGCAAGATGTCAAAAGTTGCATTGATTACCGGTATTACCGGACAGGATGGGGCGTATCTGGCGGAGCTTCTGTTGAGCAAAGGATACGAGGTGCATGGGGTGAAACGAAGAAGTAGCCTTTTTAACACAGAGAGAATAGATCATTTATATCAGGATCCCCACGAATCGAATCTTAAGTTTAAGCTTCACTACGGTGACCTAACAGATAGTACCAATCTCATTCGAATCATTCAGGAAACACAACCTGACGAGATATACAACCTGGCTGCTCAGAGTCATGTGAAAGTATCTTTTGAAACTCCCGAGTACACGGCCAATTCTGATGCCCTTGGAACGCTAAGAATACTCGAAGCCATTCGAATACTCGGAATGGTGGATAAGACGAAGTTCTATCAGGCATCAACCAGTGAGCTCTACGGAAAGGTTCAGGAAATTCCGCAGAATGAGGAAACTCCTTTTTACCCGCGAAGCCCTTACGGTGTGGCTAAACTCTATGCTTACTGGATTTGTAAAAACTACCGCGAAGCCTATGGCATGTTTGCGTGCAACGGCATTCTGTTTAATCATGAATCGCCACTGCGTGGAGAAACATTTGTGACGCGAAAGATCACGCGAGCTGCTGCCAAGTATAAGCTGGGTATGCAGAAGACGTTATTTCTGGGTAACCTCGATGCAAAACGCGATTGGGGGCATGCGCAGGACTATGTGGAAGGTATGTGGTTGATGCTTCAGCAAGATGAACCAGAAGACTTTGTATTGGCCACCGGAGTTACGATTACGGTGAGAGAATTTGTGGAAATGTCTTTCAAAGAACTTGGAATAACCATAGCATGGAGTGGAGAAGGAGTTGATGAGAAGGGAACGGATACAGCTACTGGTGAAGTTGTCGTAGAGGTTGATCCTGCCTATTTCAGACCTACAGAAGTCGATTTGCTTATCGGAGATGCTTCCAAGGCAAAGAATATGCTTGGGTGGGAGCCGAAGCGATCTGTGCAGCAGCTGTGCAGCGAGATGGTCAAGAACGATTATGATAGATTCAGTCGTGACAAGTACCTGATGGAAGGTGGGCACGATGTGGTTCAATCGCACGAGTAATGGACAGTAGCAAGAGAGTTTTTGTAGCGGGTCACAACGGAATGGTCGGATCGGCCATTGTGCGAAAACTGACCGAAGACGGGTTTACGAATATTGTCACCCGATCGAGTAAGGAGCTCAACCTTAAGGATCAGTTGGCTGTGCAGCGGTTCTTCGAATCAGAACGACCTTCATATGTGTTTATGGCGGCAGCCAAGGTTGGGGGCATTGTGGCCAACAACACCTATCGCGCAGAGTTTATTTACGATAACATCATGATAGAGGCCAATGTCATTCAGGCGTGTCATGACTTTCAGGTAGAGAAGATGCTCTTTTTAGGGTCCAGCTGTATTTATCCCAAGCGTGCACCTCAACCGTTGAAGGAGGAGTATTTGTTACAGGGCTTTTTAGAGCCAACCAACGAGCCATATGCCATTGCCAAGATAGCTGGTATCAAGATGTGCGAAGCATATCGAGATCAGTATGGGAGCAATTTCATATCCGTGATGCCGACCAATCTTTATGGGCCAAACGACAACTATCATCCACAAAACTCGCATGTGCTTCCCGCATTGCTTCGCAAATTTCACACAGCCGTGAAGGAGGGAAAAGACGAGGTGGAAATTTGGGGAACAGGTGACCCGCTCAGAGAGTTTTTACACGTAGATGATTTGGCCGATGCTTGTGTCTTTTTGATGAAAGAGTACAACAGTTCCCAGTTCTTAAATGTCGGAACGGGCACAGACGTGTCGATTCGCGAGTTGGCCGAAATGATTGCAGAAGAAACAGGTTTCACTGGGAAACTCAAGTTTGATACATCAAAGCCAGATGGCACCATGCGAAAGCTCATGGACGTATCCAAACTCAATGAGTTAGGTTGGAAGCATTCGATTGAATTAAGAGAAGGTATCAGACGTGTCTATGCTGATGTAAAGGCAAAAGGGTTATTTGAAGATTAGATATTACCGGATTGAGAGTTTGTGTATTCATATTATGTTGGTTTTCACTTCAGGCGGGTATGGCCCAGCAAGCTATGACGGCATTGAATCCATGGCATGAACCGTTAACAGAATCTTATCTAATGCAGCCGTCAGAGACATTGCCATCTGTGCAATGGCCCATTGTAATGCCCTATTATACACTTGATTCGCTTTATCTGGCAAATACAGAAAAGGTAAGACGAAGAGAACATGAGAGTTGGATCATGCGGAAATTAAGGCATGAAAATCAGCTTGATGTAGAACAGGGCGATTTCATCATGACAGGCGGAATCACATTCAATTTTGAGGTAGGGGAAGACAGAGCACATCAGTTTGAGGGACGCAAGTATGTCAACTCCAGAGGATACCATTTTAGCGGAGCTATTGGGCAGAAGTTCTTTTTTAAGACCACCTTTTATGAGAACCAGGCCATTTTACCTAACTACATGGACAGTGTGGTCAACGAGCGTACCAGTGTTCCAGGCTATGGCCGAATCAAGAACTTCAACACACAGGCTTCGTTCAATTATAACTTCGATTACACAGCAGCTACAGGCGTTGTAGGGTTTGCCTTGGGCAAAAGAAGTTTTATCATGGCCGGGCACGATCGTCATTTTGTTGGTCATGGTCATCGTTCCTTGTTTGTATCAGATGCGGCAGTTCCGTTTCCTTTTGTTAGGGGTCAATTCAGTGTGTTAGATGGGAAGCTTTCCTATTCGAACACCATGTCCATGCGTCAGGTGCAAGAACGAGTAGCACCCAATTACAACTTCAAGGAAGCGATGTTTAAGCGCTTCTATTGGAAGTTCTCTGTGCTCGAATTTCAGCCTAAGAAATGGTTGTCGCTGAGTTGGTATGCAAGCTCACCAGTAGTTGGGAAATATCCCCTGACCTTCTTGCCGAGTTTGGCTTTGGTACAGGATGGAGTAGATGATTTACCCATTCTACAAGGGCTTAATGCTCGGGTTGTCATAGCGCAAAAGGCTGTCGTTTATGGCCAGTTAGCCACCAATAACAGTGATATGGGGTATCAGGTCGGTGTGAAAGGAGTAGAGCTATGGAGGCCGGCACATCTGAATGTATTGGTTGAGTACAACTCGCTACCGATGAATTTATACAACAGCTCAAAAGCTACATCTGGTGGTCCGGAACAGTATAATTACTCTCATTTCAATCAACCCATTGGCCACAATCTGGGCGATGGGGTAGATGAGTTTGTGGTCAAGGCGAGTACGAGGTTTCGAGACTTTTTTCTGAGTGGTGAGTTTACCCAGGCCGTTCGTTTTGACAGCCCACTTTTACCCATTCGATCCAGTACCATGTTTATTACAGAGGTGGGGTATATCATCAATACAAAATCCAACGCCATGATGGCTGTGGGTGTGGTAAACAGAGATCTGAATAGCTCTATTGGAGGAATGCACACCAACTATGTCTACCTTTCGTTCCGAACTCAAATGCTTAATCGTTTTATAGACTACTAGCCATGTTCGATATCCTATTAGCTCTTTCTACCGCATTAATTGTAGCGGTTCTCTCGACTCCGGCTCTTATCAAGGTGGCCTATCTGAAACGACTGGTTGATGAACCAGGTGAAGAACGTAAGCTCCACTTCAGAAGAATTCCTACCATCGGTGGTATCATCATTTTTGCCGGCACGCTCTTCTCCTACCTTATGTGGTATCCGTTTGACGAGACGGGAGATGTGGCTGAATTGGCCAGATCGCTTAAAGACTTTAAATACATCGGGGCGACCATGATTATCCTGTTCTTTATCGGGATCAAGGATGATATCATTGGAACAGCACCGGTAAAAAAACTGGTCGGACACCTTATTGTGGCGTTCATTCTGGTTATCATGGGAGATATCCGAATTACGGGTATGTATGGGATTTTTGGAATTGAACAGCTTCCTGAGTGGGCCAGTATTTTCCTTTCTATTCTAACCTATACCGTTATAGTGAATGCGATCAACTTGATCGATGGAGTAGATGGACTGGCTGGCGGCATTGGAGTGATAGCAGCCGCTTCTATGGGCGTGTGGTTTTTCTTTGCCGGAGCCATTGAGCATGCTGTATTGGCATTTGCTCTCGTAGGTAGCTTGCTCGGTTTTCTGGTTTACAATTTTTCCCCGGCAAAAATCTTCATGGGCGATAGTGGTTCGTTGACCATAGGGCTTATCCTGTCCATTTTGGCCATCAAGCTCATTGAGTTTCCAGTGGAGAAGCTTCCAAATGACATGCTGGGTATTTCAAAGCCTGTCTTTGCAATGGCAGCGCTTGTATATCCACTAACAGATACAGCGCGCATATTCCTTTATCGAATCACTCGGGGAATGTCTCCGTTTACGGCCGATAGAAATCATATTCATCACAGGCTGATTGACTTGGGAATGGGACACAGAAAGACAGTCCTGTTTATATACACGTCTTCCTTGTTTGTGATTCTATTATCAACGAGCATCCACATGGAACCGAGTGCCGTGCTGATCATTACTTCGGCAGTGGCATTGCTGTTATCACAATTGCCACCACTCTTTGCCCTTATTAAAAAACAGCGTGCACTAAAAAGCAAATGAGGTCTGTAATTCTAGGCATATCGTTGATTTTAAGTCTCGGTGTTTCTGCACAGGAGGGGCTTATGTCCATGGACTATTTCGATAAAGCACAGGCAGAAGTATTGTTGGTTGATTCCTTAACCAATATACACCCTCAGATTAAGCCACTGACCTACTGGACGATTAAGGACAATAAAAGTGCTGATGACACAAGTGAGAGTTATGTTTCTTTGGCACATATTCAAACTAGCAAGTCTTATTTGAGAGTAACTCCCATTTTGAGCTTGAGCGGTGGGGTTGAAACCGGAGCGAATAACCAGCAGGTGTATAGTGGAGAAGGCGGGGTTTCTCTCGGAGCGGGTATAAACAATAAGTTCTATGTAGGTGTTCAGGGAGTGCTTGGTTATTTACGCCCAAAAAGCTATCAGAAGTCTGTCATGGACAGCTTGAATGTATTTCCGGGATACAGCTATGCGGCAAAACTGGATAAGAATGGATATGGGTTAAACTACCTGTCTGCAGTGGTGTGTTGGCGCCCGACCAAGTATTTCCAAATTTTTGGTGGAAGAGGAAAGCACTTTATAGGAGAAGGATACCGGTCTTTGTTTCTGTCTGACTTTGCTCAGAATTATCAGTACGTCAGACCAGAGCTGAACATTTGGAGGTTGAAGTACATGGTGTTGTATTCCCAAATGAGTCATGCAGAGAATCCTTCGAGCTACTTTCCAAAGGCATTTAAATACTCCACGTCACATTACCTCAGTTTGAATGTGACCAAGTGGCTGAATATTGGACTGTTTGAGTCGGTTGTTTGGGAGTCAGAAGATTCGGTTGTGAATCGACATTACGACCCTCAATATCTGAACCCCATTATTTTCTATCGACCTGTTGAGTACGGCATCGGTTCGAGTGATAACAGTCTATTGGGTGTTTCGATCACGCTGCGACCTGTCAAGAACTGGGCGTTGTACAGTCAAATAGCTTTTGACGAATTGGTGGTTTCTGAGTGGAACGCACCTATTCGGGCTCGTTTGTCTGATGATCCAACTATTCAGACAGGATGGTGGGCCAATAAACAAGGATATCAGTTTGGTGTGAAGGCTATCGAACCTTTCGGATGGAAGGGTGGTACCGCATTGGCCGAATTGAATGTGGTAAGACCGTTTACATATGGGCACAGTAACCCCAAGCAGAGCTACACACACTTGAATCAGTCGCTGGCGCATCCTCTAGGGGCTAACTTTATCGAATGGGTGCAAGTGGCTACCTGGACAGAAGGCTCATGGAAAGTAGGTCTGTTTAACACATATGCAAGAAAAGGGTACTCCAACTCCTTGGGCTTTTTGGGCGAAGATCCATTGGTGTCTAATGCAGAAAGAGATCAGAATAACCGTGAGTACGGAAACTTCATTTTGCAGGGAACCCGGGTAGATGTGCTTAATACACGAGTAACCGTTGGTTATGATTTAATTCCAAACTGGAACATGCGCTTAGAGGCCAACCTCCAATATCGGTTTGAACGAACCAAAACTCAGTCTCAAGACATGATCTTCTTTGGTTTGGGATTACGAACCGCTCTGTGGAGCGTAGAAGATAACTACTAGATAGAGGGTTTCATGGTCGTGTCAACTTCCTGAACAAATCCAAAGTATGGCGTGTTTTGGTTGTCAACAGGATATTCGTTGAATGCGCGATAGAAGATATGCGAAACACCCTGATCGATTCCTGGATATGTTTTGGCAATCTCCAATTGAATAAATCTGTTTTCTATTTCCAGGCCAATGGTATCATCAAGCGCCACATCGGTCTTGTACCGAACCATGGAACAAATCATGCCGTCCATGGGTTGTGGTGAAATAGAGAAGACTTCAGGATTGGATGGGATGTCTTCATATACATACGGAACCGGCAGTTCTTCACGCGCATGCTCAATCACAGTATGGTAGAAGTCATCCAGTGTAGCCTGTTCGTTATACGACCAGTACTTATTGGCCGGTTTTTTACATCGATCGGCTAAGGCCATGTGATGTGTAGCAGCCAGTGTATTGCCATCTTCGAGCATTTTCTGAGCCATTTGGTAATGTTCAATGGCCGTTTTTCCAGCTACTTGCAGCCGCCCAAATTGAATGATGTTCAGTTTCCATTTGTCGCCAAAGCGTCCATATATCAGTGTGAATACGCGTTGGTCTCCCTCTTTATTGGGTGAGATCAGAGCAGTATACATTTCAGCGTTGAGCGCCTTAAACGTGATGGAATAATCATTCAGTTCAGTGCCTGAAATAATCGTTGTTTCCATACTGTCAGAGCCATTAACCGTGTAGTATTCATCAAATACACTGAACCCCATGTCATCAACTGAGGTGGCAGCTTGTTTCATAAATGTATGTAGGCTCTCACCAACTGCTCCGCCAAGATCATCTGACAAAAGCAGCATCATTTTTTGCTCATCGTGGTCAGCTACCGCTGACATAAACATCCTGTTTAGCGATTGAATCTCGGTGCGGATTTCCTCAGGAATTTGATCGTTTTTCAGCGTTCCAATTTCTGTGTTGTTACACGACATAAGCGTCATGAATAACAGAACAAAGACGATAGGATTTCGATGAATTACCGAGAGAATGTTCATGCTGACTTGTTTTAACATCAGAGACAAGATTAATTGATTAGGCGTACGAATCGAAAAGTAGGTTAATAATGTGCAATACCAAAACCGTCATATTCACATCAGCGCTTCGTTCAGGTCGTTTGTCATGGATTCAAACAGCTTTGCATACGTATACTTTTCAGTCATGAATGCGCGACCACTTGTGCTCATTTCCGAGGCCAGTGGTTTGTCGGCTAATAGCGTGAGTACACATTCTGAAAATGCACTGGCGTCATCTTCGATAAATGCATGTTTACCAGAAGCAATTTCCAGTCCTTCGGCACCAAACGAGGTAGACACAAGAGGGATTCCACGATAGAGGGCATCAAATGTTTTGATTTTCATACCGCTGCCAAAACGGAGTGGCACTACGGCAACACTCGCTTGTGACATCTCTTTTTCAAGATCGTCTACAAAACCGAGATAGGTGACACCGTCAGTCATACGCATAAGATGAGTGAGAGAAGCATCTGCTCCGCTTCCACATACCCTTAATTCGGCAGATGGTTCTTTCTTTCTGATAGTCGGCCAACAAGATGTAATAAACCAAGCCATGCCATCACGGTTTGGCTCCCAACTCAGTGTGCCTGCGTAGAAAACTTGCTTTGCATTACGCTGTAAGTCAATCGTATTGGCGTTCAGCAAAGCGTCATTCCCTAGGTGATATGTCAGTCTGAAGGCATTGTCTTTAAACCCGATGTGTGCCTGAATTTCTTTTTGATCGTTGGGAGCAACGAAGGAAAAAATGGATCGTGATATGGTATATTTTTCAAGCTTCTTCACTCTCTTGGCTTCCAGATTCATCAGCGATTTGACCAAAAAGGAAGACTGGTTTTGCGCGAAATGCTCCCACAATTTGAATTCAGCATTATGACTGTGGTAGATCATTTTTCCCTTGAAGTCTTCGGGCATTAGATGAATGGCCTCAAGATGATCTACAATGACAAGGTCGGTCGACTCACACGTCCATTTTACCATATTGGCTAGTTCGTCTGAGTAAATTCTAAAGGCATTGAATGTAGGGTGATACATCAGAGCCTTTAAGAAATTGAGCCCGGTGCGTTTCTGATGATTGTCAAACACCTGAATGGTCTCAAGGTCCAGTGTTTCTTTAAGACCTTTTACATCGTCAGGGCGGTTAGACCCAAATGCACAGAGCAGCTTTACACGGTACTGCTTACTTAGATGCTCAAGAAGTCGAAACGACTTGATTCGCCCACCACTATCAGCCGGATAAGGAAGTTCCGTAGTTAAAAATAGAACAGTGGGTTGGGTGTTCACCTCAGGTTAAAATTGAAAGGCGTCACGAACTTTGTCTACCATGTCGAGCTCTTCCCAAGGGAATAATTTCACGGTCATGGTTTTGCTTTCGCCTGACCCATTTACAAAGGTCTTTTCAACGCTTTTGGTTTCACGGCCCATGTGTCCGTATGCTGCAGTTTCACTGTAAATCGGGGTTCTGAGCTTAAATCGCTGTTCGATGCTGTAAGGCTTAAGGTCAAATAGCTCGCCTAGTTTAGCAGCAATCTCACCATCTGTCATGTTCAGTTTAGAGGACCCATACGTGTCTACAAAAAGACCCACAGGCTCGGCTACACCAATAGCGTAAGCTACCTGAACTAACATTTCATCAGCAATACCTGCGGCTACCGCATTTTTGGCAATATGACGGGTAGCGTATGCAGCAGAACGGTCTACTTTACTTGGGTCTTTACCACTGAAAGCTCCACCACCGTGCGCGCCTTTTCCACCGTACGTATCAACGATGATCTTACGACCAGTTAATCCTGTATCGCCATGTGGTCCACCGATTACGAACTTTCCGGTAGGGTTGACGTGGTAAATAATTTTGTCATTGAACAACGCCTGAATTCTTTCAGGAAGCAATGCTTTTACACGCGGAATCAGAATGTCTATAACGTCCTGCTTGATTTGCGCCAACATGGCTGCTTCTTCATCAAAATCATCGTGCTGTGTGGAAACAACAATGGTGTTGATTCTAATAGGTGTATTGTCGTCAGCATACTCAATTGTTACCTGCGATTTAGAATCGGGCCGCAAATAGGTCATCTCTTTTCCCTCTTTACGAATAGCGGCCAACTCTTCCAACAACTTGTGCGACAGGTCAGCTGCCAACGGCATGTAGTTATCTGTTTCATTGGTAGCGTAACCAAACATCATTCCCTGATCTCCGGCACCTTGTTCTTCTTTGCTTGCTCTGTCAACTCCCTGGTTTATGTCAGGGCTTTGCTCGTGAATGGCGCTTAGAATACCACACGAATTGGCTTCAAACATGTACTCACTCTTCGTGTAACCAATCCGGTTAATCACGTCACGCGCTATTTGCTGAACGTCCAAGTAAGTCTGGGTCTTTACCTCTCCGGCCAAAACTACCTGACCTGTTGTTACCAATGTTTCGCATGCAATTTTTGACTCGGCATCAAAGGCGAGAAAATGATCGACAAGCGCGTCTGAAATTTGATCTGAAACTTTATCTGGGTGTCCTTCAGAAACAGATTCTGATGTAAACAAGTAAGACATATGATTGAATTTTCTAGTTGAAAATAAGGAGGCCAAATGTAGCAGTTGGAAAAGACTTTTGACGATAGAAAACCGTGATTTTAGCTTTGAGAGCTTATCGGGCTATCAGGCCTTTTTATAGCGCTTGTTCAAAAGCCTATTCCAAAGGGAATCAGCCTGGTTTTTAAGAGGTCAGCTGCTTAAAGATGTCTTCCAGTTTTTGCTCTTCTTTCTGAATGGTCAATACGGTGGTTTCGTTCTTCACGGCAAAATCAAAAATGGATGGACGAATGTCTGAATCGAGGTTTGATCCGAGTAGCCAGACGGTATCTGAAATCATCTTTACATCGTTGATCCCATTAATATCTCTCAACACGTTGGCCGCCACGCTTGACCCAAACTCAACACGTACTACTTGCTTAGACTGATAACTGGTTAGGTTAGACGCCAAGTCGTTTGCTACAATCTCGCCTTTGTTGATGATGATGACACGACTACAAATGGCTTCCACTTCTTGCATGATGTGCGTACTCAACATAACCGTACGCTCCTTACCAAATGATTGTATCAGGTTTCTGATTTCGATGATTTGATTTGGGTCGAGGCCAGTGGTCGGTTCGTCCAATATCAGCACTTCGGGGTCATGAATCATGGCCTGGGCCAATCCCACGCGTTGTCTGTAGCCCTTGCTCAGAGCACCAATTTTCTTTTTTCGCTCTACTGTTAATCCGACCTTCTCGATCATCGTGTTGACACGTTCTTTCACGTTTTTGAGGCCATGAATACCCGCCACAAACTCGAGATATTCCTTGACGTACATATCCAGATACAACGGATTGTGCTCTGGCAAATACCCAATACGTTGCTTTACCTCATCGAGTGATTGGTTCACATCAAATCCGCAAACGGACACCGAACCCGAAGTCTGAGGAATATAACCGGTGATGATTTTCATCATCGTGGATTTACCTGCTCCGTTGGGGCCAAGAAACCCAACAATGGATCCCTTTTCAATTTCAAACGACACATTGTTTAGGGCCGCCTGCTGGCCATACATTTTGGTGATCTGATTAACCTGAATCGACATAAGCGCGAAGGTAGTTTTGTTGAGGTTATTTGAAATTACCAGATCGAATTAGTTCGTAGAGAGTTAGCATTCGGCTTGTTTTAGCCTTCTCTTGGAAAGAGAGTTCGTCCAAATCGAGCCTCAAATCCAGGCACGCCTTGTAAACCTCCAGTGTGAATAAAAAGGACCTTACTTCTCTTTTTAACGGCCCCAGTATTCACTTGATCCATGAGCCCGAATAGTGCTTTGGAGGTGTAGATTGGGTCGAGTTTCAGCCTATATGACTCATGGATATCTCCTATAAACTTGAGTAATTCTTCCGTCCATTTGGCATATCCGCCAAAGTGATAGTCTGGCACCACAGAGATACGAGATGCATAGTCGATATAGGTCGGGTCCAGAGCTTTTATTTCATCCATGACACTACCGTGTTTGTGAATTGGAAACGCGAGAATGCGCTGATTCGATTGGGCAAACTTGGCAAGTCCGGCTGCAGTGGTTCCTGTGCCAACGGCCGTAGCTATGTAATCAAAAGAATGGGTGTTGTTGGTGAGGCAGGTTTCCATGCCATCAATACCTTGAAGGTTGCAACCGCCTTCGGGAACGATGAAATAGTCAGGGTGATCTTCCTGCAACGCCTTAAGAAAGTTCGCGTCTGTTTTTTGCCGGTATTCGGTGCGCGATATGGGTATCAACTGCATGCCGTTGGATTGGGCAAGCTCCAGGGTGCTGTTAAGCGGAGTGGTCAGTTCGCCTCGTATGATACCGATTGAGTTTAAGCCAAGCGTCTGGCAATACCGAGCTGTAGCAGCAATGTGGTTGGAGAAAGCGCCTCCAAAAGTGAGAATACCCGATTTGCCTTCAAGTTTGGCTTGTCTGGCATTAAGCACGAGCTTGAACAGCTTGTTACCCGATACCAGTGGGTCAATCATGTCGTCTCGTTTGACCCAGATGTCTACGCCATTTATAGCGTCAAGAAACTCTATGGGTGAAGACTGAAGGTTCATTGGAGAAACATCTGTAGACTTTAAGTGACAAACAATGTACAACTAGAATTGGTTGTTGAAGTCTAAGCAAAGAACCAATAGTCCGTTACTGGTTTTTTGTTCCAGGTGTGGAGGAGTTCTTCGATTTCTTTCTTTCCCGATGGAGAAGCCACCACAATTATGATTTGAGGGTTTTCGATTGACGGTACGTTTTCAAAATGCTCCATTCTTACTCCGTAAATGTCTTTACCAATCTTTCGTTCGTTATCGCATACCCAGTGAAACGAGTCGTCATAAGACTGAAGAATTCTCGCCATATCTTTCCCGTTTTGACCCGCACCCCATAACACCAAGGGTCTTGATCTGTCTCGGTCAAGCTCGTAGAAGAATCGCATTTTAAGATCGAAATAGCGGTTGTCTTTGTATTCTTCCCAGGTTCTTGAAATTCGGTTTGATCGGTCGCGCCAGTAGTGAAGAATCACATCCATACCTACGATCTTCAGACCTAATCGATAAAATCGAAAGCACAAGTCATAATCTTCTGGGTAGACAAGTGGGTCAAAGGCACCGGCTGCGTCAAAATCATCTTTGTGAATAAGCCAGCAATGAGACGGAATGACGCATTCTCTATAGATTTCCTGGTAATGGGTATTTGATCGAGCGACCTCATTTAACCACTCTTCATACTTGACGAATCCATCTCCAACTACCCCTTCATCCACAAAGTGTTTGGTGCCTCCGGCAATCACCGTTCCCTTTCCGTGTTTCTGCCATTCGTCTACCAACACCTGAAGCTTGTATTCGGGCATTTTGTCGTCCGAATCCATACGGTTAATCAGGGAGCCGCGCGTCTCTCGGTAGCCTACTTGTAGCGTGGGGATCAACCTTGGTTGGTCGCTGTCGAAGTATCTAATACGTGGGTCCTTATCAGCATAAGCCTGCAGGATGGCAGGCGTGTCGTCTGAGGAATGATCGTTGACCGCAATGAGCTCCCAGTTTTGATAAGTCTGAGCCAGTATCGAGTCCAGGCAAGCTGGCAAATAAGGGGCTGTGTCCTTCACCGCCATGATGATGGTTACCAATGGTTGGTCGTCTATGTCTGCTGATTTTCCTTCCAAGATGGGGGTAGGTTTTTAGATATTTCTATGTGGTCAAAGGATGCGCTCTGTTGAGCTCCATGCGCTTTTACCCATTCACTCATTTCTTGGAGCCCTTCAGTTAATTGAACAGAAGGTTTTGGGGTGAAAACAGATTGAAACTTGCTGTGATCAGCATAGGCGTGTTCGACTTCTTCCCGCTGTTCTAAGAACACCGTTTCGGTTGTGCTGCCCATAGCTTGACTTACTGCGGTAGCCAATTGATTTACGGTACATACGTCATCGCTTCCAATGTTGAAGACGGTGTTTTGAGCTTTGCTGATGTTGACCGAATCGGCTATGTAAGGTGCCACATCGTTGATGTGTGTGAACGCGCGTGTTTGCTCGCCATCTCCGAAAATGCTTAACGGTATTCCTTCCAGGATTTGGTTCATGAATATGCCAACCACGTTTCGGTATTTGTCTCCAATGTTCTGATGGGTCCCATATACATTGTGAGGTCTGAAAATGACATAATCCAATCCAAACATGTTGTGGGCATTGGTCAAATCCTGTTCTACGGCATACTTGGCAATGCCATAAGGGTCTTCTGGCTGGGGAGTTTGCGTTTCGGTCAGCGGAAGAGTATTAGTGCCGTACACGGCAATGGAGGAAGTGAAGACAAAACACTTCACTTCATGGTTGACCGCAGCGTTGATGAGATTGACGCTGCCAATTAGGTTGTTTTGGTAGTTGAAATGTCGGATGAAGTGACTGAGGCCTTCCGCTGCATAAGCTGCCAGATGATAGACATAGTCAAATTTGTATTGCTCAAATAGCTGCTCAATTAGCGTTACATCCAGAATGGAGCCTTTATAAAAAATGGCCTCCTGAGAAACGTTTCTCCGATTGCCACCAGACAGGTCGTCCAGCACTACTGCGGTATGGCCGGCCTCCAGTAAGTGATGAACAACATGAGAGCCAATAAAACCAGCTCCTCCTGTTACAAGTGAAATGGGTTTGATCAATGAAGTGGCGTTGAAATTTCGGTAAAGTTCTCGTTTATATTTGGGATAGCTAAGTTAGAATGAGAGGAAATGGGCATTTCTTCGATCTACTTGATTCTGTTTTGGTTTGTTCCCTTTTTTGACCCATGGAGTGCTTCAATTACTCATGTTCTCTTTGTGTAACCTGGCCACTTCTTCATTTAGCCCGACAATCCAGGTTAAGACAACGGCAAACGTAAATTTTTGCAGTAGGGGAAGTGTATGGAGGAAATGCTCCGTGTAATAGATGTAATTGTTTAAGCCCAAAAGTGCGATGCAAAACACACCGCTGACTTTGTAAGCCACCAAGTTGCTTTGATAGATTTCTCGGATGATTCCAATAACGACAAACAATCCGAAGATGCTTGATAGTGTGGTCATGACATCGTGATATGCGGTGAAAATGAAGATGGCGCTGATCATCGATAGTGTTCCGCCTATCTGTATCAGAACGCGCCATGTTTTGCTTTTCGCGAACGTTTGGGCAAATTGAATGAAGAATACCCAAAGGCTGGTGCATAGTAGCGTCATGGCTGCAATGGCAAACGGCCTGGCCGGATTGGGCTGTCCATTCATTCCGAGTTCGTTGGTAAGATTACACCAATAGTTGTGGATCCAATCAAAGCCTAGCGCATTGGGGTCGGCCTGAGATCCTCCGGGGTACAACGTGGTTGAGTAGATGTATAGCACTACAAAACCCAAGATTCCAATTAGGGGAATTCGGAGCATGAATCGGTTAGTGTGGGTTACTCTATGCAGCATTCAAGAAACTCAGACGTTTGGAATACGGTTTATGTTGAGGAGCTCCTCGCTCACTGATTTTCCTTTTCTCGAATCGGAATCCAGATTTCTTCTTCCGATTCAGGATGGTTGTTTTTGTATTTCGAACCCAGCACTTCAAAATGAGGTCGGTCGTCTACGTCAAAGGTTGAGTTGGGCACCCACGAACCAAAAATGTATTCAAAAATAGAATGGTCGGCACTCGATCCTTTATATCCAAACACGGCATACAGCCCACCGGGAAGCGTAAAAGACTCCATGCCGTCAGGAACGATCTCGTCATGTATGACTTCCACAGCTGCCCATTTTTCAAACTCAGTAGTTGGGTTAAATTGGGCATGGTACAATGGCGGGTACACCTGCATGGAGATTTTGTCTTCGGATGTTCTGTTAGCTATCTCCTTGACTCTGGGAGCAAACTTTCCCCAGAGTTGTCCGGTTTTGTTTTGGACTAAGCTCATGGTCACATGTTGTCCGATGAGTTTCTTTTCGGCTAGTTGTTCAATTCTTGGATTCATGCAGACGCATCTTTATAAGGCAGACTCATCAGTGAGTTTGGTTTCAAATAAACGAAGCCCTGCTGGAAATCGAGAATCGTATTGAATCGTTTCAAGAGTTCTCCTCCGAGAATATGAGTTTCAAACCTGGCTGGGTTGGGAGTTGAAAGCAATTGAACGGGTACGTGACTTGCATGACTCTTGTCAAAAAAGATGCTTTCAACTTCTACCACGCGATTTACAAATTCTGTTCCCTGAGAGTTTCTAAGTACCGATTCTTTTATCACTGGCAGGTCATCTGGAAAGTTTGATTTCTGCCTCAGGTTTTTATCCAAAATAACAGCCCGCTGAAATCCCAGGTCGAACAAATACCGATTTGAATAATTGTTCGCTCCAATCACAATATTTCCCGGTATACAGAACAGTGTGTTGATGTATTCTATTTCTGACTTGGAGTACTGGCTCAGATCACCAGAGAAAGATGAATAGACGATCATTCGTTCGTTCTCGTAATCCAATTCCACGATCTTATCCTTGAACAGATTCCATCCAAAGTGCCCGTCCGCTTCTTTTGGCATAAGGTCTACCGGATAAATGGTTAGGGTGTCCCATGTTAATCCATTTAGTGCCAACGAATACAGGCCTTCTAGAGGCACGTAATTGTCTTCGTGGTATCCTTCGTTCCTTCCTTGAAGCAAGGACGTTTTCTCCTTAATGGTTGAATGCTTTAGTACAATTTCGCTGCCTCCTGTATCGAAATACAAGTCCAATGTATCCTTACCTTCAAGTACAGCGCGAAACACAATATTGTTGGCTTCGGTTATTCTAAAAGGCAGCGTGTCTGCTGGAAACGAGCTCGCTTGTTCGGATATACGATTTCCTTGTTCGGTGCTGCTGGTGAACCCACAACTGTTCAGGATTAGTAGCATGAGTATGGCGAATACTGACTTTTTCATGACTCTTCTATTGATGCTAAAACTGTTTGATGAAAGTTCTTCTCGTTTACTCCCAAGACCTTATCCAGCGTTTTGAAAAAGTCTTTCTCATCACTTCCTGAGTAGACCAGTTGCATGATTTCATCAAATTCTATTTCTCGAAGCGCTTTTTCGAATAAAAAGGCGCTCATCACGTAGTACGAAAAATGCCGGTTTACTGAAGATTTGCGCCCTGCTTTAAACGCTTCCAAAAAGTCAATGTTTGGGTTGGCTTTGAGTTCACTTCTAAACTGTTTTTTCATGGTGCTCATGTCGTCATAGCTTAATCCATAGCCACCGTAGTAGGCAGAGATTCCTTGTACAAACGGCCAATAGATAGCTTCATTATTCGGCAGGTTGTAGTAGAGGTACTCACCAATGTATCCAAACACATAATTCTCGTTATTGGTACCTGTCATGTACGTGCTTCCCTGATTATCTGTAAAGCCCAAGTCGTAGCACAAAAAATTGCATTGCCGCGCACTGTAAAGGAAGCCATATGACTTCAGTAGTTCATCTAAACTATTGAAGGAGTAATAGTCGAGTTTGGGCAGTGGGCCATTGGTCAAATTGGCCAGTTCTTTTGTGAACTCAACAAATGCTTCCGCTTGTGTCTCGTCCATTGAGTCGCTGTAGCGATAGGTCACATGGCCTATTGTCTGGCTTTTAAAATGTTGGGTATTTTCTTCAAAAGGGCAGTAAAACCTATAGTGATCCTCAAAGGGAACAGCTTTAAGTTCTGTCATTTGATAAATGAATGGCTGACCATCTTTTTCTCCTGTGAAGCCAATGGTCAATCTATAGCATCCATCTCCTATTGGATAAGATTTTAAGACCAGTGGGTTGTGAAAGTCAGCATGTTGCCCAATTCCTCCAAGTTTGTGGAAGAAGAACTCATATTCAAGCAGGTGAGTTGAATCCGTGTATTTTTCGGAGAAGTCTCGTTCTTTCGCCTCGGTCAGAAAACCATTTAGTGATTTTTCAATGTTGATGGATGTGATACTATCTTTTTCTGCCAGTTCAAGGTTTAAATTTCTTTGAATCGAAACTTGGGCCATGAGTCCATGTGTGAGAATAGCGAGCAGGGCGAGAAGAGTTGTGTTTTTCGACATATCTGAATTTCGGTTTTTGGTTGAGCAATAGCCAAGTCATAGATAGTCAAGTAATTGTGGATGTGCAGCCTTTTTAACGATACGTTAAAACTTATATGTCATATCAACGAGCTATTCTTTCGATCACTTCGCTGAGTGAGCTGTAAACATCATTTAACCGTAAACGATGCCGTAAGTCCCACGCAAAAATTTCGGGGAAGCTTTTCAACTCCAAAAATGGCTCTTGAGTGTGTTCCTTTTTCTTCGAGCACGTTTGCAAAAAGGTCAGAAGCTCCGTTAACCACTATGGGTGAATCATCCCAATTCTCTCCCGATTGAAAATAGGCATCGACATGGTTTAACCCAATGATGTTGTCAAATCCGATTTTTGCGTCTACTTGTGCCAATACATTCAGTGCACATAGCTGCATGGCCGTGTAACCATCCTCAGTTGAAATATCGTTTCCCAGACGTCCCTGATACTTGAATTCGCCATTAAGAATGGGAAACTGAATGGCAATGTAGGCGATGTTTTGTCGGATGTTTACGGATACATAACTGCCGCCAGGAGTGGAGGTGTTTGGCAGTTTCAAGCCAAGTTTTGCCAGGTTTTCTTTTGGGTTCATTTTATGATAGGTGTTGATGTAGATTCAGCATCAGTGCACATCGATTCCGTCAAAGTAGATCTCCGTAATGGCCGTATCGTCATACTTGTCTCCTGGGTAAACTTCAAGGATTTCAAATTTTAGAACTAAGTCGCTTCCGTCTTCGTTATGGCCAAATGTGCCGAGTTCAAACGTTTGGTCGGTTTTGGTGTCGGTCAGGTTCAGTATCCCGAAAGCTTTTCCGTTTACGTATAATCGGAGAGACTTCACCCGGTTATTGTTTTTCCAGGCTTTGTCAGATTTCATATATCCGTTTGAAATGATGATGGCAGTAATTCTTGGGCTTTTGTTCTTAAACGTGTATTCGATGAACTCTCCTACACCACTGTCTTCTTTGCCTTCGACCCACGCGGTAGAGTAGCTTAAATCATTGGCCGATTTTGCCACGTAGCTGTTTTGGCTTTGACTTGATAGTTCAGAGGATGCAGAGACTTTATAGTTGCCACCACCGCAGTACCAGCTGCACCCGCCTTCAATCACATCCCACGCACTTTCTACTACTTCACCGTATTTATCAAGCAACACGTCCAATTCATTGGATTCTGTTTCAGTCAGGCTTTCTAACAACAGTAATTCGGTTTGTCGGTCAATTTCTCGCTGAGTTTCCAGGCTTAGATCTGGTGTGTAGTGCCTCGTTGGTTCAAACGTTTTTAGTTCATTTTGTCCAATCGTGGCGTGGGTGGAGAAAGCAACGAGGAAGGTTAAAATGAAGTTTTTCATGCTGTAAAGGGGTCTTACCTGTGTAATTGGGTTTGAAAGATAAAACGTAATCTCTTAAAACGTATCCCCAGTCAAGTTCTGGTTTGAAAACTACTTGTTACTCAATCCAGTGTTCAAACTCGTTCATCACATCTTTCCAATGCCCTTTTTTACGGTCAGGTCTGCCGTTTTCTGCGATTTCAAAGAAGTTGTGCTCCAAACCGATGTGTCGTTTCAGCGTCAAGTTTTGCTTCCCTTTTTCGATAAAGAAAAGTGGAACCAAATCGCACATGTCGGCAATCCGATCTTCGGTTCCGTAAGCCAGATAAATCGGTATGTCAAGTGTTAACCAGTCATCGTAATATGTTTCGTTAAACGTCTTCCACGCTTTGTAATGCGGGTGCGCATTTAGGGAATCAGGGTGCTGCACATGCTTAAAAAACTCGTATTGACTGTTCATAATCGAATCGGCTTCGTCCCAGCTTATTTTTCCAAGTTGTGCATCTAATCTCGCTTCTCTGATGTACTGATCGATTCTTCCAAAAGGATTAGCTGAAAACAGTCCCAGATGCGTTACGCGCGGGTTGGTAGTGGCAATTTTGGTGGCAACCTTGGTTCCCTGAGAATGCCCAGCAACCACGAGTTGGCTATGATCAACCCAGTCTTGCTTTTTTAAGAAGCCAAGAACACGATTGGCTCTGTTTACATAGTTTTCCAGATAATCGGCCTCGATATATGTGGGTGAGAAGTGCTGAGGGCTAGAGGGGTCTGGGATATATTGATACGACCGGTTTAGGTTTTCTTTTTTGGCAATTACAGGCGTCTTTGGCATGGAGATAACCACCACATGGTATTTGGTGGCCAATTCGTTGTAGTCGAAGTTTGAAACACCTCCACCTAAAAAGTAGTTTCCATAATTCTCGATTTCGCAGAAGAGGGGAATAGGTAAGGAACCTTGACACCACAGAAAAACTGGCTTAACTTCGGTTAATACCGTGTCGACAATGATAAAATCGATGGTGTCCTGCTCGTGTTCAAGTGAAAATAAGGTCACCTTGTTTTCTATCACTGTGCCCTTTTGTGCAAGGCTAGAAGTGAAGTAAAAAGTGAGCGATAACGCAATAAAGAGGTAACGGATTTGAAGCATATGTCGTGGTTTTGTTTAACAATAGGCTGATGGCCTTTCTGCTGGTCGTTGAATATGTCACGTTCGGTTCGATAATCAATTTTTTGACGCGAACGTTTAACAAACCTTGGCTGCCTGAGGACTGAAAAACTGTCCATACGAATCACCATCAACCCGTAAGTTTGCCGTCAACTAGGTAGATGACAGAACTCGAACCAGAAGATTTTTACAAGACCAAAGACGGTTACATCGTCTTTACTGAGGCCTATCACCTCAAGCGGGGTTACTGCTGCAAAAGCGGGTGTAAACATTGCCCTTATGGCTATGATAAGCGCACTGGGCGATTCGTGAAGAAATAGCCCATCAAGTCGCTTTCCCGTTTTATCTTTGCCGCCCTCTTTAAAACAAGATTAGCGTGAGTTTTCAGCAAAGCATTACTACTGGTATTCCCGATCAATTACCACCGGCAAGGACACCTGATCCGGCCTACAGCCATGCCCCAAAACGAAAGGATATTCTCTCAAAAGATGAGAAGAAATTAGCCGTGCAGAATGCATTGCGATATTTTCCGCAGGAATGGCACACCACGCTGGCTCCTGAATTTGCATTGGAACTCGACACCTACGGTCGCATTTACATGTACCGGTTTATGCCCACCTACGATATGTATGCTAGAGGCATTGATGAGTATCCGGGGAAATCACTTCAGGCCAGGGCTATTATGGTCATGATCCAAAACAACCTCGATCCGGCCGTGGCTCAACACCCTCAGGAGTTAATTACATACGGTGGAAACGGAGCCGTTTTTCAGAACTGGGCTCAGTACCTGGTTGCCATGAAGTACTTATCAGAAATGAGCGATGAGCAAACACTGGTTATGTATAGCGGTCATCCCATGGGGTTGTATCCCTCGCACTCGAATGCACCGCGTGTGGTCGTTACCAATGGAATGATGATTCCTAACTATTCGCAGCCTGATGATTGGGAAAAGTTCAATGCGTTGGGTGTGACACAGTATGGACAAATGACCGCTGGTAGTTACATGTACATTGGTCCGCAGGGCATTGTTCATGGAACCACAATTACCGTGCTTAATGCCAGCAGAAAAATAGGAGGAACTCCCGCTGGTAAATTGTTTGTTACTGCTGGTTTGGGCGGTATGAGCGGAGCACAGCCTAAGGCAGGAAACATTGCCGGTGTGGTGAGTATTACAGCCGAGGTAAACCCAGCGGCTGCCTACAAGCGACACGAGCAAGATTGGGTAGATGCTGTTATCGAAGATGTTGATGAGGCTATTGACACCGCTATTGCTTATCAGCAGCAGTCAAAGGCCTATTCCATTGCCTATTTAGGAAACATTGTAACACTTTGGGAGCGGTTAGCCGAGCGAGGTGTAAAAGTGGATCTTGGTTCAGATCAGACCTCGTTACACAATCCTTGGGCAGGCGGTTACTATCCGGTTCAAATTAGTTTTGAAGAAGCCAATGAAATGATGGCCAGTAAACCAGAAGAGTTTAAGAAGCTGATTCAAGAAACGCTACGCAGGCATGCAACAGCTATAAATAAGCTAGTTGATAATGGCATGTATTTCTTTGACTACGGTAATGCCTTCTTGCTGGAAGCCAGCCGTGCCGGGGCCGACATCATGGCTGAGAATGGAATTGATTTCAAATACCCAAGTTATGTTCAGGACATCATGGGGCCGATGTGCTTTGATTATGGGTTTGGACCATTCCGATGGGTGTGTACTTCAGGCAAACCTGAAGATTTAGCCAAAACAGACCAGATTGCCTGTGACGTATTGGAAGCGCTGCGTAAAGATTCACCCGAAGAGATTCAGCAGCAAATGGCCGACAACATCCAATGGATTCAGGAAGCTGGGAAAAATAACATGGTTGTAGGATCTCAAGCCCGAATCCTCTACGCAGATGCAGATGGTCGTATCCAAATTGCAGCAGCCTTTAACAAAGCCATAGCAGCAGGAGAGATTGGACCAGTGGTGTTAGGTCGCGATCATCACGATGTGTCTGGAACGGATTCGCCCTACCGCGAAACCAGCAATATTTATGACGGATCGCAGTTCACCGCTGACATGGCTGTGCAGAATTTTGTCGGTGATGGATTCAGAGGAGCCACCTGGATTAGCTTGCACAATGGTGGAGGTGTAGGCTGGGGAGAAGTAATCAACGGTGGCTTCGGAATGTTACTCGATGGAAGCGAAGAAGCAGATCGGAGACTTAGAATGATGCTACACTGGGATGTCAACAATGGTATTTCAAGAAGAAGCTGGGCGAGAAATGATGAAGCCATTTTTGCGATTAAACGTGCCATGGATGCAGAGCCCAATTTAAAGGTGACGTTGCCAAACAAGGTGTCAGAAGAAACTTTATCTAACCTATTCTAATGGAAGCAACGGTAGAAATAGCATTGTACCCGCTACGGCCTGATTATAAAGACTATATCAAGGATTTTATCAAAGCACTACGCAGTCACGAGGGTATTCAGGTGGAGGTGAACCCAACGGCCACCCACCTTTATGGAGACTACGATTTGATTTTTGACGTGCTCAAAACAGAAATGAAACGAGCAATTGAAAAACACCAGCAGTCCGTCTTCGTCTTGAAGATTATTGGCTCCAATTTGCAAGGCTCAGCTAAGGGGTTGTAAATCAAAGTGGTTAGGTCTATGAAAATTGGATTTTATTTCAGTAATTTTGCAGACCGATTTTATCAAAGCGAAACGAAAGCATCCTCGGATGCATGAGAGAAAACCGGAAGAAGATGGAGCAAGAAACTGAAGTAGTTAACCTTTCGAGAAACGGAAGTGAGGGAAGAAAATTAGTTAAGTTGGCCTTTGTGGGTCCCGAGTGCTCAGGCAAAACCACATTGGTAGAAGCCATGGCCAGCAAATGGGGAGAGCCCTTTGTAGAGGAGTATTCACGTGAATATTTGGAGCAGTTAGGTCGAAACTACAACCAGGACGATTTACTCGAGATAGCCAAAGGACAGCTCGAGAGCGAGTATAAAGTAGCTGAAACAGCGAATCATTTCTTATTGTGCGATACAAACACATTGGTCGTTAAGATTTGGGCCGAGGTTCGTTTTGGTCGCGCTCAAAACTGGATTGAACGCCAGTTTTTGGAGAAGCCATATCAGCTCTATATACTGTGCGGTCACGAAGGCATAGAGTGGGAGTTTGATGATTTGAGAGAGAACCCGGATGATCGTCTGGAGCTCTATGATAACTACAAAAAGGCATTGGTGAGAGCAGGTAAGCGATACATTGAAATCGAAGGAACAACCGAACAGCGTATTGAACGAATCGAGAAAGCACTAAAACGAATGCGTTTGCTTCCTAGAAAGTAATTCGTTGATAATAAGATTATTGTAAAAAGCCTGGCGTTTAGTCGGGCTTTTTTCATTTTGGCGTCTACATTTGCAGCGCTAACTGGGGTGTTTCCCATAATTCGGGATTCTGAGATTATACCCATTGAACCTGGCCAGGTAATTCTGGTAAGGAAATATTGCAGGCATGCCGCATTGGTGGATGCATCCTGGTTGGCTCAAACTATAACATTGAGTCATGAAAACTTCCTTATTTGCATTTGCACTTTTATTTATTAGCACGTTAAGTTTTGGTCAGTATTCCATTTCCGGTCGCGTGTATGACGAGGCCAAGAGCCCGGTTTCAAGAGCCACGGTTATGGCCATCCCTTCCTATACAACCATCACGACCAACTCCGAAGGTGTGTTCGCACTTTCCGGGTTAAAGAGCGGTCAGTATGAGTTAATCATCGATCACTTAGGATATAAAACCATTATCGATACGATAGACCTTCAGCAGGATGCGGTAAAGGATTACAATCTTGTAATTAACCCGTTTATGACTTCCGAGTTTGTGGTGGAAGCTACACGTGCAGATCATCTTACACCCGTCACGTACGAGAATATTTCCAAGAAAGAAATAGCGGAGTTAAACCTGGGACAAGACATGCCACAGTTGCTCAATCAGACCGTATCCATGGTAACCACGTCAGATGCTGGGGCCGGAGTAGGGTATACTGGAATGCGAATTCGCGGTAGTGATGCCACGCGGATCAATGTAACAGTGAATGGTGTGCCCATCAATGACTCTGAGTCTCATGGCGTGTTTTGGGTGAATATGCCCGATCTATCGTCCTCCACAAACAACATCCAAATACAACGTGGTGTTGGTACTTCAACCAACGGGGCAGCTTCTTTTGGAGCCAGTGTAAATATTGAAACCAACGGGCTTGACACCAGTTCGAGAGTCATCATTAACAATAGCTACGGTTCGTTTAACACACGTAAGCACTTGGCCATCATTAACTCGGGATTGATTGGTGATCACTTCAACTTTGAAGGAAGATTATCCTATATCGGATCAGATGGGTTTATCGATCGCTCTGCGGTTGATCTAAGATCCTATTATGTTTCCGGTGGTTATTATGGAGAGAAGATGTTTGTGAAAGCCTTGACATTTAGCGGAAAGGAAAAGACACAACAAGCGTGGTATGGAACCCCTGAATCGCGCATCAATGGAAGCGATGAGGAAATGCTAGCTCATGCTGCAAACAATGGGTATAGCGATGAGCAGATCGATAATCTTTTGACAAGCGGTCGCACATATAACCACTACCTGTATGACAATGAGATCGATAATTATGGACAGTCGCACTACCATTTGGTTTCAGGTTATCAATTGTCGTCCAACCTATACCTGAACCTTACTGGTCACTATACAAAAGGAGGTGGGTATTTCGAACAGTTCAAGGAGAAGCGCGATTTGGCCGAGTACGGAATAGAGTATCCAATCATAGGTGCCGACACCATTACAGAGTCAAATACCATTGTGCGCAGGTGGTTGGACAATCACTTCTACGGAGGTGTCTACTCATTGCAATACACTACGCAGAAACTGAAACTGGTAGTTGGCGGAGCCATTAACCAGTATCTGGGAGATCACTTTGGTGAAGTTATATGGACTGAGTATGCGTCAACATCAGATATCAGAGAGCAATACTATTTCTCAGATTCAAAGAAGAACGATTTCTCCTACTATGCTAAGGCGAGTTATCTGATTGGTAAGTTCTCTTTGTTCGCAGATATGCAGTATCGTCATATCAAGTATGAGAGCCAGGGAGTGGATAATGACCTGAGAACAATTTCCATTGATAAGGTGTATGATTTTTACAACCCTAAAGCGGGGGTTTCTTACCAGGCAAACAGTAAGAACTCGTTCTATCTCTCAGGAGGAATGGCGAGCCGCGAACCCGTTCGTGGAGATTTTACCGATGCTGTTGCCGGAAGCAGTCCAAAACCTGAGTTTTTGACCAATGCTGAGTTGGGGTGGAATTATTCATCTACGCTTGTGCAACTAGCTGCCAATGGATACTACATGAGATATAAGGATCAGTTGGTGTTAACTGGTGAGGTAAACGATGTAGGTTCACCCGTCCGAACCAATGTTCCAGAAAGCTACAGAGCTGGGTTGGAGCTCACAGCTCACATAGGGAAAGTGTATGGACTATACTGGTCTCCAAATCTGACATTGAGCCAAAACAAAATTGTTTCGTTCTCTCAAACGGTGTACGATTACACCAATGGGTTTGATATTGTAACCAGAGATTTCAAAAACACCGATATCGCCTTTTCACCAAGCATTATTGGAGCTTCTAAGCTCGGGTATAGAACCAAGTTTGGATTGCACGCAGCAGTGCTGACTAAGTATGTTGGAAGACAGTACCTGGACAACACCATGGACAACGCCAAATCAATTGACGCGTATTTGGTCAACGATGTGCTTATTAGCTATGCATTTGACTCCAGATTATTGAGAAACATTGAGGTATCTCTTTTGGTGAACAACGTATTGAATGAGTTGTATGAGTCTAACGGATATACCTACAGTTACATATGGGGTTCTGAAATCACAGAGAATTTCTACTATCCACAAGCCGGGACCAATTACCTGGTCGGATTAAAGTGGACGTTCTAACCTACGACTAAATCTGTGTATGCCTGTGTGGGCGATTTGTCTGATTGCCAAATCGCTCTGCATACACCGTAGCCGGTAAACCCGGCTGCCTCTACGAGCGGAACGCGCTCTCTGTTGACACCACCAAGGGCATAAATAGGGATGTTGGCGTTTCTGATAATCGACTTAAGCAGGTTTATTCCGGCCTCTTCGTTTTGACTGAAATGGGAGTGGGAGTTGAATACTGAACCTAGAAAAGCGTAGTCAAAACGGGTTTGGTTTTCTTTCAGGCTTTGTATTCCGTGAAACGTGGTGCAAATCACAAGTCCAGGTTGCCTTAGTTTCAGCCAGGCCCATTTAAACCTGTTCGAAAGCTTGGGTGCTCGATGCTTTCGCCTGAGGTGGATGCCCTTTAGCTTGTATTTTAATGCCAGGTTGTAGTGGCCGTGGATGATGATTTTACCGTGAAACTCTTTGGGTATATCCTGAATCAGTTCTTCAATCTCATGCGTAGACCAATTCGATTTTTTTAGGTGCAGGACCTCAAGTCCCGCCTTAAAAAGCGAGGTTAGATGCGTAGCTTCATCCTCAACAAAACCTTTTTGTGTCAGGAGGGTTAGTTCCATCTCAGACAATATTAGAATGAAAAGGCGTAAGATTCAAATAACGCCTTCTTAACTTGTAAACAATAAGAGAGTCGATATCTATCGAGTCAACAAATCGGGTTTTGACTCCAGTGCGTTTCCCACCACTACCAGATTGGCGCCTGCATCCCAGTAAGCCTCGATTTCTTCTCGGGAATGAATGCCGCCTCCAACCACGATTGGGGTCGCGAGCTGCTTCTTGAGCGTACGGACCATTTCTAGCGGTACGCTTTCCGTTGCGCCACTTCCCGCATCCAGATAAATGAGCTTCATGCCTATGAACTGTCCGGCCAGAGCTGTGCAAAGTGCAATGTCTGTCTTCGAGCGTGGTATGGGCAACGTATTGCTTACATATGACACAGATGTAGGACTGCCACCATCTATGAGCATATAACCAGTGCTAATAATCTGGGCTTTCATTTGAGCAAGCTGAGGTGCAGCCAGCATGTGCTGGCCAATCAACAAGTCAGCGTTTCTTCCAGATATCAGAGAAAGCAATAATACAGCATCCACTTCATCTGTCAAATGAGTGAAATGACCTGGAAACAAAACCAAAGGCAGAGTCGAATGTTGTTTAATCAGCTTGGCCGCTTCACTTGTATGAGAGTTGTGAATAAGTGTGCTGCCCAAAAGCAAAACATCGGGCTTGGCTTCGCTGATCTTGGTAAGAAACGGAACCAGTTCATCCGAAGTATGACGGTCAGGGTCGATTAAAATACCCAGTTGCCGTGAGTTGATATCTATATCAAACTGTTTTTTCAATCCGTAGTCTCAGTTATGTAAGAAACAATTAAGGGCTCAAATATGCGGGTATTCACATTGATAATACAAGTGGTTTTTGGGTGTTTTACCCAGCATTGGCTTACGAATAGATTGCTCTCGGTTTGTTCTACGCGCTCAATGATCAAATGTTCTTTAAACAACACGCCTTCCTGATCAATGCTCTTAAATAAGCACTCTTTCACTCCCCATATGTGTATGAGCGGATTGATGAGCCCAGTGTTAGCAACCATTTTTTGTTCCTCTGGGTTTGTGTAGCGCGTAGCAAATCGGGAAGCATCGCGTTCCAGTAGTTCTATGTCAATAGCTATTCCTTCATTCCGCCCCAGAATCATACTCATATAGTTGTCCGTATGGCTGATCGAAATGTTTGCCTCGTGACCGACTAATTTGGGCTTCCCTCTACGAGATCGTTGAATCGAAATGTTGGGTTGCACCAGTTCATTAACGAGTACATGACTTGCTCTCAACTGATTCATTCGCTCCTCCGACTTTGATCCCGAAACCTTCAGTTTTACATGGTCTGCACCCTGATTTAGCGTATCGATTTTAGCTATGGCAATTTCCGTGTCGCTGGAAGGTTTGAAGTATTTAAGAATCAGATTCTCGTTCATAACATATAAATCGCTGGTAACTTGCTAAATTTGCACCCAAATTCAAACAAAAGCGATGAGCGAAGTTAAAGACACACTTAAGTATAAAGTAAAAGATATATCCCTAGCGGATTGGGGACGCAAAGAAATAAAATTGGCCGAGGCTGAGATGCCGGGTCTTATGTCTTTGCGGGAGGAGTATCGAAATTCACAGCCACTAAAGGGAGCGCGCATTGCAGGATGTCTGCACATGACCATTCAAACAGCTGTTTTGATTGAGACATTGGTAGAGCTTGGTGCAGACGTTACCTGGTCTAGTTGTAATATCTTCTCCACACAAGATCATGCCGCAGCGGCTATTGCAGCCGCTGGTATTCCGGTTTTTGCCTGGAAGGGTATGACTGAAGAAGAGTTCGATTGGTGCATTGAGCAAACATTGTTTGCTTTTAAAGATGGTGAGCCATTGAATATGATATTGGATGATGGAGGTGATTTGACCAACATGGTATTTGATCAGTTTCCAGAATTGACAAAAGACATTAAAGGACTTTCTGAAGAAACAACCACTGGCGTGCACAGGTTGTATGAGCGTATGAAAAACGGAACGCTTGTGATGCCAGCCATTAATGTAAACGACTCGGTTACAAAATCGAAGTTCGATAACAAGTATGGTTGCAAGGAGTCTTTGGTGGACGCCATTCGAAGAGCTACAGATGTAATGATGGCTGGAAAAGTTGCCGTGGTTGGTGGCTATGGTGATGTGGGTAAAGGCTCTGCGGCTTCATTGCGTGGAGCAGGTGCCAGAGTTATTGTGACCGAAATTGATCCAATTTGTGCATTGCAAGCTGCAATGGACGGTTTTGAGGTGAAGAAAATGAAAGATGCTGTTAAGGAAGCCGATATTGTTGTTACTGCTACAGGTAATAAGGATATTGTAGCGAGTGAGCACTTCTTAAATATGAAGGACAAAACCATCGTGTGCAACATTGGGCACTTTGACAATGAGATTGATGTGGCATGGCTCGATAACAATGCTCAAAACAAAGATGAGGTGAAGCCACAAGTAGATCTTTATACGTTGAGCAATGGCAACCAGATCATTCTTCTTGCTGAAGGAAGATTGGTAAACCTTGGTTGTGCAACTGGACACCCATCATTTGTAATGTCAAATTCGTTTACGAATCAGACATTGGCTCAAATTGAGTTGTGGAATAATACGTCTAGTTACAAGAATGAAGTGTACGTGCTTCCAAAGCACTTGGATGAGAAAGTAGCGCGCTTGCACTTGGCTAAGATTGGTGTGGAACTAGATGTTCTTACTCAAGAACAAGCAGAGTACATTGGAGTAACGGTTGAAGGACCGTTCAAACCAGAGCAGTATCGCTATTAATAGTTACAGCATATAAATAGAAGAGGGGCGAAAGCCCCTCTTTTAGTTTGTAATGGTCACGTTTTCGCCATCAAACGAAACGTTGTATGCTTTTAGAGGTAGTGAGGCGGGGCCTTTTATGATTTGCCCATCGAGTAACAACCATTGTGAACCTGAGCAGGTATCGCTGCAAGTGGTCGTTGAATTGCTATCCACAATCACCTGACACTCATTTACTACTTGATAAGGCGCCTGCCTGTCATAGGCTTTCATGTCTTCTTGTGAAGCGCGATACACTAATATGCCGTTCGAGCCACCTTTCAGATACAACCATCCTCCCACAAAGTTTAGATCGGTGTATTGAGCCAGATTTGTAGAGAAAGAAATGTTGACCACCGTATTCCGAACCCGGTGTTCATAGCTCGGTTTTTGACAGTTACTCAATGAAAACGTGCATACAATAATTGTAACAAGTATTTTTCCAGTCAGTTTCATAAAATAGAAGCGTCAATGAGAACAAACCTACATTTTAAGCAAATAGTATTCACGCTGATTTTTATTCTGGGTGTGACTACGGTGGTCGATGCACAATCGAGGCATGTACGGCAACGCGAGAAGGAGCTGGGTCAGAAAGAAGCTGATCGAGCTGCCGAAGAAGCAGCTGCGCAGCGCGAGGCTCAGGATCGTCACCTTAGCATTCAGTCTAAGCGCACACGTAAAGAGATGAAGCGCTACCGAAAGCAAAGCAAGCGGTACAATAAGAATAGAAAGGAGTTCTTTTTGAAGCGATGGTTTAAACGTAAGGGAAGATAGTTATGGATGATTTAGGAACCATCATATATGTTGTGCTCATTGTTATAAGCATCGTTAGCGGGCTTTGGAAAAACATAAGCAAGCAGCGAAAGGCTTCAGCGGAGCCAGGCGCGCCTGCAGATGTGTTCGAGCAAGAACAACCAACGCGGCAAACAACCAACTATGAGTCACAGTTTGAGTTTGAGCAATCTGTGATGAAGCCTGTGTCGAAAACGGCAGTTGAGATCCGAGATGAGCGTCATAAAAAAGATAAAGAAGAAGAGTCGCACCAAGAGGTACTTCTCGATGAAGAGCCATTTGATGTGCGCAAGGCAATTATTTACAGTGAAATTTTAAACCCACCTTACCTATGAAAAGTATTAGAGCACTGATTGTTGATGATGAAGAATTAGCGAGAAAGAATCTGAGTATTCTGTTAGAGGACTATTGCACGGAAGTAGAGTTGGTTGGTACGGCCGAAAATGCCAAAGCAGCCAGAGAAGCGTTGGCAAAGACAGAGATTGATGTCATGTTGCTCGATATTGAGATGCCCAATGGTTCGGGTTTTGAGTTATTGGAATCTTTAGACGAAATAAACTTCAAGGTAATTTTTACCACTGCATATCACGAATACGCTATTACGGCATTCAAATTTTCAGCGGTTGATTACATCTTAAAGCCCATTAATCCCGAAGAGCTTCAAGCTGCTATCGGAAAAGTACAACCTGGTCAGGATTCTGAATCGCCTGAGAAGCTCAAAGCTTTGATCGAAAGTTTGCAGAGCAAAGGAGAGGTTGGTGAAAAAATTGCGCTGCCCTCGATGGAAGGGTTGCGTTTTGTGAACCTGGATGAGATTCTTTACTGCGAAAGCCAGGATAACTACACGCAGTTTTTTCTGATTGATGGGTCGAGAATTATGGTGTCAAAAACCATCAAGCACTTCGAAGAGATTTTGGATGTCAAGAAGTTTTTTCGCGTGCACAGGTCTTTTATCCTCAATCTCAGATACATAGATAAGTATGTGAAGGGAGAAGGTGGGTATGTGGTCATGAAGCAAGGTGCCCGCATTCCGGTGTCGAGAAGGAGAAAAGAATCCTTTCTACACCTCTTCTAACCAAATAACTGGGAAGAAATCAACCGCCTAAAACACAATTGCTGCCGTTTTCTAAAGGTTTATTGTGTGGATGAAAAAGAATCCCTTGTTTTACCCCAAGTTTAGATTAAAAAATCAACGAAAGCCTAGAGAATCAAGGGTTTAGGGAAGATTAAAAAAATGTTAAGCCTTTCAATACTTTTTTATCTTTACCCGCCATTTTCGGTTCCTAACGGCCGAAGTTGAATCAAACCTACTAAGACAGCAAGTCATGAGAAGATTTTTATTAGTTGTACTTTGTTTATTGGTCTCTGTTTACAGCGCATCCGCGCAGGGTGGACAGGGCGCAATTAAGGCTACAGTTACCGAAGCCGGAAACGGAATGTCTGTTCCATTTGCCAACGTGGCAGTGAAACAAAACGGGGCATTGATTACCGGTGGTTCAACAGATTTTGACGGAGTCGTTGAGATCAAGCCAATTTCTCCAGGTAAATACGACATCGAAATTACGAGCATTGGTTTTGCTCCGATCAAAGTTTCCGGTGTTTCTGTTACCGCAAACAAAACAACATTTATCCCTGAGTCTAGTACGAAAATGGCTTCTTCAGCTATTCAGATTACGGAGTTTCAGGTGATAGAATATACCAAGCCATTGATTGAGCAGGATGGTGCGGCCACACAGGAAACGGTTACATCGGATGAGATCGGTAGAATGGCGGCCCGAAACCCGGCTCAACTTGCAGCAACAGTAGGTGGTTCATATGCAAAAGACAACGGTAGTGGAGATATTAATATTCGTGGAGCCCGTTCAGATGCCAACTACTACTATATAGATGGTATTAAGGTTCGTGGTTCATCAGCCATTCCTCAGTCATCTATCGAGCAGGTTTCCGTTATTACAGGTGGTCTTCCTGCACAGTATGGTGATGTTACTGGTGGGGTTGTAAGTATTACTACTAAAGGTGTATCTAGACAATATGCAGGAGGTATTGAGTATTTGACTTCAGGTGTGAAGTTTGGCGATAACTTCTACATGGGTACGGACCCGTATGGATACAACCTTTTGGAAGCTTCTGTTTCAGGTCCTCTATTAAATAAGAAAGACAGCGCTGGAAACAAAGAGCCACTTCTCGGTTTCTTCTTGTCTGGAAACTTCACGCACACACAAGATCCACGACCTTCAGCTGTTGGTGCTTGGAAAGTGAAAGACGATGTGTTGGAGGCGATTAAAGAAGACCCATTGAGGTCAGGTTTCGCAGCAAACTCGGTTATTCCTAATACAGACTATTTAAGATTGTCAGATTTCGAGCGTGTGAAGGTGCGTCCTAATACACCTCGGGTTGGAGCCAACATTGCTGGAAAGATTGATGTGGTTACCACCTCTACGACCAACCTGACTTTCGGTGGTACTTTGAACTACGGAAAGAGCAGTGTGTATGAATACCGTCAGGCTTTGTTTGATTCTGAAAGCTATCCTGAGCGAACAGATCTAGACTGGAGAGTTTATGGTCGTTTTACGCAGCGATTTAAAAACCAAACAGCCGAAGAAGCGAATGAATCATCTTCACTTATTAAGAATGCTTATTACACTATCCAAGCTGACTTTAGCCAGGAGTATGAGCGAAGATGGGATCCAAACCTAAAAGACAACTTCTTTGATTACGGATACGTTGGTAAATTCAAGACGTATCAGGGGGCAGATTACATCACTGGTGTGGATAGTATCACTGGAATCTTTGGAAACATTCAGCAAACATTCCAAGATACCTTGATCACGTTTGAGCCAGGTACTGCAAATCCTGAACTTGCTCGATTTACACAACGATATTACGAGTTGAATGGCTGGCAAGGTTTTGATGAAGAAGGAAACCCAATTTACGATCCTGAATTAGTTGAAGCATTTACCAACGTAAACAACATTCAAGCTGGTGGTGGATTGATCAACGGTGATAACCTGAACTCTCAGTCAAGAGATGTGTATGGTATGTGGTCTTATAATAATGACGTAATGAGAAACTCTGACCGTTATTTTGAGTCCATCACAAACCAAATTCGAGTTTCTGGTCAGGGTTCTGCCGATGTAGGCGATCACCAGTTCATCGTAGGTTTTGAGTATGAGCAACGAATTGATAAAGCGTACACATTGGATCCTCGAAGGTTGTGGAACATTACACGACTTAGAGCAAACTCACACGTGACTGAGATTGACAAAACAAATCCAATCATTGAGTATCCTGGTCCAACCGTTTCTTATCCAAGATTAAATGCTTCACCTGGTGAGTATGATGCCAGCGAAGGAAACGAAGAGCAGAGTTTTATTGACTACAACCTGCGTAAAGCCATTGGCTTAAATCCAGATGGAGTAGATTATCTGGATGTAAACAGCCTTGATCCTAGCGTATATAAAATTGAGTACTTCTCAGCAGATGAGTTGTACAACGGAGGTAGTTCAGTTGTGTCATACTACGGTTACGATGTATATGGTAACCGAAGCAATGCCAACCCATCGTTTGACGATTTCTTTACAGAGCGTGATGAGTTTGGAAACTTTACGCGTCCAATCGCTCCATTCCAGCCAATTTATGTAGCTGGCTTTATTGAAGACAAATTCGAATTCAAAGATTTGATTTTCCGAGCTGGTTTGCGTGTTGACAGATACGATGCTAACCAACAAGTATTGAAGGATGAGTATTCATTATTCCCAACGATTAAGGCACAGGACGATGCATCAAAAGCTCTTTTACCTGAAGGTGTAGATGCTCACCCTGGTAATATTGGTGATGACTATGTAGTATATGTAGACAACATCGATAATCCAACGGCTATTTTGGGATACCGAGATGGTACTACTTGGTACAACGCAGAAGGAGCTGAGCTTCAGGATGCAAGTGCTTTGAGAGTTTCAAATGGTTTACCAGCGCCAATGTTAGAAGATCCAAATCAAGTGAACAGTGTGGATATCACTTCAGCTTCTTTTGAGGATTACAAGCCACAGACCAACTTCATGCCTCGTGTGGCATTTAGTTTCCCGATTTCTGATGAAGCAAACTTCTTTGCTCACTACGATGTATTGACAAAGCGACCAACACACCGTACTCGGTTAGATCCTTCAGCTTACTACTACTTGCAGTCTACACCTACAAGTACGGTGTTAAACAACCCAAGTCTTCAGCCAGAGAAAACAGTTGATTACGAGGTTGGATTCCAGCAGGCTTTGACCAACTCAAGTGCATTGAAGATTTCGGCTTTCTACAAAGAGTTTAGAGACATGGTAGCTACATCTTATGTGTTTGATGCCTATCCGAAAGAATACATCACTGTAAGAAACCTCGATTTCGCTACTGTGAAAGGTATGACTGTTTCATACGACCTTAGACGAACGAACAACTTGTCTATTCGAGCTTCATATACATTGCAGTTTGCTGAAGGAACAGGATCTAATTCAACTTCAGGTTTGAACCTGGCTCGATCGGGTCAACCAAACTTGAGAGCACCAATTAGACTTTCTTATGATCAGCGTCACCAGTTTGTGGCTAACATCGATTACCGATACGCTGATGGCGAGGATTACAACGGACCAATCCTTTTAGACAGACAAATCTTGAAGAACACAGGTGCTAACCTTACATTAAGAGGTGGTTCTGGTGAGCCTTATAACCCACAGGCAAACTTTACATCAAGTGCCTTGTTTACCAACGCACCTTCTCCTCTTCAGAAAGGACAGGTTAACAGTGCAAGCCTTCCTTGGAAGTTTAGATTCGACCTTGTGGTGGATCGAGATATGACACTAACAGGAAAAGGCGAGAAAGCCAAGGAACTATACTTCAATGTATATGTTCAGGTACTCAACCTATTAAATGCAAGAAATATTAACCAGGTGTATAGAGCAACTGGTAACCCAGATGATGACGGATACTTGAACTCAGCATTGGGAACAATCTTTACGGGAGATCAAAACAGCCCATCTTCCTTCTCAGAATATTATACGATGAAACTGTGGAACCCTCAAAATTGGGAACTCCCAAGGCGAGTTAGAATTGGTGTGAGAGTTAATTTCTAATGAACCAAAGACTTTGATTATGAACATGAAGACCATATTAAGCAGCTTACTTCTACTCTCAGTCGCCATAACAGCGAATGCGGAACGTTATAAGTATGAAAACAGCGGCAAAGGCAATAATGACAATCCGCCTGCAGTAGCAGCGAACTGTACGCCAGCAACTGCCGCAACAGAGTTGGACATCAATAACACACGTGCTTTGATACAAAGTGGTGGTGATATGTGGTGGGATTTTAACCGAGCTCGTTACGAGATTCCAAAGAACACTGACAAAACATCGTTGTTTGCTGGTTCTCTTTGGCTTGCTGGTCAGGATATCTCTGGTCAGTTTAAAGTAGCAGCACTTCGATTTAGACAAGTAGGTAACGACTATTGGACGGGACCTTTGAGTACTGTTGATGCCGAGATCGATGCACAAACGTGTAAAGATTATGACCGTCACTGGGAAACTACCCGATCTATGGTAGCTGAGTTTGCTGCCTGGTGGGAAGCTGGTCAGTTTGATTCTCAAAATGGTACCAACACACAAGAAGAGCTTTACGAAGGGTATTCTGTTCCTGCTGCTATTATGGAATGGCCAGCACACGGACGAAACTTCGAGCCATACAATGAAGATTATTACTTAGCACCATTCTACGACAGAGATGGTGGTGGAGATTATGATCCAATTGGTGATGGTGATTACCCAAGCTATGTGTTATCTGGTAAGAGCGACTGTAGTAGAAGAGTTCGCGATATCTATGGTGACCAAAACCTTTGGTGGGTGTTCAATGATAAAGGAAACATTCACACAGAGTCTGGTGGACAGAGCATCGGTATGGAGATTAGAGCTCAGGCATTTGCCTTTGCAACAACCGATGAGGTAAACAACATGACATTCTACAACTACGAGCTGATCAACCGATCAACATTTGAGTTGTCTGAGACTTACTTCGGACAATGGGTTGATCCGGATCTTGGAAACGCTCAGGATGATTATGTAGGTTGTGATGTTCGAAGAGGACTTGGTTATGTATATAATGGTGATGATGAAGATCAGGATGCCGGTGGTAACTTAGGTTACGGTACACAGCCTCCAGCCCTTGGGGTTGACTTCTTCCAGGGTCCTTTCCAAGCCAACGATGGTTTTGACAACTGTTTGTGTGACAGTAGCTATGCTGAAGCAAAAGCTGAAGATGGTATTGTATACAGCGGTCAGGGAGCTGGATATGGCGATGGAATTGTGGATAATGAGCGATACGGTATGCGTAAGTTCCTTTACCACAACAACGCTGCTGGTCCTATTGGTGATCCAAACATCGCTACAGATTACTACAACATGCTTCGTGGTATTTGGAAAGATGGTACTCCAATGACATTTGGTGGTAACGGATATGCTCCTGCAGATCCAAATGCTATTCCTGCTCACTACATGTTCCCTGGAGATACAGATCCTCTTAACTGGGGTACTGACGGTGTAGCTCCTGATGCGAGCTTAATACCTTGGACAGAGGTTTCTTCTGAGAACCCTCCCGGTGACCGTAGATTTATCCAGTCTTCAGGACCATTCCGTTTAGGACCAGGTGCAGTAAACAACATTACAGTTGGTGTGGTTTGGATGCAGGCTACTTCCGGAGGTCCATTGCAGTCAGTTGAAGACATGCGAAGAGCAGATGATAAAACTCAGGCCTTGTTCGATTCTTGTTTCGAGATTTTGGATGGACCTGACGCTCCAGATGTAACCGTTCAGGAATTGGATAAGGAAATCATCCTTATGCTATCAAACCCATTGAACTCAAATAACTACAACGAGCAATTCGCTGCTGTAGATCCATTCCTTGCATCTCCTGATTCTATCGATACAGATGGTGATGGCGTGAATGACGTTCGATTGACTGTAGAAGAGAAGCAGATTTACTCTACATATGTATTCGAAGGTTACCAGATCTATCAGTTAGCTGACGCTTCTGTTGGTACAAACGACCTTGAAGATCCTGATAAAGCCCGTTTGGTTGATCAGGTTGATATTGCCAATGACATTGATCGACTTATCAATTTCGAGTTTAACTCTCAAATTGGTCAGGATGAGCCTAAGATCAAAGTGGATGGTGAGAACAAGGGTATTCGACATTCTTATCAGATCACCACTGACCTGTTCTCAACAGACGATTCAAGGTTGGTGAACCACAAGACGTATTACTTCATGGTAATCGCTTATGCTTACAACAAGTTTGGTGACGGTTATGGAAACCTTTCATACCTCAACGGAGAGTATGATCCTTCTGCTGATCCACCCTTGTTAGATGGTCAGAAGCTACCTTACCTGGCGAGTCGTAAGTCTCCAAGTGGTCCAGTACGTGTAATTGAAGCCATCCCTCACAAAACTGAGAGTGAGTTTGGAGGTATCTCTACCAATGCTGAGTATGGCGATGGAGTTGAGGTTACGCGAATCGAAGGCCGAGGAAACGGTGGTTCTTTTGCTCAGATCAAAGAAGATTACCTCGATTCATTGATGAGTCTTTCTGACGTACTCGGTGAGTGGATCGATCCAACACTCGGATATGAAGCTGGCTACACACCAATTTCTTTGAAAGTGGTTGATCCACTTGTAATCAAGCCAGGTGATTTCACGGTGAAGTTTATTGATACCACGCTTTATGGCGACCTCGATAATCTTACATGGGTGATCTATGAAAGAGGAAATACGGTTGATCCAATTGATACGATTTATGCTGATCAAACAGTAAGACAGAACAATGAGCAAGTGTTATTTGACTTAGGGCTGTCTCTGACGATAGGACCTGGTTATTCAGCTGGACATGACGATGCCATTGATAATGGATATCTAGGATTTAGCATTGCTTACGATGATGAAACCGATCAGTGGTTAGGCGGGGTGCCAGATATAGATGCCGACCCTGAATTTAACTGGATTAAGAGTGGTGATTACTATCCTGATGCTCAGGCTACGTTGGAAGAGGCTGAAGCAGATTGCTTCCTCGATGCCGCTCACGAAGTACCTTGTGATCCAGGTGAAGATTGGGAAATTGTTGCAAACCGTACATGGGCACCATATGCGCTTGCAAGCTTCGATACAGCACACCCTGTTGCATTCTTTGACGGAACACCATTGTTCGCTCAGAACGCCAGAAAGTTTGCGAATCTCGAAAACACGCCAAGTGTTGATATCTACTTCACAACAGATAAGTCTAAGTGGACTCGATGTCCGGTGTTTGAGTCTGGTGAATTTGCCAACCTGAATGAGGGTATTGTAACCAGAGGTGAGCTTCGAAGAGGGCTTTCAGTAGACAAGGAAGGTTTGAACCAACTTGATGAAGGTGTAAACTACGATGAAGCCACGCACAATGGAACTCAGCTTATCGGTGACGCTTTGGCCACAATGAGACAAGGTGATATCGATCACTTCAAGTTAATCAGTGGATACGAAGATGATGCTGACCTGGAAGGGTTATCTTATGGTATGGGTTGGTTCCCTGGCTATGCGGTTGACGTTGAAACAGGAGAGCGATTAAACATGGCATTCTCTGAGAACTCTTGGTTAGGTAGTGAGAACGGTGCTGATATGCAGTGGAACCCTACTGATAAGATCATGGAAGATCTCTTTGGTGAATTGAGATTGGGTGGAATGCATATGATTTATGTGTTCAGAAACAATGTTGAGGATGCAGGATTTATTTCTGATGATCTTTTGATGCCTTCTTATGACAATGGAGATTTCGCATTCAGTAAACTGAACGGATTTGATCCGGAAGACGCTACATTGGTTAATCCAAACGATCCTCACGTGGCTAATTTCAATGCAGTAATGAGATCTTGTGGATGGGTTGGTTATCCTATTGTAAACCAAAACATGAAGCTCTTCGGTGAGTCTGGCGAAAACGGTGTTACGATTCGTCTCCGTGCTTCAAGACCTTACTCTAGATATGTTGCACCAATTGAAGACAATCCTACAACATCTACGAAAGAAGAAACGAACATTGTTTCTGCTTCAAGTATCACAGAAGGATCTTCATACTACGTAGCTAATGGTAGCGTAACAGTGAAGAATGAGTTCAGCTACGATTCAGCTGGAATTGTGAAGACTGTTGTTGACGATATCGTATTTTCTAAAGGAGAAGGCTTTAGAGCATTGGAAGATGGCTTTATATCCGAAGATGACGACTTGGTTCTTTTACAAAGTGTGAATAATGGTGGACTACCGTTGTACAACTTCAGTACGCACAAAGTAGCCCCTACGCTTTCATCAGATATTGGCGAGACAGCTTTGGATGATATCCGAGCAGTGCCTAACCCATACTACGCTTACAGCGAGTATGAGACAGGACGCCTTGACTACCGAGTAAAAATCATTAACCTGCCTCAAACATGTACAGTGAACATATTTACGGTTGACGGTACGTTGGTGAGGAGATATGAAAAAGACGATCCTACTGTATCTAGTATTGACTGGGATTTGAAAAACCAGGATAATATCACAATAGCAAGTGGTCTTTATATTATTCATGTGGAAGTGCCTGGGTTAGGCGAGAAAATTGTGAAATGGTTTGGTGTACTCAGACCAATTGACTTGAACTCATTCTAATCCTGAAATCTTGAAGAAAATGAAACAAACTAAATTCATACTAGCCGCCTTATTCTCAGGATTGACATTGGTGTCAATAGCGGGAAATAAAGAACGTATCGGTCAAGCTGGCGCGAGTGAACTATTGATTAACCCTTGGGCAAGAAGTGCCGGATGGGGAAGCGCGAATTCGGCCAGTGCCAATGGTATCGAGTCGTTCAATATGAATATTTCCGGGCTTAGTGGTATCAATAAGACCGAGTTGTATTACTCAAATGCGATTCTTTTTAATGGGTCTGATATTTCCATTAACAGCATTGCGCTTGGCCAACGAGTTGGTGAGTCTTCTGTGCTCGGCCTAGGAATATCTTATATGTCGTTTGGCGATATTGAGATCACAACCAATGATAACCCAGATGGTGGACAGGGAACATTTAGTCCTCAGTTCATGAATTTGACCATAGCATATGCTCGAAGCTTCTCGAACAGTATTCACGGAGGTGGAGCATTGAGAATCATCACGCAGTCTATTAATGACGTAGGCGCGCAGGGTGTAGCTCTCGATGCAGGTATCCGATACATTACCGGAGAGTATGACAAGGTTAAGTTTGGAATTTCTTTGAGAAATGTAGGTCCTAAGATGCGTTACTCTGGCGATGGTTTGTCAGAAGTGATTACCAGAAACGATATCGAGTTTACGTTAAACAACCGTGCTGAGAGTTTCGAGATGCCTGCCCTTTTGAATATCGGGGCTTCATATGACATTTATCTAATGGCTAAGCCAGCTGTTGAAGGCGAGGCTGCTGATGCAGATGAGTTAAAAGTACCTTCTGATTACAGATTAACACTGAGCGGTACGTTTACTTCAAACTCTTTCCGTCAGGATCAAATGAGAGCAGGTGTAGAGTTTGCTTACAAGAAATACATCGCTGTTCGCGGAGGATTGGTTTATGAAGCAAGCGGTTTTTCTGACTTTGGATCGGGTAGGGTAAGTGCCTATGCCGGACCTTGTATGGGTGTCTCTTTGATGCTTCCATTCAAAGGAAAGGATGAAAGTGGAGTTAGCCTAGATTACGCTTACAAATTCGCCAACCCACTTGGAGGTACGCATATGTTTGGTTTGAGACTGAGTATATAGTCTGAAGATTTATATATAATTTTGTGCTTTGAACCGTCTTTTGGACGGTTCTTTGTTTTTAATACATCGAGGTTATGTCACAAGTTACATACTATACAGAGGAGGGGTTGAAGAGACTCAACGAAGAGTTGAACGAGATGGAAACTGTTCAGAGACCTGCCATATCAAAGCAAATTGCCGAGGCTAGAGATAAGGGCGATTTATCTGAGAATGCTGAGTACGATGCAGCTAAAGAGGCACAAGGACTCCTTGAGATGAAAATAGCAAAGCTCAAACTCGCTATTAGCAATGCCAGAATTATTGACGAGAGCCAGCTAGACAATGAGAAAGTATTAATTCTGTCTACGGTAAAGCTGATGAACCTTTCAATGAAGAAAGAAATGGTTTACACCTTGGTAGCAGAAAATGAAGCTAACCTTAGAGAAGGAAAGATTAGTGTGGATTCTCCTATCGGTAAAGGCTTACTTGGTAAGAAGAAGGGAGAGATTGCTGAAATTGAAGTACCAAACGGAGTCATGAAGTTTGAGGTTCTTGATATTTCAAGATCGTAATGGCTTCTATTTTTTCAAAAATTGCTTCGCGTGATATTCCAGGTCAGTTTGTGGCCGAAGACGATAACTTCTTTGCTATTCTTGATATAAATCCATTAAGCAAAGGTCATGTACTCGTTATTCCCAAGATGGAGGTAGATTACATCTACGACCTTCCAGATACGGTTCTATCTGATTATTTCCTGTTTTCTAAGCGCGTGGCAAAGGCCATTGAAGCTTCTGTCTCCTGTGAGCGAGTTGGAGTAGCCGTGGTTGGGCTTGAAGTGCCTCACGCACATATTCATCTTATTCCTATCAATAGCGTAAGTGATATGGACTTTGGTCGGCCTAAGCTGCAATTGACCAACGATGAGCTGGCCGCCCTAGCTGCTACAATCGCAGGTAACTTTACTTGATTTTATCTGGATTGTTTTTGACAAAAGCACTCCAGTTTCCCTTTCCTTTTGACACAATCGGATTTTCCGTCTGGAAATGATGACACATAGCCACCGCCAGACCATCGGTTGCATCCAGGTGCTTGGGAAGAGTCTCAATCTTGAGTATTTTTTGAAGCATAGCTGCCACTTGTTCCTTACTAGCGGCACCGCTACCTGTGATTGATTGCTTTACTTTTCTGGGACTATACTCGGTAATCGGTACTTCCCGGTACATCGCTGCTGCCATCGTTACACCCTGTGCGCGTCCCAGTTTCAGCATAGATTGCACATTCTTGCCAAAAAAAGGAGCCTCAATGGCCATCTCATCAGGTTTGTACTCATCGATCATCAATAGCGTCTTCTCAAAAATCACCTTTAGTTTGAGATTGGTATCGGTCTGATTAATCTTAACCGAATCCATGTTGAGCAACGTATAAGACTTACCGATAATCTTGATAGCGCCAAAGCCCATGACATTTGTGCCAGGGTCAATACCTAGAATTATCTTTTCTTTGAATACGCGCGCTGCCATGACTGATAGGCTCGAATGTAATGTACTACGGATTAATACATAAACTCAAGCGACTTAGTTCTGAACAATTTGTCTCCTTCATCCGGAACAAATGGTTTGGACGTACCATAAAATGGTCCATCACCCTTGCAGTGGTGTGGTACATACTCTCTCAGGTAACTTCTGAGATGAGTTCCGGGTTTGTTCCATTGATTCAGTCACTTGAGCTTACAACGGTTTCTGTTCTAGGTGTTTTAAGCCTGGCTTTATTGACGATGGGGTGTAATTGGGGGCTTGAGGTAGTGAAGTGGAAGAAGTTGTTGAATGCGTACATGCCAGTCACGTGGAAGACCGCGATTCGAGCTGTTCTTACCGGTGTCAGTTTTGGTTTGTTCGGGCCTAACAGATTTGGCGAGATAGTGGGGCGTGTGCTGGCCCTGCCATCACACAAGCGAATAGATGGCGCGGTTATATCATCTATAAACGGGTTGGCCCAAACGGCTGCTACGTTTACGTTCGGTGTGGTAGGTTTAATTCTGCTCGTTGAAGTATACGGCCATCAGGCCTTTGGATTAATGGCTTCCAAGGTCATGCAAATTACGTTTGGTTTACTGGTTGTACTCATGCTTGTTCTTTATTACAGAACTCCGTTTTGGGGTAAGTGGGTAGCTAACCTGAAATGGCTTGGGAAATATCGAAATCAACTGATGCATTTGAGTACGGTTGAGTCTTCGCTGCTTTCATATCTCTACCACGTTTCATTGCTGCGGTTTTGCACTTTTATAGTGCAGTATCTGATCGTATTTCATTTCCTTACAGGCTCCGAAGCTTGGTTTGATATGATCGCGGCAACGGTGCTCACGTTGTTCAGTTCTACTGTTGTTCCATTCCTTCCCATCCCAGATCTTTTGATAAAAGAATCTATGGCACTGGGGTATTTTGAACTGATGGGCTTTTCTTCAGAAGTCATCGCTACAGGAGTGTTTGTTGTATGGGCTATCAATATTGCGCTCCCAGCCATACTTGGCTCAGTGGTATTGCATTCTTATCGGTTGTTTTCAAAAGCATGATGATCGGGCTTGTTTTTGTGATCATGATACTATGGACTCTCACATTCATTTTGCTTGATGTGTCAATTAAGTCATCGCTACAGAGTTCCATTTCCAATGAAGATGTTCACTCAGATGAGGTCGAAGTAGTCGCGGCTTTCCGGAATGAGGAGAAAAATCTTCCTGCACTTCTTGAGTCTCTGAATGCACTGAAGTTTAAAGGTGACAGTTTAAAAGTGACATTGATTAACGATCACAGTGACGATGATTCGGTAGAAGTGGTCAACCAGTTACAGCATGCGTATGATCGATTAAAGATTCAGCTATTGCAGTCAGAGGGGCATGGGAAGAAACAGGCTTTGAAGCATGGGCTGGCCATGAGCAAAGCTCGCTGGGTGGTGTTAACCGATGCTGATTGCTCGTTGCCAGATTCGTATTTGGGTGAGATGATCGGGCAGCTGAAGACAGAAGATAAGGGCGTAGGGTTCGGACCGGTGAGTTTTTCAGGACACACGCTGTGGCAACGACTGCTTGAGTATGATAACCTCAACACGCAAATCGTCTCAGAAGCTTTTTTACGATTGGGTAAACCTCTTATGGTTAATGGAGCAAATATGGTATTGGAGGGGAGAATGCTACCTGATTATTTAAAAAGTCTGGAAAATGATTTCGTAAGCGGAGATGACGTGTTCTTTGCTCAGTCTCTAGGTAGGCAACAGTTCTCTTTTGCATATTCTGGTAAGACCGCTGTTAAAAGTCAGTCAGCTTCAACGTTCTCTGAGTTGTTTCACCAAAGAGTTAGATGGGCTTCAAAAAGCGCAGGCTATGCCGCCTGGTGGTCTCGTTTTGTAGCAGCCTTTTTCTTTGCCTTATCTCTGACCTTTAGTCTGATCTATGTATCTCCTCTTTTCGGATGGTTACCATGGAATTGGGTTGTACTTACCTTTTTGCTGAAGGTGGTAATCGAATCTCATTTTCACTCGCGGTGGTTTGTCAAGTACGGCTACACTCCAAAATGGTATATGCCTCTCCTGATGTCAGCAATTCATCCATTTTACATGAGTTTGATAGGTGTTGTTTCCCTCTTACCGCTAAAGTTCAAGTGGAAAGGAAGAGTGATGAGTGCTAAAATATGAGAAGTGCTAGCGAGTAAATCACCGAGCCAAGCCCAAACATGAGCAGTGTGTAAGGCAAGATTTCTGTGGCCTTGAGTTTGGTGATTCCAAGCAGTGGTAGTGCCCAGAAAGGCTGTAACATATTTGTTATTTCATCGCCATAGGCAAGTGCCAGAATACTCTTATTCAGCGGAATTCCCAATTCTATAGATGATTGAATGATTACGGGGCCCTGAATGGCCCACTGTCCACCACCACTGGGAACAAAAATATTGACCAATCCAGCGCTGATAAAGGTGAAAATAGGAAACGTTGTTTCGTTTGAATGAGCAATGAAGAAATCACTTATTTGCTGGACCAATCCACTCTCATTCATAAGACCCAGGATGCCGAAGTACAGTGGAAACTGAATCAAAATTCCAGAGGCACCCACAATGGCTTCATCTGTAGCGGCAATAAAATCATGAATACTGGAATGAGCTGAAAGACAAAGGCCAAAAAGAAGCAGGTTGATGTTGTTAGGAGTGAAAAAAGCAAGGAAGCTTGTTCCCGAAAACATAGTCCACAACGCATACGCGAGAATAGACAGACCAATGCTGCGCGAAAACCAGGGACTTAAATCGAGATGTTCGGCTCCCTGAGGGTGTAGCGTTTTTGGCTTAGATGTGGCTTCAAACAAGCTGGTTGTTGTTGCTTGAGTTCCGTATTTACCTACGACAAAGAGAAGGGCTGGCAAAAGAATGAGAATGGTTACACTGGCCACAATATTCATCGGAGAGAAAACGGTTTCGCCAAGCCCCATCGAAACAGGCAGTATACTAGCCTCCAGATGGGGCGCCATGTTGGATAAGTGGCCCGGTTCGGCCACTTTGATAAGCGATGAACCTGACAACCCACCATGCCAGATCATGAGTGCCGAGTATCCTGCTGCACCCACCAAAGGATAGTTGATCGGATGGCCTTGTAGTTCTGCCTGTTCGCCCACTTTACGAGCCAGAATAGCTCCAAAGACAAGCCCTAAACCCCAGTTAAAAAGCCCAAATATCAGCGTGAAAAACGCTACGAAAGCAGCTGAAATGCCACTCGTTTTGCATGGCTTTACGATTTGGTCTATGAGCCTGCCAACAACCGGAGATAGTGCCAGCACGTGTCCAAGAACCAGCATAAGCATCATTTGAAATGCAAACACAATGAGATTTGGACTCCAAAGGCCAGCTGACCACCACCCAAGTAGTGTAGAAGTAGAAAGGTTGCTTGTGGTGTTCTGAAAAACTACCACAAGCAAAATGGTTAAGAATGTCAACAGAATAGCAATTGTGAATGGAGAAGGAAGTACCCTCCTGACCACATTCGCATACCGTTCTGCTATTCCTTTTTTCATTTAAAATGGAAGGTCATCCTCCTCAGCGCTTGGTGCTGCACTAATAGGAGCATCCGGGAAACCGGCATCTGCAAAAGGATCTTCTTGAGTTTGCTGAGGAGCTGCTTGTACCGTCAATGGTTCAATTTTCCAGGCCTGAAGATTTACGAAGTACTTTCCGTTGTATTCGTTCCCTCTGATGTTGAAATGAACTTTTACTTCATCTCCGGCTTTATATGGAGCAATCAGATCCGTTCGATCCTTAATTAGTTCAAACTTCACATCTTGTGGATACTGCTCTTTTGTTGTTACCACAAATTCTCGCTTGGTAAATCCTGAGCTAAAGGTTTGAACCTCAAAAACCACTTTTACACTTCCTTCTAATTCTAATGCCATTTTTTAATCGTTATATGAGAGTAATGTCATCCAGGCTTGTTCTACCTGGTTGTTTTCTAAATATGTTTTTGCCTTGTTATAAAGCGATTGTTCCAGTTCTGCTGGCTGTTCCTCCAATTCAATGAAAAGCTCAGATAATTCGGTCAGCTTAAAATCATTGACATCCGTTTCATTCGGTATTTGTTCAATGTTACCCAGTTTGCCCAGTTCATTGCCTGTTAAAACAGTCGAATTACGAATGAAGGCCGGAATGTTATCAATGCCAATGCCAAGCGTGCTAAGCGGCTTAGCTACTTCAAACATGGATTTTTCTGAGGCGTGCACGTACCAGTTGCCACCCATTCTTCCAACCAGATCAATTTTCAACTGGTCAATTCTTCCCGACTCATCCAAAATGGCTTCATCTATGTGTATGCGAACAACCTCACAAATTACCAGATTTCCAGCACCCCCGTTTTGTCCCAGTTCAACCACATCATTCACCACACATTCAAACTGAACGGGTGATTCTTTCACGCGTGGTGGTTTTACGCATTCCGAATCGATTGGAGTGAGACCAGCCTTTACAAATTCGTTTACTCCTTTTCCATACTCTGTGCTGGATAAGGACATTTGCTCCACGATGGAGTGGTTTACCACATTGATGACAACTTCCTTGACATCCTTGACATTTTCATAGGTATGCTTCGTTGTGTTGTCGCGTCCCCTGCGAGCAGGAGAAAAAATCATAATGGGTGGATTTGCGCTGAAAACATTGAAAAAACTAAACGGGCTAAGATTTACATTCCCGTTGGAATCAACGGTGCTTGCAAACGCAATAGGCCGTGGGCCGATAGCGCCCAGTAAATACCCATGGAGCTGCGGAACCGGGATTGTCTTAGGATCTATTGTCATGGAAGTAAAAAATGATTCCAAAGGTAGTTTTCGAGTCAGAAATAAAAGCTCCTAGTAAACGATTTTTGTCAATAGATAAATTATATCTTTGCAGTCCTTTTTTAAAGGGCAGTTCTTTAAATAAACAATGCGGGTGTGGTGAAATTGGTAGACACGCTAGACTTAGGATCTAGTGCCGCAAGGTGTGTGGGTTCGAGTCCCTCCACCCGCACTTGGAGATTTATCTCATAAAGGCTTCGGCCACAATTTAAAATTTTGAAAGAAGGCCGAGTCAATCGGTCTTTTTTTTTACCTCAAAGTCAAAAACAAATAGCAATGAATGTATCTCAGGAAAACACAGATGTATTGAATGCAACGGTGACAATTGAAATTGAACCAACAGACTACACAGGTCAGGTTAAATCCATATTAGATGAGCACCGTAAAAAAATGACACTTCAGGGCTTTCGTCCCGGTAAAGTTCCTTTTTCAGTAGCCAAAAAGATGTACGGAAAGGCGGTGTTAGCAGAGGAGTTAAATAAAATTCTCTCCGAGAAGTTAAACGCCCACATCCAGGAAAACGAGATTGAAATTCTTGGCGAGCCAATGCCAGAAGATATCAATGAGTTGGATTTGGATTTCGACAAGTCTTATGAGTTTAAGTATTCGCTCGGAATAGCACCTAAGTTCGAGACTGAGCTTACCGAAAAAGACAAGTTTGTCAAGTACGACATCAAGGTGGATGACGAGTTGATCAACAAGTACGTACGAGATTTTCAGCGCAGATTTGGCGATAGCACTGAGGTTGAAATTGTTGGCGAGAACGATTTGATCTACGGTTCCATCTATGAGTTGGATAAGGATGGGAATAGAAAAGAAGGTGGAGTTCATAACCACACGACTATTGCTGTTGATTATGTAGAGACAAAAGCTGCACGTGAAAAACTCATTGGTCTGGATAAAGGAGCGGTGACAGTGGTGGAACCATCCAAACTGGCCAAGGGAGAAGCTGATTTATCTGCTATGTTGGGTATTCCCGTTTCGAAGCTTGATGAAGTAAGCAAGAAGTTTGAGCTGACTATCGAAAGCATTAACAACATTAAAATGCACGAAATCAACAAGGAACTCTTTCAGAAAGTACTTGGTGGAGCTACCGTAGAAACAGAGGAAGAATTCAGAAATAAGATTTCAGAAGACCTTTCAAAGCATCTTGAATCTGACAGCGATAAGAAACTTAGAAGAGATGTTCAAGACAAGCTGCTAGATAAACTTAAACTAGAGCTTCCTGACGAATTCTTGAAGAACTGGCTACTTAGAACCGGCTCTCAAAATCCTGAGAAACCCGTCACGCAGGATGATATTGATAGAGAGTATGACGACTATAGCCGTGTGTTAAGAGTTCAGCTTATTGAAGCTCAGCTTGCCAAGAGCAATGACATAAAAGTTGAGTTTGCCGAAATAGAAGAGCGTGTTAAAGACAATCTAAGAGCTCAGTTTGCTCAGTTTGGACAAGGAGAAGTAGAAGATGGAATGCTAAACCAATTCGCTCAAAACTTCCTTCAAAAGGAGGAAGAAGTGCGAAAGGTTTACGACCAACTGATGGAGGAGAGGTTGATGGCTTTTTACCTTTCAAAGGTTAAGGTTCAGAACAAAGAAGTATCATTTGATGAATTCGTTAAATTAGCCTCGAGTAAATCGGACAAGGGAAACTTTATGAATCAAGTTTCCAATCTTTTAAAATTCTAGAATGACAGACGGGAAAGAGTTTAGAAAATATGCAGTTCATCACCTCGGGATGAGCGGGTTGGCGGTTGATGACTACTTGAAAGCATCAACCCCACAGGGAATGACGAGAACAGTGATTGAAGAGCGTCCAATGCCTTTTCGCGAGGTAGACGTTTTTTCAAGATTGATGATGGATCGGATCATTTTCCTCGGATTGCCGATAGATGATCTTATTGCCAACGTTATTCAGGCACAGTTGCTTTTTCTTGAGTCAGCAGATTCTGGCAAAGACATACAGATATACATAAACTCACCTGGCGGTTCCGTGTACGCAGGATTGGGTATCTATGATACCATGCAGTACATAGGCTGCGATGTGGCGACTATTTGTACAGGTATGGCGGCTTCCATGGGGGCAGTTATTCTGTGTGCTGGAGCTGAGGGAAAGAGAACAGCCTTGAAGCACGCTCGTGTGATGATTCATCAACCCATGGGTGGTGTTGGAGGACAAGCATCTGATATTGAAATTACAGCTAAAGAAATAGCCAAGCTTAAAGAAGAACTTTACACAATCATATCTGACCATTCAGGAAAGCCATACGATGAAGTATGGAAAGATAGCGATCGCGATTACTGGATGAAGGCCGAGGAGGCCAAGGAGTACGGTATGATTGATGAAGTGCTTATTAGAAAGAGATAGTCATGGCAAAGCCTACAGAGGATCAAATAAAATGCAGCTTTTGCGGTAGAGATAAACGCGAAACCGCTGTGATGATTGCCGGAATCACCGGGCATATATGCGATCGCTGTATTCAACAGGCTTCCAGAATTGTAGACGAAGAGCTCAATTCAAGACTTAGAGAAACGGTATTGGGCGGAGTCAACTTAATGAAGCCTGTAGATATCAAAAAGCACCTCGATGAGCACATTATTGGTCAAAATGAGGCTAAGAAGAATCTTTCGGTAGCGGTGTATAACCACTATAAGAGAGTTGCTCAGAAAGTAGAAGAATCAGATGATGTTTCGATTGAGAAAAGCAACATGATTCTAATTGGTCAAACAGGTACAGGTAAAACACTCCTTGCCAAGACCATTGCTAAGATTTTGAACGTTCCGTTTTGCATTGCCGATGCCACAGTCTTAACCGAGGCCGGTTATGTGGGTGAGGACGTAGAAAGCATTCTTAGTCGTTTACTACAGGCAGCCGAATACAATGTAGAGGCAGCTGAACGAGGGATTGTTTTTATTGATGAAGTAGATAAAATCAGCCGTAAAAGTGATAACCCTTCCATCACACGTGATGTGAGTGGTGAGGGAGTACAGCAAGGCATGCTCAAGCTTCTCGAAGGTTCGGTTGTTGGCGTACCACCACAGGGCGGTAGAAAGCATCCGGAGCAGAAATTGGTGCAGGTTGATACGAAGAACATTCTCTTTATCTGCGGAGGTGCCTTTGATGGTATCGATCGGATTATTTCGCGAAGACTGAATACGGCTGCTATTGGCTATAGAAGCCAGACAGATGAAGACAAGGTGGAAAAGGAAAACCTTCTTCAGTACGTATCTCCATCTGATCTACGCGAGTATGGGCTTATTCCTGAGCTTATCGGTAGACTGCCGCTTATCGGGTTTTTGAACCCACTTGACCCATCGGCTCTTAGAAGGATATTGACGGAACCCAAAAATGCCCTCATCAAGCAGTATGTGAGGTTGTTTGATATGGAAGATATCCAGCTTCAATTTGACAAGAGCGTGCTCGACTATATCGTGCAGAAAGCAGAAGAGTATAAGCTTGGAGCTCGAGGGTTGCGTTCTATCTGTGAAGCTATTATGATGGACGCCATGTATGAGCTTCCTTCTATGGAAGAAAAGCCAAAGTCGTTTAAGGTGACGCTTGACTACGCCAAAGAGCAGTTTGAAAAGAGTGCATTTAAAAAGCTGAGAGCCGCTTAAGAAGTTCCGCGTTTAATCCGGGATTTCAACTTCTAAAAACGTATTGTTTCGCCTTGAGTAAAGGAGATTATCGCAGGCCGAGTCTGTCTCAAAGTTTAGGTTGCGAGGAATAAGGTTTTGCACCGTCATGGCCGATCGACCTTTCTGGAACCACTCGCAGTTAAGAGCGCTTTCATATCGCGTGGTAATCTCGTTCGTAAAGGCAGATCCTCTGGAGTTTCTTCCCTCGGCATAACCGTACACCTCAAATACGTCATCTTCATACGCATCTTCGGTGCTGCTACCATCAACCCATGCCAATACGAAATCAGCATTGAAATCAATGTTCGTGTTGGGCCCGACAACCAGTCCGTCTGTTATTTCCATCGTAAACATGCGTCTTGCATCAGCATTTAGCCCAGCGTTTTTGACAGTTACGATACCTGTTACATCGTAGTTTCCTCTTCGATACCCATCAAACTGGATGGTAATGGTAGTTCCCTTACTTAAATGGCGCCCCGTGTAGTTTGCGTAGATAGTTCCGTATCTCGTAAACTGATCGTGACATTCTTTTCCTTCGTCTCCATAGTTAAGAACAAGCTCATTGGGAAAGGTCAAAACCGAATCAGAGATGTATCCTTTTTTGAGACATGGGTCTTTTCGCTGGGTCATGCTTGTGTCATTGAGCACCGTGTCGCGCATGGCAAACTTATGCACCTGTCTGAAAGCATCGTCAAACAAGGAATGCGCCAGGGCATAATCTCTTGCAGACAACGTTTCTCTGTCATCATCGCGGTCAGATTTATTACACGAGGTGTAAGAAACAGACACTCCAATGAGCAGAATGGTGATCCAAAGAGGCGCGTATTTGTAACGAGTCATAGGTTGAGCGTTCCCACGAATTTAATGATTCGCAATTTGATCTATTTTTTGGAGTACTCCATTACTTCGAAACCGAAGTTGTGAACATCATCCTTTGGATGCCGTAAGACGCATTTCGCAACCCATTCGGTTGGCGAGAACTCAGGAAAAAAAGTGTCTCCCTCCAGCGTGGTTTGTACATGCGTAAGCACCAATGTGTCAGCCAGCTCGAGGGTTTGCTTGTATATTTCTCCTCCTCCAATGATAAATAGATTGGTCTCTCCGGCCGAGCGAGCGTGTTCGATTCCCTCTTTTATCGAACTAACTACCAAGGCTCCATCCGCCTGATAATCTTCAGACCGCGTGACCACAATATTTGTCCGTCCCGGTAACGGACGGTATTTTTTGGGAATGGACTCATAGTTTTTGCGACCAGTAAGCACGTGATGGCCCCTCGTGGTTTTTGAGAAAAACTTCATGTCTTCAGGTAACCTCCAAGGCAAATCTCCGTTAACGCCAATGACGTTGTTTTCACTTAAGGCAGCTATGAGTGTGATTTTCATATTAAACAGCAACTGGGGCTTTTATGGGCGAATGCGGGTTGTAGTTCATCAATTCAAAGTCGTCATAGCTAAAATCAAACAAATCCTTCACCGATGGGTTGATTTTAATTGTTGGTAGCGGCCTGAATTCTCTACTGAGTTGTTCTCGGGTTTGATCCATGTGGTTAAGGTAGAGATGAGCATCGCCAAACGTGTGAACAAAGTCGCCAGGCTCGAGATTACACACCTGAGCCACCATCATGGTTAATAGGGCATAGGAGGCAATATTAAAGGGGACACCCAGGAAAACATCCGCACTACGCTGATAGAGCTGACAACTGAGCTTGCCTTCACTCACATAAAACTGATACATGGTATGGCAGGGTGGAAGCCCTGCTTTGGCCATTTCTTCAATTTCCGAAGCATTCCAGGCCGAAATAATAAGTCGTCTTGAATACGGATTCTTCTTAATCTCGTTTACAACCCACGATAGCTGATCAAACCCGTTGAAGTCTCTCCATTGCTTCCCATAGACTGGGCCCAATTCACCCCATTCAGAGGCAAAGTCTTCTTCGGTCTTGATTCGTTCGACAAACTCTTTCATATGGGCGCGCCACTCAGGAGTGTATTTCGGATACGTATCGGCCTGGCCTGTTTGATTTAGCCAGTTTTGGTAAGGCCAGTCATTCCAAATATTGACACCGTGCTCTGCCAGGTAGCGCAGGTTGGTGTCGCCATTGACAAACCACAACAGTTCATGAACGATGGATTTGAGATGCACTTTCTTCGTGGTAACCAGGGGGAAGCCTTCCTGAAGGTTAAATCGCATTTGGTAACCGAAAACGCTCTTGGTTCCAACTCCAGTGCGGTCCGATTTTTCCACACCATGCTCAATAATGTGGTTAAGTAAGTCGTGGTATTGTCTCATATCAATTGCACGCAAAGGTGAATGGCTGTGTGCTGCTTTTCAAGGAGAAAGCGCAAAATCTTTCAACGAGTTATCCAGAAGGCTAATAAAACATGCCCACAATCGTGGCGGTAAATAGGCAAGCAATGGTTCCGCCAAGCAATGCATACATACCGAGTTTACTTAACAGCGTTTTTCTGTTGGGGGCAAGGGCGCCAATGCCACCAATCTGGATGCCGATAGAGGCAAAATTTGAAAACCCGCATAGTATGTATGAAGACATAATGATGGATTTTTCACTGCTAAATGCTCCGGATGATTTCAAGTCTCCGAGAGTTACATAGGCATAGAACTCGTTCAGGATGGTTTTCTCTCCTAAAAGCTGGCCTACCAACACAATGTCAGCACTTTCAATTCCCATTAGAAATGCAATAGGTGCAAAGGCATATCCGATGATAAACTGAAATGTAAGTCCGTCATATGATGTGTTGTCGCGAATAAGCGTATTGAGCCCGGTTAACTCACCAATCCCTTCATTCAAAATGAAGTTTCCGAGATATATGAGGGCCGTAAAAACAAGTAACATGGCACCTACATTAATGGCCAGTTTAAGACCGTCAGTGGTTCCATTGGTAATGGCTTCGAGAAAGTTTGACCCGATGGTGTCGTTGCTTATTTCCATTCCCTTATCAAAGTTCTCGGTCTCTGGAACGAGGATTTTTGCAGCTACTATGGCCGCTGGAGCTGACATGACACTTGCGGTTAATAGATGCTTGGCAAACATGAGCTGCTGAGCTGGGTCATCGCCTCCCAGGTAGTTTATGTACGCTGCCAACACACCTCCTGCAATGGTGGCCATACCACCAGTCATGAGGCACATAATTTCGGAGGTGGTCATTTTACCCAGGTATGGGCGCACCAACAAAGGCGACTCTGTTTGGCCCAGGAAAATATTACCAGCTGCCGCCAAACTCTCAGCACCACTTAAGTTCATCAGGCGTTTCATGACCCAGGCGAAGCCATAGACTAATTTTTGTAGGATGCCCAGGTAGTATAGAATGGCGCTGAGTGCCGAAAAGAATACAATGGTGGGTAGTACGTTGAATGCAAAACTTACCAGTGAAGATTCTACTTCTCCAGAGATAAACGACTTAAAGAGAAAATCTGATCCAAATTGGGTGAAAGAAATGACCTTGACAAAGACCTTGCTCAGCCACTCAAATACAGCGGTAACGAATTGTACTTTAAGGACGAGCACGGCAAAAACAATCTGTAAACCGATTCCTTTTCCTACTAATAGCCAGTCAATTTTTTTTCGGTTGTTGCTAAATAACCACGCAAGCCCAACTAGCACGGCTATGCCGAGAACACCTCTCAGAATAGATAGTATCAAAATGAATGAATTGGATGGGAAAGGTAAGAATTCTAGCTTCTCTTGTTGAGCTCATCCCGTAGCTCAGAAGCGCGCTCATAATCTTCTTCGTCCAGAGCTTTCTGAAGTTCAGCATTCAGCTCATCAACGTCCATGGATGAGAATGCTGAGCTATCATCTGGGACTTCGATTTCTTCCGATTCTTCTTGAGATAAAGATTCCATGTCCTCTTCATCCAGAATAATTCCTGCCCGGTCCAGAATGAACTCATACGTGTAAATAGGGCACTTAAATCGGACGGCCAATGCAATGGCATCACTCGTTCGAGTGTCAATTTCAATAGGTTGTTCGTTGCCTCTTTGGCAAATAAGCTTCGAAAAGAAAATTCCCTCTACCAGATTGTAAACTATTACCTCGAGGACTTTTATCTCAAACGTATCTGCAAAGGACTTGAAAATGTCGTGTGTCAGAGGACGGCTGGGCTGCATGTCTTCGAGCTCAATGGCTATGGCCTGGGCCTCAAAATTTCCAATAATAATGGGCAAACGCCTTCGTCCAATCACCTCACCCAAAACCAGTGCATATGCACCGGTTTGGGTTTGGCTGTATGACAAACCAAGAATATCTAACTTGATTTTAGCTTTGTCCATCTTATCTGTTTACGACTGAGAAGCTTTAAAGGATTTAACCGCTTCAACAAGGCGTGGAACCACTTCAAATGCATCGCCTACTACACCGTAGTCTGCAGCTTTGAAAAATGGCGCCTCAGCGTCAGTATTGATGACAACAATCACCTTGCTACCATTTACACCTGCCAGGTGCTGAATGGCTCCGGAGATACCTGCTGCAATGTATAAGTTCGGTCTGATGGCAATACCTGTTTGACCCACATGCTCGTGGTGAGGTCTCCAACCAATATCGGCTACCGGACGAGAGCAAGCTGTTGCTGCACCGAGTTCGGTTGCCAACTCTTCAATCATTCCCCAGTTCTCAGGACCTTTTAATCCTCTTCCTGCAGAAACAACTAATTCGGCTTCGGTCAGGTTAATGCCTTCGCCACCTTTTCCTTTAAACTCTACCACCTCAACGCTGCTCGATCCCATATCAGGACCAAACTCTGTCACCGATGCGCTGGCGTCTGTTTTTGTTATGCCAACTGAGTTAGGAAGTAAGCTGATCACTTTGGCTTCAGAGTTAAATTTAACTTCAGCAAACGCTTTTCCTGAAAAAACAGCTCGTTTTACTGTCATTCCGCCATCCATGTTCGGATAGTCAATCACCCCTGTTACGAGTCCAGCTTTCATAGAAGCTGCCACAACTGGCGCTACCGATTTGCCGGTATAGTCGTGTGAGAGAACAATAACTTCGGCTGAAACCTGAGCAGCTGTCGCTTTGATCATGCGCGCGATCTGTACCGGATCCATTTCCTGTTGAGATGCACAGTGCAAAACACTAGGTATGCCGCACGATGCGAGTTCATTTAGTTGGTCTGTCTCCAAAGAACTATACGTCAATACAGTGGCTGTTCCACCGTTATCAGCCGCCACCTTAGCTCCGTAAGAAGTCGCTTCAAAACCCGATTTTACAATCTTTCCGTCCTGGCTGTCTGCAAATACTAATACGTTCATCTTAAATTACTTTGGCTTCGGTATGAAGGAGGTTGACAAGTTCTTCCATGTTTTCTGGGTCAATTAACTTGACAGACCCTTTTTCGGCAGGAAGGCTGAATTGAACTGTTTCTGTAAGCGCTTCGCCTCCCACAGATGGAACTACATTGAGTGGCTTTGTTCGAGCTGCCATAATTCCTCTCATATTCGGAATTCTTTGCTCGGCCAATCCCTTGGCAGCACTCATAACGGCAGGTAAGGTTACATTCAATACCTCTGTGCCACCTTGCTTGTCGCGTTCAACCTTGGCTGCGTTTCCGTCTGCATCCAGTTGGGTGATGTTGGATACGTAAGGAGCGTCAATAATGGCGGCAATCATTCCTCCAACCTGAGACCCGTTAAAGTCAATTGTTTCTTTTCCAGTAAGTACGAGGTCGTAGCTCGATTTTGAAATGTGATCAGCTATTTCGGCAGCTACCTGATATGCATCAGTAGCAGCGGCATCGACTCGAATAGCTTCGTCAGCACCAATCGCAAGTGCTTTTCGCATGATAGGGTCGTAGTCTGCTCCACCAACACTAATGATAGATACTTTACCTCCCTTAGATTCTTTTAATTCAATAGCTCTTACCAGCGCATACCATTCATCGTAAGGATTAATGATGAACTGAACGCCCTCCTCGTTGAAAGCTGTATTGCCCTCATTGAACGAGATTTTACTGGTTGTATCTGGAGCCTTGCTTATGCAAACAAGTATGTTCATTGATCTAGTTTTTCTTTCGTGATTAAGAGCTGCAAAAGTAGGTTTTCAAATCCAAAATTGATGAGGTTTCTTGCTCTTCAATTTGTCCTATTGCTCTTCCTTTTTCTTTTTGATAAGAGAGAGGTTTACATCCATTCCCAGACCCACGTGAAAAGGAACCACGAAGTGATCAAAGCTTCGGTAAATTGGAATTTGAAGGCCAAAGTCAAAGAATGGTTTTACGTATGAACTCCCAGCTCTAACGCTTACGGCAGGCTCGAAGAAGTACTCTAACCCAGGGCTGTCACCGGTGCCATCTGATATTTGGGTCCAGTACAAAAATGTGTTGCGAAACGAAAATGTGACGTCAGCTCTGTCAGAAAAGAAAGAATAGGCTGGCTGCAATGAGAACTTTGAGTACTGCCCGTTCATGAGCTGCGAAAAGGTAGGATCCCAGATTGTTGGATTTCCCCAGTTTGAGTTAAACACGTTCGTGTTGCCATAACCACCGAGTAAACCGATAGACAAGCAGTTCGATTCATCAGATTGATAAAAAGACACTCCTGCTTCACCTCCAGCGTGATTCGAATTGTCCGTTGCCCAAAAAGTTCCGCTGGCAGAGACATACATGTAGTCAGTAAATGCGTAATGAGCATTGATGTATGTAGAACCCGTCTCTAATCCCATGCCGCCCTGAAAATCTCCAGCCTGCTTCATTACAGGGACATGTGCAATGCTGGATCGGTAAAGTGGACTACATGCTGAACTGATCATCAAACAGACCAGAGCAAAGGATATAAGTCGTGTAAACTTTAAAGTCATGAAGTGACAAATATTCAATTATGACGTGAATTTTGGGTAGAGGGAAAGATTTAGGTCGATAAAAACAAATGCACCATTATTTTTGCGCCCCCATAGATATGTAAATATGAGAACAATTCAGTTTAGAGAGGCCCTACGAGAAGCGATGAGCGAAGAAATGAGAAGAGACGAAAGCGTCTTTCTTATGGGAGAAGAAGTGGCCGAGTATAACGGTGCTTACAAAGTGAGCCAGGGAATGCTGGATGAGTTTGGTCCCAAACGAATCATCGATACACCCATTGCTGAGTTAGGTTTTGCCGGAATAGGTGTAGGAGCTGCTATGAATGGCCTCCGTCCGATTGTGGAATTTATGACATGGAACTTTGCCATTTTGGCCGCTGATCAGATCATTAACTCAGCTGCAAAAATGTTGCAGATGTCAGGTGGGCAATACAATGTTCCTATTGTTTTCCGAGGAGGAAATGGTACAGCCGGGCAACTTGCTGCTACACACTCGCAGAGTTTTGAAGCGTTTTACGCGCATGTTCCCGGGTTAAAAGTGCTTACGCCTTCAAATCCATATGATGCAAAAGGACTTTTGAAGTCAGCTATTCGCGATAACGATCCTGTTGTTTTTCTCGAATCAGAGAAAATGTATGGAGATAAAGGCGAGGTGCCAGAAGGAGAGTACCTGATTCCAATTGGAAAGGCAGATGTGAAAAAGAAGGGTGATGACATCACGATTATTTCATTTGGTAAGATCCTTAAAGTAGCTATCGAGGCTGCAGAGGAGTTGGCTAAGGATGGGATCAGTTGTGAGGTGATTGACTTGCGAACAATACGACCGTTAGATGTGGAGACTATTGTGAAGTCTGTGCAGAAAACAAACCGTTGTGTGGTTGTTGAGGAGAGCTGGCCATATTCTTCCATAGCTTCTGAGTTGGCCTATCGAATTCAGAAAGATGCATTTGATTATCTCGATGCGCCTGTATCCAGAGTAATGCAGTCAGATACACCGTTCCCATTCAGCCCAAGTCTAATGACAGATGCAGTTCCTAATGTGCGAAGAGTAGTGGAGACTGTCAAGGAGTCACTTTATTTAGTGTAAACAAATAAGTAGCTTAAGAAAAGCATAAGCCTCGGCAGTAGTCGGGGCTTTTTTATGGCCCTTAAAAAAGAAAAGGTCCCCGCTTTGAGATCTTGCGGAGACCGTTTCTAAACTAAACCTACTAACCTATGTACCCTTAAGACGCTCGTAAACCGATTTTAGTACATCTGGGAGGTTCTTTTCTTCTAAATAAACGTTAACGGAACAGAACAGGGCAAAAAAAGAATGGCCCTCCGTGGATGTGGAGAGCCATTCTTCAAACTAAACCTACTAACCTATGTGGTTAGATTAAGTCAAGTACTGTGCCAAACCTTTCTTAACGAACGTTAAAAATTAGTCAAGGCTAATTGTACTCAGTACATCCATGGTTCCATCCGTGGAGTAGTTGTACTGAACCAAGCCTTGTGTTCCAATAACATGAGCGATTCCGTTGAATACAATCACGTCATATGTTTCGTTTCCGGTTACATTGGCAATTTGATTCTGATCAATCTGCAAGACATTTGTATAGTCAAAGACTTTCAAGCCAGCCGTACCGTCACAAATGAATAGCATCTTCTCATTGTCATCAATGCCGAGACCATGAGGGTTTGTTAAACCAACCGTTCTTAATATGCTTGGAGACATAATGTCTTCAATGTCTAATACATCGAGTTGATTGTCATTGCCCCATCCACACATTGAACCAGATCGAAGCGTCACAAATGCATAATCATCATTGGCTACAACTGGATCACACGATGTCATGTGCGAGTAAGAAGAAAGATATGTTGGGTTAGAAGCATCGCTTACGTCATAAGCAAGCATTCCTGAATTAGAACCGATAAACAGGTGATCCTTAAATGTGAATAGTGTTTCGATGAACCCAAAGCCACCTGCTTCGTTCCAAGGCTGAAACTCAGTCACTTTTTGCATAGAGCTTGTATTAATGTCAAAAACATCAACCGTGTTTTCATCTGAAATCACATAAAGGAAGTTGTCAATAAGCATGAAACGAGCCATAGACCCGGCAATACCACTTTGATTACTGGCTGCGCTGCTTCGAACATTATTCGCGTTTCCGCTAAAAGAAACAGCCGTTCCCTGATCAGACATCATGGTGCCTCCCCAAGTACCGGCCCATTCATCCGTCATGTTTGAGTAGTATACGTGGCACTCCTCATTCACACATGTTTCTTCAATTTCTTCCACTTTGTAGTCGGTAATAACCCCTTTCGACTGATCGATTCTTGAAACCGGATACTCCCAGTTATCGAGCGAAGGAATCGTATAAGAAAGCGCATCTTCTGCACGTCCGATTTCTCTGACATCTGTAGGATCACTTATATCAATAGCTACAAGGTCTACATAGCTGTCTACATATAATATGTTATCGCGAACAGCAATATCTACGTTTCCTGGAACATTAATAAAGGCGATGTGTTCTGGCGATGTGGGGTTCGAGTTGTCATACACGTGAACGCCACTTTCAAAGTCATTAATCAGAATAAGGTTGTTGTAGAGAAAAATCTTACCCGGTTTTTCCAGCGTTTGAGAGTTGTCGTTTTTAACGCTTGTTCTCAGTTCATCGTAGCTTAGGTACTGAGGTACATTGGCAGTATAGACAGATGTTTGCTTAACTCGCTCGCATGAGCTGAAAGCGAGGGCGCTTGCTAACGCACAGACGGCAATAAAAATGTTCTTATTCATAATGATTATGGTTTGGGTCTCTCAAAAATGAGATTAATTGTTCAGAAATCAGACGATTACCTGTTGAAAATAGTTAGTTAATGGGTGAATTTTTTTTCACTTTCCATACTAAACGCACTAACGTCTATGTTTGGTATCTATGAAAATGAGAACGATCCTTTTTTTGTTGACGCTACTTGTTTCGGGGTTTGCGCAGGCGCAGAAATCTGACATTTATATGCAATCAGGTGCCTATGTTCAGGGAAAGATCATTGCTATTGGGGATGATTATTTACTCGTTGAATCGAACAAGCAAGTTCAGATGATTGAAAGGAGCGACATTAAATATGTGTTTAGCGACCCCGTTTCTCATAGATCATCGTACAACTCCTATCAATCAACTTCATCTTCTCGCCCAAAAGCCGAGTTTAAGCCTTTGAATAAGCGCTTTCTTGTTGATCTGAGCGGAGGATTATACACGTTTATGCCATTCTCACTTGATTTATCCTACACGCATTGGATTCAGATCAAGAACAATTGGTATGTAGGTCCAGGGTTGTCGCTTGATTTCTTTCGATATTCAATGGTCAAGTTTTCTGTCAATGGGATGAAACTGTTTCAAGAAGGTGAGACATTCCGCTCTTTTGTTGATGGCTCAGTAGGAATTGGTCCCTGGCCATCCGACTTGCAAAACAACGGTTGGTTCCCGGTCGAAATAGGTCCTGTAACGCAGGCCACGCTTGGCGGTGGGGTGCTGCTTGACTCAGGGTTTGGAGTTGGGCTCACATGCAGATTTGGACTGGCCGTGAGCGCTTATGAAACCAAGGAAGATTTCAACGGTACCGGAAGTGTCATTAAGACTTCATATATCCAAGCCGGACCGTACGGTAAACTGGGATTTATTTTTTAGTACTTACTCGTTTGTTAATTGATGTAGGCTACTATCTTTGCGCGCTTTAAAAATAAGGGGTGTTCCCTTATTAAGCTATTCAAAATCAAGAATTAAAATGGACAATTTGATTTATGTAATGCCAGCGCTGGGAGTTTTAGCTCTTTTGTTTGTAGCCTGGAAAAGTGCTTGGGTTTCTAAGCAAGAAGTTGGAAATGAGAAAATGGCAAAAATTGCTGACAACATTGCTGTCGGTGCCATGGCTTTCCTAAAAGCTGAGTACAAAGTGCTCTCGATATTTGTTGTTGCGGTAGCTGTTTTGCTTGCTTTTAAAGGAGCAAACGAAGCCAATTCAAGCTGGATGGTAGCAATTTCATTCATCGTTGGGGCTATATGTTCTGCTTTGGCTGGTTACCTGGGAATGAAAGTGGCTACAAAAGCCAACGTAAGAACGACCAATGCTGCGCGAGTTTCATTAGGTAAAGCACTTGAAGTTGCTTTCGGTGGAGGTTCAGTTATGGGAATGGGAGTTGTTGGACTCGGTGTTCTTGGGTTGAGCGGATTGTTCATTGTGTATTCTACCATGTTTGGTTTGGGTAGCGAAGACAGTGTTGCTACTGTATTAAACGTACTTGCCGGATTCTCACTTGGAGCTTCTTCTATTGCATTGTTTGCAAGAGTAGGTGGTGGTATTTACACCAAAGCTGCTGACGTTGGAGCTGACCTTGTAGGTAAAGTTGAAGCTGGTATCCCTGAAGATCACCCATTAAACCCTGCTACTATTGCTGATAACGTTGGTGATAACGTTGGTGATGTGGCTGGAATGGGAGCTGACCTTTTTGAGTCGTATGTAGGATCAATTATCGGTACCATGGTATTGGGTGCTGCGTTTGTTAGCCTTGACATTATGCCAATGAATGGTTTAGGAGCGGTTATGCTTCCATTGGCTCTTGCCGCTGTAGGTATCGTTGTTTCTATTTTCGGAACCTTCTTTGTGAAGGTAAAAGACGGTGGTAACCCACACACTGCATTGAACATCGGAGAATTCGGATCAGCCGGTGTGATGGTTGTTGTTTCTTACTTCTTAATCTCTTATTTCCTACCTGAGTCTTGGTCACTTGGTGGAACTGATTATACAGCTAATGGAGTATTCTTTGCCACATTGGCTGGTTTGGTTGCCGGATTGGGAATTGGTAAAATCACTGAGTACTATACTGGAACAGGAACACCTCCTGTAAAATCAATTGTTCGTCAGTCATTGACTGGATCGGCAACAAACATTATCGCTGGTCTTGGAGTGGGGATGATGAGTACAGCTATCCCAGTTATCTTGATTGCTGCTGCCATCTTGGTTGCATTTTACTTTGCCGGTCTTTATGGTATCGCTATCGCTGCTGTAGGTATGCTTGCTAATACAGGTATTCAGTTGGCGGTTGACGCTTACGGTCCTATTTCTGATAACGCTGGTGGTATTGCTGAAATGGCTGAACTTCCTAAAGAAGTAAGACAACGAACTGATAAGTTGGATGCTGTTGGTAACACTACTGCTGCTATTGGTAAAGGTTTTGCTATCGGTTCTGCTGCTTTGACAGCCTTGGCCTTGTTTGCTGCTTTCATGCAACAGGCAAATGTTGGGATGATCAACATCGCTGATCCAAGTGTTATGGCCGGACTATTAGTTGGAGCCATGCTTCCATTCGTTTTCTCAGCAATGAGTATGAATGCTGTAGGTAGAGCTGCCATGGCCATGATCGAAGAAGTTAGAAGACAGTTTAAAGAGCTTCCTGCGTTGAAAGCTGCTTTGGATGTCATGAACAAAAACGAAGGAAAAGAGCAGAGTGAGTGGAGTGCTGAGGATCAAAAAACGTTTGAAGCTGCTGATGGAGTTGCTGAGTACGATAAGTGTGTAGAAATTTCTACGCAAGCTTCGATCAAGGAAATGGTTGTTCCAGGATTGCTTGCAGTTGTAGTTCCAGTATTGGTAGGTTTCGTTGGAGGCCCTGAAATGCTTGGAGGTCTGCTTGCTGGTGTTACTTCAGCTGGTGTGTTGATGGCTATCTTCCAGTCAAACGCTGGAGGTGCTTGGGATAACGCCAAGAAAATGTTTGAAGAAGGCGTTGAAATCAACGGTGAGATGTACTACAAAGGTTCTGAGCCTCACAAGGCCACTGTTGTTGGTGATACTGTTGGTGATCCATTTAAAGATACATCAGGTCCTTCATTGAACATCCTTTTGAAGTTGATGTCTGTGGTAGCCTTGGTAATTGCTCCTTCAATTGCACTTACAGAATTGTCTACAGAAGAAGTAAGCGCTGATGAGACTGAAGCAACTACAGAAGTTGTTGCTGAAGCCACAGTGGCTGAGGTAAACGATCTTTCTACGGCTGCAGGTATGTGGGTAATCGATGGATCACACACTTACCTTGATTTCTCAATTCGTCACTTCATGGCTAAGTCAAAAGGTACTTTTGGACAGGTTAGCGGTGAGTTTGAAATTGCTGAAGGAAGCGAAAGCCCTTCAAAATTGACAGTGATTGTTGATGCAGCTTCTATCGATACAAAGAATGAAGATCGCGATGAGCACTTGAGAGGAGAGGATTTCTTCAACGTAGCTGAATTCGCTACAATCACTTTCGAGTCTTCAAACATCACAGTAAACGAAAACGGTCACGTGGCTGTTGGAGCGTTGACAATGAAAGGTCACACAGAAGAAGTTGAACTTCCGTTTACATTCATTGGTTCAGGTACTAATGGGTTTGATGTAGAGGTTGCTTCATTTGAAGGTTCTATTACCATTAACATGAGCGACTTCGGAATGGACGGAGGTCCAATGCTAGGTGATGAAGTGGAATTGGATTTTTCGGTTGAAATGAATCCTCCGAAACCAGCTACAGCTTCTGTTGAATAAGTAGAAGACAGATAATATTAGAAGAAAGGCTGCCAATACGGTGGCCTTTTTTTATGCCTTCAACTTTGGGTTATTCTTATGGCGATCAAAGTCGCGCTGTGTCTTTTTGTTCATGTTACGCTGAAATGCCTCCGTTAAATTGACTCCTGTTTGGTTAGCCAGGCATACCAATACCCAGAGCACATCTGCCATTTCATCTCCCAGGTCTTTTTCCTTGTCAGCGTCTTTCTCGCTCTGCTCGCCATATCTGCGGGCAATAATGCGGGCAACTTCCCCCACCTCTTCGGTCAACATAGCCATATTGGTGAGCTCGTTAAAGTATCTGACACCAATAGTCTTAATCCATGTGTCTACCTGTTGCTGTACTTCATTCAGTGATAGTTCGTCCTGCATGCTAGTTTTTTTTTAGAAGTGGTTTGAGTTTGTTAGCCAGCACTTCAGCTATTCTTTCTCTTCCTTCTTGATCGTAATGCTCGGTTGGGAAATCGATGTCTGTGAAGTGTCTGTTTTCCAGTAGTTCCAGATTATTGGCAACTGCAAACCCTTTTTCGGTGTATCTCTTAGTAATCCAATCGGCATTCTGGCGCATGAGATTGCTAAGGTCTTCCCCTACCAAAGAGTCAGCTTTCTCTACATTTTCCGGCAATAGGTTAAACAAGACGGTCCAGTTGTTCTCTTCTGCCATCGCGCAGATTTTGTCGAGGTCCTGAATCCGTGGGTTGGTCTCGTTAGCCACAAACCCATATTGTTTAATGAACTGGTCGGCCAATTGTCGCTTTGGATCGCGCCAATCACCCCATTTCTCAACAGCACACCAATCTGTAACCGTGTGTTGGGGTGGGCTAAACGGAAGAGGATCGTGATCCCACTGCGCTTTTTTGACTTCATTTCGCCTCGTCTGAGAGGCATTGTCATACCCACCAATGCTGGCCATAAAACGGTTGAGTAGAGGTGGCCGGTGATTGTAGAACACAGCTGATTGTTGCAAAGCCGTTTCAAGGTTTGATTCGCGCCAGTCTACTCCCAATGACCTTAGATTAATGGTAATAATAAACGTGTTGGCAGTTTGGCCTTCATCAAAAAGCGTGAGAATATCTCTATGAATGCCAGCGTGCGAGGCGGGTTTATTAATGGCTTCAAATCGCAAGTGGGGAAAATGGTACGATACAAACTGGCTTATCTTGCTCGGATCAGTATCTCCATGTACGTCTTGCGAGAAGTTGCTGGAGGCAGACACATATATTACATCGCAGTACTTAATCTTTTCCGCCTGCAGGTATTGGTCGGCATGTTGATTGACAAAGTCTATAAAGGCCGTTTTTTCATACCAGTAATTCATACCAACCAGCAGTATGACAATCAATCCAATATGTTGAATCAGCCTTCTCAAAATTGAAAGTAGATGAACGGGTGTTCTACTACACCGGCAAAACCGGTGATGAAATAGATAAGCATGCTATAAAGAGCCCAGCGCTTGATTTTTGATTTAGAATCTAGCCAGATCTCAAACCCTTGTACTCCAAAAACCACATCGGAGAGCAAGAATAAGCCAACGAATGATATTACAAGCGGGCTCCAGGTCAGGTCTATGCCAGATGATTCATTCAGGATAAGCCCTTGAATAAACTCGATTGCACTGTCGAAATTCTCAGCTCGAAAGAACACCCAGGCCACAAAAACGACCAGCATCGTAACGGCCCATCTCAGTGTGGAGGAAATGCCAGAAGTCCACTTAGAAAGCGTAAATCGTTCAATAAGGTATGCCCCACCATGCAGTGCTCCCCATATGACAAATGTCCAATTGGCTCCGTGCCAAAGCCCACTAACAAGGAAGACCACAGCAATGTTTACAGCCAGCTTGGTATTACTTACTCGATTGCCTCCCATTGGGATGAAGACATAGTCGCGAAACCAGGTCGACAGGGAAATATGCCATCGGCTCCAGAACTCGCGAATAGAAAGCGATAGATAAGGCGCCCGGAAGTTGGTCATAAGGTGCACTCCGAAAAGACGGGCGGTGCCAATGGCAATAAGCGAGTAGCCATGGAAATCGGCATATATCTGAATGCCAAACAGTCCCATACCACTCCATAACTGCGCGATAGAAGCTTCGTTTGTTTGCGCAAAAACCTGATCTACGATTGGGCTGATGTTATCTGCAACACACATCTTAATGAATAAGCCATACAGTATCATTCGCCCGCCAGCCTGAAAGTTGGCATAGTCAAATTGAATAGGAGCAAATAATTGAGCGTGCAGACGGTCAAATCGCTCGATTGGCCCGGCAACCAATTGTGGGAAGTAGCTGACAAACAAGGCTAGTTTTAGCAGGTTTTTTTCGGGCTTTATTCTGTCGTAGTACACATCTATCGTGTAGCCCATGGTCTGAAATGTGTAGAAAGAAATGCCCACCGGAAGCACGAAGCTCCACATGTTGTTCAGAGCTGTTTGAGCCTGCTCGGTCAGTAAACCCAGTGGGAAGGCAATATCGTTGATAAACCAGCCGCTGTATTTAAAGAAAGCTAATAGACCCAGGTTGCTCATCAGGCTAACGGCCAACCCCATCTTTCGCTTAAAGCCCGATTGTGTGTAGATGTAGCGTGCAGCGAAATAGTCGAGCGTGGTGCTGAAAACGATCAGTGATAAATACTCGATTTTCCAAAACCCATAAAAGAAATAAGAGGCCAGCAAAACCAAAACCCACCTGTATCTATGAGGCAGGCCGTAAAATAACAGCAGCACGCACGGTAAGAAGAGGAGGAATGGTAATGAGTTGAAGAGCACGCTCTATTCTTTGTTTTTAGTGTCTAAAAGTATGGTTACAGGTCCATCATTGACGAGATCAATTTGCATCATGGCACCAAACACACCACGCTCCGTCTTTACCCCCAAAGTTCTTTCAAAAGCATTGCATAGCTCATTGTAGAGTGGCTCTGCTACTTCTGGACGCGCAGCTTTGATAAAGCTCGGTCGTGTTCCTTTCTTGGTAGAAGCGTGAAGGGTAAACTGACTTACTGCAAGAACTTTTCCGCCCACATCTTGGATAGAAAGGTTCATTTTCCCATCCTGATCTCCAAAGATTCGCATACCGCTAATCTTCTTGACGGTCCACTCAATGTCGTCACGTCCATCGGTCTCTTCAATCCCTATAAGCAATAGCAACCCGCGGTCAATTTTTCCGGTAATGGAGTTTTTGACCTCCACAGAAGCCTTGCTAACACGTTGTATGACGACTCTCATTGATTGGCTAATTCATGCATTAATGCCTGGTAGTTTTCATATCTGAAATAGGGAAGCTCTCCGGACTCGAATCCATCCCGCACAGCGCATTTTGGCTCGTTAAGGTGCTGGCAGTTGTGAAACTTACAGTCTGCGCTTCGAGCTACCATCTCAGGGAAGTAGTTCTTCAGCTCTTCGGGTTCCATGTCTGTCATGCCGAAACTCTTAATTCCAGGCGTGTCGATAATGTGTGTGGTTTCATTAAGCGTATGCATTTCAGCAAACGTGGTGGTGTGCTGTCCCTTTTCGTTGGCATCCGATATCTCCGAAACCTTGGCATCGATACCCGGATGGAGAAGATTGAGAAGCGAGCTTTTTCCCACTCCGCTGTGACCTCCTACAAGAACAGTCTTTCCCTCAATGAGTTGTTTTAGGGCTTCCATGCCTTTGCCCTCGTGCACAGAAAGCCTCAAGGAGGGATAACCGACAGAACCATATGCCGCAATGAGCTCGTCAAGCCATTCCGATTCTTCCTTCGTGAGTAAATCGTCTTTGTTGAAAACCAACGTTGCTGGTATGTCATAAGCCTCCGCTGTCACCAAAAAGCGGTCGATAAAACCGAGTTTAAGTTTAGGCGCTTTTACGGTTGTAATCAGCAGCGCAAGATCCAAATTAGCCGCTATGATATGCGTCTGTTTCGACAGGTTGGTCGATTTGCGAATGATGTAGTTAGACCTTTCGTCAACATGCTCAATCATATACTCACCGCCCTCGAGCATCAAATCAACACGATCTCCCACAGTCACAGGGTTGGTGTTTTTGCTGCCTTGCTGCCGAAGCTTTCCTCTGGTGCGTGCATCGACAATTTCACCATCGCCAAGCCTGATTTTGTACCAACTGCCCGTACTTTTTACGACTACTCCCTTTCTTAATTCACTGTTCACAATATCACTGTTGATAACACTGGTTTAATTGTTGATAACTACGTTAATAACTCAATAATTTTGCAACAAAGCCATTATTGACATGCAAAGTAACATTCTGACAGCTTTCCTGATTTTCGCTAGCGTGATGTTTTCTTCGATTCAAGCACAATCTCAGCCATCTGAGCCGCGCATTTCGAAGCAAGAATACATCGAGTCTTTTAGTGATCAGGCCATCAGAGAGATGCATGCCAATGGAATTCCGGCCAGCATAACGCTCGCACAGGGAATGCTGGAAAGTGATTATGGAAATAGCCCTCTGGCGAAGTACGCCAATAATCATTTCGGAATCAAATGCCATAAAGGGTGGGAAGGACCCACGTTTATTCAGGATGATGACGAGCGCAACGAGTGCTTTAGAAAATACTATTCGGCCTACAATTCTTACCGCGATCACAGTGAGTTCTTAAAGACCCGAGATCGTTATGCCTTTTTATTTGATCTTAAGCAAACAGATTATAAGGGTTGGGCCAAGGGGCTTAAGAAGGCCGGTTACGCTACCAATCCGAAATACGCTGATCTCTTGATTAAGATCATTGAAGAAAACGGTCTTGACGCATACGATAAGGTAAAAAGACTACCCGAACCCGAAGTTGTAGAAGAAGTTGAAAAACCGAAGCGCGTAGAGGAGAAGACGCCTACAGTGCTGAGTGTTCGAACGGTGAAGGTCAGTGATAACAATATCAAGTATGTGATATCTGAGAAGGGAGATACTCCTGAGTCTGTGGCGAAGAGACACAACATGGGAAAGTGGCAAATTCTCAAGTACAACGACCTTAACAAGAGTGACTACATTATACCAGGCGAGATCATTTACTTACAACCAAAACGCTCTTTTGCAAAAGAGGATTCTCACGTGGCTAAAGCAGGTGAAAGCCTTCGCGATGTGTCTCAGCAGTATGGTGTGAAGATGAAGAGCCTTTTAAAGATGAACGATTTGCCTGAAGGCTATGTACTAAAGGCAGGCGATAAGCTCATCTTGCGAAACATTGGAGATTTAAACTCCAAATTCACCGGTCGTTAGTCGGTCAGACGGTATGTCTGCAGTTTCCTACCATCGTTAGCGATAACAAGTTCACTCGACCCATTATCATCCAAGTCAATTACGAGTGCTTTACCACGACCGTCAACCGGCATTTTGTCAAGCATTCTTCCATCGGCACTGAGTAGATAGAACTTGGCTTCATCTTTAGCTTCCAGGCCAATCCACATTGTGTTTCTATCAAATACCTGAATGTGATGACTCACATCCTGGGGCACCAGATAGTCCAGGGTGACATCGTAATCATTGTTTAGCGCGATAATTCGATCGTTCTTTGAGGTGATAAATCTGAACTGCTCGTTTTGAGTGGTGAAAAAGCCAATGTCAGAACCAAGGGGAAGAATGTTTTCTGCCTCTTGCTTTCCAAGCGCGTTTGTGGCTAGAATGTGGCCTAACGAATCATGGCCAATCCATTGTGCCGAAGCCAGGTCAGAACCAGTAAAGTATTTCCAGTCTGAGGCTTTCATGTCCATTTGCCTGGCAGACCATCTGGTTTTACCTGTTCTGTCTAACCCATGAATTTTTTGGTCTTGAGATAAGCAGATCAGATAGTCCTTGCCGTTTTCATAGATATACTGCACCTGCTGCAGCGCACCACTCTCTATTTTTGGTTTCCTCCATCCCTTCACCGCCTTTCCTTCAGCATCTACATTTCTGATGTACTCGCCATCGGCAAATAAAACCCTGTACTCGTCTCTTCCGTGGTATTTGATAGCCGCAGGCATGGCTTGCGATCCGTTTGACAAGCTAACCGGGAATGACTCAACATCTTTGCCGTTTCTGTCAATCAGATACAATGCCTCGCTTGTTGAGCAGAGAACTTGGAACCGTTGGCTGGAGTACATGTCAAGGCTGATAATATCCTTTACGATTTGACCCTTGAGTTGTTTTTTCCAGAGCGTTTTACCGTTCCGATTGATTAAGTACAACTGGTCTTTTGCGTCTTGCACGAGCAGTTCAGGCTCATTGGTGTAGTGATTTACAAACGGCCATGGTCCACCTGTAATGGTTGTGTCGCAAAGCGTGCTCCAGAGCACTGCTGCTTCATTTTTAATGTCTCGCGAGTGTATGGCGTTGAAAGAATAGAATGACTTGGATGATACTTCATTGGCTATTTGGAATACCAAAGCGTTGATGTTAGATCCAGCATCTGGGCGCAGATAAAACGTGAAGTAAGAGTCAGAAATCTCATCTGAAAGCCCAAGGTAGTAAGGACTGGAGATGAGTTTATCATCGGCTAAAAAGTCATCGATAAATTGAGCTAACTGCTTAAACGATGCTGCATAAACAAGTTGCTGTCCAACCTGCGCAACAAATGCTTCGGTTTCCCATTCAATATTGTAATCGGCCAGAAAAGCAGGTAGTGTTCCCGTGGAAATAGGCATGTTTCTATACTGGTCAATTTCCTCAAACCCTTCCTGAAGAAGAGGAGTGATTACGATCAACTCAGCTTGGTTATGATCGGCATTACTGGCACCCGAGTATGGGCAATAGGCCAGGCAAAAGTCGAGCGAGTCACTGTTGTTGAGAATCGCATATTTCGTGGTGGATGGCAGAATTCGGAACGCAGTCTGACCTGTATTGGGTCCTGGGGTATGCGTTTTTCCTAATCCGATGGCGTGAATGGAAAATCCGTTACTCGATCCGTCTACAGAAATACTGGTCCAAAGCGGTTTTGTAAACAGGTTTAACAGAGGCTGGTATGCTTCGTTTGAATTGGAGGACGAGGACTCCGAAAGCATAGCGTATATGTCGAGGTATATTTCTCCTGCTTTCCATGTAAAAGAGGGCAGCGCCAGGCGAGCACTTGATAGCTCGGTCTCCGTTCTGAGCAGGTATTCTTCTCGTACGAGTGTGTGAGCTAAGGCATTGGTGCTTTCTGATTCTGTTGTAGATGCCACCACGCCCAACTTCGGATGATTGCTGGAACCGTAGAGAAAATACGTACCGCTTTCATTGGATCGTTTAAACTTGCCAATTTGCAGGAGTTTGTTGTGAAGAGATTCAAGCTCTGGAATACCGTTCAGAATGGCAAGACTGGTTGAGTCGAAGTGGTCAGCAGGCACTGTTTCTGTTATAATTAGAAAAGTCTCAGCCGGAAGAACGGATGAAACTGCCGTTTCGGTAACAGGAGCATAGCGCTGATAGGCAAACCAACCTACGACTGCCAAACTTGCTAAAACAACAATTCCAATAATCCATCTCATGAGACAAATCTATATGGAATCTGATTTTGTTGACGGAGCTTATAAAGGAGGTTCTCAGACCCTCATTGTTGAATGATGCTTACTCGATCAGATCAAAGTTTTTAAAAGCAAACAGGTGTCGGCCCCCATTGAACCACTTTTCGAGCAGGTGCATGATTTTGTACTTGAGTCGTTCGTGCTTAAACCGGTGCGTTCTATTCAGTTTTTTAGCAGTATAGCAGAGTTGCGAACTCCAGGAAATGGTGTTTTTCAACGTGGTGATAACTATGGGGTGTGTCCCTCTGAAGATATCAAGGTTGGAAAGGTTTCCGTATTCAAATTCGCCAGAGAAACGCTTCTTTTTGTGTGAGTGCACAGCGTCAAGCGCATTCATTTTTTTGGTCATAACAGCAGGAGGACGAACCCAGCCGTAGTGATAGATGTTGGCATCAATTTTTTTGGCTTTTAGCTTTCTCGCATTGGGTGCAGAGCGGTAAGAAATGCCATCAAAACCTTCAATCCATCGAAACGATTGGGCGCTTTCCCAAGAGTGAATTTCGGGAAGATTACGCACGATTCTAATTTCGTTTTGATACCAACCATGGCACGTCACCAAGTGTTCGTAATCGCCCCAGAAGTGGAGATAGTCCAGAACAAATGCCTCAACCGAAGTATTGTTGTATTCTTCCGTAAGAGCTTTGCGAATAGCGGGATAATCTTGCTCGTGCAGTATTTCATCGGCCTGCAAATAGATCAACCAATCACCCGTGCAATGCGATTTGGCAATATCTGTTTGATGGGCATTCTCCATTCCATTTGGGAATTTCTGAAGATCCCATTCGGTCTCTACAATTCGGATTTTGGGCGATCCAATTTTTCGCACATCCTCAAGTGTGGTATCTGCTGTGTCTCCTTTCCCAATAGCCACAACCATTTCATCGACAACGGGCAGTAGCGATTTGATGCTTTCACATACCGGGTAGTGAAGCACAGAGGCATTTCGGCACATAGTAAATCCAGAGATACGCATACGATGAGGGTTAGCTTAAGTCCTGTAGTTCTACAAGACGGTTGTACAGCCCTTTCCGTTGAATTAATTCATTGTGTGTGCCCATTTCAACAATCTGCCCTTTCTCAATAACCACAATTCTGTCCACGTGCTGAACAGTGCTTAATCTATGTGCAATGACAAGAGATGTTCGGCCACGCATTACCTTTTCCAGCGCGTCTTGCACCAATCTTTCAGATTCAGTGTCGAGCGCAGAAGTAGCCTCGTCCAGAATCAAAATCGGTGGGTTTTTCAGAATAGCACGAGCTATGCTTAAGCGTTGTTTTTGACCACCGGATAGTTTGTTTCCTTCTTCACCAATATTCGTATCTAAACCCTGAGGCAAAGAAACTACAAATCCATGCGCATTGGCTGCGTGGAGAGCATCGATCATTTCTTTTTCCGTGGCCCTCGGGTTGCCGATAAGCAGGTTGTTTCGGACGGTATCGTTGAATAAAATGCTTTGCTGAGACACAATGCCAAACAAGTTTCGAAGGTCATTGACCACGAGCTGATCAATACTTAGATCATCTATGGTTAAGCTGCCCTCATCAATGTCGTAAAATCTTGGTAACAGGTCAACCAGCGTAGATTTTCCACCACCAGAAGGCCCAACAAGAGCAATGGATTCTCCTTTCTTAATGGTGATGCTGATATCGGATAGTATCGGGGTTTTGTCATAGCGGAAACCAACCTTGTCAAACGAGATTTCTCGCTCAAACGATTTAATCGATTGGGCATTCTTTGCTTCGATGATGCGCTCGTCTGCATGGAGAATTTCATCGATTCGCTCTGTGGCCGAAATGCCTCTCTGAACCCGCGAAAAAGCTTCTGTAAGGGCTTTGGCAGGCGAGATCATTTGAGAGAAGATCACGATGTATGCGATGAAGAACTCTCCGTTTAGCATGTCGCCCTCCAGTACAAGGTTCCCTCCAAACCACAGAATCAGAGCTATGGTAATGGCCGAAAAAGCTTCGGAAAGAGGTGAGGCCAGGTATTGTTTTCGAAACAGCCTTACCATTAACCTGAAGTGACGATCGTTCAGCGCATTGAAATCCCGTGTAAATCTCTCTTCTGCACTAAAGCCTTTTATGATTCTGATTCCCGAGACCGATTCCTGAAGTGTTGAAACAACTTCGCCCAATTTGCTCTGTCCTTTCTTGGCAGTTTTCTTAAGCGATTTGCTGATTTTACCTACTACAAGGCCCGATACAGGTAAAACGATTAATACGAACAGTGTCAGTTCCCAGCTAATAATGATCAAGCTAATCATGAACATAACGATCATGACCGGTTGGCGAAAAAGGGCTTCCAGTGCTCCCATGACAGACCATTCAACCTCGTTTACATCATTGGTAAAACGCGAGTAAATATCTCCCTTACGCTCACTGGTGTAGTATGACATCGGAAGCCTCATAAGCTTTCCAAAAATGGCGACTCGTATATCACGGACCACCACGTTGCGTAAGAAGGCCATCTGAAAAAGAGCGAGGTAGCGAAAGATGTTCCTTAAAATGAACAATGCCACAATGGCCACACAGAAGAAAAGCAGCGCTTTTTCAGCACCATGCTGCAAGATGTATTGCTCAAAAAACTGATTGGCCTGGTTTAGCAACCCATTCGATAGTTGCTCATCTGAAGCAGTTTGTTCCTTGTCAACCGTATCAAACAGGATTTTTACAAACGGAATGATGGCCGAAAACGACACTACCGAGAATGCCGCATTCAACAGGTTGAATAGTAAGTTTAATCCTATTTGAGACTTATAGGGCTTTAAGTATCGCAGTATATCGACAAACTTTTTCAAGAATTCGGCATGTCAAAAATGCCAATGTAGTTATGCGGGGTGATCAACTTCAATTCGGCTTTAATATCGTCATTAACGTTTAGCGTGTCAATGAATTGTGCCAACGACTCAGGTGTTACCTGAGCATTGCCCCTTGTTAGTGCTTTAAGCGCCTCATATGGTTTTTCGTATCCCTCTCTTCGAAGCACTGTCTGAATAGCTTCAGCACACACCTCCCAATGCTGGTCAAGATCGTTCTTGAGTTGAGCCTCATTCAAGATGAGCTTTCCGAGCCCCTTTTCAAGCGAAGCCAAAGCGATGAGTACGTGAGAAAAAGGCATGCCAATATTTCTTAGAACAGTGGAGTCGGTCAGGTCGCGCTGTAGCCTTGAAATAGGCAGTTTAGCTGACAAATGCTCGCACATGGCGTTGGCAAATCCGAGGTTTCCCTCCGCGTTTTCAAAGTCGATTGGGTTTACCTTATGAGGCATAGCAGATGAACCCACTTCGCCAGCTTTAATTTTTTGCTTGAAATAATCCATTGAGATATACGTCCAGATATCTCGGCTTAGGTCAATAAGTATGGTGCCAATTCGCTTCCATGAATCTAACAAATGAGCCATGTGGTCGTAGTGCTCGATTTGCGTGGTGGTTTGCGATCGGTGTAATCCGAGCACATCATTGACGAATCGATTTCCAAATGCCGCCCAGTCTGTGGAACTATATGCCAGCTTATGTGCATTGAAATTACCTGTGGCCCCTCCAAACTTAGCAGCGTGTGCGGCACGCTTTAAAATGTCGATTTGTTGCTCGAGTCGTTCTACAAAGACATAAACCTCCTTTCCCAATCGTGTTGGAGAGGCAGGTTGGCCGTGTGTTCGAGCCAACATAGCTACGTCTTTCCACTCGGATGAATAGCTTTTTAAGATGGCTACAATGTTTTCCAGCTTTGGCAACATCACATCTTCCTGCGCTTCTTTGATCGAAAGTGGCACGGCTGTGTTATTGATATCCTGGCTAGTAAGTCCAAAATGCACAAACTCGAGCAGCTCGTGTCGACCCATTGATTCAAGCTTTTGCTTAACAAAGTATTCGACAGCCTTTACATCGTGATTTGTGACCTTTTCAATTTCCTTGATGCTCAGTGCATCATCCGCACTAAAGGATTGGTATAAAGATCTTAGCTCAATTTCTTCATCTGGCGTCAAGGTGCCAACACCCTTGAGGTCAACAGAGCATAACAAAATGAGATATTCAACCTCGATTCGGACTCGATATTTGAAAAGAGCGTATTCCGAAAAATAAGGTACAAGAGGTTCTGTATGTCTGGCATACCGTCCGTCTACAGGAGAAACTGAAGTGAGGGCTGTTCGAGCCATTGGCTAAAAATTTAAGCGGCAAAAATAGTTTTTTTAAGGGGGACAGAAGCCAATTATGAAGGGCAAAATAATGCCAGTTTCAACTTAATAACTCGATGAATCTCAATCGGAGCTGACCTCGAAATTTGGTCTAACGATTCGTGCGTTTCGTCCAATTTTGAGCCCGTTCGGATAATGCCACATACAACACAGAACCGTTTTCCGTTACTTTTGTAATCCTTTATCTAAAATGCGTTTAGCCCTCAACGTCATATTCATCGTGGTATCATTGGCTTCCTATGCGGGTAATTCTCCTGATAGTAAGAACGATACCAAGCGCGATACTGTACAAGCGGTAGTCATGTACGGTGAGGAACTCCTTTTCGATGCGGTTGAGGGGTTATCTGACCAACAGATATCAGACTTGCGCGATTCAATCCTAAAGTTTCACGGAGCCAGCCAGCTGACGAATTATATGAACCTGTATCTCTCTTTGAAGAACAAGTCTGAGGAAGAGATGACGTCTTACATAGATTCGTTGTTTGAGGTGGATGAAGTGCCATATGCATTGATCAATCAGATAAACATTTATCTGGCTAACAGACCAGAAGAAATTCCTGAGGTTGTCCCTGAAGGGTTGTATGTCGGTACGTCCACGACAGATATTCCGGGCACTGACATTTATCCCGAATGGACCTCTTCAAACCCCAATCCCTACGCTTGGGATTTGGGAGCTGAGGATACTACGCTCTCTATTTTGCTAGCGGGTACCGAAGATCTTGGTCAGTTTCAACTTCCGGTTGAAAATACCCTGACATCTAAGTTTGGCTGGCGCGATGGGCGAATGCATAACGGAATTGACATTGACCTCGAAGTATGGGATAGTGTAGTGTGCGCTTTTCCTGGTGTGGTGCGGATGGCCCGCTCACATGGTGGATATGGCCGTGTCATTGTCGTTCGGCATTACAATGGGCTTGAGACACTTTATGCCCACCTGCATCGATACAAAGTGAAAGAGGGGGATAGAGTAGAAGCTGGTCAGCTAATCGGGCTTGGCGGTAGTTCTGGACATAGCACAGGAAGCCACCTTCATTTTGAAGTTCGGTTTAAGGGCAAGCCTTTGAATCCGCTTAGCTTTATCTCGTTCGAAGACCAGGCGTTGATCAATGATACGCTCATGCTAAAGCGCACCAAGCACAGTTACATCTGTTATCCAAAGGGTATACTGATTCACACGGTCAAAAGAGGAGATACCTTGTTTGACATTGCCAGAGCCTATGGAACGACTACGTACAAGCTCGCTGAGCTAAATGGAATACGGAGAAACGGTTACTTATATGTGGGTCAACGACTCAGGGTGATATGATGGACTTAGAAGAACAGATCAATTTTACCAACAAGTTCAGGCACCCAACCAACGATCGCAAAACTGTATATCGGTTTTTCAATCCCAAACAGACTGAACGCTTCACGGAGTTATTGGTGGATAATGGAATTGAGTTTGAAGCTCAGATTGACGATGAGCATCCCAAGAAACCTACATACTTTGGTGTAGCTGTGGCGGTTGAGACAAAGGTCGACAAGCTAAATAATCTGGCCCTGGGCGAAGGGAGAGATAAGTTTATTGCGGCAGCCCCGATTCGATGGATTGTGATTGCAATTTCCATAGTAACCATCTTACTTGCTGTTATGGGGGCATTGCTTTCTCGGTAGGATGTACCAAAATCTCATTTTAGGAACCAAGTAACGCTGCTATTGCGCACCTTTGCCACCGGTGAAATACATCGTATCCATATGTCTTGTTTTCGTGCTGATACACGGATATGCTCAGGAACGAGTAACAACTTTCGGACTTCAGGTCAAACCGATCATTCCAAGTACGTTGCTGCGAACGGGAGCGACTAGTCTTAACCAAAACAATGCTGACTACGTAGTGGACCATCTGCCTGGTTATTCTTTCGGAGGAGTCATCAGAATTGGATTAAACAACCGGTTTTCTGTTGAATCTGGTATCAGCTATGTGCGTAGAAACTTTGAGTCTTCGGTGCAGCACTACGACCAATTATTCTCGGATACGGTCGGCTATCGAATCATAGGTTATGAAATTCCTGTTACGGGATTGGTCTTTGTTCGGCTTTCGGATCAGATATACATGAACACCGCATTTGGGTTGGCGTTTGATATGTTTCCTTCTGATGTGAGTAATTTCAATTCGGCCGAGTTTGTTGCCCTTGGAACGCGCACCGGCATTGAAGGGAGCAATATATTTCCCTGGTTAAAAGTTGGGCTGACCGCCAATGTCGGGTTTGAATACCGGACAAAGGAGAAGGGGTATTTTTACTTGGGTGCGTCTTACCATCGTCCTTTTGGAGCCATTTACGATGTGGTTCATATCTACGATAGACCAGGTGCATTTGATAAAGCAACCTTGCAATTATCTGGTAATTACCTAACGGTTGACTTTAAGTACTTCTTTCACGAAGAACCGAAAGAGAAAAAGGTGAAAAGAGATCCAGACACCATGCCTAGCTGGATGAAAGCCGGAAACTAACACAGTCTACAGACGCTGCATTTCGGGATACATTTTTGGAAAGACGTGCTCTACCGCCTTACCCCGGTTTCTTGCTGTCCAACCCCATTCATCTGTGTCAAATTCAATTTGAACCCTGGCGCACGTTACCAGATGATCAGTAAAGCTTGGGTCGCAGTGCCATGCCAGTTCGGTCAATGCGGGGTTATGTCCAAACAGAATGACTGTGTCTATTTCATTCGGAATGGATGCAATGACCGATTGTATATCTGATACAGATGAGGCATATATCCCATCTTCAAACCGGATGTGCTTTTCGTCCATCCCCAACACCTGAGCAAAACATAATGCCGTGTCTTTCGCACGTCTTGCGGGACTGCTTACAATTAAATCGACAGCATATGACTTGGCAAATTTGGCTGACATAAAAGCTGCGTTGGCCTTCCCACGCTTGTTTAGAGGACGCTCAAAGTCGGTTAGGTTTCTGTCTTTCCATGAAGACTTTGCATGCCTTACAATGTGAAGAGTTTTCATCTCTGCTTATTCGTTAGGAACGTTACAGTAGTGATGATATAGAGATGAAATGCTTTGGACGTACTGAACCGGTTCCCTGCCTCTGCAGTATCCGTGTCTTACAACTTCATCTCTGTAGTACTGAGGCTGGGCCTTGAGCTCGAGATACTTTGACATATGCGTCCATTCACTATCGGTACTATCGTATTTCAGAGACAGTCGCTGAGCATCCAATACATGTCCCAATCCAACATTGTAGCTAGCCAAGATAAATTGCACGCGTTGGGTGGAATCTGCCAATCTGGACTTCCAATAGTTCTGTAGTGAAATCAGAAATGAAACCCCGGCATGGATGTTTTGAGCAGGATCTGCCAGGCTATCCGCACCAAATCGCTCTGCGGTTTCCGGAACCAGTTGCATAAGCCCGCTGGCTCCTGTCCACGCTTCAGCATCAGCCACAAACTTAGACTCCTGATAAATCATGGCCGCTAACAACTTCCAGTCCCACCCGAGTCGTTCAGCTTCCACTTTGATCATCTCGTCATAAGGGGAAATCTTGTCTCCCCGCAACGAAGAGTACTCACTGAGCACGCGTTGCTTATGCTGGGTTCTGGCCTTAAAGTATTTGAGGTGGAGCACCGCAAACTCTTCTGTCTTTTTGAAGGATTCTAACCAGGCATTTAACGTGTCTAATAGCTGTGGGCTTGTTTTCCGACAGGCCCAGGCCACGTTTTGGTCAAAGCTGAGTTCCGTATTCACATCAATATTCGGGAAATAGGCCTTGTTTAAAATAGCCACATTTTCATCAGCTACTGTAAACTCGATTTCTCCTTCAGAGACCATCTCAATCAACTTTTCCGTTCCAATTCCATGGACTTTTTCAATGTCAATGACTCCGCCCAGTTCGTTCATTAGACTTACCAGCCTGGGATAAAACGAACTTCCCTCTCTCACATGAACCTTTTTTCCGAGCAGGTCGAGCGGGTTTTTCACAAGTGCTTTGTCCAACTCAGAGCGCTTCATCTTCCACGCATCTTCTGGTAGCTTCTGAACCAGAACCTGTTTCGTTTGAAGGATGGTATTAGAGAATGATGTGCGCTTTTTCCTGTCGTTGGTGACAGTGAAATTTGCAGCGATAAGATCTCCTTTTCCCTGGTCGAGCTCTTCAATGATTTCGTCCATGTCGTCTACCAGCACAATTTTGAGGTCTACTCCGAGATAAGTAGCAAACCGCTCGAGCAATTCATACTCAAACCCCATGGGAATTCCCTTGTAAATAAAATAGCTGGAGCTACTGAAGTCTGTGAGTGCCCGAATCTGGCCTTCTTCCAGAACTTCACTTATGTCTCTTTGTATAGTCGTTGGGGCGGAATCTTCTTCGGCCTGGTGCTCACGGGAAGGACCTGAACAGGCAGCCAGAAAAAACAAAAAAACAAAACTGAAGTAGGTTGACCGAGGCACACTACTAGTTTAAGAAAAAAGAAGATACTCCGTGGTTTTCCTCTACATGAGTTTTACAAAACCAAAGAAAACCAGCCAAATGACGACCAGAATACCCAGTATAACTCCGGCACCTTTAAAGTACTTTTTCTGTAGTCGGGCATCTTTGGTATAAGCCCAAATAAGATAGGCTGCAAAAGCGGCAATGAATATGGCGGTAAATATGATTCTTCCGGTTGTGAACATGCCGCAAATCTCCACATATATTGATTAATTGACAAAGAGTTTTTCTTTTCGTGGTGGCTGCTTACATTCGAAGCATAAACTGATAAAATGGCAAAGGAAAAATCGATCTTGACAAAAGATTCAATTAAGTTTTTAGAGAAGTATCTCAATAATGCATCTCCTACGGGCTTCGAGTCTGAAGGACAAAAGATATGGCTGGATTATATCAAGCCTTACATTGACGACTACATTGTTGACACTTATGGTACTGTGGTGGGAGTGATAAATCCCGAGGCCGAATACAAAGTGGTCATTGAAGCGCATGCCGATGAGATATCCTGGTTTGTACATTACATAGACGATAATGGCTTTATCTACGTGAAGCGAAATGGTGGTTCAGATCATCAGATAGCACCTTCAAAAAGAGTCTTGATTCATACAGACAATGGAACAGTACCAGCTGTTTTTGGTTGGCCAGCTATTCACACCAGAAAGGCAGGGAAGGAAGAAACTCCGAAACCCGATAACATATTTCTTGACTGTGGAGCACGTAGTAAGAAAGAGGTAGAAGAAATGGGAATTCATGTGGGTTGTGTAATTACATATCCAGATGAGTTCATGATTTTGAATAAGGACCATTTCGTAGGTCGTGCTCTCGATAACAGAATGGGTGGTTTTATGATTGCCGAGGTGGCTCGAATGCTCAAAGAGCAAAAAGTGAAACTTCCATTTGGCTTATACATTGTGAATGCCGTGCAGGAAGAAATTGGACTACGAGGTGCTGAGATGATTGTAGAGCGACTGAAACCAGATGTAGCCATTGTTACAGATGTATGTCACGATACCAATACTCCGATGATTAAGAAGCTTGAACAAGGAGATTTCAAGTCGGGTAATGGACCTGTACTAAGCTATGCGCCCTCTGTTCAGAACAATTTGCTCAAGTTAATTATTGAGGCAGCTAATGAAAATGATATTGCGTTTCAACGGATGGCAGCCAGCAGATGGACCGGAACCGATACAGATGCATTTGCATTTGGAGCAGGCGGTGTGGCTTCAGCGTTGATTTCATTACCACTGCGTTACATGCACACAACGGTAGAAATGGTGCACAAGAAAGATGTGGAAAGTGTCATTAAACTCATCTTCAACGCCCTGCAAAAGGTTGAAAACAATCATGATTTCAGGTATCTGAAGTAATTAGAATAACACTCGAATGCAAAAGCCTGTCACATACTGTGACGGGCTTTTTTATTTTAGAATACGTTCGAGAACCATCTTTTCGAGATGCACGTGAATTCTGTAAGAGAGGCCGAGAGCCAAGAAGCAAGCTGCTACTACACCAAGGTATATCAAGGGTCTAAACAAACTGCCCGTTAAAATAATATCGCGCAATGCACAGAAAAGATAGGTGAGTGGGTTTCCCATCACGATATCGTGCATGAGCCCGCTTGTGGTTGACTCAACAAAGATGACTGGTGTGATATAGATGAGCATTTGAAAGACCAGATCGATGGATTTTGCTATGTCAAAAAGCAGAATCCTCATGGAGTTTACCAGCATACCCAGCGCGCTGGCCAGTGATATTATGGGAAGCGTAAAAAGCGGAATTAGCAACCATGTCCAGTGGATAGCGATTCCCAATGAAATCAGAATGATCAGGTTAAAGAAGAGCGGGATTGAAAACTGAATGATGCTGAGTAATACCTTCTGGCCAACGAGTACTTCTGTAGTCACTGCAGATTGCATGATCAGGTCAGAATTTGTTTCAAAGATTTTTGATGTAGCGGTGAAAGTACTGTAGAAAAGCCCCCAGATGCTCGCCATTAAAAGCACATAAACAGGGTAGGGTACATCCATTTCTCCGGGAGACAAAACGTTGGCTTTGTCCAATATAATCCAACTAACAATGGCGATGATGGGCTGAACAAAAATCCAAGAAAACCCTATAAAAGATCGTTTGTACTGAGCAACGAGCTCTGTTTTTACCAACGTCCAAATGAGGGCTCGTGTGGGTTTGTGCAGTGTAATTTTGGCGAGGTTATGTAACAATCCTTTTCTGGATTCACGAGAGTCATATCGATGCGTGTCGAAAGTGTTCACCTTGCTACTTCTTACTTAGCCACATGTTCTCTGGACAGGATGGGTGCCGGCTCTTCAAAATCGCGAATCTTTTCTGCTATCAGCTCCGTGATTTCATATCTGAACCTACTCGCATTGTACTTTTCAGCATGCTGTTTAATAAAGTAACGGTCAAACGTAGATTCGGTTTTCTCAAACTGATCAACCGCCTGTCTTAGGCTGTCGACCGTTTGTTCGGGAAACAGTATTCCCGTTTCTCCATCCAGAATGGACTCAACGGCACCTCCTTTTCCATAGGCAATGACAGGAACTCCGGCACTTTGTGCTTCAACTGGAGCAATGCCGAAGTCTTCTTCTGACGCAAAAACAAACGCCCTGGCGTGAGACACGTACTCAATAGTTTCCTCATCGCTGAGCCTTCCCAGAACCTTGATGTTTGGACTTTGCCTGGCCAACGCCTTTAGCTTTTTGTATTCTGCGCCTGTTCCTATAACCACAAGAGGTTTTTTTGTTTGCTTGAATGTCTCTACGATCAAGTCTATCTTCTTGTAGCCGACCAGGCGCGAAACAGTTACGTAGTAGTCTTTGATGTCAGGCTCCACGTTGTATGTGTGGCAGGCTACTGGTGGGTGAATAACCTGCGATTTGCGCCTGTAGTTTTTCTGAATGCGTTTCTGAACAAACCGAGAGTTGGCAATGAAGTGATCTACGCGCTGAGCGGCCTGAAAATCCCAGAGACGCATGTAGTGAAGAACAAACCTGGACAGTAGCCGTTTAAAAGGGTTTTGAGTCAGTTGTTGCGTGTATAGGTGATACATATCCCACGTATATCGGGCAGGCGAATGGCAGTAGCATACGTGAAGTTGCTCAGCACTGGTTAAAATACCCTTGGCCACGCTGTGTGAACTCGATATGATGATGTCGTATTTTCTTAAGTCAAATTGCTCAATCGCCAGAGGAAATAAAAAGAAATAGGACCGGAAAGAAGATCTGGCAAATGGAAGCCGTTGAATGAACGAGGTCTTCACGGGTCTGTCAAGACAAACCTGTCTGGTTTCTTCATTCATGAAATCAGTAAGGGCATACAGATCGGCCTCTGGGTAACAGGTTAAAAGCTCTTGAATCACTTTTTCTGCGCCTGCAAACTGATCAAACCAATCGTGAACAATGGCTATACGTTTATTTGGTTTAAAGCTATGAAGGCGCTGTGTTGACATGCAGATTTCTGTATGGGCGAATATAGGATTTGCATGATGGTCAGGTGCGTCAGTTCTTAAGGTTAATTACGCCCTGATTCTTTTGATTGGAATTGGTCAATGATGTTTGCGAAGAATTTCAACGTTTGATGTGCTGCACCATACCATGAAAATGTATTTGCATGATCAATGCAATAGGAGCGTTGCGCTTGATAGGCATCATCATCATTGATCATCAAATCGAGCATTTTGGCAATTTCATGCGGAGCAAGTGGGTCTACATAAAGCCCCTTTGGACCACCTACTTCCGTTTGCGAACTATTTGCTCCGCAGATAACAGGCAGTCCGCAGCGATAAGCCTCCAAAATGGGTAATCCAAATCCTTCGTACAATGAAACATAGCACATAACTCTGGCGGAGGTGAGCAGTAGAGGCAAGTCATCATCTGCCACAAAACCTGTCAGAACAAACCGCTCGGCATTGACTTGAATTTCGCGTTCAATTTGCTTGAAATCCTGCTTTCCCCAACCCTGTTTCCCAATAATGACCATCTGAGTAATGGGGTCACCAGACTGTTTCAGATAGTGATTGAATCCGCGCACTGCATTGATCAGGTTTTTTCTCGGTTCAATGGTCGAAAGGGTAACCACATATCGCTGGGCATTAATTCCGTACTTCTTTTGGGCTCGGAGCATATCCTCAGCATTGGTGGTCAGGTGAAATGAAGCTGGGTTGGCGGCTTCATAAATCCGCTTGAGCGGAAGCTGTTTTGAGAAGTATTTGTGGATGTCACCGGTCGTGTGATCAGAGATGCTGATGAGATAGGAAAGTGGGTTTTTACGGATCATTTCCAAACCCACTTCTGTGTTCAGAATGTTTTCTCTTGTATGGTATTGTGGGTGGGTGATGTGGGTGAAATCATGAATGGTTGTTACCACAGGAATCCTCGGGGCTTTAAAAAAGACAGCGTGCTGCGGCAGCGTAAGAAAGAGGAGGTCGTAATCCAATGCATTATCTATATCTCGACCGTCAGGTTTTTCTGTTGATAAACTGGAAGTACGATCACTCGAAAATAACCGGCTCAGGGAATGAGCCATTAACGCGCGTACTTTACGCACATAATGCATGATACGGTTTGTCCAGGCAAATGCATTTGATCGAAACTCTCTTAACCGATTCAATCCTGCTCGAAGAAATTGCTTCAGACCAGTTGGTAGCATGTCTTTAACGACTTGCAGAGCCGATTTTCCAGGTTGAACTAACCGTTCATCGGGAAGAGATATAGAACCATTTGAGCCCATGGATACCACTGAGCTTTCAGGCTTTTTGCTCTCTGCAAGCAGGCCATATAGAAGGCGTTCTGTTTGAGTGAACCCATCGCTTGTGGACTCGTAATAGGATTTGCGCTTGGCTTGCTGAAGTTTTTCAAGCGAAACAATCTCCCCGCGTACGTATAAATCGATATGCCAGCCCGAATGTGAGAAGTCCAGTTTGAAGAATTGATGCACAAGCTCGAGGACGTATCTTTTGATGCCGTCATTTCCTTGTTCGGCCAGTTTACTAGCCTCCATCAGGATGCGTTTTGGACTGGTTATGTTGGATATTCCTAACCGGTTTGCAATGACATCATCCGTGTTCGAGTAAGCCATAGATATGCTGCCATCTCGTTGGTAGCCCAAGCGCAGCATCATATCGGCATGTTTGTTCCAGAATAATTGCTGAAGGCCCGAAGGCATTTCATCTTGCCATGCTCCGGCTATTCCGCGTCTAAAAAACTTTGAGGTGAGCTGCTCTGGTGATGCTTCTTCCACAGGATTGCGAAGTTCTCCTTTGCCATATGCGGTGTCATCACCACCGTGCTTTAACGATTGAAACGTTGGCAGCTCGTCAACCTTCGGTTGAGGTAGGTCGAGAATAGCTCGCAGGCGTTCGGTCACAGTAATTGGATTTTCGATGAGGTTTTCGAACCGCATAATGATGTCTGCCCGATCAATCCATGAATCTATGTTCGAAGACCAGCCGCCAAAAAACGATCCCCTGGCAGCAAGAATGGCTTCTTCCATGTTCTGCTCAATGTGGGAGTCAGGGGTGATAAAGTCTTTTTTGTGATGGGCTATCGAAACCATACAGTCTCTGCCATCCCTTACCAGTAACACCACTTTGTCGTGTTGCTGTATTGGTGGTTTGTCTGATGCGTGTACGTGTGTTTTTATCACTTGAAAGCCATCCAGAGACGGTTGCTTAAGTGTGGAATCGAGATGAAACTCGGTAGATGAAATGCCATAAACGCGAAACAGCACGTTTCTCAAAAACGTATTGCCCGATCGAGGGAAAGAGATCAACCACACCCTGGGTTTCGTGGAGTCTAACTTCTCGCTGTGATCGGCCATGCTAGTCTAAGTTTTTAGCGATCGATTTTGATAGCAGATATTCTCGATCGTCAATCATGCACCTAACTACGATTGTCGGTCTCATTTTAATCAGTTCTTCTTCTATTTCAAAAAGACAACTGCCCGTTTGATCCTGACCAAATTCAACGGGCTGGCTTAATCGATTGACTTCATGGAATTCATCTCTGAACGTAACCGAAACGCTGCCTTGTGTTTGAATATGGCTTTTCCAAGCAATGCTCAGGCTGATAGAGTTGTCCGATTGTAAAAGCCGAAGTTGTTCGAACCAGATGTCGGTAGAAGTAAGTTCATGGTTCCAGTTTAGGTTGATCTCATCGGCATAGTTGGTTTTTAGGGAGTCGATGTAGCTACCAACAGCCTCTCTTACATCATGTGTGTCCTGAATGACTTGACCATTTTCAAGTACCAGTATTCTCGTGCATAACTCCTTGAGAATAAACGGTGAATGAGAGACGGTTAAAATGATGCTGTCATCTTTGATCTGCCTGAGTTTTCGAATACACTTTTCCTTGAATTTTCGATCTCCTACAGCGAGTCCTTCATCGAGAATCAGAATGTCTGCATGAAATGCTACGTTGACCGAAAAACCCAATCGGGCTTTCATGCCCGTAGAGTAAGTACCTAAAGGCGCGTCTATAAAATCTTCCAGTTCGGCAAATTCAATGATCTCACGCATTTTGTCACGTGCGTTTTCGGGTGTAACACCCAATATGGCAGATCGCATGACGATATTCTGACGGCCTGTCAGCATGGGGTCCATGCCACTTGTTCCGGCAAAAATGCTCGACACTTTGCCTTCTCGTATCACATATCCTGAGGTGGGTTGGAAAAGGCCTGCTATCAACCTGAGAAGTGTTGTTTTTCCGGCACCATTTTTCCCGATGATACCCAGTATTTCTCCCTTTTTTACCTTGAAGGAAATGTTCTTGATCGCCCAGAATTCGCTGTTTTTCAGTGGTTTTTCTTCGGTTGGTGCAGTCGAGGTGCTCCGAAATATTTCGCCAAGGGCAAGGAGCTGACTTTGGGTCAGACTCCTCGAGAATTTCTTGCTTATATCGTGTACTTCAATCAACCGGTAGGGCATTGCATTAAGCAAACGAAGATAGATTCAAGCAATGGAAATAAATGAGATTGATCGAGGCAAATTCAATGTGCTGGATCGGTTTTTGATTCTCGCTTGGGCCGTTGAAAATCAATGTCATTATACATGGAGCGCATTAATCCTTTTATCACCTCATTTCTGAGGTCGAAACAATACCTTTGCGCCCTTATTTCAGAAGCAAGAAATGGATAGAAATACAATTACAGGATTGTTGTTGATTGGGGTCATATTGGTTGGCTACAGTTTTTTCATGCAGCCTTCGGCTGAGGAGCTCGAAGCGCAACGAAAGAAACAAGACAGTGTTGAGAATGTGCAGGCAGAAGCTGCAGAGAGAGTTGCCAGAGAAGAGGCGTTGCTCAAAGCACAGGAAGACTCACTCCAGACCAATGCACCGGTCATGGATTCCGCTGCTCAGGTCCTTCAGGATTCACTTGACAAGCTGTTGGCGCAAAAGAGATATGGGTCCTTTGCCAATGCTGTTTCAGGAGAAGAGTCGTTTTATACCATTGAGAATGAAAACGTCAAGCTGACGCTAAGTAATAAGGGAGCTGCACCAGTTATTGGAGAGTTGAAGCAGTATGTAACCTATGATTCAATGCCTTTGTATCTGTTTGATAAGGAGACATCGGAATTTGGGTTCACATTCTGGACAGATAACAACACTGAACTTCTGAGCAGCGATTTGTTCTTTGAGCCGGTAACCGAGGAGATGACTGATTCGAAAGCTGTTTTTAGGCTGTATGGAGCTACTAAAGAGCAGTACATCGAAATGGTTTATAACATTGAGCCAGAATCGTACCTGGTAGACGCTGAAGTGGCGCTTTACGGAATGGATGATGTGCTTCGGGCTAGCGAAGATCTGTTTGAACTGAGTTGGAATATTCAAGCACCCACTCATGAGAAGAGTCATGAGCAGGAGCAAATGAAAACCACTGTGTACTATAAGTACAACGATGAGGAGGCTGATTATATATCGGAAAGAGATTATGAGCGTGAAGCGTTGGAGGCAAACATTCATTGGGTAGCTTTCAAACAACAGTTTTTCTCTGCGGCCATTATCTCCGAAACCGGGTTTTCTAAGGATGGTGCATCTGTAGAGACGGTAGAAATTGAAGGAACAAACTACACCAAGGGAATGGGCGCTACGCTCGGGCTTAGTTTTAATAACGCTCGGACTCCTTCGGCTCCGTTTCAGTTTTACTTTGGCCCAAATCACTATCAGACATTAAATGACCTGGATATTGGTTTAGAAGATCAAATTGATCTGGGATGGACCATTTTCGGTTGGGTAAACCGTTGGTTGGTTATTCCAATTTTCAATTTCCTCGATAGCTATACTGGGTTGAGTTACGGAATTATCATTCTGATTCTTACCGTGTTTATCAAGCTCGTGTTGTTTCCATTGACCTGGAAGAACTACTTGTCAAGTGCACGAATGCGCGTGTTGAAGCCCGAGATTGATGAAATCAACAAGAAATTTGAAGGCAAAGATGCCATGCAGAAGCAGCAGGCTGTCATGGGGCTTTATCGTCAGGCCGGAGTAAATCCAATGGCCGGTTGTGTACCCATGTTGCTTCAGCTGCCCATTCTGTATGCCATGTTCCGCTTTTTCCCGGCAAGTATCGAATTGCGTCAGGAGTCTTTCTTGTGGGCTGAAGATTTGAGTTCATACGATTCCATTTTAAGCCTTCCGTTCGAGATTCCGTTTTATGGTGATCACGTCAGTTTGTTTACGCTGCTCATGGCCACATCTACTTTCTTCTACTCGAAGTACAACATGGATATGACTGGTGGGGCCAATGCACAAATGCCTCAGATGAAGATGATGATATACTTCATGCCATTCATGCTGCTGTTTTTCTTTAACAGTTATTCGTCTGGTTTGAGCTATTATTACTTCCTGGCAAACGTCATTACCATGCTTCAGCAATTTGTGGTTAAGCGGTATTTTATCGATGAGGATAAAATTTTGGCACAGATTCAGCAGAACAAAAAGAAACCGTCTAAAAAATCATCGTTCCAAAAAAGGCTAGAAAAGATGGCCAAGGATCGAGGGTATGAGGCTCCAAAGAAATAATACGATGAAACAGATTATCACCATTCTCCTTTGTTCACTGGCTTTTGTCGGGTGTAAATCGAACAAAAAAACGCAGGAAGAAACTGCTTCGACCACTAAGCAGTTGGTTGAGACTACTGAAACGGAGGACATGAGAGCTCCGGTGTTGGAAGAGCCAAAGGAGGCCACAGCTGAGGATATCAAAAAGTACAAGCCAAAAACTCCGGAAGGAACGTACTTCCAAATCAAGAAGACTCCTTGTTTTGGTGAGTGTCCTGTGTATACGGTAACCATTAATATTGATGGTTTTGCCACCATGTATGGCCACAAGAACTTTGACTACCTGGGCAATTATCAAACTCAGTTTAGCGAGGACCAGCTCATGCAAATTGAAGCGTTGGCCGATAAGTATAACTACTGGAACTTACAGCATGTATATGATGCGCCTGTAACTGATTTGCCTTCTACTACGACTACGCTTATTCTAGACGAGAAGTCGCAGTGGGTTTATAATCGAATGAACAGTCCGGATAACCTGCGAATGTTTGAGCAGGAGATTGAGACTTTAATCAAGGATGTGCAGTGGTATGATTTCAAACCAGAGCACGATACACACGATTAGGATCTAACGACAGGTTTATTCTCTTCTTCGAGTACCAGCGTAGCTGCTATGGTAGCATAAATGGCTACGAATCCTGATGTCATAGGACCAACAAACGGGATGAGCATCCAGAGAGCATAGGGTGTGCCCAGGGCCATTGCTGTGAACTTATTGTTAGACACGAACTGGTTGCTTTGCTTTACGCTGAAACGCTTGCGTTCGAGTGTGTAGTCCATAAAGTTGTATCCATAGAAATAGGCATTGATGCCAAATAGGAGGGCAGCTGATGCAATGCCAATGACCGGAACAAAGCCGAGAATAAAGCAGCCAATGGTGAGTACAAGTTGAATAGCCCCGTTTCGGATAGCTAGAGCCGCAGCTCGCGTTAAATCGCGCATAAATTGAGTGGCGCTGAAATCGGGAACATCCTTGCCAACGGCTTGGGCAACCTTCTCGCTCAACCAGGTGAGTATGGGTGCCATAAGAAGCAGAATAATGGAGCCACCCAGGAAAGCGAAAGCAAAGTATAGGATGACTCGAAGGGCCAACCAGATGATCCAGTAAAAAACATCCGTTATCCAGCTTAGCCAATCTGGAAGCCAGTCTGCAGAATCGAGCCAGCCTTCTGTATAGGCAGTCAGTAGCTCGGTAAAGTATGATGTGACACTAAACCCGCCATAGAACACAATAAGGGTGATGATGAACGGGAACCAAAGAAACCATGAGAGTTTATGCTTTCTGAGAAAGCCAAAGGCGCTCATGTATGCATTGACTGTGGCTCTCATGATTGCCAAATAGGATGTATGTCAATTTGGTTTCGATGAAGTTCTACCATGCCTTGTTGCTCCATTTTTTTGAGCAGGCGTGACACCACTTCACGAGACGTGTTCAGGTCATCTGCAATATGCTGATGTGTGGTCTTTATCACTGATGTGCCAAGTGTGTTAGCCTGTTTTTTGAGGTAAAACTCCAATCGCTCATCCATGGCTTTAAACGCAATGGCGTCAATCACAGTAAGCAATTCGGTGAAGCGTGTTCGATACGTCTCCACCACAAAGTAGTACCACGATCTGTATTCGAGCATAAGTGCATCCATCTTCTCAATCGGAACCATAATGGCTCGTGATTTTCGCATGGCCCGAGCCATCACCTCAGAAGTCTTTTGTTGCGAAGCGCAAACCATAGATAGCGCGCAGGCGTTACCGGGTTCAATGTAGTAGACAAAAAACTCCTCTCCGTCATCGCCCTCACGGTAAAGCTTAACGAGTCCGTCTATGACCAACATGGTAGATTTAAAATACTGCCCTGTGCGCATCATTTCCTCGCCTTCTTCAAACTCCCTGATACTCCCAATATCCTGTAGAATATCAATTAGTTCTGGTTCAAACGAAGGGAACTTATCCCGTAGGATGGAAGCTATTTCTGTACTCATAAGGAAAAATCTTCTCTTTCAAAGATAGAAACCTCACTTTGAGAAAATAGCTTTAAACGGTCTAATAGTTTGACCTAAGAATGATGGAGGCATGAGCGTGTCATCTTCATAACCCAACTCAATATCTCTTCCGCTCGATGGAACGTGAGCGGTTTTAAACAAGTAATCCCAGATCGATAATGAAATGCCAAAGTTGATACCGTATTGTCTGTTTTTAGGCATATCGTGAGCGTGGTGCCAAATGTGCATTCGCGGGTTGTTTAAGATATACTTCAGCGGTCCGTAACTCAGGTCCAGGTTGGCATGGTTAAGATGACCAATAGCTATCGCCACCAGGTGAACCAGGAAGAAATCCTGAATGCCGAAACCAATCATGGCAAGCGGAATGTATTGGATGGACTTGTAAACGATTGTTTCAAACCAGTGAAACCGCAGATGAGCTGCGAAACCCATTTGCTTAACGCTATGGTGCACCTTGTGAAACTCCCACAGCCAGTCAACTCTGTGTAGAAGACGGTGCGTATTCCATTGAATAAAGTCGGCTACAACGAACATTGTTAGTAGTTGTAACCAACGGGGCCACGATCCAATTTCAATGGCCACCAGATTGGTGATTCCAAATAGTCCCAGAAAGTCATTGAACAACTCTACACCTACGTTTGAAAGGGCGTTGTACCCAACCAAACTGAAAAGGAAAAAGTTGAAGAACATGTAAAAAGCATCTAGCCAGAAATCTCGCCTGAACATAGGCTGTTTTTTTCTCCACGGCTTGATTAATTCAGCAGCCCACACCAATACGGAAAGTACGATGAGCAGATAGAAGTAATTCTCATACCAAGGCTTGTAGGTGTAGTTTACAGAGATTTCACTCACCAAATAATTCCAGTAACCTGTAAAAGAAGATATGATGATGTCTAAGTAATGCTCCATAAAGCCTGTTCGTGTCTTTTATTCTTTGGGCCAGTCGCCATAGCCTCCAAGAAGATTGTACACTTCTTTGAAGCCCATTTCTGCCATTTGTTCTTGAGCCGATTTGCTCCGCCCGCCTGCAGCGCAGTACACCAATACAGGTTGAGATTTGTCGAGTGTGTTCAACATTTTCTCGAAGTCACCGCTGGAAAAGTCCATTTGCTTGGCTCCTTCAATCATGCCTCTGGCTACTTCACCATCTGTTCTCACATCGATTATTTGAAGTGATGGGTTTTCATTCATCAAGGCTTTGGCCTGTACATGGTCGACATCTGCATGTTTGCCAGAAGAAGTTGATTCTTGAGCGTTGCAGGATAGGAGAAATAACGCGGTTATTACAGAAAGAAAGATTCTCATTTTCTTAGAAGTTTAATAAGATTTAAAACGATCGAAAATATAAACAAAACCCAGGGAGTGCCGTGTAGGAGTGTGTCGAACCAGTCTATGGTTTGCATACCGTGAGCTCCTCCCATGATCCATCTTATTTTACCTACAATATGAGGCTCTGGAACGAACGGGGCAAGGCCTAGCGTTAAGCTGGCAAATCCCCAGAGTTTTATGTTAGACGCGATCTGATTCATTCGTGCATCAAAAAAGGGGAGAGAAAACCAAAACCAACCTATTATCAACTCCCCCCTTTTTGGAACAAAACTTATTGAGCCAAAGGACCCCTCCAGCTCATGATGCCACCTCTTAGGTTGGTGACATTTTCAAAGCCGTTGTCGGACATGTAATTACACGCTGATGCACTTCTCATTCCGCTGCGGCAATAAACCAGATAGTTCTTTGACTTATCTAAACCAGCTATTTTTTTGGTGAAAGCTCCATCGTTCACATCGATGTTCTTTGCACCCTTGATATAACCACCAGCAAATTCCCCTCTTGTTCTTACATCAAGCACCACTGTGTTAGATGCTTTCATCTGATCTGCAAACTCCGTAGCTGTAGCTTCGTTAAACGCTTTTGATTTATTAAAAAGTCCGAACATGTTTCTTTTGTTTTTGTTTGATAGTGCGAATGAACAACATCCTCTTTGCGCTGGAAGTGACTTTGGTTACACGGCATAAAAAAAGCCCTGACTTTCGTCAGAGCTTTTTCATTTAGTCACTGTTTACTTAGGCTTCTACGGCCTCAAGAATATCAAACTGATTAGATTCCTTGATAGCCCCAAAACCTCCAAGAACGTTTGTTACATTGTTAATACCAGCTCGTTTCATAAGGCTGGAGGCAGATACTGAACGGTAGCCGCCCGCACAATGAATTTTATACGTAGTGCCTTTGTCAAGACTTGAAATGGTGTTTAACATGTAGTCAAGTGGGTGGTTTACAGCCCCGTTGATATGACACTTGTCAAACTCACTCACCTTACGCACGTCAAGTACTGTCATGCCTTCAGACGTGTTCATCTGGTTTGCCAATTCAGCTGCGTCAATATCTTCAATGGTGTCGACTTCTAAACCTGCTTGTTTCCATGCTTCGAATCCTCCTTTGAGGTATCCCATCGGATTATCATAGCCCACACGAGCCAGCCTTGTCACCACTTCTTCTTCTCGTCCTTCATCTGCAATAAGTAGAATTGGTGTATCGAGTTTTTCAATGATCACCCCAACCCAGGGAGCAAAGTTTCCATCGATTCCGATGAAGATGCTATTTGGAATAAACCCTTTAGTAAACACGGTTTCTTTTCGTGTGTCAAGCACAATGCATTCAGGAGTTTGCATGGCGTTTTGAAAATCTTCAACGCTTAATGCTCTTAAACCATTTGCCTTAACATCGTCAAAACTCATGTAGCCCTTCATATTCAGAACAGCATTCTTTGGAAAGTACTGTGGAGGAGCCGTAAGACCTGTAACTACCTCCTGAATGAACTCTTCCTTGGTCATATCTGCCCGAAGTGCATAGTTGGTCTTCTTCTGGTTTCCTAAAGTATCGTACGTTTCACTGCTCATGTTCTTTCCACATGCGCTTCCCTGTCCGTGATTTGGATAGACAATTACATGATCAGGAAGAGTCATGATTTTGTTGCGAAGTGAATCGAACATGTGTCCGGCCAGGTCTTCTTGTGTAAGATCTGATTTTACAGCCAGGTCAGGACGTCCAACATCTCCTATAAACAGGGTATCACCCGTAAACATGGATGTAGGATTGTTTTCCTCATCGAGTAGCAAGTACGTAGATGACTCCATGGTGTGGCCTGGAGTGTGTAAGACCTTGATCGTTACATTACCCAATGCCAGTTCTTCTCCGTCCTTTGCGATGTAGGCTTCAAACCCAGGCTTCGCTGTTGGGCCATACACAATCTGTGCTCCTGTTTTTTGAGCCAGATCAACGTGTCCCGAAACGAAATCAGCGTGAAAGTGCGTTTCAAAAACGTATTTGATTTTCGCATTTCGCTCCGCGGCCATTTCAATGTATTGATCAACTTCTCTGAGCGGATCAATAATCGCTGCCTCACCGTTTGACTCAATGTAATAAGCCGCCTCTGCAAGACATTTGGTGTAGAGTTGTTCTATTTTCATTCTATTTCTATTGTAAAAGCTTGCGCTTCGTGTTTCAAAATCTGGGGCAAAGGTAAGGACAACCACCCGCATGACAGGTGACTTTGGTTACAAGCCCTACATGATATCGTTAAGATTTGTTTTTATAGGAAGAGCTCTTTTGTGAGAATAAATGCTCCCATAACGAGAATAAACCATCCAAAGCCTGCTTTGAGTTTGTTTCCGTCAATTTTGGTTGAAAGAAACGACCCAATGAAAATACCCACTACCGCAAGCCCTGAAAAGATGAGCAGAAAGGTCCAGTCAATGGTATAGTTTGACACATCACCCAAGAAGCCAATGAGCGATTTCATCGAAATGATGAAGAGAGAGGTGCCAACGGCTGCCTTCATATCCATTTTGGTGATGACCACGAGTGCAGGAATAATGAGAAAACCACCTCCCGCACCAACCAATCCGGTCAGGGTGCCGACCACAAAACCTTCTATTAAGACCAGGGCGAGTGCAGCGCTTCCAGAAAGCTCCCGTCCTGTTTTCTTCGATTCCTTTCTTTTCCTGATCATTCCCCAGGAAGCCAATAACATCAGTATGGCAAAGAGTGACATGAGAAAGGCATCTTTTGTAAACACAAATGAGCCTAATTCAAGTATCGTATCCGGAATAGCCGGGACAATAAACTTGCGCGTAAGGAAAACAGCTATCAGACTGGGTATTCCAAATGTGAATACCATTTTAAAGTTGACCAACGACTTACGGGCATATCTGTATCCACCAAATGCTGCCGAAGAGCCCACAATAAAAAGAGAGTATGCTGTAGCCATAACCGGAGTGAGACCAACCAGATACACGAGCACAGGTACGGTGAGTACCGACCCACCGCCACCAATAAGTCCAAGAGTTACCCCGATTAGTGTGGCAAAAACGTATCCAATGAGCTCAAACATGGCGCGAAGGTTGAATAAATCACAGGACTCTTGTGTGATAAAAGTCCCAAGGGTTGGTTATCCTATTTCCACTTTATACTGCATCCCATACTCGGATACTGCTTGTCTGAAATCGTATTTCCTGCCAACATGTTATCTAGGCAGTTTCTCAGGTCGGCACCCGTAATGGGTTTCCCATTTCCGGGTGTAGAGTCATCAAGCCGGCCTCTATATACACAGCTGTTATTGCTGTCAAATACGCTGAAATCTGGAGTGCAAACAGCGTCATAAGCTTTGGCCACATCCTGACTCTGATCGTACAAATAGGGGAATGGAAAGGAAAGATCAATGGCCAATTCGCGCATCTTATCAGGAGCATCTTGCGGGTAATTTACTGCATCATTTGAGCTAATTGCGATGAATCCTATTCCCTTTGCCGTGTACTCATTGGCCAGTGTTATGAGTTCCTCTCTCACGTGAATCACATACGGGCAGTGATTGCAAATGAACATAACCACAGTTCCATTCTCTCCTGCGTGATCGCCAAATGTTTCATTCTTACCGGTTACCACATTGGGCAGATCAAAAGATGGTGCTTTGAATCCCAACGCGATGGAAGTTGTTTCTACGAGTGCCATTGTTTGTGCTTTTGGCAAAAGTAGTTTCTTACCGCTTGCTGTGTACATTCGTCCAGGTGTTACCAGCAAGGTTAAATAATGGTCGGGTAGAGGCAGGATGTGATGAGGTAGGAAGAGGATGTCTTGCCGGTCCTGTGGTGGCCGCTGCCGTTGTTCTTCCACCAGACTACAAACACGAATGGCTCATAGATTCAAAGAAATTGTCTTTGACAAAGAGACTGACCATGAAGGAGGAAATAGAGAGCATTGCTCTCGGTTATGCAGTGAGCTTTGTGGAGCCCGTTCTGATTGATCGTATCAACATCCTGAATGCTTCTTTTTTGGCTATGACCCGAGCGGTGAACAGGTTGGCCTTAGAGCCTGAGCATCTGCTGATAGACGGCAATCGTTTCAGGTCAAACCTGAATATACCATACACATGTATTGTAAAGGGAGATGCCAAAAATGGCTCTATCGCAGCTGCTTCTATCCTCGCTAAAACGTATCGTGATGAATACATGGCAGCCATTTCGGAAGAGCATCCCGAATACGGCTGGAGCTCCAATGTAGGTTATCCAACAAAGGCGCATAGATCAGCTATTCGTTCGTTGGGGCCAACAAAATATCATCGAATGAGCTTTCAGCTATTGCCGGCTCAACAAGAATTGGAGTTTGATTAAATCTTAGGACAGCTTTTACAGGCCTTCTTTCCCTTCTTTTTGTACTTCTTACAGCACTTTTTCTTGCACTCGAAAGCGATGTTATTCCCAAAGAGCTCAGCAATAGCACATGTTTGGGAGAGTTGAGAAGCTGGAAAAATTGGTTGCATCCTTATTTAGAATAATTCCAAACAAATGTAGAATCATTCTAAATAAGAACAACCAAATCCGAATAATTATTTACTGATTATGGACAGTCTCCTATAAGCGAAGAATCAGATGGCACTATGACCAAATTCGCTGAAATACCACCCACGTTGAAATATCCAAAGGCTTTCGTGCCATCTGTCACGTTTTTCAGATTACCTGTGATAGGCTCCGGTGGGGTGTCAAAGGAATTTCCAACATTGGCCGTTTGCGTTTCTAGTGAAGTCATGAAATCCAGATAGCCTTCTGAAGTACTCATTTGGAATACCACAAACGTATCTCCGAGTTCCAGATAATCGCCATACACGTCAAAACCAAACAAGCACGCACCATCAAAGTTCTCGTCAGACACCACAGTAATGTCACTTGGGTCTGCCTGATACTCATTGTTGATGTAATATGTCCAGGCCATATTGTTTCCGAGACCAGGTGTTTCATACGTACTTATGCTCATGAAATAGCCACAAGAATCTCCAATAAAGTTGGGACCGTAATTTGCCTGCACTTCCAATAGAGGAGGAACTGGCTCATATAACTCCGGAGTGGTTTCATAGAACTTGCCAAGCGCATTTATCTCAAGGTGATACATAGCAGTCCCAGAGCTATCTGGGTTATGCGTAATCCGATATACTCCAGCTTCACTGGCATCTTCTATAAGTGTCTCCACCAACTCACCGTTTTCGAAGAGCTTTACTTCTGCTCCGCTCACTGCGGGTGGTGCCGAGTTAGAGAAATAATCTGCAGTGGTGGTCAGTCTTACTTTGTTATATGGGAAGTAATCTGCTTCCTGCTCGATAGAATCGATGGGGAATAGCGAAGCAAGTCCGGCTGCAAATAAGATATCCTCACGTGGTACCGTCAGAACTCCAGCACAGTCTAAGTCTCCTTCAGGAATGTAAAAATCGAGGTCCGTCAAATACCCTTCAATCACCAATTCAGGATCATTGGGTGGGAGTTTCAGGTCAATCTCTTCTTCACAGCTTACCAGAATAGAGGCTGCGATAATCAGTAATCCAAATTTTATGTTTCGAAGCATCATGATCTAGAATTTGAAGTTTAGTGTAACATAAGGGATTATCGTAGCATATATCGACAATTGATATGCTCGTGTTACTTGCGGGTTGTCCTCATCCTGTCGGAAGAATACCGAGTAAGGATTCTTTCTTGCATACAGGTTGTATGCTCCAACCGCTAAGTCAAGGTTCAGCTTGTGTTTTTCCGGATCGAGTAGTTCAAAGTATCCGGAAAGGTCTAGTCGATGGTAATCAGGTGTGCGTCCACCATTTCGGTTGTTGTAGATAGGTGTGGTTACACCTCCAAAAACAAATCGTCCGTCAGGGTAGGTAATGGGCCGTCCGGTCATATAAGCAAAGTTGGTAGAGACATTGATTCTCGGAGTAATGTCATAACTGAGAACAAGACTCACATCGTGTGTTTTATCCCAGTTGGCCGGATAAGGGTCGCCATTGTTGATTTGAGCAACCTGGCGTTCAACCCGAGAAAGCGTGTAGCTAATCCATCCTGTGAAATCACCTCTTTTCTTCTTCAACTGAAGCTCTAATCCGTAAGCCTGTCCGTCACCCGTGTAAAGCTCCGTTTCTATGGTGTTGTTCAACAGAAGCTGTGCTCCGTCTTTGTAGTCCACCAGGTTTTGGAACTTCTTGTAGTAAATCTCTGTTGACGTTTCGAACGTATTATCAAAGAAATTGCGGAAATATCCCAGCCCAACCTGATCGGCCAGGGCCGGTTGTATGAACTTACCTGTAGGAGCGTAAATGTCATAAGGAGTAGAAGCAGTGGTGTTCGAAATCAAATGCACATACTGCTGCATTCTATTGTAACTGGCTTTTACCGAAGACACCTCATTGATCATGAAGTTGATCGAGAATCTCGGTTCCGGACCGTTGTATGATTTGACGATTTCACCGGCATCGTAAAATGTGGTGTCATCCGGGAACATATCTTCCGATGGATTGTCCATGTTAATAGGCCCGTTATCGTAACTGTATACTTCACCTTTACCTATTTGTGCAAAACCACTCCATCTAAGACCATATGCAAGTGTGATTCTGGTGCCAATCTTTTGCTCGTTACTCAAATAAAGAGCAGTTTCAAAAGCGTTGATGTCTGGAATCTTGTTGTTGAATGTAGCTGTCGAATCTCCCACCTCAAAGTACCCATCTACCTTTCCGGGTTCAAAGTGGTAGTAGGTGTTGTGCCATCCAAACTCAATCTTGTTCTTTGGATTAAGGAAGTATGTAAAGTCAACTTTACCTGTATAGTTATCTATGGTCGCTTCCCAGTTAAACCCAAACGCGTCTGAACCAATCCCGAGCTCGTAGTTATAGCGGCTATATACTGCAGTGAAGTTGGCAAATAGCTTATCGCTAAACAGGTGGTTCCATCTCAACGATCCGGTCTGGTTTCCCCAACGCGTATCAAACGCATCTACCAGATTGAAGACATCGTTTCCGTTGTAACCAGATAGGAAAATTCGGTTTTTGTCATTGATGACCCAGTTGATCTTTCCGTTGAGGTCGTAGAAGTAAAGCCTACTGTCCTGAATGGTTGGTTGATTTTTGGCCAGAGGAAAGAAAATGTCAAAATAGCTTCTTCGTCCTGAAACAATAAACGAGACCTTGTCTTTTACAATTGGCGCCTCTACTGTAAGTCGGCTGAACAGAAGTCCAACACCTCCGCTCATAGAAAGTCGCTTCATGTTTCCCTCTTTCTGCCGGATATCCAGTACAGAAGAAAGTCGCCCACCATACTTGGCTGGAATACCTCCTTTATACAGCTTCGTGTCCTTGATGGCATCTGCATTGAAGACAGAGAAGAAACCAAAAAGGTGAGAAGAACTGAAGATTGGACTCTCGTCCAGCAAAATGAGGTTCTGATCAATATTTCCTCCTCGCACGTTGAATCCGGAAGCTCCTTCTCCCACCGTACTTACCCCGGGCAGTAACTGAATGGATCGAATAATATCCGCTTCGCCCAGAAGTTGTGGGATCTTCTTAACCTGTTGAATATCGAGCTTCTCTACACTCATCTCAACGCTGGTAATATTCTCGTCCTGCTTTTCCGCAACAATTTCTACTTCATTGAGTATGGTTTGCCCAAATCCCAGCTCCACACTTCGAGTGATGTTTTCGGTGAGTTCTATTTTCTCACTCACCGTCTGAAAACCCACAAAGCTCCATTCAATGGTGTATGTGCCTGGGTCAAGTGAGAGTGAATAGAAACCATACTCGTTGGTCGTAGTACCAACGGTAAGTTCTTTAACCAAAACGGTGGCGGCAATCATGCCTTCACCAGTCTCGTTATCCTTTACATATCCTGATAGTGTGACCTTTTTTTGTGCGTGTACTGCACTGGTAACCAGTATTAAAAGGAAAAGAATTAGTCTTTTCATAAGGTGTCCAATTTGTTTGGTGCGACAAATCTATTGTTTCGGAAAACGCAGATTTTGATTAATGGATGAATGGACGTAAAAGGTGAAGGAGGGCGTTGGTTTATTAGACGAATAAATTCAACTAATGCTATGCGTGCATAATAATTTGGTTATATTCGTAAGAATGAAATCAGAAGACACCATTGATTTTCACTTGAGATGGGCATGGCTCAAAGTATCAAAGATGTACAATGCCATTGCCGCACCTCACGGATTAACCCAAAGTACGGGGTTTATTCTGTTGAATATTGACCCCAAGGAGGGAACACCATCAACCCAATTGGGACCCATGATGGGAATGGAGCCGACCAGCTTGAGCAGAACGCTTAAGACGATGGAAGATAAGGGGTTGATCAGACGAAATCAGGATGAGGCGGACAAAAGAATCTCTCGTATTCAGTTAACAGATGAGGGAGAACGCCTTAGAAACATATCGAAAGATACAGTTGTCCAGTTCAATCAGGACGTATTAAAAGAACTTACACAAGATCAGGTAGACTGTTTCAAAGAGGTCGTACAGGTGATCGATAAACACACGAGTAAGAATAGAAATGACGAAACGAAGAATTAATAAGGTAGCCATACTCGGATCCGGAATCATGGGATCCAGGATAGCATGTCACTTTGCCAATATTGGGGTAGAAGTACTGCTTCTGGACATTGTTCCATCTGAGCTATCCGATGTCGAAAAGGCAAAGGGACTATCGCTGGACGATAGAGCAGTCCGCAACAGAATTGTGAATGAGAGTTTGAAAACTGCTCTGAAGAGCAAACCTTCTCCCATTTACTTAAGCAAGTATGCCAAGCGTATTACAACAGGAAACTTTGATGATGACCTACCACGCATTGCGGAATGCGATTGGGTGATGGAGGTGATTGTTGAGCGGCTCGATATTAAGCAGTCTCTCTTTGAGCGCGTTGAGAAGTATCGAACTCCCGGTACGATCGTGTCTTCCAATACATCGGGTATTCCTATTCGGCTTATGTCTGAAGGAAGAAGCGAAGATTTTCAGGAACATTTTTGTGGAACACATTTCTTTAATCCGCCCAGATACCTCAAGTTGCTCGAGATCATTCCCGGGCCTAAAACCAATGCTTCGGTTCTGGAGTTCCTATCGGACTATGGAACCCGGTTTTTGGGCAAGACCACGGTCGAATGCAAGGACACGCCTGCTTTTATTGCCAATCGTGTGGGAGTCTTTAGCATCATGTGGATGTTTCATTATGTCAAGCAGAATGGCTACACCATAGATGAAATAGATAAGCTTACAGGAACCATTATTGGTCGGGCCAAATCAGCTACGTTTCGAACATCGGATGTCGTAGGACTCGACACGTTGGTGCATGTTGCCAACGGTTTGAAAGCCAATGTTCCGCATGATGAGATGAATCACTTGTTTGAGGTTCCAGAGTATGTGCAGCGCATGGTCGAGCATCTGATGCTGGGCGATAAGACGAAAAAAGGGTTCTTCTTTAAGACAAAGGATGAGACAGGGAAGAAGGAAATCAAAGTGCTCGATCTGAATACCATGGAATACGGCCCGAGACAGCGACCTTCCTTTCCTTCATTAGATATGGCAAAAGGTGTAGATGACCTTGCAAAACGTCTTACCATGCTTTTTCAGGCCAAAGACAGAGCCGGAACATTTTACCGCGCTCACTTTGCGAGCTTGTTGGCCTACTGTAGTCATCGTGTACCGGAAATATCAGATGAGATATATCGAATTGATGATGCCCTTAAAGCAGGTTTCGGATACGAACTAGGGCCATTTGAGACCTGGGATATTATTGGGTTTGAAGAAGGCCTTAAGGCTGTTGAAGCAGAAGGTTTAAGTCTGCCGGATTGGGTGAAAGAGATGCAGGAGTCCGGTGCTACCTTATTCTATCGAATTGAAGGAGGTAAAAGACAGTATTGGGATCAGAGGTCAACAGGTTATGTAGACATTCCCGGTCAGGATAACCGAGTTAACCTGTCGCTTGCCCGACACGAAGGTGTTGTTTGGAAAAACTCTGGAACGACCATTACCGATTTGGGCGATGGTATCCTCAATGTAGAGTTCCACACGAAAATGAACACGATTGGTGGCGATGTATTAGCCGGGTTGAACAAAGCCATTGATCTGGCCGAAAAAGAGTACGAAGGGTTGGTCGTGTATAATGAAGGAACCAATTTCAGTGCGGGAGCCAATGTGGGGATGATCTTTATGATGGCTGCACAACAAGAGTATGATGAGCTCGATTTTGCTGTTCGACAGTTTCAGCAGACCATGATGCGAGTCAGATACTCAAGCATCCCGGTAATTAGTGCTCCGCATAATCTGGCGCTAGGAGGTGCCTGTGAACTAAGCATGCATGCCGATAAAGTGGTGGCTCATGCTGAGTTGTACATGGGGTTGGTAGAATTTGGAGTAGGAGTCATACCCGGTGGTGGAGGCTCAAAAGAGTTTGCACTGCGACTTTCTGATGAACTGCGCGAAGGAGATATGCGCACCAATCAGTTCCGAAATCGATTGATGACCATCGCTCAGGCTAAAGTGGCTACTTCAGCTAGTGAAGCGTTTGAGTTAGGTTACCTCCGAGAGGGAATAGATGAGATTGTGGTGAGTCGTGATATGCAGTTGACGGTGGCCAAGAAGGCCGCGCTGGCGTTGGCAGAAAAAGGGTACACAAAACCACAACCCAGAAACGACATACGAGTGATGGGTAATGAGGGATTAGGTCTCGTATATGTTGGTGCAGAAACCATGGCGGCAGGACATTACATGAGCGAGCACGATCGCCTCATAAGTGAGAAGCTCGGTTGGGTTTTGAGTGGTGGAGATTTGAGCTACCCACAGGAGGTGACCGAGCAATATCTGCTCGACCTCGAACGAAAGGCATTTTTAGAGCTATGTGCCACGCGTCCTACGCTGGAGCGTTTACAGAGCATGGTGAAAAAAGGTAAAATTTTAAGAAACTAGAAAGATGGATGCGTACATAATTGCAGGAAAAAGATCAGCGGTCGGTAAAGCACCCAGAGGAAAACTGAGATTCACACGCCCTGATGATTTGGCGGCAGCCGTCATAAAAGGCATGATAGATGAACTCCCCGACTTTGACAAGGCGTTGATTGATGACGTTATCGTGGGGAATGCCACACCTGAGGCTGAGCAGGGATTAAACGTAGGTAGAATGATTTCGCTGATGAGTCTTGACACGGATAAGGTGCCAGGCATGACAGTCAATCGCTATTGTTCTTCAGGCTTGGAAACCATTGCCATTGCTTCGGCTAAAATACATGCGGGCTTGGCTGATTTTATCATAGCTGGTGGCGTAGAAACCATGAGCCCCATTCCTTTTGGAGGTTGGCGAATCGTGCCTAATGCCAAAGTAGCCAAAGCTCATCACGACTATTATTGGGGAATGGGTTTAACCGCAGAAGCGGTAGCCCGAGAGTTCAACGTAAGCAGAGAAGAACAGGACCAGTTTGGGTTTGATTCGCATATGAAGGCATTGAAAGCCATTCAGAGTGGTCGTTTCCAAAACGAAATTGTTCCTATTGAGGTGGAAGAAGTCTTTTTTGATGGAAAGAAAAAGCAGACCAAATCATACACGTTCACTCAGGATGAGGGACCCAGAGCCGATACAACGCTAGAACGCTTAGCTAGACTGAGACCGGTTTTTGATGCCAAGGGAACGGTGACAGCTGGTAATGCATCGCAAACAAGTGATGGGGCTGCTTTCGTAGCGGTTGTGTCAGAAAAAATGCTCAAGCAGTTGGGTGTTGAGCCTATTGCAAGATTGAAGTCGTACGCGGTAGCCGGAGTAGCACCTCGGATTATGGGTATCGGACCTGTAGATGCTGTTCCAAAGGCGCTTGACAAAGCTGGTCTGTCGCTTGCGGATATTGATCTCATTGAACTCAACGAAGCGTTTGCTTCACAATCAGTGGCTGTGATGAATGAGTTGGGGCTCAATAAGGAGATTGTAAATGTCAATGGCGGTGCCATTTCTATGGGACATCCGTTAGGATGTACGGGAGCCAAGCTCTCGGTTCAAATCATGAATGAACTTAGTAAAAGAGAGCAGAAGTACGGTGTGGTTACCATGTGCGTGGGAACCGGACAAGGTGCTGCCGGAGTAATTGAAATGCTGTGATCAATCAGAGCGCCATATCAGTGCTTACTGCACCATATCGCAAGAGTAACCTTCGTTATTCAGGCTATCTTTTTTGGCAAACATGGCGTCCATTGATCCTTCTTCAGAAGCACAGACTACTTGCTCGCTCGATGGGCCAATGGCTATATAGATGCATGAGTAGCACATGTCAGAAACTTCAACAGTTGTGGTTGTTTCGTCCGATACATCATCTTCATTGGTGGCTGCCAGGGTTACATCAAACGTACCAGCAGAGGTCCATGTATGCCGTGGCGATTCCTCTGAATAGTCGACCGAATTACTCCCATCATTTACAGACCACGTATAGCTTGTGGCATCTTCAGAGCAGTTTTCAAAGAAGGCCTCATCAAACACGGTATACTCCGTTCCGATGTTCATACAAGCAACTGGTTCAGCTGCGTCTTTTTTACAAGAGATCAGGGCTACTAAACAACCGAGAGATAGAAGGAAATTTTTCATTTGGCGAGCATTTATGGCGCCAAATAAACAGAATTAAATATTAGAAGATTATGTCAGATGCAATAAAAGGAGGAGAGTTTCTTATTCGAGAAACAAAGCCGGAAGAGATTTTTATTCCTGAAGAGTGGAGCGAAGAACAACGGATGATTGCGCAAACCTGTCGGGATTTTGTTCAGCAGGAAGTGCTACCTCATGTCGATGAGTTGGATTCAATGAGCAACCCCGACCTGATGCCAAGTATTCTTAAGAAAGCAGGAGAGTTGGGTATACTGTCCATCTCTATTCCGACAGAATATGGAGGCATGGGAATGGATTTTAAAACATCGATGCTGGCTGCAGAAGCCGTGGGTGGCGGACATTCGTTCTCTGTGGCTATTTCTGCTCATACCGGAATCGGTACACTGCCTATTCTGTATTATGGAACGGAAGAACAAAAGCAGCACTATATTCCTAAACTCGGATCGGGTGAGTGGTTAGGGTGCTATTGCTTAACAGAACCCGGAGCGGGATCAGATGCCAATTCGGGTAAAACAAAAGCCGAGAAGGATGGTGATCAGTGGAAGCTCAACGGGCAAAAAATGTGGATTACCAACGGAGGCTTTGCCGATGTGTTTACCGTATTTGCCAAAATCGATGATGACAAGAAGCTGAGTGCCTTCATTGTGGAGAAGGGAGCAGATGGCCTAAGCCTCAACCCTGAAGAAAAGAAAATGGGGATCAAGGGTTCTTCAACACGTCAGGTGTTTTTCAACGATGTGAAAATTGCAGAGTCTGCTCAACTGAGTTCAAGAGAGAACGGATTTAAAATTGCGCTGAATATTTTGAACGTTGGTAGAATCAAATTGGCAGCTGCCACATTGGGTGCGGCTAAAGATGTGGTCACAGCCGGTGTAAAGTATGCCAACGAGCGCAATCAGTTTGGAAGGCCCATTTCGAAGTACGGTGCTATTCGATATAAAATTGGTGAAATGGCTACCCGCACGTTTGCTTTGGAAAGTGCCGTTTACAGGGTGAGTCAGAACATTCAGGATCGTATCAATAGTTTGGATGAAGGCGGCATGGATAAGGGAGAAGCCACGCTTAAAGGCATTGAAGAATATGCCGCTGAGTGTGCCATGATGAAAGTACTTGGTTCGGAAGTGCTCGACTACGTGGTAGACGAAGGTGTTCAAATCCACGGTGGTATGGGATATTCGGCTGAGACGTCAGTAGAAAAAGCGTATCGCGATAGTCGAATCAACCGAATTTTTGAAGGAACGAATGAGATCAACCGCATGCTGACGGTAGACATGATCTTGAAAAAAGCCATGAAAGGTGAGTTGGACTTGATGGGAGCGGCTAAGTCTGTTCAGGATGAGTTGATGAGTATTCCCGATTTTGGCGATGACAATGACGGACTATTTGCCGATGAGTACAAGCTCATTGACGGTTTCAAAAAAGCCATTTTAATGGTGGCGGGTTCTGCTGCACAAAAACTCATGATGGAATTGCCAAAAGAGCAGGAAATACTGATGAACATTGCAGATATGGCCATTGATGCCTATACGGCAGAGTCGACAGTATTGCGTGTTCACAAAGCTGTTCAACAGAGCTCGGAGGCCGATCAGACTGTGCAGTTGGCCATGGCCAAATTGTATGTGCACGATGCGGCAGATCGCATTCATAAAGCGGCCAAGGAGGCATTACTAGGTTTTGCAGATGGCGATGAGTTGCGCATGATGCTTATGGGAGCTAAGCGTTTCTGCAAAACTCCTATTCAAAATACCAAGAACCTAAGGCGCGATGTTGCCCAGAAGGTGATCGATAAAAACAAGTATCCGTTTTAGGTTAGCACTACGCAGCGGAGTAATAAAAAAGGGGGCATTTGCCCCCTCTTTTTTTATGTCTTGTTCAGCTAGCGCCTGACCGTTATCCAGGCATCCCACTCACCGGCAACGATACACTTCTGACGAAGTACTTCTGCTTCGCTACGCTTGGTGAATTTCTCTCCCATCAGGTAACGTGTGATTCCGTCTGAGTATCCCTTAATCTCTACTTCATCGAGTGAGCGTAAGAAATCATATTTAAATCGACCGGGATTTCGATAAGCCCCTACCTGAACCCTGAAATAACATCCAGAGGCAATTTCTTCATCCGTTAGTTCTTCGCGGTCTGGGTCTACGTCACACACACCATCTGGGTCTCCGGCCAGATTGGCGAGACTGTCCATTCTCGATTGAATGTTGGATGAATCTCGTGTAGCTATGAAGCCATCGGTGTAGAAATCAAATCGATGCTCAATTCTGAGTACCCCTTCTCTAATGGCTGGGACTTCAATGTGCTCTGTTTTAGGAGGAAATCCATCGGCCAACAAGCTGATCTTATACTTCCTTCCCGGGATAAGCGAATAGTAAAACTCACCCGTGGTGCTGTCAGCAATCAACGTAGCCAGTACATCGCCCGTTTGGTCATCCATGATCTTGGCCAGTGCCGAGCTTCTTACCTCGTCAATATAGACTGTACCAACAAGTAGCACCAATGCATTTAAGCGTTCAAATGTTCCAGGCTGAATACGGTAGATGTCATGTAGGTTTTCGCCACTTGCGCGTGCCGAAGAAAAATACCCCCAATCTCCATCTGCTGTAATGTAGTAGAAGCGATCATCATCCGTAGTGTTGATCGGATACCCGAGATTCACAGCTTCCTGCCATTGCATTTCTGTACTGTCAAACTTGATGTAGAAAATGTCGTATCCGCCCATGGACCCATGTGCTTCTGAAGCGAAGTAGAGAGAAGAACCGTTTGAGTATATAAACGGAGCATCTTCATTAAACGGAGTGTTGATTTTTGGACCCAGGTTTGTGATTTCGCTGTACGTGCTGTCAGGTCCCATTACGGCCTGGTAGATGTCTCGACCTCCGTAGCCACCAGGACGGTCAGAAGCAAAGTAGACGATTCGATTGTCTGGTGACATAACCGCATGTCCTTCCCAATGTGGGCTATTGATCGCATCCATTTTTTCAGGATCTGTCCAAGCCGTGTCACCCTGATTGTAGCTGATGTAAATGTCTTCTTCCTTGTTATTGCTACTGATATAGACAAACAGTTTGTCGTTGTCATAAGAGATACTGAGCGGTGCTTCGTGTCGTCCAGGAAGGTTCACATTAGACCCGATGCTATACCCAGTGTCAAACTCAAACTCCTCACCAATGTTTTCAGCTACAAAAATGTCTTCGTAATACTTACCCAAATCGTGCGACTTGGATTTGTTATCCATCATTTCACCTGCACTTTCTGGTCCTCTGTTGGTATAGTACAACTTAGAGCCATCAGCACTAATTACAGGACTGTACTGTGAATTCTCCTGATTAGAAGGAGGGCTCAAGATCTCTAATGTCAAGGCCATTCTTCGCTTCATCAGCTCAATTCCGTTCTCACAGTTTCTGATGTAGTGAAGTGTATTGATTCGCATCGTTCCATTGGGCTTGCCCATTTCCAGATACTCGTTGTAGAGGTCAATGGCTTTTTCAAAGTTGTAGTCCAGGTGTTGAGCACGAGCCATCCAAAATGTCACGTCTTCGTATCCTTCCTGCCCTTTTAGATCCTTGAGGATATCAAAGGCTTGTTCTCTGCCAGTTGCACTGAATGTGTAACAAACACCCGTTCTATATTGCAGATATGTGTCATTAGGTCTTAGGTTCCAAAGACTGTCATACATGACAAGCGCCCGCAATTGGCTGTTATCATCAAATAAAGCATCCGCATCGAAAAGGCTTTTCTTGAAAGGGCCCGAAGGTGAATCCTGGGCAATAGACAGGTTACCTAACGCTAAAAATAATACTGTCAGCAGTAGGTTAAAAGGTTTCATTTGCATCGAGCAAAAATGTTGATGAATTTCAAAAGTATCAATATCTAAATGCACACAAAATCTTCATCATACTGATTACTAACTTTGATTTCTTAATGAACGTTTCAATTCTACGCTTATCTAACGGATTAAGAGTACTTCATGTATCAGATTTGAGTTTGGCAACTGTGCATTGCGGCTACTTAATCAACGCTGGCTCCAGAGATGAAAATTCGGCTGAAAATGGATTGGCCCATTTGATTGAGCACTGCTTGTTTAAAGGAACCGAAAAGCGGAAAGCCTACCACATCCTTACGCGCCTAGACGCAGTAGGAGGTGAGTTGAATGCCTACACCACGAAAGAAGAGACATGCGTGTATGCGAGTGCCTTAAAAGAACACTTCGATCGATCGGCTGAGTTACTCACGGATATTGTGTTTCACTCGCGTTTTCCCGAAAAGGAGATTGCCAAGGAGATTACAGTTATCAAAGATGAGATCAACTCTTATCTCGATAATCCGGAAGAACTGCTTGTGGATGAGTTTGAGGAGCGCTTATTCCCAAATCATCCGCTCGGAAAACCTATTCTGGGTTCAGAAAAGGTGGTGGAAGGACTGAATCAAAGATCGATTCAAAGTTTTACGGACACCTATTACTCTACCGATCAAATGGTGTTTGCCGTGGTGGGCAATGTATCGCTGAAGAAGGTTGAACGATTTTGTAACAAGGTGTTAGACCAAATTCCAGCGTCACGGTCGAAGAGAGATTTACGGGTTAGGCCCAAGGCAGAACAATTTGTATTGGACAGAAAGCAAACCGTTCATCAGGTTCATACCATGATCGGTGCCGAAACCATCGGGCTTGATGATGATAGAAGGCGTGGCATGTTTCTGTTAAACAATATCCTTGGTGGCCCTGCTCTAAACAGCCGCCTGAATCTCAATATTCGAGAGCGATTGGGTTACTGTTACTACATTGAGTCAAACTACGTTCCATATACCGATTGTGGCCTTTTCCAAGTCTACTTTGGAACCGATCAGAGGTATTCGAGACGCGTGCAAACACTGGTGGCAAAAGAGCTGAAACAGCTGATGGACACACCGTTAAAGGAAAGAGCGCTCACCATTTCGAAGAAGCAATTGCTGGCGCAGTTAGCCCTGTCGCAAGAGAATAAAGTAAATCAGATGCTATCGCTGGGTAAAACCTTGCTTCATTTTGATCGGGTAGATTCGTTTGAGGTCATGCAGGAAGACGTCATGTCTATTACTGCAGTTGAGCTACAGGAACTGGCATCGTCTGAACTCAATCCGGAGCACATGTCGCGTTTGAGTTTTATTTCAGAGATTTAGAACATGAATTTCCTACCTGAAGAGATTGAGCGGTACAGCGAGAAGTACACAACCGAAGAGCCTGAATTACTGGCTGAGTTAAACCGATATACATATACCAATGTGTTGATACCGCGAATGTTGGCGGGTCACCTTCAGGGGCGCGTACTTTCTATGTTGAGTAAGATGATTAACCCTAAAGTGATTGTTGAGGTTGGCACATACACCGGATATTCTGCTTTGTGCTGGGCCGAAGGTTTAGCCGAAGGAGGGGTTGTTCATACCATAGAGGTAAACGATGAGTTGGAGGATAAGATCAGATCTTTTCTCGGCCGTTCAGAGTTTGCCAATCAGATCGAGCTTCACATTGGAAATGCCATGGACATTCTATCGGGTTTTACAGAGCCAATTGACCTTCTTTACTTGGATGCGGATAAATCGAATTATCCGGCTTATCTGAACATGATGATTGACCGAATTGCTCCAGGTGGATATGTGATAGCAGACAATGTTTTGTGGAGCGGAAAAGTGGTGCAGCCGGTGAAATCTGACGATAAGGATACCCAGGCATTGATAGAGTATGCAGAGATGGTTCACTCAGACGATCGATTAGAGAATGTACTGTTGCCCATTAGAGACGGACTTTTGATAGCTCGTAAAAAATAGCCATGAAAAAACTTGATTTTAGAAGTGATACTGTGACCAAGCCCAGTCAGGGTATGTTAGATGCAATGGCGTCAGCAGAGGTTGGTGACGATGTTTTTGGAGACGATCCAACCGTTAATCTGCTGGAGGCTAAAACAGCTGAGATGTTTGGTAAGGAAGCGGGTTTGTTTTGTCCGTCTGGCACCATGACCAACCAGATTGCTATCAATGTTCATACACGACCTGGAGATGAAGTCATGTGTGATAAGACCGCTCACATTTACCATTACGAAGGTGGTGGCGTGGCATCTAATTCAGGATGTTCGGTGAAGTTGCTCGATGGAGTGCAAGGGCAGTTTAGTGCAGCAGATGTGTTAGGTGGGATTAATCCCGATGATCCGCATTTTCCAGTGAGCAAGTTGGTGAGCATAGAGAACACGAGTAACAAAGGAGGTGGTACTATTTGGAAACTAAAGGAAATTCAATCCATTGCATCGGTTTGTCAACAACACAATCTGGGATTACACTTAGACGGTGCACGGTTGTTTAACGCCTTGGTCGAAATCGATGATGAACCTAAGGATGTACTTGCACCCTTTGATTCGGCTTCGCTTTGCCTGAGTAAAGGACTTGGATGCCCCGTTGGTTCAGTGCTGCTGGGAACGGAATCGTTTATCAAAAGAGGACGAAGAATTAGAAAAGTTTTTGGTGGAGGCATGAGGCAAGCCGGCATTCTGGCTGCAGCCGGGTTGTATGCTCTAGAACATAATATTGACAGGCTCAAAATTGATCACTTACACGCAAAGCGGGTGCGTGAAATTCTTCTCGACCAAAGCTGGGTTCAGGAAGTCGATTATCCGCAAACCAATATTGTCATAGCAGAGGTGGCCGACTCAATCGATGTTCAGAAATGTCTGGCTAAGCTTGAAGAGAATGGAATACTTGCTGTTCCGTTCGGGTCAGGTAAGATTAGGTTTGTGACACACCTCGATATAACTGGAACGGATATTGATTCACTAGAAACGAGAATTAAGAAAGTGAGCATATGAAATACTTGAAAGCACTATTGTTGGCACTCCTGATGCCGCTTGGAATTGGAATTTCTTCTTGTGAGGAGTTGTTGCTCTTATCTCAGGATTATGAAGTCGAGCTCACCGAAGCTGAAATCATCAAAGGATTAAAACAGGCCTTAACGCACGGTACGGATACTGCCGTGTCTATCCTTTCTGTGAAGGACGGATATTTCGCAGATGAGCTGGTGAAAATTTTGCTGCCAGCGGAAGCCCAGCCCATATATGATAGAATTCAGAGCATTCCGCTCATCGGTGACTATGTAGATGAAACCATTCTGGCCATTAACCGAGCAGCGGAAGATGCTGCTACCGAGGCCGCTCCGATTTTTGTAGACGCAGTTACTGAAATGACAGTTGAAGATGGTTTTGACATACTTCATGGATCAGATACGGCTGCCACATCCTATTTGAGAGGCAAAACCTTTCAGAATCTGTTTGATGCTTTTCAACCTAAGATTGAGACATCGTTAAGCAAAGACCTAATCTTGGGGTTGAGTGCCGAAGAGTCTTATGAGCGATTAATCAATACGTACAATGCAGCCTCTTTAAACGGTTGGTTGTTTGATGAAATTGAGACAAACTCGCTGAGTGACCACACGACCAATCGAGCTCTTCAGGGGCTTTTTCTTAAGGTTGGCGATGAAGAAAAGCTCATCAGAGATGACGTGTCACATCGGGTGACAGATATTCTTCAGAGGGTGTTTGCCGAGCAAGATGCCTAAGGTCATTTAATGACCTCGATGATGGCGTCATGACAGGATGCGTCTGGAAACGCAATTTCACTGATCAGGCATATCGTAGGCACTATTTGAGTGATTTCAACAGGCTGAAGTGACGTTCCCGGTTTTACCCCATTTCCGAAGAATATGAGCGGCACATGTGTATCGTAGTTATACGAAGTCCCATGCGTGGTGCCTTGATGACCATAATCCATCCAACCGGCCAGATACTTAATCATTACATCCCCCGATCTTTTTGGATTCCATCCTGTGCTTGCCAGATGAGCAAACTCAGTGTCCGAGGTTCTGTATTGAAGATCTTTTGTCGTGAGCACTTCGGCAACACCTTCATTCTTTAGCGCAGTTTTCTCGATGACATCAAACATCTCTTTGAGGTGAACATCCTTTGCGTCAATCAGGTCATGGTTTAGAAAGAACTGTTGGTTTGAGTAGTTTTTAATCCATTCGCCTTCTCCAAACTCTTCGTTGAGCGCGCGTTTAATGTCTGCCTCAAATACTTCAGAATCGAAGTACTCGGTAGGCATACCGTTGTCTGCCATGTAGCTTGGTACAGGAGCGGCTGCATGATCTGCTGTGAGGAATAGCGTATATGAACCTTCGCCAAGTCTTGTATCCAGTACTTTCAACAATCGGGCTATCTCCAGGTCGAGTCGTAAATACGTATCCTGAACTTCAATGGATTGCGGGCCACACATATGGCCAATCATGTCTGGAGATGAGAATGAAAGCGCAAACAGGTCAGTCATTTCATCCATGCCCAAATCTTCCTGAACGATGACATGCTCAGCAAACTTGGTAAGCACAGTGCTTCCATAAGGTGAAGCGGCAAAGTGGTAGTAGCCATTTTCCTTGACGTATTCTGAGAAGTCGTAAGGAAATACCGGGCTTTCTTTGCCCATGAGTGCTTTTTCATAAGGAGTATTGTCTTTGGTGCTCTCCTTATAGAGGTTGATGTCCAATAACGTATTCCATTCCTCTTCGGCTAGCTTGTCTGGCCAGTTTTCCTTATTGAAATCAACGACCCATTTAGGCAGAGCATCCATGTAATGCGAGCTCGAAATGAAATCTCCGCTGGCATAGTCAAACCAGTAAGCTGCATTGGCTGAGTGCCCGGCTGGTAAAATGGCTCCTCGGTCTTTGATCGAAAGACCAATGGATTTTCCCTTGAAGTTTGAAGAAATACGAAATGCGTCACCCAACGAGGGAACCAGTAGATTCTTGGGAGACATGCGACCAGCGTCTGTATCTGTTCCCAATGGGGATGATTCCATGTCTCGCACACAGTACATGCCTTCACCAGACTGTTTTTCATACCAGTTATTGGCTATGATGCCGTGAGTCATAGGCGTGCTTCCAGAGTACACAGATGCGTGTCCCGGGCCCGTGTATGTGGGCATGTAGTTAAAGTGAGCGTTTTTGCACAGATGGCCTTCGCCAATTAGTCGTTTAAACCCATTGTCGCTGTATTTATCCCAATACCTGTATATGTAGTCCATTCGCATCTGATCAACGATGATTCCCACAACGAGTTTGGGTTTTTGTTGTGCGTTTAAGGTCAGGCAGGTGAGCAGACCAAAAAGAAGGGTAAGCTTTTTCATTTCAAATTTTTATTAACGAGCCATAGAACAAACAGGCAAAGACAAATACTAACAGATATATTGGCAATGGCCATAAACCAGTTGCCCGATCGTATGAGCGATAAGCTTTCGAAGCTAAAGGTGGAGAATGTGCTAAAGCCACCGCAAAACCCCACGGTCCAAAACAAGAATAAGAACTGAGATTTGTCTATAGATAGTTTCATCATAGATATACCCAGAATGAGTGTGGCAAGCACATTTGCTGTTAGTGTTGCCCATGGAAAGTTTACAATTTCTAACTGCTTAAACAATAGGCTTACGCTATATCTACTGAGGCTTCCGAGCCCTCCACCAAGAAAAACAGCTATGACGCCAGCTAGATTCACAGTTTGTACTTTTTAATCATCCATTGGAGCGAAAAGTACACAGAAAAGGCCAGCAGAGTTCCCAGTAGAAAACCTCCAATTACATCCAGAAAATAGTGCTTGCCCAAATAGATTCTGGAGTACCCGTTAAGCAGTGCAAATGTGAGTAAGCCAAATGTCATCCATCGGTTCTTGAGAATAGATGCTACGAGCACGGCTAAGCCCATTGTGTTGGCTGCGTGTGAAGAAACAAACCCGAATTTTCCACCGCACCCGGCTATGGTGCGTACAAGGCCATCCAAATCGGGTTCGTGACACGGTCTGAATCGCATAAGCGTTTCTTTGAACAGGACGGAAATCTGATCGGTTAGTACCAGATTGATCACAATGGCCATCACGATGATAAGTGCCCGTTTCCAGCCAAAGATTTTGTTAAACAACAGAAGAAGTCCCAGGTAAAGAGGAAGCCAGGTAAGCTTCTCGCTTACCGCTACCATTAATGCATCAGCAGACTCTGTGTGGTAGTTATTTATTGCTAGGCTTATCGCCTGATCCCACGCGTCTATTGATTCAAGCATCTTGTCCTACACGGAAGCCCCAACCTGTTCTTTGTGCTGTATGGCCGCCTTTAAAAAGTTGATAAAAAGAGGGTGCGGGTTTGCCACCGTGCTTTTGTATTCGGGATGGAATTGAACACCAATGAAGTGAGGATGCTCTGGAATTTCTACTATTTCGACCAGACCAGTTTCCGGATTAAAACCCGAAGCTTTCATTCCGGCTTCTTCAAACTGACTTAGGTAGTCGTTATTGAATTCGTAACGGTGCCTGTGACGTTCTGATATTTCTGTTCGGCCATAGATTTTATGAGCCAATGTGTCTTCTTTAATCGTGCAGGCATAAGCGCCCAAACGCATAGTTCCACCCATGTTGGTGATGGCTTTTTGCTCTTCCATCATACCAATTACCGGATGTGGTGTGTTGGCCTCCATTTCCGAGCTGTTGGCTCCATCGAGATGCAGTACGTTTTGAGCGTACTCGATGACGCAGCACTGCATTCCCAAACAGATTCCAAAGAAAGGGACCTCATTTTCGCGTGCATATCTGATCGCAGATATCTTCCCGCCAAGGCCGCGTTTCCCAAATCCGGGAGCAACGATAATACCTTCAAGTCCTTTGAGTCTTTCCGCAGCATTTTCATCGTTTATCTCCTCTGAATGCAATGAGATTACTTTCACCTTGGTTTCGTTTTCAACCCCGGCATGTACCAAACCTTCCAGAATGGATTTGTACGCATCCTGTAGTTCTACATACTTACCAACCAAACCAACGGTTATGGTCTTAGTCGGGTTTTTGAAACGGGTTAAGAAACTCCTCCACGTGTCGAGTGTGGGTTCGTCTCTATGCTGCAATTTGAGTTTGTCGAGCACCACGGTGTCCAGCTTCTCATCTTTCATGAGTAGTGGCACATCATAGATGGTATCTGCATCGATCGACTCGATCACTGCCTCATCGCTGATGTTGCAGAAAAGGGCAATTTTTCTTTTTTGATCCTCGCCAAGTCGGTGTTCTGTTCTGCAAACCAGAATGTCTGGTTGGATTCCCTGAGATTGAAGTGTTTTTACCGAGTGCTGAGTTGGTTTTGTTTTGAGTTCACCAGCTGCACTGAGGTAAGGAATAAGTGTAAGGTGAATGACAAGCACATTATCTCGCCCCTGCTCATAGCGGAATTGTCGAACAGCTTCCACATACGGCAAAGACTCAATATCACCGACTGTTCCACCAATTTCGGTAATCACAATTTCGTGTGCTCCACCCGTTCCCAACTTGGCTACACAGCTCTTAATCTCATCCGTGATATGAGGAATGATTTGAACGGTTTTTCCGAGGTAATCTCCTCTTCGCTCTTTGTCGATAACACTTTGGTAGATTCTACCGGTTGTCACGTTGTTTGCCTGAGATGTGGGCACGTTCAAAAAACGCTCATAGTGACCCAAATCCAGGTCGGTTTCAGCGCCATCATCTGTTACGTAACACTCACCGTGCTCATAAGGGTTTAGGGTGCCTGGATCAACATTGATATAAGGATCTAGCTTTTGTATGGTAACTGAATAACCTCTTGCCTGAAGAAGCTTGGCCAAGGAAGCCGAAATAATGCCCTTCCCAAGAGAGGAAGTTACACCGCCTGTAACGAAAATATACTTTGTTGACACCCGCACTTATGATTAAGAATACGGGGAGCAAAGGTAGACAACTGCTATACTTTGAGCTGCATATTTTTAAAAAAACCGAAGTATTTTCTAACAATCAGAAACTCATGCTAATACCGGCTGAAGGCATGAACGGCAATTGGTTCACACGCTCAAAGTTTACCCGGTCAAAGTAGAATATATTCTCTCTGTTGTAAGCATTGGTCACACCAATATTGGCTTCAAGAATCGAGTTAACAGAGATAACAAACTGACGTTTCAGTGTTAGGTCAAGTCTGTGGTAGTAAGGCAAACGACCACCGTTGATGTCATCATACACGATTCCGATTTGTCCGTTTGAGTTGACAATGTCAGTATCCGTTCCATCCTGGAAGGTGTATTGTTCGTAAAATCCGAGTGTTTGGGTGAATGGAAATCCACTGCCCATATTCCACCGTGCATCGAATTCCCAAAGGCGTGTTTTTCCAAACTTGTAAGATCCTACGAAGTTGATATTGTGTCTTCGATCAAACACAGGAGAATAAGCGATAATACCGTCCCATCGATTAACCTTACCAATGGAGTAAACTGCATAAATATTGATGTCATTCAAATCGTAGTTGATGACGAGGTCGCATCCGTAGGCGTCTCCGGTTTCAACAATAAAGTCTTTCGTTAGCACATCTGGCTGATCTGTTTCAGACTCATCAAATATTTTATTCCTGTTCAGGTTAGTAACCTGTGTAAACATTTTGTAGTACGCTTCAACGTTCACATTGATTTTTGGCGTCACATCAATTTCAGCACCGATAATGAAGTGATTGGCTTTTTGAAGTGAATGTGTGATGTCCTTCACCGTTCCGTCTTCTCTGACCAATGTCTCCTGTAGATTGCTAGGACCAGATAAGAATCCGTTGAAAAGGTTTACTACATCACGGTCACTGTTAGCGGCAATTAGGTTTTGGCTATAAACTCCGGCTGCAGTCTTTAACCTGAAGTTATCTGTTACATTCATTTTCGCTCCGAATCGAGGCTCAAATGATGGAGTTCGAAGAGATGCGTAGTAGTGGATTCGGAAACTTGGATCGAGGACCAGTTTTCCCAGCTTTTTCTTGTATCGAACATATCCGGCAAGTTCAGTTGTGCTTTCCTGTTGCTCGATGAGTCTGTTGGCAGAGTTCACTACTTCATAATCGGTAGAGAATCCGACCATTTCTATTCCGTACTTCACTTCGTCATCCCCAAGGAAGTACGTGAAGTTCAGACCACCGTTAAACCCTTCAATTTTACTGGTTCGATCTCTGAAGTTTTCTTCGACCAACGATATTTGATATGCAGAATAGGCTACGTTTCCTTCAATAAGAACGGGGCTTCCAGATGGAATAAGGATAAAGTTTCCTCCAACTCCGGTGTTTGTCCATCCTAAATCGGAAACGGCTTTGTATCGAACACGGTCAGAAAACCGGAGGCCAAAAATGTTGGCTTTACTTCCGTTTTCAGCGCTAAAAGTCACTTTGCCATAAAGGTCTGTGTAGTCAAACGGAAGGCCCCCTTCATCGATGTAGTCATAGAGAACTTTTGAGCTTTGTGTAAGGTAGCTGTGCTTGGCAGAAGCAATGTAGCTTACGCTTGAACCACCTATCGTTTTTGGCTTAACAAGCGGACCTTCTACATTGAGCCTGGCCCCAAACGTGGTCAAGGAGGCGTTTCCGTGAAACTCGTTCTTGTTTCCGTCAATCGTAGTGATGTCCATGACAGAAGATATACGTCCACCATACTCAGCACCAAACCCACCGGTATATACATCGGCATTTCGAATGATGTCGGTATCAAAGACAGAAAACAGTCCGATAGAGTGGAAGGGATTGTACACAATCATTCCGTCCATCATCACTTTGTTCTGCACGGGCGAACCTCCTCTAATGTAGAGCTGGCCTCCCTGGTCACCAGTAAAAACCACACCAGGCAAAACCTGCATGTACTGGGCAATATCAGCTTCTCCACCAATGCTTGGCAGTTTGTCAATCTCCTTCGGGGTGATTTTCTGAACGGACATTTTCACCTCGTTTTGCGCTTCTACTTTGTCGGCAGAAACTTCAAATGTTTCAAGCTCCTTTGCTTGAGATTGCATGAAAATCTTCTTATTGACAATCTGGTTCTTTTTGACACTTACGGGTTCTACCGCAGTAGCATAACCCAGTGAGGATACGGTCAGGTTGTAGTCTCCTTCAGGTACTTTGGTTATGGAATAGTAACCATTCACATCAGTAGAAGCACCGATGGAAGTACCTTCCAAAACAACATTCGTGAAGATGATTGGTTCACCAGATTCGGCATCATAAACAAACCCTCTGATGGTCCCTGTTTGAGCAGAAGCAGTTAGAACTAATGCAAAACTCAAAACCGTAAAAATCCAACGCAGCATACATGTCAATTTAAGAGCTGTCAAATGTAACATTCCAGCCCATCCGTTTAAATCGAGTTTCGTGAATAGGTCTATTGAGTTACCAGAAGGCTAAATGAGGCAATGAACGGTAATTAGCGTCCAGCTCTTCCATATGCCTTTTTGTAGTAAGGATTGCTCAGATTTGAGATAACAACTCCCTTGCTCGAACTGGCATGAACAAAAAAATCATTCATGAGGTAAACCCCTATGTGTGAGCCTTTTTTGCCGTTAATGTCAAAGAATATGATGTCTCCTTCCTGCAGGTCTTTTTGTTTAACTGTCTTCGAAACTTTGGAAATCTCACTGGTAGTTCGGGGAAGTTTTTTGTCATACACGCTGTCGTACAGCAAGCCGGTAAAACCTGAGCAATCAACACCTGATTTATTCATTCCTCCATACTTGTAGGGTACACCCTGCCATTCATCAACAAAAGCATAAAGTGTTGTGTTACGAATAGAGGAAGTCGGAACATTTAGCGCATCGGCATATTTTTCTTTGAGATGAGCATGATGCCGGGTTTCAGTTTTTGGGCGTTTGGAAGTGGCTCTCTTTTGATTTTTACACGAGCCCAAAAAGAGTAGTGACAAGACTAAAACGAAACTGTATGTGAGCCATTTTTGCATGCATTCAATGCTAGCTCAATATTTGCCATGGCCGCCCAGGAGAGCATTTACTTACCAACAAGCTGGTTTTAAATCAATCCTTGATAAAACGCAGTATTTCTCCGTTCAAGTCGATTACATACAATCCGGGTTTTAGCGGCTGAATGTCAATGTGGTTGGTTCCGTATTGAACGGTGGTATTGAAAACCAACTGTCCCTGCGTATTGAATACGGAGAGCTTTCCGGGTGTTAGCGTATTCAGGAAGAAATAGTCGCTGACCGGATTGGGGAAGAGTTTTAAATCTGAAGGCGTCCATGCTTCGAGACCTGTTAGAATGTCCATCTGAATGAGCTGTCCTCCGGCATTCGGAATCAACCAAAGGTTAGCAGAGCTCAGGCCAGATGTTCCCGCTGTATCCATAAAACCTGTGGCTGCAATAGTTACAGCCTCACCGAGAAGGTCGAGTTTTTCTAACCCCAATTCTAACCTGACGAATGTGCTATCGTTATTGGCGATAAAATCCACGTGATAATCTGCGGTTGGCAGCGAGGTATAAGCTCCGAATTGCGCATACGGTAACTCTGATTCCAGGAACGAATGCAATACAGATGTTTCTTTGATGCTCAGTGTAGCGGCTTCGGGCACACCGTTGAAGAAAAGAATGTCCGTAGTGCTTCCAAAAAGAGAATTCGTCCTCGTTTCAGTCATGCTTAGTTCGAATGGTCTGGTTTGCGGAAGCGAAGCCGAGCCCGCACCAGACAATAAAGTCGAGTAGGTAATATCCCGGGTTAGAGAAACTGTCGTATCGATAAGCATGGCAGAAGCCGAAGTATCATCAGCGTGATAGACTTTAATCTTATGTTCAAGTCCAGATGATATCCCGTTGATTTTTCTGGCTTGCAGATAGGTAACATTAGAAGCCTTTTTGGTTTGATCTACATACACATCCACCACGCGTACGTTCGTGTCAGGAGAAATGTGGGCGAACAGAAGACTGGCTTTGGCCAAGCTTAAAGACTGCAATGAACCACCGTGTGGATGTCCATATTTAATGGAAAGGTCGTCTCCATTTTGATTGGCAGACGGATCGGAAAACCCTGTAAGAAAGATATAGACAGAGCTATCGATGAGGTTTTTTTCGGGAAGACTGAACTCGAACTGACCGAGCAAATTTTCGTTCGTGTCTTTTGGTTCTAACAGCAGGTTTGTACCAAGTATTTCATAGGCAGGACTGAAAGATCCAAAGCTTAAGTCGGACGTGAGGTTGGCCGATATTTCATTGGTTTCTTTTATGGTTAACGGACCAAAGTCGGTGGAGCCGTTAAACACCTGAATAAAGCTGTTGCCGCTTGCCGGAGGTGCTTGAAGTATCGAATCCCATACAAAGGAAACCGGATAAGAGGGAGTGAAAGCGTTTGAATCAAATACACCACTTAGCACAGCAATAAAAGGTGTTCCAGACAAGGTGACGCTATCTGAAAACAGGGCAGAAGATGTATCGACCGAACCTTTTGGACAAATCGAGATCGTCAGAGGTTGAGCCGATGTTATTTGGCTTAAATAAGATGTTTCATCAGGTGAGAAGTTCTGAATAACCTTCACCGTATCAATCCAAATGTCTACCGTGTCTAACTGTGGGTCAGGAGAATTATGTACCATCCATATCGATCCGGATTGACCAAAACCCGAGATGGCAAATAACAAGACAATACAAGTGGATAATAGGGTGTGTTTGGGGAAGAACATGACAGCGAAAATAGCGATTAGGTTATCTAACCCAGATATAGTTGGATAATCTGTAAATTGCTGACTTAATCTAATCATGTGAGCATGAGAATACCAATTCATTTCATTTTGGTTTTTGCCATGGTGGTTACGGCTTCAGTAGAGCTTCGAAGCCAGGACCAACCTAAGATTGATAGCATGTTTCAGGTGCTTAGAACATCTAAGCAAGACACGCATAAAGTGATGTTGCTTTACGATCTGTCAAGGGAGTTTTTTAGCAATGACATAGACAGGGCCGAAAAATATTCGAACAGGGCACTTTTCTTAGCAGAGAAACTGGGCTACAAGCGCGGTATCGCAAAGGCATACAACAACCTGGGGATTATCAATTACTACAAGGCCATCTATAACGTGGCGCTGTCATATCACGACCGATCTCTAGAAATTATGACAGAGATTGGAGATAAGAAAGGAATGGCCGGTTCTCATAATAATAAAGGTGCGGTGTATACGCAGCAAGGTGATTATTCCATGGCTATTGAAGAATACGTGAGGTCGATTCGGATTTTGCAGGAGATGGGCGATGATGAAGGTGTGGGACGTTCTTACAACAACATTGGGCTTGTGTACTACTTACAAGGTGATTTTGACCAGGCAAGGAATTACTATCAAAAAGCCCTCGATATTCTCAAGAAGTATAACAACCAACAGGTTATTTCTGATATCCTCAACAACCTGGGCATCATTTCTTACGAAGAGGGTAAGTACGATGAGTCTTTAAACTTCCATTTTCAGTCGCTCGACACGAGAGAGTCAGAGGGAAATCAGCGTGGCATGGCAGCTTCTTATACCAACATTGGCGATGTGTATGCTGTGCAGGATGCGTTTGATAAGGCACTGGAGTTTCAGCAAAAGGCCATGGCTATTCAAGAGGAGTTAGGAGACAAGAAGGGAATGCTTAGTTCGCTCAGCGGTATGAGCAAGGTATATGCCCTCACCGGTAAAACAGATGAGGCCATGACGTATATGGAAGATGTGTTGGAAATGTCGGCCGAAATTGGCGCTAAGAAAGAGCTGCAGGATGCTTACAACGATCTCAGTGATATCTACATCAGAACAGGAGATTACAAAAAAGCACTCGAGTATAAGGCCAAGTACGACCAGATGAAGGACACCTTGTTCAGCGAGCAGACCAAGGAGTTGGCCTCGAACCTGGAAGCGCGTTTTGAGAATGAAAAGAACGCCAAGGAGATTGAGATCCTTAAGCGTGAAAACGAGATTCAGGTTTTGCAATTGGGCAGAAACCGAATATTGATCATTTCGTTTACGATAGGTCTGGTGCTAGCGCTGATTTCAGTTGTGCTGTACGCCCGTACAAACCGGGATAAGCGCAAAGCGCTTGAAATGTTGCAAAAGAAAAATGACAACATTATCAAGCAGAAAGAAGAGAAGGAAGTACTACTCAAGGAGATTCACCACAGGGTGAAAAACAACCTTCAGGTGATTAATAGCTTGATACGCTTGCAGTGTGCCTACACGGATGACGCGGAGGCGCTGGAGCTTTTTGATGAGTGCCAGAATAGAATCATTTCTATGGCTCTGATACACGAAAAAATGTATGAGGCGCATGATCTCTCCAACATCAATATCAAAGAGTACATCACGCAACTATCTCAAAACCTTCTGAGAAGTTACCGGTTGAATCAGCGTATTGATTTGAAAATTGACGTCAAGATTGAGCATTTAACGCTCGATACGCTGGTGCCTTTGGGCTTGTTGCTCAACGAGATGATTTCCAATTCGTTTAAGCACGCGTTTAAGGATAGAGAGTCAGGTAGTATTACCATCAAGCTCGATAGAATGAAGAACGGGTTGTTCTATCTTGAAATTGGAGATGATGGTGTTGGGCTTCCTAAAGACTTCTCCTTCAAAAGTGCCAACACGTTGGGTATGGAACTTATCGTTACGCTCACTTCACAATTGGATGGAACCATCAGCCGTATCGATAGAGAGGGTAGCTATTTTGCCATTGAGTTTATTGGACTCGAAAAACAGAGAGAAGATGTGCAGGAGGCAATGAAAGCTGAGGCCGCAGCCTAATCAAAGCGAAATCAATCCCTCAATCTTATTGGCTTCCTCATATCTGCCAACAACCTCATCGGCAGAGATCATGAGTTCCTTGGCGCTTAATGACACAAACTTACCAGTGCGGCTTTGACGGAGCGAAATCTGCGCTTCAGAACCAAAAATGGCTTCAGCTCGTGCTAGCTTTTGATGATCGTTTGGAACGATGAACTTGAACATGTAAATCTTTGGCCAATCCTTATCGGCTGCCAATTTTTCACGGAGACCTTCAAACGGACTACTCATCTACAATTAGTTTAAATCCTACACCGTGAACATTCATAATCTTAATTCGCTCATCCAGTTTTAGGTATTTCCTAAGCTTAGTAATAAACACGTCCATAGAACGACCTAAGAAGTAATCGTCACTTCCCCACACCACGTTAAGGGCCATTTCTCGCGTTAAAACCTGGTCTTTGTGCAGACATAGCATACGCAGAAGTTCTGCTTCTTTTTTGGTGAGTGTTTTCACCAAATCGGGGTGATTGAGAGTAAGGTTAGGGTAGTCAAAACTAAACTGACCCAATTCAAACATGTCTCGGGCATGGTGCTCTTCGCCATCCTTCGGTTTTGCCCGCTTCATGATGGCTTTTATTCTCAAATCGAGTTCATCAAAACTAAAAGGCTTGGTCAGGTAGTCATCTGCACCAATCTGAAATCCTTTGATTTTATCCTCAGTCAGGCTCTTAGCTGTCAAAAAGAGGATGGGCACCTGCTGGTCAATCTTGCGAATGTCCTCGGCCAGTGTAAAACCATCTTTCTTTGGGAGCATCACGTCCAACACGCAGAGCTCATATCCGTTGTTGTAAAACTTCTGAAAACCAGCATATCCGTCTTTTTCGAGATCAACCGCATATCCTGCATTTCTCAAATGATCCTGAATGACAAATCCAAGGTTTAAGTCGTCCTCTACGAGGAGCACTTTTGTTTTATCTTTTTTAGTCATGTTCTCTATTTAGCAATTTCCATTCCATAAGGAAGCCAAATGCAAAAAGTACTTCCTTTTCCTTGTTTACTTTTCACTGTCACCTTTCCACCATGCGATTCCACCAGTGATTTTACGTAGTGAAGTCCTAGTCCGAATCCTTTGACATTGTGTATGTTACCAGTAGGAATGCGATAGAATTTTTCGAAAATATCTGACAAGTGTTCCTTTGGAATCCCCTTCCCATTATCTGTGAAGCTCAGTTCGATTCCGTTATTGGAGTTGACACTTGATATGGTCACTTTGGCTGGATTGCCTCCGTATTTGAGTGCGTTGTCCAACAGGTTAAAGATGACATTGGTAATATGTGTTTCGTCCGCCACAATTTCAGAGTTGGCCGCATTGAGGTTGAGGTCAATTTCTGGTGTTTGTTCCTCAAAACTCATGGCAATAGTTGGCGCGGCCACTTCAATTAACTCGTGAATATCGATGGTTGATTTTTCCAGGCTGAGCTCATTTTTCTCAAGTCGAGCTACTTGTAGAACTCTTTCGACCTGATTTTGAAGTCGTTGGTTTTCACTTTTAATAATAGCGGCATATTTTCTAAACCTCTCGGGCTGCTCTTGTATAGAGTTTGAGAGCAGTACGTCACTTGAAAGAGCTATGGTAGATATGGGTGTCTTAAGCTCGTGCGTCATGTTATTGATAAAGTCCGTCTTTATTTCCGAAAGCTTCTTTTGACGAAGAATAATGTTGATAACATAGGCAAAGAAGATCAGTACAGCTATAAGCACGATGGAAGAGATAACCCAAAACTTCATTTGGCCAATGACTTCGTAGTTTAGACTTGGGAAGAACACCGAGAAGTAATGTCCGTCATTTTCCCAATTAACCGGTGGGGGTTCTGACTCACTTTGTGCCAGTCCTGAATCGCCCAGGAGAACATGTTTTGAAAACACCACTGAGTCATTGAAGCAGTTGTAAATACTGTATCTGAACTCATAGTTCAATTCCCTGTTTTGAAGCTCTGTTTTGAGCATGGATTCAAGGTAGAATGGCTCGAGTTCCTCATTGATTTGCACCCGATAGAAGTGAGGTGAGATCATGTTTACCGGATCAACCAGAAAGGTTGAGTCACCACTATGCGTTTGAATATCCTGCACCACGTTGATAAGGGCCAATTCAATTTCGTGGGTCATTTGCTCATGCGTAATGGCATATGCTTTTTTGACCCAGATTATCTGCGTACTGACCAAACCAATGAAGAGGACAGAGGCTAAGATGATGATCAACCGAATAGTACTCCGTGACATGAAAACAAATCTATACGGAGCAAACAATCACAGCTCAAGGCTTAACGATGTGTTAACGATATTTACTCTGCAGATAAAAACGTAGGTAGTTCCTTCCAAAAACGCTGCACGGGAAAACCAACCACGTTGTAAAAATCTCCTGTGACCTGTTTGATACCTATGTATCCGATGAATTCTTGTATGCCATATGCACCAGCTTTATCGAGCGGTGCATACCTGTCCAGATAGTAAGCTATCTCCTCAGAAGTGAGGTCGTGAAATTCGACTCTGGTTTCTTCACAAAATGTGTGCTGTCTGTTGTGAGTTTTCAGGCAAACGGCCGTAAAAACCGAATGTGTATTCCCACTAATTTGCTCGAGCATTTTTCTTGCAGCTTCTCGATCTATGGGTTTATTGAGAACAGTATTATCTATCCATACCACTGTATCTGCCGTGATGAGTAGCTGATTCTCATTCAGCTGCCCTTCGAAAGCTTGTGCTTTTTTTTGAGCGAGATACGTTGGTATTTCTCCACCAACCAGACTTTCAGGAAATGATTCATACGTATCCTTTGTGATAACCTCAAACGGTAATCCGAGTCCTTCGAGCAGGTATTTTCTTCTGGGAGACCCAGAGCCTAGAATAAACTCAACTTGTTCAAAAAGCGCGGTGGGAGACACGTGGTTAAGAGAAATGAGATTCAATGGAGATTTTGAGCAAGTACGTGCTGATCAAGATCACAACCACGATCAGGTTGTTGAGGTCTGCCAGGTAGCTAAAGTGCTTACGGGTTTTGGCTCTTACAAGCAGGATAATCTGAAGCACGATCATCATGCAGAGTCCAGCAAAGAGTGTGAGCATGCCAAAATGCACATGTAAAAACTCGAAATAAGCCCAGGTGCAAATAGCACCAAACAACGCGTAAACGCCAATGACGACAGATTTGGTCTTAACCACACCTAGTTTAATGGGAATGGTATTTCCACCGTATTCCCGATCGCCTTTCATATCTATCACGTCTTTCGTGATTTCTCTGGCCAGTGTCAAAATCATAATGGCCACAGAGTATCCGATGATCCAGTAGGCCGGTATGTTGAAAATGGAGTATCCCAATTGCTCTATGATCTCTGGATGTGCTGCATTTTGCAAGGGAATCTCGTAGAGGCCTACAACAAGTGGAATGCTGCCAGCGAGTACGGCCACCATTAAGTTGCCCCACAAAAACTGATGCTTGAGTTGAGTCGAGTAAAACCATAATGCAAATACCACAAAGAGATAAATGGACGTGATCTTCCACACTCCGAGCTTCCACGATGCATAGGCGGCAATCACTAAGCCTGCTCCAGACAATATCATGTGGGCCAGCATGGCTACTCTCCGGTTGAGCTGTCGATCCAGTATGATCGTTTTAGGCTTATTAATCTGATCGATTTTGAGGTCGAAGTAGTTGTTGATGGCATATCCGCCAGCGGCAATTAGTGCAGTAGCCAATGACAGGAGCGCAAACAGCTTATCTGAGACCTGAAAGTCAAATCCGTTGATGGCTATCATGGGACCAATAACAAACAATCGAATGCACCACTGCATGATGACAATGAGCAGCACGATTTGAATGCGGATGAGCTTAAGAAATGCCAGAAGTTTTACCATGTGAACTCTGCTAAGTTATCAAGGTTTTCCTGAGTGAACCACTTTTTTTGAGATTTCATTACTTGCTCAATAATATCTCGTACACAGCCCTGACCGCCTTGTTTCTTTGAAACGAAATTGCAGTAACTTTTTACCTCGTCACTCGCATCTGCCGGACATGCGCGCAGGTCTACCAGTTTGAGGGCGCCCAGGTCGGGAACGTCATCGCCCATATACATCACTTCTGATGCCTCCAGACCATACGTATCCATCAAATCTTGCATGGCTTCGTCTTTGTGTGATGCGCCCAGATAAATATCGGTGATGCCCACACCACGCATTCGTTCTTTAACTGCCTGGTTACTACCACCTGTAATGATGGCTACAATAAAGCCTTTCTTTATAGCCAGTTGAAGCGCATACCCATCTTTTGAGTGCATTTGTCTCATTTGCTGGCCATCTGGCAGCAATACCACCTGGCCATTTGTCATTACACCATCCACATCAAAAACCAGTGCTTTAATCTTATGTAGTTTCTCGATATAACTCATGAGTATGTCTGCATTATGCTCTCAGAAATGAGCTTGTATATAGATTGCGCATTGTCATCCTCAGAAAGCAGGTCAAGGTGCGATTTTATCAATTTAGAGTCTCTTCTTCTGGCCGGACCAGTCTGGCTCTCAAAGGGGCCTTTGTCAAACGCCTTGAAAATGGTTTCTGCAACGAGTGGTTTCAATATGTCAAAGTCAAGCTGCTTGTTTGACAGCAGTTGACTTGCCTGTGTGAGCAGGTGATTGGTAAAGTTGCAGGCAAAAACACCCGAAAGGTGTATTGCTTTGCGCTGCTCGGTGCTTACACGCAAGGTGTTCTTGGCAATGATATGTGCCAGTTGGAGTAGCGTTTCGGCCAAAGAATCATCTTCAGCGTCTACAAAGACATGTACATCTTGCCAGTTGGCTCTATATCCTTTCGTAAATGTCTGAAACGGATAAAGCACACCTGTTTTGTTGCTGTGTTTGGGAATCTCCTGGCTCCCTGAGCAGTGAACAATGGCGGCTTTTAGGTTTGGCGAAAGCTGTGCAATAACCGAGTTAATCTGGTCATCAGAGACTGTGATAAATACAATATCGAGCGTGAGGTCCAGGTCTGAAGGATGCGTGAGAACTTCACATTGAAACTCTTCACTGAGTCGGGCTGCATGATCTGCATTTCTCACGACCATTTGCGAAATGGGAATGTCGTGTACACCAAACTGGTGAGCTACATTCCAGCCCAGATTTCCCAGGCCGATAAAACCAATTGTTGGGAGCGTTGTCATTTTCTTCGCAGTCGTGCTGCAATAGCTATGAATGTACCGATAGCCATTAGAATACAGCCAAGCCAAAGTACATTGATTGCAGGAAAAATGATAGCCTTCATCACAATGAACTCTTTTTTGTTAGCCTCTTGTTCTTCAACAACGAATTTGAAACTCTCAGATGTAGGGTCTATTCCTTCAAATGAGATTTTGATTCCAGCTGACGATATGCTGTCCGCCACAGAGAAAGAATACTGTCTGTCTCGAATGACAAACAAAGGCATTAAGTGATGCTCGTTGGTATTGATATCAAACAGTGAAAACGAAGCGCCCAACGCCATATCCTTGTTCGTAAGTCCTTCTGTGTTTTTGGTGGGCTTTGTTGTAAGCGAATCAAGCACCATAAAAGAGGCTTTACCAAAGATGGTGTCACCGAGTTGGATAACGTGCTCTTGTTGACTGCTCTCGTCCTTTTTTTCCTCAAGCTCGGCATACGTGATGTGCGTATACAAATCTCTACCCAGATAGTGCTTGGTGTAAGGTTCAGCCACATTTCCCATTCTCGGGTTTAGCTGAATGAATGGATAGAGTGCAAAGATTTTTTCCAATCGGCCCTCTTCATTCGCCTGCATATATTCTACCTCATAGTGAATAAAATGACCTTCTTTTTCCTTGCCTCGATAGCTTACAAAATACTCACCCATCCTCAGCGTGTCGTCTTTCATGAGGAGTATGTTCTCATTGTTGTCATAGGTTTCTCCTAAGACTTCAATATCAAATAAGCTTGTGTTTTGTGATATTGTTTCACTCTGGCTTGTTGATAGCAGCGCTCCTAAAAGAACCAGCGCAAAGCCGATATGAGCGATGCTGGAGCCGCTTTTCAACACCTTGCCCGAAAGGATTCTGATCATGAAATCCAGGTTGGCTGTGGTTGCAACCAGAGAAGCAAACAACAGCATAAGGATAAGCAGGTTGGATATGCTCATCGCCCAGGCAATAGCCGCGGTGAGCGTTAGATTTAATGCTAATGAAATGCTCAGGTCTTTTAGAAAGGCCTTTGGCTTCGTGCTTTTGTACTTAAGAAATTGGGTGAAGCCGAGTGTGAATGCAACGATAATAGCCAGCGGCAGCTGCCATTGGTTGTAGTAAGTGATGCGCTCTGCTGACTGAGCAAAGTTGGTTCCAAAGATCTTATTGATGACTGGGAACGAAGTACTAAAGCCTATCTGGAAAGCTGACACAAGAAGCACAAGTGCTCCTATAAACATCCAGAACTCTCTGGACCAAATGCTCTCTTCTTGGTTTGGCTTTGGAAAACCCTTGTATCGCCAAATAACCAGACCTACAGAGAGGAAGGTGAAAAATAACAGGGACACAGCTAATTGTCCGGTCATGCCCAAGTCGGTAAACGAGTGCACGCTGCTGTCACCTAAGATTCCACTCTTGGTAAGGAAAGAGGAGTATTGAACCAGGCAAAATGACAAAGTGATGAGAAGAAACATGCTCATTACCGAAGTGCCTTTGTTTCGCTGAACCAGCATCAAGTGTCCTCCACCGACTAGTGTTAACCACGGAACCAAAGAGGAGTTCTCCACAGGATCCCAGGCCCAAAAGCCGCCAAAACTAAGTGCTTCGTAAGCCCATGCGCCACCCATGAGTATGCCGGTACCCAAGATGCCGATAGCGAAGAAAGTCCAGGTTAGTGCCGGTTTAATCCAATCCAGATAGGCTTTTCTCCAAAGCCCGGCAATGGCATAAGCAAACGGAACGAGGGTCAAAGCAAATCCAAAGAAGAGCATGGGTGGATGTATGGTCATCCAGTAATTCTGCAAAAGCGGATTCAACCCGCGACCATCCAATACGGTCAGGTATTCCGAAACCTGAAAAATAGGAAGGTTCATGAAGTCGGGGTGTTCCCTAAGCAGTGCCGTAAATGGGTTTGATCCGAGCTTGTAATCGAGAATCACAATTCCAAGGAGCATGGAGGTTAAAAAGGTCTGGACGGATGCGATTACAGAAAAAACCGGAGCCTCCCAATCCTTTACTCGCCATAAAAGGAAGTTGGCTATGACCACATGCCAGAGCATCCATAGCATAAAGCTTCCTTCAACACCTTCCCAAAAACTCGAGAATATGTATCGAAACGGAAGGTCGGTGCTGCTGTGTTGCCACACGTAATGGTATTCAAAGTATTGATTGAATATCATGAAGAACAGCATGCCTACCATAGCCACAACAGAAACGCTATGCGCGTAAAAGGCCATTCTGCCAAGTGATTTCCAGCTATCGTCCTGCTTATTTTCAGCTATGAAATATGCGATGCTCGATAGCAATCCGAAACCGAATGCAGAGAGAACAAAAATGTGTCCTAATTCACCTGCCCACAGGTGTTCGCCTACGTACTCCATGCCCTAGGCGTGAGGTTTTTCTTGTACTTCGCCATCTGTGTATTTAGATGGGCACTTCATCAGAATTTCATGTGCGTGAAAAGCTCCGTTTTCAACGCTTCCGATTAAAACGATTTGCTCTGATCGTTCAAAATCCTGTGGTTTGCTTTTGTGCAGTATTACTTGCTGCTCCTGGCCATTGACATCTCTCATCCAGAAGGTGAACAAATCTGGATTTGAAAGCGGATCATATACCATCTCCTTATCCTTGCTAAGTTGACCTACTACGTGATACTCGTCTCCCGGATTGTCAAATGCTTCGCCAAAATCAGCATACGAGCTTGAATCACTTATGGCTCCAATCATGGCTCCAATCATGACCGCAATAACTACTATCAGTATAATGTGTGTCTTTTTCATTCTCCTTTCTCAAGTTTTTTGAGTCGCTTGTCTATCAACATCAGGTAGATAAACAATACTGCAAAGATGAGTACTACAACACCAACTACCACATAGATTTTGCCATCATTTCTCATGGTTTCTGCCATGGCAGGTTGGGCCTGCAAAAGCAAAGACTGTAACAATAGAACTGCTACGAATACAAATCGAGTGAGCTTATTCATGTGAGTTGTTTTTAAGGTGTTCGATTCTGTAGGTTATTTCCGAAATCCAAAGTCCGAGCAAAATCCATCCGATAACGGCCGGGTAAAACACGAGGCGCATTGAGTTATCGAGATCGTATCCGCTAAAGGCAGGGTTTCCACCATTTCCAGGGTGCAGCGAATCAGTCAATCTGGGTAAGATGAATACAAAGAGGACCATCATGACAAAGGCAAAAATATTGTACACGGCACTTACCTTTCCCCGCTGAATTCCATCCTGAAAACTATTTCTAAGAATGATGTAAGCGAAGTAGGCCAGCATGGCAATGGCAGCTCCGTTAAGCTTCGGGTCGGGCACCCAATAGGCTCCCCATGTATACTTGGCCCATAACATTCCAGTAACCAGGCCAGCAAATCCAAATACAATTCCGACCTGTACAAATACTTTAGCCAATAGATCGTCTTTCTCGTTTCCGCTGCTTAGATACTTGATGCTATAAATCAAGGCTCCAATAAACAGGGCAACCATGGCAAACCAGGAAGTGACATGGAAGAATAAATTCCGAATGGTCTCATTGAGAATATCCAGAGCTGGAACATCTACTAAAAAACCAGCAATCAATGCGTAAAACACAAAAACAATGGAGGCAATTTTTAGTCCGATATTGATTTTCACAGGTCCTTTTTTTATTCGCGCCAAAGGTACGGAAACAACACTAGGGAAAGCGCAAAACTCAAGACATTAAGCCCTGCAAGTACAAACATATATTTCCATTGTACTGACAGTGATATTCCATCAATTCCATTTTTCATCAAAGTGGTAGAGACAAGGATCAGGGGAAGAAGAATCGGTAGGCCTAGAATGGCAAGCAATGTGAAATTATTTCCTGCCCGGGAAGCAATACTCGACAGCAAACTGAGAACAATGCCTAACCCCGTGCTTCCAAGGATAACTGCGTAAGCAAACACAGGAACATCTTCTATTGGCATCTCAAATAAGATGGAGTACACAAACACGGCTATCGCAGATAAAATGACCATAATGGCACTATGGTAAATCATCTTGGCCGAGATAAACATGCTTGGGCTTAGCAGGGTGTACGCATAGAGCATTCGTTGCCTCGATTCGTGCGAAAAGCTTTTGGCCACCGCATTAAAGCTGGCAAATAGCACAATGATCCAAAACAGCGCTACCCACAATGCCGGTGTTTCAATTCGCTTCACCGTGATGTAGCAAACGAACAGGCTAGACAGCAAAAACAACCCGGCTCCACCTAAAGCGTATGGGTTTCTGAAGTCAGACTTGAAGTCTTTGGTTAATATTGCGCGCAATGTTTTCATAGGCTCCGCAAGTTTAGAGCATAATGTCTTAAAGCAAGTTTGATTATGAAAAAAGTAGATGTATTGGCCATAGGTGTGCACCCGGATGATGTCGAACTGGGGTGTAGTGGAACCTTGGTGAAGAGTGTAAAGCAGGGCATGAGTGTGGGCATATGTGACCTCACTCAAGGCGAGTTAGGTACACGCGGAAATGCAGAGCTTAGGCTTAAAGAAGCGGAAGAAGCCAGGCAGATTATTGGCGCTTCGTTTCGTGTCAACCTTGGAATGGAAGATGGCTTTTTTGAGGTGAACAAGGCCAATAAACTCAAGATTGTAGAGGTAATTCGGGCTTGCAGACCAGACAAGGTGCTAATCAATGCACCAAAGGATAGACATCCCGATCATGGCCGAAGTGCGCAGCTCGAGGCAGATGCCTGTTTCTTAAGCGGACTCAGAAAAATTGAGACAGAGTGGGAGGGAGAATCTCAGGAAGCCTGGAGACCGAAGCTCGTCTTACACTACATACAGGACTACTACATGGACCCAGCAGTGGTGGTAGACATAAGCGATGAGTGGGACCAAAAGCTACAGTCCATTAAGGCTTTTTCTTCTCAATTCTTCAATGCGAATAGCTCTGAGCCGGAATCACCTATATCAAGCAAACAGTTTTTAGATGTGGTGGAGGGCCGAGCCATGACGTATGGCCGTTTGATAGGCACAAGCTATGGTGAAGGATATGTAGCACAGCGTCCTGTTGGAGTAGGTTCGCTCGGAGATCTGATTTAAATTCAATCACAGTTTGGCCACACTGCACTCGTTCGAATTAACCGTGGCAGTTCCTGTAATTACTTCTATGGTGTCGAATACAGTAAAGGAAATCTGAGTGGCATAGTAAGCTGTATAGTTGATAAAGTTAGCTTCTATTTCACCGTATAGTACACTGGCGCAGGGCGAGGAGCAATCGATACCCGAACCTGTGCATTTGGTTTGTAATCTGCCGATGTATTGGTTGTTTGAAATAATATCGATGAACTTTCCATTACCTAAGTCTCTGGTTGAGTAAAATCTCACTTCCCCGGGAAATCGACAAGAACCATCGTCTTCCAGAGCAGAAGGGTCATAATTATAGGCTTCTTGGTCTGTGCATCCCATATATACACAGGTGCCATTGTCTTTTGTGGCTTCTTCGTCATAGTTAGAAGCCTTGGAGTCAGCACATCCTTCACGGTTCTTGCAACCAGAACCAAGTAATACGAATGCGATCAGGAGTAGAGTAGTTCTTTTCAAGAGGGTAGAATTAGAAAGCTAATCTAATAAAACGGGCGCGAGAAATGCTGTGATCAAGGGTAGACTTCAGGTCAAAAAAAAGCCCCGACCAATGGCCGAGGCTTTTACCTAGTTGTTTTTCTACTTATTTAATGATGATGCTTTCGATTACTCGCTGAGCGTCATTACTAATAGAGATATTGTAAACGCCTGTTTCAAGGTTCGAAAGATCGAAGCTTTCAACTTGATTGGCATTTGTATTCACAGTTGAGCTGTACACAACCTGGCTCAATGTATTTGTGATTTCAACAGTAGATACTCCGGTGAAGTCTCCAAAGTTGATTTCAAATTGACCGTTGTTTGGATTAGGATATACAGAAAGACCCATAGCAACTCCTGCCACGTCTTCGATACCAACAGTTGATCCTTCAGGAGAAGTACAACCATTTTCATCGGTATAAGTAGCAGAAATAGTTTTTCCGTACCAATCAGCTGGACCTGGAGCCGTAATAGAGCTTCCGGTTCCACCCTGAACAACACCATCTACATACCATGTGTGAGTACCTGCACCAGTTTGAGAAGAGGTGTAAGTAGTACCACTCTCAGTAATGCTAGGAGCAGCTGGTAGATCGTGGAAAGTAACAGATACGTCAGTTATATCTTCATCTCCACAATCGTTTGATACAGTAACTGTGTATGTTCCAGTAGCAGTAACAGTAATAGAAGTTGAAGTCTCTCCACCATCCCATTCGAAGTTAGCACCGCCAGAAGCAGTTAGTGTTATCTGATCTCCATCACACGCTTCCAAAGCAGAAGGATTAATAGCAGCCGTTGGCAATGCTTCTTGTGTAACAGTTACAGAACCTGTACTTGTTCCACCACAGTTAGTAACCGTACATGTATATGTACCTGCTGCAGAAACAGTCGTTGTACTTGATGTACTACCAGTACTCCACACATATGTACCACCTGTAACAGGAAGAACAACCAATTGAGTAGAAGCTCCCGGGCAGATTGATAAATCACCAGTAATAACTGCTGAAGGAGGAGTTGTAGGTTGAGAGATTGTATGAGAAACAGTCGTTGTACCACCGTTACAGTCAGAAACTGTTACAGTATATGTACCAGGGCTTGTTACTACAATGGCTGAATCATTTGATCCTGTACTCCACAAGTAAGAAAGACCACCTACAGATGTGTTAGCAGTAAGCACAGACGTGTCACCTGCACACATGCTTTGAACAGAAGCTGTAACATTTACAGCTGGTCCGCCAGTTCCTGTGTAAGCATCAACTCCTACAGTTAATACCTGAGAACCACAATCCGTTGTAACTGTTACAGTATATGTACCAGTTTCAGTAGCTGAAATAGAAGCTGTTGTAGCAGTGAAACTACTTGGGCCAGCCCAAGAGTAAGCATTGGCACAGCCAACTACATAAAGCTCAGCAGAACCACCAAGACAGAGAACACTGTCACCGAAGATTTCAACTGGGCAGAATTGAGCTGTATCAAAACGATCTCTGTCTTCTTTCAAGTAAATGATGCTATTGTCATCAACGGCATCCTCATCACCAGAAACAGCGATTCCAGGCTCTTCATCAGACATGTAAATCATGTGAATGTCATCATCTACGTTTCTAGCCATAGAAGCGTACACACACTCAGCAAAGTTGTTTGAAGACGCACCGGTAACATCGATCGGGAATGACCAAGAACAGCCGTAATCACACGAGCTCATTACATATGTGTGTCGATAGTGTTGAGAGAAATTGTCAAGATCTTCTCTAATAGCGCTGTATGCGAGATACATACACCCATCAGAAGCGATACCAGCATGAGGCATAGAAGCCAAACCACTGAATCTATACTGACCAGTAACATCACCAACGTTAGCACCAAGAAGGCTAAGCTGACCGTCTCCGTCAACGTCAAGTGCTCCGGCAAGGCTGATAGGAGTTGGACCATCGAAGTTCTCATTCCAGTAGTCGATTGAGTTTGTACCTGGATAGTAGCTGATCAATCCATCTGTAAGATCTGCATTGGCGATGTACATAGCACCGAACCAAACGTGAGCATCACCGTTGTCATCAAGCAATACGGCAACGTTTCCATCAGAAGTGTAAAGTCTGTCAGCCAAACTTGTATCCACAAACGTAGAAGCTTCTGTAAACCAAATGTCAGAAAGCAATACGTCAGTCTTTGTCCAGTTCTGACCAGCATTTGTTGATTTGAAAAGTTGAACACCACGACCAAGACCTGCAACAGCGATAGCTACATTGTCTCCGTCAGCGTCAATGGCATAGCTGTCGCCATCAAACCCGTCAAAGTAAGAAGAGTCAGTACCAGGAATCTGATAATCCACGATATCCCAAGAAGCACCAGCGTTAGAAGAACGGCTGTAAAGGAAAGCTCCGTCCATACCACCATAAGAACTACCACCAAGTGCATCTGGCAATGTCATGGCTACCATGTGTACATAGTTTCCGGTTGATGTAGCTCTGTTCCAAACCTGACCACTCAATGTGTCAAGGTTTTCCTGAACCCATGTTCCAGAACCCACAGAACCTCTTTTGCTCATTCGAAGCACGTCATCAGCCGTGTTGTGAGCGATAAAAAGCTCGCTACCGTTTGTAGTTGAAATCATACTAGGCCAACCTGTTCGAACTGTCTCGATTTCAGATGTTGGAGCAGTACCCCAAGTGGTTCCGTTAAAATAGTTGTAACCAGTACCTCTCGTAGCCCAGCTGTTTGAGTTACTGTATGTCCATGAAGCTGATAGTGTTCCGTTTTCATGATTGATCAAACGCCACTGAATAGCTGAGTTTGACTGAAGGTCATACTTCGTTTCACCAATTTCAACTTCTGTTGCATTCCGCTTAATTGTAGGCGGGTTGATTCCGAAATCTTTGGCCGGAACCGGGTTTTGATTGATAACCAACTCTACCGGTATTTCGACATGCTGGTTTTGTTGACTTGTACTAAGCTTGCCAATTGGGCTAGATTGTGAGAACCCAGAAAATGCAAAAGCTACAGACAAGGCTGATAGTAAATACTTTCTCATGTGTATGTTATTTAGTTAGAAAAACTTTTAGGTAACTGACAAATGTAACGAAATAGTCTATTGCCGGAAATTGAGTTAAACGCGAATGAGGGAACGGTTATTTACGGATTAGCCTCCAAAACTCAAGAATGTCAGATCTGTTTAGAATTACCGCGTTCCAGGTTACGTTTTGTCGCTTCTTAAGGATGTAGAATTGATATAGGGTTTGCAGCAGATAGGTAACGGAAGCGGTGATAGCTGCCCCGTTTGTTCCCCACCGGTCAATGGCCACATATCCTAAGCCAGCGGTAATGACAAGTCCGAAAACGGACGATATGGTATTGGTTCTGTGTTGTCCGATTCCGGCAAAAAAGTGACTTAGCGCATTGGAGTAGCTCATCGCCAAAATACCCAGCGACAATAGCGCAAAATGAGATTTTATTTCATCGAATTCTGCCCCAAAAACACGTCCGTACAGAGTTTCAGGAATAACCAGAAGGACGATAATTCCCAAAGCTGTTACCGTGTAGTTCAGCTTTCCTAGCTTAAGAGACATGGACAGCCCTTTTCGCTCATCGCTTAGGTTAGATACCTTGGCATATTGAACAGTGCTGACACTACGGGCAAATTGCCACAATGCCTCACTCACCTGAAGGGCAGCGCTGTAGATTCCGATTCTGATTAATGCCAGGCTTGGTGGATGCACCATAAGTTCCAGAAAATAGAAACTCAACCTGTAGTTCAGCAGTTGGGCAATATTGCCGATTTGAACAAGCGAACCATATGTGAGGCAGGCAGAAAGCGCTTTGCTCCAAGAAGCTTCCACATCTGCGCTTTTAGGCATTTGTTTCCTTGAGGCAATTAGCGTGATAGCTGACATGAGAAACGTAATGCTAAGACTGGCTCCGTAGGCTTGTGAAAACGACACGAATCCGAAATCTCCACCCTGATTCCAGAAAAACAGAAGTAGAAATACTGTTGTCGCACCTTTCAGAATTTGCAACCAGTTGTTTGACTTGATTTGCTCATAACCGAGTAGCAGCATGAAGTGTGTAGCTATCAGACACTCCAGTAAACTAAAGAAGAAAAACTCACCGGCAGACAAGGAAGATGGCAGAAAGCCTGCTTCAACCACTACCGTGACGATAAGAGCAGTTAAGATACTCCACCCGTAGTTTATTATGAGCAGATTTCTGAACGAAAACCTCGGAACGAGATAGACAAGAGATGGCCCTCCAAACAGACTTCCAAAAATGGAAGCAATGCTTAGGTTTAGAATAAGCAGACTGATTTCTCCTTTTATCTCTGCACCCATTAGTCGGGTCGTGATTAGCAGAAGTATCAGGCTAAATAACGATGTGGTAAACCTGCTTCCCAGGGTATGAATGAGCTGCTTAACCAAGAGATAAATGCTTTTCGACCGCCTTCATTATTTCAGAAGCGGTAATCAGGTTTAAGCACTTAAAGTCTGCGCACATAGAAGGCGTTTCCGTTTTCGAGATGTTTGGAGCTATCCATCTGCTGCACGGATGGCAATCGAGCTTGTGATGAATAATAAAGTGCTTCCTGGTGTTAATCTCTTGCCAGCCATAGTGCACCGGGTCTGAACCACCCCAAATAGTCAGTGTTGGAATACCAAGACATCCCGCCAGGTGTAGCATCATGCTATCGTTGCCTATGTGCGCCTTAGCACCGCTCACGATACCAGGTAATTCAGCTAATTGCGTTTTTCCGATCAGATTTTCAATCCGCTCATTTGAATTGATCTGATCTGAGATTTCCTGCTCAGATTCATCACCGATTAGTTTGATTTGAACATCGGGGTAGGTAGCCAGGATCTTCTCCATTACTTCGAGCCAGATGGGTAGGGGAAGTGTTTTCCATGGGGCAATGTTGTTTCCGCTTCCCAATTGCAGCGTAATGTAGTTGGCCTTAGAGCTTGGGTTGGCGGCCGTTACCGAGAAGTGTTCTTCTGATAGTTGGTCTTCGGGGAAGTTTGGAACTTCAAATCGGAGATATTGAACGGCCTCGTGTATGTCTTTTAATGGTGGCTTGAAATCAATCTTTGAGGCAAACGTCTTTGGCAGTTTTCTGGGAACCTGATTGGTGACAATTCTTTTGCTAATCAGGTGAGACAAGACAATGTTAGCTCGGGTAGCCGCAAAATAATCGAGGAAAATGGCATCGAACTTCTTTCTAAAAAGTTGGGCATGTCGAATCCACTCAATACTCGAATCCAGAATAATGATGTCCTTAAACAGAGAGGTCTCGAATCCATCAAAAATCTCTGAGGCCCCAAAAGGCGATGTACTAATGGCAGTTACATTTCCTTTCTTGTTGAGCTCTTTAATGAGCGGAACAAGTAGCAGCGCATTTCCGATACCAGATGATATGAATACGGCAAATCTCAAAAACGATTGTTGGATAAAGAGAACCGCAATCTAAGCGAATTTCCAATGACCACTACATCACTAAACGCCATAGAGAGTGCGGCCAACATGGGATCTAGGTAACCGAAAGCGGCCAGCGGAATAGCTATGATGTTGTATGCAAAGGCCCAGAATAGGTTTTGCTTAATGACACGGACAATTTTTTTGGATAGCCGAAATAGTCTGGGAATTTGCTCAAGAGATTCATCGAGCAATACGACTCCGGCACTCTTTGACGCCAGCGCATTTCTCATGCCCATGCTGATGCCAACATCTGATGCTGCCAGGGCAGGGGCATCATTTATTCCGTCACCAATCATCACCGTTTTTCCATCTTGCTTTAACGTGTCAATTTCCCGAAGCTTTTCGGATGGCATCAATCTAAACTGAAAAGAAGAGATGCCAAGCTTGTTGGCAAACGACTTCGTTTTCTTTTCATTGTCTCCGCTTAATATATGAATGCTAAAACCAGCCGATTTCAGTGCATTAATCTGGCTGGAAGCCTCGGGCTTAATGCTGTCTCTTACACCAAATGAAGCCACGATGGTGTCATCGACCTTTAAGTATAGGTCTGCATCTGACGAAGTTGTTTTTACAAACATTTCAGATCCGAACTGCACACTTTTACCGTTCCACAAAGCTTGTAGTCCGAGGCCGGTTACTTCTTCTACGTTGTCAAGTTCTGCTGCTGGCAGCTCTTCTGTTAAGCGTAGAAAGGGCTCAGCCAGTGGGTGATTAGAGTGTTGCTCAAGTGCCTTTACAATGGACCACATGTCAGATTGATCAAACTCAGGGTGTAACTCCAGCAAGACCACATCCAGCTCTCCAGTTGATAGTGTGCCAGTTTTGTCAAATACGAGGTGTTTCACCTTGGTTAGCTCTTCGAAAATCGAAGCGCGCTTCAAGATAATTCTGTTTCTGGCGCTGACACCTAGTCCTACACTCACAGCTGTGGGAGTAGCCAACCCCATTGCACATGGACAGGCGATAACTAACACAGCAATAGATCGAAGCAGTGAGTTGGTAAATCCAACGTCAAGCATTGAGTAGTTGACAACAAAAGCCAGAACTGCAAGCACCAGAATGGTCGGAACAAACCACGAGCTGATTTTATCGGCCAGGCGCTGAACATCTGGTTTATCGAGCCTGCTTTGCTTAACCAGATTTACGATTTGACCAATCGTACTCTCCTGCCCAACCCGCGTTACTTTCAACGTGGCATTTCCAGAGACAATGATACTTCCAGCATATGCTGAAGCATCTTTTTCTTTCGAAACCGGCTCAGCTTCACCTGTTAACATAGACTCGTCTACCCGAAGGTTGCCGTGGAGTAATATGCCATCTGCCGGAATTTTGTCTCCGGTGTTTACCAATATAAGGTCATCGAGTTGTAGCGTATCGGCATTCACCACAACCAGATCCTGAACCAACCCGTTTTGCACGAGTTTTTTTGCCTTCGAGGGCTTTAGCTTAAATAACTCGCGTAACTCAGTGGTTGTTTTCTTGACGGTGCGGTTTTCAATTACGTATCCGAGAAGAACCAGTGTGATAATAGTAGCTGTGGTCTCAAAGAAGAGAAAATCGTGCGCGTGATCAGTTCGGAATAGCATGCCATAGATGCTATAGGCAAACGCACTACTTGAACCCAGGAACACAAGAACATCCATGTTCAGGTTTCGGCTTTTCACGCTTTCCAGTGCACTTTTTCCGAATTGGAGTACACCGATCACAAAAACGGGAAGGCAGAGTATGAATTGAACCCAAGGAGTATTGAGCATATGCTCATGCGGCAAAAACATATGGCTCATCAGTGCAGCTGCAAAGGGCAGAGAAATCAAGAACTTCTTTTCTATAGGGCTGACCTTTCCTGTGTCTATGGTCTCAATCTGGTCTGTGCTGGTTGGGTATCCCGCTTTGTTTAATCGCTTGATGAGGCGATCCAGGTTGACTGACTCGTTTTCAAACGAAGCTTCTCCCATCAGATAGTCCACATGCACGTTTTTTCCGCCTTCAAGGTTGATAATGCCATCCACGGTAGAAGCGCAGTGGTTGCACGTCATGCCTTCGATTTTCAAGGAGATAGGAGTATCCGACATAGATGAGATTAAAAAAATCATTCAAAAATGGCGATTCCTGTTTTGCAATTCAAACGAACTTTTACTTTTGCGTCCCTTTTTTAGGAAAGGGAATTGAAATGGTGGTTGTAGCTCAGTTGGTTAGAGCGCCTGATTGTGGTTCAGGAGGTCGTGGGTTCGAGACCCATCTTCCACCCAAAAGCCGAAAGGTACGCTAGTCGTAGCCTTTCGGCTTTTTTATTGATTTTTTTGTTGCCGATTTGCTATTGGAAATCAACGTTTTTTCGGCTCTGTGTTACATGGGTGTGTTACATGAGAGTCATTTTAACCTCTAATTTTGACGGGCATTCTTGAAGTCCTATTTCTTGCTTTTTTGAGCTAGGAAAGCTTGAAGGTGAGCTACGTCAAACAGATTAACTCGACTCAGCTGTCGTGCCGTTTCAGCTTGGTCGATATAATTGTCAACCGTAACCCTCGTTTTTGAATGACCAGCTACTTGCGAAGCCGTTTTAACAGCAACCGTGGTATTTACCTGAGTGATATATGTTTTCCGCAGATTATCAAAAGTGAGTTCTGTTTCAGGTTCAATTTGCCTGAGGAAGTGATTGAACGATTTGCTCCCCAAAACCATCATGCTTTTTCTACGGCCTATCTTCTTTGCTGGGTCAGTAATCGTGTGCGATTCCCAAGGAGCAATTAAAAAAGTGTCAGGAGTCAGCGATAATCCGTGATCAGAGATACGTTTCTTGAGGTAGTCAAGGAGCATTCTCAGGGCGGGAAAGATCGGAACGTAATAGTGCCTCCGTTCATCCTGAAACTGAGCCCCGATAATCTTGTTGACTTTGATGTTATCTACTTTAATCACATTTTCTTCAATGTCCCCAAGCTGAACAGCAAAGAGATTTTCACGTCTCATACCAGTGTATAGCCTAAGAATGCAGTATTCAGTCACCCAATCACGGTACATGTTTTTCTTCTCCTGTCGCTTTCCGACTATTCTTACAGGGTCACCTATTTCGATTTGATGGCAGACCCTCCAGAAAAGCACTTCAGGAAACGAAAGCGGTTGTTTGGTAGACTGTGCCTTGGTAATACCCTTAAAAGGATTTGCGATGTCATATTCACGTTCAATAAACCAGTCAAAAAAAGCACGGTTATCATACATCGTTTTATTGAAGGACACGGCTGCCATTTTTTGAGCCACCCGCAAGCTGTGAAGATGCTTGTAAAAGATACTGACCTCTCGATCTCCTATGTCAGTTATTTTCAGTGTGCCCAAATCGTACTGATTCGCTTGTAGAACTTTGAGGAACCGCTTGACCTCGCGAACCATTTCGTCCTTGCGGATTTTGCTACGAGATTTGCGCTTATGTACAAGGACGTTGTTTTGCTCCACATGGACATCAATCCAGAGGGCGACACAATCCATAATGAACTCTGGTCGGGTTTCAGTTTCAATATCCGTTTCGATATGAGGTTGATACCCACAATTTGCCATCTTCTTTCGCCATTGTAACATCATAAAGGCTGTTTGTTCAGGGTCGCGACTTTCTGGAAAATCTTTCTTCCGTCTGATGTTTCCTCCCGTTCCTGGAATCACGATGGAGTTGAAGAATACCTGATCTTCAGTATGCTTGCACGTTCTCATAGATTTCCCCGTTTTGCCACAAGAACCATTAAGATTCTGACTACGGCAAGCCCGACACCGAATACCGAATCCAGGGACTTGGATAACCTTCGGTTTCTTAAGTGGTTTAGGATAGCTCATGGAGTACCTGTTTAGATCGACTCGTTTGAGCCGTGTAGTGATTACTCTGAGCTTCTTCACTAGGAGAGTCAAATCCAGCTTGAAGTAAGCCTTGTTTCCATTTTCTACCGAATTGGATTTTGGCACATTGTTCTGCGCAGCGCAGAATCATGTTTTCGAACTGTTGTTTTGAAATTAGCAGGTTTCGGCCAATGCGTATGATCAATATTCCTTCGTTAAGGCAGCGTTTTTTCACTGATCGAAGAGAGATGCCAAGTTGCAGAGCAACTGCTTTTATATTGATCAAATCTGGCAATTTTGTCGGTTTTATCAGACAAAAGTATCAAAAAAGACATTAAAAACAGACTTATTGGTGTAAAAAGTATGTTATACCAGACATTTCTCTGATTTATCTATTTTCGCGGAGCGTGAAAGACGATATAGAAATAATTGCTGCCAATCTAAAGCGGCTGCGAAAGCAGTCCGGAATGACTCAAAAAAACTTAGCTGAAAAGTCTGGAATTCCAAGGTCGAGTTGCAATGAGCTGGAAAACGGAAAAGGAAATCCGAGTCTGATTACTCTAACGAAAATTGCAAATGCTCTCGCGGTGTCATTATCTGATTTGGTCCGAAGTCCTGACGCTTCTTTGGAAGAGCGAATTCATCAAGTGAAGAGCCTTAATCAAGATCAGCAGAATGTTATTGCTCAAATGATTGATAATGCATTGTTTAGACATGAGCAGCAAATGGAGACGAGGGGAGATAAGGAGAGGTAGAGAGAATACTGACTTTCTAGAGAATTATTATGACTCATAATCAGATGATCCCGTTTTAGCTCTGACGGGACTATCATTCTGCACTATCTTGATGGTCAGGAAATATAGTAGCAAGCCATACAGAAGCTTGAAGACTTTCAAGACATGATTAAATTAATGGAACGTCAGACTAGTTGAACGGAGCGTTCGAAACCCTATCATCTTTAACCACTCCTAAAGTGGTCTGAAAACGTAGTATCCGTGGCCTGGATCCTTAATGGATAGCCTTAATGACCAAAGGGTTTTACAATAGCCGCATTCAATCAGAACAACCATGTTGCACCAACCTTGCCGAATCCATACCAATTCCGGTTGCGATACTCTTCCAATTCTGGAACAACGGTATTCCGATAAAAGCCTTTGTCTTCATCCTTAACAAGGTGTTCAAAAGAATTGAAGTCAACCAGATTGTCTTTGTCAGCCTCTCTCCACTCCTTGGTATGTACAGTCATGTGCCAATAGAGAGTCATTCGACGCACTTGGAGGTTAACCCGGAAGTCCCAAAACATCAATTGTCTAACCACTTGGTCACGGTCTGCAGGCACACGATCATACGTCCATTTGTCGTGCGACTCGTCCTGATTCTGTTCATCATAAAAAGCTTGATTGAGCGTATATACAGATTCAGCATCATCGTCGTACTGATCATCCTTGAATGTGGCACCGTAACCAAAACCTTCAAGCGCGCTGCTGTGATATACATATCTATATCTGAACCCACCCTCGAGCATAAGGTTCCAGGGGTAGCGCTGAAACGCTGCCCTTAAAGTTTTTTGACCTGGATTAGCTCTAAAGTCACACGTTGACACTTTTATGCCAATACCAGCAGCGGTTAGGTAGCCCCCGATCATGGCCTCGCTGGTTCCAATGACATTAAGACCGAAAGATCGAAAAGGATAGGCTCTATGCCAATTCTCCAGACTTGGTATAAAGATGGTCTTATTGCTGTTGCTCGTTGAAAATAGCAGAAAATCAAGGGCTTGATTATTTTGCAATAGCCATCGACCACCGTGCGCGATTTGTTTGTCCCATCCGTAGACTTTTTGGGAGCTCACAATGGCGTCACGATGGAGCATAGCTTGAATATCACGGCCCCAGTTGTTTCCAATGTTCCCTACCTGAAGGGAGCTATGGTATCTAATTAATCCTCTCGACCAGAGTTTGTATTTATCCCTTGAGGCATATACGTAAGAAGCAAATGGCCGGTCATATTGGAACAGAGCGTTGGCAAGTGGTACATTGTCGCGGTATCTGATATACGGGCTATGGAACTGAGCGCCCATCGATAGCGATTGGTAGCTCATCATCATTTGCTTTGGAGCCGTTGGTCTGCCCGACAGATGCCTGAATAGATATAAGGACCACCCTGGATTGACCCATCGAGATTTTAGGTAGTCAGTGCTTACGGTAAGAGCTCCACCTCCTGTTAAGTCTCGATCTTGGTTCCAAGAATTGACAAACATCTGAACGTCATTGTCCATGCAAAAGTCAACTTCCTTAATCAGATTTCGAGAAGCATCATTGCTCTTATAGTGCACAAATTCTTGTTCTTCCATCTCAGCAAGGCGTTCAGTGATAAGAGTATAGTTTCTATCACGGATATGTTTCGAAACCCACGGACATGATGCCATTTGGTCCTTATATACAAATGCCAGGTATTGAAGAGTCGAATGTTGATATAGCGCTGAAATATTAGCTTTCATGATGTCAGGATCATAAACCTCTTGATCGAGTTGTAGGTACTCAAAGAGTAATTCCCACCTGTCCCATGCCAGCTTCTCGCGATAATGCCACCAAGCAAGAAACTTTAAATCATCCGATTCTTTAATTCGAAGGCTGTCTGGGATACTATCATTGATAATCTCGAGTTTTGCCAAATTTCGATCATTGATCGCCTCCATTTTATCTTTTCCAATGGGGCGCATTTCAGCTTCTTTTTCCTTGTCATTTAACATTTTCCAGTAGCGCTCCAAAAAGCGTCTATTAGTCCACATGCGGTAACTAACCTCTGCAGAGTAGCCTAGCTCTTCAATCATTGCATGTCGGAAGACGGGGTTTGTCATCCAGTCTATAGTATCCGGATCGTGTCGAATGAGGGAATCCATTCTCGTTTCAGAGGTCACAACAGTTCGTGATAAAAAGATTTTAAGTGATTGTTCAAGCGAGTCCACTTCCGATGTAGAATCATCCTGTGCAAAGCTGACTGTGCATGAAAGCGTCAAAATCCAAATTGCTAGTCGAGTAGTTGGCGTCATTGTCAGGTTGATTGGTGACTAGTTCAAAATATGCTACTTGCCCATGTTTATCGTTCTCAGCATTAGCCATGAATTCTTCGATGAACAGGTCTGGTACATTCGAATTAATCTAATGTCAAATCAAAATTAGATTGGACGTTATGAGCTCACAATAGTCAGAGTTCACTATTTTAAGAACGGGCTCGAGCAACTACTTTGGTCTAGTTGAAGAACTTCAGAGGAGAGGTCAATAAAAATGGACCTGTTCTACGGGGCGTTACCTCCGCCTAGAGGGAACCAAGTGAACTAGTCAGGCCAAATAGTATTCTATAAGATTAGTTTGACGAGGCAATTAGTGTCGAACTTTTAAGAGTTCGCTGTTCAGGTTACGATGAAGAAAACAAACCATATCGTTCAAGTCGCTTAACGTAGCCAAATTGCTGGCCATGTTAGTCGCGGTTAATCATTTGTTATGCGAAATTCATGTCGAAACGAGCTAAAAGTTTAACTACTGAGGATAGAGCCGACAATGTTGAATAACGTTGATAATGATTAAAGAAGTAGCAGGTATATTTTATTTAAAAACCTCATCGAGTTTCCAAAGCAACTCAAGGGCTTGAGGCCAACCCGAATCAACGTACAGATTGAGAATTCCGATCAGTTCTTCAAATGACCTATCCTTTTCGAGGATTTCCTTATGATCAGCTAAGAGTTCTTCTGTGAACTTCACCATGCTATTAACTGAGGATGTGTCAAAGGTATAGCCTGTAGGAGTGGCCAACTTTGTTACCCTAGAAACAAGACTTAGGGCTTCTATGGCATCATAGCTACTCGCGCTTCGCACGGACTCAATGAAGTAATACGCTGTGTGTCCCATCAATGCACCACCACTAAACTTCTCGGAAACATCCAGAACCATATAGAGGATCGGCTTGACGGTATTATAATATGCCTGCCTGTTATCATATAAAATTGGAATCTGTCGACTACTGCTAATCCGTTCATTCGTTTGAAGCCCGAAATAAATATCCTGTACTATATCATCCAGCAGTCTTAGAACTCCATCAATTTCATTTCTATTTTCTTCCGATACTTCTTTCTCTAGCATTGGAGCTTGCTTCTGCACACTGAGCTTGACAAAGTTTAATAGTCGTTTACAGGTCTCCACCTCTTTGGGATTAAGATAGTCGACAAATTGGGGGTCGATCTGCTTAAAAACTTCACTAATAACTTCTTTGGAAATGAATACCTTGTCCAGATCGCGTTCAATGAGATCTGCTGCTTCAAGAATATTTCGACTCCTGAATAGATGTAGTGTGAACGATACGTATTGTCGCAGAAATGAATTCGAGTCCTCGACTTGGATAATATTGTCGCGAGTAATAGTCATCGCTTTAAGCAATTGAACTCTATCCTCATCTATGAGTTCCTTCCACGAAAACTGACCGAGTAGCAAACTGCCGGTCATGAAGTCGTTTTCTTCTGAAAGTCGTTTGTACATGATCTCCCAGAAAAGCTCTTTGTCCACAAATTTCCTGATTCTCCAGAGATTACCAGCAATATTGAGCCTCACGACAGCATTTTCATCTGAACTCAGTTCTCGGACTAATTCGACCAAATCATCCGACTGATCTATGTTCAAGAGCTCTCCAATTCCCTTAGAGGCATTGATTTTCGGAGTCGGTGAATAGGCATGAGCGGGAGTCATGTCATCAGAATCATAGCTACTTTGGAGTGTTACAAGCTGAGTTAAAGTGTCTTTCAAGAATGAATATTTTTCTGCGTCCAAACCGGCCACTCCGCTCACAATTGATAGTGCAGCCGCAATTCTATTAAGCACTGTAAACGTCAAATCCTCGTCCAGAGTCTTCGAATGTTGGTTGACGAACGCAAGGAGTTCTTTAGACATTTCGATAGGTGTTTGACATGCATTTATATCAGGCTTTGAATTACTATATCTCTGACTGAAGTTCTCGAGCAAGCTGCTTTTCTCTAGAATCTCCTTAACATCACTTCTGCTTACATCAACACCCTTGTCACCGAGCCACATTTCGGTTGTATATGTACTACTGGAGAAGCTACTAGTGGGGACAGGTTCTGCGCTTACCTTCCCTACCTTTTCAAGAATCTCCTTAGAGGCCGCTTCTACCAGCATTTCTTGCGGTAAGCAACTTAACAATCGCGCAATTTCCCGTTCGCGTATGGAAGTATCTTCATCTCCACCTTTCGGCATTGTTGACAATATGGCCTTCTCAATTTGCTGTATCTGCTCATGACTATAGTAAAGAGAGGCAGTCTTGATGTAATTACCTATCTCGTAAGTAGTTGTTTCACTTTTCAAGATCGCTGCACTTATGCAGAGATCAAATAAAGCAATTGCAAGTGGTTCAGGATATTTCGCTCCCAGTTCGAGCACGCGTTTCCAAGTGAAGGCGGATTTAGCATATTTAAAATATGTGGATAGATAATCTTTAATCTTCGGCTTATCTACTTGCTCTTCAAGGAACTCAACTATCTTGTCTACTAGCGACAATGGTTTTTCCTTGAAAGACAAATCATGCCAACGATAGGAATCATAATCAACAAACTCGGATAAAATACCATTAACCTGAACTTCGGAAGTTTTATTCTCTTTCGATCTTAGCCGATCTTCAAGAATCCATTGGTTGGCGATTTCAAGCCCCACTTTGATGGCCATTTCTGATGATGCCTTCAAAAACTCAGGAAACGCTTGTACAAGTCTGAAGTGGTTAAGCTCAAAATCTTGCTGCCGATTACTATGAAACCTAAATAATACAGATCCACCTCTTTCTGTACTGGCCTTACTGGTCTCGTAATGGCTGAATACCACGTCATAAATCCTAGCAACAAATTCTGGGTCGACCTGAACTATCCATTTGATTTCTTCACATAAGGTTGAGAAATACCAAATTTCAAAATCCGGTTCTTCAATTAGCTTCAGAACTCTGGAAAGCACTTCGCGAGAAGCGCTTGGATCAGAGTCATAAGTCATTGCCACCAGCTTAACACCTTTTGTTGCACCTAATCTATCTACTTGTTCGTGCGTTGCACGAATACTTAAGATGTAAAAGAGTAGGTTTCTTGCAGCAATGCCGAGCCTTCTATTAAAATTCCATTGAGTTTCCTGATTAAACTCAAGGAGTTGGTTCACTACAAAACCGAAGTCCCACAATAGTTGAAAATCAAGCATCTCAGAAAGCTTGGCTATATAATCGATATGCCCATTTCCTATTCTAATTGAGCGGTGGAATCGAATGGATTGCAATAAGTTTTTGTGAATCTGAACTCGCCTTACTTGATCTGTCTGTTCAAACACAGTATTTATTTCATCGACCCTGTAAAGTTCGGAGGCTATCACCGTGTTTGGAATCAGCTTGTAAAAGAGCTGGATGTGTTTGTCTTCCAAAAGACCCAACCGCCAATAGATGGCCCAGAATCTTTCCCTATTGAAATACCACAATGCAGAAAAGTAGTACACGAAACTTGGTCTTAAAAAGAACGGTCTTGACAACTCAGCACTCACAAAAGCGTACAGGTCGTCGTAATCTTCACTGATTGAGAGTCGACTGACAGCATAATCGAAGAGTATGTTATGAGAATAGCCTAATCTAGTTTCATTTACACCTGATTCCTCTAGCACGCCATCACTTAAGAGCTGCACCAATACATCAACTGAATAGGGATGTCTCGCGAGAAACTTGTTTTTATCAACAGATAGCTTTCTTAAACTCACTAAAGAGTTCGCAAGCTTAGACAGTAGGAGTTCCTTTTTTGTGGCTTCCCTTGATCCATTAACTTTTACTCCCCAGTATTCGCGCAACAATTCAACCTCAGATTTAAGTACCTTCAATTCCTCTATCTTATCTACAGGCACTCCCACCAACACTTTTTCCAAAAGCATCAGGAAATAAGGGGTTCTGAGAATTTCTTGGAGTTTGCTACTTCCAGACCTAAAGATTTCGCCTAATAGCGAGTTGACAAAAAACGCGCTTTGAAGTTCATCATCATCCAATCTTGTAACCGTGAACCGCCAGCCTTCATTAGCTTTGGAAGACTCGAAAAGCCGTAGTAATTTATTTGACCTTGCCGCATCATACGTCCTAACGCTAACAAACACATGCCATCGATCAGCGAGGCAAGATTTTGCCTCCCGAACACGCTCTAAGATCGCGCTCTTCATTTTCTCCTCCCTTGCTGCATCAAAAGCATCGAAAATTAACACTCCCTTCTTTGCATTGTCCTTTGGGCTGATCCTCTGTAATCGGTCAAGCCAGTTCTCCTCTTTAAGATTGACGAGCTGGTTGATGGCTTCATTAGTTCCGTCACTTAATCTATCAATGGGTATGATCAACGCAGGAATATCCGTAGCACTGTATTTTTCCGTCAAAGCCTTAAGCAAATGGGTCTTGCCAACCCCAGGATCACCCACAATAACTCCACTGCCGCTTTGTGCAAAGCGATCAAGGTTCTCCAGCAAGCTATTCCTATTGATTTCCATCTTCAAGTCCTTTGTTAATCTCGTTACGGGTATTATTTAACCATTTTAAGTCTACATCAGAATTCGGTGCTGTAACATCTGACGTTGTGTCAACGACTGTGGCATTTTCTCTGGTTGCTTTCCCACTTCCGGTTGAGTTTTTCAGTTCACGTACAAAGTCTATAAACCCTTCATCTTTGTTGTTCTCATCTTCCGTGTAAAAAATGCTCTCCACACCATATTTGGATCTCAAGGTTTTGGCCTTTTCTAATGTTCTTGATTTGTTTTTATCTGTGATTCGAAATACTGCATAGTGTGTTTCGCTATTATAGGCACTCAAGTCACGGGCTACAGTGTCAAGCATTTTTCTAAAGTACGAGTCGTTAATGCTGAATCCCAAAAACAGGACTCGCCTAGTGGCCAGCAGAGCCCATAGCAATTTGCGGTGCAGAGTCCAAGTATCATCCCCACCCTCGTCAACGAGCTCTGGTGATAGCAGTCTGAAACCGTACTTTTCTTTATACTCCTGCTCACTCAGCACGATACTTACATTGTTGGTATAAAATCCATGTAGGTGTAATACACCTTTGGCAGATTTTTCTGGTTGATTCATTGCTTTAAGAAAGTCCAATATGGCCTCTGGTGCTATGCCCGGTGCAATTACAATCGGCTGCGGAATGGAAGGTGCAGAACCTTGTTCTGGAGAGTGCGTTGAGACAATCGAATCCTCCAGCGCACTGTCCAGCACTGGATCGTAGTTAGTTGTTGACATTGCTAGAAAGGGCACATCTACTAATTCCCGATGAAACGATTGGAAGCGCACAGGTTTCAGGCCAAATTCACGATAGATTACATTATAATATTGTCTCTCCCCGATAGCTCGCTTTACTCGATCAAAAAAAGGAGCGTAGTCCTCATCTACTTCGCGCTCAGGAAAGTCAGGCTCTTCGCTTTTGGCCTGTTCTGTGAACTTTTGAACCAATCCATCCCATGTCATGTACATATTGGCCGTGACTCCTGATCCAGCCATCAGGATGCAGTTCCCAGAGTCGATCAGCTCAAATAGCCGCTGTTTTCTTTCCTCATTCCTGGCGGATTCTTCTGCAGTTAGTATTAGTGACATTGGACAGTTTGATCCTTTCTTTCAAAAGTAGAGTAATCAGAAGAGATAAAGTGTGTCCAACTTCATAGTCGGTTTCATTCGACCTAGGTGTACTTCAATAATTTAGGATGGGATTGCTCACTGGTCCAACAATAACCTATCGAGTACCAGTAGGATTCAAGATTCATCTTGTTTTCGCTCTGCAATTCTGTAACACCACTAGGGTTGAGTTGGCATTCAATCTGAAATGTGAATCCTTGTACAGTATAAAGTTGATTGGTCTTTCCCTCTTCAGTTTCTTTAGGTATAGTGCTGATACGAGTGCTAGATTTTTGGCCTGTTCCCCAATTGATAGTATATTACTTTTAGTGCGCAATATTGATTTCTCATTCGTCAGTTCGTACAAAGATGCAAACTACTTTTTCGCAATGGACTTGGCATATTTCATAAAGAGATCATTTGTCATTTCAACCTGTTGTAGGAATAGCTTGATTAGCTCTTTCTTACTCTGTTTATGGTCAACTATGACATTATTATTGAGGTTTGATGAAGCCGCCAACTCTATAAACAGCGGATTAGATCCATCCTGTAAATAATAGTTCGAATACAAATGGATTTCATCTTTAACGAATTGAATCCAAATCTTATTCTCGTCTTTAGAAACCGAAAACTTATAAACTCTGGTACGACCCCAATTGAATAAACCACTTCTACTAAACTCCAAGTCGGGGTTGAGTTTAGGCGTTTCTTTTTGCAAAGCTTTTCCTGTTTCGTTCAGTTTTAGAATGATTTCATTCTCAATTGCTTTGTACTCCGTTACTAAGCTTTGTACTTCTTCTTTGTTGCGATAGATCAGTTCTCTAAGGTTGTTTGACATGTTCAAGGTGTTATTTCTAAGAAATTTGATTTCAAGGAATTTTTTAAACTCTTTGATGAAATGCGAAACATTGTCTGCTTCACAGATTACTAGCCACCTATTTATCAGGCCAATAATATCGTGTTTGTAACTGATAATTTTCAGTTTCTCACTTTTAACTAATTCTTGCCTCGAGGATTTATTGATACTTTCTTCGGATGGTTCTGTTCCGTAGGGCGTGAGGTAAAGTAACAAGAAGTTTCCTTCTGTCTTTTTCTCTAAATAAGTGGCGTAGTCTTTTAATTGATTTCGTTGGTCATCTGCCCAAATTTTGTTTTCAATGGCGATGGTTGTGGTCGGTAGCTCAATGTAAATATCAATTCGCCTTTTCTCAGTAGTTGCTTTCTCGCAAACATTGACCGAATAGGACGTGTCAATTTCCTGATTGTAAAACAGGGATACAAATTCATTCAAGAATGCATTGCCCTGTCCATGATTTTGTTTCTCGTCTAAGAAATAGGCCAAGATTTGACTGACCTTGTTTTCACCAACATTGAAGAAATTGAAAAGACTGAAATCGAAAGCCAATTGTTTGTCGTATTCCTTTCTGAATTCGTTGTGCGTTTCAATTTTGGACTGAACAGTTCTTATTAATCTTTCAATATGTTCGAACTCACTCATGTTTTCTTCCCGGTTGATTGTTCGTTGGCTTCACGCTTGAAGTTACCGTGAGGCCTTAATCCGTCAAGATTTTTCAGCGAATGAGCACTACAAGCCCTTCAAAGAAGTTATTTCTAAACTCTTCACTATTCACGGTCATTTTCCAGTAATAGGTCCCGGTGGGAGCTTTTTTTTCCTGATTCGTACCATCCCAACCAATAGAAGCTTCGTTAAACTCATACACAATCCGTCCCCAACGGTCGTAGATGGTTATGTGGTAGTTAGATAAACCCTCGCCAACAGGCTTCCAGTAATTGTTAAGATCGTCATTCGAAGGTGTAAAGGCATTTGGGATATAGAAGTCTGCCCCGCAGGTTTTGACCTCAACTACTACTGAGTCTTTACAATTCCATTGATTGGTCACTATAAGCGAATAGCTCCCAACCGAATCAACCCACCTATTTTGCTGATCTGTGCTGTCATCCCATAAGAATGTCTGTGCCCCATACAACTCTCCTGGTTGCAAAACAACCTCTGGATAAAGTAGTAAACTCTTATCGCAGAGTAATTGCGGAGATTCTATCTCTATGGTCGGAGGCTCCTTTCTACCCACGGGGATAATGTCTTCCGATTGACCGCAGTGATTGAAGTAAGTGACATTCCATAGTGCAGGTCTATCCACAAAACGTGAAGTATCTCGACTGCCATCTTCCCATTCCAAATAATCAATGTCATCCTTGGAAATTACTACCGCAATTCCTTGATCACGACAAAAGAAAAGCGAATCAAAATCATTCGTTGTAGGCAATGAATCAACCCATAAGATGACCGTGTCCGAGACACTACCACATGTGTTTGAAACGGTAGAAACGAATATTGTTTTCTCGTCAAGAGGCAATGCAAGAGAGCCTGCCGTAAGCTCTAGACTTGCAGTTGTGGGATTAGCTGTAAACCTATTCGGAATGCTCTTCCACTCATACTGACTTCGCTCAAAGTAACCCGGAGTTAGGAGAATGGAGTCGAAGAAACATGCGTGAAAATCATCTCCAAGATTTGGCGTAATTGGTTCGTCTACATATACGTTTATTGAATCACTAAACAACCCACAAGCATTTTCGGCTGTTAGGTAGTACAGTACATTTTTACTCGGAATCGCATGAATAGATTCACCTGAGCTACCCGTTGACCAAGTAAGAGACGTTCTTCCTGTATCGATGAAGAACATATTTTGAAGCATAACAGTATCACCGAGACAGAGTGTTTGCTCTGGTCCAAGTTCAACCACTACCGAATCATCAGCAATTACCAGAATACTGTCATAAATGGACGTACACGCATTCGTAACCGAAACATGCAGTTTCAGCGAATCTTGGCCTACGAACAGTGTTCCGTCAACTGTGATTGCCGAATCATGGCTCCCATTACTCCACACGTATGTTGAGAAGGGTGAAAATGCTTCAAGCAATATGGAGTCAATAACACAGATGATCGTATCATTTCCCAGTTCAATCTCAGGGTCTGTTACGAAATGAACTTGAAAAGTATCGCGATCCTCTCCGCAGATATTGGTCTCTTCGATCCAGAAAATAGTATTGGTAGTGATCGTGTCAAATGGGGATACGCTACCATTTGCCCATAAAAACTGGCTTAAAGAATCAGTTGTTAGATCAACAAAAAGCGTATCATCAACACACAAAGTATCGTTCAAGTTAGGTAGCTCAGGAATGTCTGTATACACCACCACGACCGAATCAGAATCAGAACCGCAAACATTGGTCGCTTTACACCAGATAGTATCAGAAAAGGAGGTGGAGAATGTTGAATTCGTGGAGCCATCATACCAGAGATAGGTCCCCTGGTCTACAGAAGCGTCAAGAAGTACAGTTTCTCCGTCACAAAGCAGTGTGTCATCCAACTCAAAATCGACCAATGCCTGAATAATGCTATCAATGATTACAGTATCACGAGCTGTCCCACAATAATTTGAAAGCTCCAGCCAAAAAGTATCAGGCTCCAGAATCTGAATGGACTCGGTTGTATCACCCGTACTCCATAAATAGGTATAAAACCACTCGTTACTGATTTCGATAGTATCTCCTTCGCAAAGAATTGTATCAGGCCCAAGGTCTGGTTCGGGAGATGGAATAACTAAAATCGTGTCGTAAAACGTATCTAGTCGGCAACCGCTGTAGCTCACGGCCATAATTGGATAGATGCCACCAGAATCAAATATTACCTGAACAGATGTGTCAGAAGTAACAGAAAACTGACTTTGCCCCGTATCAACAAACCACTCAGCACTATCGAAATATGCATAATTGTCAAACGTGAGGGTAGTTGTGTCGAGAGTGCAATTAGCGCTGTCTGAAACGATTTCCCTTTTTACGTAAAGGTTGTGAATGATACTCGGTAGTCCAAGATAGGTGTACTGATTACAATCAAGACCATTGAGTACAAAATTGCATGCACTACCTGTGTCATTAGGGTTGTTGATAATAGCCAAATATTCATTGTGAGGAATAACGCCATAAAACCGGGTGATGTAAATACGACCATCCAGACCGAGTTGCATTTCTCTCAAAGCGTATGGTTGAGAAGTAGAATAAGACACAATGTTTTGTCCAGAAGAGGCAATGGTAGCTGAATCACCCGAACTTAGATCGAACTGCCACAGGGCTCGCATGGAAGATGTAGCGTACAATTTAGACCCATCAGGTGAAAAACAAACGGAATAACTGTAAGCCGGATATGCCAAACTGCTTTTATCCAGTTCGCAGAATAAACTGACCATGCCAGTTGTGTTATCGAATTGAAACAAGTTGAGATACGAAGTATTAATACCTGCCCCGTTTATGTAACGGATGCTACTCGTGGCAAAGTATTCGCCATTAGGTGAAAATCGAGCAAACCCTGCTATTTCTACACCTAATTGCGAGTTGCCAACTGAACTAATAATCGGAGAACTAGCAATACCCGTATCGGAGATCAGCCATGAATGAAATTCATCTCCATCACGGGAAAATAAAACCAACCAGTAGTCTCGATTATTACTATGTCGCGTGATTTCTAAATCGTACAAGATTCCTGAAAAATCGTAATCAAGAGCTAATGCCCCATTTGCAATTGAACCATTGCCGCCATTTCCGTTCACGTTGACAACGTAATATTGTATGGTATCTATTCCACTTCCACCTTTTGATCGAAAGACATAATACAATGAGTCATTGCAAGGCATCGGACAAATAGTTGCCGCATAAGTACCTCCGTTCGGGAAATTATAACCACTTAAAGTATCACCATTCTTATCTACTGCTTTTTTGGTACTTGCCGAAAACAGGAGATTTCCATTTCGATCTGAAATGGAGGCAACAGCTCTGGACCCATCTGCATAACTGTAAATATGACTGCTGTTTTCGATTGACACTGTGTCAAAATCAAACTGTAGATGGTTGCTATCTGCCCAGACCCAATTGGAATATTCCAATTGGGCATAACAGGGTTTTGTTACTAGCAAGGACAAAAGCAACACAAACGACAAAAGCAGGAACGGTTTGATTCGCTCCTGCTTTTGAAGGGTTTTATATAACGTGACAGGTATCAGTATTTTACAATTTGATGTCGAACGGTCTTATCATCTAGACGCATTTCCAATACATATGTTCCCTGAGCTAGGGTAGTAAAATTCAGTTCAGTCATTCCAATGTTTCCAGATTCGCTGAATATATCTACAACCCTACCATGATTATCCATGAGGGTGAATTCACAATCTCCGTCAAAAGCATTCCAAGTTAAGTTGACAGTGCCATCTGTTGGGTTGGGAAATACAGAAACCAGATCATTTATCTCGTATTTGGTGTTACTGTTCTTGTAGAATTGTCCTGCAGTACCATTCGTGTATTGAGTGCCTATTCTGAGCAAAAAACCACTTTCGCTGGTTTGATTGGCATGTGTTAAATCCGGTTCTCCAGTCGTACTAAAATCTAAGTCGTCATAAAACCCACCTCCAACATAGGTGTTTACATCACCACTCACAATAGAAGTTGGAGTCACATCCGATGAACTCTTCGCTGTTTCAACCCATTCAATATTTCCTGAAGAATTATTGACAAAACTGGCAATGAAAGCTGTTGATTTATTGCTGGTTCCAGTGCTGCTTTCTGAATATCCAGTGGTCGAAATTTGGATGTCCGACCCTTCAAAAGCTCCTAAGAGCAGAACATCGCCATCAGCGTCTATTGAGACATCTGTGCCTTGAGCAGAACTCGTTTGGCCGGATAATTCATCAATGTCATGCGCCCAATCCACAGATAAAGCCGTGCCGTCTGAGACACGCGCAACGAATGCATTCTCCATACCCGTTGCAAGTGAGCCCCAACTGATACTTCCATCGTAGGTTCCAGCAAGGATGATATCATCGTTATTATCAATTTCAAGGGAGTTTATTCGTGCGGCTGTATTCGTTCCTGTGTTGGACTGATCATTCAAAGTGGAGTTATAAGTGATGCCACCACTGGTGTTGAGTTCACAGCGAACCAGAATACCATCCTCACTGCCACTTAGACTCAAAGAACTTCCATCAAAACTTGCAGCACCAGTTGCGCCACCAGCAGCGTAGAGATACTCTGTTCCTGAGACCGTATTAAACTCTATATCGGTGAATTCACTATTTGGGGTAGTTTCCTGATCCTGAAGGAATGTAGAAGTCGTTCCTGTGCAAGGATCAATTTCAAACACGGTGGCCGCACCTGTTCCATTGTCTTTACCTGCTGCATAAAGTTTTGTTCCATTTCCAGTATCAAATGCTTCAATATCATGAATTACATCGGATTGTTGAAGCGATGTTGAGACAAACGAAATGCAGGAGGTAGAACCATTCGAACTATTAAGTTTTGTCGAAACCCAACTTGAAGGTTGTGGCAAGGAATATGATAAGCCGTTCAACTTAAAGGCATCAAATTGTGCTCCGTTAGTACTACTAACAGCATAAATATTGTTATTCTCAAGTACTAAATCGGAAGGAACAATATCAAAGTAACCTCCACCGGTACTCAAGTCGATTTCCGAATTTTTTATCCAAAGTAGTTTCCCACATTGATCATATTTTGCAATAAAAAAGCCTTTATGCACTGATGAACCGGTGTTAATCGTAGTTGAACCGACCGTTGTTTGACCAGTGTAACTCCCTAGTACGTAGATATTATCTTGAGCATCGGTTTCCACAGCAACAATTTGGTCCGTTGAAGAATTCTGATCACCAGTTTTCTGATGCCAGCTGTCGGTCGTAGCTGCCGTCAGTGTTACTTGATCTATTTCATGGCATCCATTGTATGCACCCGTTTGGGTCTCAGTAACTGTTACAATATAAGTTCCATCAACCAATCCGGTAATACTAGCTGTTGAAGCTCCAGTACTCCATGCGTAGGACGGTGAGTTAGCAGTGTTATTGGAGGCATCTACTTCTCCACCAGTAACCCCATCGCATGCAGGTTGAACGACACTTGGAGTAACAGTGAACGGATCGTTTTGAGTATCAATATCAAGATCTTCTATATACAGCAGACAGCCGTCACCGCTCGTGACTGTTATATTATGACTTGACCCCGCTGACAAACTGCTGTTAGAGCTTGTAGTTGAATTCCCATTGCTCCAGACATATGAACATGAACTGGTGATATTGCTACTGTTGACCGTATTAGTTATATCTAGTTGGATGGAGCCAGAGTTAACACCTTCACATAATGCATCGCTAATGGTAATAGTAGGACTCATATTTGTTTGTGGAGTAAGATCATAAGTCCCATTTGTCGCTGCTGAGCAACCATTATCATCTATAACATTCCATTGAATGCCACTTCCGGCTGTCATGTTAGATAACGTGTACGGAGAAGCTGTGATAGGGCTTACAGCCGTTGATCCGTTGAGTTCCAAAGCAAATGGACCTACTCCACCAGACCAACTAAACGTTGCCCCTCCCCAAATAGTTGTGCCAGTTCCCCCTTGAACATACGGTGTGGTAGCTGAAGTACAAAGTGGATGGTTAATACTAGAAACCCCCGAAAGCGTAATTGCAGTAGGGTCGCTAAGTGTGAATATTTGATCGGACGTACAGCCTTCTTCATCAATTAACTCAACATTATAATTGCCTGAAGAAAGTTGATCAAAAGTATAAGTTCCATTAGTCCAAGTTTCTGCAGACGTTGACCCGTTCCAATAAAGGTCAATTTGCTCATCTCCTTCTGGGTCGATCTCAATTTCCCCATCACTCAAACCAAAACAGCTTGGGTCCGTCAATAACTCGTTGAATTCTGGAGAATCGTTCCAAGAAAAATCAATCGATTCATATTCAGACTCGCATCCCTCATTGGAAACATATTGGATCAGAGTAGAATAACTATGGGTTGTTGGATAAGATGACAGTGTGCAACTTTCAGCAATTGGATCAAAGAAGCCTGGTGAAGAACTTATGAACCCACAAACCGGAGGCCAATTGAAATTTGCAGGGTCAACCGTTTCATTAATTGAAACGGAAACCTCACCATTGAAATCGTAAGGCATATCATCCTCGCAGAACTTAATACCACTATTAACCGTGACTTCTGGATTTGGGTGTACAGTTAAGTCAATGTCTAATGGATTGTAACAAATCTCATCAGTTCGCCTTACCGTATAGGTATCACTATTAGCAGGAGCAGTTACTGTATAGGAGCTGCCTGAACCTACTTGAGTTGAACCTTTCCACCATGTGAATGTTCCTGGTCCTGTTACACCCAGTGTTGCATCAACTCCATCACACGTCTCAAAAGAAGTACTGGAAGGTGTGATGTCACTCCAATCAATAGTTTTTAGGTTGAAGCTATACGTAGCCGGCCACTCGTAATCCATGATTATATACCAAACCTTGTAATATGAGTTCGGTTCGAGCTCAGTCTCTTCTACAGTTGATCCCATAGCCACGGAGTTTGCAGAATGGTAATTATTAGGAAGGCCCCATGATGGATCGGCCTTTTTCCAATCTCCGATTTCAGTAGACCACACTGTATCAGGGTTAGATGCGAAATCGCTACCTACCTTGACCAAATAAATATCTTGAGTTCTAGAGCAACCGCTACTGGAAGATACTAAGTCAGTGATGACGGCTATTCGATCTTCACAAACTTCGTAATAATCAGGTGATCCCTGAATATAGTTTGAATTAGCAACTGTCCGATTTGGGGCAGTAAAATCACTGTGTTCAACCTCGAAGAAATACTCTTGAGTCCACTCATCATCTGCAGGATGGCACTCACCACTTTGATCATCAGTTTTCAGCGTAAAAACAAGTTTAAACTCTCCATCAACTGCTTCAATTCTATGCTGATAGGATACGACAGCTGACATATCCGCTTCAGTTACGCATGTACTAGAGCTACCATTATCAAGAAAGTTCTCCTCCGTTCCCATTATAATCCAGGAAAGATTTTTTTTGTTATAGAGCTTTATATCTACTCGATTTGAGCCGCTTGACTCATAGTACGTTGAGTTGACAAAAAAATCTACATCAACTGTTATTAGCTGACCAGCTAAGTCTGAACAGTCATTGACTGTGATCAAATTATTCGATCCAGTTTCTGTATTCCCAGCAATTGATAGGTCAATTGAAGAAATTTGAGAGACAGATTCAAAAGCGAATAGGATAAACGCGAAGATGGTTATTACTCTAAGAAATTTCATGTTTGATAGTGTTAGTTTAGGTAAGAGGTTCAGGTTAAATGACTACATTAGGCTTAAATCTAATAGTTATGAGTTTCGGAAGTCGACTATTTATTATAGCCATTGTTATAAGTGGTTTTTGTTCCTGTAATAAAGCCAATTTTCAATGTGGGTGTGTATTTGAAAAGAACCAAGTGGAAATGGATACAACAAACAACCTTGGTGAAATGCCTTTGAGGCAAGCCGAAAAGGAATGCGATTCTTTTCAGGAGGATTTGAGCTCCGAGGCACAAAATGTTCAGTGTGTCGTTGGTTCCCTAGGAGATTGACGCCAACTTGTCGCATTTTTATTGTAAAGGTTCTTGTATTGAGCATTTTGACGAATCAAGCGATCTTTTGATAGAACTGTCTAATCTGTTGAGTCAACGTTATGCATTTCTAACCTTTTGGTAATGACTCGAACCGAGTCATTTTTGGATGGATTTCTGTGATTTTGTGGTTTTCATGGCTCGTTTCGCGTTATTGATCTTCACTAGGTGAAAATCGGCAATAGAAAGATCCGTGAAAATTTTCTTTCTGAATCGGATGGTTTTTCTTCTAAACCCGAAGTTGTTGCCTATGAATCGAAAAGCGACATCTTTACTGCTCATCCGGTAATTTTTGTTGATCCTCTTACCGAATACCTCTTCTTTTTCCTAGCCCAAAGTTCGTTTTATCCTTCCCACAGAAAGGTCAGGCTTCGTTTTGCCTAAAATCTCCACACTTCCCTCTGGTTCAGGTAGTATTTGAGTCAAAAACCTTGCTCATAGAGCCAGCCCACAAAACGATTGGTGGCCTATCAAAAAATAGATAGATATGGCTTCCCAATCAAATTCAACATCTCGTTCAAGTAACAAACCAGAAATACAGCGTTCACCTACGTTAGAAGAAATCAAGTTGCTGTATAAACGCAAGACAAAGGCTAAGTCCAGAGTTCAGATGAAGTCATCAGACTGTGTGTATGATTATGCAAAATCCATTTGGGAAGAAAGTGCCATTGATTTGATGGAAAGTGCTTACTGCCTGTTCCTAGACCGCAGAAACGCTGTCATAGGCTGGTTAAGAGTTGCATCTGGTGGATTGGATGGGACGCTCGTGGATCAGCGTTTAATCTTCGCCACAGCTCTTAAATGCGCAGCTCGGTATATTATCCTCATGCACAATCACCCAAGCGGCAACCTCAAAGCTTCAAGTTCCGACATAAGCCTTACTCGAAAGATCAAAGAAAGCGGTGAACTGTTGGATATTCCGTTAATCGATCATCTCATTATTACTTCAGAGGATTATTACTCATTTGCCAATGAAGGCTACTTATAGGCCGCTAGTCGATACGTTATTCATGTGAAGGTTCCGACTGAATTCATGCGAAGGTGTACTTGACTCTGCCAAAACCGACAAGGAATGCTCCTTCGAATTCCTCCTTGCGGTTTTGTCTATTGAGCCAAGTTTAGGGAGAGGCATGTTTCATTCTTAACCCAATTTCACATGAAAACATCGCCTTCGGCTCTCAGAAAAAAACTACACAAGATTCTTGCGGAACCACAAGAAAGTATCCGAAAAGAAGTAGCTCGTGAAGCTCTTGAATACGGTTCGGAAGACATTGTGTCCTTCTTTGAGGATTTGCTCTCTCATGGGTGCGTGTCAGGAATGATTGGGAGCCTCATTTACTATGTTGACACGCATAAATTCTTTGACACATATTATGATGAGATCGAAGAACTACGTCTCGAATGGGAAGATTCGATTGGAATTGCTCTCGGCACAAGTGGTGACTGGAAAAACTATATGGCATGGTTTGCCTTTGAAGAAACTGCATATCGGTTAGCTAACGAATTTGGGTTGGAGGTGTAAGCCTCCTTTTCTTTTTAGAGCTATCATAAATCAGTTCCAACAGATTGCTCTAAACAGCCTAAATTTGAGATCGAACTAAAACACAGATATGTAACAACTAAACAGACATAAAAGCATTGCGTAGCTGATTCCTTTACCAGAAAATCCACCAAATTTTAACGAGTAAAGAGGAATACCAGAGTTCGCTCTAATATGGGCGTGGCTTGGCGTGTTTCGACTTTACTCGGGTTCTTGGTGGAACCTTCTGGAAGAAGAAACTGTTGGGTTCACGCCTTGTTTTTGTTCAAATTTCAACATCAGGTAATCTCCGCTTTTGAACCCGGGCGAACAAAAAAATCACCATGAAAACAAATGCACGGTTCTGGGGAGTTATCCTATTTATTCTAACACATGTTCAACCATCACAAGCCCAATGGCTGATGATCAACCGGAGTGGGGGACATCCTGATTCTTCGGCTGCTCTGGAAATTCAGAGCACCAAACACGGTATTCTCATTCCAAGGATGACTCAAACACAACGAGATAACATCAATAACCCTGAACAGGGTTTGTTGATGTATCAAATTGATCAAGACACCGGTTTCTACTACTACAGAGGAACTGCATGGGTGAGTATGACTGAAACCTTGGACGATGATATCGACAGTACAAATGAAATTCAGATGCTCAGTTACGTCAATGACACGCTGTCACTTAGCAAGGGGAATAGTGTGGTGATTCCATCTAGTGAAGGAGGGGGACTTTATCTGCCCAACACATCGCAAGCAATACCCATTGCCTATGCCGGTGATACGTTGTGGGTACATCCAACCGTTGTCTTCAAGCAATGGTCAACGAACATGGCAAACTTCTCAGCCTCTTCAACGGATGGCGCTGTGAATACCGCTACGATCATTGCCAATATTGGCTCCATAGGAGCAGCGGCATCGTATTGCGATAATCTCACCTCGCTTGGATATTCAGATTGGTATTTGCCTTCATTTCCAGAACTACTTGCTGTGATGGATCAGGCGTACCTACTCCCCAATATTATCAGTAATGGAACAGGAGTCGGGTACTGGACTTCCTATAAAGGTTCTCCAACTTTACCTAATGCGATATTTGTGAAATGGATTCCAAGAGAAACAGCTCAGGCAAGTATTAGCACTAATATGCGGTGTTTTTGTGTGAGAAAGTAAAGTCTACATCAACCCACACTCCCAACAGAACCTCATAAGCTCCTGCATGTCGTGTACATCCAGCTTATTGAATATGCGTCTCCGATAGGTTTTGACGGTGTGTGGGCTCAGTCCCATATGCTCCGAGATGTCTTTATTCTTATAGCCTTTAGCATACAGAGTGAGGACTTCCTTTTCTTGTGGTGAGAGTTTAGTCCCGAATGTTTCAAATGAGTTGAGCTCGTTACCATTTCCTGGAACCCGTATGCCCAATTTATCGGTTGTGAAATCTTCAGGTATAACACGTTCCCCAGTCAAAACTCTGTCAATTGCTTCGAACAACTCCTCGATTCCAACGTTCTTGGAAATAAACCCATCGGCTTTTGAGTTTTTCACACCTTCCATAATCACGGGCTCCTTATAACCGCTGAAGAAGACAACTTTTCTTTCAGGGTACGCTCTTTTCGATTCTTCACACAGAATAAAACCATTTTGCCCTGGAATGGCTATGTCACAAAGCAATACATCATATTCCAATACTGGAAGCTGCAAGCAAAATGCTGGCCCGTCCGTATATATCCGTTTTAAGGCATATCTGTCCTGTTTATTGATATGATCTTTGATTCCATCAAGAATCAGTTGATGATCATCGACTATAATGAGTTTGATTTGGGGCATATCCGCGTAGCAAAAACATTCTCAGATCAGACAATAAAGATTCGCTGATCTATATGTATATCAATGGAAATAGATAAACGCCTCCCCAAGGGCAACCTATCCCAAATTAGAAGTATAAACAAAGGACGAATTCTACTGAAACTCTAACAATTTGTCTCAAACAGTCAAAAAACCTTCTGAATTACCAATAAACTCTTCTGGGTTAGGTTGTGGATTCCATGCTTTATAGTGCGTACTGGCAATGTAGAATATGAATTATTTACTAGTAAGAGATAGAGGAAAATCAATGTTGATGACTGTTCCACGTCCCGACTTCGCATCTATGTGAAATGATGCACCAATATCCATACACCGTGTTTTCATATTTAATAGTCCACTCCCTTCTTCAACATTTTCCGAGTCAAACCCAATCCCGTTATCCTCATACATGAAATTAACACCGTCCTTAAACAATGAGAGCTGAATTTCTATTTGAGTCGCTTGTGAATGTTTGAGGGCATTGCTGCTACATTCCTGAAGGATGCGGTAAAGTGCTGTTGCCATTTCTGGTGAGACTGAGTCTAACGCATCATCAGGAAAAATATCCAGATGAAAAGTGATGTCAGACGATGCTTGAATTTTCTCCACATGCAGCTCTATCGCCTTTTTCAGTGTGACATTTTTGAGTTCCCCGGGCGACAGTTCATACGCGATGGATCGGATTTTATCATCCGTATTATGGATGTCCTGTAGCAGTGTTTTTGTTATATCACTTTGCTCAGGGAGCGATTCGACTTGTGAAGCCACCAGCCGCATATTGTACCCAACTCCATCATGGAGGTCTTTGGAAATTTTGCCACGAAGTGTTTCCATGGCTTCCCACTTTCCATGCATGACTGCCATTTCTTTTTCTGCTTCAGTTTTTTCTTGCCTTCGTTTGTATTGCGTGTAACCAATCAAGAGGAGTAGGAGTGAGGAAATTCCTATTCCCCCCAACATCCAATTACGGGTTTTGATTTGGGCCTGTTGGGCCTGGAGTTGAGTGTTTTGGAGAGCTATTTCTTGTTTTTGTTGTTTTGAGCGAAACTTTATTTCCAATAGCATAACAGTTTTGAAATGATCCTCGGTTAATTGGTGTTCGATTGCTTCTCGAGCTAGGAGTTGGTGCTGATATGCTTCTTCGATCATACCGATATGATATGCAGCTTGACCTCCTGATACATGAAGTCTGGAAATAGTTTCCCAATCTGAATAGGAAACCAATGTATCCATTCGGTCAATTGCGAGACGATATAGATTGTAGGACCGATTGAACAACTGAAGCGTCATGTAAACTTCTGCGAGGGAAGCTATTTTTTTAATAACCGTGAATTCAGTTGTATTGTTCAGATGAAGTTCCAATGCGCGCTCAAAGTAGCTCAACGCTGTATCTTGATTCTTGACTTCTAACCAGTATCTTCCTTTATTCTCATAGTGATTTGCATTTTTTTCTGGTGATACTTGATATTTATGAAGCAAACTATCTACAATATTTAAATGCAGTAAAACACTATCGAGTATGTCAAGCTCCAAAAAAATTGATGATAGGAGATTATTTGACATAATTACACCCTCAAAATTTTGGGATTGAGAAAAGAGCCTAAGGGACTCACGGCAGTATTCTAGCGATCGTTCTGGCTGCTGGATTTCAAGCATTAAATTGGCCATGTTAAAGATTGAGTTGGCCAACCTCCTATTTCCAGAATGGCTTGCTTTTTTTGCTTCTAACGATTTTAGATAGTACTCAAGCGCTTTGTTTGGAGATTTTAGGGTGAAATAAAGCGTTCCTAGGTCGTTATAGGCTGATGAGAGTTGATAAAGGTTGTCATATTTCTTCGCTAGAACGATTGCGTTTTGATAAGTTTGGTGAGCTTGAGGATACATGCTTTCACCTGTATATGCATTACCGAGTCCAATTAATGAAGCCGCGATATTTTTTTCGGAACCACTACTTGAATCGAGCTCTATAGCTCTTTTGTAGTATGCGATAGCTTGATTGTCATTGCCTAGCTTGTGTGATAGAACTGCACTGTTGCTAAGGGCATTGGATATCATGGCTGTATCGTCAATTTCTTCACCAATCTTCATACTCATATCATAGTGATACAGCGCAGAATCATTTATTGAGATCGCTTCGTAGGCTAGACCCAATACATTATGAGCATCTCCTAGTTTTCTTTTGTTTTGCTGAAGGAGAGCCATTTTAATTGCTTTTAACTCGGTGCTTTTGGCTAATTGAATGTTTCCACTTAGAAGATACGCTGATCCTATCAAGTGAATAGCATCAAGTGCGATTGAGTTGTTTACACCTAATTCAGAAAATTGGCTTGCTTTCTTGGCATAGTATATAGTACTGTCTGGTTTGTTGTAGAGAAATTCACGAGCTATTTCAAGACAAATTATTGATCTACCCGAGTCTGAGATGTTTAAATGTAGTTGTTCCTTTAGCGAATCAGTCCGGCTAATATCCTGAGAAAGACAACCAAATGGGATGAGAAAGACAAATACAGCGAATACTTTTATTCGGTTATACATAAGATGAAGTATTTACCCTCAAAATAAGCGCATTACCCAAAGGCCATTTGTACCCTAGATAGGGTACACGAGTGTATTGGAAGTTGATTCAGATTTGGAAAGAGAATGATAGCAGAAAAGAGAGGGATTTATTTGACAATTCTTTGATCACAAGTATGTGTGGTGCTGATGAAGAATATCGAATCGGTACCGGTTGGTAAGAAGCTTTCACTTGGAGCAATGAGAATCACAAGCATAGTGGCTCTTACTTCAGCCCTAACCTTAGGAGGCTGCGAGGAGGAAAACAATTCTACTTGTTATCTGGAGTTTAAAGGGGGTGATTTGGAAACCTCTTTTAAGTATCTGTCAGATGAACAAGGTAATTGTGGATTTGAAGAGTACGAGAAGGGTTTGGACGATGCTCGAAAGCGCTACGAGGATGGTAAAGATGGAAAACTAATTCTTGATCTTAAATATGGTGGTTTCAAGATTAAAGTCAATAATCCAAAAGATGTAAGAACTAATTTTTATAAAAGATAGGGCGATAAGGCGTACTTGATTGTGCAAATTTCGAGTAATCGCCTTTCAATAATAAACTGGAATGGAATCAGATGTAAAAGAGAATATATGGAGGTTTCTCGCTAAATGGATGGAGGGCTTGGATTTGTGCAGGTTTATCATTGTCATCCTCTTCTTACTGTGTTTGTATTCAATCTATTCAAGCCATTCTGCTAGGAAGGCGGGAGTACACTTTGATCAAAATACGCGAACGGTAATCATGCAACAAGAAATGAAAAATTGAAATATTATGACTGAGTTTTTTAAGCACCTTTTTCAGGATAACAGGATCAAAATTCTAGGGGTCGCATTATTATTCCTTATTGGCGTATTTGGGCTTTCATTATTTTTTGCAAACGTAGATGAAGTACAAGCCAATTATAATGGAGCTGCCGTCAGTGCAACCTTCAATAAAAATGATGCTGAAGTGATCATAATCAAGGCAGATACCAATTTAAAGGCACTTAAAGAGAGCCTTTCACAAGTGGAGGATCTACAATTACGCACTAACATTGAGTCTTTGATTGTTCGAATGGAAGAGCATAAAAGTGAGGGTGAAAGGATCGCTGCTCAATTTGATAAGTTTGATAGTTTGAGCGCGAACGACCAAGAGAAATTCCTCAAAGATGTGGTGAAATTTCTTGATGAAGATAAGAGAATCAGTAAGGTAAATTTTGGCTTGGTAGCAAAAGAAAATGAATTAGCGCAAAGAGATATTACGATAGGCGCTTTACGGAATGATATTCATGCATTAGAAACTGTGAATGGCAAGTTGACAGATGATAACACAAAAATGCGGACAGAGCTAATGAAACTACGGGAAGCTAACGTAGTGGTTAGTTCTAGAATAGTTGAACTACGAAGCGCGCTTTCACTCCTGATGAAAGACTCTGCTGCTAATGCAGTTACTATAGCGAGGCTCAGGACTGATCATAAAAAGCTCGAGGATGAGAGAGAAAGGACTCTAGAGCAGCTTAATTCAGTTTCTCATATCCGTGTAGACCGTATTGTGTTCAAACCATTTAACACAAAAGCTAGAAAGGATGGTACCTACAAACTTTCAAACCTCAAAGAGTTCATTGAGCTTAGTTTTCAAGTAAATGCAAATCTTGAACTGGATAAAAGCTCTGACAAGGTGAGGATTGTAGTGAAAGCTCCAAATACTCGTTTGATGATTTATGACGAAACCGTGAAGTTTGGGCAAACCACTTATAAAAAGATTTCTAGAAGTGAATTTGAAAAGAAAAATCCAGGATATCAATTTGCCAGCGGTCTGTATAGCGTGCAGTTTTATAGTATCCAGTCATCCGGGGACGAAGTATTTATGGATCAAGAGGTGTTTGATCTGAAGGGCTTTTTTTACTAGGGCTGAGGAAAAGCCTGAATCTCTTTGCTGGAATTAATTCCTATGACTCCCTTCGGAAGCCATGCAAGTACGCGATTCATCCGGGGACACTTCGTGATACCCCTGCTGAATCGCTCCAATTTTGCTTCGCGGCATTGGACTTGTGAGGGAAGTTTCCCTCAACCCTCTGAGAAGACTCTCCGGTAGATTCTCATCTGGAGATGGAGAGTTTGGAGTTCAGAATCAAAAAGCATTTTAGTTATGAATCACTATTGTGGC